>Ga0209800_10000033_pt1 | contig 398676 bp, 276 predicted proteins | sample Higcelweek8metaG_FD_187174 | JGI IMG/M metagenome (GOLD analysis project Ga0209800, IMG submission 187174) | Freshwater pond sediment microbial communities from the University of Edinburgh, under environmental carbon perturbations - High... | ecosystem: Environmental > Aquatic > Freshwater >...
CCTGTCCCCGTCCCTGAACCTGTCCCAGCCGAACCCGCGCCAGTCGCGGCGGACCCCGCGCCCGCCGTCCCTGACCCCGTTCCTGTCCCTGACCCTGTCCCTGAACCTGCCCCTGCCCCCGCTCCCGCCCCCGCCCCTGAACCGCCGCCGCCCGCGGCCATCCCGGTCGTTGGCGATGACATGCTTGCCGTTGCAAACGACATCTGCGCGAAGGTCGACAACGTCGATGCGATCATGAAGCTGGACACGTTTGTCGGGCCCGGGATCGACGCCAGGATTGGAATCGGCATGTATCGCGATGCGCTGGCGCTGGTCGAGGCATATTCACGTTGTTTCCTGCGGGTCGATGTTGCGGGCACACCGGCCGCGCCGATCCGTGACAGGCTTGGCAGGCTGTCCTGTTCGCTTCCCTTCAGCATTCTTCGCGCCGACGGCAGCGTGGACCCGGACGCGGCGTCGCGCGGCTTCGGCATGTGTCCCGCGCCGGCGGTTTTTGACGGTGGCGACCGGGACGAATACCAGCGCTGGTTCGATCACGTCTGGAATTATCTTGAACTGGCGCGCATGGTGGCCGAGCCCGCTGATTATGTCAGGGCCGGCGTTGAATACCTGGGGCGCGTGCGTGCATCGGGCGTGGCGTCCGGCGATGGAAATGAAGACGTCCTGGCGTGGCGCGTCGCGATGGCCGCCGTCGTTTCAGGGAACATCGATTCGGCCGTGTCGGCGTTCGGTGGCCCGTCTTCCGCATGTACGTCCCTGAACCTGTTCATGCTGGACCCCGCTTTCCCGGGCGGTGTGCGGGAGCAGGACCCGGTCATGTCCGCCCTGGCCGGTCGCGCGACGTTCGATTCGGTATTCCCGGCGCTGGCTCCCGGGGTGCTGCGTCACGGACGCGACTGCGGGATCATCGGTGTCGCCGCGGGCGTTGCCATACGGGCACTGGATTCGTCCGATGTTTCCGCGTTGGTGGCGGACGGTCGGACCGGTGATCTTGCCCTTGCGCTGTCCGCGGCGCCGGTCGGGTTCAAGCTGCCGGGCGATCCGGCGGCCAGGATAACGGTGCTGGAAAAGGCGCTGGCTCTGCTGGACGAATTCCCTGTCACGCGCGGATTCCGCCGGTGCGAGCTTGGCCGGGCCCTGCTGGACGCCGGTCGTCATTCGCAGGCCGACGATCAGTTCGCTATCGCAAGGGGTGAACTTCCTGAACCTGAATGGAAGCTGGCTTACGCCGGGCGTTTCATGGTTGCCCTGGACCGCCCCGGCGCGCTGGTTTCCGATTCCGCGCTTGCCGCGCGAAACCTGTTCGCCGCTGGCGCGTCCGCCGACGAACTGGTGGCCCTCGTGCAGGGCCTGATGCCCGGCAGGCCCCGCGCCGATGCAGTCGAGGCGATGTTCCGCGCGGCGTTTGCCACTTCGGACCAGGCCGTGGCAGTGGTCGCGGACGTCGTGGTCACGATACTGGACACGTGGCCGGGAAGTCCCGAAGCGTCGCGCTGCGTGGCGCTGGTCGACGAATACGGCGCTCTTGATGGCGATCCCGAAGTCGCGGCGTCCTGGCTGCTTTTGAAGACGCGTCACGAAATTGTGGCGGGCGACGCGAAGCGCGGTTTCCTCACGCTGGACATGGCGCTGAAGTCTATTTCCGCCGAAACGCCGGTGGCCAGGGACACGGCCCTGCCCAGGCTGGTTTTCTGGATGCTTGAAAACGGGAAGCCTGACGAGGCCGTGGGTATCGTGAACCGGGCCGTCAGGTCCGGCGCGGTTTCGGGGGCGGTCGTCGCGTCGGCTGCAAGGCTGGCCAATGACAAGGGGTTCGCGAAGCAGGCCGGTGCGCTGTTCCGCACGGCCCGCACCATGAAGACGCTTGATGCCGCCGACTGGCTGGCGATCGCGTCGGTGGCGGTCCGCCTGAAGAACGTGCAGGCTGCCGGCGAGGCGGTCGGCCGTCTTGGACCGGAAGAAGACTGGGGATACATGGAACGCATGGTCATGGGCCGTTATCAGCTCCTGAAGAAGGACTACGGGCAGGCGGCCGTCGAATTCGGCAGGGCCGTCGAAATGGGGCAGAACCACCCCGAAGCCGCTGCGTTGCGGGGCGTCGCGCTGATGATGAAGGGCGACGCGGCTGCCGCGGAAGCCGACTTCCGCGCGGTGCTGGCGGTTTCCGGTCCCGCGGCCGACACACTGGCGCGGCTTGCCTGGTCCGTCTTTGATCAGGGCCGGTTCCAGGAGGCGGCCGGATTGTTCGCCGCGGCCCTGTCTTTCAATCCTTCCGAAGCCGATTACCTCGTCGGCCGGGCCCTGGCCCTGTTCAGGGGCGGGGACCTGGAATCGGCGCGCGCTTCGTGGAATCTGGCGGTTGCCGCGCAGCCGCTGTTTTCAAAGGGGCCGGTCATTGCCGAAAACGCCGGATACCGTTACTCCGCGGCCCAGCGCAAGGCGTGGATTGACATGCGGCTGGCCATGGGCAAGCGCCAGTCGAAGGGGGCCAGATGACGACGGGCCGCGTCGCGGGACGGTTGTCCGGAAGGTTTTCGCATGCGGTGCTGCTGGCGGCGTGTCTTGCCGCGACCGCGTGTTCAAGAACGCCTGAAAATCCACCTGAACCATTGCGGGATGGGCCGGACATCGTGACCCTGCGAATTGTGTCGACCAACGACATTCACGGGGCGCTGACGCCGACGCTGGCGTCCGATTTCGCGCTGAATCCCGATCCCGTGACCTCCGCGCGGCTTGGCGGCGTCGATTTCCTGGCCGGAACCATCGCGAAAATCAGGGCGCAGGCCCCGGACAAGACGATCGTCGTCGACGCGGGCGACTGCTCGCAGGGCGATTACGCCGTGAACGCGTCTGAAGGCATGTTCTGCGCGTCGTTTTTTAACGCGGTTGGTTACACGGCCCGGACCATCGGCAACCACGAATTTGATTACCTTGACGTCGGGCAGGACGAACCCTTGATCGACCCGCGGGGCGCCTTGAAGAGGGCGGCAGCCGCGGCGAAACAGCCTATCGTGCTGGCTAACGCGCACCTTGAAGACGGCTCGCCGGTGGTGGCCGCGTTCCGGGAATTCGCGATTGTCGATGTGGCCGGGGTCAAGGTCGGTTTCACGGGGATTATCACCCCTTCGACGCCGACCGTGTCGCGCAGGGCCGGAAGCGTCGGTGTTGTGTTCGAACAGCCGGTCGACGCCCTGCGGCGCGTGTTGCCGAAGATGAGGGCGGCGGGTGCGACAGTCGTGATCGTCCTGACCCACCTGGGCGGCGTGTGCCAGGGGCGGGCGGACGACAAGGTTCTGCCGGGCGCGCCTCCGTGCGCACTGAACGGGGAATTGGCCGCGATCCAGGCGGCGTTCACGCGTGACGACATCGACCTGGTATTTTCCGGTCATGACCACGTCGTGCTGCGGGGCGACGGGCCTGTCATCCCGGTCGTTGAAAATCCGGGGCAGGGCGTGTCGGTCGGGTTGGTGGAAATCGATGTCGACCGCGCGACCGGCAGGCGCGTCGGGGACGCCAGGGTTCTGCCCCATGTGCCCGTCTGTCCGCCGGACTTCCCGGGCGCCGTGGTGTGCAAAGGGTCGTGGCCGGGTTACATCGGCCCGGTCGAAGCGGACCAGGCGGTCGCGGGGCTGCGCCGCGCGACGGAAGAACTTGTCGCGGCCGAATGTGCCGACGTGGTGGCGACCGCGACCGCAGACATCACGTTCTATCGCGGCACCGAACCGCCGCTTGCCCTGCTGGCCGTTGACCTGCTGCGCGAACTTGGTGTCGCGCCCGACGGGAAGGGGCGGGGTGCCGACGCGGTCCTGGCCTTCATGAATCGTGGTTCGACCCGCGGCAGCCTTGCGGCCGGGCCGGTAACCATGTGCGACATCGCCCGGGTGTGGCCGTTTACCGACCCGCCGGTCGCGGTGACGCTGACCGGGCAGGAAGTCATCGACATGATGACGTTTTTAGTTGACGACGTGAAAAAGGCCCCGGTCATTTCGGGTTTCAAGGTGTCGCGGGTGGATCGCGGGCCGCTGACGCTTACGCTGGACGACGGCAGGCCGGTCGCGCCGGAAAAGGCATACCGGCTGGTCACGACTAAGTACCTCCAGGAGGGCGGCGATCGCATGGACGAGTTCTTTGCGCGCATTCCCGCCGACCGCTTCGAAGCGATGCCGCTCGCCAGTTACCGGGATGCTTTCGTGACCCTGCTGCGCGCGCGCGGCCGGGTGTCGCCACCGGACAATCCGCGTTACACAGGGGTCACCAGGGAGTGACAGGGGTTGCGTGATGTCCATCCGGATTCCGTTGTGTTTCGATCATCACAATCATTTCAGCCTGTACACGGCCCTGATGGAATGTCCCTCGCTTGATGCCGTGCACGCGAAGCGCGATGCCCTGGAATTGATCGCGGGACTGCCCGCGGGGCGTCCGAACCTTGTCACCGGCTGGCACAGCGATCGTTTCATGCTGGAAAGGCGGGATCTTGAAGGTATGCCGCCGGTTGCGGTGCTGAATTTCTGCCTGCACGGGTATGTGATGAATTCGGACGCCGCCAAAATGGCCGCGGCGGCCGGTTTCCCGGTCGAACCGGTCACCCCGCTGGACGCGGAGCGCCTGATGCCTGGTGTGCTGGAATACTTCGGCAGTCACGTCGCGCGGCGTCCGGGGGCGGCGGATCGGTTCGTTTCGGAAATGCGTGCCGCGGGCCTGTACGGCGTTGAAGACATGCTTTTCGTCCCGGGCGGCGAGTGGCCGTGTGACGCGGGATTCAAGGTGCTGGGCTGGGCGACCCCGGCGGGGGTTGAAGCCAGGGGCGGGGCAGGGGATAAGTGCCCGGCGCCTGCCGGCGGTTTCCGCGGGATCAAGCTGTTCACGGACGGCGCGGTCGGCGCGCGGACGGCGGCAATCGGGGCCGGTTATATCGGACATGGCGAAGCGGTGCTGACTTACGGCGACGATGAACTGCTGGAAGCGATTTGTCGCGGGCTTAAAACCCCGGTCGGGGAAGGCCTGCTGGCCGTGCACGCGATCGGCGACCTGGCGGTCGGGCAGGTGCTTCGTGCCGTGGCGCTGGCCGCGGCCATGCAGGGGATGCCGGCCGACCCGGGCCGCCGCGTGCGCATCGAACACGCGCAGTTCATCACGCCGACCCAGGCGAAGCAGGCCCGGGAAATGGGTATCAAGCTGTCGATGCAGCCGAATTTCAGTTCGGATTCGACGGTTTACCTGGATCGGCTGGACCCGGCGACGGCGGCCGCGAATAACCCGTTCAGGATGCTGATCGACGAAGCGGGGTTCGTCCCGGGCGTTGACCTGCTTTTCGGGTCCGACGGCATGCCGCACGGGATCGCGGCGGCCCTGAAGGACGCGTTGTTTCCGCCGCATCATTCGCAGTACCTTGCGTTTGACGAGCTTATGGCCGGATACTCGGCCGACCCGGCGCGTGGTTTCATTGAAATTGATGTGTGACGGGCGACGAACCGCCTTCGCCGAGGCTTCGGCGTGTCGGAGGATTCGCCCTTTCGGAGGAAAAATGTCCCGACCCGACAACAGGAACGACAACGAACTTCGCCCGGTTTCATTTCAGACGGGCGTCCAGCGCGGCCCGCTCGGTTCCGTGATGATCACCCAGGGAAACACCGTGGTGCTTTGCGCTGCCACGGTCCAGGAAAAGGTGCCCGGCTGGATGTCCGGCAAGGGCAAGGGCTGGGTCACCGCCGAATATTCCATGCTTCCCGGTTCCGTCAACGACCGCGCGCCCCGCAAACAGGGCGGCCGCGACCAGGAAATCCAGCGTCTGGTGGGCCGCAGCCTTCGGGCGGCCGTTGATATGAAATTGCTTGGCGAACGCCTGATTACCATCGACTGCGACGTGATTCAGGCCGACGCGGGAACGCGCGTGGCGTCGATCACCGGTGGCTGGCTGGCCCTGCGTCTGGCCGTCAACCGCCTGATGGCCGCCGGCCTGATTGAAAATGACCCGATAATCCGGCAGGTCGCGGCCGTGTCGGTCGCCATCGTGGACGGACGCCCGGTGCTTGACCCGGTTTACGACGAAGACGTGTCGGCCGAAGTGGACGCGAATTTCGTGATGACGTCCGACGGGACCCTGATCGAAGTCCAGTGCACCGCCGAAGGCGAACCGTTTCCGCGCGCGAAACTGGATGAAATGCTTGATCTTGCGACGGCCGGCGTGTCAGCCCTTGCGGCCGCCCAGCGCGCCCAGCTTGCGTGAAACCCTGCCGCCGATCATCTTCATGACTTCATCGGCGTCGTTCGACCCGATCAGCTTCTGGAGCGCCAGCGACACGGCCAGCAGAACCGCGCCCGCCAGGCATGAATACGCGATAAGCACCGCCAGGCCCGTGGATCGCACGAATTCGTGGGTGACCCGGTCCAGCATGTGCGCCCCGGCGGCCACCGCGACCAGCACGACCACAGCGCGTCCCATGTTCATCAGGGCCGGTTTCATGCCGTCGCGACCGTACTTGAAGGCCCACGCGACGGTCATCGCCGCGACCTGCAGCAACGCGCCCGCCGCGCCGACCAGCGGCACGCAGTAAACGCCCAGTGGCTTTGCCGCCAGGAAGTACGCCGGTATCGTCAGCAGGAACACGCCCGTGTTGATAAGCGTCGGGGTCCACATGCGTTCATGTGCGTAAAACGCCCGCACCAGCACGACCTGCATGCTCAACCCCAGCGTGGCGGGCAGGTACCACTGCAGCAGCCGCGCGACGACTTCGCTGTCTTCGCGGCCGAACGACCCGCGTTCAAACAGGATTCGCACCGCCGGGAACGACAGGACCCAGACAGCGATCACTGCTGCGGTCAGCAGCACGAACATGCGCGAAAGGCTGCGCCAGATGTCTTCGTTGACTTCGCGGATGCGGCCCTGCTTGACCATCAGGCTCATGCGCGGGTATCCGGCGACGCCAACCGAATATCCGAACACGGAAACGACCGTGAACATGATTTTGTACGCGTAATTCAGGCTTGAAATGCTGGACGCGCCGAACACGCCGCCCAGCGCGCGCATCACGAATTCCAGCCCGAACTGGCTGCCCAGGCCGATGGAAAGCGGGATCATCATCAGCAGGTATCGCCGGAGCGTGGGGTCGAAAAGTTTGAACGTCGGCCTGAACCGGATCCCTTCGCGCCTGGCGCCGATGATCTGCAGGACGATGAAGCCGACGAAACCCCCGATCGGGACGCCCCAGGCGAAGCCCTCCAGCCCGTATCCCCATCCGGCAAGCCCGCCCGCGATGATGGCCACGTTGTACACGGCCCCGGTCATGGCCGGGATCAGGTACTGTTCCCGGCAGTTCTGCAGGGCCATGAAGTAACTGCCCACGAATATGAAAAGCTGGCCCGGCAGGATGATGCGGCTTAAATACGTGGCGCGGTCCAGGATTTCCGGCGTCAGGTTCGCGGCCGACGTGAACACCGTGATCAGTTCGCGCATCCAGATGAACATCGGGATCATCAGCCCGACCAGCACGGTGGTCAGGACCGTCACGGTGTTGGAAAGGAACTTCCACCCGCCGTCTTCGTCGTCGCGCGCGCGGAATCCCTGGAATATCGGGATGAAGATGATGGCCAGGAAACCGGTGCTGACGACGTGGTTCAGGATGTCCGGGATCATGAACGCCAGGTCGTACGCGTTCTTTTCCGCCGTGACGCCCGCCGCGTTCGCCATCAGCATTTCGCGCCCGATGCCCAGCACGCGCGACAGCAACCCGCACGCCGCGATGATGATGACGTTGATGGTGTTACGGCTCATGCGGGATTCCCACGCCGCCGACCTTCGCCGACGTTCATGCCCATGGCGCGAGGATACCGAAGGTGGCCCCGACAGTACACTTTTTGGCAGGTGGGTGCGGGCGGATTCTCGTCTGCCCGTGCATGACGGAGCAATTAAAGGTTGAAGTCGGTCTTCATTTGGAGTGCGTAATATTCCAGTCGAAGTATTCGGTGGTTTCAATCTGCGAATTTCAGCCCGGTCGACGCGGTAACCTGGAGCAGTGCCACACCGCAACAATCCAGACATTGTCGTCCTGTGTACGGTAGAAGAACCGCAGCGGGGGAACAGCCAGTTCCCGGAACGGACTTTCCGGATACTCAGCGATGCCCTTTCCGGATTCCGGGAATGCTTCGAGTCGTTTCAGTGCCGACAGAGCCCTGGCGAGGAAGCGTCGGGCGGCCTGTGGCTTGTCGAATGCAATGAATTCGATCGCGGATTCAAGTTCAGCCCGCGCAGATGGCGTGAAAAGTACCTGCACTTCCATCAGCCCCGTTTGCGGAATTCCTGACGGTCAATCACGGAACTGGCGGCTGCCACGACTTCGTCAAGCGTATGTCCGACGCCGGCTGCGATTTCGGCTTCGCCACGGGCCAGCACGCGAAGGAGTTCGAGTTCGCGCTGCTGCGCGGTGTAGTCGTCCATTTTGACGAGCACGGCGGAAGGACGGCCGCGACGGGTGATGACGTAGGGTTCGCGTGCGTCGCGCAGGCCGTCAAGGATACCGGCTGCGTCTTTTCTGAAATCACTGACCGGAACGATTTTGTCGAATCCAGGCATTTTAAAGTACCTTCAGAAGTACAACTGAATGTACTTTATCGTTTGCAATCAGGCAAGCGTTTCAGAATTGTTTGTTGTTGGCGCTGACAGAAATCGTTGTCTTCATCTTCCATCTGGTTTGGAAGTAAGCCTTTCCGGTTTAATTTTTCTGGTTCCACAGCTGTGAATGTCAATCCTGCCTGCATTCAATGACGGCATCTCATGCCCATGAACTATTTCTGAACGCCGGGTGTGGTCTGGAGGTAGTAGGCGCCCAGCTCGGTCTGGAAGATCTGTGAGGCCTCGGTCTGGCACTCGTCGGGATTCGTGCACTTCAACAGCTTGGCCTCGATGCAGACCGGGGCGTTGTTGACGTTCGCACAGCGCCAGAGGGCGGCGACCTGCGTCCCGTTATGCGAGTTGTTCTTGACGATGGTCATCCAGAACGAATCGGTTGTCGGATTGCCGTGATGGTAGGTAATGCCGGTCGGCGTGAACGTCGCGCACCCGAACATCATCAGGGCAGCCAGGGCCAGCACCAGGAATACCAATACCTTGCGAAGCATGGAACACCTCAAAAAAATGCCGTGACGACCGAATATCACGGTTGATATCCGGGGTCAACCTAGGTGTTGGGGAACCTTCAGCCGCTTACTGCTGGCTAATCTTGAAGATGTACCCGGAAAAGATGACGGTCAGGAGGGTGCCGATGAACAGGGCCGGGGCGAAGGGGATGGTGCGGCTGATCCAGATGGTGCCGCCCTTGCCGCGGTCGATCCACCAGCGGCGGAGGGTGTCGGTCTGGGCGCGGCTGAGGCCGTCGGGGTTGATCGGGCCCATCTTGTGGTCAAGCAGGTCGCCGTCTTCCTTCAGGGTGTCGATCGTCTTGCGGGCAAGCAGCATCTGCGGGCGCAGCTCCCAGATGCGGATCGGCCGGTAATCGAACACGTTCAGGTACAACTGGTAAACGATCAGGAAGCCGACGACGGCCAGCATCAGGCAGGACATGGCCAGGATGTTGACGACGTTGTGGCTTTCGGTCGGGAAGATCGCGGCGTGTGCGGATAAGGTCCCTTTTACATTGAATCGTAAGCGATTTCAGAAGATTTATTCTGGGTAGTGAATATTCGAAAAGCTACTTGCACAGCATCCATGGATCGAATACGCTGACCGCAGTATTCACGAGATTTCTGCCATGTTCGGCCCATACCCTTCTGCAGGATTGTTTCCCATCTTGACCATTGGTTTGATGATTGGGTTGACTATGCAGCGGTCGGCGTTATCAAGGCTCAGAAACCAGCAACCACCTCTTGAAGTGCTTGCCATGTTTGATCTCAAGCCACATGCGGCCATGGCACTCGACCACGGTGGACTTCCCGCCGTCGATTACCCTCGAACTCCAACCATTAGTGGCGATGAAGTCATTGCCATCAAGGCCCCAATCGACCGGGAAGACGTTGTTTAGATTCTTTACGGAAACTGTGCGTCGGCTGGCGATGGGTTATCGCGGCAAGTGACCCAGACAATGGCGCGTTTTGAGAGGTCATCGTGATTAATTATAAAACTTGTTCGGTATTGATTGTGGCGATTGTGGCGGTTTTCGAGTCCACGGCATATGCCCAAGAGGATGAACGTAATTTCGAAATAGGCTCCTCGCCTGAGGTTCGTATAAATTGGAATTCCTTTGTTGCGTGGGGTATTCCTGACGAATGGCGAGACGCCGTCGTCGATTGTGTTATCGGTGGATATACGAGGTGGGAACAGGTTGCGGGCGCTAACGTGAGGCCGAAATTCCAGGGATTCACAACTAGAATGGAGGCAGTTAGCGGCGAAATATTGGTCATTATGAATGAGGCACACATAAATCCTCGTTACGGAACCACTATCGCATCTTGGAAGCATGCAACGATAATTTTCCACAGAAAAAGTTCGCCTGGCGGAACGTTGCATAACTGGGTTCCCTATTGGGCGATGGCCGACGAAGTCGACTTTCAGGCAGTATTTAACCACGAGTTTGGTCATGCATTGGGGCTGAGGCATAATACCGGCCTGAGGGATGCAATGTACGGTGGGTACGAGTGGACGAGAATGCGTTTCGGACCAAGTACCACGGATCGCGCAGATCTTGTTGCACTGTATGGCGTTCACAACACAGATCGCTTCTTCGCAAAACGTTCTATAGACAACGGCTCAACTTGGAGCACTTTGTCCACAAATCTCGTTTCGCTCGGCATTTCCACGACCAATGATCCTGGTGCGCTTAGGGACGGAAGCAATTTGGTGATCGCTTATTCCGCGCCCACCAAGAGTCTCTGCTTTGTTTCTTCAGACGACTCAACGGAGTACGGCCTATATCCCGGCGGATGCTTCGGCGGTGTGAGCAGTTTTTACGGGGTGTCCATTCATGGATTTGACGGCAAGTACATGATCGCATACGTTGACAATACTGATGATGACATGAAAGTGAAGGTTATTTATTCTCCTGATGGGGGAAACCAGTGGTACTACAGAAATCCCCCACAACCCTCAATGTCAATTGGAACGCCGTCGATTTGGGGCGCTGGGGAGGGAATGTGGTTGCTCGCGTATGCGAAACTTGACAGAGCCGATCGCACGAACACCGGAAAGATCGCGATTCGGGTTTCCGAAAATGACGGCGCATCGTGGGGCGATGAACAAATACTGACTTCGACGTACCTCGCAGATTCGGGTGTCAGCATCGCAGAACAGCAGACAGTTGTTCGGGTGGGCTTCATGTGGGCGGTTCGTACAACAGCCTCCAACGATCCGATTCGTACAATTAGGGCCAATCGTTACGGTGACTATTTGGAGTATGTTGGGATGATGTACGGAAGTGTCGGCACTCGTACCAGGCCTGATTTGGATGTAAATTCCCTATCATTCCATTCGGCTAGGCGGGGTACTGACTTCAACACCTCAGGCTTTAGCCGGATAGCCGCATTTGGTGATACAGCTTGGTCGGATATTGAGGCTTTGATTTCATCCGATCTATCGACCACACCGGCTTTGGCGGCAGATGCCAGGTACCCTTGGATATACGTGTATGGAGTATCGGATCCGTGATTGCGAATGGGGTATCTTGTACACGAAAGATTGCTTGGAACCGTTAAGGGCGCTGGGACGCGGATTTATTAGGAGGCGGTTGTGGATAAGAGTGGCGTGGTGTTGACTTCTGCTGTATTTCTAGGTCTGTTCGGCACGTTGTCATTGCCTGTTACTGCCGACACCTATCCCGAGGTTGCCTCGGATCGAACGGTTCTTAGACAGGCGCACGATGTAGTGATCGGAAGGTTCAGCGGGGAAGTCTCCTTCGAAAAAAGGCTGTATCGCGGCATCTCGACCGATGACGGACGGGTCGTTGACTACGTTACCACCGTTACTTTGTACCTGTTCACGATATGTGAGGCGGTGGACGGCGACCTCAAAGAATCTACCATCTGGGTTGCGGCACCAACTGGATTTGTTGAATCGGGCGAGAATTTTACCGCTGTCGAAATGCTTCCAACCGAGTTTGACCTTGGATTGGCCCTGGAGGCATGCTCTGGTTCTGAGATTCCTGAGTGTGTTTCGGTTTACGGGCGGATATTTTCGATTCCTACCCCCGAAGGAAGGCAGGCTTTCATCAAGGCGACGGAGGACTCTAGAAGCTGTGGCATCCTGGATTCTCCGGAGTTCATGGAACTGATGGATGTGGCTGCTACGCTTGACGGCGGGTCCGAGTGATACTCGCCGCAGGACGGTGAACAATGAAAGTATGCAACGTGAAGGTTCGTGGAATGGCTGGATGGTGCGGGCTGGTGGCGATTGTGGCCGCGACGACGCTGGTACAGTGTGCCGGAACCGGGTATGACGACGACTCCGGTGACGACACGCCGGACACATGCCTTGACCTGGCGTACTTTTTCGGTTCGAGGGCTTCGAATGCCTTGGCTGGCTTCACGGATTGCGAATCCGACGAAGACTGCATCCTGGTCGTTCCGCAGATCGACTGCGATGACCGCGAGGTCCACCTTATCGAATGTGCTGTTTCCGTCAATTCGACCTCCGGGGATGCTTACCTCGCTGCAGTGGCGGCGTTGGAAACGGAAGTATGTGTCGGTCCCATAACGGACTGCACGGCAACCCCGGGGTGTCCGGAGCTGGTCGCCAGATGCCGGCCGGGTGGCTGCGAGATCGAGCCGCAGACGCCCTGATCCCCCATTCATGCCCTCCGGGTCCGTCGGTCAGCCTTGAGCTTGTCCCCTTTACTGGACCAGGCGGCACGCAGGCTTTCCACCATCACTGGTTAATCTTGAAAATGTACCCCGAAAAGATGACGGTCAGCAGGGTACCGATGAACAGGGCCGGGGCGAAGGGGATGGTGCGGCTGATCCAGATGGTGCCGCCCTTGCCGCGGTCGATCCACCAGCGGCGCAGGGTGTCGGTCTGGGCGCGGCTCAGGCCGTCGGGGTTGATCGGGCCCATCTTGTGGTCAAGCAGGTCGCCGTCTTCCTTCAGGGTGTCGATGGTTTTGCGGGCAAGCAGCATCTGCGGACGCAGTTCCCAGATGCGGATCGGCCGGTAATCAAACACGTTCAGGTATAACTGGTAAACGATCAGGAACCCGACGACGGCCAGCATCAGCCCCGACATCCGCAGGATGTTTACGACGTTGTGACTTTCGGTCGGGAAGAGGGCGGCGTGCGCGGTGAAGGCCGCGGTGAACACCACCATCGTGATCAGCACCCACCGCTTGCGCATCAGTTTCGACAGCGGCTGGAAGATCAGGAACAGCAGCACATACATCAGCGTGTTGCTTTCGATTTTTGCGAATATCCCGATGATGTCCTGGGTCAGCATGCGCAGGGCCTTGATGACCAGCATGAAGAACAGGATGCCGAAGAAGCCGCGGACGATGTCCAGCTTGTGGTCCTTGACCCAGACCAGCGCCGCCTTCCATGAACCGCGGTCGTCGGCCGTGGGCCTGAACGTCGCCCTGAAGAAACGCACGACAAGTTCCCCGACAAGGATTGCCAGCAGCGCCACGAACGTGTTGAAAAGCAGAACATACGCAGGGAAGATGGCCCAGTACGACGCGGAATAGCTGGAAAGCGGGATGATGGCGGCAAGAACCCCGAACAGCTTGGCGTCGCCGGCGGCCCACATGCCGAACCACCACAGGATGATTCCGATCAGGAAGGCCGTGACCGCGTTTATCGCCATTTTTGCCAGGTAAATCCACCACGAGGGGGCAGGGGGCGTCGCGGGCGCCACTTTGGCATCGCCGTCCACCGCGCCTTGCTCCGCCTTCCGCGCTTCATCTGCCTGTTTCCATTCTTCGTTGCTGGTCGGCAGCACGCTCACGTCGGCGCCGGAATTCCACGCGCCGGGGCCGTCCCGTCCGCCCGCGAACATCGATGCCTTCGGCGCCGCAGGCGGGGCCTTCCACATGCCCAGCACCGGGAATTCGTCCATCGCCGTCTGCCCGCCGAACGCGGCCCAGACGCCGGTGAACACCAGCCAGGCCAGCGCGAAAATCAGGCCGCGGGATATGACCTTGTTGAAGACCTTGCCCCAGATGAAGTCGGTGCCGGCGCAGATCAGGGCCAGGATTGCGGCCGCGATTCTGGGAATGATTTCGACCGGCATCCGCAAGTCCCCCGCGTCGCGACAGGGCCGCGACCGTCCAGACAACCACCCGCGCCGTCAGGGTTCGGACATAACCTTCTGCCTGACGGGCTCCGGGTCCAGGAACACAGGATACAGTTCACTGGACTTGTAGTGAACGTCCATGTCGAACAGGCCCGCGCAGATCGGGTTGAAGCGGCACACGGCGCAGCAATCCGCCTTGCCGTGCTGGAACAGCGTTTCGCGAACCATGCCCTTTTCGTCCAGGAAACGGACGATGCGTTCTTCGCCCTTGATGATCTTGCGCGATTCGGTCGATGCCCAGGCGAATTCGGGCATATAGCACAGCGGGACCTTTTCGGCGCGGAACGACCGGCCCGTGGCGTACAGGAACTTCATCGCGTGGTACAGCGGCAGTTCCATTTCCCACAGCTCGTGGATGACGTCCGGGTTTTCGGTCGCGCGGTTCATCGACGGGTCGAGGTTGTTCCAGACGAAGTGGTGCAGGAACGGGAAGCGGTCCACCAGAAACATCACAGTCTTGTCCAGGTGGCCTGCGTTGTAATGGTTGATCGTCGTGTTCACGTCGGCCGTGATGTCGCACGCAGCCACGTTTTCGAGCGTCTTCAGGGCGTTTTGCAGGCTGTCTTCCTTGCCGGACAGGAACGCCTGGATGGCCGGGTCGTACGACTGGATCGACACGTGCAGGTGCGTCAGTCCCGCGTCGACCAGGCCGCGCAGGAATTCGATGTCGCACGTCTTCTGGCCGTTCGTGATGATGCGCGACGGCATCCCGCGGTCCCGCGCGTAGGCGATGATGTCGCCCAGCAGCGGGTGCATGGTCGGCTCGCCGCCGGTCAGGATGATTCCGTCGTAGTGGCGGTTAACGAAGTCGTCGATCAGCGCCTTGGCCTGGTCGAACGTCAGTGTTGCTTCGCGTTCGGGGTTTGAACACATGCGGCATTTCTGGTTGCACAGCCGCGTGACCTGTATGTATCCAAGATTCGCCATCAGCAGTCCTTGTCCGGTCCGTTGCCGTCGATCGCGGCGCGGTCGAGCACTTTCAGGCCCCAGTGACGGGCCAGGTTAACCTGCAGCCCGGGACAGTTGTCGTTTTCGGGGCATCCCGCGCAGCGCAGGCTTTTCACGCGGTACAGCCGCTCAATGAAAAAGCCGACGAATTTCGCGACGTCAGGGATCCCGCGTTCGTCCAGTATTTCCGGGGGCGGGGCGGGCCACCAGCCCTGGCGGCCGCATGCGTCGGTCGCGTTGGAACCAGTTCCCTGTCCAGCCGCGTCACGCGGTGTGTATCCAGCGCCGCCCAGGCATCGCGGCAGGTCCAGAACAGGCCGGCCCAGCCGTTTCGCGACCGCCCTGACTTCATCGACGGAAGGCGCGACCGCGCGCGCTTCGCCGTAATGTTCGCGTGTCGCAATTTTGATGGCGCCTGGAACCAGCGTCGCCAGCCCACCGCCGCCGTCAGCCATGATCCGCCGGGCCATTGCCGCGTCCAGTTCGACCGCGTCATGCGCCGCGCCTTCGTCCCCGTCCCTGACCCTGTCCCCGTCCCTGTCCCTGGTCCTGTCCCCGTCCCCGACCCGGAAGGGCGAATGTAATTCGCCCCTACAAGCCGCAGGGTCCCACCGCCCCGCGGCGTACCGCACGGCAGCGTCGCAGAATCCCTGCAGGAAGCAGGCGGCGCAGCGTTCCGGCTGCATGCATTCGGGCATCGTGCCGTCCGCGAACAGCCGCCTGAACGACTGCCGTTCGCCCAGCACTTCGTCGTACAGCTTGTGCGGATCCTGGAACAGGTGTTCGTGGCCTTCAAGGAACCTGATCGGAAGCCGGTTGGTCCAGATGAACATCCCCGGCACGCGGTCCAGTTCCAGTGCGCGCGCCAGTTCGCGGCCAAGCATTTCTTCGTCGGCGTACAGCACTTCGCGGTTTTCGTCGAAGCCCCTGCCGAACGGTATCAGGTGCAGCAGGTCGAATTCCATCACGCCGAGCTGCATGTAAAATTCCATGATTTCGCGCAGGTGCGGCAGGTTCAGCCTGGTCAGGACGATGTCCACCGACACGACCGTGCCCAGACGCTTCAGGTTCACCAGCCCGCGAATCGCCTGTTTGAACGCGCCCCGCGCGCCTGTCAGCTTTTCAAAAAGGTCTTCGTTATGCGCGTGCAGCGAAAGCGTGGCTTCCCGCAGGCCGTTTTCGACCGCCTGCCGCGCGAAGTTTTCGTACGCGAACATGCGGCCGTTGCTGATGACCTGAATCCACGAATACCCGATTTCGGTGCCGTATTTCACGAAATCCAGGAAATGCGGGTGCGTCGTCGCTTCGCCGCCCGAAAGAATCAGCCGTGTGTAACCTTCGTCGCGGCCGCGCAGCAGCTTCGCGCGCACTTCGTCGTCCGGGATCGGTCCTCCGCCCAGCGCCCCTGAATCCAGGCAGAATTCGCAACGGTTGTTGCACGCCCGGGTGATGCGCACCCACAGACGCTTTTCATCGATTGCGGCCTGTCTGACGTCAACGTCGCCCACGGGGTGTTTCCTAAAACGGGGGAATCAGGGCCTGACGCCCTTGAACGTGTCCGGGTGCGCGCCTGAAAAATCCTTGCGCGGCACGAATTCTTCCCAGCCGTACTTGTCCGGGTATTCGTGCCACGGGCCCTCGCACATCGCGCAAAACGCGCATTCGGCGCACTGCGGTCCCTTCGCCTTGCCTTCCGTCAGCCGGTGGACCGTGTAGTCCTGGATGGTGACGTGGCCTTCCATGATTTTCGTGTGCGGGACCACGCGTTCGCCGATGAACGGTTCATAGCCCTTCATGAAGCAGTACGGGATTGCTTCGGTCATGACGCTGCGCCCGGCCCGGAGCCCGATGTCCAGGCCCTTGTGCACGAACGGCTCGATCAGCGACATGCGCGGCACGATCGACGTGAACAGTTCGGCGGCGGTTCCAAGCGGGTGCACGAACGCGAACTGGAACTGGTCCACGCCCAGCCCGGTAAGCAGCGAAGCCAGCTCGGGCAGGTGACGGTAGTTCGCGCGGCAGATGACGCTGTTGGTGATGACGAGCTGGCCCAGCTCCTTCAGGTTGGCGATGGAACGCACCGTCTGCTTGAAGGCGCCCGGCGCGTGCACCAGGTAATCGTGCAGTTCGGCGGTGTGGCCGTGGAGGGCCGGCGAAAATTCAGTGGCGCCCGCGCGGATCAGGTCTTCGCAGACCTTTTTGTATGCCAGCATGCGGCCGTTCGTCTGGATCTGGATGGACTTGTAACCAAGTTCCTTCGCGTACGCGACGATTTCAATCAGGTCGGGCCGGATGGTGACTTCGCCGCCCGTGAAGACGATCGAATCCGCGTCGCGGATGCCTTCTTCCAGCAGTTGCTTCACTTCGGCCGTTTCCTTGTTCCCGTACTGGGCGCGTTTGTTGCCCTGGACGCAGAACAGGCAGCGGTTGTTGCAGTTCCAGCCGGTCTTGATGTCGATGCGTTCGGTGATGACCTTGTCAGCCATTTATTTCCCCTGTGTGACCGGGACGAATTCATCCCACCCGAACCGGTCGATATAACACGCGAAGACGCCGCGGCAGATGTGGTTGTACCCGCACGCGGCGCATTCGTCGCGCTTGATGCGGACCATCTGGTCGTGGACGGTCTTGGTGACTTTCGAATATTCGTGCTTGTCGCCGGTCATGACCTTCCGGCTGTATACCTCGGCGTCGGCTTCCGGGCGCTTCGAGCCCGGGTTGCGGCCGTCTTCGAACAGCACGGTGCTGTCAGGTTCAAAGTGGAAGTACCTTTCGACGTAACCGCGCACCTGGTCCTTCATGCCCCTGGTCGTGCAGTACGGGATGTCCAGGATGAAAACCCGCGACAGGCCTTCCGGCGGCAGCGCGTCCGTGAACTTTTTAAATTCGGCCGCGACATCGGTGTACGGAACCACCAGGTTGTCGAAGAATTCGTGGCCGCGTCCTTCCGGCATCATCACGTTGAACACGTGCTGGTCCACGCCGAACGGCAGCATCACGTCGTAAAATTCGCGGAAAAGTTTGTAATTACGTTTGTTTACAACGTACGACGTGTGGACCTTCAGGTTCGGGTACTCGCGCTTCAGCAGCAGCAGGTTTGCCAGCCCGATCAGTGCCTGATCGAAAGAGCCCTTCGTCCGCGTCAGGCCGTCGTGGACCGCAGCGTCCGGGCCGTGGATCGACACCAGGATGTGGTTCAGGCCGGATTCCAGAAGTTTGCGTGCGTATGCCCGGTTCGACATCCGCCGTCCGTTCGTGATCATGCCGACCGTCTTGAACCCCAGGTCGCGTCCCATCGCGATGAATTCCGGCAGGCGTGGATGCAGCGTCGGTTCGCCCGACGTGAACATCACTTCGTCGGCGTCCGGATCGGCCGTCATCATGCGGCGCACGTCGTCATCCGACTGCTCGATCAGGCGCTGGAAGCGGGCTTCCCGGTCTTCTTCCATGCAGAAGATGCAGTTGTTGTTGCAGGAATACCCGACGCACACGTGCAGCCGGCTGCCGACCCTGGATTCCCCGGGGGTGGGCATGGCGTCGTCGCGGGGGTTGTCGTTGGCGCCGTGGCGCCGGTTGTCGCGTCCAGTGTCCAAATCAAGTCCCTTCGGGGGCATCAGCTTGCCGCCCGGCCGGTATTGTAAGTGATTCAATGGCAATTACAACGACGCGCGCGGGTCGCGCATGTGTGTGCGGGCCGTTTTACCACTGGCATTACGGGTCGTTACTGGATAGGATTGGCCCGCGATTCTGGGGCGGCGTGCGGCGGTTGTGGCCGACGGCCCCGTTTTGGAGGACACGATGAAGCTTTCCGCCCGTGAAACCGCGATGCCGGCATCGCCGATCCGCAAACTGGTTCCGTTCGCCAACCAGGCAAAGGCCCGGGGCGTCAAGGTGTACCACCTGAACATCGGGCAGCCCGACATCGAAACGCCGCCCGAAATGATCGACGCGATCCGTGATTTCAAGGACCCGGTCCTGGCATACGGTCCGTCCGAAGGGCTGGCCGAAACCCGCAAGGCCGTTTCCGAATACATGAAATCGTTCGGACTGGACGTGGAACCGTCCGACGTGACGACCACGGTCGGTGGGTCCGAAGCACTGATGTTTTCGATGCTTTCGCTGTGCAATTATCAGGACGAAATCATCGTTTTCGAGCCGTTTTACACGAATTACGCCGGATTCGCGTGTGAAACCGGCGTGAAGCTGGTCGCGGTTGAAACCCACGTGGACAGTTGTTTCCGCCTGCCGTCGGCGGCCGATATCGAAGCGAAGATCACGCCCCGGACGCGGGCGATCCTGTACAGCTCGCCCGGCAACCCGACCGGTACCGTGCTTGGCCGCGAAGAAGTCGAACGCCTGGTGGACATCGCCACGCGCCACGACATATTCCTGATCGCCGACGAGGTGTACCGCGAATTCGTATACGGCGACGCCCGTTTCGTCAGCACGCTGGAAGTCGCCGCCGCGCGCGGCCAGGCCGAACGCGTGATCCTGATCGACAGCATTTCCAAACGCTTTTCGGCGTGCGGATCGCGCATCGGTTTCCTGGTCACGAAAAACAAGGCGGTCCAGAGCCTGGCGCTGCGTTTCGGCCAGGCGCGCCTGTGTCCGCCGACGCTGGACCAGTATTCGGCCATCGCGGGTTACAAGGTCATCGAAAAGTACGTGCCCCCGATGATCGACGAATACCGTAAGCGCCGCGACGTGGTCATGGCTGGACTGAAAAAGATACCCGGCATGATCTGTGGTTGCCCGGAAGGCGCGTTTTACCTGCAGCCGTCGCTGCCCATCGATGACGGCGACAAATTCGCGCTGTTCATGCTGAACGATTTCAACAGTAACGGCGAAACCGTCATGGTCGCGCCCGGCAGCGGTTTCTATGTGACGCCCGGCAAGGGCAAGTCCGAAGTCCGCATCGCATACGTCCTGAAGGAATCGGATCTGGCCCGCGCCATGGAAATCCTGGCCGAAGGCGTCGTCGCTTACAACGCCCGCAAGGGATAACCTCCCCGCGATTTTTTTGTTTTCTCCTTGAACGAAGGAGAATATCTCGGTAATATCTCCCTGGTTGAAGGAGAATTGCCATGACAATCCCGTCTTCATCATCAAGTCCCGAACTGCGGGCAGTGCTGGCCGAAAAACTGGCTGATTCGGCCGTCGGGCGGCTTCCTGCGATAACTTCGCGCCGCCTGGCCGGGCCCGCGCAGTTTCCAGGGAAGGCAACGTCAGTCATCGGGATGCGGCGCGCGGGCAAGACATTCTTCCTGCACCAGTTGCGAGCCGCCGGTATGGCCGGGGGCATCGCGGCGCGCCAGTTTCCGTACATCAATTTTGAAGACGACCGGCTCGCGGGGATGGACGTCGGCGGGTTGTCGCTGATGCTGGACATGTATTACCGGGACAATCCCGACCTGCGTGGGTCGGATGCCCGTGTCCTGTGGTGTCTTGACGAAGTCCAGGTCGTCCCGGGATGGGAAGTTTTTGTCCGCCGCGTGCTCGACAGCGAAGGTGTCGAAGTCGCGATCACCGGGTCGTCGGCCGCGATGCTTTCGAAGGAAATTGCCACCAGCCTGCGTGGCCGCGCCTGGACGGTCAGAATATTCCCGTTTGCATTTGACGAGGTGCTTCGCCACGCCGGTCTTCCGGTCCCGGACGGTCGGGTTGCGCTCTCGTCGGTCGGGCGCACGTCCCTTGAAAGCCGGTTCACGGAATACCTGGTGGCTGGCGGGTTTCCCGAAACTCTGGGACGGCCGGTCGAGGTTCGCGGCCAGTTGCTGCGCGACTATGTCGACGTTGCGGTCCTGCGCGACGTCGTGGAACGTCACGGGGTGACCAATGTGGCCGGACTGCGATGGCTCGTACGGCATCTGCTGGGTAATGCCGGAAGCCTGTTCAGCGTGGAAAAATTCCACGCGGCCCTGAAATCATCCGGGGTCGCCGTCGGCCGGGACACGCTGCATGAATACATGTCTTATCTTCAGGACTGCTTCCTGGTCCGGACCGTCTGGATGGAATCGTCATCGGAGCGACAGCGCATGGTCAATCCCCGCAAGGTGTACCCGATCGACCCCGGGCTGATCCCGATATACGACAGGTCCGGCCGGTCGAACCAGGGGCACGCGCTTGAAACGGTCGTGCTGCTGGAACTGGAACGCCGTGGCGCCGAAGTCACATACGTCCGGACCGCGGACGGATACGAGGTCGATTTTCTGGCGCGATACAACGACGGAACTTCAGAACTGATCCAGGTGTGCGCCGACGCGTCGGACCAGCAGACTGCCGGACGCGAAATCCGTGCCCTCCAAGCCGCCGCCGCCGCGCATCCCACCGCTGTTTTGCGCCTGCTTACCGCGACCCGAGCTGATCTTCCGTCGTCTGTCCCCGACTCCGTAAGCGCCGAGCCCGCGTGGCAGTGGATCCTGCGCGGGATTTGAGGCTTTTTGATCTGAAGCCGGACACCATCATCCGAACGCGCATGTTTCGGTCTAGAGCGTACCGGATGCCAGGGAGCACACGACCTGCCCCGTGCCGCTTGCAGACGTGGCCATGCATTGAAAATACGTGGGATTCGCAGTGTCGTTAGGGTTGATCTGAGAGACAATGCTGAGCCACCCGCCGTAAACATTCAGCGAGTTGTCGTTTCCGCCCAGCTCCCAGGAAACCGGATTGCATGTCCAGCGGCCCACAGGTTCGGGCATCTCGCTGAAGCTGCAAACGACACCGGAGCCATCCTCCAGGAACTGCATCCTGATGGAGTTCTGAAGTCCTCCCCAGGGGGAGCAAAGCCAGTAGAAACCGTCCAGGTTGACGATCGCTTCTGCGGGCGTTGGTTCTTCGGATTGATCGGGGGCGCAGCCAACGGAAAGAAGGACGACCAGAATGGCCAGGCCGCAGACGTGATTCTTCATTAATTTTTCCTTTGGGAGGCGACGGGAAGGGATTTGCAACAGCGCACCCCGATGTAATATTCGGCGAACGACGGATTTTCGCTGTCGCGACTCGACGAGCGCAGGAAGTCATCGCCGCCACAGTCATAGCTGCAGCCCCGGACCACCCGGTGGGTATCGCTCGGGTCCACCCAGGCAGTTCCATCCGCCGGGGCCCCGGCGTACTCATCGTGCCAGTAGTCCTCGACCCACTCCCTCACGTTCCCGGCCATGTCCATCGCACCGCAGGGGCTCGCCCCCGCGGGCTTCGAACCCACGGACATGGAAGACCCCGTCCCGCACCCCGGTTGCGAGCCATCTGCGGACTCGGCCATCACCGCGTACTGGCACGACGCGGTCTGGTTCCCCCAGGGAAACCTTCGACCATCCGTCCCCCGGGCCGCCTTTTCCCATTCTGCCTCGGAGCAGAGTCGCCTCCCGGCCCACGTGCAGAACTCCTTCGACTGGTTCCAGTCCACGCAGGAAACCGGATGGGCGTCACCGGACTGGTCGCACTGGTAATCCGTACAGGCCCCGGCATTCACGCACGCCCGGTATGCAGCAACCGTCACCTCGTGCGTGTCGATTTTGAATGAAGGCACGTCTACCTCGTGGTACGGCTTCTCGCTGTCGCTGCAATCCTCGTCCACTGCCACGTTGCAACCCATCATGAACGACCCGGAAGAGACGACCACCATGTCGCACGTCCCATCCGATTCGCAAGATCCATCTTCGTTCCCATCCGGGCTTCCCCATTCGCTCCCGCATCCGGGCAGAAAACCGAGAATGCACGCCACCACCGACAGACGGCAATTCACCACCCGCATTACACGCCTCCCTGGATCTGAAACAGAAGTTTGTGGTCTGGAATGAATCCATCCGGGATTTTACCACGCACACAAGTGCGTGCAGGAACTTTCATCCACGAAAGGATGCGGCGGCCGCGCGGCGGTTGGCGATGCAGAAGACGGCCATCAGGATGGCGGCGAGGGTGGCGGTGGCGGCGCCGAAGTAAAACGGCACGCGGTTGTCGACCTTGTCGTACAGGACGCCGGCGATGATGCTGGCGGGCAGCAGGGTCAGGCCAAGCAGCGCGTTGTAAATGCCCAGGCCGGTGCCGCGTTTGTTCTTGTCCAGCATGTCCGACACGAACGCCTTCTGGATGCCGTCGGTGCAGGCCGAATACAGGCCGTATGTGGCGAACAGGCCGATGATGACGCCGATGTCCGTGGTGCGCCCGAAGCCGTAATACACGACGGCGTATACCAGGTAGCCGAATACAAGGACGACTTCGCGGCCGATTTTGTCAGAAAGGGTCCCGATCGGGATGGCCAGCAGGACCGACACCACGTTGAACACCAGGTAAACCAGCGGGATGTACGCGACCTTCACGCCGACCTCGTTCGCCTTGACGATCAGCAGGGCGTCGGTCGAATTGCCCAGCGTGAACAGGAAGATGATCGCCAGCAGCAGGTAGTACCTGGCCGGGAAGTCGCGGAAGCTGAATTTCGTGTACAGGCTTTCCGCCGGCTTTTTCGCTTCGTGGATCAGGCCGATGATGGTGAAGACGCCCGCGACGGCCGGGATGCCAGCCAGCAGGAATATCAGCCGGTACGATTCCAGGCTTTCGCCCAGCCAGGCGATCAGCCCGAACGCGATAAGCGGCCCGATGATGGCGCCGCTGTTGTCCATCGCCTTGTGCAGCCCGAAGCTGCGGCCGACGTTGCCTTCCAGCGCGGAGCCGGCGACCAGGCTGTCCCGGGGCGCGGTGCGGATGCCCTTGCCGAAGCGCTCGATGAACCGCAGGCCCAGCACATGCAGGGGTGAAGCGGCCGCCGCATAGACGGGCGTGATGATGGCCGTGACCGCGTATCCGATAATCATGAACGGCTTGTTCCTGCCGATGCGGTCGGAAAAGAAGCCCGACGCGGTCTTGACAAGTGCCGCGGTGCTTTCCGCGATGCCCTCGATAAGCGACAGCGTGGTTTTCGACGCGCCGATCGACAGCAGGAACATCGGCATGATCGAATAAATCAGCTTGGTCGAAGTGTCGGTAAGCAGGCTGACCAGCCCCACGAAAAAGATGTTGCGGTTGAAACCGAGGATTGTCGTCTTGCCGGATTCGCCCAAGATGCCACCGCCGCAGGCTGACCGTCCGATATTACAACGCGCGTGGGGCTTCCCGGTAGTTGAGGTCCTTTTTCATTCCCCTTGCGCCAACCCCTTGCCAACCAAATAGTCTTACCGGCCGCGGCGCACGGTGAACGTGATGAACGCCGCGCCGGAGGTACTGATATGAGGATGGACAGATTCACGACAAAGGCCCGGGAGGCGATCGAGGCGGCGGTGCAGGACGCGACCGCGCGCGGCAACCCGGAGATAGAGGTCGAACACCTGCTGGCGGCGATACTGGCCGAAAAGGAAGGCGTGGTCGCCAGCGTGCTGAAGCTGATGGAAAAGTCGCCGGAAGCGCTGGCGGCGCGGATGCTGGGCGCCGTCGACGGTTTCCCCCGGGCTCAGGGCGGGCAGACCGGCGCGGGCCGCGGCTTGCAGGACCTGTTCGCGGCGGCGGAAAAGGAAGCGGTCGGTTTCAAGGACGACTTCATAAGCACCGAACACCTTTTCCTGGCGGCGCTGTCGGCCAGGGACGGGCAGGGCCCCCAGATACTGCGTGAAGCCGGCATCGAACGGTCCAGTTTCATGCTGGCCCTGAAGGAAGTGCGCGGCAACGTGCGCGTGACCGACGAGGGTGCGGAAGAACGCTACCAGTCGCTGGCGAAATACAGCATCGACCTGATCGCGCGGGCCAGGCAGGGCAAGCTGGATCCGGTTATCGGGCGTGACGACGAAATCAGGCGCGTGGTGCAGGTGCTGTCGCGTCGGCGCAAGAACAACCCGGTGCTGGTCGGCGAGGCCGGCGTCGGCAAGACGGCCATTGTCGAAGGCCTGGCGCGCCGGATCGTCCAGGGCGATGTTCCCGAAAACCTGAAGAACAAGAAACTGGTCGCGCTGGACATGGGGTTGCTGATCGCGGGCGCCAAATACAGGGGCGAATTCGAGGACCGGCTGAAGGCGGTGCTTAAGGAAGTGGAAGATTCCGACGGCGAAATCATTCTGTTCATCGACGAACTGCACACGCTGGTCGGTGCGGGCGCGGCAGAAGGGGCGATGGACGCGTCGAACATGCTGAAGCCGGCGCTGGCCCGCGGCACCCTGCACGCGATTGGCGCGACGACGCTGAAGGAATACCGGAAGTACATCGAAAAGGACGCGGCGCTTGAACGGCGGTTCCAGCCGGTCATGGTGAACGCCCCGTCTGTCGAAGACACGATCATGATCCTGCGCGGCCTGCGCGAACGGTACGAAGTGCACCACGGCGTGCGCATCAGGGACGCGGCCATCATCGCGGCTGCGACCCTTTCGGACAGGTACATCACGGACCGGTTCCTGCCGGACAAGGCGATCGACCTGGTGGACGAAGCCGCCAGCCGCCTGCGCATGGAAATCGACAGCATGCCGGTCGATCTGGACCAGTTGGAAAGGCAGCTCGCGCAGCTTGAAATCGAAAAGCAGGCGCTGGGCCGGGACGAATGTCCCGCGAACAACGAACGGTGCCGTCGGGTGGATGCCGAAATGGCCGACATCCGTGAAAAGCTGTCCGGCCTGCGCGCCCACTGGCAACAGGAAAAGGACCTGGTCGGCGAAATTCGCAAGCTGAAACGTGAACTGGAAGAGGATCGCAATGTCGAGGAGGCCGCGGAAAGGCGGGGCGACTGGGAATCGGCGTCGAAACTGAAGTACGGCGCGATCCCTGAAAAGCAGGGAAAGATCGCGGACCTGTCGGCGAAACTGGCAGAAATCCAGGCCGACCGGAAGATGCTGCGCGAAGAAGTGGACGATGAAGACATTGCGCGGGTCGTGTCCGCGTGGACCGGCATTCCCGTGTCGAAGATGCTGGAAGGTGAACAGAAGAAGCTGCTGCACATGGAAGAAAGGCTTCGCGAACGCGTCGTGCACCAGGACGAGGCGATCGATGTGATTGCGAACGCGGTGCGCCGGTCGCGGGCGGGGCTGTCGGACGCGGCGCGACCGATCGGCAGCTTCCTGTTCCTGGGGCCGACCGGTGTGGGCAAGACCGAACTGGTCAAGGCCATGGCGGAATTCCTGTTTGATAACGAAACGGCGATGGTCCGCATCGATATGTCCGAATACATGGAAAGCCACAGCGTGGCACGGCTGATCGGGTCGCCCCCGGGGTACGTCGGGCATGACGAGGGTGGCCAGCTTACCGAAGCGGTGCGGCGTCGTCCGTACACGGTTGTCCTGCTGGATGAAATCGAAAAGGCGCACCACGACGTGTTCAACGTGCTGCTGCAGGTGATGGAAGACGGGCGGCTGACCGACGGGATGGGGCGGACCGTGGACTTTTCAAACACCATTGTTGTGATGACGTCCAACGTCGGCAGCGAAATCATGGCGGCGGCGGCGAACGGGGAAGGGGACAGGGACGGGAACGGGAACAGGGACGGGAACAGGGACAGGGTCAGGGAGGGGGGCGCCAGGCCGGGGCGCGACGAACTGCGCGACATGGTCATGGCCAACCTGCGGCGGCATTTCAGGCCGGAATTCCTGAACCGTCTGGACGACGTGATCGTGTTCAACAGTCTGGAACGCGGCGACATGGAAAAGATCGTGGACATCCAGATGCGGCGTATTGCCCGCCTGCTGGAAGGACGCGACATGACGCTGGCGCTGACCGACGCCGCCCGGGCACTGCTGGCCGACGAGGGCTTCGACCCGGTTTACGGCGCGCGTCCGCTTCGCCGGGCCATCGAACGGATGGTCCTGAATCCGCTGGCCGACGAAATCCTGAACGGCAACGTCCTGCCAGGCGCGAAGATTACCGCCGATGCGGCCGACGACGGGATCAGGTTCACCGTCTAGCCGGGATTCCCGCGACGGATTGCTTTGACCGTGCGCCCATCTTTCCAATAGAATCGCCCCAGTGTGCGGCTGCAACCGATTGCGGCGGTTTTCGTGACCTTCCACACCTTGCCAGACCGGAGGACCCGATGCGGTCAAAATCCTTTGCGCTTGTCATCCTTTCTTCGCTGTGCGCGGCGCTCGTTGCCTGCGGTCCTGGAAATGGCCAGCCGGACGCGGATATCCATGACGCGCAGGTCGTTCAGGACACGATTGATGCCGATGCCCCTGACACGGTTACGCCCCGTGACGACGGCAGGCTGGATATCACTGATGTGGAGCCTCCCGTGGACTGCTGCGGCGCCGACGAAGGGGTGACGACGGACGCGGATGATGTCCTGGTGGATTCCAATGCGGCCGACGACGGCGGGTGGGATGACGACGTGAACGTCGATCCGGACGCTGTCGTGGTCACCGGGTTCTTTTCCGATGCGGCTGTCGGCGACAACCCGCACTCGGGGCTGTCGGCGGTGGTGACGTTCAAGACGTCGGAACCGTCGATTGCATCGGTCGTGGTCGTGATCGCCGGCGTGGAGCCATGGATTGTTACGTCCGGGGAACCGGCGCCCACGGTCGATCACACCGTTTACGTCATGGGCCTGCTGCCCGAAACGGCTTACAGGATGTATCCGCGCGCACTGCACGACGGCGAGTCAAAAATCGGGGAAGCCTGGCTTGAATACACGACAGAGGCCATTCCGGACGATTTCCCCGTATTCACGCCGACCGTGTCGCAGCCGGAAAAGATGAGGCCCGGATACACGGTATTCAGCCTTCACAAAATGGACCTCATGAATCCCGGATCCAACGCGGATGATTTTGATCCGCGCATCGTCACGGTCGATGACGCCGGGCGTATCGTCGGTTACACGAAGTGGACCGATCCCGATGCAAGGCTGCTGGGCTTCAACAAGCTGTCAAACGGCAATTTCGCGCTTCTGGGGTCGTTCGGGCTGATTGTCATGGACGGAAAGGGCGAGGTGGTTGTCGACAAGTCGCTTGCCGACCTGGGCCTGGACGGCGCCACGGCAACACAGGACGCCTTCCTGCATCACGACATAATCCTGCTGCCGAACGGCAATTACGCAGCAATCGGGACCAAGCTGGTGCCGATGTCGTCGACGCCGGTTACCACTGACGCGATGATCGTGGATCAGGTGATCGAATTCACACCCGCCGGCGAGGTCGTGTGGAAGCAGGGTCTCGACGCCTATGTCGATTACACGGAACAAAGCGCGTATTACGGCAACAACATGTGGGACAGTTTCTATCCGGGGTGGCAGACGTACGACAACATGCACGCGAATTCGCTGCTGTACGACCCTTCGGACGATTCAATCATCGCCGGCCTGCACACGGCTGGGCTGCTGGTGAAGTTCAGCCGTTCCGGCGACAGGGAACTGGTCTGGATCCTGGGCGAAGACGGCACGATCCCGATGAACGTCGAAGGCACGTGGTTCACCGCGTCGCACGGGCCTTCCCTGACCGACACAGGACACGTCCTGGTTTACGACAACGGCGCGCTGCTTAATCAGGGTGTGTCGAAGAAGTCCCGCCTGGTCGAGTACGAAATCGTTTCCGACGGCAGCGGTGGCTGGTCCGGTGTCAACCAGGTCTGGCAGTACCAGAACGATTTCTATTCACACATCATGGGCAGCGTCCAGCGGCTTTCGAACGGCAACACCTTGATGTGCAACGGTTTCCGTATTCCGGGACTCGAAGACCCGAATTTCGTGCTTGAACCATCCATCACCGAAGTGACGGGCGGCGACACGCCTGAAGTGGTGTTCAACCTGCAGATGGCAACGCAGACAATGTTCTTTGACACCACCAAGTACCTGATCTTCAGGGCCTTCCGGGTCGAGACGCTGTATAACTGGTTTTAATCGTTAAAGGCCGCGCAGGCGGGCGACTTCCTTGCGGGCGTTTTCCAGGAAAGGCTTTTCGTCGGATTTGTTGCGGGCGGCCGCGATGTACTTTTCCCAGGCATCGGTCGCGGCTTCGTAGTCTTCGGTCGCCGAAAGCGCGGCAGCCAGGTTGTAGAGGGCAGGGGTGTAGTCCGGCTTGATCGCGATGGCCGCGCGGTACGCACTGACTTCGCTGAGCGACTGCCCCAGCATGTGGTGAATCACAGCCTTGTTGTAGTGGGCCCGGTAAAATGCCGGGTCCAGTTCAAGCACCTTGTCCAGGGCCGTGATCGCCTGTTCCAGCAGCGGCTGCCGACGTTCGGACGATTCCATCGATTCGCCCTTCTTCATCAGGGCCAGGCTGAGGTTGAACCTGATTTCCGCGGATGCCGGCGCGGTTTCGACGGCCTTGTTCGCGGTTTCGATCGCTTCGTCCAGCTTGCCCGCCGTCATGTAGGCCACGGTCAGGTTGTTCCAGCCGTCCGTCGCGCCCGGATCCAGCTTGACCAGTTTTGACAAAGCGTCGATGGCGGCGTCCCTGTTGCCCAGATCAAGGAACGCCAGCCCCAGGTTGTGCAGCGCGTTCGCATAATTCGGGTCCAGTTCCAGCGCCTTTTCGTACGCCTTGACTTCCTTCTGGTGCTGCCTGATCGCGCCGTAGGCGACGCCGAGGTTGTACCAGCCTTCCTTGCTTTCCGGCTTGAGCTGGACACCCTTTTCAAGGGATGCGACCGCCCTTTCCGGATACCCGGCTGCCATTTCCTGGGCGCCGACCCTGAAGTAGTCAGCCGCCTGGTCCTGGGCCAGTGCGACGCCTGCAGTCAGCGTCAGCAGTAGAGCGGCGACCATAACCGAAACCTGCCGATTCATCGCGAAACCCCCAATTCAGTCAAACAGTCCGCTGACCCCGGGCGTGTAACGGAGCGGCCTGGCGTCCCTGGGCAGTTCCGTGATTGGCCTGCCCCTTCTGCCGACCATGTGCCTGGTCTTCGCGAACTCGTATTCCAGCACGTCGAAAAAGTCTTCCGGCTTGTCGCCGGCGACCCTGCTTCCGGTTTCCGGGTCACGGATTCCTTCGGTCAGTGCCTTGCGTATTTCATCGGGGCAGTCGCCCCGTCCCGCCCAGTAGTAAGTCGGCGGCTTTCCGGGCTCGAGGATTAATGTGCCGAGCCTGCCGCGTGCGTTCGCGAATTCGAGAGTCCTCATCTGGTTTCCTTTTGACTGGCTGATGTCCGCGTCCGGCGGGATGCCCGTTTGACCGGGATGCGATGCCGGAATGGCGCATGACACGCCCATTATAGGTGCAACGGACGGATGCCGCCAATATTGGTTGCGCGCTTGCGGAATTTCCGTTGACAAGGCTGGTTGCCACACCTAATGTCATCCCGGTGTGGATCCCTTTTGCTGGTGAGCAAATGCGCCGATTAGCGTTCCCATTACTGCTCGCGGTCCTGTTGACAGCGTGTTCGATCAGAACCGATCCGCCAGTCCTGGATGGTCGCGACGTATCGGTCCGATTTGTCCATACAACCGACATCCATTCCCGCCTGCTGCCATACCGGATGAAGGTGTCGCGAAACGACGAGATGCTCGGCCTGGATCCCGATGGTGGACCGTACGGCGGAATTTCCCGTGTGTCCTGGGTTGCCAAGAACGAACGATCCCAGTCCGAAAGGTCGCTGCACATAGATACCGGCGACGTGTTCCAGGGCGCGCCTATCTTCAACCTTTTCCAGGGCGAGCCGGAAATGCTGGCCCTTTCATACATGGGTGTCGATGTCAGCGTGCTGGGGAACCACGAATTCGATTCGGGTGAAGCCAACGTCGCCGACAAGATTAAGCGGTTCACGACCTTTCCGCTGCTTGCAGCCAACTACTTGATTGAGCCTGTTGGCGGTGCGACCGAGCCGCCTTTGCGCGGACTGGTCTATCCGTACCAGATATTCAATCTGAAGGGCCTTCGCGTCGGGGTCATCGGACTGGCGAACACGTCCACGATGAATTCGCTGTACGAAGCCGGCAATTCAATGGGTATCAATCCGCTGGAAGCGGCGGAAACGGCCCAGTTCTATATTGATATGCTGCGCCCGCAGGTCGATGTGATCGTGATCGCATCGCATCTGGGGCTCACCTCCGATGAAGAACTGATCCCATGCATCGCTGGTGCCGATCTGGTACTCGGCGGCCATCACCATGTGGTCCTGAATCCGCCCAAGCAGATCCTCGACGCCGGCGAATGTTTCTATGCGCAGAACACCGATTTTGTCCGCAAGGTGTGCGAAGACGAATACCGGCGGGCGTTCGCGGAAGACGGCAGCGTCGCGGCGGCGCGTCTGGAAGGTGCCTGCGATGTCATCACTGACGAAACCCTGAAGTTTTTCGGCACTTTCCGCGAGGAACCGGGCAGGGTTCTGCCGGTCATGGATCGGGACAGCGTGTTTCAGGCGTGCGTCGAATCGCTGGCCGGCGACCTCGAAATACCTGATGTGATGGCTGGCGATTTAACGGCGGTGTCTGAATACATCGACTCCTGGGTGTCGTTCAAGTGCTATTCCCTGCCGAAGAAGACAGGATGGACGCAACCGGCCAGGCGCCTGGTGCCGCTGGCACATTCGGGTGTGTTCGCCCGTTACGTAGGGGTTATCGATCTGGTTTTCCATCAGTCCTCGGCTTGTGCTGACGGCATGGACAACGATCTTGACGGTCTGTCCGACATGGATGATCCGGACTGTGGCGAAAGCGAGCTGGACAACTCCGAGGGCCAGGCTGGATATCAGGTTTCGGCAGACTGGGACATGGCTTCGATACGTCACAAGGTTATCGCGATTGACGCTTCGGTGCCCGAGGACCCGGCAATGAACCGTCTTCTGGAACCTTATGTCGACGAGTTGAACCAGAAGATTCCACTCACGCAGATTCTTGGTTATGCGCCTGCCGCGATCAGTCGTTTCGGGTCGAACGGCGGGGATTCGGCGATCGGGAACGCGGTTGCCGAGTCGATGATGGCCCGCCCCGGTGTCGAAACAGACTTCGCGTTGACCAATTCGCTTGGCATCAGGTCTGATCTTTATCGCGGCCCGATTACCATCGAATGGATGTACAACGTCTTCCCGTTCGAAAACACGATAACAACGATGTATCTTTCAGGTCGTGAAGTTATTGAAATGTTTGACTTCATCGCCAGGCGGTCGTCGGACCGTGGGTGTAAGACCCAGGCCCAGGTCGCTGGCGTGACGGCGATACTGCAGTGCGGACGTTGCGACAATGCCCGGCGCTCCGCCTCCGGTTTCCCGGAAGCCGATCCCGACAGGGCGTGCGCGCTCGAAATCAAGATCGGCGGCGTGCCCATCAGGCTGGACGCGCAGTACCAGTTGGCGGCAAACGACTATATCGCGGCAGGTGGTTCCGGATTCACGGTGCTGAAACGGAACACAACCCAGGTTAACACTGGAATTTCACTTCGCGAATCGCTTTCGGACTTCATACGCCAGGGCAGGGCGTGCGGCTTCCAGGACGGCATCGGTGGCCTGGTGCCGTGCACCAACGGCGGCGCCGGTGCCGGTGGTTGTGATGCCGGCTATCAGTGTGCGTGCGAGGCCCGCAGCATATGGGACAGCGTCGCGGGGGTTTGCGTCGAGGGCGACACGTGTCCGGAAGGCGAGGGCTTCTGCGTGCCGTCGAACTGTGTCACCGACGTGCTGCAGTTGTTTGAAGATGACAATTGTCTGGCGTTCGAGGATGGCGTGGTCAGGGACGAATGCATGTGCAGGCAGGGGGCCCGGGCGAATGCACAATGCACCACCACGTCGTGCGTCGATCGGACCAACGCATTCAAGGAGGACGGGCGCCTGCTGCTGCTGGCGCCGTGACGTCTTCCGGGGGTTACCGGATGAAGGTGGACCATCTTGTGACCGCGCTTCTTGTCGGCGGCTTCGTGCTGGCTGGCTGCGGGGTCGAAAACACGATTGACTGGGACCTGAAGACCACGGGGCTTGTCATCGATCTCCAGTCCGTTGGCGGCGATCCACTTCCCGCTGCTGGCGAAGTTGTACCAGTGCCTCCGTCCGGTTCGGCAAACGGTGTCGAAATCGTGCTGGACGTGACGGCGCTGGCCGCCGGTCAGGAGATGGCGCAATCCACCACCGATCTGTGGGTTCGGTTTTCGTCCCGTCCAGGCAAACTGCAGGTTCTGGATGCCGAACGTTTTGTCGGAAATGACGTTCTTCTTCCTGGCGGTTCGTCGTCCGGGATCAAGGTTCGCGTGTGGGACGTGTACGGACCGGTGCGCATCTGGGTCGAAGACGCCGGCTATCAGCCAAGGACTACCATTGGCGTTGATTCCCGGTGCGTTGACGGCAGGGATAACGATGGTGATGGTCGGGCCGACTGGCCTGATGACGCCGGTTGCCTGTCCGCCACCGATGATTCCGAGGAAGAAGGTTCCGGCGCCGCCGGGGTGAGCCCGGTAATCGAATTTGACACGCCCACGCTTGCGCAGTTGCAGGGATATTTTGAGGGTTACAACGAGGGTTTTACCGGACTCACTCCCTATGCCGGCGAGGGCGTGACCGTCAGCACCGGTAACATGATTGTCACCAGGGTTACGACCGACGGGATGTACATCACCGATACGGCGGCCACCGGGGACGGGTACAACCACCTGTTTGTGTACACTTACAACATCCCGATGACGACCCCGATTTGCGAGACCGATGAATACGATTCGATCGACTGTGTAAATCAGGACGACAAGCCCGTCACGCTGCGGCCGTGCGACCGCCTGACAAGTGTCGGTGGCTCGGTCAGTGAATTTTACGGGTTCACCGAGATTTCCTTCCCGACGTGGGGAACGGAACTGTGGGATCCGTCCGAGGGTCCCTGTCTGGTGCCGGAACCGACAGAACTTACGGCAGCCGATTTCCGGGGCAGCGGGGCAGTCCCGCTTGAAGCGATGGAATCGGGGCTGGTGGTGATTCGGAACGTCGAAACCGCGTCCGGCGACGATATCGTCGATTGCGATTTCAACCAGGATGGTGCTGTCGATTTCCGGGATTACGACACGAACGAGTGCTCGGACGAATGCATGTGCCGCGAGGCGTGTAACGACGACAAACTGTGCATGGAAATGACCCAGTACAACGAGTACGGACAGTGGCCGGCCAGGCTGGGCGGGGCTTCCGGCGTCAAGGTCTGGATCAACAGCCGGGTTTCAGTGCCGGAATTCGACCCATGGGCCGCCGATTCGCCGCACCAGTTTTCGGCCATTACCGGCACGCTGAGGGCGCTCAGCTTTCTGGACCCATACCCGTGGATAATCGAGCCCAGGTGCGATGATGATCTTGTTCAGACAGGCGAACCGCTGCCGCCTTCCGCGGCATGTGTGAATCCGCGAACGGGAGATTAGGATGACAAGCTTTGCTGGAAGAATGAAGGCGATGTTCCTGGTCGCAGCGGCGATTACGGCCATGTCGGTGCTGACTGGCGGCGTTGCGCTGGCCGGGGACTTCATGGACACCCGTCTGACCTGGTCGTTCGGTGACGACGACCTGATGTCGAACGCGGGCGAAGTCATACCTGACAGCCCGATCACGGGCATCGGTGACCGCCCCGGGTACGAGATGTTCATGGACAACCTGAATTCACGGACCTCGGGCCGCGAAAACCTGACGCACCTTGTGCTTTACAAGGAAATGCCGGGGTTTCTGAAGGGCCTGACCACGGAAGCCGCGCTGGTCATGCGCCTTGACATGGGCGCGCTGACCGAGGGCAACAACCCGGGCGTGGACGACGTGCTGCAGGACGACGGCTCGTATCTGCGCGCCGCGTACACCTGGGACAAGGACCACCCGAAGGACAAGTACCTGTCCATGACCCTTTTCCCGTTTTCCACCGAACGCTTCAGGCTCGGCTACCTGTACGACATCTCCTGGGGCGGCGGCAACATCTTCACGAACAACAGTTCGGGGCTTGCGCCAGGCCTGAAGTTCGATGTGCACGCGAAGATGGAGCACGTGACGGTCGACGCTTTCGCGGGTTTCAAGACGGCCAAGGTGAAGCAGGTCGTCCAGGAAGGCGCGCAGGAAGTCGAACAGATTTCGGTCAAGGAAACGAATTACGGCGTCCTGGGCGGAATCGGCGTGGACCTTTACGACTGGGTCAGGCTGGACATCGGCGCTGGCTACTTCCAGCAGGGCACGTTTGAGCGGACGGCACCGATGGTGGGGCAGCCGGTATATTCGTTCGGCATTTCGACCCGCGTGACGGTACGCCAGGGACTGCCGATCCAGTCGTCGGTCGACTTCAAGCTGTACCGGAACCACCCGGACATCAACGTTGTCGAGTGGTGGAAGGAACAGTACACGCCGAAGAAGTTTTCGTGGAGCGTGTCTGGTGAATTCAGCTATGCGTGGCAGCAGCTCGAAAGCATCGAGCAGTACGCCGAAACGAAGCTGCAGCCAGCCTGGGCCGGCGCCGTGCAGTTGAATTTCAAGTACGATTACATGCGCTTCCAGGTTGTCGGTCTTATCCGGAACCTGGAATTCATCCTGCTGAACGTCCCCAGCCTTACCCCGTTCGTGGCGATTCCCACTGCCGGCGTTTCAACGACCCCGGAATACTTCCTGGCCGCGACGCTGGATTACCGCTTTGATTCGCTTCACCTGACCCCGTTCATCACCGGCGGCGTCCAGATGCCGGCGACGTTTGTCACCGAATCGCCGCGTACCGTCCAGGTCGTGCGCGACGAAACAAGGCGCGATCGCCTGCCCGAAGGGTATTCGGCGCTGCCGATCGGCCAGCTCCGTGCCGGCGTTCAGTGGGAAATGTCTGATTTCTTCAGTCTTGTCGGAACCTTCCAGTATGCCCGCGACGAAAACCAGACCAGGCTCGAATACGATTCAAGCGGTCAGCGCGTGGTCGGGCGCCAGTTCCTGGACCCGGACAAATTCGGCTTCAATATCATGGTGATGGCGCGATTCTGATTACGACGCTTCGTTAAGATCCACGAGAGTGGCCGTCGGCGCGGAACCCTGCAGGAATTCTTCAAGCAATGCGCGCTGATCGTTCGTGAACTTGGGGAACTTTATGCCGATGCCGATCGGGCGTCCGGCCGATTCCCTGGGATTGATCCAGATTACCTTCCCGGTCACATGAAACGAGATTTTGATGTCTTCAATCAAGACGGTCAGATTCAGAAGCGAATCGATCGGCAGCAGGATTTCGGTCTTGATGAAAAGCCCGCCGCGGCTGAGGCTGAGGTTCAGGCCTTCGTATAGTTCAATGCCGCTTGAATAGCCAAGGTTGGCGATGATCGGAACGCCGGGTTCCCGGCTTTGTTCCTTTATGTGCAGGTTCGGGCGCCGCCTGGAAACCTGGGCCAGGAACGCGTCCCTGTAGGCCTCGATTTCCTTGATCCTGCGGGCCAGGAGGGGATCGCTGCGTCCCGATGGCAGAAGTGCTTCGGCCTTCAGACCGGCGATCTGGTCGATGGCCTCGAAAAATGTGGTCACGTGAATGTCCGGGACCGAACTGGTGTCGAACGCTTCGTCAGCCATGTATGCAATTCCTGCCGTTGTTTTTCGCGATGTAGAGGTTCTTGTCGGCCTCCATGAGGAGATCGGCGGATGTCTGGTGTCTGGTTATGTCGAATTCGACCGCGCCGATACTGACGGTCACGCTGATTTCCTGGCCTTCGAAGCTGATGACGTGTCCTTCGATACCCTGGCGGATGTCTTCGGCGAGCGTCTTGGCCGCTTCCATTCCGGTTTCGGGCAGGACGCAGACGAATTCTTCCCCACCGTACCTGGCGAACAGTTCGTCCTTGCGGATCCGGTTTTTCACGACCCCGGCCACTTCCTTCAGCACCACGTCGCCGGTCAGGTGACCGTGCGTGTCGTTAATCAGCTTGAAGTGATCCAGGTCCATCATCAGCACTGTCAGCGTACGGTTGTGGCGTCGGGCGCGGGCGACCTCGCGTTCGAGGAAGTCGCCGAGGGCGCGTTTGTTCGCGACCTGCGTCAGGCCGTCCGTGACCACGGTACGGTAAATTTCTTCGTGGTATGCGGATTCGATGTTGTCGCCGTTCAGGTATTTGAAGATCGAATCGCCGATCTTGACGAACTGGCCCGACGTCAGCCGGGCACGCGTCTGGATCAGGATGTCGTTCACGTATGTCCCGTTCGTGCTGCCAAGGTCGACGATAAACCAGTCTTCCTTGGCCTTTTCGATGCGGCAATGCCTGCGGGAAACCGAATCGGATTCCAGCACGATGGCGTTTTCCGGGTCGCGCCCGATGGTGACGACTTCAGAAAGCAGGTCGTATTTGCGGCCCAGGTTGGCGCCGTATACCTCGACAAGGCAGACGGACCCCACGACACTTCCGGTGAAGAGCTTGTTGACCCGCGTTACCCTGGTCTGACGATCTTCGTGCACTGTCTTCCCCTGAAAATGGTCCCCCCGGATTTCCGAATATAACCGAAACCGGGGATTTGAACAGTCCCTTATCCGCGGATGCTGGAGGCTGGCCTGGTCGATCGTTCGCGCCACACGATGAAAGCGGTCATTACGACCTCCGCGGACAGGATGCATGCGATTTCGCCGACGTCGGCAAGAAGGCCGAAGCTGCGCAGGGCCAGGTTGTTCGACGTCAGGAGGGTCGCGTAGCCGATGATGGTCGTCAGCGCGCACAACATGACGGCCCCGCCAGCGTTTGAAATCACGTCGAGGATGCTTCCGGGACCTTCCTGCCGGTAGCGGGAATAGATGTTGGATCCATAGTCGAGGCTGATTCCGAGCGTGATCGGGATGACCACGAAGTTCAGGAAGTTCAACTTTGAGCCGGTGACAGCAGCGAAGCCAAGCATCCAGAGCGTCCCGACGACGACAGACAGGACGACGGATGCGACGCCCCGCCTGGATCTGAACGCGACGATCATCAGCACCAGGACCCCGGCGAAAGCCGCCACCGTGACCTTGACGCCGTCGCGCAGGATCGCGTCGATCATGTCCGCGAACACCATGGGCTGCCCGACTGGAACCGCCGTGACACCAGGTTCGTACTTGACACCGCGGATGAACCTGGCGAACTTCAGCAGGTACTTGCCGTCCAGCAGGGAGTCGCCCTTTCGCGCGTAAACGTAGAGGATCTTTCCACGGCTGCCGTCCGCTTCCTGGAACGGGCGCGCCAGCGTGTCCGGCACGTCTTCGATGGTCACGGTCTTCAGGCAGTCAGGTTCATCGCATTCGGCGCCGCACCGGCATGCCGGACGGTATTCCATGACCTTTTCGCGGTCTGCCGGCGAAAGAAAATCCAGCTTGCGGTCGATCATCTGCCGTATGTCGGCCAGGATCGCCAGCTTTTCTTCCTGGTCGTTCGGGATGGAGTCCTGAAGCGTCCTCACATCACCAATGATGGCACGCGCGGAAGGCGAGCCCAGGATTGCCGCCTTCATCCCGGGCACGTCATCGGCGCGGGCGGCGACGACGGGCGTGGGCGACTGCGGGAGGTCGAATATCTTGTCGACCTTGTTTGAAAGCTCGGCAGAACCACCCTTGTAGCCGGCGACGTTGCGCAGTTTGTGGAAGTCGTATTCGAACGGGTCGAACGACCACGGGATTATGGCGATGATCGATGCGGCGACGGAAAGCAGCGCGACCAGCAGGATGATGCGCGGCCACCTGCCGGCAAGCAGGGATATCAGGCGTCCCGGGCTGAGGCGGGACGGTTTGTGTTCACCGGCGGTCAGAGGCTTTCGTTTGTGCATGGCGGCGATGATGGCCGGCCCGACCGCGAATGTCGCGATCCAGCACAGGACCATGCCGATGCCGCCGATGATGCCGAACTGCCTGAAGCCGCGGAAGCCGGCGAATATCAGGGAACCGTAGGCGATCGATGCGCCGATACCGGCGACAAGCGTGCCCTTCAGTGTTCCCCAGGCGGCGGTTTCGAGCGTGGTGTTCAGGCTGACGTGGTCCGGGCGCCTGGCCTCTTCAAAAAAGCGGGCCGAAAACATGATCATGAAGTTGATGCCGTTGCCAGCGATGATCGACGCCAGGAAAGCGGTCGCGGTATTCAGGTACCCGATCGTGAACCGCGTGACCGCCAGGGCGACGATCAGGCCCAGGACCATCGGCGCCGCAAGAACGATCGTCATGCGGAAACTGCGGTAGTAAAGCAGCAGCAGCAGCCATATCAGCCCGAGACACAGCAGCGAAATGAACTGGACGTCCGCCTTCAGCGCGTCGCGTTCTTCCAGCCCCGTTTTGATGTCGCCTGTAAGGCCGACCTTCATGTCGGGGTGGTACTTCGACGGATCGAGGTTGCGGATTTCCTTCTGGACGTCTTTGACCAGCTTCACGTTGTGGTGGTAGTCGTTGTTTGACGACGGGGGGTACACAAAGACCGCGACCAGCGATTTTTTCGGGTTCGTGTAGTAGCCGCCCGGGTATTTGTCCTGTGCCTTGACCTTCGATTCGTATTTCTTCTTCAGCGTGTCGAAGTTCAGTTCGGTTTTCGTGGCGGGTTCGTCGTCAAGGGATTCCATGACGGCGCCTTCGGTTTCTTCCTGGATGCGCCGTTCAATCCGGTCGCGCACATCCTTAAGGTCCCCGACGTCGGCGAAAAGGTATTTGTACCTGGTGAAAAATGCCTTCACTTCGGAGATGTTGTGGTCGACCGCCCGGACTTCTTCGGCCGGGAACAGCCTGACGCGGGCCGCGATGTCGTCCGCGAACTTCTGGGACGACGCGAGGTCCGGCGATTCGATGGCGATGGCCAGGTTTGAATAAACCGCGACGCGCGTGCGCATCGTTTCCAGGTTCACCACGGAAGGCGCGTCGGTCGGAAGCAGTTCGACAAGATCGGTTTTCAGGTCAAGCTGGGTCGTGAAGAATGCCGATGCCGCCAGCACGACCAGCGAAATGGCGATTATCAGGCCACTGCGCCTGATGGAAATGTCGATCCATTTTGAAAGCCACGCGGGGCAGCGGGTTTCACGATCCGGGGCCTGAGCCATTTGTGCGATTCCTTATCCTGTATCAAGCCGGCATTTCGAGCGTCCTGAATCCTGCCAGCGTAAGTCCGAAGCCCACAAGTCCCGAAAACTTCTTGGGATTCCTTGTTATCAGGGTAAGGGACTGCGCGCCCAGCGAACGCAGGATCTGCGCGCCGATCCCGAAATCCCTGAAAGTCATTTCCGATTCGAGCCCGATCGCCTTTTTCAGCGCGAATTCGCCTTCGGTTTCGCCTTCCATGCATTTGATCGACGCAAGCAGATCCACGCCCGTTTCTTCGCGGTTCAAATACAGGAAGATGCCACGGCCTTCTTCCGCGATCATTTCCAGGGCGACGGCGACTTCTTCACGACCCATACCGTCGACGAAGCTGAACACATCCCCGGGGAAGTTGGCCCTGTGCACGCGGGTCAGGACGGGTTCACCGGTGGTCACGTCACCCATCACAAGCGCCAGGTGCGTCCGGTTGTCCAGGACGGTCGAAAACGACACGACCGTGAAAACGCCGAAATCGGTCGGCAGGTCGGCGCGGGCTTCTTCCACGACCTGCATTTCGTTGCGCAGCCTGTAAGAGATGATGTCCGCGACGGTGCAGACCGGGATGTCGTGCTGTTCGCCGAAGCTAAGCAGCGCGGGCAGGCGCATCATCGTCCCGTCATCGTCCATGATTTCGCAGATCACGCCGGCCGGCTTCAGTCCAGCCAGGCGCGACAGATCCACGGACCCTTCGGTCTGGCCGGTCCGCGAAAGCACGCCGCCGGGCACGGCCCGCAACGGGAACACCGACCCCGGGCACACGAAGTCGCCGAAGCCGGAATCGTCGTCCACGGCGCGTCGGATCGTCACGGCCCGGTCCTTTGCGGAAATGCCGGTCTTCACACCTTCGCGCGCGTCGATCGACACCGTGAAAGCGGTCCCCAGCGGGGCGGTGTTGTGGCGAACCATCATTTCCAGGCCCAGGCGGTCGCACATCGGGCCGTCCATGGCCAGGCAGACCAGGCCGCGGGCCTTTTTTGCCATGAAAGCCAGGTGCTGCGGGGTAATCAGTTCGGCCGCGACCACCAGGTCGCCTTCATTTTCGCGGTCTTCGTCATCGACCAGGATGATCATCCCGCCGCGTTTAAGCACTTCGATCGAATGTTCAATTGTTGAAACCGGCATTTTTCTTCTTCACTGGCAGCCGCGGAGGCTTTCCGCGACATGCGGTCACGACATCTTCTTCAGCCTGGCCCGTCCGACCAGCCCGGCAAGGGTGGACAGCGCATCGATCGGCGTCATCCTTTCCGGGTCGATTTCGGCCAGTTCCATAACAATCGGGTCGGGTTCCGGTTCAGTCGCGCCGCCGAAAAGATCGAGCTGCGGAATCATCTGCACCGGCGCGCGTCGCCTGGATCTTGCCAGCATCGGACGCCCGACCGCGTCAAGTTCGGAATTTTCAAGGTTCGCCAGCACCTCGCGAGCCCGGACGACGACTTCATCCGGCAGGCCGGCCAGCCTGGCGACCTGGATACCATACGATCGACTGGCCGGTCCGTCGACCAGTTTCCGCAGGAAAAGGACCTCGTGACCCCATTCCTTGACCGCCACGCTCTGGTTGCGGGCGGCCGGGATGCTGCGCACCAGATCGGTCAGTTCGTGGTAGTGCGTCGCGAACAGCGTGCGGCACCTGATGCGGTCCTGGATGTGTTCCGCGATGGCCCAGGCGATGGCGACACCGTCGAAGGTGGACGTGCCGCGCCCGATTTCGTCAAGTATGACCAGGCTGCGGTCGGTCGCGCGTGCAAGCACCTCGGCCGCTTCGGACATTTCGACCATGAACGTCGAACGGCCGGCGGCGATGTCGTCCATTGCGCCGACGCGGGTGTATATGGCGTCGGTGATTCCGATTTCGGCGCTGTCGGCGGGGACCCAGCTTCCCATGTGCGCCAGCAGCACGATGATGGCGACCTGGCGCATGATGGTCGATTTACCGGACATGTTAGGGCCGGTGATGATGGTCAGGTTCGTTTCGGCGCCGTCCAGCAGAAAGTCGTTCGGCACAAAGGTGCCTTCCGGGATCGATGCTTCGACGATCGGGTGCCGGCCTTCCGAAATCGATATGCCCCGTCCGTCGTTGATGACCGGACGCGACCACCCGTTCATGTGGGCGACGTCGGCCAGGGTTGAAAGCACGTCCAGGGCGGCAATGGCCGAAGCCAGATCCTGCAGTTTCACGCGGGCATCCAGCACGGCGAGGCGCCATTTTTCAAAAATCTGGAATTGCAGGTCTTTCGAGGTTTCCTCGGCCGTCGAAACCTGGCGTTCAAGTTCGGACAGGCGCGTGGTCGTGAAGCGTTCGGCGTTGGCGAGCGTCTGGCGCCTGATGAAATCGGCGGGCGCGTCCTTCGCGGCCGAATTCGGGATTTCGATGGTGTAACCGAAGACGCGGTTGTACTTGACGCGCAGCTTGGAAATGCCGGATCGGACGCGTTCTTCGGCTTCGTACGCCGCGATGTACTGACGCCCGTTTTCGGCCATGTCCACGGCGCGGTCCAGTTCATCGGAAATACCACGCCTGACCATCCCGCCGTCCTTGACGGTCGATGGCGCGTCGGGAACGAAAGTCTTTTCGACGGCGGCGGCCAGGTCGCGAAGTCCGGAATCCACCGCGATGAATTCATCGAGCCCGGGAAGGGCCGCAGTCGCGATCACGGCGGATGCTTCGCCCATCCTGTCGATGCCCGAGCCCAGCGCGCGCAGGTCCCTGGCGGATGAACTGCCGCCGGCCAGGCGCGTCAGCAGGCGTTCCATGTCCGGGATTCCCGCGAGGGCGGCGCGAATGCGCGCACGTTCAGTCGGATTGTCGAACAGCGCGGCGACTTTGTCCTGGCGGGCGGCGATCGCGCCGGGGGAAGCCAGCGGGGCCAGCATCCACTGCCGCAGCAGGCGGGCGCCCATGCCCGTTTTCGTGCGGTTCAGGTATGAAAACAGGCAGCCGCGCGTGCGGTCGCCCGATGTCGTCGAAAGCAGTTCCAGGTTCCGTATGGTGGTGGTTGGCAGCGCCATCGTGTCGGCGGCGACGGCCTGCGCGAACGGCCGAACCGTTTCAAGCAGGGCAGGGTGCGTGCGGCCCACGTACGCCAGGACGGCAGCGGCGGCCTGCGTCGCGGGTGTCGTCTGGCCCGCCCTGGCGAAAAGGTCGGACAGCCGTGCCGGGATCTTCGAATAGTCGACGTCGGCCGGGGTCAGCATCGTGCGCAGCGTGACCCGGGCGGGCACCATGGCCAGAACTGCGTCGTCCGGTTGAAACAGCAGGATTTCGCGCGGGACCAGCCGATCCAGGAAAAGCCGGAGGTCGTTGTCGGATGTCGTGAAAGTCCCGAAGAATTCCCCGGTTGAAGCGTCAAGCGCCGCCACGGCCCAGCCGCGCGGGTCCTTCAGCAGGCACACGAGGTGGTTCGATTCGGTCGGGTCGGTCAGTTCGCTGTCAAGGAGGACGCCGGGGGTGATGACGCGCACCACGTCGCGCCGCACAAGCCCTTTCGCCTGCTTCGGGTCTTCCATCTGTTCGCAGATGGCGATGCGCTTGCCCGCGTCGATCAGCCGCTGGATGTACCCCGAAACCGAATGCCACGGCACGCCGGCCATCGGGACCGGGTCTTCTGCGTCCTTGTTGCGCGAAGTGACGGCGATATCCAGCAGGCGTCCGGCCTCCAGCGCGTCGTCATAAAACGTTTCATAGAAGTCGCCCATGCGGAAAAGGACCATGCAGTCCGGGTGTTCCGCCTTGGCCTTCAGATACTGCTGCATTGAGGGTGTGGGAGCGCCAGCCATGGGCGGAAGGATAACCCAGAACAGGGCTCTTTTGGACGGCAATTTGGGGCGAATATTTGACTTGCCTGAGGAAGGTGGTAGAAAGCCCGGGTAACAACAGCCAGACGCCGGTGGCACTGTGTCACCGGCATCCAGTCATTCCGTTACAGCAAGGGAGGATAATGTGAACAAGTTCATCCTGATTGGTCTCGTTTCGGTCGCCGCGTTTTCGGGTTGCGTCCTTGGTTCCGGTGGCGATGAAGGCAACCCGGTGGTTTCCGAACTGGAAGATTACTGTCCCGCCAGGTGCGCCAAGTACCAGGAATGCAACACGGCCGTGTTCGACCTCAAGTGGGGCACCCTGGAACAGTGCGAAAGGGAATGCAATCCGTGGCTGGTCCTGGAAGCGTGCAAGGTCGAATGCGCCGCGGATTACCCTGCTGATCTGGAAAGAAAAGATCTGTGCGTCGATTCGTGCGACCGCCAGGTGTCGGTCGATGCATGCAAGGGCCAGTGCGAAGGCATTTCCGACCAGTATTCCCATGACGCCTGTGTTTCCGGGTGCACCAGGAGCTTCAGCCAGGCCTGTGCCGACGTCTGGGCCGGGATTCACGACTGCTACCTGAACCTTGAATGCGACCGCGCGATTGAATATGTCGACTTCGGCGGCAGCGCCTCGGGTCTGGGTGAATGCCTCAACGACGACGGCGTCGGTACGTCCTGCTAGTGTTTCTATTCATTTTTCTATTCACAATTAACCTCAAAATCGGCTTTATCTCATGAATTGATTGACTTCTTTTCGAAATTATTCTATTCATAAATGCGTGGAAACCTCAGAGCGAAAAATGTTTCTGCGGGAACGACTGCTGTCTTTGCTGGCCCGAAGGGGTCCGTGTGTGGGGGGCGACCTGATCCGGGAACTCGGGATCAGCCAGCCGACGTTTTCGCGGCTGGTGGCGTCGCTTTCCGGCCGCGTGCTGGCGCTCGGCCAGACCCGCAACAGGCGGTACGCCCTGGCACGCGAAATCGCGGGGGTTCGCCAGCCGATCACCCTGTACGAAGTCCGTCCCGCGGGCGAAGGCGTTTTGCGGTTTGGCGAAATGTTTGCCGTGGGCGACCGCGGATTCGCTGTCGTAACGCCCGGGGACGTCAGCTATTTCGACGACCTGCCGTGGTTCCTGAACACCGCCAGGCCGTCTGGTTTCCTGGGGCGGCTGGCACCACGCCGACATCCGGACCTCGCGCTGCCGGATGACATCCGAATCTGGTCGGCGGATCATGTGCTGCGGTTTGCCTGCCGCCACGGATGGGATCTGCCGGGCGCATTCATCATCGGTGACGATGCGTGCGGCCTTTACCTGCGACAGTCCGGGCATCCTGAAAATGTTGTCGATTCCAGCGAAAGGTACACGCGTTATCCGGAAGTCGTGGCCGACCTGCTTTCGTTCGGATCGGCCGGTTCTTCCGCCGCCGGCGAGCAGCCGAAGTTTCTGGCGACCAGGATGGACGGCGATCGGATGACCCCTGTCCTGGTGAAGTATTCGCCCCTGACCGATGAATCAGCCGGTCGTCGTGTCGCCGATCTGCTTGTTGCCGAACATATCGCGCTTGATACGCTTCAGGCAGGCGGCTTCGCCGTGCCGCCAAGCTGCGTTCTGACGGCAGGCGGCCGGGTATTCCTGGAAATCGAGCGTTTCGACAGGGACGGGGCCGTTCACAGGATCGGGCAGGTGACCCTGGAAGTGCTGGATGCCGAGTTCGCGGGCACCGATCTGACGGGTTGGGCGGAATCAACGGGGGTCCTTGCCGCCAGGGGCGTGATACCGGCCGAAATTGTGGCCCGTGTTCGTTGGCTCTGGACCTTCGGACGCCTGATTGGAAACACGGACATGCATTTCGGGAACTTGTCGTTCCTGATGGATCGGCTTCGAGTGACGTCGCTTGCGCCGGTTTATGACATGGTGCCCATGCATTACCATCCTGGAAACGGCGAGGTGCCGTCCTGGGACTACAAATTGTCGATTCCAGGTCCGGAAGCCGCCGAGGTGGCCGGCTCGGCGATTGCCGCAGCCATCGAATTCTGGGGGCGCGTCGCCGCGGACACCGGGATTTCGGCCGGTTTTCGCGAAATCGCGGCCAGGAACGGGACAAGACTGACGGATTTGCGCAACCAGGTTGAAGCCCTGCCGGTCATTTCCGGATAGGCGATACTGGTGCCCGACGGCATGGTCGGGTGTGAATTGAATCGATCCGGGGATTAAGCGGATGAAACGAACGGTACTTGCGAATGCCAGGGTCGTGGATGTCGAAAATGGGATTTACCATCCGGACGGGATCGGTGTCGTCATCGAGGATGGTCGGATTTCGTCGGTGTCCCTTCCGGCGGACGGATGGGGTGACGCTGCCGTAATCGACATGGGCGGGCGCGCGCTGGTTCCGGGCATGTTCAACACGCACTGTCACCTGTTCATGGGGCCGCGCGGCATCGTCGGGGCGCGGCAGGTCGCGAAAAGCCTGGCCGACTGCGTGGATCGGGGGGTCACCAATATCCGCGACGCCATGTGCTATGACCTGCGCGACAGCCGGTCATGGTCGGGCCGTGTGGCCGGCGGCGCGATCGCCGGTCCGCGCATTAACCAGGCCGTGCACATCAGCATTGACGGCGGTACATACGCGCCGGCCAGGAATCCGAAGACGCTTGTGCAGCTTTCAGCCATCGGTCTGCGTCCGATGGACTATGAACGTCCGGAATCCGGCGTCATGGTCATGCGTGCCGCCGCGACCCTGCAGGACTTCCGGGACGCGGTTGACCGGGCGATCGAACAGCGTGGCGCGCAGACCATCAAGCTGTGCGACCAGCCCGAACACTTCCTTTCATATCAGCCGGGCGCGCCACTGATGTCGGCTGCACAGCTTGACGCGGTGGCCGACCAGTCCAGGCGACGCGGTGTCCCGACCACAATGCACAACGTCACTGCGGCCGGTTTCCGCAACGGCGTGCGGGCCGGCCTGACTTCGCTGGCCCACATACCGCTGGACGCGGTGCTGGACGACGCGGATATCGATGCCTTCATGGCGGGGCGGACCATGTTCGAGCCGACCCTGTCGCTGACATACTTCCTTTGTTACAACCTTCGCGGCAGCCGGCTGTGCGGGCATCCGGAAATTGATCGCCTTGATCGGTTTCGCGACGGGACATACGAACGCGTGATTGACGAATCATGGGTCCCGGAACTGCGGAAATTCCGCATGGGGATTCACCGGATGCTGGCCACCGGCAACCCGAAGCTGCTGGGCATGATCGACTTCGGCAGGCCGTTTAACTATTACCAGCCGATCATCACGACCGGGGCCGAAAACGTCCGCCGCCTTGTTGACGCCGGTGCATCAGCCAGGCTTGCGTGCGGCACCGACGCCGGGGCTTCGAACTGCGGGCCGGCCGCCATCGATATTGAAATGGCCATGCTGGATTTCGCGCTGAACGCGTCGAGACGCAAGGTCTTCGCGCCAGCGGACTTCCTGCGCACGGCCACGATCAATTCCGCACGCAGTCTGGGCGTCGACGACCGCTTCGGGACGATATCCCCCGGCAAGGTCGCTGACATCGCGGTGATCGACGGCGACCCGCTGACCGACCATTCTGCCATCGGCCGTCCGGTGCAGGCGCTGTTCATGGATGGGAAAATGCTCGTGGACCGTTGCGGATTAATGACGCCTGCCTGATTTCCTGACTTTGATTGACATCGGGGGCGCGCATGGTAGTTAATCTGCAGCATTGATTCCGCGCGTCCCGACGGTTTGCCTGCGAGGTGACCCGGCGGAAACGGCGCGCGCGTTCTGAAGCACAGGAGACGGCTGATTCCAATGAACTTGAAGAAAACGAATGTTAATTACGTCTGGATGCACCTTTTCCGCGCACTGAAGTCCGGCGCGGCTGCCGCGATGCTTGTGGCCGTTGTCGCCGGCTGTGGCGACGACGGGCGGGGCATCTTCGACCAGTGCGGCGGCGAGTGGCCCGACGCGGAATGCTATGCGGCGGCACGCGACCCGGGCAGTGACAACATCGCGCTGGCGTCGGACATCCTTGACCGCTACATCGATGAATACCCGGCCGGCGGGCTTGGCTGGACGTGGGAAGCCACGGTGCTGATGACCGGCGTTTACGAGCTTTACCGGGTCACCGGGGAAGACCGCTTCTTTCAGTACATGAAGGACTGGATGGACGCGAACCTGGAAGTCGGATACTTCATGTGGAGCTCCGATTCAACGTCACCCGCGCTGATGGCGGCCTTCCTGTACATGGAAACCGGGGAAGAAAAGTACCGCGCGGTCGTCCTGGACGCCCTGAATTACGTGGATAACGTGGTCACCAGGACGGATGACGGCGGAATCAACCACTGGGGCACCGCCGAATACCCGGGCGCGACCTTGTGGCTGGACACGCTGTTCATGGTCGGTACCATGCTGACCAGGTGGGGCGAATTCACAGATGACGCAGTGTCGCTGGATGAAATGGGCCTGCAGATCAGTGTGTTTACCGATCGCCTGCAGTCGGAGGGCGGCCTGTACGTGCACGCCTTCAATTACAACAAGCCTGTCGATGCCGACATCTACTGGGGTCGGGGCAACGGCTGGGTAAGCGCGGCCGGGTTCGACTACCTTCGCGCCAGGCTGGTTCGTGGCGAAACGGACGAAGTCGCCCTTGAAGCGCTTACGAAACAGGCCGAAGCCGCCCGCTTCGCCCAGGACGAGGAAAGTGGTCTGTGGTGGATCGTGCTGAACCGTCCCGGCGAAACGTACCTGGAAACATCGACCGCCGCGCTTTTCGCGTACGGCATGGCGCGCGGCTGGCGTTACGGCCTGCTGGGCGACGAATACCTTCCCGTTATCGACCGCGCGATTGACGGCATCCGCGCCACCATCACCACCGACGACGAAGGCCGCCCGGTCGTGTCGAACGTGTCCGGTCCCACCGAAGCCGGGACGTTCGAATACTATGCCGGCCTGCCGGTCAAAGACGATCTTGGCTATGGCGTGGGAACTGTCCTGCTGGCCCTTGTCGAAACGTCGGGCGTGCCCGGTATCGAATAAGGCGCGAGCGCTGATCCAGCCATCGCTCTGGTCACTGGTCGAAATGCCGGTTGTCCGGTTTCAGTTGAATTCGTAAGCGCCGATGTCCCAGCCTTCGCCGTTCGGACGGGGGTTTCCGTCCGCGTCGATGAACACGCCCATGCCTTCGGATGCGGGATTGATGCCGCCGTCGGGAAGGGGGCTGCCGGCCGTCACGCTGTCCCACCAGCCCCATAACTGATCCTGTACAAGGTTGCCGGATGCGCGTTCGCAGCCTGGCTGGTCGGCCAGGGTATCAAGCCCGCCATCGGCGATCAGGCAGGCGTCTTCCCCGTACACGCGGCAGACCCCGTATTCCATGTCCCACCAGACCGAATTGAACATGTTCATCCGGGCGCCGGGGTGGACGGTGATCAGCGAGCTGTCGTCAGTGTTGATCTGGTTGTAGCCCGCCGAATTGATGATTAACGCGTCGGCGTCATCGGCGACGCGGACCAGGTTGACGGTCTGTGTCTTTGTGGCGTTTTCGGTGCCGAAGGTGGTGGATGCTTCTGAAGTGGCTTCACTGTAGCGATCCGTGTGCAGGTCGCAGTGTGCCATGATCAGGCGCCCGCCCATTGCGACGACCGGCGCTGCCCGCAGGATCGCCGTGGAAACCCCCGTGACAGGGGCGCCGGCAGTGCCGCTGGCATAGACCTCGGAATATGCCGTGACCTGGCCGGCCCCGATGACGCTGTTGACCAGCCAGAGTTCGCCCGTGCCGGATACTTCGGCGCCGGCGCCGTCGGCGATCGCCGTGGCGGTTGCCGTGGTGCCGTCTTCGCCGACGTTCGTGACATCGACCGTCGCGCTTCCGTCCACGTCAACCGCGGCAATGACGGCTTTGCCGCCTGTGACACTGATGCCGCGGGCCTTGACACCCCCGGTGATCACGCCGTTAAGTCCGTCCAGGGTCATTTCGGCGCCAATTCCCAGCAGTCCGCCAAGCATGCGTAATTCGCCGGAAACCACCAGGATCCCCCGGGACGTGATTTCGCGGGTGACTTGTCCGGTTCCGCTGTACCGGCTGATAACCGGCCCACCGTCGCCGATACGGCAGCCGACCATCATTACGTTCGAGCTTTCGACGTGGACGCCCGTAACCTGAAGTTCGCTGTTGTCCGGACCGGTCGTGTCAACCCCGCTTCCGCCAATATTGACTTCGACGAAGAGTGCAACGGCATTTTTCAGCACGACCGCGGATACGCCGGATTCCGCGTTCACCAGAGCGTCGTCGGTCGTGCCGAATATTTCGAACCGATCGAAGACGACCTCGCCGTCGTCGACCGTCACCGTCGCGGTCGTTACGCCGTTAATCCTGCTGTACTTCGCCGCGCGGGTCCATGTCGCGGATTCGTAGCCGCCGTGGAAGCGGAATTCCTGCGTAATGATGAGGGATTCTGCGAAGGTTCCGTTGGCCACGAATATGTCCGTGACGCCGGCTGCGGCCGCTTTCAGCATGGCGGCGCCCAGCGTCCCGACCGGGTTGGCCCTGTCGCCGGCGTTGTCGTCCGACATTCCGGCGACCACGAATATGCCCTCCGTTGCCGCAGCCGCAGTCAGATCCGCGCCGCTGCAGCCGTTTGCCCTGCCGTCGTCCGGGATTTCCGGGGCGCCGGGGAAGATCCGCGGGTCCGTGTCGTCGCAGTCGCCGCCTGCGGTCGAATACCCGATCGGCGTGGTGTCGCCGGTGCACAAGGCAACCGTCGCTTCAACGCCGAAGCCGTCCATGTCCACGTCCTGGTAAACATCGACAATCTTGAAACGCCACCGGTCGGCCGGCGCGCAGTCGTTTCCATTCGGACATCCCGGTCCGTAGCCGTCACCGTCGTCGTCCACGCACCCGGCGTCCGGGCCGTAATCGGTTCCGGTGTCGCCCGGTCCGGTTTCGGTTGAATCGGTGGGCTCAATGTCCGGCATGACAACGTCGTCGCCCGTGTCGGGAACGGCGAGGTCGATCGGGTGGCCTTCATCGGGAATCGCGGTGTCGGAAGTCCCGGTGTCGTCAATGACATCGCCAGCGGCGTCTTCGACGAATGTGTCTTCCGGCGTCCCGCCATCGCCGCATCCGGCGCCGCAGGCAATCAGCACGACCAGTACCCATGTAGTTGTGATGGTTCGCAAGATGGTCCCCCGGTGTGTGTATGAGGTCTGGATTTAGCTTATAGAATCAGGTGTTCGTGTCAACCGGAACATTCAAGGGCACGGATTATTTGCGAAGCGCGGTTATTCCGGCTGAATCGTGCAGCCCGACGGAAACACACCGGACGGCAGACCGCCGGTGGCGTACGGGGAAACGCCGGCGCCGCGGTGGTCCTTGAAGAACCTGATGATGTCGCTGTTGGCGATTTCAGGGTGGTTCGTGTGACCGGACGTGTGCGGGCAGTCGACGATCGTGCGGCCGTTGCCGGTGAGGAATGGTATTGCGTATCCGGCCGACTGCTCGAAGTCGATGATTGTGATGCCCATGGAACCGTAGGTGTCGTCCTGGCCGCCGTGGGTCATGAACACGGTTCCGGTAGTGTCGGTCATGTCAGCCCAGTCGAGCGTGGCCATGCCAAGCGTGTTGACGCCGTCGACCGTATCGGCGTCGTTAAACCAGGCGCCCGACATGGACAGGACGTCCTGCAGGATGTCCGGGTACCTGGAATGCAGCAGGTTGGTGAATATTGCGCCGGCGCTGAAACCGAATGCGAAGACGCTGCCCGGATCGACCGTGACCGTGGAGGCCAGGCAGCCCAGGATTTCTTCAAAGAACATGGCGTCGGGATTGGAATCGCCGTCGGCCGACTCGAAAATGTACCATTCGAGACCTTCCATCCCGCCCAGGCCGGGGGCCAACGCCAGCGACTTCGGGTAAACCAGCACGTACGGGAAGTCCGGGTCGGTGTCAGGGTTCGGGTTGAAGAACGCCTTGAAGTTGTCCACGTTGTCGCCGAAACCGTGGAACACGAAGATGACGCCGACCGGTTTGTTGTCCGGGTTTTCCGGCAGGACCACATAGAAGTCGCGCGTTTTCCCGGCAATGCTGCGTCCCTTGTTCCAACCGTCGGTCACGTTACCGGTCGAACACGTGAACGGGATTGGTTCCACGGTCACGTCAGGGTCGCCGGTCGATGTGTCTTCGGGCACGGCTGTGTCGGTCGGAACGGCCGTGTCTTCCGGGACTGTCGTGTCGACGCCGGTTGTTGTGTCTTCATTGGTCGCCGTGTCGATGCCGGTGATGGTGTCGTCGCCGCCAGTCGTGTCGGTGCGGTCGGCGGTGTCCAGCGGCGTCTGGGAATCAAGCACGACGACGACGTCACCCGTGATGGTATCGTTGCCCAAAGCGTTATCGTCGCCGTTGTTTTCGTTGTCGCCGCAACCGGCGGCCATGGCCAGTCCGACCGCGAAAGCCAGACACAATACAAATCTTTTCATGGTCCCCCCCTGGAACCGCCCAAAATGAGCGATGACGGATCATAAACCAAAAATTCGGGCGGTTAACTAGAGAATTGAGCGGTTTTTGACCAACAGCACATCCTGCAGAACAAGGAAGTCCATGCCGGTCGTCAGGTAGCATTTGACCGCGTCGGACGGACTGTTGACGATCGGTTCGCCGCGGATGTTGAAGCTGGTGTTCAGCACCATCGGCGTGCCGGTCTGGCGCTCGAACGATTCGATCAGGCGGAAGTAGTTCGGGTTCTGATCGCGCGTGACGGTCTGCACGCGGGCGCCGCCGTCGACGTGGGTCACGGCACGGGCTTCATGCAACTTTTCGGGCCGCGTCGGGTATACGCGCAGCATGAACGGCGAAAAATCGCAGCCTTCAAAGTATTCGTTCGCCCGGTGCGCGTGAATCGACGGCGCGAACGGGCGGAAGCCTTCGCGGAATTTCACGTTCGCGTTCAGGCGGTCCTTCATTTCGGCGGGGCGCGGGTCGGACAGCGTGCTGCGGTTGCCCAGCGCGCGCGGGCCGAATTCGGCTGCACCCTGGAAGACGCTGCCGATGTGACCCTTCGCCAGCAGTTTTCCCGCGGTTTCCCACGGGTCGGAAGGCGTCAGGTATTCGATGCCGCCTTTTTCAAGCGTGTCCAGGACTTCGTCCATCGTATGGGTCGGCCCCAGGTATTCAAGCAGCATGTCGGCGCGGTCGCGCGGGCGGCCGTTGATGCAGTGGTTGACGTACAGGGCCGCGCCCAGGCTGGTTCCGGCATCGCCGGAAGCGGGCTGGAAGAAGTAGTCGTCGAACGGACCTTCGCGAAGAAGGCGGCCGTTTGCGGAACAGTTCAGCGTGACGCCGCCGGACATGCAAAGGACGCTTTCGCCGGTCAGTTTCTTCGCCATGCGCGCCAGGTGCAGGATTGCTTCTTCCAGCATGGCCTGCAGGCTGGCCGCGATGTCTTCGTCGCGTTTGGTTATTTCCGATTCGCCCTTGCGCGGCTGGCCGAAGGCTGCGATGAATTTTTCGCTGTAGCGCACGGGGCGTTCGGCAAAGAACGAAAACCACGTCAGGTCCAGTTCGTATCCGTCGTCGGTAAGGCGGCACATCTTCCGGAAGGTGTCCAGGTAAACGGGCTGGCCGTAAGACGCCAGGCCCATCACCTTGCCTTCGCCGGAATTCGCCTTGAATCCCAGGAACTGGGTGACGGCCGCGTACATCGAGCCCAGGGAATGCGGGAATTCGCGTGACCACAGGCGCTTCAGGGTGGTGCCTTCGCCGGACCAGATGACGGTCGCGTCGCGTTCGCCGTAACCGTCGACCGTCAGGATCGCGGCCTTCTTGTGCGGGGACGTGAAAAGGGCGCCGGCGGCATGGGCCAGGTGGTGCGTGACATAGAAAACACGGAATTTCCGGCCGCCTTCCAGGTGGAATACCTGCTCCATCACTTCGGGTACCGGTCCGACTTTCGGCAGAAGGTGGTTCGGCACGTCGTACAGGAATTCCAGGTGGTGGCGGGGCGTCGTGGACATGCGCCAGTTCGGTGAACCGGCGTGGATGGCCGGGTTCCAGAAGAAGGCCACGGAATCCAGGTCGGCCAGTTTCGGGGCGGGCCCGCCAGCGGCCGCGGACTTCAGGCAGGCAGCGACAGCCTGGTCCGGGAAGCCGGAAAAGTGCTTTTCGCGCCGGAACCGTTCTTCCTGGACGGCCATGGTCACGTGGTCGTCGACCAGCATGGTAGCGGCCGAGTCGTTACTGAAGTTGATGCCCAGAATCTTCATCGGTTGTCCCCCGCAGGCTGGAAATCGCCCCCGAAGGCGGATTTTAGCAGCAAAGTGCCGGAAATACGTAATCCGCCAAAGTCCCTGCTGTTTTGCAGTTGACGAAATCTGTCGACGGGCTATCGTGGCATGGAAAGAACATTGATTTCTCCGGCATAGAGGATTGTGGATATGAAAAAACTGCGGTTTTGTCCGTGTTTCCTGGCAATTTTTCTGCCCCTCATGGTCATGTCCGGCGCATGTGGCGGCGGGGGCGGCAGCGACACGGGTGACGATGTCGCGGCGCAGGACCTCGTGGTCCAGGACGTGCAGACGGCGGATGTGACGGACGACACGAATGTCCTGTATGACGTGCGCGATGTGCTCTGTGATGATAATGGCGGGTATTGTGATACGGCGGTCAAAGATGTCGCAGTGACCGACCTGGCCACACCGGACTCCGTTGCCGACGTTGCGACGGATGTCGGCGACGAATCGGACACGGTTCAGCCCGACTTGTTTGATGAAGATACGCATGTTCCCGACGACGTTGCGCCGACTGACGTCGAAGATGCCGAATCGCCCGACACCGCCGATACTGGAACCTCGGACGTGGTCGCGGATACGGCCGCGGATGTCGCCGCCTGCGAACCCGAGGAGTTCGATTGCGGGGACGGCACATGCATAAAAATTTCCTGGAAGTGCGACGATTACGCCGACTGCCTTGATGGAAGTGACGAAGAGGGATGCAACTGCGAAGCGGATTGCTTCGCGCGTGAATGCGGTCTCGACCCGGTGTGCGGCGAGTCGTGCGGCACATGTGACGGCCCGATGACGTGCGGACCGAACGGGCTTTGCGCGCCCGCCGGGATGGTGAAGATTCCCGCCGGCAACTTCTGGATGGGCTGCAACGAAGGCGCGGACGACGGATGCGCCAACAGTGAAAAGCCTTATCACCAGGTGACTCTGGGCGCCTATTACATGGATCGCACCGAAGTGACAGTCGATCAGTACTGGGCTTGCGTTACTGCCGGGGCTTGTACCGAGCTGTGGGCGAATGCGTCCTGCAATGCCGGTCTTGCAGACCACGGGAATTACCCGGCCAACTGCGGGACGTGGGACCAGGCGGTGGCATACTGCGCGTGGGTGGGCAAGCAGCTTCCGACAGAGGCACAGTGGGAAAAAGCGGCCCGCGGCGGCGATGGAAGAGTGTATCCGTGGGGTGACAAGGACGCGACCTGCGATTACGCCATCATGAATGCGGATTCAATCGGGTGCGGAACCTTCGCGACATGGCCCGTGTGCAGCAAGTCACCAGCCGGCGACAGTCCTTATCACCTGTGCGACATGGCCGGCAATGTGTCTGAGTGGGTTGCCGACTGGTATTCGGAAACGTATTACGGTACCAGTTCGGGCATCAGTCCGACGGGCCCGGCTTCCGGAACAACCAGGGTCATGCGCGGGGGTGCTTATATGTCCGGGTCGATCGGGGTCCGCGCTTCCGCACGCAACTTCTATCAGCCGACTTCAATCAATTTCGATTACGGTTTCCGCTGCGCGATGCCTGCCGAGTAGGGGGTCACGGCCCCATCAGGCCGATTCGCTTCGCCAGCTCGATTTCATTCGCCTTCAGCAGTTCGTTGCGCGTCAGTTCGACGGCCGAAGGCTGTCTGGCGTCGGGCAGGGGTGACATCCTGAGCGTCAGCCGCGCGCCGGCAATGTCGCCGGAACGGGCCCGGGCGACAGCCAGGAGCGCATGACCGATCGCGATATCCGGGGCGAGTTCGATCACCTGTTTCAGCGGCTCGATCGCTTCGGCGGGACGTTTCTTTTCCATCAGCACGCGGGCCAGGCCGAGGTGCGCGGATACCGACGACGGGAAGTCGCGGGTTGTGACGCGAAGAACCGATTCCCCCGATTTCCACTGGGTCGACCTGACGGCCGTCAGCGTCATGAATGCGCCCAGGACAACCACCGCGGCGATCCTTGCGACCCGCAGCCAGCGCGGCGCGACAGGTTTTTCAATCATCGCGGCGCCTGCCGCCAGCATGACCCCGGCCAGCGGGACGTACATGAATCGTTCGCCAGCGGCGTCGAAGAACGGCACGATGTGCGACACCGGCAGCAGTGCCAGCAGGAAGAATGCAAGTCCGCCCGACAGCATCGGGCGCCGACGCCACAAAAGAATCGTCGCGCCAAGCACAAGCGCGAACAGCAGGAACCCTGCGGCGATATCGGGCTCGGTAATCGATCGCGGCACGCCCAGGATGCCCCAGTCATAGAAGGGACACAGCGGCCAGGGCATGAATACCAGTCTTACATACAGATAGAAGATCCGGCCGAACATCAGGACCGCCTGCCCGGCAGTCAGGCCCTCGAACCACGTGTAGTAGCCGGCCCCGATGAACTGCTGGCGCAGGATCAGCCAGCCGATCCCGACCAGTCCCAGCGGGATGTACACAGCCGCGAAACGCTTGAGGTCCAGCCGCCGCGCCGACAGGTCTATCACGAACAGCAGGCCGGGCAGGACAAGAGTCGTTTCCTTGGCCAGCATACCGGCCGCGAACATAAGCGTTGCGATCGCGATGGCCGCCCATCCAGTGCGCGGCGTCCGGCCGTCCGGTCCGGCATGTGCCGGCGTAAGCAGCCACAGGGCCCCGAATGTCGTCATCCCGGAAATCAGCGTCGTTCTGTACGAAACGATGTTGACGGCTTCTGTCGAAACCGGGTGAACGGCCCACAGCAGGGCGCCCAGGAACGCGGCCAGGAGCGGCCCGCGCGAGTCCGGCTGATCGGGGGGGGGTGCGCGGCGGTCAAAGACCTTGAACAGCCACAGGAACAGGAACCAGGCGGCAAGGACATGCACCAGCAGGTTGCCGATGTGGAACACAAGCCTGTCCGGACCTGCGATCGCCCAGTCGATGGCCATGGACGTCAGGGCCATCGGGCGGAAGTACGGCCGGTTGTGTTCCTGTCCCAGCTTGAATTCGACGTCCTTCGCCCAGGTTCCCGTAAAGAACCCGGGAATGTTGGAAATGTCGGTAATTCCTGGGTTTTTCAGGACCAGGTAGTCGTCGTCCCACGCGAAACCGTTGTGAAACACCGGGAAGTAAGCGACCGCGACAGCGATCGCGAGGATCAGGCAGCAAATGGCCTTTTTCATGGAATTGGTCATGGTCGGTTCAGTTTCCACAGGCGGTATTTCATTTTCAGCCATTTGACCTTCGCGACCGTCCTGGCTTTCGCCCACATCCAGTATCGACGGTTCCATGGGCGGCGCAGGAAAAGCCAGGCGCCAAGCATGCCGCCGAGGTGCACGGTGACCGCGATGTTCGCCTGGGCGATAACGGCGATTGCGTCCATGCCGAGGGCGATGAACACGATGTTCTTCGCCTTGAACGGCGCCACGCCGAACAGGCGCAGTTCCGCTTCAGGAAACACGAACCCGAAGCCGACCACGATGCCCATGATGGCGCCGGAAGCACCAAGGGCCGGTACATTCGGATTGCCGAACACCAGCGCGTGCAGGACGAACAGCAGGGAACCGGCCAGCGCCGAGATTATGTAAACCAGGCCGAACCGGACCGTTCCCAGCGCGCGCTCGAGCCAGGGGCCGATGCTTGCAAGGGCCACCATGTTGAACAGGATGTGGAAAAGCGATGTCGGCGAGTGCAGGAAGGCCATCGTCAAGATGGTCCACGGCTGGCGAAGCACCAGTGATGGTGTAAGCGCCCCGTTGACAAGGATTTTTCCAGCCAGATTGGGTGAAATCCACCCGGCGATCAGGACAGCGATATGGATTGCGACGCAGGCGACAAGAACGCACCCGACGAAGAGGGTCGGGACGGGGAACCATCGACGCAGTCCGCTGGTGAAGCGTCGCATAACAGTCCTTTGTCAGGGGAGGGCGGTTACTTGCCGCCGCCGGCGTCGAACAGGCGGATGACTTCGCTGGTCAGGTCGACAGTGCCGGAAACGAATATGGCGCTGCCGGAATGGAAGACGGCGGTATAGCCGCGTTCCTTGCCGATTTTGTTGATGATCTTCATGAACCGGTCAATGATGGGCGCGGTCAGTTCCTGTTCGCGTTCAGCCAGTTCACGGGCGTTTTCAGTGTAGAATTCCTGAAGTTCGAGGCCCTTCTTCTGGTATTCGCCCAGCTTCTGGCGCTTCATTTCGTCGTTCCACATCGAGCCCTGGCCGCGGATTTCGTCTTCAAGACGCTTCAGTTCGTCCTGCTTGGCGTTCAGTTCCTTCTGCTTGCGCTCTGTCATGTCCTGGAGCTTCTTCAGGGCGGCCTTGCCGTCCCTCGATTCGGTCACGGCCTTCTGCAGGTCGACAAAACCGAACTTCGTCTGGGCGACCGCGGGAAGGGTAACAAGCATGACCGCTGCGAAAACGCCGAGTGTGCACAGTCTGCGGAGATTCATCGTGGATCCTCCAGTGATCGTAAATCACCAAGTAACGGGCAGGTGAAAATGTGCCGGGAGCCGGCCCCCGCCACCGCCGCGCAATAATCCGACATCTGGCCGTTCAAGTCAACCCGCGGGCCCCCGGGCTATTGCGGCGCATTTGACGCATTTCGGGGACAGGGACAGGCACAGGATCAGGGACAGGCACAGGATCAGGGACAGGCACAGGATCAGGGACAGGCACAGGATCAGGGACAGGCACAGGATCAGGGACAGGTAAGGGGACAGGTCCGAGCCCCGCGAGGACCGCTCACCGTAAGACCGGGGCTGCAAGCCCCGGGGAACCGTCGCCCCCCATCTTTAAGGCCCGATGCCCCGGAGGGCCGCACACAGCCCCCCGGATTGTACGCGCCAACTCTGGACGCAGTAGCGCCTGACCGGCGCGTCGACGGGCGGCGAAATGCTCGGCTCGACGGGGCTCACCTCACATTTGCCGTCCCGTCTGCAACGCGCAGCCTTTAGTGCGTGTCGGGCATGTTCCATCGTCATTGTGGAGACCCTGCCCTAAACAGAGGTGCGCAGGGGGCGGCGCAGAGGGTGCCCGTCACCCGGGGCCCTGTCGGAGGCGGCGACACCTTGCCGGGCGTAATGACAGTCGCCGCCGAGACAGGAGCGCGCGACATGGGGCGGGCTCCATGCGCGACGCGTGCCGCGGGGACGGGTACCCCGAGCCGCCCAACCGGACGTTGATTTCACGATCCATTGCTGGCGCCATGTGGGCGGTCCTCGCAGGGCTCGGACCTTGAGGAGAGGGGAGGGCGTCGTCCCCGGGGCTTTCAGCCCCGGGCTGACAGTGGGTGGTCCTCGCGGGGCTCGGACCTTGAGGATAGGGGAGGGCGTCGTCCCCGGGGCTTGCGGCGCGTTGCGCCTCCAGCCCCGGTCTTACAGTGGATGGTCCTCGCAGGGCTCGGACCTTGAGGAGAGGGGAGGGCGTCGTCCCCGGGGCTTGCAGCCCCGGGCTGACGGTGGATGGTCCTCGCGGGGCTCGGACCTCAGGAAGGGCGAATGTAATTCGCCCCTACAAGCGGCAGGGAAGCGGGCGGATTTTCAGACGCCTGCGCAGGGACAGGGACAGGGGCAGGTTCAGGGACGGGATCAGGGACAGGGGCGAGGCTGCGGAAAGGGGCGTGGCTATTGCCCCGGAATCGGGGGTGGGGTAACCTTGCGGCGAATTCCGGCCACGACCCTTCGAAAGGTTCGGGGGGCCGCCGGGGATGGGTTGCCCATGCACAAAATGACATCCGCTTCCTTGAAATCCATGAAGGGTCGCGAAAAGCTGGTCGTGATGACGTGTTACGACGCGACCTTCGCGCGGATCCTGGCCGGGACGTCTGTTGACGCGCTGCTGGTGGGGGACTCGCTGGGCAATGTCATCCAGGGCCGCACCGACACGTTGCAGGTCACGCTTGAAGACGTCATTTACCACACGCGTTGCGTCAGGCGCGGCGCGGGCCCGGACATGCACATCGTCGCGGACATGCCGTTCATGACGTTTCAGGTAAATTCTGATGAAGCCATGCGCAACGCCGGCCGGCTGCTGGCCGAGGGGCGAGCCAACGCGGTGAAGCTGGAAGGCGGCGTGCGGGTGGCCGAATCGGTCGCGCGCATGACGGCGGCCGGGATTCCCGTGATGGGACATGTTGGACTGACCCCGCAGTCTTATAACGAATTCGGCGGGTTCAAGGTCCAGGGGCGTGACCCGGCAGTGGCCGACGCGATCGTGCGCGACGCCGTGGCCATTGCGGATGCAGGGGCGTATTCGCTTGTGCTTGAAGGCATTCCGGCGGACCTGGCCGCGCGGATTACGGGCGAAGTTGCGATACCGACCATCGGCATCGGCGCGTCGGCGAACTGCGACGGTCAGGTGCTGGTTATTTACGACATGCTGGGCATGAACCCGGATTTCAATCCGAAGTTCCTGAAGAAATATGAAACGCTCGCCGATCGCATCGTGTGTGCGGTCGACACGTTCGGCGCCGAGGTCAGGGAAGGCGCTTTCCCCGGCCCCGGTCACAGCTTCGCCGGTTCAGCGGTATATTCCGGTGGACGGGGCGGCGACGGGGTACCCGATGTCTGAAAACTGGTGCGTTGTCCCTGACGTGGCGGCCATGAAGGCGATTGTCCGCGGCTGGCACGAGCAGGGGTTGTCGGTCGGCCTGGTTCCGACGATGGGCGCCCTTCACGAAGGACATATCGCCCTTGTGCGGGCGGCCCGCGAGCTGTGCGACCGCGTCGTTGTCAGCGTGTTCGTGAATCCCACCCAGTTTGGTCCGACGGAAGATTTCAACAGGTATCCGCGTGATCTGGACGGCGATCTGGCGAAGCTGGCCGATGCCGGCGTGGACGCGGTGTTCACCCCGACGACCGCGGTGATGTACCCGCCCGGATTCCAGACCGGCGTGGAACTTTCGCGCCTGCCGCGGCACCTGTGCGGGCTGACCAGGACCAACCATTTCGCCGGCGTCGCGCAGGTGGTCCTGAAGCTGTTCAATATCTGCATGCCCGACGTGGCCGTTTTCGGCCAGAAGGATTTCCAGCAGGTCAGGATCATCGAACAGATGGTCGAAGACCTGAACCTGGACGTCCGCGTTCTTCGTCACCCGATCGTGCGCGAGCCGGACGGGCTGGCGATGTCGTCGCGTAACGTGTACCTGACCCAGCAGCAGCGGTTCGACGCCACGATCATCAACAGGACGCTGGAAGCGATCGCCCATGAGATCGAGGGCGGAAACAGGGACCCGGGCAGGATGATTCAGGCGGCCGTCGCGGACCTGGTGGCGCACGGCGGTGACGTAGAGTATTTCAAGGTGTGCGATCCCGTGACGCTGGACGATGTGGTCGATGTCGCCGGTTTCGGCCGGGAGGTACTGCTGGTGACGGCGGTCCGGTTCGGTTACACGCGGTTGATCGACAACAGGCTTGTGGCGCTTGGATGACGTTCCCGTTTAGCGGCGAATGACACGCCGAAGCGTCGGCAAAGGCGGTTCGCCCGTTCTTTTCAGGAGAAGAAAATGTTCCCCGTCAGTTCCGTTGAACCTCCGATGATTGATGAAGTCCTTGCACAGAAATGCGTCAACACGATGCGAATGCTCGCGGTCGATGCCATCGAAGCCGCGAAATCAGGCCATCCGGGCGCGTGCATGGGTGCCGCGGACATCGCCTTCGTGCTGTGGTCGGAATTCCTGCGCTTCGACCCGGCCGATCCCGACTGGAAGGATCGCGATCGGTTCGTGATGTCGATCGGCCATGCGTCGATGCTGCAGTATTCACTGATGCACCTGACCGGATACGGACTGACCATCGACGAAATCAGGAATTTCCGGCAGTGGGGCAGCCGCGCGGCCGGACACCCCGAATACGAAATGTTGAAGGGCGTTGAAGTCACCACCGGACCGCTCGGGCAGGGATTCGCGAACGGCGTCGGGATGGCGCTGGCGACGAAGATGCTGGCCGCGCGCGTTAATGCGGCGGACGGAGGCCCGGTCGGTTCGCGCGTGTTCGTGCTTTGCGGCGACGGCGACCTGATGGAAGGCATCAGTTACGAAGCAGCGTCGATTGCCGGCCACCTCGGCCTGGGCAACCTGGTCTGCCTTTACGATTCTAACCGGATCACCATCGAAGGGTCGACGGACCTTGCCTTCAGCGAGGACGTGGCTGGCAGGTTCACGGCGGCCGGGTGGGATGTTCAGGCGATCGACGGTCACGACCACGCGGCCATCAGGGGCGCGCTGGCTTCGGCGACGGCGGCGTCGGACCGGCCGCACATGATCATCTGCCGGACTTTTATCGGGCGCGGCGCCGCGACCATGCAGGGATCGGCGGAAACCCACGGGGCCCCGCTGGGCGAAAAGGAAGTCACGGCGACGAAGGTCGCGCTTGGCTGGCCGCTGGAGCCGAAGTTCCTGGTGCCGGATGATGTCGCGGCCTTTTTCCGGGCCGTGGGCGAACGCGGTTCCCGGACGCACCAGGCCTGGGAAAAGGCTTTTGCGGACTATCGCGCGGACAATCCGGACAAGGCGACGGCCTGGGATGCCTGTTTCGACCGCGCCCCGGTCGGTGACGAAGTCCTGAAACGCATATACGACGCGGCGATGGCGGCGGAAGGCAAGGCCACGCGGGCGGTGTTCGGTGCGTCCCTGCAGGAAGTCGCCCGGTCGGTTCCCAATCTTGTGGGCGGGTCCGCGGATCTGGGACCGTCCAACAACACGGTGATCAAGGGCGGTGGCGACGTCGGTCGTGAAAACTTCACTGGCGCCAACCTGCATTTCGGCATCCGCGAGCACGCGATGGGCGCCATAACTAACGGGATCGCGCTTCACGGCGCATTCAGGCCGTTCTGCGCCACGTTCCTGATTTTTTCCGATTACCTGAAACCGGCGGCCAGGATGGCGGCGCTGATGAAATTGCCTTCGACCTTCGTCTTTTCGCACGACAGCTTCAGGGTCGGCGAGGACGGCCCCACCCACCAGCCGGTCGAACAGCTCGGCATGCTGCGGGCGATCCCCGGCTTCACCGTGCTTCGTCCGGCGGATCCGGTGGAAATGGCCGGGTGTTGGTCGATCATCCTTGATCGTTCGCGTGGTCCGGTCGCCATCGCGACCACCAGGCAGACGGTCCCGAAGTTCCAGCGTCCCGCCGGTGTCGGTCCGGATTGCGTGCGTCGCGGCGGCTATATTTTCCGCGAAGCCCCGGGCGGCGTTCCCGACGTCGTGCTGATGGCAAGCGGATCCGAAGTGCAGATCTGCCTGGAAGCGATCCCCGCGATCGAGGCTGCGGGCATGAAGGTCAGGCTGGTGTCGATGCCGTCGCTGTCGCTGTTCATGGCCCAGGCGCCTGAATACAGGGCCGGCGTCCTTGGCGCGTCAGGCCTGCTGGTCGCCGTTGAAGCCGGTGCGACCGACACATGGTCGAGGCTGCTGGCGGGGCGTGGCTTCGCGATTGGCCTGGATCATTTCGGCAGTTCGGCGCCCGCGGAGGTGCTGGCCGAAAAATACGGTTTCACACCCGCGGCGGTGGCTGCACGGGTTATTGCGCGCACTTGATCAGTTCATCGATGTAGCGGTCCTGGACGGTCTGCCAGTATTTTTTGTCCGCCTTCATCTTCTGGATCACTTCCCGTAAATCGGAAATGCCACGGAATCCGTGAAGCATGGCGCTCTTTTCCGCCCTGTCCCGCTTTCCGCCCTCGACGTTTTCAATCCTTTCAAGATACTGCGTCGGCTGTTCAATCGGCGTGACCGAGCTGAGCGGGTCCTTGCCACCCGACGCCTGGCAGGCGATTTCGAAATACGCGGCCTCGAAGCGGGCCTTCAGGCCAGCCATCGGGTCAACCTGTTTCGGCGGCGGTGGAGGCGGCTGCGGACTGTCGTTCCTGACCTGTCCGCCGGTGGTGCAGCCGGTGGCCAGGAATGCCGCGGCCAGGATGGCCAGGCCCGTCTTCGCAGAGATCCCCATGTGACCCCCCTTTCTTTTTGATAACGTAACTATAGAACCTTGCAGGAAAACAGGGAAGAAGACATCAAAAAGAGGGGAAAGTTAGCGTTTGCGCCTATTCGTCCGCGGCGGTGACGGCGTCGTCGTCAAAGCCGTTCCAGCCGCACTTCTTGATGGTTATCGTGAACGTTCCGTTGTTGCGCACGCCGGCGTCGACCACCAGCAGGTACGAGTGACCGGATGCCGATGGGGGGACCTGGTACACAAGATTCTGGGTGTTTGATCCGGCCTCGACACAGTTAGCGGCCAGGCATCCTTCGGGCGAATCCTCGATCAGGTAAACATTAAGGAATGTCGCCATAAACGGCAGCGACTGGGAAATGTCCACTTCCAGCAGCCCGCCCACATTCGTGGGAACGTCCAGCCTGTACGCCTTTTCCGGTCCCGGGTTGAATACGCCGCCGCATTCGGCGGAGTAGTTGAACAAGGCCATCGTGGTGGTGCCCAGGTTCCATGATGTTTCGCCCGTTGCGGAATTTCCTTCGGCCGTGCATTCCAGTTCGGTGCTGGATGCCTGGCATTCGCCCTCGGCAACGCAGTACCCGTCGGCGTGGCATTCGACCCCGGACGGACAGCCTGGCAGACAAGTTTTCCCGCAACCATCGTCGCCGCAGGCCTTGCCGGTGCAGTCCGGATAGCATTTGTCTTCGCATTGTCCGTTGGTGTAGTTGCAGAACAGGCCGCCCGTGCATTTCCCGTCCGAGTCCGGGGGACATGTGCCGCCGCAGCCGTCGTATCCGCATTCCCTGTTTGTGCAGTTCAGGGGGTCGCAGACTTCGGCTTCGCACTGCCGGGTTTCAAGATTGCAGACCGGCTTCGCGCCGCTGCACCCGGGCTCGCATTCGCCCACACCGCATGGGTGTGGACCGCAGAGCATTGTGGCCGGACAGATAAGTGTGCACGGCCCGGTGTCCTCGACGACGTCCGCCGGATGGGAAGTGTCGGCCCCCGTGTCCCGCCCGCTGTCGGCGGCGCCGTTGTCGACGCCGTTCAGATCGGGTTGGGTGGTGTCCGCGTGCCCGGTATCCGGGAACACTCCGTAATCAATGACGATGTCGGGCAGGATTGTTTCATTTTCAGGACAGCCCGTCGCAAGCAGAAGCGAGGCCAGGGCAAGACCGGGGATGATGAACCTCATCGGCGTCTCCTGATAAAGACATTATCCAGACCCCGTGAATGTATCACTGGATGCTTTCATCAGGGTAGCTGTGAACGATGTGCGGTGTCCCGTCGTTGTTGACGCGTTCGACGAAGGGGGTGTCAACGTTGGTGCAGCAGACGCGCCCCACGTCCCACATGTCCATCATCGACATGCCGCCGTCGAGAGTCTTTTCGTATACGGGGTCGGCGCTGTCGATGAACACACGGATGGTCGGGTACGACCTGCCGTAAGCATGGTCGTCATAGTAGTGGACGCCGACACGGTAGCAGTCCGGCGGTGTGGTCGCGTAGTCGGGATCCGGGTAGGTGTATGTGAAGTTTTCAGGTCCGGCGCCGTCCTGATCGTCACGATCCAGGTTCGGCTGGTAGAGCCCGTCGCCAGTGTGGTCCGTGTCCCACGTGGGGTTCTTGTGCATCCAGTAGCAGTCGTACTTCACGTCGAAGTACCCGTAAGGCTTGCCGGATTCGGGATCCCGGGTCTTGCCGGTCGCCAGCGGATGCGCGATGTGCAGATCCATGTCGGCGCCGCTGGATATGCAACCCTGTGACGGCTGCGGGCAGTCGTCGGTCTGATCCTCGTCCGTCGGCGTGTTCCAGGTCAGTTCGATGTGACAGCCCTGGGGCGGCACGATTTCAACCGTCTTGCAGCACTTGTCCGAACAGCCGTCCTTGTTGAAGACTTCCAGGCAGAATTCGTAAGTGCCGACGAGGTTCGGTTCGAAGTGCGGATTTTCGTAGGTGGACGTCGGGGTGAACATGGACACCGATTCGGCCGGCTGCGTCACGGTCCAGTTGAACGTTTCAATGCCGCCACCAACAGTCGGGTCATAGCTGTGATTGATGAAATCGATGACTTCCTGCGGGTTCAGTGATCCGTTGTCGGGCACCGCCACGCCCTGGTTCATCATGTCGAACTGGCACACCGCGCATTCCGCTTCGGCACCAAGTCCCTTCACCGGGGTTTCGACGGTCTGTCGTGGCGAATTGTTGTCGACCGCCAGGCAGCCCTCGTCCGGGATCAGCCTGCCGTTTCCGTCCTTGTTGAAATCGGTCGGCGTGTACTTGGCGACGATCGTGACCGTCTTGCCCGGTTCGACGACCAGCGGATGGTCTTCGTCGAAAGTACCGACAGTGGTCGTGTCCAGCGAAAATTCGGCGCTGGTGCCATCGCAGTAGTAAACGTTATAGATTTCGAGGTCTTCGTCGCCGCAGTTGAAAAGCTGGACGTTGACGCCCTTGACGCCGGTGCCGACCACGACGGTGCCGAAGTCGATCAGTTCCGGGGTGACCGAAAGGCACGGGCCGCCGAAGTTGGCCTGCAGCGTCGCTTCATACGCTTCGCCCTGGGCAGGGTCGAAGTCGGGGTCGTTGCTGTACAGGCGGAAGACGGCGCGTGCCGGGCTTCCGGAAATGGCTGTGTAGAAAACCGGGATCGCGCGTGTGCTGGCCGGGTCGACGACGACCGGCCCGTCGCAGATGGTGTCGTCAATCGTCAGCTTCGTTTCGGGGTCGTCGTACGCAATCGGAATCCTGGCTTCGGCATCAGTCACCCACGGGGCATCGCCCGTCGCGCCGGCCTTGCGCTCGCATGGCCACACGAACGCGAATCCATCAGTGAACTTGATGGCGTCGACCCTGTTGATTTCCAGGGGGGCCAGACCGGTATTCTGGATGTAAAGCGCGTCTTCGTATGCCGTCGGCCCAACCGCCACGAAACCCATGTCGACCGGATTCGGGTCCACGGCGATGTTCGGTTCGATGACCGCCTTCGTGATGTTGATCACCAGTTCCGGGTCGTCGACGTCGTTGCTGGCGATGGTGACGGTGGCCGTCTTGCTGCAAAGATCCGTCGGGTCGTTGAACCTGACGGTCAGTTCCAGCGCGGCGTTTTCGCCCGATCCGACATCGTCGGCCGGGGCAATCACATACGGGAATTCGGCGCCGGCCTGGATTTCAAGGCTGAAGGCCGACGTGACGCCGTCGGGGCAAAGGCCGCCCGCGAGTATCGGGGCCGACAGGATCTTCAGGTCGGATTCGCCGATGTTGACGACGTTGACCTTGTACAGGCTGGTCATCTGGACGTCGGTTCCGGCGGGGTCGAGCTCGATCTGCGGGTTATCGCCGGCGACGCCGCCACCGCATGCGAAAAACGCGGCCGTCAGCAGCGTGACGCCGATTGTCATTCCGTTTCTGTGAGTCATCTGAAACCTCAAAGTCAATTGCCGGTCACCGCATCCCGGAAGAAGGCCGGAAGGGGTGTTGCCCCGCGCGTCATTCGTAGAACGTTTCGTCCGGGTACTTCGTGGAGATGTGCGGCGAACCGTCCTGTTCAACCCTTTCCACGAACGGCTGTTCCATGTTTGAACAGCAGACGCGGCCGACGTCCCACATGTCCAGCATGTTCATGCCGCCTGTCAGAGTCTTTTCGTACACCGGCGTCGCGTTGTCGATGAAGACACGAATCGTCGGGTAGGCCTTTCCGAACAGGTGGTCATCGAAATAATGAACACCGATGCGGTAGCAGTTCGGCGGCGTGGTCGAAAAGTCCGGATCCGGCTTCTTGTAGGTGAAATTTTCAGGACCGGCGCCATCGGTGTCGTCCCTGTCCAGGTTGGGCTGGTAGTCGCGATCGGCGGCATTGTCCATGTCCCACACCGGCAGCGGCTTGTGCCAGTAGCAGTCGTAGCGCTGGTCGAAATATCCGTACGGCGAACCGTCGGCGGGATCGTTGCGTTCACCCGTGGCCCACGGATGCAGGACGTGAAGGTCCATGTCCGAGCCGCAGTCGCGGGTCATGTAGCATTCGTCGGACGGGTTGAGGTCGCCGGGAGTGGTCCAGGACAGTTCGATGTGGCAGCCTTCCGGCGGGACGACTTCAACGGTCTTGCAGCACTTGTCCGAGCAGCCTTCGTTGTTGAAGACCTCCAGGCAGAATTCGTACTGGCCGACGATATTCGGCTGGAAAGTCGGGCTTGAGTACGTCGCGGTCGGCACGTACATCGAAACCGAATCGGCCGGCTGCGTCACCGTCCAGGAATGTGATTCGATGCCGCCACCGACGGTCGGGTCGTAGCTGTGGTCCACGAACTGGATAAGCTTCTGGGGCGTTATTGACGCACCGTCCGCCAACTGCACGCCGCCTTCCGTCATTTCGAACTGGCAGACAGCGCATTCGGCTTCGGCGCCCAGTCCCTTCACGGGCGTCTGGAGCGACTGGCGCGGCGAGTTGTTGTCCACGACCAGGAAGCCTTCGTCGGGGATCAGTTTGCCCGTCAGGTCCTTGTTGAAGTCGATCGGCGCGTATTCGGCGGCGATTGTGACCGTTTTCAGGGGCTCGATTATCAGCGGATCCTGCGCGGTGAACGTGCCGGCGGCCGTCAGGTCGAGCGTGAATTCGTCGCTGGTGCCTTCCGAGTAATAAATCCCATAGATTTCAAGGTCTTCGTCGCCGCAGTTGTAAAGAAGGACATTCTGGCTCTTCTGGCCGCTGCCGACAACGACGGTGCCGAAGTCGATCAATTCGGGCGTGACAGTCAGGCACGGCCCGCCGAAGTTTGCCTGCAGCGTCGCTTCATAGGCTTCGCCCTGGGCGGCGTCGAAATCCGGGTCGTTGCTGTAAAGCCGGAAGAGGGCGCGGGCCGGGGTGCCGGAAATGGCGGTATAGAACACAGGGATGGCGCGTGTGCTGGCGGGATCGACGACAACCGGGCCGTCACAGATGGTGTCGTCAATGGTCAGCTTCGTTTCGGGGTCGTCGTATGTAATGGGAATCCTGGCTTCCGCGTCGGTGATCCAGGGTGCGTCGCCTTCAGCGTCGGCTTTTCGCTCGCACGGCCACAGGAAAGCGAATCCATCCGAAAACTTTATGACGTCGACCCGGCTGATTTCGAGCGGGGCCAGGCCGGTGTTCTGGATGTACATCGCGTCTTCCCAGGCGGTCGGTCCGACCGGAACGAAGCCCATGTCGACCGGGTTCGGGTCCACGGCGATGTTCGGTTCAACGACGGCCTTCGTGATGTTGATCACCAGTTCCGGGGTGTCGAGGTCGTTGCTGTTAATCGTGACAGTCGCGGTCTTGGCGCACAGGTCGGTCGGGTCGTTGAACCTGACTGTCAGTTCCAGCGCGGTATTGTCGCCTTCACCGACGGCCTCGGCAGGGGCAACCGCGTACGGGAATTCGGCACCGGCCTGGATTTCGAGGCTGAATGCCGATGTAACGCCATCCGGACAAAGCCCGCCGGCCAGCACCGGCACGTCCAGTATCCGCAGGTCGGATTCACCGACGTTGATGACATTCACCTTGTATACCGAAGTCATCTGGACGTCGGTGCCCGCCGGGTCAAGCTCGATCTTCGGGGGCTCGCCGGGGTTACTGCCCCCGCACGCCAGGAATGCCGCCGTCAGCAGCGCGATACCGAAAGCCATTTTCGTCGTGTGTTTCATCTGCAACCTCAACAAGCCGGGCCGGGGGAACCGGGACGGATTCTACCGAATCGGTGTTGCATTTGACAGGGTATATTGATTTACGCGCGAAAACGCGGGTCAGGGAATGACCACGGTGCCCTTGAAACCGATTGGGCGGGAAACCGGCGGGAAATCCCATCTGCGGATGATGGTCTGCATGCAGACGTTCAGCGCGGGGTCGTTGACGTTGATCGGCGTGATTACGAGCGTCTCGATGTCGCCGGATGCCGCGACCGTGAACATCATGTTCACATTGATTGCCGTTTCGACCTGTTTCGCCATCATCTTCCGGCATGTGCTGAACCCGGGAACCTGTTCCTGAACGAAGGTCATCAGTGCTTTTTCATCGAAATAGGAGCCCGGGACCGGGACGATGACTTCATCCGAGACTTTTTGTTCCTTTTCAGGCTGATCCGGGGCAGGGACGGGGACAGGGACAGGAGCAGGGACAGGGTCAGGAACAGGGACGGGGGTGACCGGCGGCTGAACCGGCGGCTGAACCGGTGTCGCGGGCGGCATTGCAACCCTCGAGTGCTGGGTTGTGGCCGCGGCGACAGGCTTCTTCACGTTGTTTTTGCCGGTCGCCGGGGATTCCGGCCACACCGCGATTGTCAAAACGATGGCGGCAATGAGAACCGCACCGATGACCACACCGATAGTGATGGCTTTCCTGCGGTCCTTCGGGCGTCTGCGGTATGTTTTCTTGCCCGGCTGTGTGATTTCGCTGCCGAAAGGATCCCGGCTTTCCCTGACTTGCGATTCGTCCCGGCTTGTGTCCGGTGAATGCCAGTAGCCGCCAGGAGTGGTTCGCCCCGCGCCTTCATCGTCAGGCAGAACGGCATCGGCCCTGCGCGGATCCAGCGCCGGGTTTTCGATGTTCTGGTAAAGTTCGTCGGCGCGGCTGCCGGCAGACTGCGATGTCGGTGTCGCCTTGATTCCGTGCCGCCCGGTCGGCACGTCGCCGTCTTCCAGGGTAGTAACCCTGCTGTCCCAGGGGCTTGGTTCGTGCGGGGGTTCGCCCTGGATGTCGATGCCCGGTGAAGTCTGGCGTAACGGCCATGAGCCGCTGTCGTGCCTTGCGGCCGCGCCCGCGGCTGTCTGAGCCAGAAGGCCCTCGACTTCCTTGAGATCCTTCATGCGGACCCATGTGGCCATCGGGCTGCGCCAGATGTAGGTCCTGGAGTTAATCTTTCCGGCCGCCAGAAGTTCCATCAGGCCGTAGTCGTTCATCGGGCCCTGGCGCTGTCCGAGTACGGTCACGTGCCAACCGCCGCTCCTGACCGTGGCGCTGCCATGCGCATCGCTTTCCCGCCTGGTGCTTCTGGACGTGATCGTGAATATTTCCTGAGTGTTGCTTTGAACCGGTCTTCCCTTCTGGCCCACCGGCACCACCGATTCTTCGGGGTTGTCCGTTTCCTTCAGGACGTGTTCCTGGCCGCATTTGGCGCAGGCCCACCTGACCGCGTGTCCCTCGTAGGCCGACATCTCGATTCGGTAACGTTTGCCACAGTTAGTGCAGGAGAAAATCATGCGTCCTCGATGACAAACTTCCGCGGGGCGGGTTTGTCTGCACGTTACAAAAATCGCAGACCCGGCCCGGATTCTATCAGAGGCGTGCGCGCGCCCCAAAATCGCTGCATGAAGAAAATTTCAGGTATTTCGCATTGGATTTTTTTCAGCCCAGGGCTTTGCCCTGGGATCCAGGATATCGCGCTGAATCCGGATATTGAATATGATAGCCGCAGCTTGATCGCAGTGATGGTGGCTTCCTGATGACGACGCACCGAACCTCAGTGATTGCGTTTTCCACGATTCTGCTGGCTCTTGCCCTGGTTCCGGGGGCGGGTTGCGGAAAGGTTTGCCCCGAAGGCACGGTCAGGGTCGGTGACTTCTGCAAGAGGGTCGATCCCGACGTGGTGGTCGTTCCGGACGTGATTATCACGACCGACGTTCCGTCCGACGAGGGTGGCGTGGACGTTCCGGACGAAATCGTCGGTGTGGACGTGGACGACGACGCCGGCGTGGACAATGGTCACGTCGATGTTGAACCGATCGACCCGGGCAACCCGGTCGAATATCCCGGCGACTACATCGGAAAGGCATGCAACAAGCCTTCCGAATGCACAAGCGAAACGTGGCCCGACGGCAAGTGCCTTTCGTGGCCAAAGGGATTCTGCGCCATGCCCGGTTGCGACACCGGCCTGGCGTGCCCTGATGAAACGACCTGCATGAACCTTGCCGCCGGCAGCAATTCCGCGCTTTGCACGCTCCTGTGCGAGGACGATTCGGACTGTCGCGCTCAGGTCGACGCCCTGGGCAACGGTTATGCCTGCAAGCTGGTTCCGGACCCGGACGGCGTGTTCAAGTCCGTCTGCTACATGGAAGCTGGCGACGCCATGCATGTCGGCGGTACATGCCAGGCCCATGAGGACTGCGCGGATCGCATGGGCTGCCTGCCCAACTTCGACGGAGGCTATTGCGCGGTGCTGTTCTGCGACGCGGCAAGCCCCTGTCCCGACGGGACCGTCTGCACCAGGCTGCAGGGGCGCGGCGTCTGCATGAAGTCGTGCTTGACCGGTGACGACTGTGTCGAAACCAGGCCGTGCGCCGACGACGATGTTGGATGCGTGGATGGCGTTTCGCTTTCCAGGGCCTGCATCGAAATGAAGAACGCCGTGACGCTCGACAAGGTCAAGGTCTGCGGATCGGGCACCGTCGGCAAGGAAATCGGCGAGCAGTGCCTCAATGAAACGGAATGCGTGTCCGGCAAATGCAACGTTTCGTACACCGGCAAGTGCACCGACTTCCCGACCACGGGCCGCCGCTGCCTGTCCGACGCGGATTGCGCGATTTCCAAGGCGCTCTGTGCCCAGAATTCGGCCGATACATACGGTTTCTGCACGGCCGACTGCGGCACTTCCAACTGCAACGCGTCGGGGGCATTGTGCGTGGTCACGATGGTCGATGAAGACTCGCTTGCCGGCATGTGCTTCCCGTCCTGCCAGCCGTCGAACCCGGAAGACCCTTTCTCTGAAAGCGACTGCTGGGAAGAAGCCGGCCTGCGCTGTATGTGGGGCGACACGAAGTTCCAGCCGAACGTGCGGACTTGCGTGCGCATCGACCCGGGCGATCCGGGTATGTCGTGCAGGAATGATTCACAGTGCTATTCCGGGAATTGTGTCGGCGAAGAAGACGCTTCGGACGGCGTGTGCGCGATTAACTGCCTGACCGATGATCTGTGTCCCTTCCCGATGGTGTGCCAGAGCGTCGGCGGGCAGAAGTTGTGCATGAAGCGCTGTCAGTCGGCACCCGACTGTCCGGGCACCATGACCTGCAACACCAGCACTTTCGGTGACTATTGCGCGCCGTCTTCGATATAGACGAATCCATCCGCGTCGACAGATCCACGCAGGCCCGATTTCAGTGTTTTTTCATCGAGGTACGGGCACATCTGCGGTGGCGCGCACATCTCGGAAACCATGACCAGAGGCCCGTCCACAAGCAGGGCGCCCCCGTCGACAGTGCGGACGATGGTTTCGGCCAAGGGCCTGCCGACCGATCCGGCCCTGAGTGAGCCGTTGCGGGCGACGGCCATGAAACAGGAAACCGAGACGGGCGCCAGCACGGCCCAGAGGTCCACGCCAGCCGTCAGCAGGCGGCACCGTGCATCCGGGGCCGGATCGGGGCCATCGCTGATGATTGCCCGCAGGCGTCCGCCGGGTATGTCGCGCACAAGCCGTTCGACAGCCAGGTCGGCCAGGCTGTCGGTCATCCCGTGGGATTCGCGGCCGGCTGCGATGCGTTGGCACGCGTGCCCGAAACCCCACCTTGTCACCCGGCCCCGCGCCCCCTGGAGCAGGCCCAGTTCTTCCATGATTCCGGCGTCGATATCCCCTGCCGCCCTGCCGTCGCAGACGACGAAAGATGGCTGTGTCAGGAAAAGGGCCTCCACCGGCCTGCGACCGGGCGGGGCCACTGAAAATGTGCCGCCCGACAGGAGCGCCGCGTACCAGCATGCGACGCGGGCGAACGTTGAAGAAAGGGGCTGCAGGGCAGTCCAGACGTCGGTTTCGTCGGCCATCAGTTCGGCCGCGACCGTGGCGGCCATCGCCTGAAGGTTGGAGTGACTGAGCGCGACGACCATTTCGCGCCCGTCAGGCAGGCGCTGAAGGAATCCCGCCGCCTGTGTTTCCGGTCCCTGCATATTGATCCGTGCCTCGACCGCCGGATCGTCGGCGTCGCCATCCGGGATCACGTCGGTGTCGAAAGCCGGATCGCGCAGGCCTGCCAACGGGATTTCCGACATGATCGATGACAGTGGTTGCAGCAGCGCCCGCGTCGCGGCGCCAAAGGCCGGGTCGCGATCCGATATCACGAAATGATTGCAGCGCGACATCAGGACGACGTTGACCAGTTCATCGGGGGCCAGCGAAGTCGGCGGCGCAAACCCGACGGCCGTGGCGGCCTGGCAGCCGAGTTCGAACTCCAGCCCGGCGACGTCGTCAAATCCAATCAGGGCCACGCCGTCGCCGACCTGGACGCCGGCCTTGATCAGACCGGATGCTGCCGCCCACGCATGATTCTTGAATTCGACCCAGTTGACCTCGACACCGGCCATGAGGTCTATGAAAAGCGGCTTCGGCCCGAGCTGCCTCGCGATTGACCTGACTGCCCGCGGTATGCTGTTGCTGCAAATCATGCCCGCTTTTATAACACGTCGCGCGATACCGCGCACCGTCTTGACGCGCCGGGGCTGGTCTGCTAAATTCCGTCGTCCCTTCGGGGGTCGTTCTTTAACAACTGGAATTGACGCGCCGGGCCTTGTTCCGGCAGTGGTGGATCGATGCCGGTTTCGCATGAAGAATTCATGGCGGTGGCGTTCGCACGCGCCGAAGAAGCGTTCGAAGCCGGTGAAGTTCCGGTCGGTGCCGCCCTGGTCGTCGATGGCCGGGTGGTCGCATCCGATCGCAACCGGGTCGTCGAACTGCACGACCCCGCCGCGCACGCCGAAACGCTTGTGCTGACGGCGGCCGCGAGGGGCGGCGTCGAATTGCGCGGGGCGACGCTTTACGTGACGCTGGAACCATGCGTCATGTGCTCGGGCGCGATTGTGCTGTCCCGGCTGAAAACGGTGGTTTATGCCGCCGACGACGCGAAGGCCGGCGCGGTCCGCAGCCTGTACACGGTCCTTTCGGATCCCAGGCTGAACCACCGCTGTAACGTGATGCACGGCATCGGGGCCGAACGCAGCGCGGCGTTGTTGAAGAAGTTCTTTCAGAATTTGCGTTCCGTGCAGGGGTGAATGACATTCGCCCTTCCGGATTTTGTGCTGGAGAGATGACCGAGTGGTCGAAGGTGCGCGACTGGAAATCGCGTGAGGTCAAAAGCCTCCGAGGGTTCGAATCCCCCTCTCTCCGCTGGTACTGTTCGAATTTATTTGAAAACTGGAGAGATGGCCGAGTGGTCGATGGCAGCTGACTCGAAATCAGCCGTAGGCGTAAGCTTACCGGGGGTTCGACTCCCTCTCTCTCCGCAAACCGCAAAATTTATGGCACGCACCCTGACCGTCCGGTATATTTGGGCCGGATTTTCACCGGTCTGATCATGGAGCGGCGCCCAGTCACTGCAGGCAGCTATTTCCCTTCATCCGGAAAGCCCCTTTCGTCAGCGATACTTGCGATGTGCGGGTCCGCCGCGGTGTGTGCCGGGGACGCCGATGACGTGTTCGGCGTGATGGTCCCCCATGCTTCGCTGGATTATTGCGGCAACGTCGCGGCGGCCTTGTGGAAGAGGGTCAAGGTTCCTTCACGGGTAATCGTTATCGGCCCGAATCACACCGGGCTGGGCTGTGTCGTGGCCGTGGCGTCCGGGCCGGTGTTCCGGACACCCGCGGGTGACATGGCCGTTGACCGCGCGATGTGTGCCGCGCTTGTCGCCGGCGATTCCCCGTTTGTGATTGATGATGGCGCGCATGAAGAAGAACACTCGATCGAGGCCGTTCTTCCTTTCGTCCAGACGCTTAATCCCGAGGCGGTGGTGACCCCGGTCTGCCTGAGGATGCTTTCGTTCCAGGAATGCAGGAAGGTTGCTTCCAGGCTCGCGGCGGCCGTCAGGGGCGCGGATCCAGCCTGCGGTCCGGTGCTGCTGGTGGCCAGTTCGGACCTGAATCACGGTGATCCGGTGCGCATCGCCGCACGCCGGGACCGCATGGCGCTTGACCGTATCGAGGCGATGGACCCGGCCGGCCTTTACGAGGCGGTGGTCGAACATCACCTGAGCATGTGCGGCATGGCGCCGGTCGTGGTAATGATGCTGGCCGCCATGGAACTGGGCGCCGGATACGCCGAAACGGCGGCATACGCGACCAGCATGGATCGGACGGGGGATCCGTCCTCGGTTGTGGGCTATGCGTCGGTCATCATCAGGCGGCGCTGTCCGGTCGACCGGATCAGGAACCTGAAATCCGGACAGGGAGATAACGGAGGAAACAATGGCAAGGGTTGAACCTTTGACCGGCACCGCGCTGACCTGCAAGGGCTGGCAGCAGGAAGCGGCCAGGCGGATGCTTCACAATAATCTTCACCCGGATGTCGCCGAAAACCCCGACGAACTGGTGGTTTACGGCGGGATCGGCAAGGCGGCGCGCAACTGGGATTGCTACGAGAAGATCGACCGCGCCCTGATGGATCTTGAAGGCGACGAGACCCTGCTGGTCCAGTCCGGCAAGGCGGTCGGCGTAATCCGGACGCACGCGGACGCGCCGAGGGTCCTGATCGCCAATTCGAACATGGTTCCGGCTTACGCGACTTGGGAAAAATTCCGCGAGCTGGACCGCATGGGCCTGATGATGTACGGCCAGATGACGGCCGGTTCATGGATATACATCGGCACGCAGGGGATTCTGCAGGGCACCTACGAAACTTTCATGGCCGCGGGAAGGCAGCATTTCGGGTCCGACCTCGCCGGGCGGCTCGTCCTGACCGGCGGCCTGGGCGGAATGGGCGGGGCGCAGCCGCTGGCGGTGACGATGGCGGGCGGCGTCGCGCTGTGCGTCGAAGTGGACCGGCACCGTATCCAGCGCCGCATCGAAACCAGGTACCTGGACGAATGGACCGACAACCTTGACGAGGCCTTGGCAATCGCGGCGCGCGCGAAGGCTGAAAAACGGCCGCTTTCCATCGGTCTGCTGGGTAACTGCGCGACCGTGTTTCCCGAACTGGCCAGGCGCGGGATTGTCCCGGACCTGGTGACCGACCAGACGTCCGCCCACGACATGTTGAACGGCTATGTGCCCGATCAGGTCCATTACGATGAAGCGCTGCGCCTGCGGCACGACGACCCCGCCCGGTACCAGGAACTTTCCACGGACGCGGTCGTGCGGCATGTGAAGTCGATGGTGGATCTGCAGAGGATGGGCGCCCACGCGTTCGATTACGGCAACAACATCAGGACGCAGGCGTTCAAGGCCGGCCTGGGCGAGGCATATTCGTTCCCGGGATTCGTTCCGGCGTATATCCGGCCGCTTTTCTGCGAAGGGAAGGGTCCGTTCAGATGGGCGGCGCTTTCAGGCGACCCGGCCGACATCGCCGTGACGGACGACCTGATGCTGAAGATGTTCCCCGAAGACGAAGGTCTGGTCCGCTGGATCGACATGGCCCGGCGCAAGGTTGCGTTCCAGGGCCTGCCTTCACGTATCTGCTGGCTGGGCTACGGCGACCGGGATCGCGCCGGGCTCGCGTTCAACGAACTTGTCCGCGCGGGCAAGGTCCGGGCGCCGATCGTCATCGGCAGGGACCATCTGGATTCCGGGTCGGTCGCGTCGCCACATCGCGAAACCGAATCGATGAAGGACGGGTCTGATGTCATCGCGGACTGGCCGCTGCTGAACGCGATGCTTAACGCGTCGAACGGCGCCACCTGGGTTTCGATCCACCACGGCGGGGGCGTCGGCATCGGGTACTCGATTCACGCGGGCGTGGTCATCGTCGCCGACGGAACCGACGGCCAGGCCGCGAAACTTGAACGCGTACTGCGTGGGGACCCCGCGATGGGCGTTTTCAGGCATGCGGACGCCGGTTACGACGAAGCGATTGACGCCGCCAGGCGGCATTCAATCAAGATTCCGCACATGTCCTGATCTTCAGTTCGAAGGCAGCAAATCAAGGTTCCGCGGACATCACGGCCATTCACTGCGCGACAGTTGGGGCAGCCGCCACTCCGGCACGGGCGCGTTCCAGTTGTTCGGACACCTTCCCGCCTCGCTCGACGGCCTTTTCGCAGATGGGCAGGGCCGATTTGTAGTCGGCGTGGTTCACCAGCAGGATGCAGAGATTGTTAAGAGCTGCCGGCATGTTCGGCCGATGCTTCAGGGCTTCCAGCAGTTCGGTGGCACCCGCGGCCGGTCTGCCGGCATTGGCCAGCACAAGGCCGAGATTGTTGTGTGCCTCGGCGTTTGCCGGGTCAATGGCGATCGCGGCCCGGAAGTAGGGCTCGGCTTCGGCCCACCGGCCCGATTCCATCATTACCTGGCCGATGTTGTTGTGAAGACGGGTGCTTCCCGGTCGGTTCGCCAGCGACGACTGGAACAACGATTCGGCGTTACGGTAGTCCGGAATCCTGTCCATCGACAGCGCGCCCTGGACGGCGGCCCAGACGACAAAAAGGGCGCAAAGCGATACCGCCAGCCATTTCTGCCACTGTCGCGTCGACAGGCGCGTGACCGCCACGTCGGTCCCGACGGCCAGGGCGATGGCGAGGCCCGCGGAAGGCTCGGTCAGGAGGCGTTCGCCAAGGATGATCCAGCTTGGGAAAACGATTGACGACACCAGTCCGTACGACACGGCCATCACGGCAAGGCCGATCCACGCGGCCGAGCGGCGGCGGACCAGGACCGCGAGCAGGATTGTCGTGGCCACCAGCAGCAGGGCGCCGGCCACGATGACTGCCGGCGGGGCGCCGGGTGGGGCGCCGGGAAGGCCAAGCACGTCGAAACCGTAATCGACCGTCATGCTGTGCGGCAGGACCAGGAGGCGCGCGGCCTCGAGCAGAACCTTCATCGAACCGGCGAGCCTGGCCGGGGTGTCCGAAAGCACAAGCGGGTTGTCCTGCCACGGAATAACGCTGGCGGTCAGTTTTCCAAGCGCGATGAAACGGATGGCGAGATAGGCGGCGACCGAACCGCAAAGAACCGCCGCAGGCGCCAGTCGTTTCCTGACGGGCACGCCGGCCGGTCTGGACATGACGGCAACGGCGGCCGCGGCGAAAGGCATCGTCACGGCCGATTCCTTGCACAGCATTCCCGCCAGCGCCACGAGGCCAAGACCGATCAGGGCGCCCGGGCCCCACACGGCCGGCCTGTCGACGAAAGCGGACCTGCGGACCACGATCAGCAGGCCAGCCAGGTAGAAGAACGTGGCAAAAAGTATTTCGCGGTTGACGATGAACATCACCGATTCGACATGCGTGCCGTGAAGCGCGAACCACGAAGCGGCGATTCCCGCGATTGCCGGCCGGATGCCGAGCGCCACCAGCAGGGCCATCAGCATCAGGCAGGCCGCGGCGTACACAAGGACGTTGGTGACGCGGAACGGCACGGGGTCAAGTCCCGCGGCCGCGCGGGTTGCCGCGACGGTAAGCAGCGACAGCGGCCTGTAGTTGGCAACGTGCCCGTATTCGGGTATGTCCCCCCAGCCCGTCGTCGTCAATATGCCGTGGACGTCGACGCCCGGTCCCTGGAGGAGGGGGTTGTCTGTCACCGCCATCCTGTCGTCGTGAAGAAACGGGTAGTCCAGTGTTCCGGCCCAGGGCAGCACGGCACATACGAAGACGATGGCAGACGCGACGATCAGTTGTGTCCGTCGATTCATGCCGCGATTATTGCACCGGGTCGTACGACGCGAAAACAATATTGTAATCGGGTCGAGGTCCTTCTTGACACCACACCGGCTGCTTCGGATAATCCACGGGAACTAATCCGGCCTTTTTGACGGCAATGTTGAACCGGGGCATCACGAACGATGTTGAGGTGCTTATGATCAGGCGTTTCCAGGGCTTTGTTTTTGCGATCCTGGCTGTTCTGGCAATGATGCCCGTTGCTTCCGGTTGTTCCGACAACAATTCTCCCGAACAGTTTTCGAAGATTGAAATCAATCCGGCGTCGACCGACGTGACCATTTCGGTGGATTCGGATTATGTGATCACAATCATCAACGCGGGCGAGGGGCGCGATCTGACGGTCAGCGACATCGTTCTGAATTACACGCCGACATCGGCCGACGAATCGGATGGCTCACCGGCGTTCCAGCTTATCAAGAACGACCCGCTGCCGAAGACCATCGCAGCGAACGCGGGCACCACCGAAGACGACATCGTCCGGTTCACGATCCGTTACCGCGCCGCCGACGACGGTCTTGACCGCAACGCGACAGTGACGATCGTGAACGACAACACCGATCCGACGAACCAGAACCTGACCGTCAGCATCAAGGGCGGCCGCTGCAGGCCGATTCTTGACGTCGACGACAAGTACGAATTCGGCATGGTCAGGGTCGATGAATCCGGCACGGAAGAAGTCTACCTGGTCAACACGGGCTCCTGCGCCCTGGTGGTCGACTGGATCCGCCTGGAAGAAGATGCCGAAATGCAGCCGGAAACGTTCAGCGTTTCCATTGCGGGCAACGATTACATCGGTGTCAGCGATTTCCAGCAGAACCTCCTGCCGACCGCGGTCACAATCGAAGCCGGCGGCGGCATGGCGTGGCCCGCCACGTTCACGCCGGTCAATGGCAACACTGCCCAGGCCCAGCTCGTCATCCACACGAACAACACCGAAGTGCCGGATGGCCTTTACACCGTCACCCTGATCGGCAATTCGACCGGTCCGAAGCTTGAAGTCCTTCCGAACCCGGTCGATTTCGGCGGAAAGCTGATCGGCAAGGCCGCGGGCATGGTCGTCACGCTGAAGTCCGTCGGCACGGAAAACCTGGAAATTTCAAGCGTCACGCTGGCGGAAGAAACCAGCCCGGATTTCGATCTGGACATAACCGCGCTGGATCCGCAGCCCACGACGGAAGTCCCGGTGGTCCTGGAACCCGGTGAATCGGTCGACGTGACGATGAAATTCACGCCGAACGAAGAAAATCCGCGCGACACGGACAACAAGCCGATCCCGGACACTGGCGCGCTGCTGATCGCGAACAACGGTATCGAAGCCGTCCTGGAAGTCCCGGTATCGGGATACGGCGTCACGGTCGACTGCCCCAAGCCGGTCATCATCATCGAGGAAGGCGAAGAAGTTAAGCCGCAGACGATTCTGCACATCCACGGCGAACAGAGCACCAGCGGCAGCGCGGGTGGCACCATCACCCAGTACTCCTGGACTGTTGAACAGCCGGAAGAAAACAAGTTCATCCTGCTGCCGACCGCGTCTTCCCCGACCGTCACGCATGAAGTCAACATCGGCGGCACGTACACGTACTGCCTGGACGTCTGCGACGCGCAGTACTGCAGCAGCGACCCGAAGTGCGGCGGCGCTGTGTGCACCACCGTCAAGGTCATCCCGGACAAGGCGATTCACTGCGAACTGACGTGGATGACGCCGGCCGACGAAGACCCCTACAACGAGGGCGACGACGAAGGCTCGGACATGGACCTGCATTTCGCGCATCCGTTCGCCGCCATGACCGACATCGACGAAGACGGCAAGCCCGATCCGTGGTTCCACATCCCTTACGATTCGTTCTGGTTCATGAAGAATCCGGAATGGGAAACCCCGAATCCCGACGGCAAGGACAACCCCTCGCTGGACCGCGACGATACCGACGGCGCCGGCCCTGAAAACATCAACCTCGACTCGCCGGTCGCGGGCCGCGTGTACCGGATCGGCGTCCACTACTGGGACGATCACGGCTACGGCGCCAGCTACCCGCGCCTGAAGTGCTACATCTGGGGTCAGCCGGTGTTCGACATCGACATGAACGTGACCGGCCAGGCGATGTACAAGTGCGACATGTGGAACGCCGTTGAAATCGCGTGGCCGCAGCAGACGGTCACGCTGCTCCGTAACCCCGACAATTCGTTCAAGATCACCAAGGGTTACTTCGAACCTTCGTTCTCCGAAATCGGTGGCGGAAGCTGCGGCGTGGAATAGCCGGCGCACCCGGATCGTCCTTCCCCTTACTTCTTTATTAATTGTTTCAATTTGCACGGGAATCCATAAAATAGACCCGCGGCAGTCCGTCCCGGTCATCCATTCCGCGGTTCCGGCGCAGGGACTTATCGCAAAAAAGCCCATCGGGGAGGTTTCGTGATGATGCGTGTGATGACCATGGTTTCAAGATTTTCCGTGGCGTTGATGCTGGTTGGCGCGTTGGCCGTGTCTTCCTGCGGCAACGACGAAAATGTCGGGGAAAACCTGAATCTCGACTATTCGCCGACGACCATTGACTTCGGTGCGGTGCCGATCGGCGGCCAGAAGACCATTTCGGTCACGCTGACCCATATCGGCGATTCCGGCGTTGTCGATATCGACTCGGTAACGACCGAGCAGCTTGGCGCCGACTACCAGGTCGCCCTGCCCGAAAAGACGCAGCTCCAGCCCGGCGAATCGACCGTTGTTGACGTGGTGTACACCCCGACCGACACCAACACCGATTCCGGGTACCTGGTCATCGGCCACAACATCGTCACGCTGAATTACCGCACGGCGATTGCCGTGACGTCGTCCGGCCAGTCGGCAGCGATCATCACTGAACCATCCCCGATTGATTTCGGTGAAATCCCGGTCGGCGAAACCGCGACGCTTGACGTCCTGGTCAAGAACATCGGTACCGCGTCATTCCTGATTGAACAGGCGTTCATGGACCCGGAAGGGCCGTCGACGTTCAACATTATTGCCATCGTGCCGCCCGAAGGTGAAACCCTTCCCGTGGAACTTGGTCCCGATGAACAGATCGGCCTGACGCTCCAGTACGCTCCCGTCGAAGGCAAGCCTGAAGAATCGCTGCTGTTCGTCAAGGGCGAAGGCAATTCATGGAGCTTCGACGTGTTCGGTACCGGCCTGGGCCCGAAGATCCACGTCAACCCGGCCCAGCTTGAACTGGGCGGCGTGAAGATCGGCGCCACCGGCCGCGCGCTCTGCGTCGTCACAAACATCGGCAACGACACGCTCAAGATTACCAACATGGCGATGTCGCCCGGCAGTGACGCCGGCCTTTCCGTGGAAGGCGATCTGGACTTCAACCTGGCCCCTGGCGCTTCCCGCGACGTTTATGTGAACTGGTCCGTTACCGAAGCACTGAAACTGACCGGCCAGGCGATCGGCTGGCTTTCCATCACCAGCAACGACGCGGCCAGCCCGACGGTGGTCCCGGTTTACGGCCGGGTCGACACGCCGATACTGACCGTTCTGCCGGAAACGCTGGACATGGGTTATGGCGCGCAGGGAATCAGCATCATCAAGAGCGTGACGATCCGCAACGACGGCGGCGCGGACCTGATCCTTTCGGGCGATCCGATACTGTTCGACATTTCCGAAAACAAGTACGGTGCCGAATATCGGTTTGAACAAATGGTCGGTGTCACCATGGTCGGCGGCAAGTACACGCTGCCGCCAGGCGCCGGCGCGGAAGCGCGGGTTTCGTTCATCAACAAGGGGCCGGAAACCGGCACCGTGACCGCCAGGTTGCGGATCACTTCCAACGACAGATCGGTCGAAGGCACCGAAAAGATCGTCAACATCACGATCAAGCGTGCCGGCACCGCGACGTGCATCCCGGTGATCGAGCCGAGTACCTACAACTTCGGTCTGGTTCCGATGGGATTTTCCAAGGAATTGCCCGTGCGTGTGGTGAACAAGGGCATGGGGTATTGTTCGTACAAGGGCACGCAGATCCAGGACTGTTCGACCGGATTCGGCATCGGTGGAACATGTGCCGCGCCGTTTACGACCTCCAAGTCAGCGAAGTACACCGTTACCAAGCAGCCGCCGGTTGTGAAGGACGGCATCGAACCGGGCGCGGCGTTCGCGATTTACGTGAAGTTTTCGCCGCCCGAATCCAGCACGATGTTCGGCGAAATCAAGGAATACACGGCGCTGCTGGGTGTGATGGTCAAGGACTTCCAGCTTGGCAAGGACCTGATCGTCCCGACGGCCGGCGGCACGGGCACCTACGCTCCGAACCTGCTCGGTTCCAGCGGGCTGGCCAACCTGGCGGTACTGCCGTCGGAAGTCAAGTTCGGTCTGGTCACGCTTGGCTGCGCTTCCAAGACCTACCAGATTTGCGCATACAACACCGGCGCGGCGCCGTTGCAGATCACTGACATTTCCCTGGACGGATGCACGCCTGAATTCCGGAAGAAGAACGTGCCGGCACTTCCCCGGTCCATTTCCGTCGGGAACCCGCTTTGTTTCGACGTGCAGTTCGTGCCGCAGGACACCACGGAAGACTCGTGCATCCTGAAGGTTGAAAGCAACGATCAGAGTGTCCCCGAACTGTTTGTCGGGCTGAGCGGCCAGGGCACGATTTTCAGTGACCAGACCGACAAGTTCATCCAGCTTTCGGGACAGGAAGTCGACATCCTCTTCGTAATCGACCAGTCAGGTTCCATGGGCGATGACCAGCAGAACCTGATTGACAGCTTCGAGTACTTCATTCAGTCCGCGGAAGTATGGGACAACGATTACCACATCGGCATCACCTCGACCGGCGTCAGCGAGCAGTACGCCGCCGCGATGGGCAAGCTGAACCTCGGGGCGAAGTTCAAGTCGCCGCGTTACATCACGCCCGGCCCGAACGCGAAGTCGCAGTTCGCTGAACTCGCCAATATCGGAAGCGACGGCGACAATTCGGAAGGCGCCCTGCAGAACGCCCAGGTCGGCCTTTCCGCCCCGCTCATTTCCGACACCGGCGTGTCGTGCAGCAGCGACGCCGACTGCAAGGATGATCCGAACATCTGCAGCGATTCCGCGTCGTGTCCGTTCCTTTGCCTGGAAAGCACCTGCGGCGGCTGGAACAAGGGGTTCCTGCGGCAGGACGCCCAGCTTGAAATCATCGTTCTGTCGGACGAGGAAGACCAGTCAAGCGGCGACCTCGGCTTCTACATTGATTTCTTCAAGTCCTTGAAGGGCTTCTATAACCAGAACATGATGCACCTGAACGCAATCGTCGGTGTCGACGACGGGACGCTGGTCCTGGAAGACGGCTCGACTTACCCGGGTTGCATGGGTCCGAACGGTCAGGGCGCCGGGGCCGGCTTCCGGTACATCGAAGCGGCCAACGCCACCAGCGGCAAGGTCGGTTCGATCTGCGACCCGAATTTCAAGACCATCCTGGCCGAGATCGGCTCGGTCGCATTCGGCCTGAAGCAGCAGTTCTTCCTTTCGCGAATCGCGGACCCGAACTCGATCACCGTTAAGGTCCGTGGCGGGGACGTGACGGAAGGCTGGGAATACGACGCGCCGTCGAATTCCATCATTTTCGATCCCGAAGGCACGAGCATGCCTCAGGAAGGGGATGAAATCCTGGTCCATTACGAAACGCTGTGTTTCGAGCCCTGAGGAACGAAGGGCGAAGCCACGCCGAAGCACGCCACTGGGCGGGCGAAGGCGAGCCGTTGAATGGATTGTAGGGGCGGATGAACCGCCTTCGCCGAGGCTTCGGCGGGTCGGGAAATCCGCCCGTGGTTGAATACAAGGAGATCTTCGAATGAATTCAGGAAGGATGATCGCGGTGCTGGCCGTGGCGATTATGGCCGGGGTTGCAGGATGCAAGGGCGGGTCGGTCGGTACGGCCCCCGACTTCTACCTTACGCCGTCCGGCGCCGTCAGCAGCGGAACAGATCGTGTTCTCGAGGGTGGAACGGTTGAATTCACGGAAGGCGGCGGGACCATCACGCTGGTGATCGGAAACGTCGGTGATGCCGATCTTGAAATCACCGGCATCGAAATCGTTTCCAGGAACGAGGACATGGCGGTCACCCCCGACCCCGACGACATCACCTTCCCGGTGGTCGTTGCCGCCGGCGACTACAAGCAGACGCACGCGACCGTCCTCAAGCTGAGCGTGTACTACTCGCCGGATGCCGATCGCGACCTCTCGGCCACGGTCATCCGGGTTTACACGAACGACATGAACCTCGATGAAAGCGTGGAAGCCGGCGTCATCGAATTCAACGTGGCGCCCAGGGAAAGGACCGCTGAAATCAAGGTCACGCCGAACAATTACATCTTCATCGGCGCCACGTCCTCGTCGCCCGACTCCGCGACCTTCTCGATCGAAAACGTCGGCGACGCGCCCCTGGCCCTGTCGGCGCTCCGTTTCGAACCGGCCAGTGCCGCGTATTCCATCATCAATACGTCGGTTTACGGAACCCCGGTCGCCGTTCACAATGACCTTATGATCGACCCGTCGAACGCCGGCACCGAAAACGGCCCCCTGGACGTGACGATCCAGTACCGCCCGGTCACCCCGCCGGATACGACCAGCCTTGAAGTCCTGTGGGGCTCGAAGATCGACACCGGCGTAACCTGCACCGGCACGCCCGCCTGCCAGGACAGCGAAAAGCTCTGCCCGGACAAGACGAAGACCTGTCCGTACACCTGCTTCAACGGCATGTGTGGCTGCCTGCAGCCCTCCGACTGCGTGAACTACTTCTGCGACAACCCCGTCGGTTGCGAATACACGTGCCTGACCGGTGTCTGCCGCATCCCCGAAGTAACGGTTGTTCCGCTGCGCGGCGAGGCCGAGGCCGGTTCGCTGACGATAACATACGGCGATCAGGCCGACGGATGCGTCGATTTCACGACGGTCACGGTCCCGACCGATTCCTGCACCAAGACGCTCAGCCTTGAAAACGCCGGTCCGGGCGCGGTCATCCTCAGCAGGCCGACCATTGAAGTCCAGGCCGACGCCAACCCATACACGGTCAAGTGGTACAAACTCGGCGCCAGCCAGGATGGCGACTGCGGCGAAGTCACCGGTGAAGAAATCACCGAACCCCGCTTCACGCTGACACCGGAAAATTCGCCGATCACGGTTGCCGTCACGTACACCGCCCCGTCCCAGGACGGCGTGAGCGGCGACCTGATCGTTCCCTTCAGCAGCCCCTACGACGGCGAGCAGATCGTCCGTCTGTGCGGCGGTGTCAGGAAGGGTGAGCTCGCGATCGCCCCCGCGCCGGAAAAAGTCCGCATGACCATGTACGCCGCCACCGGTTCGACCGCGGAAAAGACCTTTGTCGTGATGAACAAGGGCAACCTCGGCCTGGAAATCACCGGAATCAATGTCGAGCCCGCCCACGTGGACGATCCGGAAGCGTTCAGCATCGTCGAGGACGTTTCGGCCGGTTTCACGCTGGCGGAAGGCGAAATCCGCCCATTCACGGTCAGCTTCACCGGCGACCACGATGGCGGCACCACGGTCAACGGTTTCGTCAATGTGAACTACATGGATCCGCTCTCCGCTCAGGAAGAGAATGTGAAGATCAACCTCGCCGGCTTCAACAGCTTTGACGGCGTGACGCTTCCGACGGCCGACGCCGGTGACGCGGGCGATTACACCGGACTGCAGGTTGGCGACCTGGTCGTCCTTGACGGCAGCGGCAGCCTTGAGGGCACCTACGAAATCCCGGCGAATTCCGGGTACATCTGGTTCGTTTCCGAAAAGCCGGCCGCGTCCAGCGTATTCCTGAACCAGGCGGGTGGTCCGGCACAGGTAACGTTCATCCCGGACGTGGCGGGCGACTATGAATTCCGCCTGATTGTCTATTCTGTCGATTCCGATAGTTCCCAGGCCTATTTCAGCCACGAAGACAGCGTCAGCATTACGATCCACTGAGCACCTTTCCCACTGGTCAGACCGACACAGTCCGCGCACTTTTTTTGGCCTTCCGGACGCCCTGTTTCCCTTGCCGTAACTGCTCCAATCTGATAGAGATAACCGGACGGCATTTTTCATGTTCCCGGCAAATTAGGGGTTAGTGATGAAAGTACAGGATTTCATGTTGGAACTCGAAAGCAACCCGGCTGACAACGTCGCTTTTGACAGGGCCATCGAAGAGGCCATGGCAGAGGGAGGGCTCGAGGGCCTCGACCTGTTCCTCGGCGAAGTCATGGAATCTCTCGGGGATCCTGCGGTCACCGAAACCTTCATGAAGAAGCTGGACATGCTCTTCAGGAAGGAAAGGGCGACCGAAAAAGGCAGGACGCTTGCCTGGACAGCCGGTCTCGTGGCCTGGAAGATCCAGAACGACGTGGTTCGCGCCGAGTTCTACATGAGGGCCGTCGGCGATGAAAATCTGCCGGATGCCGGCACCTGGCTTGATTTTTACCGCGTTTTCTACGCGTCACGCGGCAACTGGCTCCGTCTTGAACAGTTCATGGCCGAATCCGGCGCGAAGGCCGGCAGGTCTGAACTGGAAATCAAGCGCTACCTCGCGCGGACCGCTGGTGAATACAACAATCCTTCCAAGGAACTGACGTACTGGCAGGATGTCGCGAAGCTTGATGAATCCGACACGGAAGCGTCCGAGCACCTTGAAAAGCTGTATGTGCAGTTGCAGCGCTGGCCGTCGCTCGCCGAACTGTACCGTGCCCGTTTCAACAGTCTCCCCGCCGAAGCTGTCGCCGAAAAGGTCGCCACGCTCAAGCAGATGATCGAAATTTACGGCGACAAGATGCATGCCGAGCCGAAGGTGCTGGCGACGTGGCAGCAGGTCCTTGATGTCGATCCGACAAATGACGAAGCGATCGATTCGCTGATGACCAGGTATGAGCAGGCCGGCAGGTGGCCGGATTACGCCAAAGTCCTGGATCACAAGATTGAACAGGAACGCAGGCTTGAAGACCGCATCAGCCTTATGGAAAAGAAGGCCGACCTTCTGGAAACGCGTTTCGCCAAGCCGGTGGACGCGCTGAAGACGTGGGAAACGATCCTTTCCCTGGCGCCGGAACGTGCCGACGTTATCGCGAAGCTGAAGGACCTGTACCTGAAGCGCAACGACTTTGAAAACCTGATCCGCATCCGTCGCGCCGAGGCCGACAACCTGACGGATCCGTTTGAAAAGGCCGCCGCATACGCCGAACTGGCCGTCATGGCCACCGACAGGCTGCGGAAGTTCCCGGTAGCCGTTGAACTGTGGGAACTGGTGCTCGGGCTTGATGATTCGCACGCCGAAGCCCTGCGCAACCTGGAAATGCTCTACGAACGGACCAAGGAACTGGACAAGCTGGCCGGGACTCTGCGTCGGCGTTATGAACTGTCGACCGCGAAGGGCGACCAGGTGCAGATCCTCGAACGCCTGGCGTTGCTTTACGGCACCAAGCTGGAAGACCCCGTCGGCGCCATGGACACGTGGCGGATGATCCTGGACGTCGATCCGAACCACGACAGGGCAAAGCGTGAACTGCGCGCCAGTTACCTCCAGAAGCACAAGTGGGACGAACTGGAATGGTTCCTGCGCAAGTACGGCTCCGTCGATGAACTGGCCAGGACCCTTGAAGGCCAGGTGAATTCGATTTCGGCGTCCGACGAAAAGCGTGAAGTGCTGTTCAAGCTGGCCGCGATCTGGCGTGACGAACTGGGGCAGGGCGTCCGGGCTGTCAAGAACCTTGAAACCGTCCTGGGCCTTTTCCCGGCCGACGCGCGCGCCGCCAATGAACTGATTCAGCTATACCGTGGCCTGGGCGAATGGCGCAAGCTGCCGAAGGTCTATGAAATCGCGATTGCCGGCGCCAGGGAAAAGTCCGAACGGCATGAACTCCGTGTCGAGGCCGCCCTGGTCCAGGAAAACCAGCTTCACAGTCCGAAGGAAGCGTTCTTCCTTTACCTGGCCGCTTTCCAGGAAGACATGCTGGACGAGGGCCTTCAGGCCGAACTCGAAAAGCTGGCCGGGCCGTCGGACAACTGGGACGTGTACGTATCGGTTCTGGAAAACGCAGTGGAAATCATGTCCGACACGGGCAGGCGCATCACGACCTGGCTGCGCATCGGTGAAATCTACAGTGAAAACCTGGGTGACGCCGAAGCCGGACAGGCCGCGTTCAACCGCGCGCTGGACATGGATACCGGCAACCGCCAGGCGATCTACGCGCTTGAGGCCATCTACCGCAAGCTGCATCGCGACGAAGACCTGATCAGGGTTCTTGGACTGCGCCTTTCGCTGGTCGACGATCCCGCCGAACGCAAGTCGGTCAGGTTCGAAATCGCCGAAGCCCTTTATGAAAGGATGCACAAGGTCGACGAAGCGGTCGCGACGTTTGTCGAAATCATCGCTGACGATCCCTTCGAATGGCGTGCGTACGCGGAACTTTCCGATGTGCTGCTGAAGGAAAAGCGTTACGGCGATCTGCGCGATGTACTGAACCGGCACGTCGACGCGCTGTTCACGACGGAAGAAATCAATCCGCCGGTCATGGCCGACCTGTACTGCAGGATTGGTCTGCTGACGGCCGGGCTTGACGGCTGCGGCGATTCGGCCGTCGATTCGTTCGCCACGGCGTTGAATTACGATCCGGAACACGCCGAATCCATCGCGCAGCTTGAAGGCATGCTCGGCGTGGAAGAACTGCGTCCGCGCCTGGTCGAGCTGCTGAAGGGGCCGTTCGAGGCCGCCGGCCGTCACAAGGACCTGGCCGATCTGATCGAAATCGAATTGCAGATCAAGGGCGACAGCATCGACACGATTGATCTGCTGTGGAAGCTGGACGCGCTTTATTCGAACGGCGCCAGCGACGACAGCAAGCATTTCCGCACTTTGTCGCGCATCATGATTGTCACGCCTGACGTCACCAGGGCCTGGGACGGCATTGAAGTTGTCACCAGATCGCTGGGTGCGTGGCGCGCGCTGGTCGACATTTACGCGAAGTCGCTGGAAGGCATTGAACTGGCCGACGTGCGCGTGGCGCTCGGGCTCCGCCTTGCCAGAATCCTGTGGGAAGAACTGACCAGCCTCGATGAAGCCCGGAAGGCCTTCCACAGCGTCCTTGAACTGGACGATTCGAACGAAACCGCGCTGGACGCCCTGGAAACGATTTACGAAGGCCAGGAAAATCATCCCGAACTGCTGAAGGTTTACAAGCGCCGCTTCGAGGTGTCCCCGTACGCCGGCGAAAAGATCGCGTACGCGTTCAAGATGGCCTCTGAACTGGCCGACCACCTGGACAACATTGACGGCGCGATCGCCGCGGTGCGTTCTGTTCTTGAAATCGACCCCGACTATCCGGCCGCGTTCAAGCAGCTCGACAACCTCTATGTCAGGGCTGAAAGCTGGTACGACCTGGCCGATGTCCTGCAGAAGCGGATCGAGCTGGCCGAAGACGATCGCGACCGCACCTGGCTGCGCCTGCGCATGGCCGAAACGCTGGAAAGCAAGCTCGAAAACGTCGCCGGGGCCGTGGACGTCTATCATGTGATCCTCGAAGGCGAACCGACCAACGCCGACGCCCTTGCCCAGCTCGAAAGGCTGTTCGGCAACGAAGACGTCAAGGTGATGGTCGCCCCGATTCTGCTGCCCGCGTACAAGGCCAGTGACGACAACGTAAAGCTGGTCGCCGTGTACGACGTGCTGGCCGAGGCCGCTGGCGACATCGAAACGCGTCTGACGCATTATGCAACGATTTCCGGCATCTACGAAAATCGGATCAACGACCTCGACAAGGCGTTCGAATACGTTTCGAAGGCTTTCAGGGCAGCTCCGGAACGCGCCGCGCTGGTTGACGAAGTGCTGCGCGTCGGTTCGGCCCGCTCCGCCATCGGCGAAGCGGTCATGGTCCTGGCCGGCGTCGTGTTCGACATCGAGGACGAAGATCGCCGCCGTGAAACCCACAGGGTCATCGCTAAGGTCTGTCGTGATGCCGCAGTCGATCGCGAAATGGCGAAGAAGCACTTCCGCGCGGTCCTGAAGATCGATCCGGCGGACCTTGCCGCCATCGACGACCTGATCGCGATGCACAGGGAAGACAACGAAGTCGAACCGCTGGTCGGCCTGGTTATGACCAGGGCGGACCTGGTGACGTCACCCGCCGAACGCGCCTCGCTTCTGCTGTGGGCCGGTGACCTGTACGCTGACACGCTGGGCAGGGATGAAGACGCCATCAACGCTTACAACGGCGTGCTGGAAATCGAATTCAAGGACATGAAGGCCATCGTCGCCCTGGAAAAGCTGTACGAAAAGGGCGAAAAGTGGATGGAACTGGTCGATGTGCTCGGGCGCAAGGCCGATTACACGGAAGACGATGAACGCATAGCGTCCCTGAAGAAGAAGGGGCTTGTCCAGCATGACCGCATGGGCAACACCGGCGACGCAATCGAAACCTTCCTGCAGGTCATGGCGCTGAAGCCGGGCGACGTTGACGGCCTGCGTACCCTTGACCGCCTGTATGGTGCCGCCGAAGACTGGTGGAACCTCTACTCGACCCTGGAAACCCTGCACGACCTGGTTACCGGCGAGGAACGCCTGACCGTGCATTTCCGCATGGGCAAGCTGCTTGAATCCGAAATCGGCGACGCCACGAAGGCCGTCGACATTTTCAAGGACCTGCTGGACGAATTCCCGGATAACCGCGACGCGGTCGACGCCCTGGAAACCATGGTTCGCGCGGATCACGCCACGGACGCCGCCTTCGCGATACTGTCGCCGGTGCTGGCCGCCCGCCAGGAGTGGATGCGCCTGTACGTCGTTTACGAAGTCATCACCGAGCGTGAAGAAGACGTCGCGCGCAAGGTCGCCAACCTGCTGAAGATGGGCGAAATCGCCGAAATCCGCATGGGCGAACCGCTGCGCGGTTTTGAATGCTACGGCAAGGCCTTCGTGACCGACCCGCTGAACGTCGAGGCCCGCCAGCACATCGAGGCGCTGGCCACCGCGCACGACATGTGGGAAAACGTGCCCGGCCTGATGCTGGAAGGTGCCAAGGTTGTTGAAGGAACGGCGCACGCGCTGGAACTTCGCCTGCACGCCGCCAGGATCCTGCGCGACAGCATCAGCGACCTGCCGGCCGCCGCCGCCGCGTTCGAAAAGATCATCGAAGACAACGAAAACAACGCGGAAGCGTTGTCGGCGCTGGACGAACTGTACTCGACGCTCGAAAAGTGGGGCGACCTGGCCCGCATCCTGCGTGCCGAATACGACGCCACCCAGGTCGTCGAAGACAAGGTTCGCTTCATCCTCCGCTTCGCGTCCGTGTCCGAAGTTCACCTGGGCGATTCGAAGGCCGCCCTGGATGCCAGGCAGGAAGTGCTTTACCTGGTCCCGAACCAGCCTGACGCCGTTGCCGGCATGCGCGCCACGTTCAATGCGGGCAAGCATCGCGCCGACATCCTCGGCATCATCGAGCCCATTTACATCGAGACGGGCGCGTTCAAGGATCTGGCCGAAGTCTATGAAGCCGTGCTGACCGACATCACGGAACCGGACGATCGCCGCGGCGTCATGACCCGCCTGGCCGAGGTCTGGGAAAAGAACCTGGCAAGCGAAACCGCCGCGATGACGTGGTACGGTCGCGCGCTGGAAATCGACCCCGGCGACGAATCTCTGCTTATCCAGATCGAAATCCTTGCCGGTTCGTCGGGCAACTTCAAGCTGCTCCTGGACATCCTGCTTGCGGCCGCGAAGGCGTGCGGCGATGCCGAACGCAAGGTCTACCTGTGGCACAAGGCGCTGGAAACCGCCCGCGACAAACTGGCCGACCAGGCACAGGCAGAACAGATCGGCAAATGGATCCTGGAACTGCAGGAAAACGATCGCGTCGCGCTGTCCGCCCTGGACGCCATGTATGTGGATCAGTCCCGCTGGGCTGACCTGCTGGCCATCCTGAACACGGAAGTCACGGCTGCCGATTACGATGAAGAAAAGATCGGCTTCCTGATGCGCGTCGGCGCCCTGCAGCGCGACCGCCTGGACAATTCCGATGGCGCCGTTGAAGCGTTCACGCAGGTCCTGAAGGCCGACGAAATGCACCGCGACGCGCTGACCTCGCTCAGCCGCCTGCACGAGGCGCGCGGCGAATGGGAACCGCTGTTCAACGTGCTGGCGCGCCTGGCCGACGGGGAATCGACGGGCGAAGGCCGCGCGGTGATTCAGCGGCGCATGGCCGTCCTGGCGGAAGAAAAGCTGAACCGTGCCGAAATCGCGCTCCAGCTCTGGGACGAGGTTTCGCGCGTCGAAACGTCGGATGTCGTCGCGCTGCGCAACCTTGAACGGCTGCACGCAGCGGCTGGCGACTGGACGTCGTTTGTCGAATCCTGCGACAGGGAACTGCCGCTTGTCGCCGACGATCAGATTCGCAGCGGCGAACTGCTGCGGGCCATCGCGAAGGCGGCGGAAGTCGAACTTGGCGATGCATACCAGGCCCAGGCGGCGTGGCGTCGCATCCTTGAAATGTCGCCGCGCGAAATGGACGCGCTCCAGTCGCTGCGCCGGCTTTACCGTGAATCCGGGGACAGCCAGGCCCTCTGGGGAATCCTCGAGGCCCTGGTCAACACCGGCATGATTGGCGGTGAAGACCTGCTGGCGCTTGAACGCGAACTGGCCGAGCTGCTGACGTCCGACCTGCGCAAGCTGGACGAAGCGATCGTCTGGTGGAACAGGGTCCTGGAACTGTCGGCCGACGACATGGATGCCCTGAAGAAGCTGGAAGGGCTGTACGACGAAACCGGCCGGTTCAACGACTGTGTCCGAATCATCAAGCGGATCGTGTCGCTGACCGGCGATGCGGAAGCTCAGGCGGCGATGCTGACGCGCGCGGCCGAAATCCAGGCCGACCAGATGAAGGACCTGGGCGCCGCGGCGGATACACTCCAGTCCGTTGTCGGGATCATCGGCAACAACATGGAAACGTCCGAAAAGCTCCAGGACCTGTACAACAGGCTGGAAAACTGGGACGGGCTCCGTGACGTCCTGCTGGATCGCGACGCGCTGCTGAAGGAAGTCGACGACAAGGTCAACAACTACGCGGAATGCGCGCGCGTCTGTGAAGAACGTCAGGGCTCTCAGTCGAACGCGTTCTGGGTTTATGTGAAGGCCGCCCTTGTGAACCCGGCGGACGAAAACATCGGCCTGGAATTGTGGCGTCTGGCCCAGATCCTTCAGAACTGGGAAGAATACGTCGCGGCCCTCGCGCCCGTCGTCGATCAGATGGGTGACGACCAGCGGCTCGAACACCTGGTCCGTTTCGGCGAAGTCCTGCACAAGTACACCCAGAAGACCGCCGACGCGATCGGCTTCTATGAAAAGGTGCTGAAGGACTGGCCGGAAAACGAACCGGCCCTGGAGGCGTTGACGGTCCTGTACGCCGATGCGAATGACTGGAACAAACTGGTGTCGGTCCTGGAAAAGCGGGTTGAACTGACCCCGGACTACATGCAGAAGGTGGAATTCCAGTCGCTGGCCGCCCAGGTGCTTGAAGCGAAGCTTGGCGATCCGCGGCGCGCGGTTGTCGCGTACGCGAAGGTGCTGGATTACGATGACCGTCACGTCGAAACGATCGATGCGCTGGTCAGGCTGTACGGCGACCTGAAGGACTGGGAAAAGCTGGTTGACGCACTCGGGCGCAAGGCCGATGTGGCGCCGGATCAGGAAATTGAAGTCCGCTTCCGGATCGGTCAGATCCTTGAAGGCGAAATCCAGGATCCGCGCCGCGCCATCGGTGCATACCAGACCATCCTGGAACAGTCGGCTTCACACACCGCCAGTATCGAAAGACTGCAGTCGCTGTACGCCGGACTGAAGGACTGGGTCGGACTGGCCGACGTTTTCCAGCGCCTGCTGGACATGGCCAGTGAAACCCCGGACAGGATCCTCTACTGCTACAAGCTTGCCGAGCTGTTTGAAACCAGTCTCGACGACAAGCGCCGCGCGCTTGAATACTGGCTGCAGATCCTGGACCTTGACCCGCTCGATCACGAAGTCTTCGAAGCGGCGGTCAAGATCATGACCGACCTGGAAGACTACAACGAACTGGTCAACCTGTATGAAAACCGGCTGATGAAGGTTGAAGACCGGGAAATCAGGATCACCACGCTGCAGCGCGAAGCGACGCTGTACGAACAGAAGATGGAGGACCTTAACGCCGCCATTTCCTGTTACCAGCGCATGCTGGGGTACCAGCCGGATTACCAGCCGGCCTTTGAAAACCTGATTCGCCTGTTCACGTCCATGGAGTCCTGGTACGACGTGGTCGACACGTATGTCCGCTGGAAGGACCAGGTCGATTCCGATGAACGCATGGTCGACCTGATGATGAAGGCTGTCGATGTCGTTCGCGTGAAGCTGGAAAACCCGGATCGCGCAATCGACATGCTGCGCGGCATCCTGGTCGTGGACCCGATCAACGACAGGGCGTCAAAGTGCCTGATTGAAATCTACACCGACCTGCTGGACTGGGAAAAGGTCGCGGGCGTGTACCTTTCGTTGGAAGCGGCTGTCGCGAACGAAGATGAAAAGGCGCGCCTGCGGGCTGCGGCCGGCGACATTTACCTGCATCGACTGAAGGATCGCGTGCACGCGGTCGAGCATTACGAAAGGGCGCTGTCGTGGAATCCGCGCATGACTGAAGTGTCGATGGCGCTGGCGGCCACTTACGTCCAGGCGGCGATGTGGGAAAAGGCTGAACCGCTGCTGGACATCCTGGGCAGCGACGGCAAGGTGATGGGCGACGCGGGTCGCGCGGCGGAAATCCATTACAACATGGGTCTGTGTGCCGAAAAGCTGTTCGATTTCGAAAAGGCCTTCCGCGAATACACCATGGCGCTCAAGGCGCGGCCGAACCATTTCCGTACTTCGCTGGGCATCGGGCGTTACTACCAGCGCAAGGAACTGTGGCAGCTGGCCAAGGACCACCTGATGAAGGCGGTTTCGCTTGGAAAGGACGAACTGACCGACGAAGAAATGATTGACCTCGGGTTTGCCCTGGGTGAAGTCAACCTCGCCCTGAACGACGACCGTGAAGCGGGCGCCTGGCTGGATAAGGTTCTTTCGCTGGCACCGGCGAACGAAAAGGCAGTGGATCTGCAGATCGCGATTGCGGAACGGCGCCAGGACTGGCCGGCCGTGATCAGGTACAAGCAGGCCCGCGTGGATGCCCACAACGACCCGTACGAAAGATTCAGTGTCCTGCTGGAAGTGGGTGACATCTATCAGGAAAAGATGGGCAACACCCACGGCGCGACCGCGGCTTACCGTGAAGCGCTGGGAATCGAACCGGGCGCCAAAGTCGCCTTGATGCGGTTGTACAACCTTTACCTGAAGAACGGCGAATACCTTGACGCGCTGTCGTTGCTGAAGGCCATGGCGGATGCCGAGGATACGAAGGAAGGGCGTGCCAGGGTGTACGTCCAGATGGCGGCGATTTACCAGGAAAAGCTGAACGACGACACGGCCGCGATCCAGGCGCTGGACGACGCGCTTGATGCCGACCCGGACCGCCTGGAAGCGTTCCGCGCGATCGACGAAATTCTGACGCAGCAGAAAGACTGGGTCAGCCAGGCGATGGCGTACACGAAGATGATCAACAGGCTGAAGGGGCGCGGCAATTCCGAACTGGAATACAGGCTGCAGGCCAACCTGGGCGAAATCTACCGTTCGCGGCTCAAGGACCCCCATGCCGCCGTGGAAGCGTACCAGGCCGCCTCGAAGATCAAGCCGGATGAAAAGCGGACTTACGAAATCCTGGCGCAGTTGTTCGAACTGAAGGAATCCGACGAAGACAAGGCTGTCGAAGCTCACCGGAGCCTTGTTGCCCTGGGTCCGATATCGAAGGACGCCGCCGCTTCCTACAAGGCGATGCGTCGCCTGTACATGAAGATGAACCAGTTCGACAAGGCCTTCGTGGTTTCGTCGATAATGCGGGCGATGGAAATCGCGGACCAGGAAGAGGCGAAGTTCTACGACGACAACCTGGAACCGGGAATCCCGTGGTTCAACGGCACGATCGAGCCGGCGCGCTGGGAAAGCCATCTGATGGCGAAGGACGAAGACATCGTCCTGGGACGCACGCTGCAGGTGATTTACCAGGGTATCGGACCGTACCTGGATCTGAAGGAACTGAAGGATCTGGGCCTGCGCCGCAAGCCGGACATGGATCTGGACCAGAAGCTTGTGTTCGTCAACATTTACAAGGCGGCCAACAAGGCGCTGGGCCCGCTGCCGCACAAGGTGTACCGCGACGACAACCCGACGGGCATGAAGGTTGAATACCTCGCACCGCCGGCGCTGATTGTCGGGGCCGACATGATGTCGGGTCATGACGAATACGAACTGGCGTTCCAGATCGGGCGTCAGTTGACGTACCTGCACCCGATGCACTTCCTGGCAGCGGTCAAGAACCTGACGGAACTGAAGGTCATCATGGCCGGCGTGTTCAAGTACTGCAAGCCGGAAATGGAATTCGGCGCCGGAGCGGAGGTCGTGACCGAACTGGTCAGGACGATCGACCGCAAGATGAACCAGCAGCAGAAGAACCAGATGACGAAGCTGGTCGACGACTTCCTGCGTCGCCACCAGGAATCGCTGGACGAGGTCTTCCGTAATTACTTCCGCAGCATGGAAATCACGGCGCTGCGCGCGGGTACTCTGGTTTCGTGCAACGTTCCGTCGGTAATGAACGCCCTGCGCGTCGAGCAGTCCGGGTTCAGCCGCATGGAACGTCGCGAAAAGATCGAGGAAGTTCTGCGGTTCGCGATCAGTGAAGACCACTTCGTCCTGCGCCGGGCGCTGGGCATCAGCATCGACAAGGATGTTGTGTAGTCCCGCGGTCCGGCCCCGGCCAGCCTTCAACAGTCTTACCGATTAATCCGTTGTCGATGAAATTCCAGGCGGCGAAATCTTCAGGGGATACGTCCGATCAGGGCGACCGCGTCCAGGCCGCCATGTCGGAACTCGAGCCTGCGTTCGGCCGGTATCGACCACTGCCGGGCCATCGCGGCGTCAGGCATGACGATGGCGTAACGCCAGCCGCGCCAGTCGGCCTGCATGGTGCGGGCGATCCGGCGATAAAGCGACGCGGGGGTTGAATCGACGTCAAGGCGCAGTCCGTATGGGGGATTCAGGACCAGCATGCCGGACGGGAAGGGCGGCTGGGCCCCGAAAAAGTCGGCAATTTCGAACGCGACCTGGCCGGCGATCGTGGACGACGCCGCGTTTGCGCGGGCGGCTTCGATGGCGATGGGGTCGAGGTCGCGGGCGATAATAATGGATCGGCTGCGCGCCGGGTCGGCGTCGGATTTGCCGGAAAAGGCGCCCGTCATGTGGTTCCAGGCGGCCGCCGGGAACGCGGGCCAGTCCATGAATGCGAAGCGGCGCGGTTCAAGGGCGGAAAGGGCCGGCGCCACCGACGACGCGATCAGGGCTGCTTCGATGGCGAACGTGCCGGAGCCGCACATGGCGTCGACCAGGTTCAGGGAACCGTCGTAACCCGCGGCCAGAAGGATGGCGGCCGCCAGGCTTTCGCGGATTGGCGCCGCGACCGATTTCCTGCGCCAGCCGCGCCTGTGCAGCAGGTCGCCGGAAGAATCCAGGGACAGTGTGAGCCGGTCTTCGTCAAGCCGGGCCAGCACCTTCTGGGCGCCGCCAACGTCGATGAAACGGGGCGGGGGCAGCCCCTCAACCTGGAAATGCCTGTTCATGGCGTCCTGGATCGTGGTTTTCAGCAGCGTCGTGCTTTCCAGCCGCGACGAATGAATCGTGGGCTGCAGGTCGACGGCGCAATCGCATGGAATCCATGCTTCCCAGGGGATCGCGGCGGTTTCGCGGAACACGTCTTCGACGGCGCGGCCCTTGAAGGAGGCCACGCGGACAAGCACGCGCGAGGGCGTCCGAAGCACGAGGTTGGCGGTCATGCCCGTTTCCAGGCGTCCTTCAAACTCGACCCCGCCGTGGATTTCGGTCGGGCCGGGCGCGATGCCGTGATCGGCCATTTCCGCGCGGAGGATCTGTTCCAGTCCCGGCGCGCACACGGCCATCCATGTGTGAGTCCTGGACCGCACATGTTTTTTCGCGCGTCGTTCGATCGAAACTGTTGTCGTGTTGGTGTCGTCATTCATGCCGGGAGTTTACGTCAATTCCGCGCCGTGTTGACGGTTAATAAGCCGATGAATCCATTCTTGCAGTAAGACAGGGCCAATGGCAGACTAAGGCGGCTGCTGGATTGGCGGCGTCAAATCGACCGGGGGGTACATGTCTGAATTCAACGCGGGAAACGTCGAACCTGAACGCGACAGCCGCCTTACCAGGTGGCAGGTCCAGATATTCGCGACCCTGTGGGGCGGATACGCCTCATATTACCTCTGCCGGATGAACTTTTCCGTCGCCCAGCCGCTTATCATGGCGGAATTCGGCTGGAAGGAAGACGCGATTGGCCTGATCCCGACCGTGTATGCGCTGACCTACGCCATCGGCCAGTTCGTCAACGGGCAGCTCGGCGAAAAGTTCGGGGCCAGGCGGATGATGACCGCGGCCATGACGCTGGCCGTCGTCGCCAACGTCCTGTTCCCGCTGGCAACTTCCCTTCCAATGATGATGCTGCTGTGGGGTATCAACGGGTACGCACAGTCGGCCGGCTGGTCGCTGGTCGTCAAGACGCTGACCAACTGGACCACAACGCGCAACCGGGGGTTGCTTGTCGGTTTGATTTCAACGTGTTACCAGGTCGGCAACGTCCTGGCGTGGCTGCTTGCCGGTACCCTGGCCGGCACTTACGGTTGGCGCGTGGCGTTCTTCGTGCCTTCCGCGATTCTTTCCGCCATGACGCTGGCGCTGTGGTTTTTCCTGCGGGATGACCCGCGCCTGGCCGGTTTCGGCCGCGTGCGTGACGACATCGAAGACACGCCGGCGAAGGCGACCGTCGAAGAATCGATCGCGGCTGAAAAGCTGCCCTTCCTTGAAACCATGCGCCTGGTGCTTTCCAACAAGGTCCTGTGGGTCCTGGCACTTGGATACTTCTGCATGAACGCGGTCCGGTATTCGTTCATGAACTGGGCCGTCACGTACATGGCCGATTATCACGGTCAGAACATCAAGCAGAGCGCGTTCAAGGCGGTGGCTTTGCCCCTGATCGGCGCTGTCGGCGCCGTGCTGGCCGGCTGGTTGTCGGACAAGCTGTTCAACAAGCGGCGCGCGCCGCTGTGCGCCATCATGCTTTTCGGGCTTGCGCTGGTCTGCATCGGGTTCGTTCTTGTCCCGCGTGGTGAAACCTTGATTGCAACCGCGATGCTGGGCCTGGCCGGATTCCTGGTTTACGGGCCGGACATGCTGATGAGCGGCGCTGCAACGGCCGATGTGCACCCCAAGGCGGCCGCCGCGGCGACAGGGTTCACGATGGCGATGGGAAACTTCGGCGCCATGATTTCCGGTGCCGGCATCGGCTGGCTCATCAAGAGGACCCGTCTTGACGAAGCGTCGATCACGGCTGCGCTTCCCGACTGGGCGGCCCCGTACTTCAGCGAATGGATACTCGTGTTCTGCCTGCTGGCCTTCCTTGCCATCCTGTCCGCGGTCCTGATGACCACCATCTGGAACGCCCGTCCCAAGGGCGCGAAGTAGCCGCTGTTAGCCCACTGTTAGATTGTTAGAGTCTTGATAGTAATCTGTTATAACTTGCCGAAATCGTTTACATAATTTTTCCGGCGGGTTAATTGTCGCTCCGGTTCCGGACACGAATCCAGCGTCTGCAACACGGAGTTGATAATGAAACCTGCCGGACTCGCGGCCCTGATCGTTCTTTGCTTCTGCGTTCCAGTCATTGCGGTCGCGCAGGACAATCCTGCTGCGAACACGGCCGTGCCCGCGGCCAGTGCGACACCACCACCTGCATCAGCCCCTGAAAAGAAGCCCGAACCGGCTTACGGCCTTTATGAGGTCGTCACGGGCGACACGGTCCGGTGGATCCCCTATGGCATGTGGGACAAGCCGGCTGTAAGGCCGATGTCGGAAATGCTTCTGACGCCTGCCTTTGAAAAGAAGCTGGTCAGTCCGTATTTTGAACCGATCGTGATGCTGCGTTCGACCTACGTCACCACGCGCGAAGATTCCTGGGTCGATGAACGCGGGCGTGAAAGAAGCAGCACCGAATTGCGCCGCACCTTCTTCGGTCATCGCGAAGGCTTCGTCCTGGAAAACATGGAAATCGGCGTCAGGGGGCGCGTGAACAACGTCGGCATCCATTACGGGCTTCTTCTGGAAGCCGTGCCGCGTGAAAAGGACGGCACCAAGAGCGAGGGCGACTACCTGAAGGAAGTCTGGGTTGGATGGAACAAGTATTCGGTTTTCGACGTGAAGGTCGGCAGGATCAAGGTGCCGATAAGCCAGGCGAACCTCAAGTCCACGCATGACCAGCCGCTGGTATACAAGCCGCTCCTGGACACGTTGCTTCCCAAGAGGTTGATCGGCGCGTCGGCGAGTCTGGGCGATCCGTGGGGCATCGCGAGGATCCATGGCGGCGTCTTCAACACGGCAAAAGAGGCCCACGAACAGCTTTTCAGCACGGAATCCCTGATGTACGCGGGCCGTCTTGAACTTGCCGTCGACCGCATCTTCGATGTGGCGGGCATCAACACCGGCCGATTCTTCAACATGTCGCTGGGCGGCAGCATCGCGTATTCGAAGAACAACTACGACCCGCGCACCGAGATGCGTTACCTGGGGCTGGATGCGCGCCTGGATCTTTATATCTTCACGATGGAAGGCGAAGTCCTGTTCAAGGATTACTACGGCGAGGGGACCCAGGAAAACAACGCTTATCGTGGCATGGGCTGGCACTTCGACTTCACCGCGCGTGTGTGGCCGACCGTCATCGACCTGACGTTCCGCATCGAAGAGGCCGACAACAACAACGAACTGGTAATCGACTTCGCGGACACTGCCGGCATGGCGATGGACCAGAACAAGATGTGGATGACGTTCGGGTTGATGATCCACGCGGCCAGACAGTTCGACCTTTCATTCAACTATGTGCTTCGGCGCGAGGCCGAGGGTCGCGAGTTTGTAAACGACATGTTCCTGGGCATGGCCCAGTTTCATCTGTGAACATGCACCGGCCGCATGCCGGGTGTGGATACATGAATCCGGAGGGTTTTGAATGAAGAAGATATCGCTGGTCGCGCTGACGATACTGGTCGCGTCGGCCGTTTTTGTTCCCGGTTGCGCATTCAAGGATAAGGTCCCGGATATCGGCGGACAGGACGAAGGGGCGGAGATAATCGAAGACGTGGCCGAGCCGGCCGACACGGCCATGACGGAAGACATGGTCGGCGAAGGTCTGGTGGACGGGGTTGTGGACACGGCAGCGGACGTGGCGACAGAGGGAATGGTCGCCGTCCAGGCCCCGGCCGACTGGGCCCCGGATGCCGACCTGAAACCGCATTTTGTTCACATGACATACAACTCGGCTCCCTCGACCAGCGTTGTGATCCAGTGGGAAACCGACAAGAAGGTGATCGGTGAATACACCCCGAAGGTCTGGCTGGTTAAGGCGTCCGAAGTGCCCGGCGCTGACGTCGGCGTATTTGATGACAACCTGAATATCCCGTTTGACGCGACCATGGTGTTCGAGGGCCAGGCCGAACAGTACTGCCGGTTCTTCGTGTGCGACGAGGCCATTCTCGACGGCCTGACCTGGTACGTCGAGGTTTCGGGGCTGGAACCGGACACCGATTATTACTATCGCGCCGGCACCTGGGAGGATTTTGACCCCTCAACCGGCGAATTCACCGGCGCCAATCTTTCCGAGTCATACAGATTCAGGACCGGTCCGGTCAAAGGCAGCCGTGGCGCGATCCAGTTCGGCTTCGGTTCCGACAGCCAGAATTGGGTCGACGACATGGAAGACATCATGAAAGATATTCGGGCCGGCAACGGAAAGGGCAATGCTTTCTGGCTTTTCGGGGGCGACCTGACCGAAGTCGGCACGCAGGAAGAACTGTGGGGCTGGTTTGACGTGCTGGCGCCGCTGCTGCATTACTACCCGTTCATGCCGGTTGTCGGAAATCACGACATCATGCCGCTGATCATTTACGGGTCGTTCATTCTTCCGGAAGAAGAAGGGCTGGACGAAGACCTGAGGCGCGGCGCCTGGTCGTTCAATTACGGCAACGTTCACATCGCCGGTTTTTACAGCCTGGGCGACTATGGCGTCGAAAGGCAGATGCCATGGCTGGAAGCGGATCTTGCGGCGGCCGACGCCGATCCCGATATCGACTGGAAGATCGTGATCTTCCATCACCCTGCGTATTCGTCGTCGAACGTGCATGGGTCCACTGACTACATCCAGCGCCTGACGTGCCCGATTCTTGATCGCTACAACGTCGATCTGGCGCTGTCGGGACACGACCACGATTACGAAAGGACGTTCCCGCTGAAGGAAGGCGGAATCCGCGAAAACGGCGATGGGACCGTTTATGTCACGGCGGGCGGTTTCTTTTCAAAGAAGTCTTACGGCAACGGCGAATCGGATTTCACTGCGGTTTCCTTCCATGGCGACATGAAGAATTACGTGATTTTCAATGTCGAAGGCGGGGTGCTTATGGGCACCACCTACAACGGCGCGCACGAGGTCATCGACCAGTTCATGCTGCTCAAGGCGGAATGAAGGAGGCACAGATGGGACGTTTGCTGAGCGTGCTCGCGGTTACTGGCCTTGCAATGTGCGGATGCGGCGAAATCGACGGTGGCGATGACTGCGTCTTCACCGGCCTGGAAACGACTTCAGCGGTGGATGAAGCGGTTGCGGCGGGCGATGACGTCCTGGAAGCGGGTGATGTCGCCGTCGAACCCCACGACGTGGCAACGGGTGACGACGATCTGGCTGCAACGGACTATCCGGCGTGCGCCGAGGGTGCGACAACCCAGCGTATAACGTTCGTCCATGTCAACGACCTTCACGCGTCTTACATGCTGGCCGGCGAGCAGGGCGAAACGTCATGGGCCAGGGTCGCCGGGTACGCGAAGGCACAGAGGGCGATAAACCCCTACACGATATTCACCGATGGCGGCGACGATCATGAAAAAGGGGCGATTGCAGAGCAGCTTTCCGGCGGCCATTCGACCATTGAAGCAGTCAGGGCGATGAATTTCGATGTGCGTGTGATCGGGAACCACGATTTTGCGTGGGGGCCGGAAGAGCTTCTGGAGTTCACGCACGACGATCACGCCGAGGTGCTTTGCAGCAACACGAGGTACCTCGGGGAAGAGCCGGAAGCGTGGGGCGCGGTTCCGTGGGCAGAAATTCAGGTCGGATGCGTTCGTGTGGGGTTTTTCGGCCTGCATCCGCATCCGTACAACGAGCTGAACGAATCATATGAAGGTCCTTACTTCCCGGGGAATACGGACTTCGAAACGAGGTACGACTACGAAACGCTTGTCCGTGAAATACTGGAAGAACATCGGTCCGGCGTGGACTATGTCGTGATGCTTTCCCACCTGGGCGCCGGGACGGACAGGGAACTGGCCGAAGCGGTCGACGGCATCGACCTGATCCTGGGGGCCCACTCGCACACGACGATGGCCGGGCCCGAAGTGGTGGGGGACACACGGATTGTCCAGTGCGGGGCGGACGGATTGTTCATCGGGCGTGTCGACGTGGATTTCGACCTGACCGAGGCGTCGTCGCAGGTGGGGTACGAACTGGTCCTGAACCTGGAGGGCGCGGTCGATGCAGATCCCGCGACCCAGGCGGCGATCGAAGATATTGTCAACGAGTTCGCGCCGTTATCAGGGGAGCCGGCGGCCAGGGTGAAGGGCGGGGCGAGGTCGATCGCGGAGGTGGCCGCGCTGGGCGCCTTGCAGGTTGCGCAGGCCGATGCCGCGCTGATATGGAACGAAACGATCTGGACCGGGTGGGCGCCCGGCGGCCTGAGCGTGCAGCAGATGCTGGACATATTCAAGGTGGAACGGCAGCCGGCCGGGACATCGGGCTTCAGTTCGCTTCAAACGGTGGAAGTCGATGGCGGGGTGCTTGGCCAGATAGCTTCGTCGGTTCCGGCCGGTTTTGCTTACGTCGGACCCGCGGCGCCTGAGTCCGGCCGTACCTATGTGCTGGCGGTGCAGAAGGGGCCCGCAATGAATCCCTCGCGGTTCTTCGGTGAAGGTGTCGCATTCGGTGCCCCGGGCTTTGTGTCCGAAATGTGGTACGTGATGTACAGGTACGGCGCCGAAAGACTTCTGAACTGCACATACATCGACAGCGATGAAACCTTCGAGGATTGCGGCTGGCCGGAGTGATCCGGATGGGCCTCCACGGGTCGGATGCAGGCGGACCAGACGGGGCCGGGCATCCTGTCCACATTTCCTAATTTCAATGTAAAGAATATATACTAGGCCCGACTTGCTGACTTTTCGGGGGCTTTCATGTCACGTAACGCGGGTTATTCATGGCTGGCCGCGGTCGCGCCGGTCATGCTGGCGGCGCTTATGTTCGCGGGTTGCGGTGACGGCGGCAATCCGATCTCGATGGACACCATCGGTGAACAGGACCTGGTCGAATCGGACGTCGTCGACGACGCGATGATCCAGGACGACGTGCCGGTCGACCGCGATATTACGGCTGACGGCGCAGTTCCCGACGAGGGGGAAGACACGTTCGTGCCGCCCGATGCGGGTGAAGACATAACGGCCGATGTTAGGGAAGATGTCCCTGGCGAAGACGTTGCCGACCCGGACACAAATATCACGGACATCCAGGAAGAAGACACGACGGAACCGGTTCCGGACTGTGCCAGCTATGATGACTGCGCCGACGGTGAATCGTGCGTGTTCAGTCTGGGCGTTTGCCAGAGGCGTTCGACGTGGACTGCGGATGCGCTGGGGCTGTTTAACATCCATGCGATGGACGGCGCCGTCAACGACAGGCTGATAATCGACGGCGACCGGTTCACGACCGGCGGGCTGACCGGTAACGCAGTCACGGTGAAGATTGGCGACAAGGTGATACCGTCGACCGGGGTTGCAAAGGACGAAAACAGGCTTTTTATTACGGTCCTTTTCGGAATGGCCGGTGCGATTACGGTGACTGACAATGGTGGCAACAAGGCGACTATTCCCGGCCCATTCAAGCAGTCGGTGAAGGGGCTGATCGCGTGCGACGGCACGACTCCGGCGGCAACTGGCGTCGTCCCCGACAATCCGTGGGAAGCCGGTCCGTATGCAGCCGGGTATGTCGACATTGTTGGCGACACGTCAAAGACCCGCGTGTATTACCCGGCCGAATGTGGTTCGGTCAGGCGGCCGGCAGCGACGGGCACATACCCGCTGGTCGTGATACTGCACGGTAACGCGGCGCTGCACCTGCAGTATGAATACCTGGCGGAACTTTTTGCAACGTGGGGATTCGTGTCCATCAGTCCGGTCACGCAGCAGAATATGGCCGGCGAAGAATACGCGCAGTTCGTTTCGGAAACGCGTCCGGTTGTTGATCGTTTCCTGGGCCGGAACCTGGCGGATGAACATGCTGTTCTCGCGAACGTGACGACGACGGACAAGGTGTTTTTCGTCGGGCATTCCCGTGGAACGGGCCGTGCCGAAGAACTGACGCATGTGGACACTTTCGACCAGCCGGATCTCGAAGAAAATACGGTTGGCGGCATATACCTGGGGCCTGTTGATGACGCGGGCTGGAGCGTGGAAGGGGCGCTGATGGTATTTGGCGGCGGCAAGGATATGCAGTCCGGATCAATGGTTTATGAAGCCGCGTACAATGAACACACCGGCGATAAGTGGCTGATCGAAATCCCCGGCGGCAACCACGGTTCTTTCTGCGATCACAAGGTTTACGGGTACGGTGCGCTTGGCGGCATGGGCGACAAGGAACCGACGATTTCCCGCCATGAACAGCACAAAATTGTCCAGATGTACGCGGTGCCGATGCTGCAGCGCGCCTTCGGTCTGGACGAACCGTTTGCCAGCTACCTCGACAACCCCGTCAGCGGCATGGATTACACGATCGTTCACGAGGACGCGGAGGTCGTGGAGCAGTAGTCCGCGAACGAGGGCATTCAACCAGTCATCAAGCCTTGAATCACTGGTGATGTAGTCAGTGGTCGCAGGCACCCACCCCCGTCACTGGCACTTTCCGCTTGAACAGTAGTATCCGGAATTGCATGTGTAACTGGACCAGTACGGGCAGCCGGTGTAGTAGTCTTCCACGCATTTCTTGTACGCGGTCGTCGAGGTGCAGACGGATTGGTCGACGGTGCATTCGTTGGAACAGACGCACTCGCCGCCGCTGCACTTTTCGCCGTAGCTGCCGTAACAGTAGCTGGTTGAAATGTACCAGCAGCCGCTGGTCTGGTCCTGCTGGCAGGTTTCGATAACGTCGGTTTCGCCCGTGGCGCACCACTTCTGGCTGGCGCTGCATTCGTTGTCGCAGACGCACTCGCCCTGATCGTCATCGCCGGTCACGCATGACGCCCCGTTTCCGCAACTGTAATACCCGCCGTATTCAAGGCAGGGGTCGTCGTCGTGGTCGCCGCAGGTCAGTGCCGTGTAGGGATAGGTTGTGTCGTCCGGGTTGCAGATCATTTCGCCGGAAGCGCATTCGTTCTGGCAGGCTGCGATGCAGGTTTTTGATTTGCCGCAGACCGGTTTGCCCGCGGCGGTGCAGTCCTGCGAGGTCAGGCACTCGACGCAGCGTCTGCCGCCCGCGGTGTCGCAGACCTTGCCGTCTTCGCAATCCCACGAATCCAGACATTCGTAACAGGCCCCGTCTTCCGCGCAAACCCAGCCCGGCACCGAGCAGTCGTCGTTGTCCTGGCAGGCACGGCAGAAGCGGTCGTACGGGCTGCAGCGGACCCCGGCGCAGTCGTAATCGCTGCCGCAGCCATAGCATCCGCCGTCGACGCAGGTGTCGCGGCCGCTGCCAAGAATGTCCAGGCAGAACCCGGACAGGCACGCGGCGATGCATTCGCGTGTCAGCGGGTCACAGAATTCGTCAAGTAATCCAGGAATCCACGAAGTGCAGTCGGCGTTACTGGAGCAGTAGTCGTTCGGGAGGTCTTCGCAGGAATACAGCAGCGGGTGGCAGTAATCGCCAGGGTCGCAGTCGCTGTCCTTGTAACATTCGGCGGCGCTGCACGTGTTTGCGCGGCACTTTTTGCCGTCGGTGCAGTGCCCGTCGGCAGTGCATTCGACACAGGAGCCGTTGCTGCAGTGGCGCGCGCCGCAGTCGACGTCGTCTTCGCACCCGTTTATGCAGGTGTTGCCGATGCAGACCTTGCCCGTGCCGCAGTCGGCCTTCTGCATGCACTGGAAGCAGCTGCCGGTTTCCGGGTCGCAGATCGGGCGCTCGACCGGGCAGTTGATGGCGTCGCAGTCGATGACGCACTGATGGTCGCGGCAGACCTTGCCGTCGCAGTCGGTGTCGGCCACGCAGGGGAAACAGTCGCCGTGCGGCAGGACCTTTGTGTCGCAGCGCAGGCCTTCGGGGCAGTCACGGTCGCCGTGGCAGCCTACAACGCAGTCGTAATCGATGCAGAGCCGTCCTTCAGGGCAGTTGCCGTCCGTCAGGCAGGCCACGCACATTTCGGACAGTGGTTCGCAGTAAGGCATCGTCGGGGTGGCCGCGCAGTCCTCCGGGGTCGCGCAGGTGGCCACGCACATGCCGTTACGGCACTTCTGATCGTTTTCGGCGTCGCAGTGGATGTCTTTGACGCACTGCTGGCAGTTGCCGTGGGGCGGTGCGTCGGTGTCGCAATGCAGGTCCTGCTGGCAGTCCCGGTCGCCGTTGCAGCCGGGAACGCAGTGCTTGTCGAAGCAGATGTTGCCGAACGCGCACTGGGCCGAGTCGGTGCAGTCGGGAAGCACGACGACATCATCCCCGTCACCCGTGTCGCCGACGTTTGTGTCAGTGCCCGCGGTGTCCGTACCGGCCGTGTCCGTTCCGGCCGTATCCGTGCCGTTTGTGTCGCGGTCGGCCGCGTCGGGATTGACGACCAGTTCCTGTCCGTTGGCGTCAAGCTGACCGACCTGATCCTGGTCAAGGACGTCCACCGTGCCGTTGTCCATCGTCGGCCCGCCGCCGCCCCCGCAACCGGTGATAATGAACAGGGCGAGGAGAAGCATGCCGCCCGGGATTGCGGGACTGAATTTTTTCATCTGGAGTCCTTCTGTGAACGTCGGAAAGTTTACAAATGGTATCCCATTATCAGGGGCGTTCAAAGATGTGTGTTGAGCCGGCAGCAGCCTGTCAGATGAATTCGATCTGGACGTCGGTTGAATCGGCTGCGGGGGTGAAGGTGACGGCCCAGACGTTGTCGCACGGGCCGGGGGAAAGGGTGGCGTCGGCCGGAAGCGTCATGGTTGTCGGGGCCACCGGGCTGGAAATGTACACGGTGACTTCGTGGCCCGCCGGGCTGTAAAGGCTGAATTCCAGGCGTCCGCCGCCGTCGGTGGCTTCTTCGCCCCACACCTCGACCGCGCCGCCCAGAAGGTGACGCGTGGTGAAGACGACCTGCGGCACGCCGGGATCTTCCCGCACCACCAGCAACGTCCCCGTGCGCGGCTGCGCCGTCATCGTCCATTCAGGGCCGGTCGCCCATTCACAGGTGCGTTCCCAGGCGTCGAAAATCAGCAGTGTTTCTGTGTCGTCATGCCCCAGGTCGGCCCATCTGACGGTTTTTTCGCGTGCGGCCTCCGCCACCGGCGCCGACGCGACCACGTCTTCGTTCAGTCCCCAGTTGAAAAGACCGACCACGTTCCAGGAACGCGACCCCCGTTCGACCGGCAGGACCCAGTATTCCGGGTATTTCAGATTAAACAGGTCGATCGGGCGTGCCGTGCGCGGGTAAACCGGCAGCATCGCGTGGACCACGTCCAGCCATTCGGGGTGCATGGTCATGTCGACGTAAGGTTCGGCGTTCTTCACGATGCCGCCGTAAATCGCCACGAACGACGCCCAGGCGCGCGCCTCCGCAAACGTCAGTCCCAGCGGTTCGGATCGGAAGAACAGCAGGTCCGGGTGGTTGACCCACGCCTTGCCCAGGTACCAGCGGTGCGCGGCCGTCATCAGCGTGACCTTGATGCTCTGCTGTTTGTCGTCGCCCCACTGCGGGAAGTTGTCCAGCGTCGTGCGGCACCCGTCGATCAGGCCCAGCCCCAGACCCACCGCGGCCACGCCAAGCATGAAAGTGTAAGGACCGGACGCGTCGCGGATGACGCGCATGGCGTTGCGATAAGCCTCGGACGCGGTCACGGTCGGGTCGTGCAGGTTCTTCGTGAACAGCGCGTAGTACGTGAAGTCCATTTTCAGCCACTTGTAGCCCCATTCCTGCGTGATACGGGTAAACAGGTCGTGCAGGAACGTCAGGACTTCCGGGTGCGTGAGGTCCAGAACGGCGTTTTCAGCCGGCCTGATCAGAAGGTTACCGTAATCGTTGATATCCGCGAACCAGTCGGGATGCGCCGCGTACAGGTCGGACGACTTCTTCACCCAGAACGGTGCGATCCACAGGCCGGGGATCAGGCCCTGCGCCGTAACCTGGTCCGCGAACCACGGCATGAAATCGTGGCCTTCGACATCCGGGAACTTCGCCTTGTTTGTTACCCAGTCGCCGTGGTCCTTCTGCCAGCCGTCGTCGATCAGGAAGTATTTCTGGCCGTAAGGGGCGAAGTCAGCCAGCATCGCTTCGTAGTTTTCAATGATGCGTGTCGCGAAAATGTCTTGCGAATACCCGCCGCTGCTGCCGCCGCCGCCCCACGAATTCCAGCCCGACGGTACGTCCTGCCAGACGGCCTTGTTGTTGAAGGACGCCAGACGGGCGGCCCAGTTTTCAAGGCCTTCCTGGACGGTCGGCGGGGCCGTGTCCAGATAGAATGTTTCGCCGGTCAGGCCGGGCGATGTTCCGCTGGCTGCCGGATCGGTCACCAGAAGGGGCTTGGGCGGGTCGTAATAGCCGAATCCTTCGAACGTCGTGAAGCTTTTGCGACCGTCTTCTTCGATTGACGCGGTCGGTGAGTAGTTGACGCGGACCATCCCGATGGCCTTTTCGTGCGAAAGCCAGCCGGCGACCAGTGAATCCTGGCTTTCAGGTGCCTTGACCGCTATGTTCCAGTTGGAAACGCTGCCCGGCTGGAAAAGGAACGAATCGCCGTATCCCATGCGGTAGATGCGCGACTGGTAATCGAAGTACACGTCCGAGCCGTTGTCCAGGACGTTGTGCATGGCCGGGTTCGCCCCGAGGAACATGGCGCCGTCGGTGCGTTCGTCGGCGACGATCGGGGACATGTACTTTGCCTTGCAGTCGCGTTCGGCTTGCCAGCGCACGGCCATTGTGGCGGTCACGAAGGACCCGGCGCCGCGAAGTCCCAGCGTCAGCGTGATTTCCGGTTCGTCCGCCGCTGTCGCCGGCATGGATACCGTGATGTCGACGCCCGAGCCCAGCCTGTCGTCCGCGGGAAGCGCAGCCCAGGTGGCGCGGCGGCCCATGGTGCCGAAGACTTGCGGGGCATCGGGGGTGCCGGTGATAAGTCTTGCCTCCGCGCGGTTGATTTTCAGGACGCCCGTCTTCGAAACGACGTCGAACAGGCCGTTTTCCAGGTCGAACGTGACATCCACCAGTCCGTTCGACAGCTTCAGGATTCCGGCGTCCTGTCTTGCGGTCACTCCGCCATGTGATACCGGGTCGGGCGGCGGGATGTCGCCCGGCACGTCGTAAGGGGATTCATCCTTGATGGCGTCAGGTTGCACGGCATCGTCGGGATGCGTGTCATCGATGGAGTCGGCCGCGTCATCCGGGAATGTGGCGTCGATCAGGGCGTCTTCGACAGCGTCAGGCGGCGTTGTGTCGTCCAGGACATCGCCCGGCCCGGCGCCCGAACACGAACAGACGGCGACAGCAGCCACCAGCAACAGTAATCGTTTCATGGTTTCACCGCGACACGCGTTTGTGTGCAATATACCGCCGACCCGGCCACGCGGCGAGTGGCAATCTGGAACAATCCCCACGATCGTCCGAAGTACCTCCGACCGTTCGCTTGACCAACCTCAACTGAGGAGCGGAGCTGTTAATAACGTTTGACGTTATTAACGCCTTCCGTTACTATCGACGATGATAGGTTCTTTTAAGGACGCAGAGGCTGCCAGGATATTTCGGCGTGAAAGGTCAAGGAAGATTCCGTCGGACATCCAAAGGCTTGCACTGCGGAAATTGCTGATGCTGGAAGCCGCCGCGAGACTTGATGACCTGCGGGTGCCCCCTGGCAACCGGTTTGAGGCTTTGAAGGGTGACAGGGCGGGCCAGTTCAGTATCAGGATTAATGATCAATGGCGGATTTGCTTTGGGTGGGACGGACGGGTCGTTTATAACGTGGAAATCGTCGATTACCACCGTTGAGGCTTGAATATGGTTGCGAAGATGGCCCCGGTTCATCCCGGTGAAATCCTGGCGGAAGAATTCCTTGTCCCTCTCGGGGTTTCGCAGTATCGGCTGGCAAAAAACATCGGTGTTCCGGCCCGTCGTATCAACGAAATCGTGCACGGGCTGCGCGGCATTTCGGCGGACACCGCTCTCAGGCTCGCGCGCTTTTTCGGGACATCTGCTGAATTCTGGATGAACCTGCAGGCCCGTTTCGACCTGGAAGTACGCCGGGAACAACTTGGTCAGATTCTAACCGATGAAATTCCGGTATTCCGGGCAGCCGGTTAATTGAATCAGAACATATGGACGGGCCAGCCGTGGGCGGCGGCTTCGGCGAGGATGGCCTTGTTGGGCTTGTCGTTGCGGCCGATGACGACGGGCTGGCGCGATTCCGACAGCATTTCGAAGTCGCCCATCGAATCGCCGAACGAAATGTCGGGCATGCGGCCGAATTTCGCCTGGATGGCCGTGACCTTGCCGGCGTTACAGATCAGGGGTTCGACCATCGTTTCGGTCATGACCCCGCCTTCGACAACGCTTTCCATTCCGATGACGCGGGCCGGGTCGAAATTCATCTTCGGTGCCGCGGCCCGTACCGTCCACTGGTTGGTGGCCGAAACGATCCACACGTCGAAGCCTGATTCGGCCATGCCTTTCGTCAGCGCGGCCATCGCGGGCCGGTAATTCGGCCAGGCGGCGGCAATCTGGACCGACCACCTCACGATGTCCTTTTCGGGAATCCCGGCCATCGACTGGACCGCCCACGCGTATCCCAGGGCACGGTTTTCTTCGACGCGGGCCTCATATTCGGCCCAGATGTCCCTGGTGCAGTCGCGCCCGGGCAGAAGGTGTCCCGCGATCAGCCAGCGGAAGAACGCCTCGCCAATGTCTTCGTTCCACAGCGTGCCGTCCGCGTCGAAACAGGCCAGCTTGCGGCCGGGCTCGGCCATCAGCAGAAGCACGGAGTCCTGAACCGGTTGTGAAAAGGGTTGAAGCCAGACAGGAATCATCACATCGGACATCTGCATTCCCCGCAGTCGCAGTCGTGCACAATTACGCCTTGGGCGCGGCGAAGTGTCAATGAAAATGGCGCCGGCCGGGGAGCGTTTCGTGTACAATCGCGGCGGTCTGGAACAGTGCGGAAACAGGGGCGGAAATGATCGAAGTCACGAAGGGTGCCGCGGAAAGAGTCAGGAAGATCAAGGCGTTCGCGCTTGATATGGACGGGACGGTATATCTGGGAAAGCGCCTGCTGCCCGGGACCCCGCCGTTCTTGAGGATGTGTGCCGACCGCGGGATCCCGTATGTGTTTCTGACTAACAACTCTTCGAAATCATGCGCGGAATATGTGAAGAAACTGAATGGCATGGGAATCGACGCGGACCTTTCGAAGGTGATGACGTCGGGCGAAGCCGCCATCCGGTACCTTCATCACGAATACCCGGGCCGTCGCGTTTACCTGTGCGCGACACCGTCATACGAACAGGAAGTGCGCGAAGCCGGCATCGAACTGGCGCGGGGCAGGGCAGACGCGGATGTGGCGGTCCTGGCGTTCGACATGACGCTGACGTTCCAGCGCCTGGTGGACCTGTGCGACATCGTGCGCGACGGGAAACCCTTCATCGCGACTCATCCCGACAACAACTGCCCGGTTGACGGCGGCTACATACCCGACGTCGGCGCCATGCTGGCGCTGGTGAAAACGTCCACCGGCCGTGACCCCGATTTCATCGTGGGCAAGCCCAGCCGCCTGATGATTCGCGCCCTGTGTGAAAAGCTGGGGCTGGAAGCGGCCGACATCGCGTACTGTGGCGATCGCCTGTACACCGACATCCGCATGGCCGTCGATTCCGGCATGGTCGCCACGCTTGTCCTGTCCGGCGAAACAACCCTGGCCGACGTGGAAGCTTCCCCTTACAAACCCGACATCATTTTCGAAGACCTGGGCGAAATCGCCGCGATGATGTAGCGGCGAATTGCATTCGACGGTCGGATCAAGTCCTTCCAATTATTCCGTCAGAGCGGGATCTTCGGCAATGGAGGGGCGTTCAATCCTGAGCGTCTTGTCCGAGTCGCCCGGGAAGGATTCAATCACGGGAAGCTCTTCGTCGACCGGGGGCGTGCAGATCAGGGTGGTGGCACCGCCATCCTCGGCCGCGACAGCCGCGTCGATGCCGGCGGCAATCACGTTCATTTCGGCTTTCAGGATTTCGGAAAGAGCCTTGATGACGAACACCGGATTCTTCTTTTCGACCTTGCGCCTGCGGTCGAAAGAATACCGCCAGATAACCTTTTTGTCGGAAAGGCGCGTCACTTCGATCTTCATCGCCAGATGCGCGAACCAGTCGCTGCCCGCGTCGAATTCCTCGATGGCATCGATTTCGCCGGACAGTTCATAGTCGAACTTCGTGTCGCCGTAGTCCTGCTCGATGCCCTCGAAAAGACCAATCTTCTTAAGGTGTTCCTGGAATATGTCCCGCAGCATCTTCTGGGGCTTGGCGGCCCAGTAGCGGTATCCGTAATACTGGAATTCATACGGTGACTGGCGGTAAACAAGCTGCGGCCTGTTGTACGCCTCGCCGATCGTGAAACGCTTCACGCGCAGGCGTCCCTTGTGCAGGGCCGGCGGGATCTGGCCGGTGTCTTCCTCGATTTCCGGGTAGCTGAGCGTGTAGTAGTAACGCTGCGGCCCGCCCCCGCATCCGACCGAAGACAGGACGAAGGCAAAAGCCAGGGTCGCCAGGATTCCGAAACGAGCAAAGTTGGGTGATTTCATGGCAGTTTGCGCTCCTTTTCTTCCGAACCGCCCAGGATCAGTCCCGGGTTTTCGCGGATCATCCGGGCGAATTCGCTTAAGTCCTCCAGTGTGTCTTCAAGGTATGACAGGCTGGCGAATATGTCGTCCTTGGCGCGAAGGACCGTGTTGTCCACGTTTGAAACTGTCCCGATCGTCGTGTCGACCAGTTCGGTCAGCTTGGTCATGATCGCCTGGAGCTGCGCGTCGTCGACCGCGTCGCGGGCCTGTGCCGATATGATTTCGACATTATTGACGATGTTCTGGATCTTCTGCTTTTCAAGGGCCGCGTTCAGGTTGGCCACCAGTATCCTGATTTCCTTCAATGCCGCGGTACCTTCGGTTTCGATCGAATCGGCGGTGCTGTCCAGCTTCTTCGTCGTGCTTTCAAGGTTCGCGATCGCGGACTTCACGTTCGGACGGTTTTCTTCAATCGTGTCGCGCGCCGAAACGGCAAGCTTGTCGATGTTTTCAACCGCCCCGATGATCTTTTCGCGATTCTGGGCCGACAGCAGCTCGTTCAGTTTGTTCGCGAGCAGCTCGACCTTTTCCGCGATGTCTTCGGCCTTGCCCGTCAGTCGCCCCATGAAGGATTCGCTGGACGGGATTTCGCTTCCGGGTGGAAGGAATTCGCTGGCAGAGGTGCCGCCCGACAGTTCGATGTATTTGGACCCGGTGATCCCGGACGCAGTCACGACCGCGACAGTGTCCTTCTTTACGGGCGTGCCGCGCTTGAGGCTGATTTCGGCAATGATTTCGCCCACGTTGGTGCGATTAATTTCCATGTCTTCCACGCGGCCGACCCAGATGCCGTTGTATTTGACCGATGCGCCACGTTCAAGACCGGCCAGCGATTCGCTGAACCTGATGGTGTAATAATCGTTCTTTTCGATCAACTTCAGCCCGGCAAGCGTGCCGATCGTGCCGAAAAGGACGACCAGGGAAAATATCAGGAATATCCCCAGTCTGACTTTCTGTGCCCGGGTAATCATTCCCTTTCCTCCAGATGCGCCAGCAGTGATTTTGTCCTGGCCGATTGGGACGGTACGTTCCGTGCGAAAAAGTCGATGACTTCAGGCACGTTGCACGACTTCGCGTCGCGCAGTGGACCGTCGAAAAGCAGGCGGCCGCCCGCGCCGAGCATGACGACGTCGTCGGCGATCATGTCGATGCTGGGCAGTTCATGCGTGACGACCACGACGGTCATGTCGAAGGTCGCCTTCAGGTTCAGTATCAGTTCGTCCAGGGAAGCGGCCGTCTGCGGATCGAGCCCTGCCGACGGTTCGTCGCACAGCAACAGTTCGGGGTCCAGCACCATCGCACGGGCCAGCGCAGCGCGTTTCCGCATGCCGCCCGACAGTTCGGACGGCAGCATGTCAATCGCGTGACCGAGGCCGACCAGGTCCAGTTTCAGGCGGACGATTTCATTGATGACCGGGCGCGGCAGCTTCGTGTGTTCGCGCAGCGGCATCGCCACGTTGTCGGCGACCGTGATGGAATTCAGCATGGCACCGGCCTGGAACAGCAGTCCGATCCTAGAAAGCGCCATGGTCAGTTCATTGCCGTCCAGTTCGTTCAGGTCGTTGCCGTTGACTGAGGTCCGTCCCTTCCAGGGATGTAGCAGCCCGATGATCGCCTTCAGGAGCGTGCTTTTCCCGCAGCCGGAAACGCCAACGATCGTCGACACCCGGCCACGCGCGAAGTCGACCGACAGATCCTCGATAATCGGGGCCGTCGTGTACCCGACGGTCAGGTTTTCGACACGGATTATGGGATCTGCCTTAATCACGCCACTACCAGTCAAACCAGAAAATCAGTGAGAACATCGCGTCCGCGGCGATGACGGTGAAAATCGACTGGACCACGGAAGACGTGGTCGCGATGCCGACGCCTTCAGCCCCGCCGTGTACCTTGAAGCCGCGATGCGAACCGATGAACACGATTATCCAGGCGAACGAAATGCTTTTGATTACGGCCGTGACCATGTCCTTGACGGTCAGGGCGGTCCACAGTTCGGCGTTGAACGTGATCACGCTCTGGTCAAGGTACGTGACGGCCACCAGCAGGCCGCCGACGATTCCCATCAGGATCGCCATCACGGACAGCAGCGGGACGGTGAAAGTCATCGCCAGGAAACGTGGAACGACCAGGTGTCTTATCGGATTAATGCCCATGGTTTTCAGGGCGTCCACTTCTTCCGTGATGACCATCGTCGAAATTTCGGCCGCGATGGAGGAACCGCAGCGACCGGCGACAAGTATGGCCGTCATCAGCGGGCCCATTTCGCGGGCCATTGAAATGCCGACGAAGTCCGCCAGGTACACATCGGCGCCGAAGTCGTGAAGGACGGAGGCCGACTGCAGGGCGACTGTCAGCCCGACAAGCAGCGAAATCAGGGCGACGATGCCCAGCGATTCAAGCCCGATCCGGACCATCTGGTCCAGAACGTATTCGCCGCGCACGCGGTTCATCCGGTTCCAGAATCCGGTCGCGGTCAGGTAGAACGTGTCGACGACCAGCACCAGCAGGTCGATGGTGCTTTCAAGCAGCTTGTCGATGGAATCGCCGGCCTTTTCAAACATGTTGGGGCGGCGGCGGATCGAATTTGCGTCGACGATGGAAACGCGGAACAGCTTCAGGGCATAGGCGGCGTTGTCACTGATCCCGGCCACCCTCACCGTCGCGCCCTTCCGGGCGGCGGTGTCGACGATGACGCGGCAGAGGGCTGCGCCGGCGCTGTCCATCGCGGTGACACCGGTAAGGTCAAGCGTGATTTCAGGGCTCCGGCTGGTGCGGATCAGTTCGGGGATTTCCCTGAAACGCTCGCCCACGGTGTGCCTGTCAACCGCCCCTTCGAGGCTGATCTGCAGAATCGCGGGATCTGTGGGCGCCGCCGACATGAAAATACCTGAAAACCCAGACTGGAATTGTCCGCCAGCCATCGGGATCCGTCAAGAAACGGGGGCGCACCGTCGAAACGGGCGCCGCGGTGGCGTCCGGCGGGCCCCGCCGCCGCTAAAGCAAATAAAACACTGGCTTTTTTCGGGTAATACCCCTACCATGCGCCGCACTGGTCCAGGTACCGGCCAGTTTGTTCCTGACCTTCCTGGCCTTGTGTTTTTTCGGATCTGGGGCAGGCCGCGATGGTCCTGGTGGGCTTCGAAGGTGGCTTGTCCTGTCTTCCCCGGTCCCCCTGCAAAGGTTGTGTTTCCGCCATATAAGATCCCGAATGGACTGAATTAACATGGACGATACCCGTACTGAAACCGCTTTTGTCGACATGGGTCTGCCGGACACCGTCATGGTGGCGCTGACCGAACTTGGCTGGGAAATTCCGACCCCCATCCAGTCCGCGACGATTCCCACCCTGATGGCCGGCAACGATGTCGTCGGCCAGGCACAGACCGGCACCGGAAAAACGGCGGCATTCGTGCTGCCCGCGCTGGCCCGGGTCGACATTTCAAGTCGCGCGACGCAGGTGCTGATCCTGACGCCGACACGCGAATTGTGCATCCAGGTCGCGGAGGTGCTTAACGAACTGGCGGTCGGGATGAAAGGGCTGCGCGTGCTGGCCGTTTATGGCGGTCAGGGCTTCACGGACCAGTTGACGGCCTTGAAGCGCGGCGTCCAGGTCGTTGTCGGCACGCCGGGGCGCGTCATGGATCACATGCGGCGCGAAACCCTGAAGCTGGGCAGCCTGTCGTTCCTTGTCCTGGATGAAGCCGACGAAATGCTGCACATGGGCTTCATTGAAGATGTCGAATGGATCCTTGAACAGACGCCGGCCGAACGCCAGACCGCGCTGTTTTCCGCTACGATGCCGCCCGAAATCAGGCGTATCGCGCGTAAGTACCTGAAAGAACCTGAAGAAATCATGATTTCCAACGCCACGACGACGGCGGAAAACATCACGCATAAGTATTGGATCACGCAGAACCAGAACAAGTTCGAGGTCCTGGCACGCATCCTGGAAACCGAGGAGCACGACGGCGTCCTGATATTTTCGCGGACCAAGTCCGGGACGCTCGATATCGCCGAAAAGCTGTGCGCGGCCGGAATTCAGGCGGCACCCTTGAACGGCGACATGAAACAGGTCGAACGCGAACGCACCGTCAATCGTTTCAAGGACGGGAAGATGGACGTTCTGGTCGCGACCGACGTGGCCGCGCGCGGACTGGACGTCGACCGCATCAGCCACGTCATCAATTACGACCCGCCGCACGACACAGAAGGATACGTTCACCGCGTCGGCAGGACGGGCCGGGCGGGGCGTAGCGGAACCGCGATCATCATTGCGACGCCGCGTGAAAGGCGCTTCCTGGGCGACATCGAAAGGGCGACCAGGCAGCGGCTTGAAGCGTATGAAATGCCCACGCTGGAAGGTATCAACCGCAAGCGGATTGAAAAGTTCAAGGCGGGCATCGCGCGGGCGCTGGAAGACGACGGTTGTGGTGTGTTCGCGAAAATTGTTGAGGAATTTCAGGAAGAAACCGGCGTGCCCGCAATCAATATCGCGGCGGCTCTGGCGAAAACAATCCAGGGTAATGTGCCGTTGACGCTTGATCGGATGCCCGGAACCTGGTCCCCGGCGCGTCCGGATCGCGGCGAAAAATTCTTCCGCGCGGACAGGGGGGACAGGCCCGAAAGGACGGAAAGGACTGACAGGGGCGACCGGACTGACAGGACGGAATCGGCGCCCAGGACCGCCAGGATCGGCGGGTACGGATCGCGTGAAGCCCCGCGCACGGACGGCAGGGCGCCCGCGACAGCGCCGGTTATCCGCCAGAGGGTCAGCAGGAAGCCGGACGAAGGCATGGATCGCTACCGTGTCGAATGCGGACATTGCCACGGCGTGATGCCCGGAAATATCGTCGGGGCCATCGCGAACGAAGCCGGCCTGCGTGGCGCTGACATCGGACATATCGAAATATTCGACGATTACAGCACCGTGGACCTGCCGACCGGCATGCCCGAACACGTCTTCACGATCCTGAAGCGCGCGAAGATCCTGAACCGCGCGCTGGCGCTGTCGCTTCAGCATCAGGCGCATCAGGAACGATACGACAAGCCGGAAAGACATGACCGTTACGAACCGTCGCGTGGTGCCGACAGGGCGTCAACCGGTGGCGATACCAGGTCCCGGCACGCCGACAGGGCGCCCACCGGTGGCGATACCAGGCTCAGGAAACCCCGGGCGGCCGCCAGGCCCGCGGAACACACCGAACATCACGGTTCGGAACGCGGCAGATCGGCGCCCCGTCAGACCGATTCGCGCAAACCCGCCAGGGCCCGCCGCCGGGATTCGTAGGCCTTTCTGACCCTGACAATCTCCCATTAGACGATCAAGTTATCCGCCAGTTCTAATTTGTTAACATGCTGCCGGGCTGTGCGTTGGAAAGTCGTGTTGCCAGGTGGCGCAGACCGGCCCGGGTTCACACCCGGTTCAGGCGTTTGCAGACCAGCGCGTGGATGGCGGAGCTGATGCGGTTCAGGCCGTGGATCATGGCGTCGCGGTCGGCCGCTGGCATGTGGGTGTCGCCGCCGTGGGCGTCGATGGCCGCGATTTCCACGTCGCGGGAATATGCGCGCAGCAGGTTCAGCTTGACCACGGTCGGGCCCATGGTGGCGTCCGGCATGATCCAGCCGACATTCAAGAATTTTTTGGTGTTATGTGACAGCTTCTGAAGCTCGTCGGCCTTCAGGCCACCCACCACAAGTTCGGGAACCGGGGCGCCGGTGACTTCAGCGGCCAGCAGCCGTCGCAGCCAGTCAAGCATGTCGCCCAGGTCGGACGCGATGTCGCCCAGGCCCTCGGCGATGGCCGACTGCTGAGCTTCAAGGACGTATGCCTGCAGCATGTCCAGCTTGCCGCGGAAACGGATCGCCGGGTGGTTCTTCGGGACAAGCGACCGGTTGTCGAACAGGTGCGTGAATCCGTCCGGCTTTGCGTCCAGCTCAAGTCCGCTGTCCAGGATGCGGTAAGGTTTCTTCCCTTTCGGGGCAAGCGCGACCCGGGCCCGGCAGAACCGTTCCGACAGGCATTCAAGTTCCTGCTTCGGCGTCATTTCGCGCGGATTCGCCGCCATTTCCAGCACCTTCGCCTGGAAAGCCGCCGCTGCCGCCTCGACTTCGTACACGTCGCCAACCAGCAGGCCGCCCGCGAAGTTCGTTTCCGACGGAGGCTCGAAAAAGCGCTTCATTTCGACCTGGGCGGCCTTCAAGGCAGCGTCCAGGCCGACGACCGCCTCGATCGGCGGAGCGATCAGGTACGCCATCGGGGTTCCCGGTTCCACGCCGGCAAGCCCGGCCAGGTACCTGCCGATGCTGGGGATCACGTGCGGAAAGAAGATCAGCGTCGCTTCGTCGTTTGCCGCGTAAAACCAGGCCTTCGCGTCCAGGTAGCGGTTCGCCGCAGTTAACGCCGACGTCACGCTTTCTTCGTCAGCGGCGGCGAAGATGCCGATGACTTCACCCGACAGGGGGCCCGACGCATGGTTTGAACCGGCGTAGAAACTCCGCCCGTAAACCACGTCCACGTCGGCCGCCTTGGTGCCTTCGTCAAGCGCAGTGTAAAGCGCGTCGTCGCTGGTGCATGTAAGAAGACCGATAGCGCGGTGGTGCGGCGCCAGTTTCAGGTCGCGGGCAAGCTGCGGGTCGACGTTCGGTATCACCCTCAGGCCAAGCACGCGTGGTTTTACGGGTTCGAGGATCATGACAGTCAGCCGTTGGCGTCAACGCCGGTTTTTCTTTCGCGCAGGGCCTTAATACAGCCTTCGACCAGTTTCGGGGCGGCCAGCTCGCATTTCAGCCCGCCGCGGTGGATGTTGGATGTGACATCGCGCATCGCTTCGTTGAAGTTCCGCGCCTTCATGTACGTGACGTATCCACCCATGGATTCGGCCGTTTTCAGGCCGGGCCGTTCGCCGACAAGCAGCAGCGAACATTCGGCCCCTGTCGCCCGCGCGACTTCGTCCGCGACGACGACACGGCCCAGCGACACCGCGAAGGTGGTGCCGACCCTGATTCCGGCCGCCTTGAACCCGTCAAGCAGCAGCGGAAGAATGACCGGCACGTTCGCGTTCAGGGCGGTCGCGCTGAGCCCGTCGACCAGGATGATCTGGACCTGCGCCGACTTAGTGCCGGATTTCTTTATTTTTTCAACGGATTCCGCGTTCAGGCGACGGCCCAGATCCGGCCGGCGCAGGAATTCCGCGCGGTCGCGCGCCGCGGAATGCAGATGGACGATATCGAACTTCTTAAGCATGTTTTCGTCGATCAGCGACGAAACGGCATCCCTTGCGGCCGCGTGATCTTCCCTGAATTGCAGCACCGTTTCGGTCCGCGGGCGCACGCCGGTCCGGCCAACGCCCAGTCGCGCGGGCGTCGCGGCCAGGTAGCTGGCGCGGTTACCATCGGGCAGCCAGTTCTGAAGCGCGGGCGGAAGGGGCATTCCGATCCCGGCCCATTCGGCGATTCGCTTGGCCAGTTTCAGTTCCTCGGGCGGGCGGTTGCCGCCGGGCTGGAATTTTGCGGGCGCCGCCTGCTTCGACAGGGCGTCCACGACGGCGGCGGTGACCATTTCCTGTATCTGTTTTTCGTCCATCGCGTCAGTCCTACAGGAAAAGTCCCATGTTCCCGGCCGACGAAGTCAGGCGCCCGGCCTTCATCAGTCCCATGCGTTCCATCCACGCCTCGAATTCAGGCGTCGGCCGCAGTCCCAGCAGTTCGCGCACCGACGCGTTGTCGTGGAAGCTGGTGGACTGGTAATTCAGCATGATGTCGTCGCCCATCGGCAGGCCCATGAAGAAGTTGCACCCGGCCGCGCCGAGGATCATCGCGAGGTTGTCGTTGTCGTTCTGGTCCGCGTCCATGTGGTTCGTGTAGCACACGTCGCAGCCCATCGGCAGGCCGTGGAACTTGCCCATGAAATGATCTTCCAGGCCGGCCCGCGTCACCTGGCGCCCGTTGTACAGGTACTCGGGACCGATGAAGCCGACGACGGTGTTGACCATGAACGGGTTGTAATGGCGCGCCAGGCCGTAGCAGCGGGCTTCCATCGTGACCTGGTCCGCGCCGTGGTGGCCGCCACTGCTTAATTCGGACCCCTGGCCCGTTTCAAAGTACATCAGGTTCGGCCCGGGCGCGGTTCCCTTTTCCGCAATCATCGCCGTGCCTTCGGCCAGCATCGTGTTGTTGATGCCGAACGCGTTGCAACTGATTTCGCTGCCCGCGAGGCTCTGGAACATCACGTCCATCGGGGTTCCGTGGCGAAGCGCTTCCATCTGCGTGGTGATGTGCGCCAGGCAGCATATCTGGGTCGGCACGCCGAAGGCGCGCGTGAAGTCGTACAGGCGGTTCAGGATGGCGGAAGTCGCTTCCCACGTATCCGTGACCGGGTTCACGCCGATCAGCGCGTCGCCCATGCCCCAGGACAGGCCTTCCATGGTCGAAGCCAGGATGCCGTCCGGGTTGTCGGTCGTGTGGTTCGGCTGCAGGCGGACCGAAAAGCGGCCGCGCAGGCCAAGCGTGGTGTTCGCGTGGGACACGACGCGGATTTTCGACGCGGCCAGCGCCAGGTCCAGGTTGGACATCAGCTTGGCGACCGCCGCGATGCATTCGCTGGTCAGGCCGCGGCCGAGGGCCAGCAGATCCTCGCCGGTGGTGTTCGCCGAAAGGACGTGTTCGCGAAGCTGGGCGACCGTCCAGCCGCGCACCTTGTTGAACGTTTCCTTGTCCAGGTCGGCTTCGATCAGGCGCGTGACTTCGTCCTTTTCATACGGCGCGGCCGGGCATTCACGGATGTCGGCCAATGTCAGGTCGGCCAGGACACGCTTCGCCGCCACGCGTTCCATGTCGGAAGTCGCCGCCACGCCGGCCAGTTCGTCCCCGGATTTCAGCTCGTTGGCCTTCGCCATCACGGTCTTGACGTCCGCGAACGTGAATGAATTGCCTTTTACTGTTGAAGTCAGCTTCATAGCGCGGTTAGGCTAGCGTAATCGCGCTGACCGGTCAATCGAAACGGCTGGCCGCGGCGGCGGCTCCAGGGTGTTTTAAAGGTGTTGGAAATGGATGCGCAAATTGTTGCTGGTCCGGGTGCCGTGCCTGCGCGCTGCCTGACGATTGCCGGGTCGGATTGCAGCGGCGGGGCGGGGATACAGGCGGACCTGAAGGTTTTTCACAGGTTCGGCGTCTTCGGACAGTCGGCCGTGACAGCCGTTGTGGCTGAAAATACCGTGGGCGTGCAGGGTTATGACGCGGTGACGCCGGCACTGGTCGCGATGCAGATCGACAGTTGCCTGTCGGACATCGGGGCCGACGCGGTCAAGACCGGGATGCTGGTCAACGCAGAAATCGTGGCGGCCGTGGCTGAACGGCTGCGATTCCACGGCGTCCGCAACCTGGTCATCGACCCGGTCATGTGCGCGAAGAACGGCGACAGACTGATCGCGCAGGACGCGGTTGAAACGCTGGTCGCGGAACTGTTCCCGCTGGCGACCGTCGTGACGCCTAACGTCCCGGAAGCCGAAGCTTTGTGGGGCCGTCGCATCGAAACGGCCGACGACTTCCGGCGCGCCGCCGAAGCAATCAGGGCCATGGGACCGGAAATCGTCGTCATGAAGGGCGGCCACAGTCCGGTAAATCCCGTCGGTCAGTCCGTCGATTTCGTGCTTGCCGGCGACGACTGGATCGCGATTTCAGGGCCCCGCGGCAGTGACCGCAACACGCACGGCACGGGCTGCACGTTTTCCGCGGCCGTGACCGCCCGCCTGGCCCTTGGCGACGACCCGGTGAACGCCGTCCGCGCCGCCAAGACATACATCACCGGCGCCATTGCGACCGCCCCTGATTTGGGTCACGGACATGGCCCGGTCAATCATTGGGCAGAAATCTGAGCTTTGTGCTCGATGTGCTTTCAATTGGCCGGATGCGCGGCGGTCGACCTTTTTGATAGTCTGATCCTGTTGACAACATATTCAAAAACAACAAAGATGGCGCCCTGTCGGATTATTGCGGGTGAAAAATGCGTCGTTGCAACTTGACCGTGCGTTTCGGGGCACGTCGTGGCTATAACATTCCGGTTGGATTTGTTCTTCTGACGATGATTGTGTTCCTGCTGCCGCGCGCGGATGCTTTATCTGCCCCTTTCGTTGTGCGCACCGCGGATGAACTTTCCGCCTGTTCCGACGTTCTGGATGCGTGGATTAATAATGGCACCGCGCCGGAAGCCGAAACATTCAGGAAACTGTTTGATCAAAAAGCATACGGACGCGTGGGCCTTATGGGCAAGAAGAGCCTTGTGTCCGTTGTGAAGACACTGGATTTTTCGACGTCAATGGAATTGGATGCATTCAGGTCCGCGGGCGGCGAGTGTTCCGTCGATGTCAGGACTCCGGAAAAATCGAAGTGTTCTTCGTACTGGTCGGTGTTTTCGATTCTTGATTCCAGGAAGGTTGTTGTCGCCAGATACGGCAAAATTCCCCCACATGTCCAGCCTGCCTCGGTCGCTGTGGATGAAGGTAAGGTTGATGAAGGTAAGGATCGTGACGGCCCGGCGCCGGTGGCTGGAAAAAATGAGGCGGAAACAGAAGGTTCACCTGTTGTAAACAAGGTGCAGCCGATTGAACCGCCATTGGGCCAGAAATTCGGTTTTGCTGAAGACCTGTCTTTCGACGTGAACGTTCTTGTGACAGATTTCTACTATAACCCGGTAAGTGAGTTGGCGTTTTCGAAAGACTGGGCAGGCAGGACAATATTCCCGAATCCGCCCGGCGAAGACGATTTCAACAAATTGATGAAGGTTGCGGGTTGGAAAATAATCCCCAGGGAAATGCTTTTTGATCCTGATAACAAGGTCCTGGCCGTTTTCGACACCGACTCGGATGCACAGTCTGGTGCAGTTTTCAGTTCTGATGCCGTCCGCGACGGGCTGGTCAAGGGATTTGAATTTTCGCTTTCCAAAGACGAAAGTGCGCCTCTTCTTTCGGTTTCAACCCGATTCGACGTTCACCTGTTTTCCCAAGGACTGGAACCAGGCGTCAAGGAAATTGGCTGGGCCGACAGCAGGGTCAAGGTTGATGCCACCACTTGCGACAGATGCGAAGCCTTTTTCAAGGGTATTCTGTCGCCTCCCGACATGACCGTTGCCACCCCGAAATCGGAAACCCCAAAAGGCCCTTCTGATATTCTAGAATTCTGGCTGGTACTCCGCGTGAGGCATGGATCATACATCCGGTTCATGGTTGTGCCGGTTCATATGAAGGTTGGGTCGGGCAAATTGGAAGTTAAGACCGATCTTATTCAGTTTGCCCAATTCCCCTTCAGCGATAAGTTCTGAAAGAGGTTCGTGATCGCATCTGATTTTCCTGTTCTAATATCATCGTGTGCCACGATTGCAGTGTAGCAAGTGTGAAATCAACTTATGTAAACGCTGGATATTTGACTGCCTAGAAGGTATAAATTTGCGCAACGCGTCGTACCCGCCACGCGGGCACGCATGAAATCCCCTGGAGGAAAACGTGAAGAAGCTGATGTATCTGGGAATGGCCGTCGTTCTGGCTTTCGCAATGGCCTGCGGCGACAACGGAAACGAAAACGATGAAGGTGGTCAGCCCGATGTCGTGCAAGACGTGACGCCTGAAGACGTCGTCGAAGACACCGCGACACCCGACGTCGTTGAAGATCGCGTCGAGCCCGACGTTGTCGGCGACACGACCGGCGATGTGACCGCCGACGTGATTACCGATACGGTCGAAGAAATCCAGATGGTCGACAAGCAATTCACGTTCCGCACCATCGGCGGCATGTCGATGGGCGCGGCGGCGCTGACCGTGGCCAGCCACTACCCCGACATGTTCGACAGCGTCGGCGGCATGGGCGGTTACGTCGATTACCGCTACATCGGCCACCTGATCAAGGACCAGATGGGCGGCGGCTTCTGCTCGATGGCGGATATTCTGTACATCGTCGATCAGGACGCCCTTAACGGCACCGACGAAATCAACAATCGCGACAACCCGATGGTCGACTGCTACCTCCCCGTCGAAGAACGCGACCTGCGCCCGTACGAAATCTACATGACGTACAACCGCATGAACTACTCGAAGCAGGCGGGCACGACGTTCCACCGCGGCTTCTACATCGATGTCATCGGCGCGATCATTTACGCGTTCGGTAACTTCCTGTTCTACAACCCCGAGCACCCGCTGGCGCCCCCCGGGGTCGACCCGTCCTGGCTGCTGCAGTCCGATTCGCAGAAGTGCGCCAACCCGGCCCATGTCACCTTCCCGAACAACATCAACGCCGAATACAACCCGGATGGCGTGTACGACCTGATTACGTTCTGCGACGGCTCGCCCGACGTGTGCCGCGGCATCCCCGACTGCGATGACGAATCGCCGGAAATGCGCGCCATGCGTGGATGGTACTGGCCCGACCAGCCCGACCGGGCCAACATGCCCGTCGCCGGCTTCCTGGCGGTCGACTACAACGGGAACGGCAATCGCGACCTGGGCGAACCGGTCGTCTTCAACATGGGCGAACGCTGGGAAGACCACGGCGTGGACGGCTGCGGCAACGAATTTGAAAACGGCAGCGGCGGATGCAACGGCACCGCGACCGGTTCGGCCGACGTTGACGCCAACGGCGACGACTGGGACATGATGACCAATAACACCGGCACCGAAGGCAACAGCGAGTACGACGAAGGTGAATTCTACCTGGATTACGGGCTCGACGGCGTCGAAGCCGGCACGATCGACCACGACACCCCCATGACGGATGAGGAACTGAAGGATCTCGGCGAAGGCGACGGCGTATACACGTACAACCCGCGCTGGAAGGCGATGATCGATAATGACGCGCGCAGCTACTTCAGGACCGCGCCGGTGGAACAACTCCAGGCGAAGAACTACTTCTTCGACGGAGGCATCCGCGACGGCCTGGGCGCCCTGACGTCCGCCCTGCACCTGGTCGGCGCATTGAAGGACCGCGGCATCGACGTCCGCACCTACAAGAATTTCACCGGTTTCGAAGATTCCGTGTTCCCGGACGTGGCGTGCACGGACATGCTGGGCACGAAGGAAGACTTCGGCACGACAGATTTTTCGCGCAAGGCCTTTGGCCCCAGCTTCCTGATTGCTTACGGCGACCCGGACATGGATGAAGAAAAGGCTTACACCGACGGCAGCGGCAACCACATCGGCAACGGCTGCGAAGTCAACCTGCGCGGCCTGGTTCCCTACGCCGCCGCGAACGCCCGCGTCCCGGACCCGGTCGTCTTCATGAACTACAACTTCCTGGGCGACATCTTCTTCACGTCTTACTACTCGGACGTCCTGAAGTCCCGCCGCTGGTTCTCGGTCAACCTGCCGCCGGATTACAACAGTGCCGACTGCTACGCGAACTGCGACGCCGAAAACCCGGAAGACAAGGTGCTGTTCAACGAACTGGATTACCCGGTTTCGTACATGCTGCCCGGCATCGGCATGCCGCTGGACGGCATGGGCATCCTGACCATGCTTTTCAACCTGACGATGGGTTACGGCAGCAGTGCGCGTTACATCCTGATCGTTCCGGACGGACAGTGCTGTTACCGTAACAAGGAAACGGGCGCCCAGGTCTGCAACTGCTTTGAAAATGGCGACAACGTGACCTGTGTCGACAACGAATGCACTGGCCCGCACGACACATGCACGGTCACCAATATCCCGAAGAGCGAGTTCAACCCGCATCACGAGCAGGAATGCAACAGCGGCCACTTCTTCGTCAACCAGGCGACCAACCGTTACGGTGCCATGGGCGAAGACCTTGAAACCATGAAGTTCGAAGACGCCCTGATCGAACAGATCCTGGCCACCGAAGACATGTACCGCATCCGCAAGCCCGCCACCGTCAAGGTCCCGGTCGATTTTTGACCCTCATGGTAAATTTGGACGTCTTTAATTTTTGCATCGACTTTCATTCAGGGATGAAATAGCATCGCGACCTGAACAACTATTGCGGTGTTGAAATGTCCAAAACAGTATTTACTGTCGGGAGATCCGAAGAAAGTGACTTTCGAATCGATGACGATGAATCTGTGTCGCGTGTACATGCCGAAATTGAAATTTCCAAGGATGGCAGACTTTTCGTTGTGGACTGCAATTCGGCGAATCATACCTTCCTGAAGCTTGGAGATTCGATGAAACGAATTTTCCAGGCTGTTGTCGACAACCAGGGAATCCTTGTGTTTGGCAAGAAGGAAATGTCTGTCGCTCACCTGATTCGGGAAATCCAGTTGCTGGATCGAATCAGGGTTCATTGAACGGGTGCTCAAGTTTTCAGTAGGGGCGAAGTCCCGGTGGGGGCAGATGCCCTTTGAATTTGAAATTTATACTGTCAATAATTCCTGGAGGAGCAGATGGAAAATCCGAAAACGTGTCCGAAGCGCAACCACGTATACGACGGCGCCAAGTACCAGTCGTGTCCCGAATGTATCAAGATGGATCGCCAGAAGCCGACAGTGCCTCTGGCCGGGGGCGACACATCTGAACAACCCAATCCGGCCGACCCTGCGCGCCGAATGAAGATGGCGGCTGGGCAGACCATTCCGTTGATGCTCGAAGATGGCAATGTCCCGGTCGTTGCCTGGCTTGTGTGCATCAAGGGCAAGGATGTCGGCACCGACTTCCGCGTTACGGCAGGTCAGAGTTTCATCGGTCGCGACAAGGCCAACAAGATCTGTATTCCCGGCGACCAGCGCATCAGCAAGATTAAGCAGGCGTCGCTGCTGTTTGATGATCGTACCGGCGAATGTGTGATTGCCAACGGCGAAGGCCAGTCAATCAACCGCGTCAACAACAACATGCTCACGGGCCCCACCACATTGGTCCATGGGGCCAGAATCGAACTTGGTGACTCTGAATTTGTTTTCGTCAAGTTCTGCAATGAACTCCATAAGTGGGAATACAAGGCCGGCGAGCAGAAGTAAGCGGTATTTTGAAGTCGGGGCGGCCTTTACGTGTCGGGCTCCCAGCTTTGAATTCTTGCTGGCCTTGTCACCGAAGCGGCCGGCTTGCCTGCCGGGACGATGCGAAAGGGGGTCCGTAATGAAGCTTGGATCTGCGGTCTTCAGTTTCTGGCTTGTGTTGCTGCTGCTGCCTTCCGGTTGCTCCCTGTATTCGGACGATGACAAATCCGCGGCCGGGTCTTCAACGGCGTTTGAATCGGACAGAAATGACCAGAAGCTCGCTGCTTCGGTCGAAGCACCTTCCGCCAAGACCAGGGCCGATGGTTCCGTGGGGTTTCTGCGTCAGGACTACGCCGTGACTTTGCGTCAGATTTCGGTTGATATACCCGACATCACCGCGTGGGTTGAAGTTGTCGATGATCATGGCAATCCGTTTGTCCCGCTGTCGGTGGATTTGCTTAATGCCAAGATTGAGGGCCTGCCCGATGTCAAGGTGGTTGTTGATGGAATTACGCCCGCCAGCGATATCCGGGAAACGCCTGCGCCGCAGGACTTGATCGTTTTGATGGACGTGTCCGGGAGCATGGCTGGAAGCAATCTTGTGAAGGCCAAAGGTACGGTTGAAAAGCTGATCGACCAGATGGTCAATGGTGATCGCATGGCGATTTCCAGCATTGGTGAATCCTTCAATTTATTGATGGATTTTACGAACGACAGGCAGGAACTGAGGAAAGCGGTGGCCGGATTGAGGGCTGTCGACAATAAGACACTCCTGTACGACGGCATCTGCGAAACGCTTGATGAAATCAGGAGCATGGCGAAGGACAGGGACATCAATATCAGGAAATCCATACTCGTTTTTTCAGATGGGATGGACGATGGCAGTAAAACGTCACTCCTGGACACGATCAAGAAGGTTCAGGATATGCCAGTGCCCATCTTTGCCGTCGGTTACAGGTATCCGAAACAGTATAAACAGTTCGCGAACATTCAACAGATTGTCGATGCTTCCAGGGGGCAACTGATCCATGTTTCATACCCGGACTTGATGGTGTCGCAGTATCGGTTTTTCAGAGCTGAAGCCGGTGGCGGCCGTCTTATCCGCCTGTCGTGCCCGACCTGTCCAGTCGATTCGAGCCAGGTCAAACTGACGGTCAGCGTTTCCGGCCCCAAGATAACGTGGAGCGAGGACAGTCTGGCCTTTGAACTTTTCCAGTCGGAAAAACAGAAAGCGAAAATTCAGGCCGATGTGGATAAGAAGAGTGCCGAGGAAAGACGAATCAGGTTGCTGAGGGAAGAATACACCAAGCTCCTCGATGATCTCATGGCACAGAACAGGCTCTTTGCCGTGATTTCCGTCGTGATTCCAATTGCCGCGGTTGTCCTGGTCGGTCTGGTGGTTCTGTACATCGTTCTTGCTATCCACCGAAAACGTAAGCAGAAGCTGATCGATGTCGATTGGTTCCAGTACGAAGGCAATTCCAGGCCATTTGACCTTGTCAAGATAAGGGGTAACGGGATCCTTGAACCGGAAGGGCCTTACCGCCTGCCAACCATTGGTCTTTCGATAGGTCGTGACGGTGATATCAGGCTTCTTGGCGAAAAGGGTGTCAAGGATGTTCATTGCAGGCTGGTTCTTGAAGGTCGTCACGTCGTCGTGACTGCCCGATGGGGATGCAGGGTTGAAGTGAACGGGCAGCGTGTGCGAAAGAGTCACGATTTAAGGTCGTTTGATAAATTGCTCATTGGCAGGACGTCATTTTCTTTTGAACTTCTGGAAGAATGAACATGAACAATTCTAACCGGGTTATATCTCACGAATGGCAGGATGCTGGTGACCGGGATTACCAGGAAGACTCCATCAGGGTCTGGTCCGACGCCGATCTTGGAATGACGATTGGCGTGCTGGCTGACGGCATGGGTGGACTTTCCAACGGCGCCGAAGCCTCGCGTACTGTCGTTGATTCATTTATCGCATCTGTGATGGCAGCGCGGTCTGACATTAGTATTCAGGACCGTCTTGTCAACGCCGTGTATTACGCTAACGAGCAGGTTGGTGAAATGCTGCAGGGGTCGGGCAACCAGAAGGTCGGGTCGACGCTTCTGGCTGTCTGCATCTGTAATTCGGAAGTTCACTGGGTGTCGGTCGGTGACAGTCCGCTTTTGTTGCGGAGGGCCGGCAAGACCCGCCGGGTCAACCATGAACACAATTACAAGTACAGCCTGACCCGCAAGTTGCAGCGCGGTGAAATTTCACAGAGTGAATTTGACGGCGGCAGCGACAAGTGGGACGCACTGACGAGCTTCATTGGCGGAAGGGAAATTGAAGACGTCGAATCGGGGGAAGATCAGTTCCTGCCCGGCGACAAGTGGATTCTTTCCAGTGATGGCCTGACGGACGTTCGTGAACTCAGCTGGATCAATAACACGGTTCGCAAGTCCGGTGATTCCGCGCGAAGGCTTGTCGATGGTGCCACTCATCCTATGCCGCCCGGGTGCGACAATGTTTCCGTCATTGTGCTCGAATCGCCGAAGGTGCCCCTGCGACTGCCTTTGTTGATCGGTGCGATTGTCATCGGTGTCGGAATCCTGGTTGGGGCGGGGTGGATCATATGGTCGCGTGATGATGTGCCGGTCGCAAAGGACACGCATGATGCGAGTGATGTGAAATCTCCTGAAGCCGATGCGGTCGCCAATCCTGAAACGATTGATAAGACTGGTTCTGAAAATACTGGAAAAGGCTTAACGGCGGCGCAGGCCATTGAGGCGGCAAACAAGGCTGACGAGCCGAAGACTGTCGTACCGCAAGTTGGCACCACTGCCGTCAACAAGCCGGTAGCCAAGCCTGAAGCTTCCAGCCCGACTGGCACTACCACGAAGCCTGGCACTAACGCGAAGCCTGTCATTACCACGAAGCCTGGCACTACCGCGAAGCCTGTCATTACCACGAAACCTGTCACTACCACGAAACCTGTCACTACCACGAAACCTGTCACTACCACGAAATCTGTCACTACCACGAAACCTGTCACTACCAAGAAGCTTGGAACCCCAAGCACGACTGTAACTACCACCAACTCGGATCAAGCAGGTTCGGACGATGAGACGACGGGTGGCGTCACCGGCGCTTCTCCTTCTTCGGGCACTGAGCCAATGGTGAAAACTTCGCCAGAAGTTCCGAAAGAAGAGCAGGGAATTAATATTAAGGGAGTGGGTGGCAATTAGCTCATGATGGTTTTGATGTTTGATGACTGATTGGAATGAATCTGGCTTGCGCGGTCGTTCTGATCGACGGCTGTGCAAGTTTTCTGGTCGTGACTTTTGCATGTTCCCGGACTGGACGTTTTATGGGGTTTGTTTCAGGAGGTGATATGAAGGCATTGGCATCAGTAACAGAAGTGAATTGTGGAAGTTTGTTCCGTCATCTTTTACTGGCGCTTCTGGCTCTTGTCGTGCCCCTGTCGTCAGTCGCGTGCATGGAACCGAAGCCGCTGTCCAGCGTGAAAATGGATCAGAGCGTCTGTCGGGTTGTGTGTTACAAGAAGTTCGACATCAGGACCGATGAAGATTCCGTGGTGACCATGCATGTCCCGGTTGGGGGAGGGTCTGGCTTCGTCATCAATGATGACGGTTTCGTGGTAACGAACCACCACGTGGTCAAGACTGACCTGGCAGGACAGTCCTGTTCCAAATACGCCGTTTTTTTCGGGGTCAGGGATTACTCGGAAGCTGAAGTGGTCGCCTATGACGAAGATCGGGATTTGGCGGTACTTCGGCCCCTGAATAACCTCAACAGACCGCCACTTACCATATATGACCCATCAGAAGGTGAGGTGGCCAAGGCATCGCCGGTGACGCTGATTGGTTACCCGGCGATAGCTGATTACGGCAATTCCACCAGTGATTTCGTGATATACGCGACTGCCTTGATTAATCAGAAAGAGGTTCCGGGGGTTCCGGAAAATCAGAGTACTGTTGTACTTAGGGGAACAATCGCCGGTTACAGGGTCAACAATTCGGGTCTGCACATCATAATGGTGTCCCAGCAGGTGTCTTCCGGTTCTTCGGGGTCGCCGCTCATCGATGATCATGAAAGGGTCGTCGGTGTGAATTTTATGAGTGTTTCCCAGGTAGAGGTCAAGTCTGCTGAGGAAGGGGCACGTGGACGGGCGACATTGGCCCGTGACGGTCAGGACGGTGGTTCGGGACAGCAGGTTGTCGTGGCCGACAATTCTTACTGGGCTATTGATTCACTCGAACTGGTTAAGTTTCTTGATGATCACAGGATTGAATTCAAGTCTGTCAAGAAATCGGGTGGTTATTTCTTTATTGGATTGGCAGTCGGCGGGATTCTTCTGGTCGCCAGCCTGATTGTGCTTATTGTCCTGCTGGCCAGGCGCAAATCTACGCCGGCGCAGCCAGGTTCAGCATCCTTTTATGTCATGACCGGGTCTTACGGAACCCATCCGATCAACTCGCTGCCGGCATACATCGGCAGCGCGGACTCGGTCTGCGATATAGTCATTCCTGCTTTGCCGCTGAAGTGCCTCGAGGTAAGGCGTTCCGCCCAGGGTCTTGAAGTTCGTGATCCGTATTCGGGCGCCCGGCTGTCCGTTGACGGACGAATTATCACACCGGGCACGTGGGTTCGCCTGCCCTATGGCGGCTGTGTGGAAGTTTCGGGAGTCAGCGGCGGCAGTCGTTCGGGCCAGATCTGGTTTAAGGCGTTAAAGTGAATTCGCAAGGGGACTTCTGGCTTGAACGGTATTGACGATCGGCTCTGGTTGCCCGGGGGCATTCATCTGTACAACGGGCAGTATTTTGTGCAGCGTCTCCTTGGGGCCGGCCCTTTCGGGGCCTGGTATGCCGCCAGGGATGTTTTCCTGAACCGCCCCGTATACATCAAAGAATTTTTTCCAATGACCATGGCGTCCCGTTGTCACGATGGCCGCACATTGCAGCCGACAGATTATGCACATTTCATGTTGGGGCTCGAAGCTTTCAAGGCCAGCGTCCGCTCGGTGGGGCGCATTTCCCACGAAAACATAATGCCGGTGCTGGACCTGTTTGAAGAATATGGCACCGCGTATTATGTGGTTCCCGGTCTTGATGGCGTGCCTCTGAGCAACGAATTGGCAGCGCCGAACCTGATTGATGGACACTATGTTTCGGGTTTCGTTCTTCAGGTAATTTCAGGTCTGACCGCTGCTTACAATGCCGGCATTTTTCATGGGGCGTTGAAGCCATCGAATATCTTTGTGGATTCGTCCGTTAATGTCAGGTTGTTTGACTTCGGTCTGATGAAGACGAGAGCTTGTCGACAGGTTTATCTCCCGATCGAGGACAATTCTCCCTACCTGCCACTGGAGTATTACAGGCAGAGTCTCGAATACGGCGCGTCGGCCGACATCTATTCCTGCGGGGCGATTTTTTACCGGCTGCTGACCGGCCGTGACCCTGACGGGCAGGAAAGATTCGGACGCAATGGGCCGAGACCTTCGCTTTATTCAAACATGGCCCCTGTTACGGACAAGGTTGTCGGGATTGCGATGTCGGCTTCGCCGGCAAGGCGATTCCGTGGGCCAGCGGACATGAAATTTGCTCTTGTCAATGCCGGCCTGAATGACCCGTCGCTTAAAGATGTACGGATTAACACGTCCGGTGGTGATTCTGTCGGGACGCCCGCACGTCCGGAATCAGAACCGTCCCGGCGCTCCTTGATAGTTCGTCTGTTTTCACCGCGTGCTGATGAGGTTCGAAGCCCGTTGACGCCGGACGTTCTTGTCGAGGGGGAAGAGGCGGGGCAGTTCCAGATTCGCAAGCTGTTGTCGAGTTCACGGGGGGCATATGTGTACGAGGCCAGTGGTCTGGGGCGCAATGACAGTGAAGTCATAGTGATCGAGTACTGCCCCGAAGAATACGGTTTCCGAACGTCAGATGGAATTTCGGTCGACAATCGTTTTGGCAAGGGTGGCAGGTTCAGGGCAGGCGTCGCCGCTTTCGCCCGCCTGGCCAGCAGGTACCGTGAAATCGGCTCTCACGAGAATCTGGCCAAGGTACTGGCCGTGTTTGAGCAGAACGGCACTGCGTATGCTGTGTTGTCCCACGTAAAGGGCGTTCCTCTGAGCCAGTGGGTGGGCAAGGGAAGGTCCGAGGTTGCCGATGCGTCCGACATTTCGTTCGTGATGCAGTCGATTCTGAACGGGTTGTTTGTTCTTCATCGCCGTGGACTTTGTCACCTTGGTATCAGGCCGGAGCGGATTGTTTTTGATGCTGAGGGGAATGTAATCATAATTCCGGGCGTGGACGACATCCCTGAGATTGGTAAGAAGCTTGAGCCTGAGGTCGGAGGACGGAATGACGGTTTCTCCGCACCGGAACTTTACAAAAAGTCGTGGCAGTCTTCTGTTTCCATCGACATGTACTCCTGTGGTGCGCTTCTTTATTTCATTCTTACTGGCAGGACGCCTCCGGATCCAAGGACGAGGAATGGTGATCGGGAACTCTGGGAGCAGTTGTCCATGCGTGGAGTTACCCAGTCAACCGTGCAGGTGATCCGGCAGGCCATGTCAGTGAGACCCGGCGCGAGATATCCAAATACTGGAATAATGGCTGATGAACTGTACAAGACGCTGGGCTAGTCGAGGGAACCCGGAGTCATGCTTGTGGGTAATGTGTTCGGAAAAGTGAATTGCGGGGTCGGAAGGCATGCATCTTAAATTTGGGACCATTCTGGCTGCCCGATACCGGATAATGAAGGTGATCGGTGAGGGTAGCTACGGCGTAACCTATCTGGCCGAAGACCTTCATTGCAAAAGGAACGTCGCGGTTAAGGAACACTTCCCTAATCTTTGTTCCGTGCGCTCTTCTTCCGGAATCAACATTGTTCCATTGTCGGGAATGGATGGCGCGTATCAGAAGAGTTGTGCCAGGTTCAGGACCGAAGCCGAGATTCTTGCCAGATTTGTTCATCAGAATGTCGTCACCATTTACGCAATTATTGAAGAAAATCAGACGTTTTATTTCGTTATGGAGCTTCTGGAGGGCCGGTGCCTTGATCAGCAACTGGGATTGATGCCGGCTGTCGGTTTTCGGGTGGAGTCGGGTTTGAGACTTATGCGGGAGGTACTGATCGGACTGAGTGCGGTTCATGAAAAAGAGTGTCTGCACTTAGATATCAAGCCGTCCAATATCTTTCTCACAAATTGCGGGGAAGTGAAAATCATCGATTTCGGGTCGGCGCGGAGTATTGGATCGTCGAACGCTTCTGCTCTGTACACGGCCGGCACCCCAGGTTATGCCGCTCCGGAGATGTATTCCAGGCACGGCGACATTTCTTATGCAACGGATGTTTACGCCTGCGGGGCGGTGATGTACGAAATGTTTTCGGGTGAAGCACCGGTGCCAGCCGATCAGCGCGTGAACAGTACCTGGAACCCCGGCCATGTTCTTGAGTCAAACCTCCCGGCCAGCCTTGTTCTGGTCATTGAAAAGGCCCTTTCATACAGTCCTTCCGATCGATATCAGGGTTCGTTGGATATGTTGATGGCCTTGCTGCGATTGGGCCTGGATCCCAATCTCTGTATATCTCGACATTTCGTTGCTGCTGCCGGCGCGGTAAATTTGCAGGCCGGGCAGGATGGGCCCGGTGGTATTGAAGGTTCCGATGACGAAGAAATTGATGATTCCGATAAATCCGATCCGGTTGGGGATTGCGAAAAAATCGATGAGTCCGATGAATCAGCTCCGGTTCGGGATGACGAAGGGAAAGGGGAGCGGTTCCAGGATTTCGGGTTTCCCTTCCGATGTGACCCGAATGTTGAAGTGAAGCATGTTCCGCCTGCCAATGATGTAACGGTTATTGTCATATCCGTTGCCCTCGCGGTAGTAACATTGCTGGCCACCTTCGGTATAGCGGTGGTGCTGGCCGGGAATTGACATATTCCGGCAGATGGTTATGGCAACTAAGGTCAGGTTCTACGCGTAATAAGTCCGGTTGATGATTTCCATCTTCAGTTCGTCAGAAAGGTCGTTGAAGTAGGCGCAGTAGCCGGCGATGCGGACGACCAGGTTCGGGTACTTGTCGGGGTTGTTGTACGCGTCCAGCAGGGTTTCGCGGCTGACGACGTTCGGCTGGAACTGCATGCCGCCCTGGGCGAAGTACGCGCGGATCATGCCGGCCAGGTTGGCGACGCCGGATTCGCAGGGGAACAGGGCCGGGTCGATCGTGGCTGTGTTCGTCGTGCCGTTCGGGGCATACTTCGGGAAATCCACGGAAGCGACCGCGTTCATCGACGAAGTCAGGTCCACCATCTTCATGCCGTAATGCGGAACGACGCTGTTCGCCAGGGGCACGCCTGCCAGGCGCCCCGAGGGCAGGGCGGGGGTGTTCTTCCCGTATGCGATGTTCACGTTCAGCCCGTAATATCCGGCCACGTACCGCCCGCCGCGCGTGCATTTCGGCACGGCAGCCAGCGCTTTGACCCAGCATTCCATGACGCGGTTGACCCACGCCGCCGGCGCCGCCGACGAGTCGTTCCCGAATTTTGGCACGGCCATCAGCATCGCGTGAATCTGCGCGCCGCGCTCGCCCTGGAAGTTGCCGTCCATCGCCGCGACCAGTTCGTAGATGGTGAACGCCCGTCGCTTGAACACAAGTTCATCGATGGCGTGCAGCGAATCGGCCACGTCCGTTTCGCCCACCGCCTGGATGCCGTTCGTGTTGATTTCGGCGCCACCCGAGAGCACGTCCCGCCCTGACTTGACCGCACTTGCGAACAGCGACGACGCCAGTGGCACCGGCAGATGCCTGGCCAGGGCCGATTCGATCATGTAATGGTCCGCCAGCACCGCCGTCGTGACCGCGTTCAGGCGCTGCTGGAACCGTTCCATCAGTTCGTCCATCGTGGCCGGCGGGTCGATTGGCTTTTTTCGCAAGCCGGACAGGTCTTCCGTGGGCATGCGGCGTCCGCGACCCAGACGTTCGGCCGCGTAATTGACCGCCTTTTTGTCCAGCCCGTCCAGCAGACCGTATTTCCACAGGTCCTTTTCGTCGCCAGTCAGCGCCTGCAGGAACGGCATCGCAAGGTTGACGTTCGCGCAGTCCGTGTTTCCGAAATGTTCCGTGGATGCGCACGGTTCAACACATCCGACAATCGAGTAATTCCGGTTCTGTTCCAGCGTGGTCATCGGGTACCAGTTGCGCATGGCCGGGAGGTACACGTCGTCGTTGAACAGCTCGGGCATCGGCGTGCCGGTCAGGTAAACTTCCGCCAGGCGCTTCACGTACGCGTCCGGGCTGCCGGAATGGATGCGGGCCGCCATGTTGACGCTGATCGGATGCAGCTTGCACGCGTCGAGGATCATGAACGTCACGTCGTTCGTCGCGTCGCGGCCGTCCGCGTCCACGCCGCCCACCGTGATCGTCTCGGTCGGCGAAACCGTTTCGAACAGCTTGCCCAGTTGCAGCCCTGTGTCGCCGTCGTTGAAGAAGATGATTTCGTCGATCTTCAGGACGAAAAGGGCTATCAGTTCGCGCGCCTTTTCATATGTGATCCTGCCGGCCTGGACGTCATCGCGGTAATACGGGTAAAGGATCTGGTCCATCCGCCCGAAGGAAATGGCGTTTTCGAAGGCCTCGATGCACAGGCCGATTTCGATGAACAGGATCGCCTGCAGCGCCTCGTGGAAAGTCCTGGCCGGATACTTCGGGACGCGGCGGCAGATCCGGGCCATGTCAAGCAGCTCGGCCTTGCGCGCTTCGTCCGTTTCACGGCGGGCCATCGCCGAAAGGTGCTTCGCGTAACGCGCCGCGAATTCTTCCAGCGCGGTCAGCGAGGTCAGCACGGCGTCATAAAACGGCGCGGCTTCGTCATCATGTTCTTCGCGCGCCGCAAGGACTTCCTGGCGGATGCCGTCAGTCCCCAGCTTCAGCACGCGTTCGCTGTTCATGATGAAGTGGGACACGCCCGACATGTTGTTTTCAAAACCATACTTCTTCTGCAGCAGGCGCGCGGCGTAAAGCCCCAGTTCCCGGTACGTCGGGAATATCTTCATGATGACGGCGTTGGTCGCCCAGAAAGGCGCCATTTCCAGGTAAAACCTGGCCTTTTCCGCCTGGCTGCACTGAAACGGTATCGGCGTCTGCTTGTCGCAGTTGTAGATGTTGCCGACGCCCATCGCGCTGAAGTATTCGACCCACAACTGGGCCCCGACCCGCCGCGCCGTGAAGTTGCCCACAAGAAGCTCGTCCGGGTAAATGACGATTTTCTTGTTGTTCAGCAGGTGGCGCAGCAGTTCGGCGCGCTGGAGGATGTACGGTTCCTTGAAGCCGTGCTTCTTGTAATACCTGGTCTTCAGGGTCGCGGTTTCCATGCACAGGTGGTAGCCGTCGTCGCGCAGCGCCTTCTTGATCCCGGTGACGCGCGGGGTGAATTCCGTTTCGGTCCGCGGCGCGTCCGGGTCGAGCGATTCAACCTTCAGTCCCAGAACGTCGAAGGCGGCCGTGGCGCGGCCAAGCGCTTCGCCGGCCTGCTGTCGGGTGAGGTGCAGCGACCGGTCGGCCAGTCCCAGCCTACGTGCCTTCGATTCGTGGATGTCGTAGTACTTCAGCACGGCGATCGTGTCGTGGCCGACCGACTTCAGCAGTTCGGCGGTCGCGCGGAACACGTCGTTAGTGTCATTGTGGCCGGGAACCACGCACATGCGGAACCGGATGTTCGCGCCCGCTTCCACCAGGCGGCGCAGGTTTTCCATCGGCAGGTCCGGCGCGCGGCCGACCAGCTTCATGTGCAACGCGTCGTCGCCCGGGGCCTTCAGGTCAAACAGGAACAGGTCGACCCAGGGCAGCATCGCTTCAAATGTCTTCCATGGCGCGTCACCGGCCGTTTCCACCGCGACGTGGATGCCGTCTTCGTGCAGGGCGCGGGCAAGTCGGACAAGGCTGGCACGATGCTGCATCATGGCCTCGCCGCCACTGAACGTCACACCGCCGCCCGTCAGGTCGTAAAACCTGCGGTCGCGCCGAACGACTTCGAGGATTTCGGCGATCGATGACCCGGCGGGTCGCTGGTCCGTTGAACAGTAGTCGTGGCTTTCCGGGTTCTGGCACCAGGCGCAGCGCATGTTGCAGCCCTGGAAGAATATTGTCGTGCGGACTCCGGGCCCGTCGTGAACGCAGGTGCGCTGGATGTTGAATACGTTCAGCCTGTCGTTCGGGCGCGCGTCCGGCGTCGGTCCGCCATCGATCGAAACGGATGAAATGTGCATAGCCTGTCCCTTTCGCTTCTATGTAAGTCAAAGTGGCTCACGCATCAATGATGTGGCGTTACTCGGGAATTTGCAAGGGCGTGTATAGGTGAAATTTTGTTAATGATTCTATGCGGACAAAAGGCTATACGAGCGTCCGTTTCAGTTGGTTTTGCGGATCGTGATGTAGGCGGGGTCCCACTGGCTGGCAAGAACGCGGGATTCGATTTCACCGTCGGTCAGCTTCGCGCCGATGCCGCAGTCACGCGCCTCACGCGCAACCGCCATCGCGACCTGGGCCGACGCTTCGCGGATGAACTTCATTTCGGGCAGAACGTATCCGCGGGCCGCCTGGTCTTCGGTCACCATGCCGGCCAGCGCGCGCGCGCCCGCCGCGAACATCGAATCGGTGACTTCGGTCGCCTGCGCGACGATTGCGCCAAGGCCGACGCCCGGGAAGATGAACAGGTTGTTGCACTGGGCAATGCCCTGGGTACCGATCTTCGTTTCGACCGGCGCGAACGGGCTGCCGGTCGCCATGATGAAGCTGCCGTTGGTGGCCTTGTTCACCTGGTCCGGCGTGCATTCGACCTTCGAGGTCGGGTTGGACAGCGGCATGATGACCGGGCGGTCGTCGCAGCGCGCCATGCCGGCCAGGATTTCTTCGTCGAAGCGGCCGGGCTGCGCCGTGGTGCCGACCAGCACGTTCACGCCGACGTTGTTGATTACGTCGATGATGTCGATGTATCCGTCCTTCTTCAGTTTCCAGCCGGCGACCGTGGCGCGCGGCTTGGCGTACGTGTGCTGCTGCGGTTCAAGCGTCGGGTCGTCGTCAATAAGCAGGCCCTGCTTGTCGATATGGAAGATCCGCGCGCGCGCTTCCAGTTCGGTCAGGCCTTCGCCCTTCAGGGCGGCCTCGATGTTGTTTGCAATGCCGGTTCCCGCTTCGCCCGCGCCCGCGATGCAGTACTTCATGTCCTTCATGGCGACGCCCTTGATCCTGGCCGCGCCCATCAGCGCCGCCAGCGCCGTGGCGCCGGTGCCCTGGATATCGTCGTTGAACGACAGGATGGTCTGGCGATATTTCTTCAGCAGATCGAACGCGTGGTGCTTCGCGAAGTCCTCCCACTGGTACATGACGCCGGGGAAGGCCTTCTTGCAGGCCATCAGGAACGTGTCGACCAGCTTGTAGTATTCGTCGTTGCCAAGCCGGTTGTGACGCCAGCCGATGTACATCGGGTCGTCCAGCTTGGACTGGTTGTTCGTGCCCACGTCCAGCGTGATCGGCAGGACTTCGGACGGGTGCAGGCAGCCGGCGGCCACGTACAGGCCGACCTTGCCGATCGGGATGCCCATGCCGTCCGCGCCCTGGTCGCCCAGGCCCAGTATGCGTTCACCGTCGGTGACGACGATCAGGCGTACGCGGGGAAGCGGAACCGCGGCCAGGATTTCGTCGATCCTGCCGATGTTGGCCGGGTTGATGTACAGGCCGCGGGTGCGCCGGAAGATGTGCGAAAACTTCAGGCAGGCCGTACCGACCGTCGGCGTGTAAATTATCGGGATCATTTCGGAAAGGTGTTCCAGGATCAGCTTGAAGAACAGGGTCGCGTTGCGATCCTGGATGCCGTTCAGGTACGTGTACTTTTCAAGATCGCTGGTTTTCGCGCAGAACTGCTCGTAAGCGCGTTCGACCTGCAGGTCCAGGGTCGCCGTGGCCGTCGGCACCATGCCTTCAATGCCCAGCTCCGCGCGTTCAGCCGCCGTGAATGCGTCGCCCTTGTTCAATATCCAGTTGTTCAGCAGGGCTTCCCCGGTCAGTGTCGTCTGGTAGTACTTTCTTCCTGTTTCCGCATCTTCCCGCATTTCGAAGGACTTGTTCATCGTTAAAGACTCCTGCTTGTGCGCGTGGCTTCCGGCCGGCCCGCCCGACCCGGTTTGCCGCACCGCGGCAATAACATAGCACCCGTGTTGTCCTTTGGGAATCAGGTATTACGTGAGCCCGACCGCAAATCGACAGATATTGTGAAAAAGCTAACAGGATTCAAGTGGCGGCGCGAATGGGGATAGCCCCTACTTCTTCACGTGCACGTCGGCGTCGTCCTGGATGGACAGGGGAAGGAAGGCGCAGGCGCCGCTGGCGAGGCAGGGGTCGTCGGAAAGGACTTTGCCGCCGGTGGCCATGAACAGCGCGAGCTGGTTTTCGATGAAGTTGTTGATGTTGAAGTCGCGGCGGGGGTCGGAAAATTCCACGCCGTGGGCGCCAAGCGGGTAGTTGTACGGAATCCTGAACGCGATGTTGCCGGTCACGTTGTCCTGGTCGTCCTTGAGGCTCAGCGTGGGCAGGACGTAACCTTCAACCGCCGGTTCGCCGAATTCGTTGAAGCCGCCGTCGGCGTTGTCCGGGTCGGCGTGCAGCGGCATGGCGGCGGCCGGGTCGGCGGCCAGCTCGGCCGAAAATTCGTCTGGCCAGCGCAGGTCCTTGATGATTTCGTCCGTGTTCCAGTCCGCGAACGTGACCATGTTTTCGCCCGATGACAGGTTGCGGCGGAATCCCTCAATACCTTCAATCACATATGAATCCAGCAGCAGGTCGTTCGGGGTGACGTCGTCGCCTTCGAACTTCAGGGCGCCGGAAGCGCGGCCCAGGTTGACGCCGGTCGCGATCGGGACGTTCGGGTCGCCGACGGAATGGTAAATGATGGCGCTGGCGACCGGGTTCCGGCAGACGCCGTCCGGGCAGGTGCCTTCGTCGTAACCGCAGCCGCAGGAGATCTTTTCGCGGTTCCTGAAACCGGGCACGTAAGCGATCGAATCGCCCCGCTCGATGATGGCCGACGCCATGCTTATCAACTGCCTGAATCCGGGCGTGTTCCGCGGGTATCCCAGTCCGGGCGCGATGGCGACCAGTGGGGTGCCGACCGGGAAGACGGCGCCCTGGAACATCACGGCGATTTCGAACTTGTCGATCGTGGCGGCCGGTTCGATTTCCGCCCTGTCTTCGACCCAACCGTCGTACACGTCGATGACGATCGTGTCGCCGAACTCGGTCGACCGTGTTTCGTCGGTGCCGTTGCAGATGGCGTTGCCGTAAGGCTTCTGCTCGGCGTCCTTTTCAACGTGCCACGCCGTCGTGGCCGAATCGGGACGGATGCACGTGACCGGTACCGGCTGAGTGTCGCCGTCGGCCAGGTTCAGGTACGCCCGCTTTTCAACGGCGGAAAGGGCGTCGGCGGGAACCGAAACGCGCCAGCCGCGCCATTTGACGCATTCCGTGTCCGTCCAGTTGGCCGGATCAAGCTGGCACCTGGCCTTTTCCGCCAGGCACGCAGTGTCGCCGTCGCAGTTCGTGTTGCTGGTCGCGCCGGAAGGCAGCGGCATGCGGAACGTCCGACGGACCTCGCCGTTGACCGTGTTGGTGATGAAAACGGTGTCGCCGGGGCCGATCGCGTTCGTGCGCGCGAACGGGTAGTAATGCGCGCGGTTAGGGTCGCGGTCCTTGCCCGCTTCAGGCTTGAAATATTCCTTGTGCTGGTCGTTGATCAGCCAGGCGATTTCCACGCTTCCGTCGCCCATCGGCGTGAACACCACGAACGGGCCCATCATCGGCAGCAGCGCGCCTTCCGGCGTGCCGGGGTTTATGGTACGCAGACCGGCCTGGATCATGCCGCCCGCGCCGGAAACCGGCGCCGTCGCCGCCACGCAGGGTTCCACGCCGGCCAGCACCATCGCGTTGAACGCGCCCATCGACTGTCCCCAGACCGGGTAATCGATGTTTTTCGCGGTTCCCATGTCGACCTTGCCGTCGCCGTTGAAGTCGCCCATCAGGTCGTCAGCCTTGCCGTTGCCGTTGACGTCCATGTCCCACTTCAGTTCGCCCAGGCCGCGCAGAACCCTGATGAACTGCATGTGGTCGACGACGCCCTGACGGATGGTGTCGCGCGTGTGGAACACGTCCCAGCCCCACAGGTCGCCGCCGTTGTCGAAGCTGGCGACCGAGCCGTCGTTGTCCAGGTCGCGGACGCGGCCGTTTTTCAGGTTTTCATAAAAAGGTATCAGGTGCGGGAACGAATACGTCAGCAGGTCGTTGACCAGTTGCGGCCAGTCGGTGTCCTTTTCAACAGGCAGCGCAAGCCCGTGTCCCGGGAAGTCGATGGCGCACAGCGCGTGACCGTGCTGGGCCATGCGGCCCGCGAACCCGAACATTTCGAACACGGCGCTGGAAAATCCGTGACCGTAAAACATGACGGGGAAGGGCGCCTTGTGTTCCGCCGTTTCCTTCGGCACCGAACACATGAACGTGACTTTGCCGTCGCCCACGACCGCGTCCTTCTTCGCCAGGTCGATGAAGAAGCTTTCGTTGTCGTCGGCCGGGTACATTTCCGTCGCGATGCCGTCGCGATCAACCAGGAAATTCGGGCCGTTGAATTCGCCAAGCACCCAGTAGTCGACGTGAACGGTGTCGGCCTTCAGCGTTTCCACCATCGCCGCGTCGTAAAGAATGACGCCGATGGTGTCGAACAGATCCATCACGGTTTCATTCGGCAGGCGGTGCATCGCGTTGGCGGCCGCGGCGGTGCCGTCCTGGTTCTTTTCCCAGATCTGGTCGGCCTTCATGTCGATCGGAAACTTTTCGGCCAGCCAGTCAAGCGGCCCGGCCCCGTAGATGCCGTCGCGGATGGCGACCAGCTCTTCCGTTATCGTCTGCGTCGTGAAAGTCCACGCGAACGCGATGTCGTCCATGGCAAGCCCGAACGTTTCGCCCGGCAGCACTTCCGACAGGCCCTTCAGCGCCGGCGTCTGGTTGACGTCGTTGACATAGGGGAACGGGGAACGCACAGGCTCGCCGTCCGTGCCCTTCAGCCTGTCGGTGATGACGACGGCGTACTTCGCGCCCGGGTCCATCGGCACCACGGGCCACAGCACCAGCGTCTTCGTTTCCTTTTCCCAGAACGTGATCAGGTCGTCCGGGTTATTGACGCCCGGGTCGTTGCCGCTGAACGTGTTCGGTTTGTCCAGGACGCCGTCGAAGTCGATGTCTTCGTATTCATCCATGACGCCGTCGTCGTCCAGATCTTCGTCGTGCGTTTCGAACATCAGGTTGCCGGAATCGGCGTGCGGGTCGAAATCCCAGTACTGCCACGGCCACGTCAGGGCCAGCGGGAAGTTGCCCTGGCCGCATTCAAGCTGGACCGGCTTCCCGTAATTGTCGGACCCCGGCTGGACATTGATAAGAAATATGGCGTCGTCGTCGTAATCGTGGTTGTCGCCCTGGCGTGCCTTCAGGTCGGCGATGTCGATGTCTTCGGTAAACGAAACGGAAATCGGCGAAGAAATGCCGAACCCGTCCATCCAGTCGACCAGTCGCAGGACCTTTTCTTCCGCCTTTGTCTTCGCCGAAATCGACATGTTGACGCGCAGGCCGGTCGGCGACGTCGATTCGGCCCTGGTCAGGAAGTCGTTCGGGAACGGGAGGTTGAGCCTGCCCGATTCGCCGTCCTGCGACCATACGATTTCAGGGCCGTCCCCGTCCGGAGTGACCACAAGCCCCTCGGGCCCGTCGCCGCAGGCGGCCAGCAGAAGCAGGAATGCGGAAGCGACAATGTTCAATCTGGAAAGCGACATGCTGTTTTCCTTGCTGGATTTTCCGAAAAACCGCGGGCCTTCGGCCCGATGCGGCGCTGCAAGATTGTACCACGGCAGGTCGGATGTCAATTGCTATGGAATCGAGGGCTCAGGTGCGGACTGACGTGCGGCCAGTTCGCGATAAAACAGGTACTTCGCGGTGGTGACGTACGGCATGACCCACAGTGCGACGATGCCGAAGCTGATTATGCACAGCATGTACCAGCCCAGGAAGCGCAGGTCCATGTACGCAAGGCGATTGCGGTGTCCGTACATCATTTCCTTGCTGCGCCTCAGCGCGTCCGCGCCGCTCATTTCAGGGTTGTCCGCCAGGATGTAAAACGTCATTGAATACGAATAGTAAGCCATGATGCCTGGCACGATGAACAGCAGTGTCCAGAGCATGGTGAACAGGGTCCGCAGCAGGTACGCGACAAGGGCGTTGGCGAAGAAGTTGAATCCGCGGAACAGCAGCTCAATCCTCACTGATTCGCCGGTTCGCAGGCGTTCAATCAGGAACATCGTGTAGCCCAGTGTCAGCGGGCCGGTGACCACCAGGGAAGCCAGGTTGCGGATCGGGAAGGCGCCGCCCGAGGCCCCGGCGACAACTAAGTACAGCAGGGTGGCGACCAGCGGGTTTGTCCACCTGCCGGAAAGCGAGTACCAGGCGCGGCGCATCAGCTCGGAATTTTCGGTGAACATGGGCGAAACCCCCGGAAGACTGACGGAATAATAGGCATCGGTCGTCGGTCGGTCAAGAAAGGTCGCCCGCGGTTATGCGGCTGGCAGGGGCGAATGAAAATTCGCCCTTCCGATGCACCGGTACCATCACGCCTTTTCCTTGAAGTCCTTTCCAAGCCAGCCCCTAGCCAGGATAAGCAGAATCGGCGATGCCATCGCGATGGCGCCATAAATCAGCCACATCTTTGATGTGCCGGCGTTCAGGAAACTGAACCAGCAGTTGCCGTCCAGACAGAACATCATCCTGTGGGAATTTTCCAGCAGACCTTCCTTCGGGCAGTAATTCATCAGGAACCAGCCGCTGTAAAGCGACGTGATGACCTTGGTCAGGAACCACGGGAACTGCGCCACGCCCATGTACGCGCCGGTGCGGCCCGGCGGGGCGATTTCGGCGGCATACTGCAGGAAGCGTGGCTGCCACATGGCTTCGCCGATCGTCATGATCAGGATGTACGCGAACAGGGTCCACGTGCTTGGCCCCAGCGCCAGCAGGAATGTCGGCGCGGCCATGACGGTTGTGCCCAGCACCATCATCCGGTACACCTTCTTCTTCTGGGTCAGCGCCGCCACAATCGGGACGATGAAGAAGATCAGCAGCGGGTTGAGGTTGACCGCGAATTCGAAGTTGTCGCCGACCGGGGTGCCGCGGAACGCGCGTTCGACGTACATCGGCAGCGTCAGCCAGTTGTGCGCGAAAAGCGTCTGGACGGGGATCAGCGCGAAGATGAAGAACGCAAATTTCGCGTCGGCCAGCGGGTGATTCTTCAGCCACGTCAGGACGTTGAAGGGTTTCTTTTCGACGGGGGCGACGGCGGCTTCCGGGGTAGGGGCCTCGCCGGCTTCCTTCTGTTCCTTTTCAAGCTTGGCCTTCGCGTCCGCGATGGCCGACGTCACGACTTTCCTGGTCAGCAGCAGAGTCGTGATCAGAAGGCCGACAAGCGTGATCGCGGCGTATACGCCATAAGCGCCGTTGATGCCGATGGCCTTGCGGACGGGGCTGAAGAACGACGGGAGCCATCCGCCGAGGTTCATCACCGCGTACAGCATTGCGTATCCCATGCCGGCGGTTTTCGGGGTCATGAACTGCTTGACCGCCGAGTACGCGGCCGGCTGGTACATGCCGTATCCAAGGATGATGAAAAGCAGGCCGAATATGGCGACGAAGTGCATGCCGCCCCAGATTCCGCCCGACAGGCCCAGCATGGTGCTGCTGGCCAGGATCGTGCGTCCGACCAGCATCAGCACCAGCGCGCCCAGGATGGCGGCCCGAACACCCCACTTGTCGGACAGTCCTCCGAACAGGAACATTGAAAAGGTGATGCCCCAGGTCAGGAATCCGACCATCGGGCCGGCCTGTATGTCGGTAAGGCCGACATAGTCCGAAAAGAACATGGCCAGGTAGCCCAGCATACCGAAGTAAACGAACCCTTCAAGCATGTACGACAGATTCACGCCCCAGAGTGCCCGGGGTGCGTGAAACAGGTCCACGAACGGCTGCGTGATTTCACTGTACCAGGGCTTCTTTTCTGGTGTTTCGTCTGCCATCTGGCGTCCTCGCGTTGTCTGGGGGATTCCGGGCGGCCGGGACATCGCCCGGTCGGTCCGATCGGCGCAAGTCTAAACCATGGGTGACGTTTTGTGCAGAAGTTTGACAGCTTCCGGGCGCGGCCGAACAATCGGGCCGTACTTATCGCGGGCGGCGTCATGCCGGCATTAAATCGGTCACATTTGGCTGGGATTGCGACGGCGGCGTTCGTCGCGGCGCTGGCGATCGCGGGGGCTGCCCCGGCCCAGTCGCCCGGCGACGTGCACCTGCTGTTTACCGGCGATCTGATGCATCACCGGGCGCAGGAACGCCTGGGCGCGACACACCCTGACGGAGCCCTGGCCGGTTACTTCACCATGTGGCAGGGAATCGCCCGGGCCGTCGAAGCGGCCGATCTCGCGGTGGGCAACCTCGAAACGCCGGTGGCGGGCGGCAGGAACGGTGAATTCCCCGCTTTCAACGCGCCTGTCGAGTTCCTTGCGGCTGCGCGCGCTGTCGGCTTCGACATGCTGACATTTGCCAACAACCACTCGCTGGATCGGGGCCTTGCCGGATTCGCGGCGACCTTCGGGAACATACTGGCAAACGGCATGCTGCCCGCCGGTGACGGCCATCCCGTCACGGTGGTCGTCAAGGGCCGGAAGATTTCGATCCTGGCGTTCACGGCGCTGGTCAACGCCGGCAGCACGTGGGAAGTCCCGAAGGGGCGCGTCGGGCCGTACATCGTCAGGTGGAAGTCCGAACCCGCAAGGGAAGGGCTGCTGGAAAAGATACGGGCCATGCGCGCGGCATCCGATCTGGTCGTGGTGTCCGTCCACTGGGGCCTGGAATACAGGTTCGTGCCGTCGTCCCGCTATCGCATCTGGGCCCAGCAGATGGCGGATGCCGGCGCGGACGTCATCGTCGGTCACCATCCCCACGTCGTCGGCCCCGTCGAATGGCTGGACCGAGCTGGCGGTGGCCGCACGCTGGTGGCGTATTCGCTGGGCAACTTTTCGTCCGGCATGATTCGCGACGCGACGCCGCTCGGCTACATCCTGGACGTGCACCTTTCCCGCGACGACCGCCTGACCGCCGGCCTCCGCATGGTCTGGACCGCCCGTGACAATGTTCGCCCGCCTTCGCCGGAAGGCCTTCGTGGTCCCGTTGTCTGGCGGTCCTATCGAACGGTCATGGCATCCGACCTGGAAGCCGACTGCGCCGATCCCGGCCTGATGCCCCGCACTCTGGCCGCCCCCCATGAATGCCGTCGCTATCGCGAGGCACTTGATTTAATTCAGAAATTCCAGCCGGGTGTGATGCAGGAGCAGGCAGAAACGCCGCATAACGCCCCACGCCCTTGACGCCAAACCTGTCGGTGCTATGGTTTTAATCATTCATAGATATTGATCACTTGTGACCAATGGAGGCGCCCATGAACACATACTCGAGGTTTGTGTACAGGTTCCTGGCGGTCGTCGCGGTGGTAGCGATGGTGTCGATTGGGGGATCGGGTTGTGGTGGCGGCGGCACGCCCGAAGACGACAACGGGGCCGGTGACACGTTGCAAGGGACGGACGAACTTGTCGGCGACACGTCCGTTCACCCGGATGCCCTGGCCGACACCGTTGTGTTTGGCGACGCCCGGGACGTGGAACCGGCCGACGTTGACCAGGACGCCGGGGATGGTCAGGAAATGTCATGTGACGCATGTGAAGGCGGTCGGATTTGCGTTGATGGCGAGTGCCAGTGTCCGGGTGACCTGATCGATTGCAACGGCGCGTGCGTGACGCCGGACTCGGTCGACGAGGTCGAGATATGCAACGGGCTCGACGACAACTGCGACGGCGTGACCGACGAAGGCACTGTCGCCGGCACGCCGTGTGACGGCGGTGACGCGGATATGTGCCAGGAGGGCGTCCTGGTCTGTTTCTCCGATGGTGAAGCGTGTTCCGACACCACCGACGACACCGTCGAAGCGTGCAATGGCTTCGATGATGACTGCGACGGCGCGACAGACGAAGACTTTGCACTGGGCGGGCCTTGCGACGGCATCGACGCGGACCTGTGCGAGGAAGGGGTTATCGAATGCGAATCCGACGGTACGCAGGTCTGCACCGACGAAACCGATGACACTGTGGACGTGTGCAATGGCGCCGACGACGACTGCGACGGCAACACGGACGTGCGTTATGACGGTTGCGACCTGGAATTTGATGTCGACCTGTGTGCCACCGGGAAGTGGCAATGTTTTGAAAATTTTGGCCAGTACTACTCCTACTGCGACGATGACACAGCCACCGCTCTTGAGGTCTGCGGCAACGGAATCGACGAAGACTGTGACGGACAGACCGACGAAGGTCGGGGCTACTACGTCGATTACACGAACCGCGGGACCTTCACGGCACAGTACATCGAAGACGGCTTTTCAATCGTAAGCGGCTCGGCCACGCTGAACGTGCTGAACTTGAATGGAATCGGGGTGATTGGCGGCGACGAAGACAACGCTGTTGATCCCGGTGAACAGGTCATATTCGAATTCGCGCCCGCGGCGACCCATGCCATTCTTATGGCGCAGTTCGGGCAACAGGCATCCATTTCGGGCTGGGGAACATTTGAAAACCCGCTGGGAACGGTGTCGGCGACAGTCGTTCCAATCGACGTCACCGCCCTGTTCGGCGGTGCCGCCCTGAACCAGTTCATGTTCGAACCTGTTGGAGGGGCCGACCGCTTGTCAGCCGTCTTCTTCGAAGTCCGCTGTCCGTAGGTCGCGCCCCGGAGTCACACCAAAGTCAACCAAATGAAATTACGTTTTCAAATGGAGTACTCCAAATGAAATTACGATTTCAGAACATCGACTTTGTGTCGGGCCTTACGAAATTTGGCCATCCCCTGACCCCCCGGGTCTTATCCCATCGAATTCGATGGGATTATCACTTCAAAGGTACCGTCTGAAGGCTTCCCTCGCCGGCTGTCGATTGATGAATTCCTTGAAAAATGCTGTTTTCGAGGATTCATACTCCTTGAAATAGGCTGTTTTCGAGGATTAGCAAGGTTACCAGGGCTAAGACAATGGCGGACATGCGGGTTGCCCACGATCGCTGAATATCGTATGGTCTGTGACATTCGACAACGGATTGACTACGGAATGACACTCCGTGTTACCAGCAGCGCTTTGATTTTCGCTGGATTGGTCGCACTGGGCGGGTGCATTCCGGGGCAGGGTGGCGACGATTCGGACTCGGTCGGCCGGGACGCGGCCGCGGATGCGCAGATTGATTCGCACGTTCAACCGGACGCATACGAGGACGTATCGGGCATTGACGCATCGGACAGTGACGCACTGGACACCGTGGACGTCGGCGACGCTACGGCTGTATTCGTTTGCGACAGGCCTGTCGGGCAGGAATGGGAAACGTTCGTAATCAGCGAGTGTGGCGGCGTTGGTCAGCCAGTCTGCTTCACGTGGACGCTGAAACACGATTCGATGGCCCTGACATATCCCGACGACTACGGTGTGGAGCAGACGGCAATCCTGCCTGTGGCCAGGTTCGTTGAAATCGACTGCATTATTTCTTCACTGGAATTCCAGGGGATGATGAACGACGGCTTTGTGTGTTCCGACATCCAGGTGATCGACGACTACTTTGACTTCGCCCTGACCCTGGCCGACGAAACCCGGCTGACCCAGGACGTCAATGCCTGCCTGCATGACTTCGAAAATCCGAACCTGGCCCTCACACTCAAGGGCAAGGTGATGTACTGGTACGTCGAAAATCCCGAGTGACTTCAAACACTTCATTCCGCCTGTTTGATGAACTCGTAATACCGGAACATCCAGTAGGCGGCGAGGACGTCGGCGGCGTCCATTTCGACGTTGTCGCCCCAGCCGCCGTCCATGATGAACTGGCTGGTGTTGTGGCGGTCGTTGGGGCGTTCGTCGGACGGCACGATGCGGCCGTCGCTGCGCATGCGGCGCAGTGGGTCCTTGTCCAGGTAGAACTGCGGGGCGGGGATCAGGTCCAGCCTGTGGCTGTTGTGCATGGTCCAGCGGATCAGGTCCAGCGGGTACAGGCGGAACCACCTTTCGCTGGTGTACATTTCGGGGACGGTGCCGGTGATGACGCCCTGGATTGCGTCCCAGACCGCGGACTGCTGCATGTTCAGGTAGTGGTAAAGACGGTCCCAGCCTTCCAGCCACTTCGCCTTCAGCGTCTGGTCGCTTTCGTACTGGACCAGGATGAAGAACGCCTGGGTGGACAACTCGTCGCCGTCGCCGTTGCCGTGGCGTCCCGGCGGTTCGGTCGAAACCAGCACGTTGTCGTCGTAGTGGTTGTCGTCGTTCATCAGGAACGCCTTGGCGTCGCGGAATTTCTGGCTGGGGGGCATGCCGGTCACTTCGTCGCCGGTCAGCTTCGATTCCTGGTCCGCGGTCATGTAAATCGCCAGGTTCATCGCGGCAAGGGTCTGCACCGATCGCTGTCCGCCGTCGCCGAACAAGCCGAAGAAATTGACGTATTCCGGGTCGAACTGGCCGTATGTCGTGCATTCGCCTGTCGGTTTCCATAACTGGTAGCCGTGGTCGATGATGCCGCCGACGATGTTTGAAATGTGCGCGGCGATGGCCGTTTTCTGGGTTTCGTCCGCGCACAGGTCGTACGCCGGGCCCATCATGAACATGTGGGACGTCACTTCATCGTTGGAAGTGTCCGATTTCACCCACCATTCGCCGTCAGGCGACGTGTACCATTCGCCGTCGTTCGGGTTGTCGCAGTCGTCGAGCTGGCAGCCGTCCTTGCGGATAAGCGCGCGTGCCAGGAACCAGTCTTCCCCGGTCAGCAGGCGCAGGTTGAGCATGGCCTGCAGGCTGTGATCGAAATTCGCCTTCGCCTGCGGGTCTTCGGTTGCCTTCCAGCGCATGCATTCGGCGATAAGCCAGTAACTGGTCCAGCCGCCGTCGTTGTCTGAATCCCACGGGATGCTGGTCGAAAGATCGCCGGGGACCATCAGGCGGCTGTCGGCCACGGCACCGTCGCGGTCGTGGCGCAGGACGATTTTTTCCGTCAGCAGGCTCATCTTGTCTTCGAGGGTCATGTCTTCGACGGTCACCCAGGTCAGCCCGGCCGCGCTGCCGAAATAAATCGGGGCGTTATAGGCTGTGTCGGAAGTCGCCACCGCGCGCACGTCTTCGTCCACGACCCAGCGCATCGTGTTGTAAACGCGCCATTCAGGCCCGTCGCCGCGGTCAAGCATGCGGTAGGCGCCGCCGTTCGTGGTAACGATGAAGCCTTCGTCGGCCGTCCTGGCGATGTCGGTCGCGCCGGTCAGCGGCACGCGGCCGGTCTGGAACACAGTCACGTTGAAGGGCAGGGCGTTGTTACCCAGCGTCGTGAAACCGGCCACCCCGCCGGTCCCGACCATTACCAGTTCCAGTTCGTCCGGGATTCCGATGTTCGTCACCATGGCCTGCAGGCCGAACCCGGAAAGCGTCGCCGAGCCGATGTTTACGGATGCGGAGCCATCGACCGCCATTTCCCACTTTTCAACGCGGCTGTCGCCGTTTTCCATGACACCGCCGATGTATATCTCGGTCCAGTCCTTGTTGACGGTCATCACGTTGATTTCGAAGCCGGATTCAGTGAAGTCGCCCACGACCACCAGGCCCGCGGCCGAAAGTGACCATACTTTGCGTCCGTCGGTAATCAGGGCCCAGTCGTGGACGCTGGTCACCTTTGTGTAAGGTCCGTCCAGCGCGACCAGTTCGACCGTCGGATTAGCCGCGTCGTCGGCGTACAGGACGATGGCGTCGCGCTGGATCAGGATAAGTCCGCTGGTGCTGAAGCCGGCGCCGATGACCGGGCCGTACTGGGCGTCGGCCGTGACCAGGCGCGAACCTTCGACCGCGTCCGCGTTGCCAAGCGGGACGTTACGGAACCAGTATCCGGCCGGGGTCACAATAACGATTTCCTCGAACGCCGCGGGCGCCCAGATCGGTTTGATCACGACGTCAATGATGTCCGTGATTCGGCGGTCGACCTCGATGCCGGTGTGGTTGATTTCCTGGGGATACACCCGGTCGGCGATCGGCTGAAACACCTCGGCCGGGTGGGGCGCGTCGGCGTCATCGTCCGCATCGCCGGGGAGGATGTCGTCCACGTTGATCGCGTCGTCGGCATCGTCACCGTCGATTGCCGTGTCTGCCGCCCCGTCGTCACGCGCGTCTGGCGCCGTCGTGTCATCGACACCGTCGGATTCAACGGTGTCGGCCACGTCCGCCAGCGCGTCCGCGCCACTGACATCATCGGCGCCGCCGTCACCGCATCCCGCAAAAACCACCGCACCCACGACAACCAGCATGAAACCAGCAAAACGCTTCATTGATATCAACCCAAAAGACGCCTGATTGTTTCACATTATTAACCGGGCAAAAACCCGGCGCGTGAAACATTTATTCCCGTGGGATTTTGGCTGCTGAACGTCAAACGCGGCGTCGCCATCGGCGGCCGACGAACATCCCCAGCACCACGAACCCGATCGCCAGCATGGTCGCCAGGGGGTTCGTCCCGCCGCCCGCCGCGCAGCCACCGTCGTCCGGTACGGTTGTGGTTTCGCACGTACCGGTCGTGCCGACCCATGCCTGGCACTCGAGTCCTTCCGCGCAGTCCGGTGCGTTCATGTCGCACGCGGGCCGGCAGATGCCGGTCCTGCAGACCAGCCCGGCCGTGCATTCCTGGTCACAGGCACACGCTTCGTCAGTCGCCATTTGAAGCGTCGCATCGCACGAGTCGTCGATGGCCACGTATTCCGGGGCCGCGATGTCGCTGACGACGCCGCCGATCATCGTGCTCCCGATATAGCCCTCGAACGCCAGTCGGATGACCGAGCCCTGGGGAACGGCCGTAGCCGGGCTGATCGTCGCCGTGACATCCGCGGTCGCGCCCGGGTCGAGCGTCACCGTCGCGGGCGTCACCGTCACCGTCCAGTCCGGGGGCACGTCCACGCGCCGCACCCGGATCTCGATGTCGGCCCTGGCTGACGTCGGATTGCCCACCTTGAACGTCGTCGTCGTTTCGTACATGCGCACCAGCGACGAAGTTTCGGTTTCGATGCGTCCGTCCGCTATTCCGGCCGCCCGGGCCAGCGACCTGGAAGTTGGGCCCTGATACGAATTAAACAGGCCGGATCCAGAGTAGATGACCCCAAGGGTTCTCCAGGCATCGACAAGCCGGTTCCACTGCGGGAACAGATCGCCGACGTACTGGGGAATCTCGCCGGCCATCAGTCGCTGCCGGTACAGTTCGATGTCGTCTTCCGAATACCCGGCTGCGCTCGCCGCCTGCTGTTCCAGCACTGTCCAGCCGGACGACGACAGGCGTGCCAGGAAGTCGTCCACATCGGATTGGGTCACCAGCAGTTCGGTCGCGCCTTCCGTCCGCAGCGCCGCCTGGTATCCCACGAGTGCGTCGGCCAGGATCAGGTAGTGGCCGCCCGCCATCCGCTTGAAGTAATCAAGTGCGGCCACATGGCGCGCCGCCCATTCCATGTCGCCCGCCTGGGTGGCCGCAGCCCACCGGCGCTGGGCGCTTGCCGCGGCGTTCATGTCCAGCATGACTTCAATCATCGCGTCGTAAAGGGCCTGTCCTGCGTCCTGGACCGACAGGGCCGCCACGCCCGCCCGCAGTTTTCGCGGCGAATACTGCTGGACCGGTGGCTGACCACGCTTCACGGGCGTCCTGAACTGCATGGAATCTTCGTCATCGTCGGACGCCGAGCCCGGGCTTCTGGGGACGCTCGGCAGCGACGTCTGCTGACTTACCGCGGTGGTCGACTCGTTGTTCGACCCGCAGAAGAAATTCATAACCGCGTCGAAGCCCGCGCCGAACCAACTGAAGGCGCCCCCGCCTGATTCGGCGGCCTGCTTTTCGTCCTCGCTGGCCGACGAACCCGGCTCGGCATCAAGATTCTGTGTCTGTTCCCCCGAAAACGAACCGTCGCCATCCCGCAGGGCACGTGTCGCGCTGCCCGGCTGGGGCATCCCCGAGTATGCGAGCCTGACACAGTAGTGGCCTGACAGCGGCGGCGTCCACGGTATCGAAATCGTTGCCGTCGCCCCCGCCTCGATCATCACCCCGTTCAGGCTCCCGAGCGGCCCGAACACAAGGCCGATCCCGCGCTGCGCGAGTTCCAGCGTGGCGTCCACAACGATCGGGAACTGGTTCGGGTTGGTCAGGTCCGCGCTGACGGTGCCGGGCACTCCCTGAACGACCGGCAGCGGCTCGATGCGAATCCTGTCGCTGAAGTAGGGTGCCTGTGCGTCAGGCAGCAGCGGATTGGGTGCGGTATCCGCGAAAGTAACCGTGGCCGACGCGACGCGGGCCGCTTCGCATACCCCCTGATCGGTCAGGGTCGCCCCGATGATCGCGTCACCGGCCACCGCGGATGTCAGCCAGGCGTTGGCCGTACCATCAGCGCCGGTCATGGCGCCGTCCACCGGCGCACCGAGGGTGGTCGTCAGGTGGACAGTCCGTCCGGACACCGGTTCCCCGTTGCCGTCCCGCGCGGTCACCTTTACCCAGATGCGGGAAGTGCCGTCGGCCGGCGCGAACCAGCGATCGGGCCGTATCTCGACTGAAGTGAACGGAAGCGGCGCGGCCGGCCCGGCATCCCCGTCGGCGGTTTCCAGCGCGGGTTTCCAGGCGACCGGTCCGAATATCGGGGTGCCGCTGCCGTCCGGGTTGCAAGTGTCGTCGGTTGTCGGTCCCGCGGGATGTCCCCACCACACGTGCGGCGCCAGCACCAGCGCCGTGCCGTTGTTGCGCAGCGCATACCAGCCGTCGTCAACATCGATGAGCTGACTCGACTCGATAACCGTGCCCTGAGGTCCATACGTCCGGACCAGGTCCATATAACTGTGCCGGATGATGGCGTGCGAAACTGACGCCGTGGCGTTCGTGATCATCAGATTTCCGCCGATCTTGCCGCCGCCCTCGATGATCACGTGGCCAAGGATCGACCCATGGATCGGAGCCTCTTCAGTGCCCTCGATGGAAATTCCGTCCCACGGGTCGGACAGCGGATTGTCCCTTGTGAATGTGATGGGCGCCGCCGCGGTCCCGACCGACTGAAGGGTTCCATTCACGACCAGCCCGGTGTATCCCGCCCATTGGACGGTCACGCCGGGGTCGATCTGGAATGTCATGCCAGGCGCCACATTCAGGTCGGACGTAACCCTGTACGGCAGCCCGAGGTTTCCCCAGCGCCTGTTCCCGTCCATGGTTCCGCCGCCTACCCGGATCGCTTCGATGCCGTTGCCCGATGACGTAATCCCGGAAAGCGAATGTTCGGTCCCGCCGTCTTCGAGGTACAGCGGGTACTGCCCGTTACCTGTCAGCGTGGTTGACGCCAGGGTGAGCCGCGTTCCGGTCCCGGCCCTGATGCCGTCGGACGTCGCGGGCGCGCTGTCGCGGATCGTCGAATTGGTAATCGTCACGCTGGCGTAATGGATCAGCACGCCGGCCCCGAGTTTGCCGCCACCCTCGACAATGACATGGTCCAGCACCGAACCCGTGATCGGGAACTGCTCCGTCCCTTCGATGTCAATGCCGTCCCACGGATCGGCCTGCGGGTCGACCTTTTTGAACGTGATCGGCGCCGAAGCATTTCCGGCAGCCACAATCCTTCCGTTCACCACCACCCCGGCATACCCCGAGCAGAGCACGGTGACACCGGGCTCGACGTTCAGCACGGCCCCGGGCGCAACGGTGAGGTTACCTTCAAGCATGTAAGGGGAATCAGCGACGGTCCACGTCACGACGTCGGTATAAGTCTGGGTGCCGACGGTTGTCGCGGCGTTCGTTGTCCCGGCCGCGGCCAGGGCAGCAAGGGCGGCAACGCAGGAAAGCAAGCCCTTCAGAAATCGGCGGGATAATTCGCTGGTCGGGAATATCCTGTGCATGGGAAACCTCCCTGGGCGTGGCGGGTGTCGATGCGCGAAAGATCGCGGTCGGATTGGATTTAACCGGCCCGTCTTTCCCATCGTTGAAGTATCGCCCGCGCCGGTATCCCCGGTCAATACGGCGATTATCTAAGTCACGCTGCTGTTGTGCGGGGGTTACGCCTGTAATAGCATATCAACATTCCCGGAACCACCCGGGCTTTCCTGCCCCGCGCCCGTTTTACGGAGGCCTCAGATGCGTCGGATAACCTTATTGCTGCTGACCGCGTTTTCGGTTCTGGCGTGCTCGTGCACCGTCGAACCTGTCCCGCCGCCGTCGACGTTGTCCCGCATTTCGGTTGAAAATAAGAATTTCCGCGATGAATCGGGACGTTACCTGCTGATCAACGGCGTCAACGTCAGCGGCACTTCCAAGGTGCCCGTCAACGTGTCGCCGGTGTCGTACGTCGGCCGCCCGTTCCCGATCGACGAAGTGGACGGCTGGTTTGAAAAGCTGAAAGGCGACGGTTTCAACGCGATGCGTCTGCTGGTGGTCTGGGAAGCTGTCTGTCCGAACCAGCCTGGTGTGTACGACACCGAATACCTCGACTACCTGGAACAGGTCATTTCAAAGGCGAACGACCACGGCATTTACGTGCTGATCAACTTCCACGAAAACCTGTTTTCGCGGCACCTTTACAGCGTTTTCAACGATCATCCGTCAATCGGCGAACCGGGAAGCTGGCAGTCGATGATCGGTTGCCTGTTCCCGGCGAAAGATCCTGAAACCGGAAAGCTTTATTACGATTCGAAGGTCGTGGGCGACGGCGCACCGCGCTGGGCGGTTGAAGCCTGCCTGCCGGAAAAGGATCTGGACGCGCAGACATACGGGATGCTGCGAATCCTGGGTGATGTGACGCTGGACAGCGGCAACCTGGGCAAGCTGATTTCCGCGTTTACGACGCTGCTGGCCGGCGGCGACGGCGGCATGACCCCGGAAATCACGGAACTTATCGGTGTCCTGTCGGAAAGCCTGTCTGACCTGACGGTGGCCGGCATGCTGCCGTACGACATGACGCAGACGAATGACATGATGCCGTTCACGCTGTGGGCGATGAATTCGTTCCTGTCGGTCGACGTTGAAAAGTGCTATGCCGCGTTTTTCGCGGGCAACGAGGTCTTCCCCGGCAGGACGGTCGACGGCGTCCCGATCATGGATTACCTGCAGCAGGGGCACATTGATTCGTGGGTGCAGGTTGTCGAACGCGCGAAGAAGTACCCGAACATCCTCGGTTATGACCTGATGAACGAGCCGACCGGCATATTCATAGTGCTGTCGGTCGTTTCCGCTTATGTTTCGGCCGGTTTTGACAACATCGCCGCGTACGCCGCCCTGACGGCGCTGGTGGACAAGGACACCGTCGACGCGATTTACAACATCATCGACGCCACCGGTCTGCTGCCGTCGGTCCCGCTGGAGCTGACCGAAGAAAGCGTGGCGATGAACTGGACCGACCCGATGTTCACGATTCTTCATAATGCGGTCGAAGCGCGGCTGACCGTCCTGCTGGACCAGATCCCGGCGTCGGTGGACGCGCCGACGTTCGTTACGACCGACCCGTTCAAGACCGACCTGGATACGGCGGTTGCGGATGCGAAGGCGGAAGTCGCGACGAAGGCGGCTTCGAAGTTGGCCGGGATGGACGCCGGAATGCGGGATGCCATCATCGGGACCGTTTCGGATCAGGCGGGCAAGGTTATCAGGGGCGCGGTTACGTCGTCGGCGGCGGCGATCAAGGCCCTTCCGGCCGACGTGCTGGCCGACCCTGAATCGGACGCGGCGCTGATGGTCAAGATCGAACAGAAATCGCGGGCGTTTGAAGCCGCCGAACCGGCCATCGTGGAAACGGTCGCTGAGGTGCGCAAGCAGAACCTGATGGCTTACTGGGACGACATCAAGGCCGAATGGGGCATGGCCGACATGGATCTGTTCGCGACCATCGACCTGAACATGAACCTGGAACGCAAGTACATGATGCGTTACTGGAACAGGATCGGCGCGGCCGTGCAGCAGGCGGATCCCGACGCGGTCATGTTCATCGGCGACCCGCTGGCGATCAACAGCCTGTTCGGCGGGGAAGCGATGTCCCAGATGAATAATTCGCCGTACAAGCCCGAAAATATTGATAACTTCGTGCATTCATACCACTGGTACCCGGGCAGCATTTATCCGTTGGGCCTGTTTCAGGTGCCGCCGCAGAAGTTCACGGCGGACGAGTGGCGGACCAAGGACTTCCTGACCCCGGTTTCCGGCAAGTACACGCGCACGCAGAACACTTACGGCAATGTGCCCGTCGTGTTCACCGAATTCGGGACGTACTTCAATTTCAACTGGAACCTGAAGAACCTGGATTCCATCCTGGCGGATGTGGATGCGAACGATTACGACGTGTCCGCGGCCATTTTAAACAACGAATACGAAACGTTCGAAAGCCTGCTGTCGCACAAGATGGTCTGGTGCATGTCGGGTGACAACGATTACCAGCTTGGCGACTTGTGGAATCACGAAGACTTTTCGGTTTACGGGCCTGACGGCGAACCGCGCGGCGAAGAGGGCTGGATGCGCCCGGTCGCGTGGATGTCGGCCGGCGAGCCGGTTTCGATGAAGTTCTATTCGGATCTGCACATTTTCGATCCGGACAAGGGTGAAAGCGCCGAAACGATGGCGGGCGAATTCAACTTTACTTATGAGGGCAAGCAGTCCGATCTGCCGACCGAAATCTTCGTGCCGCAGTACCAGTACCCGGACGGATTCTATGTTTGGCTGTCCGACGGCTGGGCGGTGTTCGACGCGGAAAAACAGGTGCTGTACCACTACCCGACGAACGACGACGCGGAGTGGACGCATGAAATCACCATCAGGCGGCCGGCGGCGGGCAGGTACAACGACGACTGGTCATATTTCTTCCAGTACGACGGCAACAAAGTCGTCGGTAACAGGCGATAGGGGGGGACCATGAAAAGAATTATCAGCATCCTTGCTGTCATGACAGTCTCCGCCCTGGTGGTCGCCCCGGCGTTCGCACAGGAATCAGCGGTCGGCGAAGTCACTGAAAAAGCAGCGGAATCGCCGGTCGCGGCGGACAGTGGATTAAATCTGTCTGCCGATGGTAAGTCGTTGGATGCCGAAGCTGATCCGGTGGATGCCAAAGCAGATCGGTTGGACGCCAAGGCCGGGCCGTTGGCTGTCGAAAGCACGGCCCCGGCTGCCCCAAGCGACGCCGACAAGGCGTTCGGGCGCGACCCGAAGCCGTCGATTGAAAAGTTCTTCCACAAGGTGTTCACGGTCAACTTCGACATGGTGAACATGTTCCAGTACGCGAACGACACCGACTTCGACCGCAGCAGCGCCGAAGACGACAATTACGGCCAGTCGTCCGGCATGTTCGGGACGTTCCTGAAGCACAAGTTGAACGTCAGGGTCGCGGATTTTTTCCGTTTCTACTACGAAATGGAAGTCGGTCTGGACCTGTGGTCCCGCAATTCGCCCGACGTCACGCTTGGCCAGGAAGAAGACGGGTCGGTTTCGTTCGGCATGCGCCAGCGCCAGTTGTTCGGCGAGCTGGACTGGCGGCAGCTTAAGTTCCGCATCGGTTACCAGCAGGTGCAGGACGTGTCCGGCCTGTTTTTGAACCACTGGTTCGGCGCCGGCCTGCTGCAGTACGGCGGCGACAGGGCCAGCCACATCAGGGTGTTCGGCGGCCAGATGCCGGACCAGACGTTCGAAGGATGGCAGTTCGACAAGAACAGCCTCCAGAACGACGTGTACGTGGCGGGCGTGGACGGCCAGTGGGTGTTTGCCCCATGGGTCAAGCTGATCGCGGGCGTTTATTACCTGGGCGACCTGTCGAAGGTCGGTTACGCGTCGCACGTGGCGGGGCTGTCGGCCGGGGTCGCGTTCGAGCAGAAGAACTGGGACGCGAAGGTTGCGGTCGTCGGGCAGTTCGGACTTCGCCAGAACCAGGCGGCGGACGGGTCCGATTCGGTCGTCAAGGCGTGGGGCCTGGTTGCCGATGGCGGATTCAGGATGAAGCATGTCGAAATCCGGCTTTCCGCGACGGTGTTAAGCGCGGACGACGATTACGACGGCAATGACTCGCTGGCCTTCACATGGTCCGGCAAGCGCCCGGGCATGTCGATGCTGCTTTCGGAAAACGAAACACGCGACGTCGGCAACAACATCGATGAACGCATTTCCAGCAAGAACGGCGCGTTCTTTGACACCCCGGCCGGGCTGGCGGGGCTCGACTTCGCCCTTTATTACCTGCCGGTCGATTACATCAGGCTGGGATTCGTGACCGCGGCGCTGATGGTCTTGAACGACGACAACGCCCTGGGCGGCGAATTCGTCGGGTCGGAAAACGAAATCGTGTTTGAATGCAACCTGTTCCACGACCTGCTTAAACTGAACGCGGTCGGCGGCCTGATCGTCCCCGGCAAGGCCGGCGGCGCCCTGTTGAACCGCATCGACCGCACCGCGACCGACAACATCTACTTCGGCCAGCTCGCGATTGTGATGGCGTTCTGATTCATCCCCGTACAACAGGTACAGGGTCAGGTACAGGTACAGGTACAGGGCCAGGGACAGGTCCGAGCCGTGCGAGGACCGAACACTGTCAGACCGGGGCTGGAGGCGCAACGCGCCGGAAGCCCCGGGTTTCGTGCATGCATATATTCCAAGGCCCGACGCCCCGGAGGGCCGCACACTACGAATTCCGTATGCGGCACCCCGCGCGCGGATATGGTAAAAATATGCGTCATTTCTGATGAACCCGGGACAGGTCCATGCCAGACAAGATTCGTGAGTGGACGTTGCATGAAGAAATCGGCCGGGGCGGCATGGGCGTGGTGTACCGGGCGACGCACGACATCCTTAAGGGCGAGTGGGCCGTCAAGGTGATGCTGCCGCAGTTCGCGGACGACGAAGACTACCGTCGGCGCTTCCTGTCGGAATCCACCGTGCTGGCCGGGCTGCGCCACCCGAATATCATTTCCATCCAGACACCGTTCCAGGAAGCGGGCCGTCTGTACCTGCCGATGGAGTACCTGACCGGGCAGGCCCTTTCCGACATGCTGAACGCGGACAAGGGGCCGTGGCAGTCGTTGCGCGTCATGGACGTCGTCCGGCAGGCGGCCGAGGGTCTCGCGCACGTTCATGGACGTGAGCCCCCGATACTGCACCATGACATCAAGCCGGAAAACATCCAGATAATGGCCGACGGCCTGGTGAAGATATTCGACTTCGGGCTTGCCCGTCCGGTGGACGACGCTGGCGCCACCCTGACCGGCAACGCGATCGGCACGCCCGATTACATGGCGCCGGAGTTGCTTTCCGGGAAACGCCCTTCAACACGCAGCGACGTGTTCGCCCTTGGCGTTGTCACATACAGGCTGCTGGCCGGGCGTCTCCCCTGGGATCTATCCCGGGAAATGGCCCCGCTGTCCCGCATCATGGCGCTGCTGGAGGCACATCGGAAGGGATTGCCGGATGTCCGTCAGTTCGCGCCCCACGCCGATCCCCGGCTGGCCGACCTGACAATGCGGGCAATCGCGCGGGATTCCGACACGCGCCCGGTGGATGGGGCGGAATTCCTGGCCCTGCTGGACGGGCGGGTGGCGTCCGGGTCACGGGAAGCCGCAGTGTCCCCAGCCAGGGAACGCCCGGCCGAACAACCCGTTCTGGAAGGTCTGGATTCCGGTCCCGTTGCATGGGGCATCGGAACCGAAGCGGACGACAGCGATCTGGACGTGGATTTCGATTCCCCGATGATTCCGAAGGACGATGACTTCGGCCATCGCGGCGGGGTCATCAGGACGGCCGGGTATCGCGGGCAGCGGCGCGGCATTGGTGCCGGTGTCGGGATCATCCTGGTCGGCCTGGTGCTTTGCGTGGGCGCTCTTGCCGCATGGATGCTGGCCGGTGATTCGGATGGCCGGATGCCGCTGGTTGATCGCTTCAACGCGGTGCTTGCGGCGATAACGGGCGATATCGGTGGCGTCACGGACGTCGCTGATGCGCGTGCGCCCGGCGGTGATGCCGGTGCGGAGGGTGACGGTGTTGCGCCGGCTGTCGGAAAAGGTGAAGCGTCAGCCATTCCCCCGGCACCCGGCGGACAGCCGGCAGTGGACGCGGAAGTCGCGGAAGACGTCGGGCAATCTGCGCTTTCCCGCGGTGAAAACAACGCGAAACTGGCTGGAATCGAATGGATGCGCGTCGAAGGCGGCGATTTTGTGATGGGGCAGGGGGCGCCCGACGCAGCGGCCCAGCCCGCGCACGCGGTCCGGGTTGGTCCGTTCGACATGTCGCGCACGGAAATTACCGTGGCGCAGTATCACATGTGCGTCGTTGACGGCGCGTGCACACCACCTTACTGGGTTGGCTGTCGTGGCTATTCGCGTTCGGTGAAGGGGCGCACCGGCAAGATCCGCAACTATGAACAGGTGGAATTGAAGCTGGTCCCGGAAGAGTTCCGGCAGGATACGAATCCGGTCGTGTGCGTGGACTGGGAACAGGCGAACGCCTTCGCGAACTGGGTTGGCGCACGCCTTCCGTCGGAAGCGGAGTGGGAATTCGCCGCGCGCGGTCACGGGGGGATGTTCCCGTGGGGCGACGCGAACCCGACCTGCAGGAATACCGTGATGGGCATGGCCGGCGGCACGGGCTCCGAGGGTGAAACCTGGGGCTGCGGGCGCGAGTCGACCTGGCAAGTTTGTTCGAAGAAGCCGGGAAACACGAAGTCGGGTCTGTGTGACATGGCGGGGAATGCCATGGAATGGGTCGCGGATTCGTGGTTTGAAAACTACGCGGATGCGCCGGCTGACGGCCGGGCCCGGGTGGTTGGCGGCACGGATCGGAGGGTATGCCGTGGCGGCGCCTGGTACAGCTTTCAGCGTGGCGTCAGGTCGGTGTTCCGGGTGGGCCACGAACCGGCCACCCGCGATATAGGCATCGGATTCCGCGTTGCAAGGACTTTCCATTAATATGTGCGGGCAGAAACGGGGACAGAAGTCGATGTTGAAGATGTTTGCTTTCTTCCTGATGGCCATGCTGGTGCCGTCCGCGGCCATTGCGCAGGACGTGATATGCGCGCCGCCGAAGAAGGGTGAAAAGGCGGTCGCGGGGGCGAAGCCGGGTTGCGGCGGGGCTTCGGGCGGGGCCGCGGTCGTGAAGAATGCGGTCGGGAAGGCGGCGAAGGCCGAAGCGGCGCGTGAAGCCGCCGAAAAGGCGGCCGCCGTGCGGAAGGATACGTGGGACGGGACGCCCGGCTCGGACATCCACTGGGTTGAAGTGATTGGCGGCATGTTTGAAATGGGGTCGAAGTTCGGCGACAGCGATGAACGGCCGCCTCATCAGGTCCTGGTTTCCGGGTTTAAAATGGCCGCGACCGAAGTCACGGTGCGGCAGTATCGGCGGTGCGTCGAGGCCGGCGCCTGCACGCTGCCGGACAAGATGGCTGAATGCACTTACTGGCTGAAGAAGGCCGACGACCTGCCGATCAACTGCGTGGACTGGGACCAGGCTCAGGCGTATTCAAAATGGGTCGGTGGGCGCCTGCCGACCGAGGCTGAGTGGGAATACGCCGCGCGGTACGGACAAAAGGCGGTCAAGGGCCGCGAAATGGTGATGAGCGTCGAGGACTTCGCGACGAAGGGCAAGTCAGCTTCATACAGTGAAATCGAGGAATATGCCTGGTACAACAGTAACAGCGGCGACAAGGCTCACGTCGTCGCCACGAAGAAGCCGACCGATATTGGGCTGTACGACATGTTGGGCAACATGATGGAATGGGTGTCCGACTGGTTCGGTGATTACATGCCCGGCAGTGAAATCAATCCGCCGGGGGCGGGCAACGGGTACCTGAAGATTCTGCGCGGCGGCGGTTATGCGGCCAACGGCTGGCGCGTACGTGCATCGGTCCGCGAACACGCCGAATCTGACACCCGCGGCGTCTATGTCGGCTTCCGGCCGATCCTGCCATACAAAACCAGCAAATAATTCGCCCGTTAACGCGGGCCGGGAACCTTGATGGACTGCACACGCAGAAGCGCGTCCAGGATTGTCAACGGATGGGGCGGGCAGCCTGGGATGTAAAGGTCGACCGGGACCGTCGCCGACGCTCCGTTCAGGGTTTCGGGGTGATCAACGTAGGGGCCGCCGCCGATTGCGCAGGTGCCGCAGGCGATGACGACGCGCGGGCCGGGCAGGGCGGCATAAGTCTTTTCAAGCGCCAGGGCCATGTTTTCACTGACCGGGCCGGTGAGCAGGATGGCGTCCGCGTGGCGCGGCGACGCGACGAACTGGATTCCGAAACGTCCCATGTCCCATGCCGGCGTGCCAAGAACGTTCGAATCCGCCTCGCACGCGTTGCAGCCGGCGGCCGAAACCTGCCGCAGTTTCAGGGACTTCCGGTAGTATTTCGTGACTGTTGGCGACGCGCAGTCGGCGACGGCCGGTGATTTCGCCGTGATGACAAGGTCTTCGCGCCGGGCCGCGGCAAGCTGCCAGTTGCGCGTGAATGTGATGTTGCCGGACGGGCACGCCGCGGCGCAGTCACCGCAGAACAGGCATCGTCCCATGTCCAGTGAAACCGGCATTTCCGACGGCGGGCCGGCCAGTTCCGCCAGGCCGTTGTCGGACGTCGCGGCCGCGGCAAGCAGGCCATCCGTCGGAGTCCCGACCTTGATGGCCGCGTACGGACAGGCATCGGCGCAGGCGCGGCAGCCTTCGGCGCACATTCCTGACAGCACGGGGCGTCCCAGGAAGCGGTCCGGCAGCTCCGGGGCGGGCCCGGCCGGATACTTCATCGTCCGGTACTTCTGCTGGAACCTGGCTTTCAGAACGCTAAACATCCCCGACCCCTTACAAGTCGTGCCCGCAGTACGACAGGTTGAAGCTCTTGTTGCACAGCGGGAAATCGGAAATCTGCTGGTCGCGCAGGGCAAGCGCCAGTCCGAACCAGTTGTGGAACGACGGGTCCACGAGCTTGTAAAAACGGAACCGTCCTTCGGCGTCGGTCGCGGCGACGTGGCAGATTTCGCCGCGCCAGCCCTCGGTCATTGAAACGGTCAGAGTGTCAGGCGTCAGTTTCCGCAAGGCAGCCACCCGTTCGCCAGTGCCGGTCTGGCCCGCGATCGCCGCTGCCAGGTGCCGCACAAGTTCGATGGACTGGCGGACTTCCGTCCAGCGAATCCTGGCCCGCGCCGCGCAGTCGCCGGCGTCCTGGGTCGATACCTGGAACTGCAGGCCGTCCCACGCGCCGTAAGGGAAGTCGTTGCGCACGTCCCGGGCCAGTCCGCTTGCCCGCGCCGCCGGGCCGACCAGCCCGATGCGCGCCGCCGTTTCCTTCGTCACGATCCCGGTTCCGTCCATCCTGGCCATGACAGACGGCGTTCCAAACATCAGCGGCACGGCTGATTCAAGGTCCGCCTCGATGTCGTTCAGCCTTTCAAGAAGTCGCACGCACCTTTCACGGTCCAGCGGTTGCCTGACGCCACCCGGCACGCACAGGTTACGGCCGAAACGGTTCCCGCAAATCAGCGCGGTCGTGTTCAGGATGTCGCCCCTGATCCGCCCGCAGTAGTTCTGTGTCGGAAGGAATCCGACGTCGCCCGCCAGCGCGCCCAGGTCGCCGCAGTGGTTCGCCAGGCGTTCCAGCTCGATCGCGATGAATCGCACGGCGGCGGCATGTTGCGGCGCTTCAACACCCGCCAGCGCCTCGACAGCCCGGCAGTACGTCGACGCGTGGCCGATAGACGTGTCGCCCGCCAGCGTTTCCATGTAATGCACGGTGCGTCTGTCCGGACCGCCGACAAGGGCGCGTTCAACGCCGCGATGCTGGTAACCCAGCGAAATTTCCAGGTGATGGACCGTTTCGCCATGGCACTGGAACCGGAAATGGCCGGGTTCGATGACGCCTGCGTGCACAGGCCCGACACCGACTTCGTGGACCTCGTCCCCGTGCATCTGGAAGAATGACGTCACCCCGACGGTGGGGCGGTAGTGGCCCGCGATCGCCGGCCGCTGGAATCGTATCGGCTTCAGCCAGGGATGTCCTTCAGGTTCGATTCCGTGTTGTTCGTACAGTTCGCGTTCAAACCAGTGCGCCGCCGGACAGTCGGTCGTCAATGTCGGGTAAGCGCCTGAAATAACGGTCGAAACGATTCCGACTTCATGCCGGTCGGCGGCGGAAAGCACCGCGAACACCTGGTGTTTCTGTTCGTGTGGCGCGGCAAAAAGCGCCGACAGCGTGAAACCCCCGGCCACGCCGTCGGTCACGATGCCCAGCCATTCGCCCATGCTTACCAGCGGGACTTCCGTAAACGGGATTGCCGACGCGTTCCTGAAAAACTTCATGGCGGTGACCGATGTCGTCATTTCAGTCCCCCCGCCGCTTCACGAATCACGTCCGCCAGCGGGCCCGGCATCCAGATGCCAAGGGCCAGGACGATTAACAGCAGCACCACGGGCACGGCGTCCGAAAACACCGAATGCGTCTGGCTGGCCTGAAGCTGCACCGGGTTTTCAGTCTTCCCCCAGGCCATCTTCACCAGCGTCCATGCCATCGCCGCGAAGGCGACCGCCAGTCCGCCCAGATACAGTGCGACCGTCACCCATTCGCCAGCCGCGATCGCGCCACGCAGGATCATCAGCTCGCTGGAAAACAGGCCGAACGGTGGCGCCCCGGTTATGGCCAGGATCCCGGCGACCCACAGCACGCCCTGGACAGGCGCCGTCCGAAGCAGCCCGGTCACGTCGCGCACGTTCTTCGTCTTGTAAAGCGCCAGTATGTTGCCCGCGATCAGGAACAGCGCGCCCTTGGTCATCGAATGGTTTACCGCGTGGAACAGTGAGCCGGTCGCGGCCAGACCGCCGACCCCGACGCCGACCGCCAGCACGCCCATGTGTTCAACGCTGGAATATGCCAGCATCCGCTTGTAATCGGTCTGTGAAATCAGCAGCAGCGCGGCCCACAGGATCGACAGGATGCCGAACACGACCAGCATGTGGCGTCCGAATTCGCCCAGTCCAGCCGCCTCGACGATTCCAAGCATCCGCAGGATCGCCACGAACGCGCAGTTCAGCAGCGCGCCCGACAGCAGGGCGGAAACCGGCGATGGGGCCTCGCTGTGGGCGTCCGGCAGCCATGAATGCATCGGCGCCAGGCCCATCTTCGTCCCGTACCCGACCAGCAGCAGCAGGAAAGACGCCTTCAGCCAGTTCGGGGACATGTCGGGCGCGTGCCTGATCAGTTCCGGGATTAGCAGGCCCACTTCCTCGCCGCCCGCCTTTGCAGTCGCAACCGCCAGGAAGAAGTTGCCCAGCATGGCCATGGCGATGCCGACGGAACAAAGCAGCAGGTATTTCCAGGCCGCTTCCAGGCTGCGGGCGTTGCGGTGGAAGTAAATCAGCGGCGTCGTGGCCAGCGTGGTGGCTTCAACCGCGACCCAGATGATGCCCATGTGCTGCGCCGTGGTCACCAGCGTCGTCGCCGAAAGGAACAGCAGCAGGCAGGCTATGAAGACCGCGTCGGGCTGGTTGTTCAAGTGCAGTTCGTCCCTGTAATCCTGGATGCGCCGCTTGCGGTCCGGCCCCAGGTATCCCAGCGCGTAAAGGGACGCGGCCAGGAAAAGGACGCTGGTTATTGTCAGGAACAGCAGGGAAAGAGCCCCGATTCCAAGCCACCCGCCAGCCTCGGCCATCGGCAGGCGCATCAGGTCGGCACGAAGGCCCAGCAGCGTCAGCGCCGGCGTGATGTCCGTGGACGCGTTGACCCAGATCGACAGGGTCATCAGCAGGTGGGAAAGCGCGGCCCCGATCAGGATGACGCGGCTGATCCGGCCGATGAACGGCAGGAACACCAGCACGGCGCAAATCGCAGGCAGAAGTATGAGTGCCCAGATCATCCCGTACGCCCCGCCCGGGCGACGCCGTCAGTGGTCGTCGCGCAGGTTCGCCAACCGGTCGATGTCGATGTGATCGAATTCCCGGTTGATGTGATAAATCATGATTCCCATTACAAAAACCGCGGCCAGCAGGTCCAGCAGGACCCCCATCTGGACAAGCCAGGGCTCGCTGACCGCGAACGTCACGCCGAACAGGTAAACACCGTTTTCAAGAACCAGGAAGCCAAGCACCTGCGTGATCGCCTTGCGGCGCGCGACCAGCAGGAAAGCGCCCGTCAGGATCGTGAACAGCGAAATCGGCACCAGCAGTTGATCCACGCCCGACATCGGAACGGTCAGGCTTCGCGACGCCAGCGCGCACAGGGCCAGCATCGCGGCCCCGGCCATCACGGACTTCGTGTATCCGATGATGGGCTCGATTTCGTTGACGACGCGCGTGCGCCTAATCGCCTGCATGATCAGCGCCGGAAGCACCCCGGCCTTGATCGCGGCCGACCCGGCGATTGCCGCGATGATCAGCGGGTCGCGGGAAAAGGACGACAACAGGGGCAGGATGGTCAGCAGCAGGGCCTGGATTGCAAGCGCCAATACGCTGGAACGCAGCCTGGCGGCGCCCAGCAGGCGGAAGTTCAGCAGGATCAGGCCGATTGCAAGCAGTTCACTTATCGTCTGCATGCGTCACCTCAACCCCAGCCCGACGGCCAGCAGGCCAAGCACGAGCGCCACGACCAGCAACTGGGGCACCTTAACCAGCCGCAGCCTTGCCATGATCGATTCCACGACTCCGATGACGACGCCAATCACGAACACGCCGCAGACACCTGCCGCGATATCGAAAAGCGGGCTGCCGGTGCGGAGCGGAAGCGCGACCGATATGACGATCGCCGACCAGATCCACAGCTTCAGCGACGCCGCGTATTCGATGAACGCCAGATCGACGCCGCAATGGTCCAGGATCATGACTTCATGGATCATGGTCAGTTCCAGGTGCGTCGTCGGATCGTCCACCGGGATGCGCGCGTTTTCAGCCAGCAGAACCAGCATCAGCGCGGCCGCGACCAGGATCAGGATGCCTTCCCCGCGCATGTCGGCCGCACCGACCCAGGCGTGGCCGAACATCGCCGTCATGCTGAGCCCGCCCGAAACCACGACCAGGGCGATAAGGCACGCGAAAAGCGCGGCTTCGGCGACAGCGGAAAACTGGACTTCGCGGCTGGCGCCCATTCCTTCAAACGGCGAACCGGTATCCAGCGCGGCGGCCACCGTGAAGAACCTGACCAGGCCCAGCGCGTATGCCAGGAAGATGAAATCACCGGGGAAGGCAAGCAGCGCCGGCACGCCGCACATCGGCATCACCGCCAGCGCGGCCAGCACCGCGCCAAGCGACACCGACGGACTAGCACGGAAGACCCAGCTTGTCGTCCTGCTGTAAACGGGGGACTTCCCAAGAAGCTTGAAAAGATCCCGGTATGTTTGCAGCAGCGTCGGGCCGCGCCTGCCGCCGAAGATCGCCTTCACCATGCGGATTACCGACATCAGCGCGGGCGCCAGAAGCAGGGCAAGCAGGACCTGGATGGCGGAATACAGCATCACCGTCACCTCAGGTTCCAGACCATCAGGATGATGATCGTCAGGAAGATATACATCAGGTACAGGTGCGTCGATCCCTGCTGGAGCCGTTGCATCTGGCCGGCCAGCCAGGCGACGCCGCGTACCGCCGGTTCATGGATTCGGGAAATCAGCACGTCGGGGGTCAGCGTGCGCAGGGACGCCGATAACGGAAAATCGCCTTCAACCCTGCCCAGCGTCCTTTCCGTGCGCAGCACAGGCCTGAACATCCGCAGGATGGGGTCGGCGAAGGACGACCCGGTGTACTGGACGCGGGGCGACGCGGCGGCGTAACCACAGTCCCATGTGGGGGCGGTGCGGCTTTCGCGGCCTTTCAGCAGCCACGCGCGTTTCGCGACGATGGCAAGGACAAGCACGGCCAGCAACGCCGAAGCCAGCGTCACGTCGGCCAGCACGGAAGCGATGCCGGTTTCGCCGAAGACCCGGTCGACGGCCGTCGCGGACAGGTTTCCGACCGGGATAAGCAGCGGCAGCACCCGTCCGGCACCGAAGGCCAGGACAACGCAGCCGACCGCAAGCACGATCATCGGAACCAGCATCGAGGTGTTTGATTCATGCGCGTGCGCGGCGCCGGGGCTTCTTGGTTCACCGGAAAAGACCACGCCGGCCGCCTTGGTGAAGGCCGCGATGGCAAGCCCGCCCGTCATCGCCAGGGCAAGGATCGCGACCACGCCGGCCCACACTGCGCCGCCCCCGGTTACCAGCCCGAACGCGCCCATGAAGATCATGAATTCGGAAATGAACCCGTTAAGTGGCGGAAGGCCGGATATCGCGGCGGCGCCGATCACGAATGTCGTCCCGGTGACGGGCATGCGTTTCATCAGCCCGCCCAGCCTGTCGATGTCACGGATCCCGGTCGCGTGGTAAACCGACCCGGCCCCCAGGAAAAGCAGGCTCTTGAAGACGCCGTGGTTGACCGTGTGCAGCAATGCGCCCGCGAAGCCCAGCAGCGACACGACGCTGTTGCCGACGGCCGCGCCAAGCAGGCTGACGCCGATGCCCATCACGATGATGCCGACGTTTTCAATGGTCGAATACGCCAGCAGGCGTTTCAGGTCGTGCTGGGCCAGCGCGAACAGGACCCCGAACAGACATGTGATGGCGCCGACGATTATCAGCGTCCAGCCCCACCAGGCCGGCGGCGGACCCAGCATCATCAGGACCCTCAGCAGGCCGTAAATGCCGGTTTTGATCATGACGCCGCTCATGACGGCGGAAACGTGTGAAGGCGCCGCCGGATGTGCTTCAGGCAGCCATATGTGGGTCGGGACCAGGCCGGCCTTGGTGCCGAAGCCTATAAGCGCCGCGATGAACACTGCCGTCTTGATGCCTGGCACGGAAGTCAGGTGCCCGCTGGCCGCGATCGACGTGAAGTCCAGCGTGCCCCCGTCGCCCATCAACATGAACATGAAGAACAAAAACGCCGTGCCGACGTGTGTCGTGACCAGGTAAATCCAGCCCGCGCGCGTGACGCCGGGCTTTTCGTGGTCGTACATGACCAGGAAGAACGACGCCAGCGACATCACTTCCCATGCGGCCAGGAACGTCAGGCCGTCGCGGGCGCAGACCACCCCCAACATCGACGCCAGCAGGATGTTGAACCAGCACCAGGTGCGGCCTGCCGTGTGCGTGTCCTGACCGTGTCCCGCAAGGTAACCGCGCCCGTAAATCGCCGCCAGCGCGCCGACAGTCGAAATCAGGATGACGAATATCGCGGACAGCCGGTCCATCCCGGCGTGCATCGGGCCAAGCGGGGACTGCCACAGCGTCCACGCTTCCCACGAATCGCCTGAAACAAGGACCAGGACCGCGGCCAGAATCGCCACCGCGGCGCCACTAACCGCCCCCGCGACGCCGAAAGTCGATGCAGCCGTGCCGTTTTTTCCGCCTGAAAACACAAGGGCCAGTAATCCGGTGATTACGAGGAACGGCAGGGCTGTGGCAAGAAGAACCATCATTCCACCAAGGTGGCATGCGACCAACGTCATCCGATGACAACCCGTCGCGATTGCGCGGATTCTACGCCCGCGCGGTGCGCTGTCAAGGTTGCCGGCCCCGGCGACTGTTCCCGACCCAGGTTCGAGCGAAGCGAGAACCGTGCACCGTCAGACCGGGGCTGGAGGCGCGAAGCGCCGCAAGCCCCGGCGGGCCGATGATTCTCCTTCCCAAGGTCCGAGCCTCGCGAGGACCGCCCACCGTCAGCCCGGGGCTGCAAGCCCCGGGGACGACGCCACCCCCTCTCTCCAAGGTCCGAGCCCTGCGAGGACCGCCCACATTCCGCCTACCTCGGATCGCAAATTCAACGTCTGTGTGGGCGGCTCGGGGTACCCGTCCCCGCGGCACGCGTCGCGCATGGAGCCCGCCCCATGTCGCGCGCTCCTGTCTCGGCGGCGACTGACATTACGCCCGGCAAGGTGTCGCCGCCTCCGACAGGGCCCCGGGTGACGGGCACCCTCTGCGCCGCCCCCTGCACACATTTGTCAGGAGCAGGTCAGATAATCATAACTCTCATTTAGATGTGTTCCTCTAAGGGGGTTCCGGTCAGGCCACGCAGACTGCAAGTCTCTTTACTGCTTCGTCTTCGACCCAGATCATCAGGTTCGGAATCCACGCGGGTTTGAAAATGACTTGTCCAGGGAACATGACCCCCTACCTGTTCAAGTTTTTGTGCGACCTGAATGAATTCACATAATCGTCGACATTGTGACCGGCCCCCTGATCACCCGACAATTTGTAGTACGACGATTTCGGCATAGCGAATTTCGATGTTGTGGTTGCCAGCAACTAACTTTGTTGATTTTCTACCGAATGAAATCCAATAAATGCGACGGGATCAACGGAAATCTGGTGGAGGTAGATGGGATCGAAACTCGACGACCTCTTGACGGCCATTGAAAGGACGACGCAGCGGAACGACCCACTCGTCCTGGATAGGAGAAAGCTTTGCTGAGGGCAGTAACCAAGGACGGTGGATTCCCCTGCTCCTGACAGATGTGCGCAGGGGGCGGCGCAGAGGGTGCCCGTCACCCGGGGCCCTGTCGGAGGCGGCGACACCTTGCCGGGCGTAATGACTGTCGCCGCCGAGACAGGAGCGCGCGGCATGGGGCGGGCTCCATGCGCGACGCGTGCCGCGGGGACGGGTACCCCGAGCCGCCCCCTTCGCACGTTGAATTCACGATCCAGGGCAGGCGTGAGGTGGGCGTCCCTCCGAGGCGTCGGGCCTTAGGATTAGGGGATGGCGGCGTCCCCGGGGCTTGCGGCGCTCTGCGCCTCCAGCCGCGGTCTGACAGTGAGCGGTCCTCGTTTCACTCGGACCTCGAAAAGGGCGAATGTGATTCGCCCCTACAAGCCACAGGACCTCGCGACTAGACGCGGAACCCCGTGCTTTCAGCGTGGCATTCGGATTTCAGGAGGTCGGCGAAGCGGGCGCACCAGCGTTCAAGATCGGCCGGGTTGTAGTCGTTCGGGGCGTAAATGACGGCCATGACGTTGCGGGTGGTTTCACGGAGCTTGGTGGCCATGGAATCCTTGACGGGGTTGCCGCAGGGTTCCCAGCCGCCCTGCCCGTTCCGGCGGCACGCCACGATCAGGTCTTCGACGTGGATTTCCTGGCCGGCGCGGTTGAACACATACGACTCGCCGGGCATGCCCCACCTGATCATAAGTTCAGGGCCGGTCAGGTCAGCGTCAAAAACCGATATCGGCAGGCCCGATTCAAGACTGATGGCGTTGTTGATGTTGACCGGGCCGCAGATGGCGGGGAATTCACCCTCGACGGCGGCCTTCAGAAGGAACTCGCTGGCGGGCTTGCTGCGGCCGGACGGGTGGTACTTCCCGTGCCTGACCATGTCGCGGACGCGGGCCTTGATGCCGCGCGGCCAGAAGTCTTCCCCCTTCCAGGCGGCCTCTTCGACAAGCGACTTCAGGAAGGCCGGCATTTCGTCGGAATACACCGGGTCGATATTGGTCGCCCAGACAAACCCGGCGATCAGCGGCGCCGGAAACAGGTCTTCCGATACAAGCAGTTCAAAGTCCATGAAAGTCATCCCCATCAAGGCCCGGACATGCGGGTTTTATCATAATCCGGGTGGCGATGTCTGTTAGAATCCAGGCCTGCGAATCCCGGGGTACAGCATGAAAGCCGTTCCAAGACACAACATCAACCTTGACGACCAGGAACTGACCGCGGTCATGACCGAAATCCTGGGCGGCAGCGCCGACCCGGGTGAAATCCTGGCGTTCGAGCGGGAAATCGCCGAATTCCACGAGGTCGGGCACGCAATCGCCGTATCGTCCGGGCGGGCCGCCCAGGGCGCGATCATGCTGGCGATGGGGCTTCCCGCGGGCGCGCCCGTGGTCGTGCCGGCGTATGCCTTCCAGACGGTCCCGGCGGTTGTTTCCGGCGTTGGATGCACCCCGACTTTCGCCCCCTGCCACACGCGGAACTACGCGATGGACCCGGAGCGGCTGGAAAAGTACGTCCCGACCGACGCGGCCGCGGTTATCATCATCCACCCGTTCGGCCAGACCGCGCCGGTGGACCGCATCGAAGCGTTCTGCAGATCCCGCAACATCCCGATGATTGAAGACGCTTCCCAGTCGATCGGCGCGAAGCTCCACGGCCGGCGCGTCGGCACGTTCGGGACGGCCGCGTGCATGAGCCTGGTCCACGGCAAGAACCTGATGACGTTCGGCGGTGGGCTGGTGCTGACCGACGACGCCGGACTGGCGAAAAAGGTCCGCAACATCGTGGCGGCCGCCGCGCCGGAACCTGAAGCAGAAGTCCGCAAGAAGGCCCGGTCCGGCATGATCAACTGGGCGCTGACGACCCGTCCGGGGTTCGCCGCCGGGCTGCTGCCGCCCTTCTGGGCGCTGAACCTGGTCGATCGCGCGCGGCTTGACAGGATGTTCGTCGAACCGGAAATGCCGTTTTCCCCCGCCTCCATCAGGCCGATGTCGGCATTCCAGGCGAAGCTGGGCCGCATGCAGCTCAAGAAGCTGGACGCACGCAACGCCGTTCGCCAGCACAACGCACAACGGCTGCTTGCGGGACTGGGACGCGCACAGCTTCCGACAGGCGTCGCGTCGCTTCCGGAAATACTTCCCGACAGCGTATGCACTTGGAACGCGTTCCCGCTGCGCGTGCCAAATCCCGAAACGGTCCAGCGCGCCCTGCTGATGCGTGGTGTCGACACCCGCAACGACTACATGACCGTTTACGGATTCCGCGACGAATGGGAACGTGACGGCCGGCCGTTTTACCTTCCGAACCATCCCGGCATGAACGACGGCGACGTGGACTACGTGGTTGCGGCGACGGCGGCGATTCTAGGTGGCGGGCGGGGTTGACCGGGGCTTCAATACGTTTTCGGCCGCGGGCTGCGTCGCCGAATCGGCCATCATCAGCATCCTGTGCGGGAACGGTATCTGGATGCCGTCTTTATCAAATTCATACTTCACGCGGCGCAAAAATTCCCTGCCGACGAACCACTGCTTGCCCGGGATCGTCCGGATTCTTCCCTTGATTTCAACCGACGACTCGGCCAGGCGGTTCACGCCGAATATTTCCGGCTCGCCGACGATTGAGGGGCCGAACACGGGGTCGGCACGCAGCCCTTCAAGCACGCCGGACATCGCGGCAATTACCCGGTCCGTGTCCTCCTTGTAGGCCACGCCCACGTCAAAGACATAGCCCGAAACCCCCTTCGTCTGGTTGCTGAGCGTGGTGATGGTGCCGTTCGGGAAGATGTGAACCACGTCCCCGATGTCGCGCAGGACGATTGTCCGCATGTTGATCTTTTCCACAATCCCGGCGGTCCCGTTAATCACGGCCACGTCGCCGACACGCACCTGGTCTTCCATGATCATGAAAAAGCCGGAAATGAAATCGCGGACCAGGTTCTGGGCGCCGAAGCCGACCGCCAGGCCGACGATCCCGGCTCCGGCAAGTATCGGCGCGATATTGACGCCGACCTCGGTCAGCACCATCAGGCCGACCAGCACCCACACAACCACGGCAATCACCTGCCGCACCAGCCTGATAAGTGTCTGAACACGCTTGTCGTTTTCACTGGGCGAACCGTCGGGCAGCTCTTCGTCACGGGCGACAAGACGCGCCTCGATGCGCCGCAGTGCCCGTTTGATGAGCTGGTACAGCAACCACGCGACAAGAACGGTGGCCACCACCTTCACGCCGCTGTTGAGAGCCTTTTCCCAGGGAATCGAATCGAACCACTTCGCCAGGAATTCCTTCATCGAAGCCTCCGCTTCCGGGGACCGGCGACGCCTTACCGGGGCGCCGCAACCGTGACAATATAACCCGAAACGCCGACGGGAACATCGTGGGAACAGGTTGCCCGATTCGGCGCTTCGAAACATAATCTGCCGTAACCCATGCGGGGATTCACCCATGAAGCCCGGTTCCATCGAAAAAGTGATTATCGTGATACTGGCTGTCGCGGCCGCGGCGGCCACAGCAACGGCGGTAAAAATGAAGACGAATTCAGACAAGGTCGAAAAGACGGGCGCCTGCCCTGAAACCGCGCCCTGCGAATGCCCGAAGTGCGGTCCGGCCACGGCCGATGCCGCCGTGCCTGGCGCAACCCGCGATGCCATTGAAGTCATCCACGCGCGCACAAGTGTCCGCGAATACGCCGACAAGCCAGTGCCCGCCGACATGCTGACCACCCTGGTCAAGGCAGGGATGGCCGCGCCGACGGCCGGCAACAGGCAGCCTTGGTACTTCGTTGTCGTCACCGACCGCGCGATGCTGGACAAGCTGGGCGAACACCCGCATGGCGGCATGTTGAAAACGGCCGGGGCCGCGATCGCCGTGATCGGCGCGCCGGAAGAAGGGTTGCGTGGCGCGTCCGGTGAAATGTGGGTCCAGGACTGCTCGGCCGCGACCGAAAACATCCTTGTCGCGGTCGAGGCGCTTGGCCTTGGCGCGGTCTGGCTTGGTGTTTACCCGGTTCCGGAAAGGATGGCGGCCGTAAGCGAAGCGCTTGGAATTCCGGAAGGATACACGCCGCTCAGCCTGATTTCGATCGGCTGGCCGCAGAACAAGCCGGCCCCCAAGGACAAGTACAAGCCCGAAAAGATTTACCACGACAAGTGGGGTGCGTCTTTCTAGAAGGGCGAACCTGAAAGCCTGTCATCCGCGCCTGGCGCCGAACCTGCGGGACACGGCCCAAATCACCGTCATCATCAACAGCATCAAAAGCGGCATCGCGCCGGAAGATCCTGACTGCGAGCACCCGATCCCGCCGCCTTCACCGCCCGTGTCGCCGCCGGTGGCATCCCCGTCGCCATCGTCGGCGGCGTCGACACCGACAACGGACAATTCGATGACGAAGTCGACCGATGCCGAGCGGTCCATCTTGACCAGCCGCACAAGCGCCTGCGTGTCGGCGTCGAACTTCACGACGCGCGCCTCCGCCTCGCCGCCGCGACCGGCGTCTTCAACATCCGCGCACCGGTCGGCGTCGCACGAATCAAGCACCGAAAACGCGAAATCACCGTCTCCGTCCCGAGCGACGACCGAAAGTTCGTATTCCACACCAGCGCGGAAATTCGCGCGGTAATAAACATCGGGGCCGTCGGCGCAGGCATCGCCGCTGGCGGCCGTGGTATCCGCGAATGCCACTGTCCCGCGACGCGCCTGGCCTTCCTCCAGGACAACGGCGTCCGGACAGTCGTCCCCGGCCAGCGGCACCACGCAATGGCCTTCCATGCACACGCGCATCCCGTCCCAACCGCATTCCGTCCCGTCGTCCAGCATTTCATTGCCGCCGCAAATGCCACTGCCGTCGCAGTAATCGGCGATATCGCAGTCCCCGACCGCGGCCCGGCAGACAACGTCCGTCCCGAAGTCGTTCGGCGCGCACTTTCCCCTGCCGTCGCATATGTCCTGCCCGCTGCATTCGGTGGCCGGATCACCGCACGCCACGCCCGCCAGCGGCTCGGTCTTCGCTTCGCAACGATATGAATTGCTGCTCCTGGAAACGCACTGACCAACGGCGCATTCGGTGTTCTTCGCCGAACAGTCAGGCGCGGTGCCGACCAGGCAGGTTCCGGCCACGCAGTAATCGCCCTGCGTGCACCCGTTCGAATCGAAATTGCACAGGATGCCTTCATCCTTCATCGGATTGCTGCACACGCCGGTCGACTGGTCGCACGTCCCGGCCGTGTAACACTGGTTCACCGGCTTGCAGACGACCGGGTCGGTCCCGACACAGGCGCCCGCGCGGCAGATATCCGCCCGGGTGCACGCGTTTTCGTCGGTGCACGCGTTGGCGTCGTCGTACGCCCAGCCGCCCAGATTGACCAGAGGCCTGCACTCGACGCAGGCGTTGTCCGGCGAAACGGTGCCGGCCGCGATGCATTCACCGCCAACAAGGCAGGTCCCGGGCCGCGGCCGCGCAACGCATTCCGAAAATCCCGGCGAATACATCAGCGTCATACCCGAACGCACCTTCCGTTCGTCGAACGACCACTGCCACGCGTGATCACCCGCTGGCGATTCGATGCCGACGGTGGCCCTCAGGCCGTCATGTATTCCCATGTCGCGGTACCTGAACTCGATTCTTCCGCTCTCGAATATGACAGCCTGGAAGTAAACGCGGATGTCCGGGTGCGTCACGACCACCGCCTTGTTCCACTGGATAACCAGGCGCCGATTCGGGATTTCGCCAATCACCTTCCAGGCGACGACACAGTGATCCGACATCCTGCACGCCAGGTTGTCCCAGTACGGGGCGATGATGGTGTGGAATGGAGCGTCCGGCGCAGGCAGGGCACGGTTCTGGCCGGTCAGCGTGGCATCGACCGCCGCCCCCGGCACGATCAGGCCGTTGTCGTATACATGCAGCGTGTTGTAAGACCCGCTCATGAACGGGAAGTCGAACCCCGGAACTATCTCGACCGACGCCACGTCGTCACCGTCAACGCCGGCGTCCGCACCGTCCGCCATGATGTCTTCGAATCGATCCTCGCCGAGGTCGACCCACTGTCCGCCGTCCACGCAGGAATCAACTGTACAATCGATGCCGTCGTCGCAGATACAATCGATGCCGTCGTAGCATACGACCGGCGCACCGGGCACACACACGCCCTGCCCGTCGCAAGCCCCCACGGCCGAACAGTTTTCGCCGTCGTCACAGGCCGTTCCCGGCATCGCCGGAATGAAACGGCAGGCGCCGTCCACGCACTGATCTTCCGTACAGGGATTATTGTCGTCGCAAGACCCGCACGAACCGCCGCATCCGTCGTCGCCGCATTCCTGCCCGATGCAATCGGGCGACCGCACACACACGCTGAACGAAATGGTGTCGCCGTCTTCGGCAATGTCGTAAATTCTGACCGGGATCGGCATGCGGTTCTGCGCGAACGGATATGGGTCGGAATGTTCGTCCACCCTCGTCCTTCCGGCCTCGACGCTCATGAATGCGTTGTCGATGTCGCCATCCGTGTCCGGATGTCCGCCCGGACGCAGTACATACAGTTCATCCGGCGGCCCGTCCGCGTTGCCATTGACCAGCCTGTCCACACGGTAAACCAGCAGTCCACTGCCTGGCACCGACGATTCGTAAGTGCCTTCCTTCTTCCTGTATTCGACGACCAGCGACTGGTACTTTTCGCCCGGCACAGGTATCTGCAGCACGTTGTCCGTGGGCGAAGTCAACGGCTTCAAGGTGTAGCGCCCCGATTCAGTGATCGTGGGCACCTCGTCGATGAATCCGCCGTACCGGTACTTCATCCAGCCGGTCATGTGCTGCGGCGGTTCGCGGTTGTGTTCCATCAGATCCCAGGAACCGGCCGGCGTCAGATCGCGATTCACGTACCGATACAGATCCGGCGCCCCGATCGCGTGGAAGAATTCGTGCGCCAGCACACCGACCGACCGTTCAAGCAGCCAGTCGTGAAACTGCAGGTTGTACGGAAGCAGGCGCGCCCCGTTGATGTAGTTGTCGTAAAGCATCACATACGCGTGCGGCCACAGGGCGTTCGCCCAGTCGTCGGCGTCCGCGGAAACGATAAAGACCACGTTGTCGGCAAACCCGTCGTTATCCAGATCCAGGTCGAGGTCCGCCGGTACCTGCGGCTTCACGAACTTGATGGCCCGGTCAAGCATCGCGGCCAGCCTGTAAAGACCGTTCTGTTCCCCGTAATACCCGGACGGATTCCTGTCGCTTTTCGGCTGGTAATAACGCCGGGGCTGCGAATCCTTGTACGAAACGACAATCCCGTCGTCGGAGCGGGGGAAAAAGTGGGCCCCGACCCTCAACTGGCCGTAAGAAACTTCATTGTAATACGCGTCAAGTGAAACCGCGCCGTCGCCGTCGGCGTTGAACATCTTATCGAACACCGACTGTTCGTCCGTGAACTCTTCCTCGTCGGAAAAGCGCACGAAGACCACAAGCTGGTTGATGGTGCCACGGTAAGGGCCCCCGAAGCGCTTCACAAGCGAGCGGGGCCCGCGTTCCCTGATCGCCCTGCCCTCGTCGACCAGACGGCGCACGGCCACGTCCGTGATCGGCGGACCGGGCTCGATCACAAGACCCATCGCCAGCGGGTCGCCAATCCCCGCAGGGATCGTGGACAGCACCGGCGTTTCGCCGCGTTCGCCGACGTAAACAATCCATCCGTCTTCGTCGCGTTCGACCGGCAGCCCGCTTTCGTCATGGACCCAGTGGTAAAACTCGTCGCCCGTGACGAACAGCGATACGACTGAACCATCGGGCTGCAACAGTTCCACCGGCTTGAATTCAACCGGCGCCGCGGACGCCACCGCGCAGGAAAGCATGAACACGGCCGCGGGCAGGACGGAAATGAATCTTGTCATCAAGGACTTGACCTCAGGAGCGACGGACAATTCAACACCAAAGCGCCTGTTCAATCAATCGCTTTTATGGTTTGCGGATCAAGACTACAATCAGCCAAAAGTGCCGATAACCTGCTGTTTCGGAACGACCGGCCTTGGCCGCCGGTTCAGGGGCTGTGACAAGTGCGGATTGACGACTACGACAAGCTCGATGAAGCCGGAATTGTGGCACTGAACCTTGAAACCCGCTGCCTCCTGCAACTGCTTCAATTCTCCGGCGCCGTCGACGCGGACCTGCGGACCATCGCGGAAAAGACGGTTGAACTGGTGCCGACCGCCTGGCCCGGGGGAACGGACATCAGGGTCAAGATCATCCTGGGCGAGCAGGACTGCCTTTCGGACGGCGTCGAAGACGACAAGCAGATGCTGCGGGCGCCAATCGAATTCGATCGCCACTTCTTCGGATACGTTTCCATCGGATACTACGGCGAAGACCCGGCAGTCGCGGCCGAATTCACGCTCCGCAGGGGGCCGCGAATCCTCGACGCCGTGGCGATGCAGCTTGGCCAGACCGCTTATCGCTTCATGGTCAACGACGAACTGAAAGAAAGCGAGCGACGCCACCGGGTAATGACGGAATATTCGCCGGTCGGCCTTGTCCGGACCGACTCGCATGGCCAGATCATCGACTGCAACCGGGCGGCAGCGACCCTGTTCGGAACCACCGAGGCTCAGTTGAAGGGCCTTAACTGCCTGGACGAAGTCACGGAATCGGGCCTCAGGAAGGTCATTCCGGAAGCGCTGGCTGGCCGCAGCGCCGAACATGAAGGCACATTCTCCCCGCTGAACCTGTCAGACCGGAAGGTCCTCCGCGTGGTCGCCTCCCCGATCGAAACGGGGCCCGGCTGCTTCGAAGCCATCGCGACCCTTGAAGACATCTCCGCGCGAAAGGCCGACGAGGCCGCGCTCAGCGCAAGCCAGTTATCGCTGGCCGAAGCACAGCGCATCGCCCATGTCGGAAGCTGGGATTTCGACATGGCCTCGCAGACACTGGTCGCCAGCGAGGAATGCAAACGCATTTTCGAGGTCGACACCTCCATCGAGTCGTTTAAACCTGCGGATATATTCAGCTTCTTCCGAAAGGACTTCCGCGAGCTGATGGAAACGCGGTTGCGAATGTCGACCGAACCTGGCACGCCCGCCCTGCTCTATTCGCATGTGTCGCTGGCATTCCCGGACGGTCGCGAAAAGTGGGTCGACATCCATTCTGAAGTCGAAAAGGACGAACTCGGAATACCCAGGCGTCTTTTCGGCATCGTCCACGACGTCACCGACGAACACCAGAACCAGGTTGAACTGCGGGAGGCCCGCGACCAGGCCGAGGCCGCGTGTCGCGCGCGCGCCGATTTCATGGCGAACATGAGCCACGAGATACGCACGCCGCTGAACGCGATAATCGGCATGACTTCGCTGGTGCTGGACAGCCGGCTCAGCGACAAGCAGCGCGACTACCTGGGAAAGATTGAAAGTGCATCGAAGTCGCTGCTGAACATTGTCGACGACATACTTGATTTTTCCCGGATTGAAGGCCGCCAGCTTCGTATTTCATCGGTCGATTTTTCGCCCGAAGATGTAATTGCCGACGTGGTCGACATCAATGAAATCCGCGCCGGGGAAAAGGGTCTGAACCTGCATGTGGACTTCGACCCGCAGATTCCGTCCATGCTGCGCGGCGATCCGCTTCGACTAAGCCAGGTGCTGAACAACCTGGTCGGAAACGCAATCAAGTTCACCGAACGCGGCGACATCGCCGTCAAGGTTGGCGTTGCCAGCGAAAACGGAACCGCCGGACAGACAAACCTGCGCTTTGAAGTGTCCGATACCGGAATCGGCATGGGGCCGGACCAGCTTACGAACCTGTTCCATCCGTTTTCCCAGGCTGATTCGTCAACAACGCGCGAATTCGGCGGAACCGGGATGGGGCTGGCCATCAGCCGGCAGCTTTGCAGGCTGATGGGAGGTTCCATCAATGCCGACAGCCGGCCGGGGGAAGGCAGCACGTTCACGGTCGAACTGCCGTTCGAAGTGGTGGATGGCGAACCCGCAGGTCGCCTGGGGCCCGGACTCCCGCTTCCGACGTCGGCGGTCCGCGTGCTTGTGGTCGACGACGACGCCATCGACCGCGAAATACTCTCGTGCCACCTGCGCCACCTGTCGTTCGACGTCGGGACATCGCCATCCGGAAAGGACGCCGTCGCAAAGGTGGTCCTGGCCGAAGCAGAGGGCCTTCCCTTCAACATCGTGTTTGTCAGCGCGCGAACAAAGGGTGCCGACGGCATCGACACCGGTCGCATGATCGCATCGGCATCCGGGATCAAGCCGCCAATGGTGCTGGCAACCAATTCATTCATGTTCAGCGACGACCTGCAGGGCCGCGCGACAAAGGTCTTCTTCGGCCTGCTTTTCAAACCGGTCCTTCCCCGACGTCTCGCGGTCTGCCTTCAGCGCGTGATGACAGGTGTGCGGCAGACACCGGAACCTCCTGTCCGACATGGGTTCAAGTTCGAAGGCGCCCGTGTTCTGCTGGTCGAAGACAACCGGGTCAACCAGCAGGTCGCGCTTGAACTGCTGCGCAAGACCGGAATCAGGGTCACCCTTGCCGAAAACGGGCGCGAGGCCATCCAGTTGATGGATCGCGACGAATTCGACCTGGTGCTGATGGATATCCAGATGCCGGGTATGGACGGCCTGGAAGCGACCAGGCTGATCCGCAAGCTGAAGAACCAGGCCGCCGCGACGGTCCCGATTATCGCCATGACCGCGCACGGAATGGGCCAGCACATCCAGAAATCCATCGATTCCGGCATGAACGGCCACATCACCAAGCCCGTCGAGCCGGACGCACTGTTTTCGATGCTGGCACGGTGGCTTGGCGGAAGCCGGACCGCGATCAAGGACGAACGCCAGAGTCAGTCTGACATGGCCGAACCGAAATTCAGGCATGACCTCCACGTGCCCGGGCTCAATGTCGGGAAGGGGCTCGGCTACGTCGGCGGCAATATCGAGCTTTACAGGAAGCTGCTGAAGAAGTTCGTTGAAGAATACGATGGCAAGGACGTGTGCCTGGAACCGGCGGCGGTCAACAACCATCCGGAAGAGGCGCTGCGCTTCGTCCATTCGATGAAAAGCCTCGCGGGGACGCTCGGTGCCGGCACGCTTCAGGAAAAGGCCGCCACGCTGGAAAAGGCCCTGATGGACAAGGACTACTTCCAGCACGGCCTGATCGACGCGTTCAGGTCCCAGCTAAGGCAGTTGTTTTCGGCGCTCAGGGCGGTACCCGAACTGTTCGGCCCCGCTGAAGGCGACACGGCCCGCCAGCCGGCCACCGCCCGTAACGTGGACGTTCCAGCCGTGGTCCTGGCGCTGAAGGCATCCCTCCGGAAGCTGCAGCCGACGCGATGCAACCATTACATCTCGGAACTTGCCGCCGCATCCTGGCCGCCTGACATCGCCGGCGACCTTCATCTGGCGGCGGAAGCCATCAAGGGATACCGTTTTCACGACGCGCTTGATATCGTCGAGCGAATTGAACCGGCGCTGACCGACATGGCGGGGGCAGGAAACCGATGATCAGCCGCAGAAGAAGACAAACCATCCTGATCGCCGAAGACACTCCCGCCAACATCGATATCCTGATGGAGGCGCTTGGCGACCAGTACGACATCAGCGTGGCGATCGACGGCGACAGTGTGATGAGGTCGGTCAACGACATCAAACCCGACCTGATCCTGCTGGACGTCGTGATGCCGGGCATGGACGGTTACGAGGTCTGCCGGAACCTGAAGGAAGACCCCCGGACCAGGGGAATTCCCATCATTTTCCTGACATCGCTGACGATGGCCGACAATGAAGAACGCGGCCTGAACCTGGGCGCGGTCGACTATATCACCCGCCCGTTCAACCCCCGGATTGTCGAGGCGCGCGTCCACACTCACCTTGAACTGAACCGGTACCGGGTACACCTGGAAAACGTCGTCGCGGAGCGGACCGCCGACCTGACCGCGACCCGCGAAGCAACGATTCAAAGCATGGCAATTCTCGCCGAATTCCGGGACCACGAAACCGGCGGGCACATTCAGCGGACCAAGGCGTACGTCAACCTGCTGGTCAAGTACCTTCAGGAAGGCGGGCGGCACGCAGACGTACTTAACACGGCGACCGTCGACCTGATCAGCCAGTCAGCGCCGCTGCATGACATCGGCAAGGTCGGTGTCCCGGACAGGATCCTCCTGAAGCCTTCGGACCTGACGCCGGAAGAATACGAGGAGATGAAGAAGCACCCGATCTACGGTGGCGAGGCAATCCGCCGCACGGAACAGACGCTGGGCGCCAACTCGTTCCTGCGTTTCGCCCGCGAAATCGCCGAATCACACCACGAAAACTGGGATGGATCCGGGTATCCGCACGGGCTTCGCGGCGAGGAAATCCCAATCAGCGCCCGCGCCATGGCGATTGCGGACGTGTACGACGCGCTGGTCAGCCCCCGCACCTACAAACCGTCCCTGACCCATGAAGACGCCATGAAGGTGATCATCGAAGGCAGCGGCACGCGGTTCGACCCGGAAATGGTTGAAGCACTGATATTCCTGCAGGACGAATTCAAGGCAATTGCCACGCGGCACAGCGACGCCAGGGGCTGACGCCGGTCAGTGGGCCCCGGTTTTTAAACCTGCATCCACTTTTCTTCCAGGATGTCGCCACGAAGCCCGACCCTGACCATCTTCAGCGGAATGCGGCGTTCAGCGGCGGCGATTGCCCTTGACGCGAGCGCGACGAGTCCGTTGCAGCACGGAACCTCCATGACCACGACGGTAATCGTGTCCAGTCCCGCCAGATCGATCATCTGCGTCAGCTTGTCCAGGTAGACGTCCAGTCCGGAATCAAGCTTCGGACAGGCGATCGCCAGTGCCTTGCCGCGAAGGAACCGGTTGTGGAAGTCGCCCACGGCGAACGCCGCGCAGTCGGCGGCCAGGACGAGATCGGCGCCCCGCAGGAACGGGGCAGTCGGCGGAAGCAGGTGAAGCTGGACAGGCCACTGGCGCAGTTGCGACTGAACCGGGCCGGTAGCCGCGTTGTCAGGGGCTTGCCGGGCACCGAAATCCCTGACGGCGGCGCCGGGACAGCCACCACCGTGATGTGCGGCCGCATGGTGGGCGTGGTGATGCGACGGCTGGGCCGCATGACCGCCACAGGCGCATTCACCATCGTCATCGTCCATTGCCGCCTTCATCGCGTGGACCGCCCGTTCATCGTAAGCGTCGGCTTCCCTTTCCTCGACCGTGATGGCGCCCTGGGGGCAGTCGCCCAGGCACGCGCCAAGACCGTCACAGAGGTTTTCGCCAATCAGGCGGGCCTTGCCGTTGATGATCTTTATCGCGCCCTCGGCGCACGAAGGGACACAGACCCCGCATCCGTTACAGAGTTCCTCGTCGATCTTCACAATCTTCCGGACCGCCATCTTCAACCTCCAGCATGAAGCATCCGGCCGGACCCGGCCGAACTGACTGACGGAATGATAGATCAAATTTCCCGAAAGCGGACAAAAATTATCTTGGTTAAACGAATTTCGCTGTTGCGGCCTGAAGTTCCGCGACGGCAGCCTCGACATCCGACCGCATCGTGATGGCGGTCACGACGGCAACGCCCGCCGCGCCGGCCGCCATTACCGAAGCGGCATTGGCCGTATTTATGCCGCCTATGCCAAGTACCGGAATCGGTACCGCTGCGCTTATCGCACGTACCATGGACAGACCTGGCAGCTCGCCCGCGGGAAGCAACTTCGTTCCGGTCGGGAAAACCCCGTTCACAGCCAGGTAGTTCGCGCCGTCACGCCAGGCGGCCACGGCCTGCGCGACGCTTGTGACCGACACGCCGACGATCGCTTCGTCGCCCGCAATCGATCGGACCTGCGCCGGCGGCATGTCGTCCTGGCCCACGTGAACGCCGTCGGCTCCAAGCCGCGCGGCCAGGAAAACACGATCATTGACGATGAACGGCACGCCCGCAGCCCGGCAGATATCGGCCAGGTCCCTGCCCACAGTCATGTACTCATCGTCGCCGCAGGCCTTGTCGCGGTACTGCACCAGCGAAACACCGGCGCGGCAGGCCCGCGTCACGATGTTCCGCACGTCCAGCCCCGGGGCCATCAGCAAGGGGTCCGTAACCAGGTAAACTTTCCAGGAAGCGGGCCTCATATCCTTGCCACCCGTGCACCTGCCGCCAGTTCGACCGGCCCGACCGTGAACAGGCGGTCACGCAGGGCGACCTCGAAGGACCCCGGCCCGCTGGATTCGGCGGCCGCAAGCTCGCCGCAAAGTCCGAAAACCGCCAGCGCGGAAACCGAGGCAAGCAGCACGTCGTTGCAGGCCGCCGCGAAGCAACCGGTCAGCGCCGTGACCGTGCATCCCGTGCCGGTCACGGTCTGCAACATCGGATGGCCGTTGTGGCACAGATAGGTCGCGTCCCCGTCCGTCACGACATCGGTCTTTCCGGTCACCGCGACCGGGCAACCGATCTTGCGGGCAATTTCACCGGCCACCCGCGCGAAATCCGTGATTTCCGACGCGGAATCGACCCCCCGCACCCTGCCGTCCATGCCGGCGACCGCCATCGCCTCGCCCTGATTTGCGCGCATCACCGAAACGCGCACGTCAGCCAGAATCCGCCTGGCCGCGTCGGTCCGCAGCCTGGTGGCCCCTGCCCCGACAGGATCGAATATCACGGGAACACCGGCGGCGTTCGCGGCCCTGCCGGCCACCACCATCGCGTCGACCGATGACGGATAAAGCGTCCCGATGTTCAGGACCAGCGCGCCGGAGATGGACGCCAGTTCCGCGACCTCGTCAATCGCGTCGGACATGACCGGGGAACCGCCAACGGCAAGGATCGCGTTCGCGGTTTCGTTCATGACCACGAAGTTCGTCATGCTGAAGACAAGCGGCCTGGTCCGCCGCACGGCAGCCAGGTTCGCCACAACGGACTCGACCAACGCGTTCATCCTCAATCCCTCCGGATACGAACTTGAATCACAGGCGATGGTAAATGTGGAATTCATGGTGTGCAAGGTCGACGCCCTAATCGCCGGTCACCGGACCTGATGGAACGTCGATTACAAACTCGCTGCCCACGCCCGGTTCGCTTGTGACACGAACCTTGCCGCCGTGGATTGTCGCGACGTGCCTGACGATGGACAAACCCAGGCCGGTGCCGCCCTGGGAGCGGCTCCGCCCCTTGTCCACGCGGTAAAACCTTTCGAAAATCCTGGGAAGATGTTCGGCCGGGATGCCGCAGCCGTGATCCCTGACCAGGAAACGCAGCCTGCCGTCCTCGACCACCGCGCTTACCGACACCGGCTGTCCCGGATCACTGAACTTGACCGCGTTGTCGACCAGGTTGACCAGGGCCTGCTCCATCAACTGCTGGTTCACGGTTGCGACCGAATCGGCCCCGCACGACACCTGCAGTTCGATGCCCTTGCGGGCGGCCCTTGATTCGCAAACAAGCAGCGCGGATTCGACAATCGATGAAACCAGGACCTTTTCGCGGGCGATGCCCGGGTCCTCGCCGCCGGACGCCGGCCCCGCGTTTTCAGCCTGTTCGATCCGCGACAGCACCAGCAAGTCCTCGATAATCGAACTGAGCCTGTCGGTATGTCGCGCGATGATGGCCAGGAACCGGGCCACGGTCTCCGGGTCGTGATCCTCGCCGCCCCGCAGGGTTTCGACAAAACCCTTGATGGATGTAATCGGCGTCTTCAGTTCATGTGAAACGTTCGCGACGAAATCGCGCCTGATGTTTTCCAGCCGCTTCAGGCGGGTAATGTCATGAAAAACCAGCAGCGTGGCGGTCACAGCGCCTGTGACGTCGCGCACGTCGGTCTTGAAGGCGTGGACGAACGTGGTCTTGTCACCTTCGATGGTGATGTCTTCTTCGCAGGCTTCCGCGCCATCCTGCGCCCGCGAAAGGAAATCCCGCACGGCGGCGACTTCGACCACATCGCCGATGGCACGTCCGACTGCGCCCTCCCGGTCGACGTGCAGAAGGCGCGCGCCCGCGGCGTTGATCAGGCGGATGCGCCGTTCGTGATCCAGCAGCAGCACCGCTTCGTTCATGCTCGAAAGCGTGATTTCCAGTTCGCGCTGCTGGACCGTTGTCGCGGCCAGCCTGGCGCTCAGGTCGTCCGCCAGCGAGTTCATCGCGGACGCCAGCATCGAAAATTCCTTCACGTCAGGTTCCGCGATCCGGCCCGGCGAATCAGCCCTGGTCACCATCTCGACATCGGCGGCCATCCTTTCGACCGGCCGCGCGACGCGACGCGAAACCAGCCACGAAATCAGGGCGGCCAGCAATGCCGCGAACACCCCGCCGACAAGCATCTTGACGACCAGGTCGCGGACGGCTTCTTCAGCATTCTGCACCGGCATGGCGGCACGGACCACGAACCCGGGAAGGCGCGGGTCCGAAACGGCGTGGTACATCATGTTGGTGCGCAGTGTCGCACTGGGCCTGATGGCCTGCCCCGCACCGGAAGCCAGTGCGTCCCGCACCTCCGGCCTGTCCAGGTGATTGGGAAGTTTCGCGGCGTCGCCGCCGGAATCGGATATGACCCTGCCGTCAGCGGCGATGACCGTGATACGGGCGGCAAGGTTGCCAGAAACGGTATTCACAATGCCGTCGACCCGCGCCCTGTCGTCCATCGCGCCCCGGGCAAGCAGATCTGCCGCCAGGCGCGCCTTCATGCCAAGCCCCGCGCCGGTCTGCGCGACCACGTTTCCATGAACCGTGGCGATGGTGTAGGCGCCGATCGAAACAAGGCTGACCGCCACGACCAGCAGGAACGATGGGTAAAGGACCCACTGGAGTTTCCTAGTCCTGCGCATTCGCGTCGTCTTTCATCCTGTAACCCACGCCGCGGACCGTTTCGATCATCGTCCCGGCGGTGCCCAGCTTGCGGCGAAGCCCGACCACCTGGACATCGACCGAACGATCGGTCACCGGGTAATCCGTGCCCTTCACGGCGTCGATGATCTGGTCCCGGGTGAAAACCCAGCCCCGGTGCCTGGTCAGGAAAAGCAGCACCCCGAATTCGGTGGCGGTCAGGTCGACGTCGGCCCCGTCCACCCTGACCATGTGCCTTTCGACGTCGATGCGTATGTCACCGGCTTCAAGAACCCTCGAATCATCGCCCCTGGTCCGGCGCCCCCTCCGGAGCACGCTACGGACCCTTGCGGTCACGACCCTCGGGCTGAAAGGCTTCGAAATGTAGTCATCGGCGCCCAGTTCAAGGCCGGCCACGATGTCCGCTTCCTCGGCCCGCGCCGTCAGGATGATGATTGGAATCAGCGCGGTATTTTCGCCCCGGGACAGTATCCTGCACACGTCCAGCCCGTTGATGCCCGGAAGCATCAGGTCCAGAAGGATCAGGTCGGGCGACACGATTCCCGCGAGCTCGACCGCCTCTTCGCCCGACTGGGCCGTCACGACGGAATATCCTTCGCGTTCGAGGTTGTACCGGAGCAGTTCCAGGATGTCCTCTTCGTCGTCGACAACAAGCAGCTTCTCGCGGCTCATGCTTCCCCCCGGCATTTCCCCAACCGAAATACGACCCGCACCTGTTCCGTTCCGGGATATTAGCCGGTTTGCGTCGACCGGTCGACACTGCCCGGCCCCGCGCGAATCTGCTAACGAATTTTTAATATTTCCTTGACTTGAACCTCATGAAGCCGTGGAATCTGTGCCGGCCGGAATGGGGAACGCGCTTGCGCCCGCGGCCGCGTGTGGTTATCCATGTACGACGTTCTTTTTGGGAGCTTGCGATGAAAAGACTTTCAGTTCTTGCGGTTCTGGCGATTGGGCTGGCCTTCGCGGCCTGCGGCAACAATGAAAACACAAACGACGACGGCAATCCTGCCGACGTGGTCGATACGGACGTTCCCGCGACGGATGTCCAGGAAGACGTCGTTCCCGACACATCCATCGATTCCATTGCCCCGGACACCACACCCGAAGACCAGGGCAACGACCCGGGTCCGTACGTTGACGGCGCGCTGGCAAAGATTGCCGAAACCGCGGACCTGATCGGCGGCCCGAATGCAACTGCCGTCGCGGGCGACGTGCTCATCCGCAACAGCCACGTCCGTTTCATGGTCAGGAATCAGGAACACGGCCTGTACTCCCCTTACGGCGGCAGCGTTGTCGACGCCGACATCGTGCGCCCGGAAGGCCACAACAACAGCGAAAAATTCCATGAACTGGTTGCGATGACCGGATTCGCGCGCCTGTTCCACCCGACTTCGATGACCATTGTGGACGACGGCTCGCATTCGGGAACGGCGGTTGTGCGCTTCGCCGGGACAGACGGCGGCATGGCCCTCATCGATTCGGTTCTTCCGACATTCGCGCTCGGCCTCAACGTGACCGTCGATTACGTCCTCGGCCCGGATGACCGCGCGCTGACCATCCGCACCACCATCAAGGACCCGAACAACTCCGGTGTCCCGATCGACGTCGGACAGCTCCTGATGTTCGGCAACCGCGGCGTCGATTTCTTCGACAGGTGCGGGACCAATGTTGAATGCCTTGGCGGCAAGAACAACCTTCGCTGGCTCGCCTCGGCGGCTGGCGACGTTTCATATGCGGCCACGGTTCCCGGTGACAAGAACGTGTCGCTGCTGCTGGAAATGAACGAACTCCTGATCCTTTCCGGCGGCGCCCTGGAAATCCCGAAGGGCGCCGAGGCCGTCACGACCAGCTATCTCGCGGTCGGCGAAGGCACCATCGACAACGTGCTGGACACCGTCTGGGAACTGCGCGGCGAAGAACAGGGCGAAGAAGTGACGATAAAGGTCAATCTGTCCGACCCGACGACCGAACGCACGAAGCTGCTCATCAGGGCGAAGATCAGCGGCGAAACGGACAAGAACGGCTGGGTCACGGCAACCACCCCTGTTGACGAAGGCGACGCCGTGATGCACCTGGCACCGGGCACCTACGACCTGACGCTGTCCATCCCCGGCTCGCCCGACACCGTGCTGACCGGCGTGGAAGTGACCGCCGACGGCGAAAACGCCTTCGAAATGAATCCGCAGGAGCCCGGCTGGGTCCACGCGGTCGTCACGAACGGCGACGACGCCCCCATCACCGCCGCAATCACCTTCCAGGGCGGACATGACGCGCCGTGGACGACCGGCGTCAGCCGCTACGACGTCGTACGTAACGGCGACCAGTACATCGCGATGCTTCCGGGCAACTACACCGCTACGGTCTCGAAGGGCGTCGCATACGGCATCGACCGCAAGAACGTGACCGTGACCGCCGGCCAGGTGGCCGAATTGACCGCGACCGTCGACGAAGTCATCGACACCACCGGCTTCATCATGATGAACAGCCACGAACACTGCGAACGCAGCGTCGACAGCGCCGTTTTCCCGATCGACCGGATCTACAACGCGATCGCCAACGGCATCGAGATGATGAACCCGTCCGACCACGACTTCCTGGGAACCCACCAGCCGATGATCGAGGCGTACGGGCTTGACGACCAGATCGCCAGCGCACGCAGCCTCGAGGTATCCCCGGTCTGGGGCCACACCACGGCCGGCGACTGCGCGATCGAACAGGATTACGCCACGTATTTCCTGCTCAATTACACGCTTTACAACGAAATGGGCGCCGCCGAACGCGCAATGACCGCCACTGAAATCTACAACCAGGCCCGCAACATCCTGCAGTGCAGCTTCCTGGCGATCAACCACCCGTACCGCGGCGGCCCGACGTTCGAAACCTACGGCATCCTGGCCGACACGAACCCGGAAATCGCGCTGCCAGACCTGGACATCCGCCTGGTCGACGCCCTTGAAGTCATCAACAAGGACGATTCCCTGACCAACATCCTGACCGAAAACATCCCGGCATGGTTCAACCTGCTCAACCGCGGTTACAACATCGCCGGCATCGGCGGGTCGGACGAACACCATTACCGCGGCAACTACGGAAACCCGCGGAACATGGTGGCTTCGGCGACCGACAACCCGGGTGAACTCGATCCGACGACTGTTTTCCAGTCGGTGAAGGACTTCCACAGTCTGGTCATGGGCGGGCCGATGATCCGCCTTACCGCCGACGGCCTTGGAATGGGCGATGTCGTCCCGGCCGGCGAAACGGTTGACGTGCATGTCGTCGTCGAAGCCCCTGTCTGGATGGGCCTGAATTTCTGCCGTGTTTACGCGAACGGCGAACTGATCGGCGAATTCGTGCCTGGCGCGCGGGAAAACGTCATCCGCGTGGACGAACACATCACGTTCACACCGACCTCGGACGCGTGGATCGTCGCCCTGGCCGGCTCGGACCTGCCCGAACACGAAATGACCCCGGTCGGGGACAAGCAGCCGCTGTCCATCACCAACCCGGTGTTCATCGATGCCGACAGTAACGGTTACGAAGCGATTTACGCGAACGGCGCCCCGTGGGACGAAGAGTAATCCGGCAGATCAGCGCCCTTCCAGCGCCTTCATGATATCAACACCCATTTCGCGGTTCATGTGAAGCTGTCCAAGTTCGTATTCCCACGTCGCGGTGGCGAGGTCCAGGTGCGCCGCAAGCGCCGTGCGCCGCGCGTCGGTCACAGCGATGGCCAGCCCCGTCCCGTTGGCGTAATCGGCTTCAGCGAGGTCCAGCAGGTCGTCCGCCAGCACGGTCTTCACCTTCTGCGCCGCCATCATGTGGGACAGCATGCGCACATTGCGATCGGCCGATGCGATGGCGGCGGCCCCCTCGATCTCAAGCTGCTCGACCTGCAATTCGGCCTGGCGTATCCGGGCCTTCTGCTGGGTCAGACCAGGGAACAGCGTGAAATCGAACAGCGGAATGCTGAGATTCAGGCCAAGCGTCCAGTAATCCGGATCCGTGCTGGTCGCAGCCGCGGCGGCAAGGATGTCGGCGCCGTAATTGAACGAAAGCCCCAGGGACGGGACGAACGCCATCTTGCCCGACTTCAGGTCAGCCTTCATCGCGTCGATCTGGATCTTCTGGACCTTCAGATCCCACCGCGAATCAATGGAAGCGTCCGCGTCAACCGGCGCGGCGTCGCCATCCGCGCCCATCGCGGCCAGGAGGTCGGCGCTGAGCCCCGATGACGGGGTTCCGGCCACATCGGCGTTGATTGCGGGCATCGGAAGCTGCCCCTTGACTCCCATCAGTATCCCCAGCGCTTCCCGGGCGTCGGCCAGCGCGTAACCCGCCTTCACGATGCCCACCCAGGAAGACACGAGGTCGGTTTGCGCGCTGCGCACGTCCATCACGTTGCCCACGCCGGCGTCCATCCGCGCCTCGGCCAGGCGCAGATGTTCCATCAGCGCGTCGAACTGCGACCGGTACACCGTGATCAGGGTAAGCGCGGTTGCAGCCTGGTAGTACGCCTCCGCGACGGAATAAAGAAGGACCTGCCTGGCCTGTTCGATCTGCAGTTCCGTCACTTCCGACTCGGACCTGGCCGATTCAATCAGCATCCACTGCCGGGCCTCGATCAGGGGCACCTTCAGGGAAAGGCCCGCGGTCAGGCGGCTGGTGTCGCCGGGACCGTTCACTTCGGAAGTTCCATCGTCCAGCGCGACCGCGTTTTCCGACAGTGAATATGCGAATGAACCGTACAGGGACGGCAGAAGTCCGGCCCACGAAGCCTGCAGCTTCGCCGAGGCGATCGCCATGTCTTCCTTCAGCACAAGCAGGGACCGGTTCGTCGAATCCGCCTGGCGGACCGCCCCGGCAAGCGTCACCGACGGACCGGACGCGGGATCGGGAATGTCGGGAAGCGTGAACGGTTCAACAGCCGAAGCGACCTGGGCGGAAGAAGCGAAGGGAACCAGGACCATCCCGGCCAGGAGCACGCCGATACCGAAAGTACGCGAAATCAGGTTCATCTTTCCCCCGGGGTTCGTCATTCGAATCTCAATGCCTGGATCGGGTCGAGCTTCGACGCCTTCCAGGCGGGGTACATGCCGAATGTTACACCAACAAGCGCGCTGAATCCGACAGCCAGGAACGAAAATTCGGGCTGGATCAACAAAGGCCAGTTGAACGTGGACACCAGGTATTTTGCCGCGCCGATCCCGCAGGCAACCCCCAGCAGGCCACCGATGACCGACAGGACGACCGACTCGATCAGGAACTGGAACATGACCGTCGAAGGCCTGGCGCCCAGGGCCATCCTCAAGCCGATTTCCCGCGTCCTTTCGGTCACGCTTACCAGCATGATGTTCATGATGCCTATGCCGCCGACAATCAGGCTGACAAGCGCGATCCCGGCAAGCAGCGACGTCATGGTTTTCGCGCCTTCCTGCTGTGCCTGGGCCATTTCGGAAAGGTTTCTGACCGTGAAATCGTCTTCCACGCCCGGCCTGATCTTGTGGTTCACGCGCAGCAGCTTTTCGACCCCGACCCTGGACGCCTCAAGCGCTTCCGGCGATTCGGCGCTGATCATTATGGGCCCCGGGATGAACTGCTGGAGTCCGCCCGACAGCTTCGCGCGGAACGTCTTCCACGGCACGAACACCGCGTCGTCTTCATCTTCGCCGCGCGCGCTGCTGCCCTTCGCCGCCGCGATGCCGATCACCTGGAAAGGAATATTGTTGATGCGCACGACCTCGCCGACCGCGTCGACTCCCTCACCAAAGAGGTTCGTGACGACCGTCCGCCCCAGCACCGCCACCTTCGCGCCGCGGTGATTGTCCTGATCGCTGAAAAGCTCGCCGGAATCGGTGGCCCAGCTCCGGATCGCGAAGTAATCGACCGAAGTGCCCCTGACGGACGTCTGCCAGTTCTGGCCGTTTCCCTGGACCTGCGCCCCGACGGCCATCAACGGCGCCACGTACTTGACCCCGTCCACCTGTTCCCGGATGTCCTCCATGTCGTCCCATGTCAGCGACGGCTGTGACCCTGCGCCACCGCGCATTCCGCCTGTCCGGGACGACCCGGAAAACACCAGCAGCATGTTGCTTCCCATGCTCTGGAAAGCCTCGGCAACCCGCGCGCGTGCGCCTGCCCCGATCGCCGACATCGAAATGACCGCGGCGACACCGATGACGATGCCCAGCGTGGTCAGGAAGCTGCGCATCTTGTTGCGCAGCAGTGCCCGGCCCGCGACCCAGACTGTCTGGATGATGGTCACGGCACCGCCTCCCCGGACGGCGTCACGACCGAAGGCGACTGACGCCTGTCGGCCACGATCTGCCCGTCCTTCATTTCCACGACCCTTTCGGCCCACGCCGCGATGTCCGGTTCGTGGGTTACAAGGACCATCGTCAGGCCCCCGTCCACAAGTCCCCGGAAGAAACGCATTATCTCGACGCTCGTGCTTGAATCCAGGTTTCCGGTCGGCTCGTCGGCAAGAATCACCGACGGCGACGCGACAAGGGCGCGGGCGATCGCCACCCGCTGCTGCTGGCCGCCGGAAAGCTGGTTCGGCGCGTGATTTGCCCGATCCCCCAGCCCCACGCGGTCAAGGGCCTCCAGCGCGAGCCGGCGCCGTTCCCTTGCCCCTACCCCGCGATACAGCAGCGGCAGTTCGACGTTTTCAAGCGCCGATGTCCTTGCCAGCAGGTTGAAGTTCTGGAAGACGAAACCGATCGTGCGGTTACGAATCCCGGCAAGCCGATTCCGGTCAAGCCTGGAAGTGTCTTCCCCGACCAGGTGGTACGAACCGGAAGTCGGCCTGTCCAGCAGACCGAGTATGTTCATCAAAGTGGATTTGCCGGACCCCGAAGCGCCCATGATGGCCAGGCATCCTCCCTCCTCGACGGTCAGGGAAACGCCCCTCAGCGCATGCACCTGTATCTGGCCGGTGTCAAAAACCCTTGTGATGTCCTTGAGCCTTATAACTTCGCCCATGCGAATTCCTGTCGGCCTGTCGCCCGCCGGTCACTTCCCGGCCGGCTGCGTTTTGCCCGTGGCGATTCCAGTGATCACGAGGTCGCCCTCGGCAAGCCCCGCGATCACTTCGGTGACCCTTCCATCCGTGATGCCGGTGGTCAGCGAAACCTTTGCCGGTTTCTTGTCCGCCCCCGGTACCCACACGGTCTGCGTGGATGTCGCGTTCCGGGCAAGTTCGGTTTCGTCCGTCCCGCCTGCCGGGCGGGAATCAGCACGCGGCGGGCCACCCATGAACCCGAAAGGCATCGACGCCGGCTTCTTTCCCTGCGAGCCCATCGCGACCGCCCCGCCATCCGCGCCCTCGACGGCCGGTGGCTTGAACCGGAACGCGGAATTGGAAACCAGCAGGGTGTCGGCGCGACGCGCGACGATGAAGGCCACGTCCGCGGTCATGCCGGGCCGCAGGGACATGTCCGGGTTTTCGACGGACACGACCGCGTCGTAGGTGACGACGTTCTGCACAGTCGTCGGTGAATACCTGACCTGCTTGACCGTTCCATTGAAGGTGCGGGACGGGAACGCGTCGACAGTGAATTCGACCTCCATTCCGGCGGTGACCTGCCCGACGTCCGATTCGGCCAGGCTGGTGTGAACCTCCATCCTGCGGAGGTCTTCCGCGATCTGGAACAAGGTCGGGGCCTGGAATGACGCGGCGACGGTCTGCCCCACGTCGATCTGGCGTGAAATCACGACGCCATCGATTGGCGACACGATCGACGTGTATTCAAGGTTGGTCTGGGCCTGCTTCAACTGGGCGCTCGCCTGTGAATACGACGCCCGGGCGGATTCCAGCTCCGCCTGCGCCGACTTGTACGCGGCGATCGCCGAATCGGCTTCCATGTCGGTGGCAAGCTTCTTTTCCCGCAGGCCGGCCGTCCGCTCCATGACCTGTTTCCTGTCGAACAAGGAGGCTTCGGCCCGCGCGATACCGGCCCTGGCCGTCTTTACCTGCGCCTTCGCCTTCAGCACGTCGAATTCCGTAAGGCTGGGGTCAATCGTCGCCAGCACCTGGCCCTTCGTAACCGCTGAATTGAAATCGACAAAGATTTCCTTCAGCCGCCCCGACACCTGGCTGCCGACCTGCACGGTGACCAGCGGCGACAAAGTCCCCGATGCGGTCACCTTGTATTCAACGTCACCGCGCCGGATCGCCGCCGTCTGCCATTCGGGACCGGCCGGTTCGCGCTGACCGATGAAATGCCACGCCGCGCCCGCACCGACGACCACCGCGACAAGAACGCCGGCGGTAACTATGCCTGCCTTTTTCGTCATGCTCGCCATCCATCAATGCCGTAAGGGACGGGAAAACCGCCCGTGATACCCCGCCAATCTGCCAACACGTTGTAAAGGAAGTGTTTTGAGTCTTCAAGAATTAGTATCGGACGCGGCGGGACGTCAGTATTCCAGCGACAGGTACTGCACGGACGGGGTCAGCACGACCTGGACGGAAGGACCGGTTCCGGGCGACAGCAGTTCCACGCCATACTGATCATGCAGCGTCGTGGAGACCACGGCCGGCGGCATCGGCAGCTCCAGCTCGAACGTCGTGTCCGGCCCGCCCTCGGCCGCGACGCCGTACGTCACGTCAGGCTGGTTCCTGCCGTCCCACATCGCCAGTACCAGCTTTTCTTCATCATCCACGAACGCCAGGACATATACGTCGTTCGGAAGGCCCATTATCGCCCCCACGTCCGCAGCGAACCTGCCCGCCCCGGCCACTTCCACCGACGCCATCAGCGCGTTCCATGCCGGCTTGGGGGTGCGGACCGTGTCGTCGACGCCCGGGAATTCCCACAGGCCGAAATAGTTTTCGTGCGGTCTTACCGGACTGACGTCGGCGGGGTCGTCGTCATAGAAGGTGTACCAGTACCAGCCCTCGACACTGTCGCGCGCGGCCAGCAGCAGACTGCGCACCGCGTACTGCGCGACGATCTCCTTTGAAAGCTCGTACGACGGCCAGCCGAGCTCGGTGTAGTAGATTTCCTTGTCGGAACAACCGGCGGCGGCCAGCATGTCACGGGCCACATCGGTCATCCATGTCTGCCCGCGCTTGGCGTATTCGTAATCGGTTTCGTCGTATTCCGGGGAATCGAACTGGATGAAAGTGTACGGATGCAGCGCCAGTATCTCGAAGTAGTCGCACAGGTCAGGCCTGGCCTCCAGGCTGCGGGCAAGGAAGTTCCAGGTGTTGAACAGATCGACGTCGTCGTACGACGACATGCCGCCAAACGCCACGCGTGCGTCGGGGCACTCGGCCTTGATGGCGTTTGAGGCGGCGACGACCATTTCGGCGTATTTGACCGGGTCAGGCGCAACATGCCAGAATCTGGTTATGTTCTGTTCGTTCCACAGCTCGTAATCCTTGATCGTGGCGCAGTAACGCTTCGCCATCTCGCCGGCGTAATTCGCATACTTGGCGACATCGAGGGTGCCGTAAACGTCCGGGTTCGTCTGGGCCCAGTCGTTGCCGTAATAAACAACCGGAACCAGGCTGACGTTATGCTCGACCGCCCTGGTGGCCGCGCCGTCCGTCTTCTCCCAGCGCCAGACGCCTTCCTCCGGCTCCACGTTGCTCCAGCGGAAACCACGCCTGGCACGCATCCCGCCGATCGCGGCGTACTGATCGAATTCGAACTCGGTCTGCGCGTCGCCGGTCACGGTGGTGTCCATGTGCGACGCCACGCCGACGATCTGGTTCAGGCGCTGGCCTTCCGGCATCAGTTGTTCGTACCAGGGGGCCTGCGCGCCTTCATCTGAAACGGCGTCCGCGACGTCCGGGACATCCACGGCGTCCTGGCCCGCGTCGACCGCGGCATCCAAGCCAGCCAGGTCTTGTGCGACGTCCGCCACGTCCGGCCGCGCAACCACGTCGGAAGCGTCGACCGCGACCACGGCATCTACCACGTCCAGGTCGCCGGCGTCGCCGCCCATGTCACCGGAACCGGTATCGTTTCCACTTCCGCCGGAACACGCGACCATCGCCGCGACCAGGAACGCGAATCCTTTAGTTACCTTCAAAGTCCACCTCTTCCGGGGGCCGCCGGGATTTCACGTTGACGCACCGGGCCGCCGGGGCTTAAATTCCTGTGCGGAATTGTAGTCAATAAGGGCGAATCGGCAACCGCAACCCTTGAGGAACAAAGCCATGCACGCGAAACACCACGGACTTGTTAATCTTTCAGCGTTTCAGGCGCTTCTGGCGCATCGCGGTAAAATTTCCGGCATGCACCTGCGTGACATGTTCGCCGACGATCCTTCCCGATTCAAACACCTGTCGCGCAGCGCGGCGGGAATCCATTACGATTTTTCCAAACACCTGATTACCGAAGAAACCCTGGGGCTTCTGATGACGCTGGCGGCCCAGACCGGCCTGAAGGCCAGGATTGCCGCCATGTTCGCCGGGGAAAAAATCAACTGCACGGAAGGCCGCGCGGCCATGCACGTCGCCCTGCGCGCCCCTGCCGGGGCATGTATGGCGATTGACGGACGCGACGTGGTCCCGGACGTCCATGACGTGCTGGATCGCATGGGCATGTTCGCGCGGTCAATCAGGGACGGTTCGTGGAAGGGATACACCGGCCTGCCGGTCAGGAACGTGGTCAACATCGGAATCGGCGGGTCCGACCTGGGGCCGGTGATGGCTTACGAGGCACTGAGGTTCTACTCCCGGCGCGACATGACTTTCAGGTTCGTGTCAAACGTCGACGGGTCGGACTTCGCGGAGGCGGTGCAGGGGCTCGACCCGGCGCAGACACTGTTCATCGTGTCTTCCAAAACGTTCAAGACGCTTGAAACGATGACGAATGCCCGTACCGCCAGGGCCTGGCTTGTCGACGCCCTGGGCAGCCAGGAAGCGGTATCCAGGCACTTCGCGGCGGTTTCGACCAGTGCGACGGCCGTGGTCGAATTCGGCATCGACACCGCGAACATGTTCGGCTTCTGGGACTGGGTCGGCGGGCGATACTCCATGGATTCGGCAATCGGCCTGTCCACCATGATCGCCATCGGTCCCGACAGCTTCAACGAAATGCTTCGCGGCTTTCACGAAATGGACGAACACTTCCGGACCACACCGCTGGACGGCAACATCCCGGTTATCATGGGCCTGCTGGCAGTCTGGTATGCCACGTTCATGAAGGCCGAATCGTTCGCGGTGCTTCCCTACGACAACTATCTCAAACGCTTCCCGGCCTACCTGCAGCAGTTGATAATGGAAAGCAACGGCAAGGGTGTCACGGTCGACGGCACGCCGGTCGATTATCCGACGTCAGCAATCTGGTGGGGCGAACCTGGCACTAATGGCCAGCATTCGTTTTACCAGCTCCTGCACCAGGGGACCCACCTGATTCCGGTGGATTTCATCGGTTTCGCCAACCCGCTCAATGCCCTCGGCAGCCATCACGACGTGCTTATCGCCAACATGTTCGCGCAGGCCGAGGCCCTGGCGTTCGGGCGCACACAGGAAGAAGTCCGCGCCGCCGGGACCGCCGAAACACTGGTTCCACACCGAACCTTCCCCGGCAACCGCCCATCGGCGACGATCCTGGTGGACACGCTCGACCCCGCGGCCCTGGGTCGCCTGATCGCCTTGTACGAACACAGCACTTTCGTGCAGGCCGCAATCTGGGACATCAATCCGTTCGATCAATGGGGCGTTGAGCTGGGCAAGGCTCTTGCCGAACGCATCATCCCGGAACTGCAGGCCACCGAGCCTCCTGCCCCGGCCCACGACACTTCCACGAACGAACTGATCCGCCGCTACCGAGCGATGCGCCGCCGGGACAGATAGCCGCGCGTAAGTTCCTCCCCCACACGAAAGGCAGCGCGTTGCAGACGGGACGGCAAATGTGAGGTGAGCCCCGTCGAGCCGAGCATTTCGCCGCCCTTAATCAATAAGGAATTCGTAGTGTGCAAGGTCCGCGATATCCCACGGCCATTGGCCATGGGCTCCCTGTGTAGAACGGCCCTCCCGTTGGTCGGGCCTCGGAGATCGATGGGACGATCGGGGTGAATTATCTAATTATTTGCGCTTGAGGACGATGTAATCGGTGTAGGTGGTGTCGTCGACGCCGTCGTCGTTCGTGTCTTCTTCATCGATCGTCTGGATGACCATCCTGCTGCCGTCGACGCAGAACTTCTGGCCGTTGGTGCTGTCGGCGCTGGTGCGGATTTCGTCACCGACGACGACCCACGTGCCTTCCTGGGGTTCCTGATCCTGGGTTTCCTGCGGCGCGCTGATGGTGCACTTGCCACTGGCGTACGTCACCGTCGCGTCGACCGATTCCTGCGTGTACTGCATGGCGATCTGGTCACACATCGTGCTGGCCGGAACCATTCCCTGACCCATCGCGGACAGGCAGGCATCCTTCAGGACGACTTCGATCGTGTATGCGACGTCGATGTCGGTGGTGCTGGTGCCATCGGCCCTGACTTCCATCTGGCCAAGCCACTGCAGGTCAGCGGAGAAGTACGAAGCGCCGTTCCTGCATTCCGGGAACTGTTCGGCCCAGGGGCTTTCGTTGGCTTCCGAACGGGTTTCCATGCAGAACGTTTCGATTTCCCAGGTTCCGACCGGATCGCCGCCGCAGGCCGTGAATTCCAGATCCTTGCAGATCGGGTCGTCGGTCACGACAACGACTTCCTTTTCGGTGAAGTACACGACGAACTTCGTGAAGTGATCCACTTCGCCGACGATCATGCCGTCAACCAGCTTGCTGCCGGGGACCTTCGTCCACTTGTCGCCGTCAAGCCACGCCAGGTTGGCTTCCATGCCGGACGGAACGCCGCCAGACTTCAGGGAGATTTCAACCTTCTGGGCGAACGTCGTGCCGTCGGGCCCGAAATCAAACACGTACGATCCCAGGCTGTCTTCGTCGACCATGCCCGCGATGTCCATCGTATTCAGCGTGATTTCCGTGTCAGCCGACAGGGCGCCGGCCGGAATCACAATCTGGGCCGCGCCGGACGGAAGGGCGACAGTCCCACCATCGGCCGCGGTCACGGTCGCGGAAGCCTGTTCACCGATCGTACCCTGCAGTTCAACGTTATTTCCGCCACAGGCGACCAGCGCCATTGCCACGACGACACTGAGAAACATGCAAACTTTCGAAAACTTAACCATTATTAAACCTCATTGATGACACGTGGAAAATTTCCACAACAATACGCCGCCGGTAAGGCAGGCGCGACCTGAAACGATGGGCTATTTTTACATTGGGGACGGACTCAGTCAATTGAACCCGCAATTTTTCCATCAATTCAACAGCTTCGGTGATTCACTTGATCAGCCTTACCCGTTACGGTTATCCTGTAAATCCGATATGCGAGGCTATCGAATATGACGATGAAGACGCTCCGTGAAATCAAGAAGGAATCCCTCCGACAGCAGCTCATCGACGTAGCGTTCGACCTGTTCAAAAAGAAGGGATTCGACAACGTCACAATCAACGAAATCACTGACATCGTGGGGATTTCGCAGCGCTCGTTCTTCCGGTACTTTCCAACGAAGGAAGCCCTGGTCCTCCACGACCAGCCCCGACGCGACGAACTGATCAGGTCAATCCTGACCGCGGGGGGCGACGCCATTCCGCCCTTCGAGCGCATCAAGCACTGCATCGCGCTTGTCGGGACGGATTACCAGAACAACCGCGATGTCGTGCTTGCCGAGCTGTCAATCGTCGCCGGTTCTCCTTATCTCAAGGCAATCGACCTTTCTTACGACCTCCAGCTTGAAGCGCTCTTCGTCCAGTGCCTTAGGACTTACCGTGGTCGGCAGTATCTTGCCCGGCGGCAGGCCATGCTGGCAGGCTCAGCGTTGTTCGGCGTGCTGCGGGTGCTTGTCTGGGAATGGATCGGCAGGGGGGCGAAGCATTCCCCGCAGGGCGCCATCAGGGACGGAATCAGGTTCGTCGACGGCCTCGCCTGCTCGTTTCAGCCTGTAGAACGAACACCACGGACTGCCGTTGCCCGCGGCGGTAAATCGATCGAAAACCAGGCCGAATCCACCTGACGACGCTGGCCTCCAGATTTGTCCAATGCATAAATCCCGCTTGACCATATCTGGCTATACCCGCTATTGTAAAGGCCTCACACATCCGGCGATGGCTTATGGCTGACGTTTCCAGCAGGACCAGTGACGAATCCGGAACGTCCGTTCGCGGCAGGAAAAAGGAAACGACCCGCGACAAGCTGCTCGCCGTGGCCACGAAACTTTTTCTGGAAGAGGGCTTCGACAACATCACCGTGGAAAGGATTTCCGCCGAGGCCGGGGTTTCGGGCCGCACCTTCTTCCGGTACTTCCCGACAAAGGAACACGCGGTGTTTCACGACCGGGCGAAGCGACTGGCGCTCTTCAGGAATTCGCTGAAGGAAGCGCCCGGACACGATTCACCTTTCGACATAGTGAAGTCGGCCTCGACCGTGGTGGCGGAATACTACGACGGGCATCTGTCGGAAGTGTCGACCGAATTCAAGGTGATTTGCGGTTCCCCTTCCCTGAGGGCGGAACATCATGCGGCTTTCCGGCGCATGGAAACGTCGATGGCCCGGTGCTTCCGGCAATTCAGGGGCAAACGGTTCATGACAACCCGCCAGTCGGCCATGTTCGCCGCCGCCTTCCTGGGCGCGCACAGGTCCATGGTCTGGGAATGGTTCGCGGGCGGGTGCAAGGCGCCGTTCGCCCGCAGACTTCCCGAAGTCTTTGACGTAATTGACATCCTGGCCGACGCAATCTACATCGGGCGCAAGCCCTGAAGCGCCCTTGACCTGACCTGGCGGAAAGATCACCGCACCATTCCTTAAAACGATTTACCTGGGTTGAAAATCATCGGAGGGTTGCCGGACGGGTCACTTCTGGACGCATTCGCCTTCGTACACAGGCCTGACGCCGGCGCACGCGGCCATGCACTTGTTGCTGTAAGTCACACCGTCTTCGCCGCAGACGGGCGCGTACATCATGTCGCAGACGCATTCATCCGGCACCGGATAGCAGTGACCCATGCAGTCGGCGCCGCCGGCGTCGGGGCTGCAGTTCGGATCGTCGTAAACGCAGGCCATGCCTTCCGGACAGGCGAACCCGGCGAAGCCGCCGCAGACGCACATGCCGGTGTCATCCATCCTGCAGTCTTCCTGCTGCCACACACACACGCCGTTCATGCACACCTGACCGTCGACGCAATCGGCATTGGACGTGCAGGCCGGATCCACGATTTCGCATTCGCCTTCGTACGCGATCCCGATACCCGAGCACTTCGCCACGCAGGCATTGCTGTACGTACGGCCGTCTTCACCGCAGACCGGCGCCCATTCCTGGGTGCAGAAGCATCCGTCCATGATGCAGACGCCATCAAGACAGACGTAACCTTCGGGGCAGGAGCCATCGGCATCACAGCCCTGTTCGATCGGCACGCAAACGCCATCAACGCACTGCTCGCCTTCGGCGCAGGGCACATCGTCGGCACAGTAGGGCTGTTCGACCCGCACGCACATCGTCGATTCGCAGCAGTAACCGGCTTCGTCGCAGGTTCCGGTGCCAATGCACATCATGCCGTCGCCGCAGTCCGCGTCGCTGTAGCATTCAAACACGCCGCATTCGGTCTGGGCCACGCAAGTACCGTCGACGCACTGCCACCTGGTCGCGACACCGGTCGCGGGGTCGGTCGGCACATCGCCGTACATCTTGTAGCAGTCTTCGTCGACGACGCATTCCTGTTCGGCCGGGATGCAGCAGATCGAGCCTTCACCGCAGACGCCTTCCGGGTAGGCGTTTCCGTACATCCAGTTGGTGCCTTCCGGGCAGGCGCCGTTTTCATCGTACGGGAAGCAGAAGCCACCCATCGATTCGCAGGTGTCGACCGTGCCGGGGACGCACTGGCCCATGCACCAGGTCGGATCGATCAGGCCGTCGTTGTCGGTATCGGTGCCCGCGCACCAGTCGGTCATCTGGCAGACGTAACCTTCCGGACAATCGTAATCGGAGGAGCAGCCGGGTTCCTGGTCGGGAACGCAGTAGCCGACGCCCTGACCGTTGTCGCACTCGCCCCAGTAGGCGATTTCCACGCCCATGCAGTAAGCGAAGCAGTCGTTGGAGTAGGTGTTGCCGTCAGTACCGCAGACGGGGGCCCATTCTTCCGTGCACATGCAGTCGATCGGGGGCATCGGGTCCGCTTCCTGTGCGGCGCCGGAGGCGTCACCGGGAACCGGGTAGTAGAATTCGCAGTGGTAACCGGAACCGCAGTCGGCGTCGGTCCTGCATTCGTTGTTCACGACGATCGGTTCGCACACGCCCTCGGTCGGCCAGACCTGGCCTTCACAGTAACCGTAGGGGTAGCAGTCGCATTCGTAACCTTCTTCACATGCGCAGTCCGCGATGACGCAGGACATGCCTTCCGGGCAGTCGGAATCGGCCTGGCATTCGTAAGCAATCATCGCCCTTTCGACAGGCGCGCCACCATCAGCCGAACCGGCAGCCGTTCCGTCGAACGGGGTCGCGTAAAACACGCACTGGAACCCTTCCGGGCAATCGCCGTCGCCGTAGCAGCCGGTCGGAACGTCGTCGCAATACCAGTTGCAAAGTCCTTCCAGGCAGGCCCAGTTACCGGGGCAATCGAGCCTGGGCAGATCCGGGTAGTTCCAGCAATCTTCGGGCTGTACGCACTGGGCGCCACAGTCGCCGACGGTCACCCAGACTTCCCCGAACATCTTGGTTTCGAATTCATCCCAGACCGTGACGTGGTAGGTCTTGCCGGGTGTCAGGTTTTCGATGTTGATCGAAAGATCGACCGGGCACATGCAGCGAACCACTTCGACAGACTTGTCGACTTCACGAAGCGTCAGTTCTTCGCCGTTGATTTCCATTTCCCAGGAAATGTCGGCGTTGCACTGGTACTGCGCGTCGTGATGAATGATCGTGGCGGACGTGTCGTAAGCAATCGCTTCGATCATGTTGCCATCAATCAGCGAACGCACGGCAAGGCCGCTTTCGAGCTTGCATCCCGACGTCGCGGCATCGCCCAGGAGCGGGCCGTCGCCTTCCTCGGTCACGAAAACGCAGCCGGCCATCGAAACGGCGACAACGAGCGTCAACGCGAAAAGTTTGAAAGTACGCATTTGAGGTCCTCCAAAAGGCCCAACCCGGGCGGTATTACAACGATAAAAGGAACTTACGGTGTATTGTAACGACTTCGTTAAGCCCAATTCAAGTGCCGGCAACGCAAGCGCACACTTTTCTAACAATAATTGTTGCAACGTTTAATCGGCGGGCCTGATTTCGATTTCGGTGTCGAACGTCATCGATTCCCCGGGGGCGAGTTCGACCGCTTTCGCGAAGACTTCCATTTCCAGTTCCTGGTCGCGTTCCGGATAAGCGTAAAGCCACGTGTGTTCGACCGCGTCGTCGTCGAAACGGTAAGTCACCGTCAGGCCCTTCGTCCCTGAAAACGACCATTCCCCGGCCGGCGCCGACTGGTCATAGAAGTGTTCACCCTGGCGCATCCCGGCGATCACGTCGCCCACATCCTTGTCAACGACGGTCCCGTCACGGGCAGTGAAGGCGAATGTCGTCGACGCCAGTTCACCAAGGTCCATTTCCATGTGCGGACGCAAACGGGCGGTAAGCGTCGACGAACCGGGGTTTGTCAGTGTCGTTGACACACGAAGTATCGGTTCGAGCGGGTCAAGCTGATACGACCTGACCAACTTGTAACCGTTCATGGTGTTCAACGTCACCTTCAGGCCGGTGGCGGTGATGGCCGAAGCGCTGCCAGGTTCCACCCATCCCATGAAGTTGAATCCTTCCCCGACGCGGTCTTCAAGCCCGCCGGCAAACGGGAAAAACAGGTTGCGGCGCTGGTCCCAGGCCGTGACGGTCTGACCCGTACCACGGTCGGTAATGCGCAGCGCGCGCCCGGCCAGCGTCGGCACCACATCGACCTCCAGCGCGGCGTTCCTGATCGTCTTAACCTCAGCGTCGGCCCCGATCATCATCCACAGCATCGTGATCGTGTCCACGCTGCCGGACGCTTCCCGGTATGTCGTGAAACCGTGGTCGTTCATCATCTGGATGAAGAAGCTGACTTCGTCCCACGTGGCCATGCCCGGGTTCCATTTCAACATCCCGTCCTCGATGCGGTACCCGTTGCGCGGGAAGAATCTGGCGTAAACCAGCGGCATCGCGGCAACTGCCACGCGATCTTCCAGTTCGGCATCGCCGTCGACCAGCAGCGCCGCTTCCGCGAACAGCGCCTCGCCGGTTTCCATGACTTCTTCCGTCAGGTAGCCCTGCCCCGGATTCGAATAGAGGTGCATGTGGATGTCTTCGTCGTCGACCTTGTCCTGCAGCAGCGTGATCCAGTCGAAGATCGGGCCCCAGGCGGGACCGTAATAATCCTTCAGGAACCGCTTGATAAGCGCGGTCGGGTCGCGATCGGGGTTCCACAGCATCTGCATCGTGAACCACGGCCGCAGCATGCTGAATTCCCCGCCACCGCCCTGCCCCATCCCCTGCATGAACATTCCCTCGACGCCGATGTCCCGGTAGAACCGGATGTTGTCGGCCAGGGCGTGAAAATTCGGGAACGGGTTGTAGTAGTGCATGAAGTCGACGATGTAATGCCAGATATACAAGTGGTCCGTGATTTCCGACCACGCCTCGGCCCGCTGCTTGTAAACCGCGTTGTCTTCGCATGTGCGGATCGGGTGGCTGTCGCAGGACGGGTACATGTGGCACAGCCAGACCGCGACGTTTTCTTCCATTTCCAGCCCGACGGGAGGCTCTTCCGTATACATGTAGGCAAGAGTGCCGATCTGCTTGTCCGGATAAACCTGGGCGGTGCGTTTCGCCAGTTCGTTGACGAACCAGAACTGCGTGCCGCCTTCCGACTGGTAAAGATCATTCATCGCGCGGCAGTTGTCGCATTCACACTGGTTGTAGTGATCCATCTGCGAAAAATTGTGCTGCTGGGCGTCGGGATGGGCCGCCATCCGTGCCAGCATCCGTTCGGTAACAATATCCAGCACCTTCGGGTTAGTCAGGCACAACTGCGTTTCTTCGCGCACGCGGACACCGCCGATTTCCGAAAAATATTCGGGGTTCGTGTCCCAGAATTCATCGGGCGAAATGAAGTTGAAGTATGTGTGGCAGATGCCGTCGTTCCAGCGCTCGACGCCGAATTCGGCGTCCGGGCCGGAACTGCCGTTGTTTTCACCCTGGTGGGCCCAGAACGACCTGTCGGCGTCGGGCCAGGTGTAAGTCGTCGTTCGCCACTTGAAAGGCGGCTTGTACTGATGTTCAAAGTCAATCGGGAAATCAACATCGACGGCCGGCGGGACGATTGTGACGCCTGGCGCCGTCCAGCGGACGTTCAGGGCGACTTCAAGGAATTCGTGGACGCCGTGCATGGTGCCGGCCGCCGGATTGCCGGCAATCACGATGTTTTCACCGACGGCCTTCAGGATGTATCCGTCGTCGCCCAGCGCGTCCATGTCGGGGACAACGCCCAGACCGGATGCCTCGAGCCCAGCCCCGACCACGATTCGCGGCGTTTCCTGCGATTCGACCGCAGCAACGACAGGAAGCGTCAGGCCGGTTGCCTGCAGGAACATGGCCTGAATTTCGTTCGCCGCCGTCTTTTCCGACGAACTGGCTTCATCGGCCACCACTATCACGTACGAAGTCGCGCCGGCGGTCACGATCGGGAATGACGGAACCGGGGTTCCCTGATCCTGGCCTTCGGTGTCCACGCGCGGAACGTCCACGGGCTGGACGTCATCGACCGTGTCGGTCGCATCGGCCGGATTGACGGCATCCGACGCGTCGGCCGGCTGGATTGTGTCCGACGTCGTTTCATGGCCCCTGTCCGTCGCGCCGTCATCCGTCGGCGACAAATCGGGCAAGGCCGAATCGGCCTGGACGTCCTGGACGGCATCGGCCCCGGCATCGTCAGGCACGACGTCGCCGCCGCACCCGGAAGACCCTGAAACCACTGCAATCCCGAGCACAAGAATGCCCGGAAGCATCATCATTCGAATTCTGTTCATGCCTGAAATCCTCGACTGGCGCACGACGGGTGAAGGATAGCCGAAACGGGGTTACATGTCGTCAGCGATGAATCCGAAGTAACGCCCCATCCAGTAAGGAAGAAGGTATCCGGCGGGCTGCTCGGCGGTCTTCAGGTTTTCAGCGCAGGTTTCGCGCGAATTGGGGTCGCCCCACCATTCGAAAACCGAGCTGCAACGTTCTTCAACCGGGATCTGATCTTCGGCCAGGCTTCCGTGGCGCGGCGAAACCTTCCATTCGGGATAAACGGTCGAATCCTTCGCGCGCCGGATGTTGTCGGTCGGAAAACGCTTCAGCGTGCAAACCGAATCCTTTATTAATTTCTGGACTTCGACAACGTCGTACGCTTCCGGGTCCATCCTGCTGACAACGCACATGTTCATGAACGGATTCGCTTCGTCCCACAGGTCGCGCCCGTCCAGGTCCGGTCCCTTCGTGTTGTCGCGGAATTTCTGGACGTAAATGTCGCGCAGTTCCTTTTCGGGTTCGAACCAGACAAGGTTGAACCAGTTCAGCATCGCGATATTAATGGTGTCGTAATTCGACTTCGCGCCCTTGGCCAGATCCATCGTATCCAGGTACGTCCGGTAGTCGGCCGGCGCGTCCCATTCAAACGGCTGATCGATGCACTGGAGCGTGCCCGACATCTGCAGCAGGCAGTCGTAATAGGTAGCCATCAGGACGGGATCGCCCGTGGCAATCGCCGCTGACCTGATCCAGGCAAGCGCCATTACCGCGTTTCCGCCCGGGGCCTCGTCGAAGGCCAGGGCGAAGGCGGACCCGAACCGCGTCCGGCGGCCGTCGTAGTCCGTGATCATGAATTCGTGGTCAACCATGTGCTGCGCGACGGCCCGCAGGATTTCGACCGCCATCGCGTGCACATCCGGGTCATCGACAATCTTCGCCACGATGCCGGCCGCGAACATGTGTCCGGCGTATTCGTCCTTGCTGGCGTTGTCCTGCCAGCAGAAACCGGCGAAACGCGGATCCGTGCAATGGTTTTCATGCCGGAACCAGGCCCCGTTCCCTTCGTTCAGGGTCGGGTCCCAGGTCAGGAAGCAACCGTCGTCGTCCACCTTCACGAACTGGTTGCCAACCATGTTTTCGCCGCGAGGCACGTACCTGGCGTACTTCGCGTTGTCGGTCGCCGCGCTGGCGTATGGTTCTTCGTCTTCGATGCAGTACTGCGAAGGCAGATCCGGGTCGCGCATGTCGCGGGTATAAAGCCCTGGCACCCCGGTGATCTGCAGCATCTGGTACGTTCCATTCAGCGTGCGCTTCAGGCTTGCAAGGGCATCCGCGTCATGGGTGGCTGCGTACCTGAAGGCCTGCGACGCAACGTAAAGACTGGACCAGAGCCCCGTGTTTTCCGACAGTGGATTCCTGCATGTCGGAAGCTGGTCGTCGGGCACGATTTCGGCCGGGACGTCCGAATCGCAAACGATTTCGCAAATGGCCGAATACGTCTCGTGCCCGGGCGCGTCCAGCGGTTTCTGGTGCAGCTTGACCCCCGCCCAGTCATAATAGGCCGCCTTCTGCGCCAGCGTCTTCGAACCGATGTATTCGACTTCAGGACACGCGGACCAGTCTTCTTCCGGCACGGCCCAGCGTTCGCGATAATCCCAGTGAACATCCGTGGCGTCTTCGACGGCATCAGCCGCGTCGACCGCGACCGAGTCATCCCCGACGACCGTCACGTCACCCGGCACGTCCGTCAAATCGCCCGCAATGGTATCTTCAACGTCATAAACCGCATCGGCCTGCACGGCGTCGAAAACATCCTGTCCCTCATCCGGGGAACCGACGACGCCCGAGCATCCGCCAGAAACTGCAAGACAGATCACCGCAAAACGCATCACATGTATCGCTTTCACATCCACCTCTTCCGGGAAAATCAACGTTTTCGACTGGCCGCGGCACCACCGCCGCCCCAGAATCCGAGTCCGATCAGGAAGCCCAGGTCGTACCAGACGCCGCTGTTCGGCGATTCGTACATCCGGCTTTCCTTGAAGATACTGACGACGAACGCGATCGGCGCGGACAGTCCGTGCCACAGTCCGACCCAGAAACCGGGACCGTCTTCAACCGGCGGCGGCTGACTGGCGCACCCCGCGACAAACAGGACCAGAACCGCCGAAAGCGCGACAAGGATGGGAATTCTTTTCTTCATGACAAAAAAGCCTCCGAAGCGGCTGGAATCGAATGTTAACATACCAGGCTGTTGACTAATCAACTTGATAAATGGCACAAGTGGATTCTGGTTCAAAAATCCAATGTCGCACTTCAGGAGGTTCACCCAATGGCCGGACTGTTAAGCAAACTCGGGGTAATCAAAAGGGTTATCACCTGGAAAATCAACGTCAACAAGATTGACATCGACTACAAGCCGAAGACCGACAACCCGAAATTCAAAACGGGCATGGAGGCCGCGGCGATGATTCCGGACAACGCGATCATCGCCGGTTGCGGAATGGCGTCCAACGTCAGGCCGGCCTCGATCTACAAGGCGGTCCGCGAAACGTTCATTCGCACCGGCCACCCGAAAAACCTGACGTGGATCAACGCGGGCGGAACCGGACTGCGTGGCAAGGCGCCGGGCGGCACTGAAGAAGTCTGCCTGCCGGGGCTGCTGACACATTACATGAGCGCCCACCATGAAACCGTCCGGGCCGGCCTGGAACTGGTCGCTAAGGGCGAAATGTACCTGACCGTATACCCGCAGGGCGTCCTGATCCACCTGATTGATGGACAGGGCCGCGGCGAATACGACCTGCTGACCGAAGTGGGCGTCGGCACTTTCGTGGACCCACGGGTCGGCACAGGCACCCAGGTCGAACCGGGCCGCGGCGAACAGATGGTCACCGCGGAAGGCGACAAGCTGCGCTTCACGCTTCCGAAGGTGAACGTGTCGGTCGTTGCGGCGACATACGCCGACGCGGACGGCAACATCTACATGAAGGACAGCCCGATGCTGACCGAGGTCAGGGAATCGACCCTGGCCGCGAAGCACAATGGCGGCCTGACGATCGTGAACGTTGCCGGCATCATCCCGCGCGACGACGCCAGCATCTTCATCCCGGCCGACAAGGTTGACGTGATCGTGGTCAACAGGTTCGCGGAACAGTGCGTCATGTTCCCGCAGAAAAAAGCACTTCTTGGCCTGACCCTGTCCCAGCGGATGAAAAACATACCGAAGTTCCTCGACGAACTGGCGATGTTCAACAAAATCCTCAAGCTGGACCCTGCGCGCGGTCCACTTGAACACATGCTGGCCCGCGAAACGGCGAAGCTGTTCATGAAGGTGGGCTTCCCGGGCGTCCGCACGATTATCGGTTACGGCCTGCCGCAGGAAGTCGGCGGGATGGCAAACCGCGGCGGCATGGGCCACGACATCACCTACCTTATCGAAACCGGTGTCATGGGTGGCGTGCCGGTCCCGGGCTTCTTCTTCGGCATGGCGATTAACCCGGAAAAGCTGGTGTCGTCGGCCGACATGTTCCATTACGTCGAAGACAACCTGGACGTCGTCATCCTTGGCATGCTGCAGGTCGACCCGGCCGGCAATGTGAACGTTTCCCGCAAGTCCAAGAACGTCAAGGAATACGTGGGGCCCGGCGGTTTCATCAACCTGGTGACCTACGCGAAGAACATCATCTTCATCGGGCAGTGGACCGCGAAGGCGGAAGTCGAAATCGTCGATGGCAAGCTAGCTGTGAAAAATCGCGGCATCCCGAAGTTCGTGAAGGAACTTGAAGAAGTCACCTTCAACGCGAAGAAGGCCCTGGAACGCGGCCAGAAGGTCTACTACTGCACGACCGCCGGCACGTTCAGGCTGACCGAACGCGGCATCGAACTGATCGCGATCGCCCCCGGGCTGGATATCCAGAAGGACATTATGGACGTTGCCCCCTGGGCGAACATCGTCCTGCCCGAAGACGGGAATGTCGCGGTGCTGGACCGGTCGGTCATGACCGGTGAAGGCTTCAAGCTGGCGTGGGAAAACAGGGAATGATGGCGGGCGGATTTTCACCCGCCCGTACAAGTACCGGGATCATTGATCAAGCCGTGCGCCGACCGAATACCCCACGAACCGGAACCCGCCGTCTGTCCTGAAGTTGAATCCCATGAAGGCGTAAGGCAGCAAAACGAAGTAGTGCTTGAGCGTCACTTCGTTAACGCCGTCCGATTCGGTCGAAGTCGTGTGGAACATATTCTGAATCGACGGACATGCGGAAATGCCGTCCATGACCCCCTCGGAATAAACGCCTTCCGTGCTGAGCGCGCCAAACGAGCCACTTCCATCGGCGTTTATGATGGCCTTCCCGGCACTGCGGCCGGCGCCGTGCGCGTCGTTCCACACATTGATGTACTTGTATTCACCCGCCAGGTTGGCCAGCGTCATCGAGGGCAGGATCTTCATGGCCAGGATGAATCCGTAGCCCGTTCCCATATCCAGGACAAATATACCGTTCGGGTCCGGAGCATACGCGAAGCCGGTCAGGTTGAGCCCGGAACCGTCCATCGTCACATCGATACGTGCGTGGTCGGAAGCGTTCACATCCCAGGTACCGGTGACGTTCGGCGATTCGACCGGGAAGACGCCGGACCATTCTTCCGGTGCCATCGGGGCCAGCGTGTTGTCGCCAAGATCGGTCGCGTAGGCTTTGACCCGGTAAGTGCCATCGTCGATGATCGAAAGAAGTCCCCATTCCTTGATGTCGGATGAACCGTTCACGGCGAGGTTCGAAATGTGGATATACACATAATCGCCGGGGATGTTGGCCTTGTCAGCCATGTTGTCGGTTCCGCCGTTGACACCGAACGAAATCGTGTTGTTCGGATTGCCGGTGTCAAAACTCGCGGCGATCAGCTTTTCGTCCAGTTCAACGGCGTAAAATTTGTCACCAGCAGCGTCGATCTGCAGGATGCCATCAAGATCGCCACCCATGACAGTGAAGTTGACTTCCGAATTCTGCCCCGTCGTTTCGTTTACGACTTCACAGGTACCGGCGGCATGATCAACCGAAAACACCACAAGATCGCCGTGTGAAGCCGAACCGGCGTACACGCTCACACCTGCGGGACCTCCATTGTCAGTCGCGGTGTCGTCCAGTGTCACCAGATCTTCGCCGGGCAGCGTGTCGTCTTCCGGAGTCCCGTTCGTGCCGCAACCCGCGACCATCAGCACCATGAAGGCAAACGTAAGAAGCTTCTTCATCAAATCCCCCTTCAGCATAAACTCGGTCCACAAGCCTGGAATCAGGATGGCGATATTATGTACGTGCAATCGACGGGAATGTAAATATCGCGTCCGGGATGATGTCGGGAAGGATCACGCCCTGCGCGCCCAACGCAGCTTTGCGGGCGCCGATCTAGGATTGTCGCGGCGTTCGGCGGCGCCGGCCCGGATCACTTCATCGGAAATTTCCGAATAAACGCCGTCTGCAAGTCCGGCCTTGAAGGCCTTTTTCACCCTGCGATCCTCGCCGGAGTGGAAAGACATTATGGCCACGCGGCCACCGGGATTCAGGCAGTCGGGAAGGACGCGCAGGAACGATTCAAGGGCCTTGAATTCTTCGTTGACCTCGATGCGGAGCGCCTGAAACACCCGCCTTACGGCCAGGTCGGCGTCTTCCTGGGTTCGCGCGCCGGAAGCCTTGCGGACGACTTCGGCCAGCGCCCTTGTCCCTTCGAATCGACGGCCCGCAATGGCCTGCGCAATATCGGCGGCGGCCGGCTCGTCCGAGTCGTCCGCAAGAACGGTCTCAAGCTTTACGGGCGAAACTTTTTCCAGCCACGCCGCGGCCGTTATGCCCTTTTCAGGATTCATCCTCATGTCCAGCGGACCGTCGAACTTCACCGAAAAACCGCGGGCCGGATTGTCTATCTGCATGGAAGACAGGCCCAGGTCGGCCAGCACGCAGTCGGCGCCGGCCAGCCCGAATTCCGAAAGAGCCCTCGACAGACCGGAAAAATTCGTCCTGAATGCATCAAACCGGCCAGGACCGAACCCGGCGGCCCGCAGGCGTTCTTCTGTCTTCGGCAGTTCCAGCGGGTCGCAATCAAGACCGAGCAGACGTCCGCCCGGCAGCAGCAACGGAATGATTTCACGGGCATGGCCGCCCCATCCCAGCGTGGCGTCAACCGCGACTTCACCCGGACGCGGTTCAAGCGCCGCGATGACCTCGGCCACCATGATCGAGCGGTGCATCCCCGCGGGTGTCTTGCCCGATGCCATGACCTTCGCGACTGTTTCCGGGTCGATCCGCGGGTTCAGTTCCTTATATTTTTCGTCGAACTTCCTGGGGTGCGTTCCGCTGTATCGCGGTCGCCGGCGGTGTCCGTCCGGACCGGTCCCATCCGAAGTCCCGTCCGCGTCATTATTGCCAAAATCATTGTCCATCCAGAATCCCCCGGGGCAGCACCTGCTTCGCCCGCCGTCATCGCCGCAACATTACACCGGCATGGCCTGTTTTCAAACCTTGCGGCGCCGCGATTCGATGGCTGGCGCACGCCCCGCGCATTCTGCTAAACTCCGGAAGCCTTGATAAGGTCAACGTAAACTGATGATTACCAGAACATGGCTCGCCGCGGCCGCGGTCGCACTTTTCCTGGTGCTGCCCGTCCAGGCCCCGGCCGCGCCCCTGCGCGACCTGCCGGTTACATGGACGCAGCCCGACGGCACCGACGTAATCGTTTTCGCCACTGGCGACGAATTCCGGCGTCACACCGTCGATCAGGATGGCTTCACGGTCCTTCGCGACTTCAACACCGGCTGGCTTGTTTACGCCGACATGATCGACGGCAGGCTGGCCCCGACGGATCTCGCGGTCGGCATCGACGATCCCATGCTGGCAGGTCTGCGCCCCGGGCTGCGCATGCCGCCGGATCAGATTGGCGACAACGTGCGCAGGCGGCTTACCCCGCGCGTTTCGGGCGACTACACGCCGACAACCGGCACGGTTAACAACCTGTTCATCTTCATCAGGTTCGAGGGCGACGACATCCTGATGGAAGAAACTGCGGGATACGAACTGCAGTTCAACGGGGTCGCCCCGGGCGAACCGTCGATGCGCGCGTACTTCCGCGAGGTCTCGCTGGACGCAGTCGATGTCGTGACCACCTTCACGCCTCCCCCCGACGTGAACAAGGAAAAGTGGATGGCCGCGTACACGGCCCCGCAGGCTCGCACTTACTACCAGGTTTACGACGCCGTTCACAACCCGGACGGGTACAGGAACGAAAACGAACTGGAACAGCGTGAACATGCCCTGCTGAAGGACGCTCTTGCATACGTCGAACTGGACATCCCCGATGGCGTGGACTTCGACGCGAACGACGACGGCTGGTTCGACAACGTGATCTTCATGGTCCAGGGGTGGCCGGACAACTGGTCGGACCTGCTGTGGCCGCACAAGTGGGAATTTTACGATGAGGCCTGGTGCAAGGGACTGAAGGTCGGCACATACAACCTTCAGTTGAGCGTCCTGATGCTGATATCGCCCGGGACCTTCGTCCACGAGATGTACCACTCCTTCGGGGCGCCGGACCTTTACCACTACAGCCTGGACGGGATTGACGCCGTGGGTCCATGGGACGTCATGGACAACACCGGTCTTTACGCGGCCCAGCACCCGCTCGCGTACATGAAATGGAAGTATGGCGCCTGGATTGAAGACATTCCGCTGGTCGAGCAGAACCAGGAAGTAATCCTCACACCCGACTGGGTCGGCGGCGATCAGGCCGTCAGAGTCAACATCCCCGAATCTGTCGACGAATACTTCATCATGGAATACCGGCGCGCGGAAGGAATGTTCGAATCCTCGCTTCCCGATTCCGGACTGCTTGTTTACAGGATTGACCCGTCGATGGCGCCCGATGGCAACCGGAACGGCCCTCCGGACGAAATTTACGTCTTCAGGCCGGGCGGCGTTCCCTACGCGACCGGTGAAATCAACCGGGCGGCAATGCGCGTGGGCCGCAGGACCGTCATGAACGAATTCACGGACCCGAAGCCGGCGCTTGGCGACGGCACGCCGGTCACACTCCGCGTTTACGACGTGGGCGAAGCGGGGGGCAACATCGCGTTCAAGGTCTGCCTGAATCCACCCGGTTGCGGCGAAAAGGTCTGCGGCAGCGACGGCTGCGGCGGCTGGTGCGGCGACTGTGCGGCGGACAACTACTGCGTTGATGGCGCTTGCGTCCCGTGCGGGTGCGGCGACCGGGTCTGCGGCGACGACGGCTGCGGAAATTCCTGCGGCGAATGCGACGACGAAAACCCCTGCACCACCGACAGTTGCACCGACGGCGCGTGCGTCTTTTCCGCAGCCAATGGCGCGGCCTGCGACGACGGCGACCCGTCAACCGAAAACGACGTCTGCGACAACACCGCGACCTGCCGTGGTGAACCCATACCAACACCTGATGTTCTGATTCCTGACGAAACCGGCCCGGATGCCGTTGACGCGACGGACACCGCTTCAATCGGGGACGATATGGGTACTGACAGTGCCAACGCCGACGAAGACAGCCCGCGCGACGTCGCGGATGACGCAGAACAAACCGAAGTCGTTGAAGAAACCGAATCAAAGGGCGGTTGCAACCAGGGCGGCGGCGGCGCGGCCATTCCCGCGGCAATCATGCTTTTCGGCTTCGGCGCGATACTTAACGCGTTCAGGCGGCGTTTCTTCGCCTGAAAATCATGAATCCTGCCGCAAGAACCGCCAACAGCAACAACGGAACCACTCCGCCGGCGTTATTCCCGAAATCGCATCCGCCGAAGTATTCGGGACCGATCGAGCCACCGTCCGTGGCGATTCCGTCATCCGACTGCAGGATGTCCGACAGGCCAAGGTCCGATTCCGTCGAACGTTCCACCGGCTCCACCGAAACCGTCACGCACCCGCCGACGGAAGCAGACATGCCGACGGGACAGCAGGCCGCGTCGAAGCAGCCCCTTTCAGCGCAATCTTCATCAACCCTGGTCGGTTGTCCGCAACTGTCGAACCACCAGACCAGCGCACCGCGGCACTGCCTTCCCACGTCCGGCAGGCACAGGCAGTCCCCGGCATCGGGCACGCACAGCATGTCGCCGTCCAGTTCGGTGCATGTGTACCCGACACGACAGATGTCGGGACTTTCCGAACAGTCCAGCAGGCAATAGCTGCCCGATTCGAACATGCGGCACCGGTTACCCGGCAGGCCGCAATCAATCTCCTCGGCACAGCTTTCGCACTGGATGGCGCTGCACCGGTTCTGTTCGACCTGGCAGAGTTCCCATGGCTGACGGCACTGATCGTCCGATTCACACACGCAGCCCGATGCGTCGTGGGTGCATCCAGTCAGGGGTTCGCAGGTATCGATGGTGCATGGACGACCGTCCAGGCAATTCAGCGGGGCACCAATGACGCATGTTCCGCTGTCGAAATCACATGACTCGACGCCGGTGCACACCGACCCGTCATCACAGTCGATGTCCAGATTGCACGCGCAGGTGCTGATGTCGGACACGCATCCGATACGCACGTCGCAGGAATCCACGCTGCAGGACCGATTGTCGTTGCAGACAAGCGCCTGGCCTTCAACACAGGTCCCTTCGGAATACAGGCATGTTTCGAGTCCCGTGCACACCGAAAGATCGTTGCACTGGACATCACTTTCACACTCACACGCCGCCCCGTCGAAAACGCAGCCGGTCACCGGATCGCAGTAGTCCACGGTACATTCGCGATCGTCCCGGCAGAATACCGGTTGGCCTGCCAGACAAGTTCCGGATTGAAAATCACACGTTTCAGTCCCGGTGCAGAAGGAGTAGTCGTCGCAGTCGGCGTTCACGGCGCACTCGCATTCCGAATCGTCGTGAATGCATCCGGAAGACGGGTCGCACCAGTCGACCGTACACAAACGGCCGTCTTCGCAGTCGGGCGCGTCAACGAATATGCAACCGGCCGACGGGTCGCAGTATCCGGTGCCGTTGCACACGTCGTCGTCGTCGCAAACAGGGGGTTCGCCGTTTTCGCACTCCCCCTTTCCCTTGCGGCATCGCCCGACGCCATTGCACGCGTCGCCGTCGTTACATTCCGAATCGTCGGAGCATTCGCAGTCCGATATGTCGAACCAGCAGCCGGCGGCCGGATCACACGAGTCGACGCTGCATTCCCTGTCGTCGTCGCAGACAAGCGGCTCGCCAGGCCTGCACCCCGTCGTCGCGTCGCAATACTCGACCCCGTTGCACAAGTCGCCGTCGTCACAGTCGCACGGCGCACATTCCGGGAATCCCCACCAGCCTTCGGGACATTCGTCACATGACGGCCCGGTGAAGATTCCTTCGCAGACACACGGACGACCGGGCGCCGGACAGACCCAGTTCGGTTCGATGGCGCACAACGAAGAACACCCGTCGGCGGATGACTCATTGCCGTCGTCGCAAGTCTCCGCGCCGATAATTCTTGAATCGCCGCAAACGGTTACGCATGTGCCGCGATTCATGGCGATGCTGTGGAACGCGCCGGCCGCAAGCGCCATGAAAGGTCCCCGCTGCAACACGGTTTCGCCGTAATAATTGAAACCCCAACCCTGAACCGAGCCATTCGTGCGCACCCCGAGGTTATGGAATCCCCCGGCGTCGATCGCGACGAACGGACCCGCGTTCGGGCGCCCCTGGTTATATCGAACGTCGCCCCATGCGTCGACCGAACCGTCGGCCTTCAGCCCCAGGCTGTGGTGGTCACCCGCGGAAATCGCGATATACGGACCCGGCTTTGAATCGGCCTCGCCCCACTGGTTTTCGCCCCACCCTTCCACCGATCCGTCAGGCCGCAGGCCGAGGCTGTGGTATCCGCCCGCGGCAATCGCCACGAACGGTCCCTGATGATAATTGGCTTCGCCCTGATCGTTATCGCCCCAGCCGACGACCGACCCGTCCGGCCGAAGACCGAGGTTGAATTCGCGTCCGCACGAGATGGCGACGAACGGACCCTCGTTCGGTTCGACCTGCCCGCTGATGTTCGACCCCCAGCCGACGACCGAACCGTTCGGGCGCAGACCTATGCTATGGTGCAATCCGGTGTCAATCGCGATGAACGGGCCCATCTGAGGTTCGGCCTGTCCGTCGATGTTTCGACCCCAGCCGACAGTCGAACCGTCCGGCCGCAGACAGACGTTATGGTGCGCACCCGCCGATATGGCGACGCACGACCCCTCGAAAGATGCCGACGCGCCGAAATAGCTGTCGCCCCAACCGGTGACACCGGCGCCCGCCAGACAGTTCCAGCCCGGTTCCGTCCGGCAGTCCGGGCCGCAACCGTCGCCGCCGGCCTGGTTGCCGTCCTCGCAGTCTTCCGTGGGATATTCCAGTATCCAGTCGCCACATGTGGGCTGGCCGAGGATCAGCGCCGACGAATGACCCGGTAACACGCCCTCATCCACGCAGCCACAGATGGCAGCCACGTTGGAAACGATAATCAATCCCGCCAGGGATCTGATTGACCGCGCGTCACGCACACCGATTAGCCTGTAAATGCCGGATGGACCCGGAGGGTTACAACACAACGCCGCTAATTATATGGCATCAAGTCACGTTCCTGTACATACGCGTGCGTATCGCGTGCGAAGAAATCGGCAGCGTGTGGAACGCGGACACGAAATGATGCATGATTGCCGCGGTCGTCAATGCTTCTGATACGATAAACTCAACCGCTCGGAACGGAGGTTTTCAATGAAGATTTTCCAATATTTCCTGATTGTTGCGACGCTGGCGCTTTGGACGGCGAACAGCTGCGGCGGGAACGAAACCATTGACGACGTTCCTTCCGACGCGAATGAAGAAATTTCCGACGACACCTTTACGCCTCAGGACTTCGACATCAGGGTGCCCGAACAGGAGTCGCTTGATTGCCAGTCTATTGGTGAAAACTATTTCATTGCCCAGATCGACTTCGTATGCCAAATCGACAACGAAGAAATGGTCGCCGAACTTTATATCCAGTCAAGCCCGACCGATTGCGGCCAGTGGGGCAACCCGACCTATGTCGCCGACAACGCCTGGCTGAAGATCGACGGCGTGATCACGGCGACCACCGGGGAATACGAATTCGGCGGCAGGCACCACAACGACATGATCACCTTCATGCACGAGGGTGCAAGGCACATGCTGTGGCATTCCTCGATTGGTTACGGATGGCGGGCGTGTGCCAGGCCAGACTGCCTGGTCATCTGCAACCCTGGCGTTGAATGCGCGGTCGACACGACCGACGGCGTCGCAGTCGACGGCTGTCTGCGCGACGCGGGCGATCCACAGCCACCACTGCCCGCGATCTGCGTCGAAGTGAAATCCGACGGGACGGTGCCGGCGTTCGACGATCCCTGGACGACGCCGGATCCGTACGCCCAGAACGGCGAAATGATTCTTCCCTGCCTCGGCGAAGAATCGATGGAAATCTGAAATGAGGACGAATCACCGAAGCCTGCTTCAAACCTGGATTTTCACCCTGTTTCTTATGGTTTCCTGCGGCGGCCGGGACTTTTCCGACGTCGTGCTGACCGTCAATCACCAGGGCCTGCAGATATTCCCGTACGCCGTAACCATCGACATGGGAACGGATGGCATCACCGGCGCATGGTGCCCTTCTGCCGACACGATCACGGAACACGGCATGTGCGGGGACGGCCTTGAATTCACCAACGTTCCGGCAAATTCGCGACTGACAGTGCGGGTCCCCGGTTTCAGGACGGCAAGGCTGGATTTCACACCTGACGGGGACGACCAGTCCGACGTCGTCATCGATGTCGAACCGTTGCCGGCCGTCGTGTCGAACGATGATTACGCGACCGGCTTCGGCGTCGACGGCGGGATTGATGTCTTCAAGTCGATGGCCGGTTCGATCACCAGCGAATCCGGCCTGCTCCGGGCGGTCAAGTTCTTCATCGACGACATTGGCGGTTCACCCGTCATTTACTTCCAGGACACGGTCAGGCATCCCCTTCACTACAACTTCGTGAGGTCGGTCCTGGGCAGGAACATCACGCAGGAAGATTACGAAGCAACCACCTACCACGGCGAAGACCGCACGGGCATGGCCGGGACAATCGTCTGGTACGAAGGCTTCGATGCCGGAAACGAAAGAACCGGACCGGTCACCGGGCCATTTACCGTTGAATTCTTCCCAAGCGACGACCTTTCGCCCGACCTGGCCCTGCAGGCATACGACATCGTGCACGACGCCATGGAATTCCTGATGCCCGCCGGTGCGGAAACGCGTCTTGCGTACCTGCCGCCGACGGCCGGTCACCTGGCGGCGCTTGAGGCCTCCAATTCCCTTCTTGAACGTAACGGCGCCATCTGGCTGACGCGCGTCGACCTGTTCGGCAACGCCACGATCCAACTGATGAACCGCGGAGTCGCGTACGGACGGCTGCTGCGCCTGACGCCGGAAGAGCTTGCGGCGACCGTCGTGTCGTGGAAGGACATCGTGCTGCTGACAAGGCTTCCCATCGAGGCCCCGCTGGTCGGCGGATTCATCACGGAAGAAATGCAGACCCCGCTGTCACACGTGAACGTCGCCGCGATGAACCGGAAAACGCCGAACATGGCGCTGGCCGGGGCCTCCGAAGACCCACGGGTCGCGCCGTTCGTTTACCCCGGCACCGGCGGCGACGGCAGTGGAATCATCCGCTACGAGGTGACACGGACCGGTTTCACCCTCGAATGGGCGACGCAGGCCGAAGCGGAAGCTTACTGGCGGGACGCGCGGCCGGACAATCTGGTGGTACCGCCAGCCGACACGACAACCGCGGGGCTTCCTGATTTCAGCGAACTGGGCTTCGCGGATTCGATCGTGGTCGGCGCCAAGGCGGCAAACCTGGCCGAATGCCGCAGGATACTCGGCGATACCGTCCCGGATGGATTCGCCGTCCCGTTCCACTGGTACCAGCAGTTCGTGGACCAGGCCATCGTCGGTCCGACGCTTTGCCAGGACGCGTTCGCCGACTGCCTGTCGGAAGGACGGGCGCAGACGGCGTGCACCGATGTCCGGACCGGATGCGCGACGCTGGCCGGCGGGAATCTCGCGGCTTACATTGACGGCATGCTGGCGCTTGAAACCTTCCAGCAGGACTCCGTCTTCCGCGAAGCGGCCCTGAACGGGATACGCTATCTTTTCGGGCACATACCTGTTGACCAGGACTTCGCCGACCTGCTTGACGGCAAGGTGTCGGCGGTGTTCGGAAACACGGGGATAAGACTCAGGTCCAGCACGAACGCGGAAGACCTTGAAGAATTCAGCGGCGCCGGCCTTTACGAATCGCTGGGCGCCAACACGGGTGACAAGGTCCCGTCCGAAAGAATCCGGAAGGTCTGGGCAAGCGTGTGGAACTGGCGGGCGTTCGAAGAGCGAGCTTACATGGGCCTGAAGCACACCGACGTGAAGATGGGCGTCGCGGTTCACAGGGCCTTCCCCGCCGAGCTGGCAAACGGCGTGCTGATCACCCGCAACCTGATGGACCCGGCCGTGGACGGATTCTACGTGAACGTCCAGATCGGCGAAATTTCGGTCACGAACCCCGAAGATGGCTCGCTTCCGGAGGTATTCGTCGCGTCACCCGCGGGAAGCCAGTTGATGACGATCCGCTCCCGCTGGTCCAGCCTGTCCGAAGGCGCGTCCATAATGACCGACCAGGAAATAATCGACCTGTACGTCGCCGCGAGGGAGCTGCACGACGAATTCCTGGCGTTGTACGGCGCCAACCCGATGACATTCGCCCTGGACATCGAATTCAAGCTGGATTCGCCCGACAGGAAGCTGGCAATAAAGCAGGCCCGACCTTATTCCTGGACGCCATAGATTTGATCAGCGATTCAGTCGAAGCTCATCGCGCACCGGAAGCCAAGAAGCTGGTCTGTCGCCGTCGTCAGGTGGTAATTGCGGTTGAATGTGCGCAGATACGTCGTGTTTCCCTGCAGCGTGATCGATCCGCCCCGCGAAACCTTCCCGGGACCGGAGGCTGGCCCGGCCGGATCGATCAGTTGGCCTTCCGCGTAGTACATCTCGCAATACCAGTCAGCCGTCCTTTCCCAGACATTACCGGCCATGTCGCAAAGTCCGTACGGGCTGTCACCGGCAGGTGACTTGCTGCACACCGGCATAGTGTCGTCGGCGCCGCAGCCACGCCCGCCAAGTTCTTCGTCGAAGGTGACTGCAAGATCACACGACAGATCGGCCTCGCCCCACGGATACGTCCGCCCGTCGGCACCCCGGGCCGCCTTTTCCCATTCGGCCTCCGTCGGAAGCCGCTTTCCCTGCCAGCCGCAGTAATCCTGGGACTGGAACCAGTCAATGCAGGTCATCGGGTGTTTTTCATGATCGGGCAGAAGCCACGCGCAGTTCGGGTCGAGCGACGCGGGGGCGGTACAGACGCCGGCGTTCACGCAGGCCCGGTAATCGCCCACCGTGACCTCGGTGCGGTCGATATGGAAGGCCGAAAGCGTGACCTGGCGATACGGAAGCTGGTTCAGCTCGCAGTCGTCCCTGTTTTCGCCGTCACAGCCCATCCAGAAAGGACCGGCCGGTACCAGGGCCATTCCACATGTCGTTGAAAACATGCAGATGCCCTCGCCGGGATCCACGATGTCTTCGGCCGGGCTGTCGGACGAAACATCAAAGGCATCGTCCGTTACGCAATCATCTTCCCCGGAGCCGCACGGGCAGCAGCCGGCGACAAACATCACGACTGGAATGACGGCCGCAAATCCCCGCACCACGGACATGCCTTCCCCCCGGGATTAAGAAAATTCAGGCAACGCGTTTTACGATAGTAAGCCGGAAACTGGCACCGACTGTCAACAAAAAGCGGAGGTCGAGTCGCCCCGGGACGCCCGGCGCAGCGAAAAAACTGATGCCGTCAGGTGTGTGGCCCGAACCCCTCGAAAGCGAAATCAACACCCTCGCGGACGGCCCCTTCAAGCCCGACATCGTCAAGCCTGCCGGCGAAGTACTCGTTCATGAGCCGGACGCCGGAACCTATCAGCATCTGGGAAACGACGTAAGTATTGCATTGCCGCGCGAAGCCCAGTGACATCGCGTGTTCGAGGTACCCGCGCGCAAGACTGGCGATGATCTGGAAGATCTGTTCAATCTTGCACGAAAACTCGGCATCGACTGACGGGCCCTCGCCCAGGAAGAGCTGCACCAGCGGCTGGTTGGCGCGAAGTATCCTGGCCGCGCCCGCGACAACCCTGATGGATACCTCCCGGTATTGCACGATGTTGGTGGGCAAGTCTTCGGCGATGCTCTCCACCTCGACCACAATCTGGCCCATCAGGCGGTCGAACAGGGCTTCGAAAACCTCGCGCTTGGACAGGAAATGCCTGTAAAACGACCCCTGCCCGACCCCGGCGCCGGCCACGATGTCGGACACCGTCGCCACGTGGTACCCGCTCGCGACAAAAACCGCCGCCGCCGAATCCAGCAGGCGTTCACGGGTCCTGTCCCGACGGTTCTGATTGGAAGATCTTCGTCTTTCAGTGACCATCCGCACCTTCAATGCCCGGCATCGGCAAACGGCTCGAACATCTCGTCGACACGGTCCAGGCGGAAACATTCGCCAAAATCGAAGGCCTGGCCTTCAGCCATTGAAGAAGCCCACGCCCGGATGATTGTGGTGACTGCGACGCGCGGATTGTCAGGATCAAAAATCCCGGCCAGATCCGTGAACCTTCCGCCGGCCTGGACCATCATCTTCCATTCCTGCATCGCCAGCCGCATCTGGGTGTCATGCGCCAGCAACGCGTCGATCTTCGTGTCCATCACCGGGCCGATGTCAACAAAGGTATTGGCACCTTCGCTGGTCCTGGAAAACCACGCCCTCAGCGGCGTCATGTGCGGCGCGAGCCCCATTTCGATCTGTTCGGGATGGAACAACGGAAGGTGGGCGAAGCAGACGGCCTCGTAGGCGGCCCTTGCAACAGCGCGGTGATCCGGATGCGCGTCCTGCATGTCCAGCGGATCAAAACTGATCACGCAATCCGGCCGGACCCTCCGAATCCACTCGAAGAAAACACGCCGAAGTTCCGATTTCGGCGTTTCGTCCAGGAAGCCGTCGGGATAGCCAAGGAACTCCACATGCCTTTTCCCGATGATCCGGGCTGCTTCCACCGCCTCGATATCCCGGCTGCGGGCGACCAGCTCACCGGGCTGCAGATCGAAGCTGCCACGGCCGTTATCGGTGGCGATAACCTCCACAATCTTCACGCCTTCCAGCGCCAGGCCCGCGACCAGGCCGCCGCAGAAGAATTCGCAGTCATCCGCGTGAGCGGTCAGGACAAGGACGGTGCCCACCCCGTCAAAACGTTCATGCATCGTTATCACCGGAGGCTGAAGTAAACCGCAACCCTTATTACCACACCGCCCCCCTTGTGCCAAGACAGGCCGGTCGGAGCGGGTTCAGGGACAGGTTCAGGGACAGGGGGCTCACGGATTCGGACGGCGGATGTGATTCGCCACGACATTTGAACAGGAACCTTACCTGCCAAACGGCGGAAAACTTGTAAAAAAGGGCACTTTGCCTATAGAATCGCGCCGTTGTTCGACCATCCGGCGGCGTGCCCTGAACGCCGGGGGACGGGGGCGGACAAGGGGGCGGCTGGGCTCCTTCAACCGCAGTTATTCAATTGGTTCAACGAGGTCTGACATGACAAGTTGGCGCACATTTGCAACGGCAATCCTGTTCATACTGTTCGCGGCTGGCGGCGCATGGTTTGCCGGCGTTTCGACGTATGACTTTTTCCTCCACCTCGACGGGCAGGTCCATTCAATCTCCTGTTCGTACGTTCCGGGCGCGGGTGAACGCGACGAACTCGGCACCAGCGGCTGCTACGCGGTCATGATGAGCCCCTACTCGTCCGTGTTGCGCGACACCACATGGGCCGGTATCCCGATTGCGCTGCCGGGCCTGGCGGTGTTCCTGTACATGATCTTCATCGGGCTCGAATTCCTGATTTCGGGCAAGCATGGGCGGCGCGGTGAAACCGGTTACCTGGTCGTGGCTTCGCTGCTGCCCCTCGTGACGTCAATCGCGTACTACTACATCTCCGTCAACAAGGTCGGCGAGGTGTGCAAGCTCTGCGTCGGCATCTACGTGATGTCGATCGGCCTGTTCCTCGTCGCGATCGTGCAGTTCATCCTGTCACGACGCGACCCGGCCCCCGGCAACAACGCATTCCTTTACCAGGCGCTGCGCTGGCTGCTGTACGTCGTCGAGGGCGTGCTGTTCGTGTTCCTGGCCGTCATCATTTACATGGCGGCGAAGCCCGAATACATGGATCGGAACTGCGGGGAACTGGTGAAGCCGGAAGACCGCGCGGGAATCATGATCGCGGGCGAGCACCCCGGCACCGGCACACCCGCAATCGAAATCCTCGATCCGCTCTGCCCGTCCTGCAAGGTCTTCCGCAACAGGCTGAACACGACTGAAGTCGGCAGCCAGATCGACGCGAAGATCGTCCTGTTCCCGCTGGACAGCGAATGCAACTGGATGCTGAAGGATCCGGTTCACCACGGCGCATGCATGATTTCGCAGGCGATTCTGTGTTCGGCCGAGCCCTACAAGGTCATCGACTGGGCTCTCGACAACAACGAAGAAATCCGCGACGTCGCGAAGAAGCAGGGTCCCGAGGCGCTCCGGGCCATGATCCTGCAGAACTTCAAGGAAGTCGATCAGTGCCTCGATTCGGCGCAGACGAAACAGCGCCTGAACCTCAGCCTGCGGTGGGCGGTGTCCAACTCGCTGTCGCTCCTGACGCCGCAGTTGTTCGTGAACAACCGCAAACTGTGCGACGAAGACATGGATCTCGGCCTTGAATACGGGCTGCGCAGGCTTATTGAAAACGCCGGCGCCGCGAACGGGGGTAAGTAGCCCATGAAAAATATCATCATCAACCTGATTGTCCTCGTGGTGGTCGGCCTTGTGATGTCGCTGACCCTGTCGTCGTGGCTCGGGGCCGCCGACGAACGCGCCAGGGCCGCCTTTGAAAACCCGGACACGTCCGCGAAGGCCGCCACTGCCACCGCCGCCGACGAGGCGTTCTGCACGCCCGAACTGAAGACCATACTTAAACGCGTCCTGACGTCGTGCGGCATCGTGAAGGCCGGTGGTGGCCGCGGTTGCCAGCCTCTTGACGCACAGAACGTGGCGGCGATGTCCGGCGGCGACTTCAACGGCCTGTTCAAGCCGATGGCTGAACGCGCCTCCATCATCCAGTTCGACATGGAAAGCGCCGAGTTGGACGACGCGGCCAGGCAGCTCATCGACAACACGTTCGCGGACCGCCGTGGCGCGTCATACTTCCTGATCGTGTCCCGTTCGTCGCCGGAAGGTTCGACCGAATACAACCGCGAGCTGTCGGAAAAGCGTGCGTCGGCGCTGTACGAACACCTGAAAGCAACGTACCCGGACCCGGACTTCGAACAGGTTGCCGGCATGCTGTGGCTTGGCGAGGAATTCGCCCAGCTCGAAGGCGAATACTGCAACTGGAAGCGTTCCCGCCCGGAAACCGAATGCACGGACAAGGAACTGAACAGGTCGGCCTTCGTCGCCTGGATCGACTGCAGACTGTAACGGACTGACAACAATGCAAACATTCCTTCATCGAATCGGGGCCGCGGTGGCGTTCGTGTGCGTGGCCGGCGGCATCAGCGCCGGGTGCGACGCGATTGACGACGCGAAGAGCGTTTACAAGGGTGAAGCAGGCGTCGCGCAGAAGGCCCCGGAGGGAAACCGCTCCAGGGTTAACGCCGTGCAGGCCGCCACTCCTTCCGCCATGCCGGAAGGCTGGTGCGAAAAGAAGTACGCCGCGGGACAGGGGCCGAAACTGGCCCTTCCGGAAACTTCACAGTTCAGCCAGGGCGCGATTTCCGTCGCCGGACGTCCGCGCTGGATCAACATGTGGGCCACGTGGTGCAAGCCATGCGTCGCCGAAATGCCGCTGATAATGCGGTGGCGTGACGCCCGCCTGGGAACAGGCACCGACATCAGCCTGGAAATGCTGTCGGTTGACGAAAACGTCGACGAACTGAAGTCGTTCCTTGCTCGGCACCGTGAAATGGGTTCCTCGAAGATCATGCACCTGCGCAACCCGGCGGGGCTTGCCGCCTTCGCGCAGACACTGGGACTCGGCGCCGACGCCAGCGTCCCGATCCACATCTTCACGGACCGTAACGACAACATCACCTGCGTCCGCACCGGCGGGATCGCCGAGTCCGACCTGGGCGTCATCCGCGAACTGATGAAATAGCCCCCCGGCTGTTGTCTCCTTTCATATTGAAATAATTTAAGAATCCATGAAAATTCTCTGTGGCGCCACGTCGCGGATGGTACGATCCGTGCGCCTGTTGGCTTGCCTGGCTTCAAGGGGGATCGCCATGTTCATCCGGATTCGTTTCCTGTCCGCGTTCCTGGTAGTGGCGACGCTCGCCCCGGCCGCGCCTGCCGCCGCCCAGGTGGCCGACACATGCCAGGTCGCGATTGCCGCGCAACCGGGCGTCACCATCAGCGGCGACCTCAACAAGAACAATTCAACATCGGCGATACCGGCCGAATGCGTCGGCGAAACCGCCGGTGGCCCGGACGCCTTTTACACGTTGTCCATGACGTCGGGTTACAGGTACGACATCCTGGTCCAGCCCGCATCGACCCTTGATGTCGCGACCGCGATCTGGGACGACTGCACGCTCACGGCAAATCCGTGCGTCACCGGTGCCGACGCGGGCGGCATGTCGCGCGCGGAAACCATTACCGTCGAACCGTCACAGGATAAGGATGTCGTCATCCAGGTCGTCGGCGTCGATGCCGTGACCGGCGCGACCACGTCAAAATCGAAGTTTTCCCTGAGGATCACCGAAACGCAGATCCCCGGCGACACCGGACCCGTGGAAGACGTCGTCGTTATCGCCGACGACGGCACGGCTGATATCTCCGTCACGACGGACACGACGACCGGCGAAGACGCCTCGATTTCCAGCGACACGGCGCGGTCTGACGTCGCCCCGGACGCCGGGCCGTTACCTGACGAAGCCGTCAGCGACGTCGCGGCACCGGTCGACACAGCCATCGGGCAGGATCTTGCCGGATTTGACGAAGAAGACCCGGACGGCTGCGGACAGGGGCGCACCCCGGCACCGGCCGCGATAATCCTCCTGCTTGCCGGCATCGTCCTTCTTCGCCGGCGCGCGCGCGCTGCCTGATCCCTTTGGATTCCCATTCAATTTGGTCTATTCTTGGCTGCGCACAACGCGTGAGGACCATCATGAAACGTCTGCCGCTTATTGTCGCCCTGTTTTCGGCCGCGGCCCTGTATGCCTGCGGCAACACGTCCAACCAGCCCGGCGATACGTCCGACGACGCGATCATCGCGGTCGACGTGAACACGACCGACACCGTCGATGACGCCGCCGTGACCGATACGGGCGACCGCGACACCACGCCGGTCGACACGGCGCCGGCAGACACGACGACTTCCGACATGATCGACACCGTCCAGGCCGACATACCGGCCGAAGACACCACGACGACCGATACGACGGCCGACGTGCCAATCGAACCCGTGACGTACTGGAACAGGATGGCCGTGACAATCGACGACCCGGTGGTCAACGGCACGTACGTGATGAACCCTGTCGACGGAATGTCCTTCGGGTACAACCCGGACGGACATGAATTTGTCACGGCGTTCGACCGCGACTGGGAAGACGAAACCATCACATACCTGTGGCACCTTGACGAAACCACTGGTATTCATTCGAAGAAATTCATGACCGGCGAAGTGTACAGCGCCCTGACCAACTTCTGCATGGACGAGGAATGGTGCCAGTTCATCGGATACGACGAAACAAACTCCACCTGGCTGGTCGCTGGCCCCAGGGCCCCGGCGGTGCTGAAGATCGATTCGTCGTGGGCCGCCACCCAGACCGCCGTCGCGCCCGAAGAAACTGATCAGCCGCCAAACGGCGCCATCAGCTATTCGCACATCTTCCGGGGACACGCGTTCCTGGTTTACGGTTACCTGACCGCTTCCAGCTTCGGCGACAAGTTGCTGATGTTCGACGCCCAAACGGCCGACTGGTCCCTCGTGACCGGCGGACTGCCGCCCGTTTACGCGAACGGCCTCGCACTGATGCCCGGCGCCGGCGTCCTTTACAGCGTCGGCGGCATCACCACCGAAGACGGGGGCGAAACCAGCTACGCGTACGAAAAGATGGTCGAAGTCAATCTGGGCACCCTGGACGTCAACGTGGTCGACCTTCCCGAGGGCCTTGCGGGACGCGAAGGCATGGCCTGCGCCGCCGATGAAACGAACGGGAGGCTGTACGTTTTCGGCGGGGCCGAAATCGTGGACAACTGGGACGAACGCCTCAATTTCTACCACAACGACCTCTGGGTATATGAAGACGGAACGTGGACGCAGGTGCTGGCCGACGGCGCCATCGGGGAATTCCGGCAGTACGGCAATTCATGGATGCTGAAGGCCGACTCGACGCTTCCGAACTTCGGCAAGAACATCGGGAAAATGATGTTCGATGATTCGACGGAACCGCGCCTGATCCTGATGGGTGATGTCCCTGGAACCTCGACGCAGATTTACACGCTGAACCTCTCCGACCTGGTCATGTAAACCTTGAAAACGACGACGGAATCTGATGCAGCCACACCAGGGACGCCTGGACAGCGGGAACGCCGCACGGAGCTTTACGGGATACTCACGACCACCAGCGCCACATTCCTGACGTCGTTCGCCGGGTCTTCCAGCAACATCGCCCTGCCCCGCATCGCTGCCGACTTCGGGCTGGACGCGGTGAACCTGGGCTGGATCGCCCTGTCGTACATGCTTGCCACCGCCGCCCTGGTCCTTCCAATGGGGCGGCTTGGCGACCTGTACGGCCGCCACCGCATCTTCATAACCGGCGTCGTGATCTTCACAGTCGGGTCGCTCGCATGCGCGTTCGCCGACAACATCGGCCAGTTAATCGCGTTCCGGGTCATCCAGGGGGCCGGCGCGTCCATGCAGTTCGCGACCGGCATGGCCATCACGACCAGCATCTTCCCGATCAAACGGCGCGGCATGGCGCTTGGCATCAACACCGCCAGCGTGTACTTCGGCCTTTCGGTCGGCCCGACGTTCGGCGGATGGCTTACGCACGCGTTCGGCTGGCCCGCCGTCTTTTTCGCCTGCATCCCGCCGGCGCTGCTTGTTCTTGTGATTTCCGGGTTCCTGTTGAAAGGTGAATGGAAAGACGCCGAAGGCGAAACCTTCGACCTGCCGGGCACGATCGTTTACGGGGCCGCGCTTGTCGCGCTTCTTCTGGGCCTGACGTGGATTACCCGCCCGACCGGCCCCGTCCTGGTGGCGGCCAGCGTCGGCCTGTTCGTCCTGCTGGGCTTCATCGAAAACCGCACACGATACCCGGTCGTCAACCTTCGGATCTTCCGCGGCAACCGGACATTCACATTTTCGAACATCGCCGCCCTGATCAACTACAGCGCCACTTTCGGAACCGGCTTCCTGCTGAGCCTTTACCTGCAGAACATCAAGGGCTTCACGCCGCAGCACGCCGGGACGATCCTGCTGACCCAGCCCATCATCCAGGCAGTGCTGTCACCGGTTGCCGGCCGACTGTCGGATCGCGTGGAACCGACCGTGCTGGCCAGCGTCGGCATGCTTGTCACGACCGCCGGCCTTGCCGCCATGTCATTCCACGGCCCCGACACCCCGATCTGGTTCACCGTTGGGGCGCTCGCGCTGCTCGGATGCGGGTTCGCGCTGTTTTCGTCCCCGAACACCAACGCCGTTATGCGTTCGCTTCAAAGGCGCGATTTCGGCATCGGGTCGGCCACGCTCAGCACCATGCGGATTATTGGCCAGATAATGAGCCTGGGCATCGCCACGGTCCTGTTCGCGGTCATCCTTGGCGACGTGGAAATCAATGACAAGGTCGCGCCGCAGTTCCTTTCTTCGATGCACATCGCGTTCAGGATTTTCGCGGCGCTGTGCCTTACGGGCGTCTTCTTTTCCATGAACAGGGGCAAGGTGCTGACCGGTCAGCGCGATCCCAGCCAGTCCGCGTAGGATCCGACCTTCGTCACGGCGGCCCGCCGTCCCATCATCAGGTACAGCGAACGGAGCTGTTCGGGCGTGAATGTCCTGCGCGCGGCCGGTCCGGCATCCTGTGCCCCACGGCGTTGCACCGTTACCGGCGGATTCGGGTTCAGCAGCAGCATCGGGTCGCCCTGCACCATCATTCCCAGCCACCAGTCATCGAACGTCGGGTCGGGAAGGCCGTATTCGTCGCGATTCAGCCATGTGTCGTTGAACCACAGGCGCAGCGCCTCGCCGACACCCTGGCCGGCAAGCATGGCGCCGTGAAGGACGTCGGGATTGAAGATCCCGCCGGTCTTGGTGCTTCCGATCGTGGCCAGGCCCTTGTCTGAATGGACATATTCGGTCGCGATGTTGCCGTATTCCTCGGTGTACCGGGAAATCGAGCAGTCGAACAGGTTGAAGAACGAACCGTCGATCCCGCCGGCGGCGATTTCTTCCAGCGTCAGGATGTTGTCCGGGTTCACGCTGAAGTTGTCGTCGAAGTAAATGCGCTGAGGGTCGCTGTGAATCCACTGGTATACGAATTCCGCGCCGCCCGTCGTCATCACGTCCATGTAGTCGGACTTGTCGGTGTTGTCTTCCCATTCGCGACGGATGTAGTTTTCGCCGAAGATAGATTCCAGTCCCCACGTCTGGTTGGTCGTCCCGCCGTCCGGGACGCCGTACGCGTTCGCCCCGTTCCAGTCGTCGTCGACGAACGAAAAGAAGTTGCGTGGTTCGAAGAACGGCCCGTTGACGCGGTAATCGTGCACGCGGGCCAGATACGCGTTGATGCGATCCGCGTCGCCAATCAGGCGCGACGTGAAGATTTCGAGGTTCAGGTCGCCGTGGCCGTCGAACATGCCGTCGCCGTCAGAGTCCGTCCATTCGCAGTCCAGGTCCTGGAAGTACAGTTCGGTCGGGAATTCTTCGTGCATGATCCCGATGTCGCCGCCGAAGTCGGAATCCTGTTCGTACCACGCGGACGGCAGGTCGCCGATCAGGAACACGCCCCGCAGGCACCCGGCCTTGCCGTAACACTTGTTCGTGAAACTGTCGACGATCATGTCGCGCATCATCACGTGGTCGCCGGGCATCCAGTACCGCACCGCCGGGTACAGGTCGTACATGGTCTTGATGTCTTCGACGTAACGATCCAGTTCGTCCTCGATCTGTCCCTGCAGCCTCTTGTCAACGATGACCAGGTAGTTGTGCGGTTCAAGCACCGGGACTTCCGTGTCCGTGTTGAACGTCCAGACCTGTCCGCGGACCTTGTTGCCTTCGTCGTCCCGCACGTCGACGCGCCAGAAGTACTGGGTGTCGGGTTCCAGCGACAGCGAAAAGCTGGTCTGGGACATCTGGAACATGACAAACGGAATATCCGACTCGTCCGTTCCCAGATACAGATCATATTCAACACCGCCGCCGTCCGGATCGCCGGCACTGGTCCATTCAAGCGTGACCTGACCCGCGCCGTCCCCTTCCGACAGGGCCACCCCTTCCGCCCCGTCTTTCGGGAAAACCGCCTGCGCCTGTCCGGGGAACCAGTCGATGTCGTCGGCCGTGCATTCACGGGCCGAGTAACTTTCCCCGACAACGTCGTAACATTCGCACAATTCCTGGTAGCTGCCCGCCTGATACATGGAAACCAGTTCGGCGCGGTCGTCCGTCACGTGCGAATTCAGCATCAGGCCCAGCGGCACGCCCGTTTCCAATGTGTCCACGTCGAAGTGCACGCGCATCGCCGACTGCGAGCCGGCGGTCGACGCCATCGCGGGACAGGTCACCCAGGAACCGTTGAACCACGCGGACTTGTAAATCACGAACGATGCGTAATCGCCGCTGATTTCTTCGACGCCGGCTTCCTTCATCCACTGCAGCGTCGAAAGTGTCGGGTAAAGATTCAGCGTGTAAACCGGGTTCGGTTCTTCGTACAGGCTGCCGGCGTTTATGAACACCCACGAGTCGCCGTAACCGTCGATCGGGTAAAGGGTCGCGAAGGCGTTGTCGATGACCGACATGTCCACCGTTTCACCGGAAGGCAGCAGCAATTCGGCGTGCATTATCCAGGGGCGCTCGGCAGCGGTCAGGCCGGACTCGGGGTACCCGCCAAGCAGCGGCGCGACCATCTTCAGCGCCAGGCCGCGGTTCGGGACCAGGAAGTCTTCGTCCAGGGCGGCGTTGATGGCTTCGACTTCTTCGGGAATCACGACCGGCACGTCCACGGTCGGGATATCGGCGGTATCCGGATCAAGCGCATCGACCGCGTCGTCTTCCCGCGCGTCAGCCAGGTCCGTCGGCACGAGCGAATCGCCGGCGGTGTCCATGTCAGCCACGTCGCCTTCCAGCGAATCGCGGACCAGGGAATCGTCCCCGACCACGGAATCGGCGTTCGCCGCGTCATCGTCGGCCGTTTCGGCAGCATCAATCGCGTCGGCAGGGGCTTCATCGTCGCCGCACCCGACGCACAAGGCAGCCATTACCACCGCGACAAATATCCAGGAAAATCGATTATTCATGAATCACCAGTCAAATTGGCAAGGTCCGAATCAGGGCGGAATGATACCAGATCAAGCTGAAGGCGCGCGAGTACCGCCACCGTCGATGCCCCCAGGTCCGGTTCGACGGAAACTGCGGTCAAGGCGCACGGCTGGAACGTTGAATGAAAGGCGGTATTTCAGAGTTTCGCGGCGACGACGGCGGCGTAGTCGTCGATTTCTTCCTGGGTCCATGACTTGTTGAAGCCCGACCTGACGGCCAGGCAGACCGCGTAGTCGCCCTTCCAGAACACCACCCCGTAGCGGATCGGGTATTCCCAGGCCTCGCTGCCGATACCCGAAAGCTGGGTGGTCAGTCCCTTCACGCCGTTCAACCATGGCGGCGCGTCTTCGGCCGCGAAGATCATGACTTCGAGCTGGCCCCACATCCCGCTTTCGCACCGGAACACCTCGGCGCACACGGCATACAACTGCGTCGACGTTTCCACGTCGTACCTGCCGTTTTCTTCGACCGAACCAAGCCAGGCCCACGTGGCGCCTTCGCCGAGATCGCTGGTCAGGCTGGCGTTAAGGTCGGCGATGGTCACGATTTCCTTGCACGTCGCGGCCGTCACCGGCCCGGTGGAGGTGTCGACGCCGACATTTGTATCCACCCCGACGTTCGTGTCTTCCCCGACACTGGTGTCCATTTCCTGGACATCCGCGCCGCCGCCCGTGTCCTTGTCGTCGTCGCCGCCGAAATCGCAGCCGCCGACCGCGAACATACCGCACACAAGAATGGTCACTGTGAACTGACTGGTCAGTCTCATGGCTTCCCCCGGGGGTGAAAATGAAATTTGATCAGACTGTACATCCTGTTATCCGGCATCTCCATAGCTTCACAGGACAATCGTTGACTGCGACCGGCCCGGATGAATAGAATGGCCGGGACCTCAAGGGGCAGCAATCTTGAATACGGCACGAATTTCAGCACTTCTGGCCTGCGCGGCCGCAACCGCCATCGTCGCCTGCGGCGGCGGAACCCCGGGCACCGATGCCGGTGACGTCATCGAGACTGGCGACACCGTCGAAGACACGGCCATCGCCGATGCCGACGATGACAACGGTCCGTTCGACATCATCATCGACGACTGGTACACCGGGGACTCCGGCGACACCGCGGGATTCCACCAGCCGCCGGAACCTTGGCCGCAGGGACCTGCCGCGCCTGAAAGCAGCCTGTTTTCCGATTACAACCTGTACCAGGGCCAGATGACGTTCAATTCCTGGACCGAAGAAATCGAATGGCAGTTCGACGGCGACACGCCCGTCGTGGATGCCAGCCGTCTGGCGTACTACGCCATCGGCAACGGCCACACGTTCTCGTTCGTCGGCACCGACTACCCCCTGTCGGTCCTGCACGAATCGGTCGGCCCGGATTACACCCGCCAGAAACTGGAAACGTTCCCCGACATCAAGTTCACCGCGCAGAGGGACGGCGCCGCGGTGAAATTCACAAAATCCAGGATCGGCCGATTCGCGAAAAATTCGATCGTCGGCGTGACCAATCAGACCGGCGACCTGCTGATGACCACGCTTTTCGTGGCCCCGAAGACCGAGGACGCCCAGCTTGACACCACGCACATGGTCGTTGTCAGGCTGGATAACACCGGGGTCGATACGATGGTCAACCTCAACGTCGCTTCCATGCCCTATTCCGGCGCCACCGACACCGGGACGCCAGGCGCGCTGCAAATCGCCCGGCTGGACCGCGACATTTACATGGTCCTGGACGGCGGGACATGGATTGCTGAAAAAAAGACGTTCGTCGGCCCGACCGTATCGATCGCTGGCGGCGACCACGTCGATTTCGTCTTCTGGCTTTACTTCACGGAAGGCGAAGCCGCCGTCGACCCGGCGCCGGAGTTCGCGGAAAAAGCCGCCGCCACAAACGTTCAGGAAGTCATCAACGCGACCGGTGACTGGTGGAAGGACTGGTTCGCCCAGGGCCTGCAGGTCAACATCCCCGACGTGCGCCTGATGGACCTGCTGGAATCGTTCCTGTACACCGTGAAATCGCAAACGACCTACGACGGCGCGATGACGCCGCTGTCCCATTACGGCGAATACTGGACGCGCGATTTGAGCGGCGGCGTTCGACTGCTGGCCATGAATTCACGCGCGGACGACGTGAAGACGATGCTTGATTACCACCGCGCCGCGGCATGCGCGTACGGCGGTTTCTTCAACGCGACCGAGGTGGACCGTCCGCTGGGCGTGCCCTGCGCCGTTAAAGACTGGATGGCGCTCCCGGTCATGGCCGAAAAGACTGCCGCCGAGGCCCCGTCGTACGTGGTCCACATGTACCACCGCCATTTCGACATGACGGGCGACAGCGGCTTGATGAAAGAACGCGAACAGATGCTGCGTTACGGCATGCTGAAACAGAACATCGACGAAAGCTTCCTGCTGCCGTTCAGCGACGATGAAACGTTCAGGGCCGCCCTGGCGATGAACCTGGGCATCGGCGGTCCGGAAACCATGTTCGCGGCAAGCCACTGGTCGCTGCAGTCCACCCTGCTGTACATCGCCGCGGCTGACGGACTGGCCGGGGCGCTCGGGTACGGCCCCGAAGACGATGTCGTCAAGACGCGCGACGGCGTTTTCGCGACGCTCGAAGATTACTACTGGCAGGATGCCGAGGGATTTTACGCCCCGATTCTGTCCATGGCTGACCTGTCGCCACACATGCATCCGTACGAAGACGTCAACTTCACAATTTCGTGGATGAACCTGGAAGACACGCTTGGCTGGGACAGGGTTCACCGGGATGTGAACAAGCTGGTGGAACTGTCGTGGATGCCCGACCTGGGCATCATCCAGACCAACCTGGGAAACCTTGAACCACTGCTGGAATACGACCTCAGCCTTGGCCTCGCGACGGGTATGACGCCGGGCTTCACGTTGTACGCGTTCGCGCGGCACCGGTCCGATCTGGCCGAACAGGCATTCAACGCTTTCCCGCAAATCGTGACGGCGTCCGGCAACGTGACAGAAGACTTCGCCACGCTTGGCTTCCGCCCGCTGATGCCGCTGTACGACCCCGCCGGCAAGGTCGGCGAGGTCTGGGCGCGCTTCCGCCCGTGGGAAGGCGGCCAGGACGGCGAAGCGATCCTGTTTTACCTGACCGGCCTGTACCCCGACGCGGCCGGCAAACGGGTCGCCCTGAAGCCGCACATCCCGAACATGCTGCCGTACGCCGAATACAGGGGCCTGATGGCGGCGGGCTGCCTGATCGACATGAAGCTCACGGAAGTCGATGAAGATGAACGCCTTTACGAACTGAAGTTCACCGGCGACAAATGCAACGACCTGACCGTCACGCTGACGACCGGCACATCAATCTGCGGCCAGCACGACGGGTGCAAACCGGAAGTTTCCACCAGCGACGACATCGAACTCGACGCCAAATCGGCCCTGGACGGCATCGCAATCTTCACCGCCGCCGACAACCTGTCCGCCACCTTCACCGCCCGTACGGGCGGCGACTGACATTACGCCCGGCAAGGTGTCGCCGCCTCCGACAGGGCCCCGGGTGACGGGCACCCCCTGCGCCGCCCCCCTGCGCACATTTATCGGGACCGGCGAAACCGGGCGACAAGGGTCACAGCCACGGATTCAACCAGCTTCGACGATGATTCTGGATCGGCAACGCAGGGCAGAATTCTGTCCGTGTATGGCGACTTCATCCGTGGAAGCCGGTATTTTGATCACCACCGACTGATCAAATTTGATCAGTGGTGATCGTCCAAAATACCGAATCCTTGTCAAAACGGAAGGCTGATATCACTGATGGCAGTTAACCGGGACACGGATCCCTGACGTCCTTCTCAACTCTTCGCATCCCCGTCGTAACCGGAACGCCCCACCCTCGTCAAAAAACCTGCCGAGCAGGATGGAAATTCAGGCGTTTCAAGCAGATTTGGCAGGGGACGGCGGGCGAACCGCCTTCGCCGGGGCTTCGGCGTGTCATTCATCCCTGCGAGCGGGGTTCGTACCAGGTGCCGCGGGCCCTGCCCTGCATGGACAGCAGTCCCTGTGCGACCAGATTCCGCAGGTGGTGCTTGATGGTACTGCGATTCGCGCCGGTGATCTTCACGGCGTCGGCCAGCGTCAGCGTTCCATGGTCGCGCGCAAATTCCAGCAACTGTTGGGACAGAACCGCCAGCGACGCCAGGGCGCGTTCGGCGTCCAGCTTCCCTTCAAGCGCCACAATCTGCCTGTCCAGACACTTCAGGAAGAAGTCCACCCATGCGGGAAGCCCGGTCTCGTCCTTATCAAGGGTGACCTGCGCAGTCCGTAAAGCCAGGTAGTACGCATCCTTGTTGTCTTCAACAACGCGTTCCATGGAACTGTAGGGCACGTATTCGTATCCGGCACGCAACAACAGCAGGGTTGTCAACGCGCGCGACAACCGGCCGTTGCCGTCCTGGAACGGATGTATGGCCAGGAAACGGACGACGAACGCCGCGATCACCAGCAGGGGATGATGGTCACCACCGGCCAGCAGAGCATTGGTGTCCGCGACCAGCGATTCCATCATTCGCGGCGTGTCGAAAGGCGTGGCGGTTTCAAAAATCACGCCCAGGCTTCGACCGTGGTGATCGAAAGCCTCGACATGGTTGGGAAGCGTCTTATACTGACCGCGATGCCGCTGATCCTTGTCTGAATGCTTCAACAGTATTCCGTGGATCTGCCTGATATGATTTTCATTCAGGGCAATTTCACGCCAGGAACCGAAGATCAGTTCCATAGCCTCCGCGTAGCCGGCGACTTCCTGTTCGTCCCTCGAACGAAATGAATGGACCTGGATCCCGCGTAAAAGGGCCTCGACCTGGGAATTGGTCAGGCGCGCGCCCTCGATTCGAGTGGATGAACCGACCGATTCGACCGTCGCGACACGCCGCAGTGCTGAAAGACGATCGGGGGCAAGCCGCCCGAGTGCCTTCCACGCACCCTTGAATTCGTCGATCCGGGCGATCTGCGTGAGCATCTGCCTGTTGATCGGAAGGACGTCGAGTCCGAGCATGCACAACCCCCTTGAACAACGAATTGTCCATTTTGTTGTCCGATATTATCCGATAACAGCCCAACATTCAACGAATCGGACAAAATCGAACAAAGAATCGGACAATGGGCATCGGATTAAAACACATACGGTCGGGCCTGTTTGATGGCCAGGGTGCGGTCGGGCAGTTCGAACTTGAATTCGACGTCCATGCCGTAGGGCTGGTCGTTGCCGTATATGGTCCCGAAGTGGGTGTGGATCTGGCGCAGGGCCTTGACCAGCACCTGGATTTCGTCAAACGACAGGACGTATGCGCCGTCCGTCACGGTGGACATGGAAAAGTACGAACGTTCGCCCTGCCCGGCCGGCGGTTTGTAATACAGGAACGATTCGGGAAGGATACCCGGGTCGGGGTTGGTCACGCTGACGGCCCCGGCCTGGACGTTGATGTAATACGCGCCCTGCCCGTCCGGGGGCGGGTCGAAGGGGTTGGCGGTGACCGCGACGCCGTTCGCGGCTTCTATCTCGTCCGGGTACGAGCGGTGCACCAGCACGCCCATCGCGCACTTCGAATGATCCACGCGGGCCCATTCGCGTTCTTCAAACGCCGCCACGTTCCACAGGCTGGCCCAGACCTTCAGCAGCGCGTGCGACAGCGTCTTGACCGGGTCGCCCGGCTTGTATGACGCGGATTCGTACAGCCCCGCGCCGTTAAATTCCTGCAAGTCTTCCACGTTCGAACTTGAACGGAACCGCGCGGGCCACGCCGACCCGACGGTCGAATCGATCATCGCCTGGATCTGCGACACCACGGCCGCATCCAGCGCGGTCGCGCGGATCTTCGCCCGGAACGTCGCCAGCGAATCCATCCTGTACTGCCCGTCTTCGACGAACCGGGTTTCGGCCATCAGCGCTGCGATCTGGGTGTCCAGCCCGTTCGTGTGCATGAAATCGACGTACCACGAACACGGGATCGCAAAGCCATCGGGCACCGGCAACGCCGGCTCAATGTTGCGTAGTTCCCCGAAATTCGCCGCCTTGCCGCCCACGGCAGGCGTCATTTTTGCGTCGATGTCGTCCACATCCAGCAGCGCCGTCACCGACAGGTCCAGCGCCGGGACCTGCGTTTCCTTCGGGCGTCTTTCCGCCCAGAAATCATCGGCGTCCTGGGCGGTGGCGTCGGCGATCGTGTATCCCGAAGCCGTCACCTCCAGCCGGATCCACTTCCCGTCGGCCGCGACGAAATCCGGTGAATCGTACGCGCCGACAAGGGCCATGTTCGGGGTGCCGCGCGCCTCGGCCAGCAGGTTCACGTGCGCCAGCGGGGTCTGGAATTCGCCCGTCACCAGCCCGGCGACCGCCGAAATGTCGTTGGGGACGCGATCCACGACGACGATGTCCATGCGGGAAACGTAAGTCGAATCAAGATCTTCCAGTTTCATCCGCCGCACGCGACCAACCGTTTCGCCCAGGTGCATCCCCTGGTAAGTCGCGCCAGCGAACAGTTCGGCCGTGGTCACGATCGGCACGCCCGGCGGCAGGCGGTTTTCCTGTTCCAGCGCGTTCGACGTCGGGTGGTAACGCAGGTCGCAGTCAAAGCCGATGGCATCGGACACTATCCCGAACATCTGGACAATCATGGCCGGGGACATCTTGTCGGTCGGAACGATTGAAACCGCGAAGATGTCGGGGCCGATGTGGTGCGTCAGCGTGCCCAGCAGCAGGCGGCGCCCCTCCATGTAATACATTTCCGCGTTGAAAGCGGACAGGTCCGCGTACCCTTCCATGTGTTCGCTGGCGTACAGGAAATGACGGTACTTTTCGGAATCGACAAAGTGGATTTTGTTGCCGTCGGTTCGGTCGATCAGGAACAGCACCGATCGGCTGGCCGGCAGCGCGGCCGATTCGGGCTGGCCGGACAGGGCCACGTGGTCGTTGCGGCATCCCAGGAAAAACAGCATGTCCGGGCGTCCTTCGTCCTGCCAGACGCAGACTTCCGGCCCGCCGCCGCAGCCGGCCCCGACGGCCAGGCATGCAATGGCACACGCCATGAATGCGTTGGCAAGCCTGGATTGAATCGTCAAACGGTTTCTGGAAACGGCAATCATCGGTTTACCAGCCCTCGACGTTGTGCAACGGATTCAGGCCGTGCCTGCGCGCGACCGTGAAATGAACCGTCTTTCCGTCCACATCCGCGGAAACGGTACGGTTCATCGATATGTGCGACATGTGCTGGAACAGACCCACGCCGCCAATCGTGGGCAGGGCGAACACCATTTCCTTCGTGATGGTCAGGCTGCCCTTCGATGCAGGTTCGCGGCAGTACAGAACAACTTCCGGGGGCGCGCCGTGCCATCCTTTGTTGATAACCATATCTACAAACAACCCGGTTGTGTCGCCCTTCGGCACGTCCCACGTGACGACGTTGTCCTTGTCATCGACCAGGGTCAGTGTCCCCTGATCCGCGTCAACGCTGAATTCGACCTGGTCAATCCCGGTGGTCTGCAGTTCGAACGCACCGAACCCGCCCGCCACGCCTTCCGCCTGCGCGATCAGCGAATTCCCGCCATGAATGAGGTCCGCGGCAATCCCCTCGACGTAATAGTAATTCTTGATCGGGTCCCCGGTCGGCTCCACCTCATGACTGGTAGCGCCCAGCAGAAGCAACACGGTCCCGGCCGATATCTTTTCGGGCGCGTCCACACACTTGCTGTCAGGATCGCAGTACTGGTCCCAGTCGCAGGCAGGTTCACATGCCGCATCCGTCGCGCTGTACATGACGCAGGCGCCGTCCCGCATGACAGCTTTGTACATTGCGGGACTGTAAGCGGCGAATGCGTCCATCCGCATCGGGGCGTCGTAAAATCCAATGTCGGCCTGCACCGTCGTACCGTAATCGCCGTTCCCCCACTTCATGACCGCCAGCAGAATCCGGCCGTGCGGGCTCGGCGGTTCGATATCCTCCGGTTCGGTCGTGTCCGACGGATCAATGACGTCAACGACATCGGACGCGGCAGCGTCATCTTGCGAATCTTCAGGTTCGTCCGCGTCGTCCGGACCGCACTGGTCGAGGTAGCCGTAATCCAGCCCGTCATCAGGGCCGCACAGGTCAACCGGCGGGCCTTCGTCATAGGGTTCGTTGGCATCGCGACCGCTGACATCGGCAGGGTCCTGCGCGTCAGGCACGTCGGCCACGGCATCGACCGCGAGGTCACCACCGGCAAGGTCGGTTCCAGCCAGGTCGTCCTGACCGTTCCCGCCGCCGCAGCCGGGCGCCGCCAGCAATAAAGCTATAACAGCCGCCGTTGACAACAATGTTGAAACGAAAGCCTTCATGACGCCTCCTCAAAGCTGGAACCGGCTATCACCACTCGGGCGCGTTGTGCAGCACGTTCAGGCCGTGACGCCTGGTAACCGTGAATTCAATCGTCTTTCCGTCGACTTCCGTGGTGACCGTCCGCGACAGGCCGATATGCGAGCCATGTCCCATCAGCGCTGGCCCGCCCATCTGGGGCACCGCTTCGACCACCGCCTTCGGGATTGTGATCTGTCCGTCGGACGCGTCCGCCCGGCAGTACAGGACCGCTTCCGGCGGCGAGCCGTGCCAGCCTTCGTTAATCACCATGTCAACATATGCCCCGGCCGCGTTGTCGGTGCTAGTCGTCCAGGTGACGACCGCGTCTTCACCATCGACCAACGTTAACGTGTTGTCGGCTTCGTTAAAGCCGAACTCGATCTGGTTGACGCCGCCCGTCGTCAACGCAAACGAGCCGATTCCGTCCGTTGCCCCGGCCGCTTCAGCCTTCACTTCGACCGTAGGTGCGATCGCCGCTGCCGGTATCGTGCCGGGATCGAAGTAATAGTAGTTCGGCATCCACTCGTCGTCCGAAGGGTCGCCTTCGACCTTTTCAGTTCCGGCGGTCAGCTTGAAATGCCCGGCCGAAACCCGCGCCGGCGCATCCACGCACTTGTTGCCTTCCTGGCAGATCTTGGACCAATCGCACACCGGGTCGCATGCCACGTCCGCCGCCACATACAGGACGCAATCGCCTTCCCGGGCCGCCACCGCGTACATCATCGGGGAATACGCCGAAAACGCGTCCATGCGCATCGGGCCGTCAAAAAAATCGACCGTCACGTTCGCGTCGGCGTTGTACTGACCACCCCATCCGTAAAGCGCAACAAGTACGCGGCCTTCCGGCGCCGGCTGCGAAACGCCTTCCGGGGCGGGACCTTCGTCATCCGCAGGCCCCTCGTCAGCGACAATCGTGTCGTCGTCAGGCGTTCCAGGGTCGCCACAGGCCGCAAACATCGGCAGGGTCATTAAGGCGCCAATCATGAGCGCGTAAATAGTCCGTGCTGATCGAATTCGCATTCCGTCACCGCGATGAGGTGCGCCCAGTTTACATTTTCGCCGCGTCCAAAACCACATGGACTGCACCCTTGCCGACAATGCGGTAGAATCAGCCAGCTTCGCATCAGGTGTAGGGTCATGGACACGCGTGCTTTCAGGATCGTGGCGGGAAGATATTCCCTTGTGTTGCTAATCGCCATGCTTGCGGCCGGCACGGTCGCCTGCAGGAAGCCGAAGGACCCGGAAAACCCGGCCCAGGTAAAGAAGAATCTGGACAAAATCGCGAAGCTGGTCACGTGGAAGGTCGATGCGACCGAAGCCCAGAAGGCACGCGTGGACAGGATACTTACCGACCTTTCGGTCGGCATGTTCACGGTGCAGAAGGGAAACGACACGATAACGAAGCGAATCATGGACACGCTGGATGCGACCAGGGTCGACGCGGCCCAGTTCGAATCGATTGTCCAGGACAGCATGGTCCTGGTCGAGCGCCAGATTCGACAGATCTTCAAGGCCGTGGTGGACATCACGGGCGTCCTGACGGACGAACAACGCCACAAGGCCGTCAAGATGTGGCGTGAATGGGAATTCGGGTCCTGACGATCTAACCGGCAGCCGCCAGGCGCCAGGGAAGTAATACACCATGAAATTCAGGGACATGACAATCCATGCAGTTTCCGGGATAGTGGCCGCCGCGGCCATGCTATCGGCGTGCGGCGCGCTGGCCCAGCCAAACCTGCAGGTCACCACGCTGACGGTCGATCCAACGCTTGTGACCAGCGGCGGTACCGCGGCAGTCACCATGCAGGCCCGCAACACCGGATCGACCGACGCCAGCGACTTCAACGTCGCCATTTACTTCAGCGACGACGTCGTGATTTCCGAATCCGACACATGGATCGGGGTCCAGCATGTGGCCGCGCTGGACGCCGGGGTATCGTCGCCCACGTACGTAATCAACGTGACCATACCGATTTCGGCACCTCCCGGGACCCGTTACATCGGCGCGCTGGCCGATTACGGAAACGTCATCAGCGAAGGCAATGAAAGCGACAACACGCGTGCGGCACCGATCACCGTCACGGCCAGACCGGACTTGCAGGTAACCCAGCTTCTGGTCGACCCCACGTCCGCATTTCAAGGCGAGTTGATTTCCGTGTCCTGGGACGTCAAAAACGCCGGAACCACCAGCGCGGGTATTTTCTACACCAGGCTGTACTTCAGTTCCGACAACGTGATTTCAACCGACGACACATACCTGGCATACGAATTCCCGGCCAACCTGGCGACGGGGGCTTCAATCGGCGTGCAGGTCGCGCAGGTCAACATTCCCCCGGACGCACCGCCCGGAACCAGGTACATCGGCGCGATCGCGGATTACGACGGTGGCATCAACGAAGGCTCCGAACTGAACAACACCAGGGCTACGCCGATCACGATCAAGGCTCCCACATGCCATGGAACGTCCGCGTCGTCGCCCGACGTCTGCGGCGGAAACGGCGTCTGCGTGGGACAGGATCTCTGCCAATGCCAGACCGGATGGGCCAATTTCGACTGCACCACCCCGGTGTGTCTCGACACCTGCGGCGAAAACGCATCCTGCACGGCGCCCGATGTCTGCGAATGCAACGAAGGCTACGACGGCGACGGATTCACCTGTGAAGCAATCGACGTCGTTCCCGAAGAACAGGTGCCGGACAACGGCCCCGACGCGGTGGACCCGGCCGACGCCGCCGACGAAACGATCGACGACAATGGCGACCCTGTTGACGCCCAGCCGCCCGCGGACTTCGGCCCCGGCGACGAAGGTATCGACACGAGCATGCCTGACACGGGCGCCGACACGGCCCAACGCGAAGACATCCTGATCACAACCGACACCGGCGCAAACGGGGATACCGTCGCGGTGGACGCATCGACGGATGACGACCTGGAATCACACGACGACGGTGGCTGCAGCCAGGCGGGTGGAACCGACGCGGGCGCCCTGCCTTCGGCCTTACTGATGATTCTGCTGGTTGCCGGCTTCATGATTCGCCGCAGAAAGACTACCTGATCTAAACGACAGGTCAGAACCGCGTATTCATCCGTTCCGCCACACCGAAATATGAAGGCACTTCAATGACGTCGCCGGACGGCGGGCGGATCCGGCCGGTCCAGGTTCCACACATCTGGTAATAATCGATTCCGGCCACCAGAAGGTTGGCCTTCTGCGCGTACTTTCCTTCCGGGTGGAATTCCAGGTCCACGCGCGCGTCGTCGTCGCGTACGCCCCACGTTTCGAGCGGACGGTCGGGGTTCATGTCCCAGTGAACCGCGCCAAGCAACAGCAGTTCTTTGCCGATCCAGATGCAATTCTCGTTGCTGCGTTCCTGATCCGAAAAGACGTGATCGGCCAGGTTCACGCCGATGAATGCGCCGTCCGCCGCCCGCGCCCCGAACGAGCCCCAGATCCACCTTGTGTGGTACGGGTATATCGCCTTGTGTTCGTCCATGTTCGCGACGTCACGCGCCGGTTCGAACCGGGCCATCTCGCCGCCCACGCGCAGCAGGCCATCCACGCTCATCAGGCCCTTGTGCGTGTACGCGTGATGCATGCGGCGCACCGGCAGGCTGGCGACCAGCGGCTGCATAAGGTCGAAGTCTTCACGCAGGACCAGATCCGCCTTTATGGCCGGATGACGCCGTGTGGCGGCCACGTCGATGTGGATGTCATGCCGGCCGGCGTCCAGCGAGTGTTCGAATTCCAGGCGGAACCCGCGCCTGGTTGCCGACGCGATGCCGCTGTACTGGTTGGCCGGGACCTTCACGGACCTGCCCGGCCCGTTCCAGCCACGCTGGAAGAATTCGCGGGTATGCCGGTTGTACACGAACACCGCGCCCGATCCCAGGTACTTCGCGTCCTGGATCATGACGGACAGGTACCAGTCAGGATGCGTGAACCCTATCCCGCACCACTCCTTCATCCGCATCCGCCAGAAAGGCCGGGCCGCGGCGTATCGTTCGGCGTCCAGAAGATTGACGTCGCGCACCGGTTCGCTGAATGCACCGCTGAATATGTTGCCGTCTTCGACCAGGTGGTCGGGAGCTGCTTCAATAATCCTTCCCATCGGGTCCCCGCTGACTGCAGTTCGCCACCATCATAGCCCCTGTGCTCGCCGCCGGGCAACCGCCGGCAACAATCCACCGCGGCTGCAACACCCGCGCCCACAGTCCTGCCGCGGTCGCGCGCGCGGGTGAATTGACTTCCGCGCACACGCGTTTCAACATGCCCATGTGTGCGGAATTATTTGAAAACAGGGGCGTGCCGGAACCCCGGGAGGTGTGTCATGCGGTGGCTGAATCCTCTCCTGGTCGCGGCCATTGTATTTTCAATGGCCGGGTGGACGATGGCGTGCGGAAACGGCGATGGCGACGCGGACGCGGACGTTGTCGCGGATGTGCTGACGCCGGATGACACGGCGGTCGGCGTGGACAATTCCACCACACCTGACGTGGCGGCCGACACGGCCCATGCGGATGTTCCGGGCGACGTGGCCGCGGACACCGCCTCTGACATACCCGGCGACACCACGATTCCCGACACGTTTATCAATGACGTAACGGTTCCCGAAGGATGCTGCGCCGTGGCCGAGGATTGCCCCGGACAGGTCTGCGTCAACATGCGCCCCGAAAACCTGTTCGGCGTGTGCGGCGATGCCCCCGATCCGGGTCGCTGCTGGACGGACGGGGACTGCGGCGAAGGTGAATCGTGCTTCGGCGCGGCGCTGTGTCCGTGCGGGGCCGCGTGCGACATGGGTTACGTCGGCAGCGGATTCTGCGCGACGACCGGGGCGACCTGCACCGCCGTGAACCCCGATTCAATCGCCGAAACATGTGACGCGAAATCCCTGTGGGTGTTCGATGGCGGCGGTTGCGTCCAGACCTGCGCGGGATGCTGCGGATGCGAACCGTGGTGCGATTTCACCTGGGACGACGAGGTCTCCTGCCAGGCGGCGTGCGCGACGGCAAGCCTCGGGATTTCACTGGATTCCCACGGCGGCTTCCTTGGCACAGGGTCGTTCGATTACGTCCTTGCCGGCCACGAATTCCGGGTGACGGATCCGCTGGGGTCAAGTTCGCCGGTGGTGGGCGTGATCGACGAAGCCACGCTGGTGCGCCTGTACGACGCGGTTGAAGCGATTGACTGGGCGGCGATTCCAGAAGAGCTGTTCCCCCCGGACAACCCGTCCTGCTGCTGCGATCAGTACGGTTACGATCTGTACGTGGTTGCCCCGATGGTCATACCGGCCGGCGTCGCGAACACGTCCTGGTGCAGCGAATCGTTCTACCTTGGCCTGCTGCCGCCTGAACTGACCGACCTCGTCGGCATGCTGGCCGATATCGGCGGCCAGATCCTGTCCGGCAACTGACCGCAATTTCCGTCAATTGACAACCCTGCCACGGGTCCTAGAATGAACCGGATATCAACCAGCGCGGCTGCGATCGGCCGACGATGAACCCGGGGGAAGGCGATGGCTTCAAGGATCGAATGCCAGTTGTGCCCGAAACACTGCATGCTGGCGGACGGGATGCGCGGAAACTGCCGCGTTCGGGAAAACCAGGGCGGCCGTCTGGTGTCGCTGGTGTACGGAAAGGCGGTCGCACTGCACATCGACCCGGTTGAAAAGAAGCCGCTTCACCATTTCATGCCGGCCACGAAGACATTTTCGCTGGCCACTGCCGGATGCAACCTGCACTGCAGGAACTGCCAGAACTGGCAGATAAGCCAGATCGGTCCCGAAGAGGCCGAGGCCGAAGACATGTCGCCGGAAGCGGTCGTGGCGGCGGCGCGGGAAAACGCATGTCCTTCGATTTCATGCACTTATACCGAACCGATCATCTATTCCGAATACGCCATAGACATCGGAAAGAAGGCGCATGCGGCGGGACTGAAAAACATCTGGGTGACAGCCGGGTACATCGAACAGGAACCGCTGAAGGACGCGTGCAAGGTCATCGACGCGGCGAACGTGGACATCAAGTCCTTTTCCAACGATTTTTACAAACGAATCTGCGACGCGACGCTGCAACCGGTCCTGGACGCCATTGAAACGATGCACAAGTCGGGCGTGCTGGTCGAAATCACGAACCTGGTCATCCCGGGCGAAAACGACGACATGGGCATGATCGCCGACATGTGCCGATGGATCATGACGAAACTGGGGCCGACGGCGCCGCTGCATTTTTCGCGGTTCCACCCGATGTACCGCATGACCGAAAAGCCCCCGACGCCCGCCGCGACCCTGCGCAAGGCCGCCGACACGGCTGTCGCCGTCGGGCTGAAGCACGTTTACATCGGCAACGTCGACGCCGGCGATTTCGCCCATACATGGTGCCCCGGTTGCCGCAAAAAGGTGATCGAGCGGCGCGGGTTCGAAGTGACGGCCAACCGCGTGGGCGCGGACGGCAAATGTGACTTCTGCGGCCAGCAGATCAAGGGTATCTGGAGGTAACGCGTGGACACGACAAACAAGGCTGACGGCGTTGGCGCGTCCGGCCCGGCGATGGGACGTCGCGGATTCCTGGCCCTGGCCCTGGCCGCGGCCGTGACCGGGCTTGCCGGGGTACGCGCGCTGTTTGGCGGGGACGACCCACGGAAAAACGAAGACACGGACGGCCCGGGCGATCGTCGCAAAGGCAACGTGGCCGACGTAACGGCGCGTTACTGGGTCGGCGGCGACAGGCTGGCGGGGTGATCGGATGAAATCGTCTGCAAACAGGGACATTCTGGGGGTCATCATGCTTATGTCGATATTGTCAGGGTGCGGATCGAAGGGACCGGCCGACGCCGCGGCGCAGGAGGGGGCGGCGCAGGCATCGAAGGCGCAGGCGGCACCGGGCAATGCGGCAACGACCGCGGTCGCCGGGCCGGCCATCGAACCGGGGGTCGCGGGGTCCTTCTATACCGCCAATGCGAAAAAGCTGCTTGCCGAGGTCAACGGTTACATCGACGCCGCCCCGCTGCACGCGAATTCAACGGCCTGGGCGTGGATTTCCCCGCACGCGGGATACGTTTATTCGGGGCCGATCGCCGGACATGTGTACAGGCAGATAAAGGAAATCGCCCCGAAGCGCGTCGTCGTCATCGCGTTCACCCACCGGCCCTGGACCCAGGAAGGACGTCTGCGCAACACGGGAATCGCCACGACGACGGCGTCCGCGTTCAACACACCACTGGGCGCGCTGCCGGTGGACGTTGAAGAAGCTGCTGCCCTTGTGAAAGAAGCGAAATTCATCACCGACGACCGCGCCCTGTTCGCGGGCGAGCATTCGCTGGAAGTGCAGCTTCCCTTCGTGCAGGTGGCGGCGCCGCAGGCGAAGCTGGTGCCCCTGATGTTCGGCAACCAGGACGACCCGGCCGTGGTTGAAGGACTGGCGGACCTGCTGGCAAGGCGGTACGCGTCGGATCCTTCGACCGTCATTATCGTTTCGACCGACATGTCGCACTTCCTGCGGTATGACGACGCGGTCCAGATCGACAGCCTGATGCTGAAGAACGTCGCGGAACTCAAAGCCGAGTCGGTCGGTCCGTGCCCGCAGGCGCCAAATGGAGGATTTTGCGGATCGGCACTTGTGCAGGCGCTGATAAAGGCCCAGAAGAATCTGGGCTGGGCGGCACCGATCGTCCTTAATTACCGCAATTCGGGCGATACCGCGGGCGACAGGCGGAAGGTGGTCGGATACGGCGCGGTCCAGTTCCCGCGGGGGACCGTGTCAGCCGCGTCAACAGGCGTACCGGAAGTCCAGGCCGCGAAACCGGCCGGTCGTCCCCATGACAACGAACTGACTGTCGGCCAGAAACGCGAACTGTTGCGGATCGCCCGCACCACGGTGGAAACGCTGGTCAATACCGGCAAGGTCCCGGATTTCCAGGTAACCGACCCTGCGTTGCTGCAACCCGGCGCCGCGTTCGTGACCCTGAAGGTCGACGGCGACCTGCGTGGGTGCATCGGTCAGACCGAGGCGCGAATGCCGCTGTGGAAGTGTGTTCGCGAAATGGCCGTGGCGGCGGCGACGCAGGACCCCCGGTTCCGCCCGGTGCAGCCGCCCGAACTGAAGCTGCTGGACTATGAAATCAGCGTTCTTTTCCCGCCAGTCCGGGTGAAGGACGTCAAGGAAATCGTGATCGGGCGCGACGGCCTTACCATCGCGCTTCACGGGCGACGCGGCCTGCTGCTTCCGCAGGTGCCGGTGGAATGGAACTGGAACCTGGAAGAATTCCTGGCACACACGTCAAGGAAGGCCGGACTGCCGATGGACGCCTGGAAGGATCCCGCGGCGGTGCTTCACCGGTTCGAAGGCATCATATTCAACGAAGACGACGTAGCCCCGAAGGAATGACGTGAAGCGATGAACGCAGCCAGGGTCAGACGCAATGTCGCGATTTGCGCGCTTGGGGCCCAGGCCGCGCTGGCCCAGCTTGTCGTGCTCCGGGCAGGACTTGAAAGGTTCGGCGGCAACGAATTCTTCATTGTGGTTTCGCTGTCGGCGTGGCTTGTCGCCGGCGCAATCGGGGCCATCGCGTTCGGGCGGCTGGCTGACAGCGCCGGAAAATCCCGAATTCTTGCCGTTTTCGGCGCACTCGGCACCGGGGCGGGGGTCGTTGTTTCGATGCTGCTGCTGCGGCTGGTGTCAACAACGTCCTCACCAGGGCTGTCACTATCGCCCCTGGCCGCGGCCGCCTGGGTAGCGGTCGCTTCGGCTCTGCCGTCGATGCTTTCAGGGGCACTCTTCGCCTGGCTGATACCGATCGCATATCAGGAATTCGGGAAATCGCTGGGGGTGGTGACACTCTTCGAGTCCATCGGCGCGGCGGCCGGCGGCTTCCTGCTTGGCTCGCTGGCAATCGACCTTCTCGGCACATCCGGCCTGGCCGTGATTTCCGTCGCATGCGGCGCTGGAGTATTCCTGCTGGTGCCACCGAAAACGATGCCAGGCAGGCTGAGCGCGATGGCTACCGTCTTGATCATGGCGGGCGCCGCCATTATCGCGGCGCGAATGAACGCTGCCCCTGACGGTGAGGTCGTCGCGACGATCGAAAACCGGTTCGGCAGGTACTCAGCCATACGGTTGGAAGACCAGATAACCATCATGGACGGTGGTCGCCCGATCGTCGATTGCGCGGACACGCAGACGCCGGAGTTGATCGCCACGGTCGTCCATTCATTCGCACCGCGCGCCCGCGGCATTTTCGTTCCCGGCGGTTCGGCGTCTGATCTTGCCGTGCTGTCGCGCCTTCCGGGAATCAACGTGCAGCTTGTCACTCCGAACCCCGAACTGCACGAGTTCACCCTGAAGATGTGCGGCCAGGCACTTTCCGGAACGACCCGGACGGTAACAGGGGATCCACTGCGCATGCTGGGGCGGGTTGCCGCATCCCCGCGGGTCACGAACAGCGGCGCCTCCGGGGTCGACGCCATCCTGATGGACCTGGGCAAACCGGACACCTTGTACCGGTCACGGATGGTCGCCACCAACGCGATGCAGCTGGCCCGCCGCGCGCTTGGCCCGGGCGGAACGCTGTTCGTGATGCTTGGCCAGGCAGACGTGCGCCCGACCGATGCCGAAATCCGGGTACTGGCCGGTATCCTTAATTCCGCCTCAAAATCATTCGAACACTGCCGAATGCTGCCGATCGGCAACTGGTGGCTGGTGTGCGGCAGTGACACGGAATCTTCTGCCGAAGCACTGTCAAACGCTTCGACCATGCCGATCGAAAGACGCTACGCGACCGACACATTCCTGAAGGACGCGCTGAATCCGTTCTCGATGCAACGCATCAAGGCGCGCCTCGAAAAGGCCCGCCTGACAACCCCTGCACCGCTGGCGACGATGCCGTCAACCATGCTGGACTCTTTACTGGACTGGGCGGCGCGACACCACCCGGGGGCGGGCACCGCACAATTGCCCCACAGGAACTGGCTGATCATCGTGATGACAGCCTTCACGCTGACACTGGCGGGGACGGGCCCGTTGCGGCCCCTGCGCGGCCGTCGACGCTGGGCCTCCGCGGTCGTCATGGTGACGGGCGGCGCGGGCATGGTGACCGAGTTCGGCTTGATGTGGACCATCGCGGCGACATGGGGTTCCCTGCATCTCTGGCTGGGAGCGGTTGTCGCCGCTTACATGGCCGGACTTGGATTCGGCGCGTACTTCGCACGGCGCATTTTCGGGAACTCCGAGGCGTGGCTGGAGAGGGCCGCTGTTTCATTCGCGGCGGCGCAGGGCCTTGCAATCGGTGTCGTGACGGGATTGTGCGCCGGTGCGGCCGCCGGCATGTCAGCCCGGGTCGGCATTCCGCTGTCGATCATTGCGCTTGCGGCTTGCGGCGCGGCGGCCGGTGCCTCGTTCCAGTTTGTGGCCAGGCGTGTCTTCACCACGCTGGACTTAAAGGCGGCCCGGCTGGTCGGGACGCTCCGTGGCATTGATGCCGTGGCGGCTGCGGTGACGTCAATGATCGCCGCGCTTCTGCTGATCCCGATCGCGGGAACCGTCGCCGTGCTGGGATCGTGCGCCGCCGCATGCATCGCGATGGCCCTGCACAAATCCCGTTAGTCGTCATATACTTCCGTCGTCACAACCAGATCCGCGAGGGATTTAATGAATCGGCTTTTTGTCCGGATCGTGCCGGCAGCGGTCTTGTTCTTCGTATCGTGCGGTGGCGGGGGCGGTGCCGACGACGGAGACTTCGATCCCGGCCCGGATTCAACGATCACGGATGTCGCAGTTGACGCGGCGGCCGATGCCACGGCGGACATCGGACAGCGGGACGGACAATCGCTTGACCTGGTGCCTCTGGACACAGCGACGGACATGCCGTGGCCCGATGACACCGACGAAGACGCACCCGGCGACAACGGGCTTCGCGACGCGCTCCCTGGCGACGACATGCCAGCCGACAACGGGGTCGCCGACATTCCGGCCGAGGTCTGCTGGGAAACGCCGATCGACTGCACCGGAACCGAACCGTTTGATTACATGTGCAAGATGGCCGAACCCGACACCTGCCCCGGCGGCCTGTGCGTCGCTGGTGTGTGCATCGGACCGGTCCTGAACCCCGATCGATGGGCCGACTGCGCGGACGGTTGCTGCAACCCGTGCGAAGGCGACGGCGCATGCCCGGCGGATTGCGGCCCCGCGCCCGTCTTCACCGGCGTCAAGGAATACAACAACGACACGACCATCAACATCTGGGTGCACGGTTGGTCCAACACGAATCCCGACGAAGAGCAGTACGGCCGCGAGCGCGGTTGCGGCGGCATCCTGGAAGACATGCGGTGGTTCGGGGTCGAAAAGCCTTGTTCGGACGGCGTTCGCACCGAACCGGACCAGATCGCGAAGTTCGAATACTTCGGCAACACGCCCGCCGACTGGCTGACGCCGGAACAGATCGCGGAAATCGAAAAATACCCGCTGGGCGGCGCGGACACCCTGCACCGTTACGCACTTATCACGGCCATGTACATAAGGCGCAAGCTGGATCAGACCGGCGCGACGCACGTGAACCTGGCCTGCCATTCGTACGGCTGCCTGATTTCACGTTACATGATGGAAAACAATCTGCTCGGCCTTGCCGGGGAAAACCGCTTCGTCAGGTGGTTCACAAGCGCCGGCGTCATATCCGGCGCCCGGCTGGCACGCCTTTACGATAACAGCAGCGTCCGTGAAATCGCCGACCTCTTCGGTATCGGCCAGGGCGACTTCGTGGTCATGAACCCGGACTTCGTCACGGACGAAGCGGCCGCCTGGGACCACAAACTGCGCGAAGCGAACAGCCCGTACCTCAACAACATGCTGATCCACCATGCGTGCGGCGACGACCCGCGCATCGCGCAGGCCCTGAACATCGCGCTGCTGGACCTGAACAATCCCGGCGACGAGCCGAACGACGGCATCATGTTCACCCTGGACACCTACTTCCACGACATGGCGGAAGAAAACGTGTTCCACGCACCCGATGGAACCGCGGTCAAGCCGACGCATTCGTACGTTTACGTCGATCACATGGCGGTTCCGGAAACGGAATCGTCGGTCGCGCTGGCGACGGCCACGCTTTTCCACGGTCGCAAGGTGGTCATCAAACTGAAGGAAATCGAACTGTTCGACGATCTTGAAGGCTCAGCGTTGACCGATCCGCCGCCGGCCGAAGTCGTGGTCGAACACCAGGTCCGATACAGTCCTTACCTTCCGGACACTTACGGCAGGGATCCTCTCATCAGCGAAAGCCTGGTCGAATACCGAATCCCGGAAATGTTTCCGGTAATCCAGACGATCAGGACTTACCCCGACCAGGTTATCTTCGCGGGCCCCGTGTTCGACGAAATGACCAGCCTGTGGCTGAAAGCCGAGGTACTGGAAGTCGACTGGTACCCGCGGTTCAACGTCAGGGAACCCGCCGGCATCGCCGATCGCGACGACGCGCTGATTACGTTCGAAGGCCAGGTCGAGTTGACCGACCACGAATTCACGCACCAGAACGGCCTGGCGCGCATGGTCATCAGCGTCAATGTCATCGACCTGTTCTGACGATCGCGGGGTCGGACAACCTTGTAATCTTCACGGAACGCAGTCGTCCATCGGGTGAATGATTGGAACAAAGCCGGCGGGAATGCGCGGAATCGACGACAGCAGGAACCTGTCGGGAAGCACCAGCGCATCTGTCTTGTACACGACCTCGAGGTAATACAGCACGTCGGCACCGATAACCATTGGCACGGTCGCGTCCCACATGTGCAGGGAATCGTTGTAATTCAGTTCCTGGCTGAAAAAGTTCATCGCGCCGTCGTTCGACGCCCAGAACCGGACAGATTCGACATCGAGGTTCGAACCACCTCCATCAACGGCCGCCATCACATATGTGGCCGCGCCGATCACGTTGGTCGTCACCTCTGGCGTTGTCGGGTAATAGCTGAAGTCGCTGTCGGTCCCGAAGCAGTGATGGAACCACGCCTTCTGGTTGCCCTTCGCCCCGAGCGTGACGCGCGCCTCGATGTCAGCGATGTCTTCCATGCCGCACAGCTTGTCCATCAGTACACAGCACCCGTGGTCATAATTGGCGATGATGGCCGTCCGCTTGTCGGCCCCCGGAATCGAGTTGTATGTCGCCATGTGGGCCGTCAACGGGAAGAATTCGTCGCTGGACCCGTTGACCATCATGACTCTGGCCGAGCTTCCAGCCATGTTCACATCAGGCAGAATCGTTGAAATCAGCGCCTGCCACTGGGCCGACGACGTGTCCAGGCCGGCCAGCGTCAACAATTGGTGCTGCCAGGCGTTTGTTGACTGGGTGGCCACACCCCAGGCACCGGTTCCGGACAACGCCACGGCCACCTTGACCCTCGGATCGACGGCCGCGGAAATCAGCGTCGCCACTGAACCGGCGGAATAGCCTGTGATGCCCATCTGGTAGTCATCAACCTCACTGCGCGTCGCCAGGCATGTGAGGCCGCGCATGGCCGCCACGGAATGCGCCCATATCCAGGAACCGCGCGGGTCGGGTATGGTATCGAATATCCGGTATCCGCCGTCATATGACGCGGGTCGGCCCTCGGATGCCGCGCAGTCCGGGGCGTTTTCCCCCGGTGCGCCGCCAGGCCCGGTCGGGGCCAGCACAAAATATCCAAGCAGTGCCGCGGGCCCGGTCGCGCTGTCGGGATCGGAACAGCCGCCCAGTCCGTGCGCGTGGACTATGCCAGGTACATTTGAGGTCGCAGTGACCGGCTTTGACGCGAACCCCCGGATCGTGATCGGCACCAACTGGCAGTCGATTGATTCCCACGATGTGTACGAAACGTCCCAGACGTCCACCAGGACGGCATCCTTCATCGTGGTCCGATGGTTGCTGAAAACGCAGTTGATGTTGGAGGGCTCCTGGATCATGGAGTTGTCATAAATGACCGGATCGCATGTAAACGCCGTGTCGGCGGGGATGTCTTCCGGCACATCACCGGGAATCTCGCCCGGGACATCGGAAAGCGTGTCGTCCAGCGCGTCACCGCCCGCGTCATCCACGACATCGGCGGCATCGCCGACCACGACATCGGTCGGAATCACATCAGGATTTGTGGCATCGACCGCGACATCGTTGACCGCCACATCCTCGCCAGTATCCGCGACAAAGCCATCCATGACATCAGCGGCCACATCCCGGCCTGCCGTGTCCATGTGAATGTCAAAGCCCGACAGATCGCTACCTGCCACGTCCGCCGGCGCGTCCATAGAAACATCGCCCGCGGCCAGGTCGTCACCGCCCCCGCCGCCGCACGACACTGCCGAACCGGCGCACGCCATCAACGCAACAAGCACCAGGGATGTCACGGTTCCAAAACGCCTGACCATCCACGTCCTCCTGGGCCATCAGGCCGGGATCAATCACGAATTCCAAGGACTTCTGCATACTTTCCGCTGTCAGGAAGGGAATATAGCAGAAAATCGAAGGATGACGCATCCCCGCTGATTCTGTTATTAATGGTGCTGTAACACTCCAGGTGCCCCAGGGAGAACCGGTTTGGAAAACATCGGGGTTCTGCTGACATTCGCAATCGGCCTTTCCGCCGCGCTGGTACTGGGTTATCTCGCCCACCGCGTGAAACTTTCGCCGATCGTCGGTTACCTGCTGGCCGGCATTATCGTCGGGCCATTTACCCCTGGACTGGTCGCAGATCACGCGACGACCGAACAGTTCGCGGAAATCGGCGTGATCCTGATGCTGTTCGGGATCGGCCTTAAATTCGAACTGGAAGAACTGATCGCCGTCTGGAAGACCGCTGTGCCCGGGGCCCTCATAAAAAGCACCCTTTCAACGGCTTTTCTTACGCTGGTACTGCACCTGACCGGCATGACCTGGACTTCCGCATTCGTCCTGGGCATGTCGGTGTCGGTCGCCAGTACCGTGGTCATGTCGCTGGTGCTTTCGGAAAGGCAGGATCTGCACTCGCCCATCGGACATATTTCCATCGGCTGTGCGGTCGTCGAAGACCTGATGACGGTTGCAATGCTGCTGCTGCTGCCGGTCATTGCGGGCCGGGGCGGTGTTCCGGGCGAACCCGGCCAGGGACTTCTGCTATCGCTCGGCGTGGCCGGCCTGAAAATATTCGGGCTGGTCGCCGTCGTTGTGGTTCTGGGCAAGTGGGTCATCCCATGGGCGCTTGATCGCATCGCGGTCACACGATCACGCGAACTTTTCACGCTGGCGGTGCTGGTTCTGGCCGTGGGAATCGCGGTCGGTTCGGCAAAACTGTTCGGGGTGTCAGTGGCCCTTGGCGCCTTCCTGGCCGGGCTGGCAGTCGGACGTTCTGAATTCGCCGGACGGGCGGCCGGTGACGCCATCCCCATGCGCGACGCGTTTTCCGTGCTGTTTTTCGTTTCCGTTGGCATGCAGTTCGACCCCGAAGGCATGTTCGCCGCGCCTGTGACAATCCTGATAGTCCTGGCGACCGTCGTCCTGTTCAAACCGGTTGCCACGGCCCTGACGATCCGGGCGCTGGGCAAACCGTTTTCGACGGCGATTCCAGTGGGGGCGGCATTTGCCCAGGTTGGGGAATTCACATTCATCATGGCGTCTGTCGCGCGCGGCCTCGGCCTGATCGACAAAAACGGCTGGAACGCGGTTGTCGCGGCCGCAATCATATCGATCACGCTTAACCCGACCATCTACAGGCACGCACGCCGTTTCGCCGGCAGGCTCGGGCGGCGGAAGGAAGACCCGCAGGCGTGCGAACTGGTCAGAATCGACCCGAAAAGAAGCATCCTGATCGGTTACGGTCCTGTGGGCCAGATCGTCTGCCGACTGCTCAAGGAACGCGGCACACACGTGACCGTGATTGACCTGAATCACGAAACGGTCAGGAAACTGAAGTCAGCCGGACTGACCGCCATCCACGGCGACGTGCACCGCGCCGGGACCCTGGAACAGGCTGGTATCACAACCGCGGGCAGTCTGATACTCAGCGCAGATATCGACGATGGTGTTGAACTGATCCGCCACGCCAGGCAACTGAACCAGCGCATGCGTATCCTGGCGCGCTGCACCCACCTGCGCCACGCCGACGCGCTTAAAGCCGCCGGTGCGGACGTGGTCGCGGCCGGTGAAGCCGAAATCGGGGTCGCCCTTGCCGAAGAAGTCACCGCCAGCGACGAGTGGGACGACCTGACCGCCGCCGAACACCGCGATCTGATCCGCCGCAAGCTGTACGACAACCCCCGCGGCGGCTTCCCCGCGCCGCTGGCAAAGACCGGCAACAACACCGGCGAGGTGCGGAAGAAGTGACGACAAACAGACTGTGTGCTCCTGCCGTTCTGATTCTTCTGCCCCTGATGCTCGCCTGCACCGACGAAACCGGCCCGCGGGACGACGGCGGCACTGCGGTTGACTCGACCGACGACGTCGCCGACGTCATCGGACCGCAATGGTCGACGTGCGAACGCCTGCATCCGGAAAAGACGCTGGCGGAAAAGGCCGCATACTTCGACGAAATGGCGGTCACGCGTCATCTGGCCGGGGACGGTCTGCTGCGCAACCTGTACCTTAACGAAGACCTGGAAACGGTCCAGAAGTGGTTCCACGTCGAAAACGTCATCCTGTGGAGCGGCATGTACCTGGCATCCCAGGCATTCAGGTACGAGGTGACGGGCGACCAGGCCGCGCAGGACAACGCGAAGGTGGTGACCGCCGCCCTGCATGAACTTACCAATGTAACAGGCGTGTCGGGCCTGTACGGACGTTCGATGTACAAGCCGGGCGTCAGTTACAACCCGGTTCCGGCCGACAGCACCAGTTGGACGGACTCGACGGCCGCGGGATATGAAGGCTGGCGTTTCCGCAATGACGTCAGCAAGGACGGGTACGCGGGCCTGATGTTCGGATACGCGGCGGCGCTTGAACACTTCGACGACCCGGACCTGCTTGCCGGTATCCGCGCCAGGCTGCGCGAAATCATCGACCACATCATCGGAAACCACCTGCAGATCATCGACACGAACGGCCTGGTCACCGAACACGGCCGCCTGTATCACACCGCGTTCGACGATTTCCCGGGATTCAACGCGATGCTGTCGTCAAGCTGGATCAAGATCGCCGCCACAGAGCTTGACGACGCGAGTCTGGACGACCTTTACTACGGCTGCCTGATGCGGCTGCGCGAAGGTGTCGACTGCACATACATGGCCCAAGTCAGCGCATTTGAACCGGAATACATGTCGTACATCGAAAGCATGGAACAGCAACTGAACCTGTTCCTGCCGAACTGCAAACAGAACTACGACAACTTCGACATGTGCTACCAGGCGATTTACCCGCTGATTCAACGTGAAACCGACCCAGTCCTGCGCGAACGCCTGCTGGGTGTCGTCCGCAACAACATGTTTAACAGCGACGACCCCGCCCACCAGGACATCGGACCGATCGGCAACAGCATGTTCACATTCATTTACGCCGCGGTCACTGGCGACGGACCGGGCGACGCGATACTTGACGACGCAGTTGATCGGGCCATCTGCACCATGAAAGACTTCCCCGCGCAGAAGTTCGAGCGCGGAATTCCAAAGGGAACCCAGGAGCACGTCTGCGACAGCCGCCTGGACAATCCCGTCGCCGCGGAAGTTATCCCCCTGGCCGATTATCCGTTCGACAACTACCTGTGGCGCCTGGACTTTTTCGAAATCAACCAGCGCGACATCACCGAAGACCGCCGCAATGTCTATTCCCCGGAAGATTACCTCGTCGCCTACTGGCTGGGCCGCATGCACGGACTGATCGCATCCGATCTGTGAATACCACAACATAATTCATGCGGCATTCCGCAATCCAGGCCGATAAAAACCTGTCATCCCGCTTGAGCAGACTCAGCCAATGGCGTATCATGCAATTCAGTTCATTGAAACACGGCTCTTCACCAGGCAGGTGCTGAGTCTCCTTGAGGAGTCCCGCTACCTGGCTCTCCAGCAGTATCTGATGATTACGCCGGACGCCGGGGTTGTGATCAGAGGGACACATGGCCTCCGGAAGGTCCGATGGGGAATTGAAGGAAAGGGAAAGCGCGGCGGTGTCAGGCTCATCTACTACTATGAGGCAGACACCGCCACCGTTTACATGCTGTACATGTACGCAAAAAGCGACGCCGATGACCTGACAGCAGAGCAGGCGAAGCTCCTGTCCGACCTGGTTGCGAGGGAAATGAAATGAAGAAGAACGCCTTCGAAGAACTGGTTGCCAGCGTCAAAGAGGCCGGGTCAATCCGGCGCGGCGAGATACCAGCTTCCCGGACTTTCGTGTACGAAGCGGACGACATCAGGGAAACCCGCCGGCAACTGAACCAGACCCAGGAAGAATTCGCGGCGATGATCGGCGTCAGCGTCTGCACCCTTCGAAACTGGGAACAGGGCCGCAGGTTTCCCCATGGTCCCGCCCGGGCACTTCTGCGCGTTGCATCCCGCGACCCGGAGGCCGTGCGGAAGGCTTTAACAGGGTGCTAGCTACTGAAGCAAACGGCCCGCATCGAGCCTGCTACTGATACTTTGCCGGCAGGTCTACTGATACTTTACCGGTGACTCTATTTGCAATTTACCGGTGACTCTATTTGCAATTTACCGGTGACTCTATTTGCAATTTACCGGTGACTCTATTTGCAATTTACCGGTGACTCTTTCTGCACCTGGCCAGCCACGACCTGCAATTCCCCTTGACATTTAATAGGGCTATTAAATATAACTACCAATCATGAAACGGAACACCACAACGGAACCCAAAGGCGACCCGACGACGGAACAGAAAATCCTGGCGGCGGCGGAAGAACTGTTCCTGGAAAAGGGCTACGCGCTGGCATCCACGGTCGAAATTGCCAGGCGGGCCGGGTGCAACCAGGCGCTGGTGCATTATTACTTCCGCACCAAGGAAAAACTGTTTGACGCCATCTTCGCGCAGAAGGTGCGCCAGTTCGTGGAAGGCCTGACCAAGCTGGACGACGAAGGGTTGACGTTCGAACAAGCCCTGACGCGAATCGCCCAGTCGCACTTCGACATCCTGGCGTCGCAGCCCCGCCTGCCCTTCCTGATCTTTAACGAACTGACGACCAACCCGGCCCGGATCGAGGCCCTTCGCGCGATGCTTTTCAACACGCTGGACCTCCGCCCCGTCATGCGCATGCAGACCCTCCTGGACGAAGAAATCCGCAAGGGCAATGTGCGTCCGACCACAATGATGGACATTTCGATGACCATGGCGTCGCTGAACGTCATGACGTTCCTCGCGCGCCCGATCATCGGCGGGGTCATGCAAATCCCGGACGAGGACTATCAGGAACTTATCGAACACCGCAGAAAGGAAAATGTGGCCATCATTTTAAGGAGCTTGCGGCCATGAAAATGCCCGAAAAATTCACCCCCGGCCTGCTTTTGTCCATCCTGGCCGCCTTCGCAATGGCCGGTTGCGGCGACAAGGAACCGGTCCCCTTCGCGTCCGGCGTTTTCGAAGCCACCGAGACTATCGTTTCGGCCGAGGCGAACGGCCGCCTGCTGACGCTTACGGTTGAAGAAGGCCAGGCAGTGACCGCTGACGCAGTGGTCGCGACCATCGACTGCCGCCAGCTCGAATTGCAGCGCGAACAGCTTGTCGTGCGCATCGCGAACCTGGACACCCGGGTGACCGACATCGGCACACAGACCGCCGCGCTGGACCAGCAGATCGCGGCCGCCACGCGTGAACGCGACCGCGTGGTTGAACTGCTGAAAGGCGGCAGCGCCACTGGCAAGAACCTCGACGACATCAACGCGCAGATCGCCGTCTTAAAAAAGCAGAAAGCGGCCGCCCGCCAGAGCCTGACAACCGGCAACAAGGTCATCGACGACGAACGCGCGGCCATGCAGGTCCAGCTCGCGCAACTTGATGACGGCATCGCCCGTTGCACCCTGAAATCACCGATCGGCGGCACCGTGATGGTCAAGTACGCGCAGGCTGGCGAAGTCGCGGCCATGGGCAAGGCGCTGTTCAAGGTCGCGGACATGGAAAACATGTTCCTGCGGGCGTATGTGACGGCCGACCAGCTTTCGCAGGTGAAGCTTGGACAGATTCTTCCAGTGCGGGCCGATTTCGGCGCCGACGGAAGCCGGGACTACGAAGGACGCGTCGCCTGGATCGCCACGAAGTCCGAATTCACCCCCAAGACGATCCAGACGCGGGACGAACGGGCCAACCAGGTTTTCGCGGTCAAACTGGCGATTAAGAACGATGGCTTCCTGAAGCTGGGGATGTACGGATACGTCCCCGCAAAGGTGCAACAAGATGCCGGGACTGCAAGCCCAGCACATAAGTAAGCGCTACGGTAAGCTGGTCGCGCTTGACGATGTCGGTTTTGAAGTCGCCCCCGGCGAAATCTTCGGCATCATCGGCCCCGACGGCGCGGGCAAAACCACGCTTTTCCGAATTCTTACGACACTGATCCTGCCCGACGCTGGCGAAGCGACCGTCGACGGGCTGGACATGCGCCGTGACGTCGCAGAAATCCGCAGTCGCGTCGGTTACATGCCGGGGCGCTTCAGCCTCTACCAGGACCTGACGGTCGAAGAAAACCTGTCGTTTTATGCAGCCGTATTCGGGACGACGATCCGCGAAAATTATCATCTTATCAAGGACATATACCAGCAGATCGAACCGTTCAGGGACCGCCGCGCTGGCGCCCTTTCCGGCGGGATGAAACAGAAGCTGGCCCTGTCATGCGCGCTGATCCACAAACCGGCCGTGCTGTTTTTGGACGAGCCGACCACGGGCGTCGACGCCGTGTCACGCCGCGAACTGTGGGAAATGCTGCTGAAACTGAAGCAGGCCGGCCTGTGCGTGATCGTGTCCACGCCGTACATGGATGAAGCTGCGATGTGCGACCGCGTGGCCCTCGCGATGCGGGGGCGCTTCATGGTCCAGGACACCCCGGCCGCGATCGTCGCGGCGTACGACCGTCGCCTGCTGGCCGTGAGGGGCGACAGGATGCCGGCCCTGCTGCGCGATCTGCGAACCATCGACGGCGTCCTGACGTGCAATGCCTTCGGCGACGCGCACCACGTCACGGTCGCGCCCGGACTGGACACGGCGGCACTGTCAAGGACCCTGGCCGCCATGGGCCACGCCGATGTCGCAATCATGCCCGCTTCGCCCGGGATTGAAGACTGTTTCATGCTGATATCCCAGTCGCAGGGGGACGCAGCATGAAGGTCATCACCGCCGAACACCTGACGAAGCGATTTGGCGCCTTCACTGCCGTCGACGACATCAGTTTCGAAGTCGAAAAGGGCGAAATATTCGGGTTCCTGGGCGCGAACGGCGCAGGCAAGACCACGGCCATGAGGATACTGTGCGGCCTGTCGAAGCCGACGTCCGGCCGCGGAACGGTCGCCGGGTTCGACGTGGCCAGACACCCGGAAGACGTCAAAAAATCAATCGGTTACATGAGCCAGAAGTTCGCCCTGTACGACGACCTCACCGTGGCCGAAAACATCAGGCTTTACGCGGGCATATACGGCGTTCCCCGAAAGCGCATCCCCGGGCGCACCGACGAAATCCTTCAAGGCCTGGGCTTCGAAAACGAACGCCAGACGCTGGTCAAATCCCTGCCGCTCGGCTGGAAACAGAAACTGGCATTTTCAGTCGCCATCGTCCACGACCCCCATATCGTATTCCTGGACGAACCGACCGGCGGCGTTGACCCGGCCGCGCGCAGGCAATTCTGGGAACGGATATACCAGGCCGCCGAAAACGGGATAACCGTCTTCGTCACCACGCACTACATGGACGAAGCCGAATACTGCGACCGCGTTTCCATACTGGTCGACGGTCGCATGGTCGCACTGGATACGCCGGCCGGGCTGAAACGGACTTATGACGCGCCGACCATGAACGACGTGTTCTTCCATCTTGCGCGCGGTGCGCAGCGGGGTGCTGACTGACATGCGCCAGTTCTTCGCCTTTGTCGCCAAGGAATTCCGTCACATCTTCAGGGACCGCACTACCACGGCCATCCTGCTAGGCCTGCCGGTCGTGATGCTTACCCTTTTCGGGTTCGCCATCACCACCGAAGTCAGGAACACGCGTTTCGCCGTATACGACCCGTCGCGCGACGACGCCACCCGCGCCATCGTTGAACGGCTGGCGGCCAACGAATACTTCATCCGGGGCCCGGTTCTGGACGACCCGTCGCAGATCCAGGATGTTTTCCAGCGCGGCGAGGCCGGGCTTGTCGTCGTGTTTTCGCGGGATTTCCAGCAGAAGATGGCAACCGACGGCACGGCCCAGATCCAGCTCGTCGCGGACGGCAGCGACCCGAACACGTCCCGGACCCTCGTGGTCTACGCGACCGGCGTCATTTCGGCGTACGCGCTGGAACAGATGCAGGTAACCGGCGTCCCGTTCATGATCACCCCCGAAGTAAAGCTGCTGTATAACCCGTCGATGAAGGGCGCGTACAACTTCGTCCCCGGCGTCATGGGCATGATCCTTCTGCTTATCTGCGCGATGATGACGTCGATATCGATCGCCCGCGAAAAGGAAACCGGGACCATGGAAGTCCTGCTGGTTTCGCCCGTCCGCCCCCTGCAGATAATCCTGGCCAAGACGGTGCCGTACTTCGTGATTTCCATAATCGACCTGGCGACTATTTTGCTGATGTCCGTGTACGTGCTTGACGTGCCGGTCGCGGGCAGCCTGGCCCTGCTGGTCGGCATCGCGCTGATTTACATCTTCATGGCGCTGGCCATGGGTATCCTGATTTCGTCGGTCGCGAACACCCAGAGCACCGCCCTTCTGATGTCCGGCATGGTCCTGATGCTGCCGGTCATCATGCTGTCCGGGATGATCTTCCCGATTGAAACAATGCCGCGCGCCCTTCAATGGCTGGCGCAGATCGTGCCGGCCAAATGGTTCATTTCGGCCATGCGCAAGGTAATGATCCGCGGGCTCGGGTTCGAAGCGGTCCGCACCGAAATCGCGGTTCTTTCAGGCATGACGCTGTTCATGATAGCGGCCAGCCTGAAACGGCACCGGACGCGACTGGAGTAATCATGCTGCGGTACCTGCTGGAAAAGGAATTCAAGCAGTTCTTCAGGAACAAGTTCCTGCCGCGCATGGTCATCGGCTTCCCCTTCATGAGTCTGCTGATATTCCCGCTAGTCGCGAACTTTGACGTGAAAAACCTGAACCTGGCAGTCGTCGATCACGATCACAGCCCATATTCGCGCCGCCTGGCGCAGAAGACGACCGCTTCGGGATATTTCAGGATCACCGACGCGCCAGGGACATGGGACGGGGCGCTGACCGCCATCGAACATGACCGCGCGGACATCGTCCTTGAAATCCCCGCCGGTTTCGAACGCGACCTGGTCCGCGACCGGAAGGCCGCCGTCATGGTCGCGGCCAACACCGTCAACGGCACGCGCGGGGGGCTTGGCAGCGCCTATCTTTCCGGAATCGTTAACGACTTCGCGGGGGAAATCCGCGGCGAATGGCTGGCGTCCGCGCCGCGACTGGTTACGCCCGCGTTTGAAGTCGTGCCACAGTACCGCTTCAATCCGAACCTCGATTACCGCGTGTTCATGATCCCGGCCATCATGGTCATGATGCTGACGATGGTGTGCGGCTTCCTGCCCGCCCTGAACATCGTCCAGGAAAAGGAACGCGGCACCATGGAACAGATGAACGTCACCCCGGTGCGGCGCTTCACCTTCATCCTGGCCAAGCTGATCCCTTACTGGGTCGTCGGTTTCGTGGCGCTGACCATCTGTTTCGGCGTCGCCTGGCTGTTTTACGGCATGACGCCCGCCGGCAGCCTGGCCACCATTTACCTGTTCGCGTCGGCCTTCATCCTGGCGATTTCGGGCCTTGGCCTGGTCATTTCCAATTACGCCCGCACCATCCAGCAGGGCATGTTCATGATGTTCTTCTTCGTCATAACCATGATCCTTATGGGCGGCCTGTACACCCCTGTCGCGTCCATGCCCGCCTGGGCCCAGCACATCAGCGACTTCCTGCCCCTGAAATACTTCATCATCGTCATGCGCGCGGTTTACCTGAAAGGCAGCGACACTACGGCGTTGCTGAAACCGCTAATCGCGTTGTCCGCGTTCGCGGTCGTGTTCTACGCCTGGGCGATTGTCAGCTACAGGAAGCGGGTTTGACGACGAACCTTGTGGTAACATCCGGCCGGAAATCCGCCTGCGGGGTAACAACTTGTTCAAGTCAAAAACAATCGCCCTTGTCGCACACGACAACTGCAAGAAGGACCTGGTCGAGTGGGTCGAATACAATTGGAAGACACTGGTCAGGCACCACATGGTCGCCACCGGAACAACGGGACGCCTTCTTGAACAGACGCTGATCAGGAAGGCGGGCGGGACACTGCCGGAAGGCGGCGCCATCAGATGCCTGAAGTCCGGTCCGCTGGGCGGCGATCAGGAACTTGGCGCGCTGATTGCCAACGGTGGCGTGGACATCATGATCTTCTTCTGGGACCCGATGCAAGCTCATCCGCACGACGTCGACGTGAAGGCGCTTGGACGAATCACCGTTCTTTACAACGTCCCGACTGCAAACAACCGCGCCACAGCCGATTTCCTGATTTCCAGCCCGCTGTTCGAAAAGGACTACCAGCCCGCAGTGAAGGATTATTCCGATTACCTGAAACGCACAGTTTCGTGACGGGGCGCGCGGGATCGCGCGGGTTCGGGCGGCATCAGTTTACTTGACACTCGTTCATGACGTCATTGCAGGCGCCGCCAGATGCGATGGCAGCGGTAACACACTCCTCCCCCTGACCGGCGCAGTTATCATCAAGGCAATCATACAGCGCGTAAAACGCAGTCTGGGCCGCCGCGCTTCCTGCGTTCGCGCACGCCCCGGCACATTCATTGTCGATGCAGTCGTTGATGCATTGGATGATTTCGATGCATGTCGTTCCGTCGACCACCGGCACGCAGACATCTGCACCGCCCCCCTCCGGCGTTTCGCACACGCCTTCCGGCGCGCAGCAATCGCCGCCGCAGCCGTCATCGGTGCATGGGCCCCCCGAACAATCCTGGTTGCATTGATTCAAGCACATCGTGACTTCAACATAACAGGCGCCCCCAGGTGACCCGGCCTGATCCAGGCAATTGGGCTCCGACGTCGGGCAAGATACGTCGAGGCAGGACTGTGTCATCCGGTAGGCCTCCCTGGCAAGGGAACTTCCGGCGTTGTAACACCCGATGGCACAGCTTTCAGTTGCGCAGTTGTTCACGCATGCGACCACGTCACCGCAGGTGGATCCGTCAGGCGGCAGGCAGGCCAGACCCGGGCCGTTCAAAGATTCCTCGCAGGCTTTTCCTTCCTCGCAGCAGTCGCCGCCGCAGCCGTCATCGGTGCACTCGCCGCCCGAACAGTCCGACACACATCCGTCATACATGCACGCCAGGGTTTTGTCGAAGCATGGCCCGCCTTCCTGCCACGCCGTCTCCAGGCATCCCTGATCGTAGGGTTCACATGCCGCGTCCACACATGCGGCGATTGCCATGAACAGCGACCGCCCGACTTCGCTTCCAGAGTTGTAACAGGAAATTGAGCACGCCTCGGTGTCACAGTTTTCCAGGCAGATCCGCACATCCCAGCATGTCGTGCCGGAGGTTGGCAGGCACAAGACACCTGAAACCGGCCAACCCTGGTCGCAGACGCTGCCTTCGTCACAGCAGTCGCCGCCGCAGCCGTCGTCGGTACATGCACCGCCGGAACAATCAGGGACGCACACGACGTCGTCAATCAGATCGACCGCCGGAACGTCGACTGGAACATCACCAACAACGTCATCGGTCGGAACATCCGCCACGACATCAGTAACATCCCTGGCCACGCCATCAGGCTGGACAGTGTCCATATCCTGGATGTCGGCAGAAACGACGTCAGCGGCGTCCTGCGTCACGTCGGACGGATTTCCGCCGCCACCACAAGCGGTCAGCAACGCGACAACTGCGAAGAAGATCAGGCTCTTCAACAAACTTGTCATGGGGGCCCCCAAAATCGAATGCCCGATTTTACTACCGTACGAGGCTGTGGGCTAAGAACCCACGAACAAACATCTCAACTTTCCAGCGGCATACAGGATGAACGTGGGTATCCAGTCCCGCTGGCGTCAGTTCGATTCACATGTGGTCATTTTTTCATAACAAATGGCGCCCTGGGTCTGAATGAATATCACCAGTATTCATCGTAGGGACAGGCTTCATCGATACCGTTCATGCAGGCGGAATCGTAGAACTCAACCGCGATGTTTTCATCGACCTCGCCGCCCACGCCTTGGTGCCAGTATCCGGCCACCAGGTAACAGGAATCGCCGTTCCCGGCCTTACACCCCGTGGTGGCAAATTTCCTTGCGGCCACTGGATCCTTCGCGCCCCCTTCGCCATTTTCAAAGGCGACAGCCAAATGGAAGCATGCCGGGCCGACCGCCTTTTCGCATGCCTTCTGTAACAACGGTCGGGCCCTTTTCTGCGCCTTCTGGTCCTTCTTCTGTTCGCGCAGCAGAAGCGCGGCTTCGTAACATGCATCGAAAACACCGGTGTCGCAGACCTTTTCCCGCAATTCAACCGCCCTTGCCACCGACTTCGAATCCCCGTTTTCCGCAAGCAGGGACGCCAGCGGTAAGCAGGCCTCGATGAATCCGCCGGTGCATGCCTTGTCGAACGCCTTCAAAGCCCCGGGCCGGTCGACCTCGCCGGCAATGCCCTGATCGAGCGCCCGCCCCAGATGGTCGCACGCGTCCAGGTCATTGCCGTCGCACGCCTTGCGGAAAGCGGCCACGGCGCCGGGATTGTCCCCCGCGCCACCAAGCGCGTCGCGCATCATCACGCCAAGGAAACGGCACCCGACGGCATCCCCGAATTCGCACCCCTTCACCAGTAGGGCACGACCTGTCGCAAAATCCCGGTCCGGGATGTCGCTGGCGACGCAAAGCTGACCGGCCGTCGCACAGGCCTGCAGGTAGCCACCCTCGCACGCCTTCTTCATAAGTCCGCGTGCCTTGATCCAGTCCGGTTCACCCAGTTCCTTCTTAATGATCAACAGACCCATGTCATGACACGACACGAACACGCCCTGGTCACACGCATATGTCATCGCGCGCGCGGCTGCCGGGATGTCCTTCGGGCCACCGACACCCTCCGCGGCAAGGGCTCCAAACACCGAACACGAAAGCTTTTCCGGGGCTGCGCATCCCTTTTCCAGCAGAGGTCGCGCCCCAGCCTTGTCGACCGGCCCACCGTCGCCGCGGACCATCATGTTTCCCGCTGCGCCGCATGCCTGCTGGTAGCCAAGCCTGCACGCCTTCGCAAAACGTTCCCTGGCGGCCGGGAGGTTCTTGCTGCCGACTGCCTGCCCGGTAACGTACATGACGCCCAGGTTGTAACAGTCAACCGCCTCGTCCCGGTCGCACCCGGCCACCGTGGCACCATAATCAGGTACCTGCGCATGCGCACCGCCTGCAATCAGGGTTGCCAGCCCGAAAGAAACAAAGATCAAAGTGATCCGTCGATCCGCCTTCATGGTGCCCCTCCTCATTTCCCGCCGCCGCATGCCTTTTTGAGCCCGGCATCGCAGCACACTGACATCAACTGCGCCGCGGACTGGGCATTGGCAGGCCCGCCAAATCCGGACTGAAGCATCGTGGCCAGCAAATAGCAGGACTCGGCGTCACCCGCCTGGCATCCGGTCGCGGCCAACTGGCGGGCCGTTTCGGCAAATTCAGCCTTCCCGGTTTCCTTCAATGCCGCCGCCGCGTGATAGCACGCCAGTCCTATACCGCTCGCGCACGCCTTTTCCATAAGCATCCGACCCTTGCGCGCCGATTCAGCATCCGTTTTGTCTTCAAGAAGGATCAGCCCACCCAGCAGGCAGGATTCAGACATTCCGCGGTCACAGACTTTCAGGTAGAGGTCCCGCGCCTCTTTGACCGAAGCAGCGTCGCCGCGCTCTTTCAGGATGGTCGCAAGTTCCTGGCAGCCGGACCGGTCATCGGCGGCGCATGATTTCCTGAAAGCCTTTTCAGCGCCTTTCCGATCCTGCGGCACGCCCTTGCCCTGATACATCAGAACCCCGGCGTTGTTGCAACCCTCGGCGTTGTTCTTTTCGCACGCCTTCACAAACATCGCGACCGCGCCCGGGACATCGGCGGCCCCGCCAAGCCCCTGGAACATCATCGAACCAAGCATGGTGCAGGCACCCGCGTCGCCGCCTTCACAAGCCAGCTTGTAGAACCTTCTTCCCTCGTGCGGATTGGTGATACCCGGCCGATCCTCCGTGAAAAGGTCGCCAAGCTTCCGGCAGGATTCGATCCAACCGCCTTTACACGCCTTTTCAAGCAGCTTCCAGTCGATCGAGAAATCGCCGTTACCCTCTTCAGCAAACAGATCCTGCACGGCAAATTCGTGACAGGCCGCCGGGACACCTCCACGGCACGCCATGTCCAGGGCGCCCATCCCCGTTTCCCAGTCAGGCGAAACGCCTTCCCCATTTACGGACATAAGGCCAAAAGTCGAACACGACAGCATGTCGCCTGCCCGGCATCCCGTTTCCAGATTTATGAGGGCGCTGTCCTTGTCGACGGGGCCGCCCTGCCCCAGGTACTGCATCTTCCCCAGCGCGCCGCACGACAGGGCCTTGCCCGCCGCACATTCCGTCCGGTACTTGTCGCGATCGGCCGCAGGGTCCGCCGATGCGGGAAATGCGGCCATGAGGGCCGGGACAATAAACAGCATGGTCGTCCAGGACGTTAATGGACGCATTTTTTCACCACCTGCCCGCCAGCGGGCCAATTCAGGGATGTATGGAATGACATCACAAGCCCCGCGGAAAATCAATTTCCCGCAGATCGGAAACCGAATGATTACGGGCGGATCGCGGACCACGACAAACGATGCGCAAGTAACTGTAAGGCAAAGGAAATTCATTGCTTGACGTGGGGTGCAGAAACCCTAAACTTCCGCGTATTAATGGGGGGCCCGAAATGGCCTGGTGGACACCAATAAACTGACGAGGTGAAAGTAACCGCATGAAATTCCACTTCCCTGTCATCATCATTGACGAAGACTTCCGTTCCGAAAACACATCCGGTCTGGGCATCCGCGCCCTGGCCAAGGCCATCGAAGAAGAAGGCTTCGAGATCCTGGGCGTCACCAGCTATGGCGACCTGACCTCGTTTGCCCAGCAGCAAAGCCGCGCGTCCGCGTTCATCCTTTCGATGGACGACGACGAACTGGCCAACGAGCCCGAACAGACCATTGACGAACTTCGTGCATTTGTTGAAGAAATCAGATTCCGCAACACGGACATCCCGATATTCCTGTACGGCGAAACAAGGACCGCGCGTCATATCCCGAACGACGTGCTGAAGGAACTGCACGGCTTCATCCATATGTTCGAGGACACGCCGGAATTCATCGCCCGGTACGTCGTGCGCGAAGCGAAGTCGTACGTCGATTCGCTGCCGCCGCCGTTCTTCAGGGCGCTGGTGCACTATGCGGCCGACAGTTCGTATTCCTGGCACTGCCCGGGACACTCGGGCGGCGTCGCCTTCCTGAAATCGCCGGTCGGCCAGATGTTCCACCAGTTCTTCGGTGAAAACATGCTGCGCGCCGACGTGTGCAACGCGGTTGAAGAACTTGGGCAGCTTCTGGACCACACGGGCCCCGTCGCGGCTTCCGAAAGAAACGCGGCGCGGATTTTCAACGTCGACCACCTGCTGTTCGTGACGAACGGCACGTCCACGTCGAACAAGATCGTGTGGAATTCGACCGTGGCCCCCGGTGACATCGTCGTCGTCGACCGTAACTGCCACAAATCCATCCTGCACGCGATCATGCTGACGGGCGCCGTGCCGGTTTTCCTTATGCCGACGCGCAACAATCTGGGCCTGATCGGGCCAATTCCGCGCGCGGAATTCGAGTGGGAAAACATCAAGAAGAAGATTCTGGCCAACCCGTTCGCGGCTGAAATCATGGCCAGGGACCCGGACGCGAAGCCCCGCATCCTGACGATCACGCAAAGCACCTACGACGGCATCATCTACAACGATGAAGAAATCAAGGAAATGCTGGACGGGCACATCGACACCCTGCATTTTGACGAAGCATGGCTGCCCCACGCGACTTTCCACAAGTTTTACAAGGGTTTCCACGCGATTGGAAAGAGCAGCAAGCGCTGTCATGAATCGATGGTGTTTTCGACCCAGTCCACTCACAAGCTGCTGGCCGGCCTGTCGCAGGCGTCCCAGATCCTTGCACAGGATTCAGAAACCAGGCAGCTCGACCGCGACGTGTTCAACGAAGCGTTCCTGATGCATACGTCGACTTCGCCGCAGTACGCCATCATCGCTTCGTGCGACGTGGCCGCGGCCATGATGGAACAGCCCGGCGGCAAATCCCTGGTCGAAGAATCCATCAAGGAAGCCCTGGACTTCCGCCGCGCCATGCGCAAGGTCGACGCCGAGTGGGGCGACGACTGGTGGTTCAAGGTCTGGGGTCCGGACGAGCTGGCGGAAGAAGGAATCGGGGAACCTGAAGACTGGGTTCTGCGGGACGACGACCACTGGCACGGATTCGGGAAGCTGGCCGAAGGGTTCAACATGCTTGACCCGATCAAGGCCACCGTCATCACACCCGGGCTGGACGTGGACGGCGACTTCGCCGACTGGGGCATCCCGGCGTCGATCGTTACGAAGTACCTGGCCGAACACGGTGTTATCGTTGAAAAAACGGGCCTGTACTCGTTCTTCATCATGTTCACGATCGGCATCACCAAGGGCCGCTGGAACACGCTGATGTCGGAACTGCAGCAATTCAAGGATCTTTACGACCGCAACCAGCCAATGTGGAAGGTCATGCCCGAATTCGTGGCGAAGTTCCCGATGTACGAACGGATGGGCCTGCGCAACCTTTGCGATGAAATCCACGAAGTTTACAAGGCGAACGACGTCGCGAAACTGACCACGGAAATGTACCTGTCGGACATGATCCCCGCGATGAAGCCGGCCCAGGCGTTCGCGATGATGGCCCACCGCGAAATCGAACGCGTGACGATCGACGAGCTGGAAGGCCGCATCACCGCCGCCCTCCTGACGCCGTACCCGCCGGGAATCCCGCTTTTGATTCCGGGCGAACGCTTTAACGCAAAAATCGTGAACTACCTGAAGTTCGCGCGCATGTTCAACAAGCGTTTCCCGGGGTTCGAAACCGACATCCACGGCCTGGTCAAGAAGGACGGGGTGTATTACATCGACTGCGTCGTCCAGGATTGATCCGCCCCCACAAGCCGCAGAAGCCCCGTCCCTGAACCTGTCCCTGAACCTGTCCCTGAACCCGAACCTGTCCCTGAACCTGTACCTGGATGGCGGATTTTCTTCCGCTCCTACATTGGCAGGGTAAGTTCACCGGCGAAGTTCGTCTGGATGGCGACCTGGATGTCCTTGAACGAATAGTGTTTCAGCGCCCACATCAGCTTGACCGACAGCATTTCAAGGCTCTGGTCGTGGCCCTCGATGGCGCCAAGTTTCAACGCCTTCATACCGACGTCGTAACCCTTCATGCGTGTTATGCCGTGCAGACACTGCGACGTGACCACCACGGGCACATGCGCGTCATGTGCCGCCTTGAAGAACTTATCGAAGTCATACGGCAGGTTACCGGTCCCGTACGCCTGGATGATGATGCCCTTGATCCGCTTGTTCTGCAGAAGGAACACCAGGTCATCGGGGTCCACGCCGGGGGTCAGTGTGCGCACGACGATGTCGGGCTCGAAACCCGGATAAAACGCCGCCTTGTCGAAACGCCTGGGCGGAAGCACCGGGTTCAGGTGTATGTCGGCGCGGATTTCACCGGCGTCCTGGGCGTTGATGCTGACGAAGGCATCCAGGCGCGATTCCGACGCCTTTGACGCGCGGCCGCCCAGGATAACGCGTTCATCGAATACCACGAAAACGCCGCTGACGTTCATCGTCGCCAGCTTCATCGCGTTAACCAGGTTGCGCCTTGCGTCGGTTTCAAGGCGAAGCCCCGGGATCTGACTGCCCGTGAGCACGACCGGCTTGCCCAGGTTCTTGATCGCCAGGGTCAGCGCGGCCGCCGTGTACGCCATCGTGTCGGTCCCGTGCGTGACGACGAAGCCGTCCCAGGCGTCATAATTCGCTTCCAGTTCCTTCAGGATGTTGTCCCAGTCGGTCGGCCTCATGTTCGTGGAATCGATGTTTTCAACGTAATGGATGTCGAAATCCGCGATTGTCGCAAGCCTGGCCTCGATAGCCTTCAGGTTGGAAATCGCTTCCTTCTTCGACGGCGCGAGCAGGCTGCCGTCCTTCCCTTCCTTCATGATGATGGTCCCGCCACAGAACAGAATCAGGACCCTCTTCTTTTCGGACTGGGCCATTGAATCACCCCGTTTCGCCCGGACAGTGGGCGGTTGCGACAGGAATCTATACCCGGGCGCGATTACTTGGCAAGCGGGCGGATTCTCATCCGCCCATACAAGCCGCACAAGGCCTGAACCTGAACCTGTACCTGTACCTGTGACTGAACCTGAAGGGCGGATTTTCATCCGCCCTTACAAGCCGCAGGAATCAGCGATTCACAAGCCAGAAAGGCCGGTATATGGGGTGGCCAGATGGAAAACCGGTGGCCGACCGAACGGGGCCTGCACGGTAATCACTATCGGCCCGCTGACCGCCTGCGGATCATCCGCCCAGACGTCGTACCAGTCGCCTTCCGGCAGATACACGTCACGGGCAGTCGTGGCGGTTTCGAAATCCGGTGCTTTCAGGCTGTCCGGATTTGAAGGCGTCAGGATCGGAGCGACCAGCAGGCTGTCACCGATCATGTATTGATCCGATATCGACCACGTCGCCCTGTCGTCGGGAAACACCAGCATCATGGCGCGGACAATGGGGGCGCCGCTTTTGACGGCTTCTTTCGCGAGCCCGATGAAAAAGTCCTGGGAGAGTTTTTCGTGCACCAGTGCCATGCGCCTGAAATGTTGCACGGTGTATTCGTCCCTGTCCCAGCACCAGTTTTCATCACGGTTGTTGCCGTCATGCGTCCGCATTAACGGGGTGAACGCGCCAAGCTCGGTCCAGCGGAGGTAAAGCTCCCTGGTGCTGGGCCCGCCGCTGAAACCGGCGATGTCGTGGGTCACCAGAGGCTGGCCCGACAGTCCAAGGTTCAGCATCGCGGGAACAACCGTGGGCAAACCGTCGTGCCGGCTCCAGGTCGCTTCCTGGTCGCCGACCCAGTGAATCTGAGCGGCGTTCTGCACACCGGTGTAACCGGCCCGCGCGAAATACACGAAATCCCCGTCCGGGCGGTGTTTTTCCATCACCTTCCTGGTCTGCCTTACCCACTCCACCGGGAAAATGTTGTGGTAAGCCCCGGGGCGCTCTTCCAGATAGAGCGTCGCATCCAGCGGGAAATATTCCCCGAAATCGACCATCCAGCCGTCAAAACCAAGGTCTTCGACAATCGCCCCGAGCTGCCCCTGAACATAATCCCTCGCCTGATCAAAGGTCAGGTCGGGCAGTCCCGCTGTCCCGGCCGGGCTGTCAATGTCGTACGGATCCCCCGACGACCCATTGGAAACCAGCATGCCGGAATTTTCCATGAACGTGTAATGGTCCGGCAGATTCTTCATTACAAACGGATTCACGTATGCAAGCGCCTTTATGCCGTCCGCATGCAGCCCCTCGATCAGTCCGGCGAGGTCCGGGTAGTAGTCGGGATCGTGACGCCACCTGTATTGAACGCCCGAGCCGCCCCCGATGTTTGTCCGCTTTCCGGTCCAGTCCTGGATCCATACGACCCCGAACGGAATGTCTGCCGTCCGTGCCCTGCCAATGCGCTCAAGAACGGCATCGGGTCCACCCTGGGTGCACAACCAGGTGCTGAATGCCCAGTCAGGAACAGCGATGGGGCGGCCAACCCGGTCCCCGAGCTGACGAATCACCTCCATCGGGCCTGGGCCGGGGAACAGGAACATTTCGAAACCGGACCAGATGGACGAAGACACCTCGAACCACGCCACGTCAGGGTCGGACGCGCACAGATCGACGTGGGTGCGCCATTCGGTGTCAAGCAGGAGCCCGGAACCGGTGGCCATATTGATGAAGTACGGCATCGGGAAATAAGTCGTATGGTCGTTGCCGGTCATCCACCACAGCGGGTCATCCACGCCCTGGCTTTCCCGGCCGATTCCCTGTTCGCTGACCATCAGGTCGAATGCCTGTCCGCGCTGGTCGATCGCGTTGTACTGCTCACCAAAACCGTGAAACGTATCGTCCGGACCGCATCGCAATGGAATTGCCACGCTGTCGGCGGCCACGCCACCGCTGGAAAACGACATCCGCGTGTACCCTTCCTCCACCAGATACAGATGCAGGCTTGCCGTCGCCGTCCCTTCCTTGTCCGACCAGCGAATCGCGATGACGTCGCCCGGATGGCCGTCGAGCCTGCAACGCTGTTCAACCCCGGAAAATGTCATGGGATGTTCGACCACGTCGGCGCGTGAAAAGCGCCACTGCCCGAAATAGCCTTCGGTGGTTTCGTTGAAAGTCCTGATTACAGGCCCGACGTCCCCTGGAAGAACAAGCAGGTCGCGCTCCCCTTCCGCCACGACAAGATCGCCGGAATCGTTACTGTAAAGCAGGACCCCGTTCGAAAGAGGTCCGGCCAGGATTTCGCGTTGATCATTGGCATCCGGGACGATGTCGTGGCACCACCTGCCGTTGTCAGTAGCGACCTGATCCTGCCAGACGTCGGCAGGGGTGGCGGTGTCATGAACATCCAGGGCATCAAGGTCCGTGGATGGCGGCACGGAATCGCCGCAGCCCACGCCAGTAACCATGGCAAAGAGGAACACGCTGGATAGAACCCGGGCACATGGTTTCATGGTCGGTTCCAGACAAACAAGCTTGCGAAAGAATACAACAAGTCCGTCTGTGGCCGGTACATCCAACGTCAGTTCGCGGGCCCGATATCCTTCGAGTCCGGCAAGCTTGAAGGCCCGCGCCGGAGTGAACTATGATACGGCCATCCTTTGTCATGGAATGACATCAATGAAACCGCGTGCATCATTGATCTGCGCTGCTGTACTGGCCCTGAGCGTGTCCTGCGGAAGCGACCCGAACAACCACGGTTTCTTCGATGAGGGACCCGGGGAAGACAACGGTGGACTGGAAGATACGACTGGCGTTGACCTGGTCGGCGTGGATACTGCCGGCCGCGACACGACCGTTGTTGAAAGCGGCTGCCTTCCCGCGGCGGGAACGCCAGGTAACGCCACGGTGACGGCGGGAGCGGCCCAGACGTTCGCGACGGTCGAGACGACGGCAATGAACCAGATGGACAACATGTCCAGCCCGCTGCCATACATACGGATGGGTGCGCTGGCGCTGGGGACCGGGGAGTGCGCGACGGCGGGACTGCTGTACCTGGCTTCAGATCCCGAGAGCGGGTCAATGAAGAAGCTGATGTACCAGGACGTGACGACCGTCGGGCTCCGCGCGGCCACGCCCGAGCCGGAACTGGTGATCGACGCCATATCACCCGCGACTCACAACCTGACGCTGTTCTACGCCGCCGCGTGCATGCCGATCGCTATGCGACCGACGTCGACCGGTTACATGCAATTCGAACGCAGCGCTGAGGGCATGTGGAAGGGCCAAACCGTGGCCCTTGACCTTGATGGAACCGTGTCGGCGGTTACCGGCATGGGCGGCTGGCAGGAACGGGACGGAACCATGGTTGTGATCGCCCGCGCGAATCTGGACGGCACACCGACGGGAATAATCGGGCGACGCACGATAAAGCCTTCCAGCTCATGGGAATTTGAAACATTCGACATGCCGGCGACTTACACCGACCTGTATTCGCTGCGTGTCGCGGCCGACGGCACGGTCCACGCCCTGTACACAAAGACACAGTACCCGTGCGACGGCGACTGCGATCTGGACCTGTACTACGGCAGGAAGGCCGACGGCGGCTCATGGGTCGAAGAAACGGTCCAGGAATCAAAATGGGCCGGCGTTGACAATGCGACACAGGACGAATACTCGGCCGACCCGACCATGGTCGTTGATTCGCGGGGTGAACCGGTCGTGGCGGCAAACTTCCTGACGCGAGCCGTCACAGGTTCAATCAAATCCTCGGAACTGCGTGTTTACGGCCGGGATAACGGCGAATGGTGCAGGGAAACCGTGGCAACCGTAGTCGACGAATACCAGGGCAAAGACGGCTCCGACATGACCGGGGCCATGCCTTTCGTGACGCTGGATGGCGTCGGCCGGATTCACGTCGTGTTCCAGGACATGGCCCAGTGGCACGATTCGAACAACTACGCCAACGCTGTCAACGGCCAGATCCGTTACGCGGTGCGCGCCGGAAAGAAGTGGACGCTGAAGACGCTTGTGACGCAGGAAGGGGAAGGAACCGGGGCTGCAGCGGCGCCACTGTACGGGATGCTTCCGACGACACTGGCCGTGTCTGATGACGGCCAGACGGTTTATGCCGCTGGCGCGTCTTTCGAATGGGACACAAACAGCATCTACCTGTCGGACTACGTCCCGATCACATTCAATGCCACGGTTGTCAGGGCCGACGTCGACCTTCCGTAACCGGAACGGCGAATGTAATTCGCCGCTACACGGGACGCCCGCGATTGACACCTGTCGATACAACACGCATAGTTTGGCGGTTACGGGCTCGGCCCTCTTTCAGAGATTAAACGTGGAACGTTCATCGGCCAGGAAACTGACGGCGTTCATTGTCGCGGCGATATTCGCCAGCGGCTCCGTCAGCGTCTGCCTGCACGGTCCCGACGATGAACACGTCCACGGGATCGTCGCGCGCGGCATGCCCGATCACGGCCAGGCGGCAGCGGCCATTGGCGAAACCGACGGCTGTGACGGCCACGAACACGGTCACGACCACCACTTCTGCGCCTGCGCATGTCACAGTCCGACCGAACCGACACAGGCGTTCGTGATGGTCGCGGCGACAGGGTCGATCGAACAGATGACCTCATGCCCCGTCGTGCTGACGACGACCAGCCTCCCGATTCCATACAGACCGCCAATCGCCATCGCCTGATTCCTTTTCAACAGCAAAAACAGAATTTGATGCCGGCAGGGCCTCTTCCCTTCCAGCGTCAGGAGCGGAAACGATGAGACGAAATATCCCGATATTACTGGTATCCATGACCTTGGCAATCCTTTTGGGTTGCGGACAAACGACGGCACCGCAGGCCGCGGCCGGGCATGCCGGCGAAGCACCTAGCGAAGCCGAAGAACCCGGATCCCACGAAGGCCACGCGCATGGCGAAGAAGCCGGCGACCTGGAACGCCCGGTCGACGAACTCATGGCTGACGAATGCGAACATGACATGAAGACCTTCCTGTGCGACGAATGCAGGTACGAGGTCGGGTTCGTGAAGGTTCCGGCAACCGTCGCCGAAGGTGGACTCGTCACCGAAGCCACCGCGCGCGCCATGGACTTCAGGTCCGACATGGCGTTGAACGGCGAAATCGCGTTCGACGACAGGCGGATTGCCAGGCTTGGCCCGCGGGAGGCCGGATTTGTCCGGCGCGTCAACGTGGTGGCCGGTGATCGGGTGAAGAAGGGCGACGTCCTGATTGAACTGGAAAGCCCGATGTACGCGGAACTTACGTCCGAATACCTTGAAGCGTCGTCCGCCGTCCAGCTTGCGCACAAAGCTGTCGGCTGGCAGGACGGACTGCGCGCGAAATCGATGACGACCGAACGCGAATTCCAGGAAGCGGCCACGGCGCTGGAATCGGCGCGGATCAGGTTGCAGTCCGCGCGGCTGGCGCTGAAGGCCGCCGGTCTATCGGAATCCGATGCGGGCCGGGCGGCCAGCGCGGCGGGCGTGACCATGTCGATCCGCGCGCCGTTCGACGGCGAAGTCTTTGAAGTCAACGCGGTTCGCGGCGCGCATCTTGATCACGACACCGACGCGGTATTGATGGGCGACCAGGACAAGCTGTGGGTAAACGTCGACCTGTATGAACGCCAGATTGCTGCCATTTCGGCGGCCATGACCGACAGCGGGTTGCCGGTGGCCGTGACCGTGGACGCCTGGCCGGGCATCGTCTTCGAAGGACGCCTGGACTATCTAGGCGGGGTGATGGACAGGACGACGCGGACGGTGAAGGCACGTGTGACCATTAATAACGTCGAACACAGGCTCAGGGCCGGAATGTTCGCCACGGTAAGGCCCATCATCGGCGACTCGTCCGGGGCGGTCGCGGTGCCGTCAGCATCCGTGCTGCGCGACGCCGATGAATCGTTCGTGTTCGTCAGGCAGGAAATCCCGGGCGCGGGTGCCGCGGGCGACCGCTGGTACGTCAGGCGGCCTGTAAAGACCGGACGGTCGGCCGCCGGGTTTGTCGAAATCACGGAAGGGTTGCAAATCGGCCAGGTCATTGCGGCCGACGGCGCTTTCCTGCTGAAGTCGGACGTGCTGCGTTCAAAGATGGGTGAAGGATGCGCGCACTGACGGACGCGCCGGCCCCGGCGACCGGCGGAGGATCCCTATATGTTTGAATTCATTATCAGATACCGCCAGATCGTGCTGATGCTGACGCTGATCGCGGCCGCCGGCGGTGTGGCGGCCTGGACCAACCTGCCTGTCGACGCGTTTCCGGACACTACGAACCAGCAGGTGATGATCCTGACGGAAGCCGACGGCCTGGGCCCGGACGACGTCGAGCAGCAGGTGACGATCCCGATCGAAATCACGATGGGCGGGCTGCCGGGCGTGAAACTGGTCAGATCCATGTCGAAAACCGCGCTTTCGCAGGTCGTCGTCATCTTTGATGACGGAATCGATACCTACCTGGCGCGTCAACTGGTGTCGGAACGCCTGGTAATGGCTGCGGCAGACCTGCCAGAAGGTGTCGGGCCTGAACTTGGCCCCATAAGCACAGGACTTGGCGAGGTCTTCCAGTACACGCTGAAGGGCGACGCCCACACGCTGACTGAACTGCGGACCATGCAGGATAAGATCATCACGCCGCGCCTGCGGGCGATCCCCGGGGTCAACGAAGTCAACAGCTTCGGGGGACTGGTGCGGCAGATCGACGTGGTCGCCGACCCCGACAGGCTGACCAAGTTCGGCCTGACGACGGGTGATGTCGTCGACGCGCTTGGACGCGACAACGCGAACGCCGGCGGCTCGTTCGTGATCAACGGATGGGAACAGGAAAACATCCGCAATGTCGGGCAGTTCAAGGACGCGGCCGAAATCGCGGACGCCGTGTTGTCCGCCGTGGACGGCTCGCCGGTCAGGGTCGCCGACGTCGCCCAGGTACGCGAAGGCTTCATGACCAGGCTTGGCGGTGTTTCCCGTGACGGTCGCGGGGAAGCGGTCGCCGGCATGGCCATCATGCTGAAGGGCGAAAACGCCGCCGAGGTCGTGGGCCGCATCCGGGCCGCCCTGCCCCAGATAAAGGCGGCGCTGCCGGATGACGTTGACATAGACGTGTTTTACGACCGGACCGAGCTGGTGGACGCGGTTCTGGACACCACTGCCGCCAGCCTGCTGCAGGGCGCCGTCTTCGTCATCGCAATCCTGTTCCTGCTGCTGGGAAACATCCGGTCGGCCCTGGTCACCGCCGTCAGCATTCCCGTCACGGCGCTGATTGCATTCATCTTCATGGGCGCCGCCGGGCTTTCCGCGAACCTGATGAGCCTGGGCGGCCTGGCCATAGCGGTCGGGATGGTCGTGGACGGCCCCATCGTCATCACGGAAAACATCACGCGCCACCTGAAGGGCGTCGCCAGGGAAGACCGGCACTCCGCGCTTGTCCGGGCTGTCCGTGAAGTGGCCCGGCCAATCGTGTTTTCTGTCCTGATCATCGTGCTTGTTTTCGTGCCCCTGTTCACGCTGGAAGGCATGGAAGGCAAGATGTTCAAGCCGCTGGCGCTGACCATGGTCTTCGCGATGCTGGCGGCGCTTGTGGCCGCGATGACGATCGTGCCGGCCCTGATGTCGTTCATCGGTGGCGGATCCGGCGACCGGGACGAAACAAGGTTGTTCGCGCGGTTCGCGGGCGGATACCAGGCGGCCGTGGCCTTCGTGGTCAGGCACGCCAGGGTGACAATCGTTGCCGCCGTCGTGGTGTTCGCCGGGGCGCTGACGCTGATACCGTTCATCGGCATGGAATTCCTGCCGCGCCTTGACGAGGGCGCCATCGCCATCAACGCGGTCCGCCTGCCGAACGCATCGCTGGAAGGCTCGGTGAAAACGGCCGACTACATCGAAAAGGCGCTCCTGAAGTTCCCGGAAGTGAAGACCGTCGTTTCCAAGACGGGTCGCGCGGAAATTTCGGAAGATCCGATGGGGCCTGAACAAACCGACCTGATGATCATGCTGCACCCGGAAAAGGAATGGACCACGGGTCGCGACATCGACCAGCTTGTCGCAGAAATGCGCGAAACGCTTGAAGAAATCCCTGGGACGCGGTTCGCGTTCAGCCAGCCGATCGCCCTGCGCGTCAACGAACTGATTTCGGGCGTCAAGGCGGATCTGGCGGTCAAGATTTACGGCTATGACCTGGAACGGCTTAAGGCGGCCGCGGATGAAACGGCGGGCGTCCTTCGTGGCATCGCCGGCGCGCGCGATGTCAGCGTCGAACAGGTGACCGGATTCAGCCAGCTCGAAGTCATCCCGGACCGCGCCGCGATGGCCAGGTACGGTATCAGCATGGCGGATGTCAACGACCTGGTTGAAACCGCGGTCGGCGGGAAAGTCGCGACCGAACTGATCGACGAGCAGTTGCGCATCGGCATCCAGGTACGTGTCCCGGAAGACCGGCGGAATTCACCCGAGGCAATCAAAACATTGACCATCAGGTCGCCTTCCGGCGCGCTGGTCCAGCTTGGAAGCGTGGCCGACATCCGGCGCATCGAGGGCCCTGCCCAGATAAGCCGCGAAAACGGCATGCGGCGCGTCGTGGTGGAAGCAAACGTGGCCGGCCGCGACCTGGGCGGCTTTGTCGACGAGACCCGGGAACGCCTTGGATCCTTATCGGCGGAACTGCCAACCGGCTACTGGCTGGAATACGGCGGCACGTTCGAAAACCAGAAACGGGCCATGACGCGGCTTGGGGTTGTCATCCCGATTTCGATCGGGCTGATATTCCTGATGCTGCTGTCCGCGCTCGGTTCGCTGCGTCCCGCTGCGATGGTGCTGATCAACCTTCCATTCGCGCTGGCCGGTGGCCTGATGGCGATGGCCGCGTTCGGCATGCCGTTCAATGTCCCGGCCACCATCGGCTTCATCGCGGTCTTCGGCATCGCGGTCCAGAACGGCACGGTGCTGCTGACCTTCATCCGCCAGCTTCGCGACGAAGGACTGTCCCCGACAGACGCGGTTGTCCACGCCTGCCGCCTGCGCCTGCGCGCCCTTCTGATGACATCCGCCACGACCGTCCTGGGCCTTCTGCCGATGATTTACGCCAGCGGCCCCGGCGCCGACATCCAGCGTCCGCTCGCCGTGGTCGTCATCGGCGGCCTGATTTCATCGACCGTCCTGACGCTGTTCGTCCTGCCTTCGATTTACGTGACGTTCGCGGGGAAGAAGACATGGACGTCATGAATTGAAACAAATAACTCCGCCACCACCGTTGAAATCCGTTCCGGACAAAGGTACATTCACTTTGAATGCAACACGGTGGCGCTAACGGACGGCAGAAACCATACGTGGTGACCGACCGCTCGGTACTGAAATGCGTTGATTTTGCCGGACCCGGGGGTGGGACATGTTCTGTAGATATTGCGGTACCTTGAACAACGACCAGACCCCCGAATGCACGGGTTGCGGAACAACTCTGACTTCGCGGCTACCGGCCTCAGCGGAAAAACGCGTGGTCGAAATTCCAGACTTCATGACGAGGGCAGTCATCGTAACGATTTTCATGTCGTGGCCATTCGGCATCCCGGCGATACGCAATGCCGTCAGATCAAGGCGTGGTTTTCAACAGGGCGATTATTCTGGTTCCCTTGTTGCTTCAGATCGGGCAGGCAAGTGGTGCAAAGCGGCTTTCGCCATCGGCATTACAACCTTTTGCGTCGCAATTACCGTTCTGGTAGCTCTATCCATTCAGATTTGATGCAGCACTTACCTGACACAAATTAATTGATGTGTACTTTCCGGCCGGGCGAATCTGACAAACGAACGTTGATATGTGCTGTCAATCCAATTAGACTGCCCGAAAATCTTGATCACCAGGCTCCGAATTCCGGCGGGAATTAACGTGTGATACCGGTTATTGCGGATGCAGCCTATTTTAGACTTAACTTGGAGACAGCCATGTATTGTGAAGCCTGCGGTACCCGGACTAGTGAAAATGCTGCCCATTGCCCAGCTTGCGGTGGCCCGGTTGACGGAAGAAACCCGATTCTCCTCGGAAAAAGTCAGTATACGACAGACTCTTTCAATCGTGATGTTCCCAACTATATGGCCAGGGCAATCGTTGCCACCGTTCTATTCTTTTGGCCTCTCGGCATACCGGCAATAATCAATGCCGTTGAATCAAAAAACAAAATTATTGCCAACGACTACATGGGGGCATTGACATCTGCTGAAAGATCGAAGATGTGGGCCAACACCTCGATTGGAGTGGGTGCCGGGATTTTCAGTCTGATAATGGTGGCTTGCTTTTTCATCGCCATGGCTGATTCGTTATGACGGGTACAAATTTTCACTGATAGCCAATCTCCTGCGCACGATCGATGTTATTGATGTAGCCCTTGAATCCGATTAGACTGGGCCTCAAACAAGACTCCACCACGCCGGTGACCGTTGGGAACTTGACGCGTGTGGCCGATTGTTAAGGATTGGACATTTTTCGGGCCTAACCAGGAGGTTGCCATGTACTGTGAGTCTTGCGGTGCCCTGATAACTGATAACGCCACGACGTGTGCAAGTTGCGGCGGCCCGGTCGGTGCCAGTAACCCTGCTCCTGTCTATCAAAGGAAAGAACCGGCCACCCCCGTTTACGACGTTCCCAATTACATGACCAGGGCAATCGTCGTCACGATCCTTTTCTGCTGGCCCTTCGGCATTCCCGCCATCGTGAACGCGGTCGAATCAAGAACCAAGCTGGCCGATGGGGACCACGCCGGGGCGCTTGAATCAGCTCAGCGGTCAAAAATGTGGAGCAATGTGTCGATCGGAGTGGGCATCGCCAGTTGGGTGCTGTTGACTATTTACATCATCGTGTTGATCGCGTCGGTCGGGTCCACGGCAATGGACTCCCTGTTCTGATCAGATCCGGCATCGGATTACATCCGATATCCACCTGCCTCAATGCCCGCCGTACAGTTCGCCGTGACGGACCTTGCCCTTGAAGACGCGGTAAATGAAGACCGTGTACGCCAGGACGATCGGGACGCCGATGCCGGCGATGATCAGCATCGTGGTCAGGGTTTTCGCGGACGAAGACGCGTTATAAATCGTCAGGCTTAAATCGGGGTTGTTGCGGGCGGGCACAAGGTTCGGGAACAGGCCGACCGCGGCCAGGCCGATCTGGGTCGCAATCGCCACGGATGACGCCAGGAATGCGCGCATGTGACGGCCGGACTTCAAAAACACCGGGATCAGCACGACCGACGCCATCATCACCGGGAACAGCACCCAGAAAACCGGGTTTTTCAGGATACCCGCGAACAGGAACGGCGAAACAAGCAGGGACACGAATGTCGCGGCCACGTAAAGAACGACCCACGCCATCCACAGCCCGGGCGCCCACCGATCCATGCGGTCGCGCAGTTCCCCTTCGGTCTTGATGCCCAGGTACAGGGCGCCGTGGGTTAAAAACATGGTCAGCGCCAGAACACCGACCAGTATCGCGTAAGGGTTCAGCAGACTGACGAACGTACCTGTGAAATCGCCACGATCGTTCAACGGCAGGCCGCGCAGGATGTTGCCGACCGCCACGCCGAAAAGGATGGGCGGAACGATGCTGCCCAGACCGAACGCCCAGTCCCAGGCCCGGATCCAGCGCGGCGATTCCATCTTGTTACGGAATTCGAATGACACCGCGCGCCAGATCAGGAAGACCAGCAGCAGCATCAGCGCCATGTAGTACCCGGAAAACACGGTCGCGTAAACGAACGGGAAAGCCGCGAACAAGGCTCCGCCGGCCGTCAGCAGCCAGACCTCGTTGCCGTCCCAGACAGGGGCGATCGCGTCCATGTGGATCCCGCGCTCGCGCTGGTCCTTCGCGAACAGCGACAGGGCCCCGACGCCCAGGTCGAAGCCGTCCAGAATGGCGTACCCGGCAATCAGCACGAAATACAGGATAAACCAGGTAATCTGAAGGAATTGATGATCCATCACACCACCTCCGGGGCCCGATCCGGCCCACGCCTGACTTCGCGCACAAGCATGAAGATGTAAAGGCCGCCAAGCAGGATGTACATGAAGCCTATCAGCGCGATGCTGAACCACAGTTCAGGCACGCCGACCGTGACCGACACCGATTCGGACGTGCGCAGCAGCCGGTAAACCGACCACGGCTGGCGTCCGACCTCGGCGGTGATCCAGCCAAGCTGGCTGGCCGCGAGCGTCAACGGCGCCACCAGCACGACGCCCCACAGGTACCACCGGGACGATTCAAGTCTTTTCAGCAGCATCAGGAGGATGCCCAGCCCCATCAAGCCGATGAACAGCATACCCAGCATCACCATGCTGTGAAACGATATGAACGTAAGCGCCAACGGCGGGATTTCGTCAGGCTTGAACGCGTTGATGCCCTTTACTTCGGCATCCGGGTCGCCGAACGCCAGCCAGCTTGCCATCTTCGGGATTTCCACCCTCGCGGCCAGCCGGGGCGGGTCGTCCTGCGGAACGCCGAATACGACAAGCGGCGCGCCCTTCTGCGTTTCGTAAATGCCTTCGATGGCCGCGAACTTTTCAGGCTGGGTCTGCGCGACCTGGCGGGCATGGTTGTCGCCGGTCGGGAACGCCGACAGGACCGCGAACACGAAGCCCGACAGAATGGCGACCTTCAGGCCGCGCCTGGCCACGTCGTCGGACTTGTCGCGGACCAGGCGCCACGCCGATACGCCGCCCAGGAAGAAAGCGCCCGTAATCAACGCCGCCGCCATGGTGTGGAAGAACCTGTGCCACATCGACGGGTTGAAAACCGCTTCACTGAAACTGGTCAGGACCGCGCGGCCTTCGATCACTTCAAACCCGGCCGGAGTCTGCTGCCAACTGTTGGCGATCAGTATCCAGAAGGCCGAAACCGTGGCGCCGAACGCGACCATCAGGATTGAAAACCAGTGGACCCCCTTGCCGACCTTGTTACGGGCAAACAGGTACAGCCCAAGGAAACTGGATTCCAGGAAAAACGCGAAAACGCCCTCGGCGGCAAGCGGCGCCCCGAAGATGTCGCCGACAAAACGCGAATACGACGCCCAGTTGGTGCCGAACTGGAATTCCATCACGATGCCGGTCGCCACGCCCACGGCGAACGTCAGCGCGAACAGGCGGCCGAAGAATTTGCCCATCCTGATCCAGACGTGATCGCCGGTGCGCATCCCCTTCCACTCGATGAAGACCAGCAGCCAGGCCAGCCCGATCGAAATGGGCGGAAACAGGAAGTGAAACCCGATCGTCATCGCGAACTGCAGGCGGGCCAGCATTATCGCGTCCATCCGCGGCCTCCGTTGGTTTTGATCCCCGGTGATCCCGGTATTGGTCAAGCTTGGCCGATGGCAGGTTTTACGTCAACGCAATATGAATAAACCCGCGGATTTGAAATCGTTACGAATGCGCCTATACTCCGCGCCGTTGTCGTCCCGTCTGCGTTTGCCCGCACCCCTCGGTTTGACGTCACGCAAGGAACGCATTGAATCACGCGAAACGAAACGAAAACGTCAGGAATGTCGCCATCATAGCCCATGTCGACCATGGCAAGACCACGCTGGTTGACGCCATGTTCCGCCAGAGCGGTGTGTTCCGTGAAGGCCAGCAGGTCGCGGTCAGGATCATGGACAACATGGAACTGGAACGCGAACGCGGCATCACCATCGCGGCCAAGAACTGCTCGGTCATCTGGCACGACGTGAAGATCAACATCATCGACACCCCCGGCCACGCGGACTTCGGGGGCGAAGTCGAACGCGCCCTGTCCATGGCCGATGGCGCGGTCCTGCTTGTCGACGCCGCGGAAGGTCCCCTGCCCCAGACCAGGTTCGTCCTGAAAAAAACGCTGGAAGCCGGGCTGAAGGTCATCGTCGTCATCAACAAGATCGACAGGAAGGACGCCAGGCCCGAAGAAGTCCTGAACGAAATATTCGACCTGTTCATCGACCTCGGCGCGGATGAAGACCAACTCGATTTCCCGTGTCTTTACGCGGTCGGACGCGAAGGCGTGGTCATGCGCAAGTTGAACGACGCCCGGCTGGACCTGCGCTGCCTGTTCGAAACGATCCTGTCGGATGTGCCCGCCCCGGTGTACGACCCGGACGAGCCTTTCCAGATGCTGGTTTCCGACCTCGATTATTCGGATTACGTCGGCAGGCTGGCCATCGGGAAGGTCGCGCACGGCCACGTCACATCAGCGGACGCGCTGACCTGCATCGGACCCGACGGTGGCTGCAGGCCGCTGAAGGTCACGCGGCTGCAAAGCTATGAAGGGATCAGCATCAAGGACGTCGACACGGTCCAGCCCGGTGACATCGTCGTGCTGGCCGGCATCGAAGACGTGATGATCGGCGACACAATATGTACACAGGTCGCCCCGAAGGCGCTGCCGCGACTTACGGTCGACGAACCGACCGTTTTCATGCGTATTTTCTGCAACACGTCACCGCTGGCGGGCACCGAAGGGACCATCTTCCAGCCGAACAGGATTCACGACCGGCTGCTGAAGGAAACCCTGCGAAACGTGTCGATCCGCCTGGAAGTCCCGACGGACAGCGAAGGCTTCATCGTCAAGGGCCGCGGGGAATTCCAGCTTGCCATCCTGATTGAAACCATGCGCCGCGAAGGCTTCGAATTGTGCGTCAGCCGGCCGGAAGTCATCTGCAAAAACGTCGATGGCAAGATGCTGGAGCCGATCGAGCATCTTTACGTCGACTGCGGCGATATGTACCAGGGCATCGTCACCCAGAAGGTGAACATGCGCAAAGGCCGGATGGTCAATTACGGAAGCCACGGCACCGGCCGCGTCAGGATTGAATTCCGGATCCCCAGCAGGTGCCTTATCGGTTACCACGACGAGTTCCTGACCGACACCAGGGGCACCGGAATCATGAGTTCGTACCTGGTCAGTTACGAAGAATACTGCGGCGAGTTCACCAGCCGGTTCAGCGGGTCCATCGTCGCGGACCGCAGCGGCGTTGCCGTGGCGTACGCGCTGTGGGGCCTGGAAGACCGCGGCCGCCTGTTCCTGGTACCGGGCAACCCGTTTTATGAAGGCATGATCGTGGGCGAACACAACCGCCCGAACGACATCAACGTGAACCCGTCCAAGGAAAAGAAGCTCAGCAACATGCGGGCCGCCGGCCGCGACGACAACATACTGCTGTCACCGATCACGCCGATTTCCCTGGAACAGGCCCTGCAGTTCATCAAGGACGACGAAATGGTGGAAGTCACCCCGAAGTCCGTCCGCCTGCGCAAAGTTATTCTGTCCGAACAGAAACGCCACAACCTGAGCGGCATCAAGAAACTGGCGGCGCTCGCCGAAGGTTAGGTTATTCAGTTCCGCATGCCGTGGAATTCAGTCCCGCATGCCCCAGAAGTTACCGTCGAATTCGTAATCGAAGCCCCCAAGTTGCAGGACGCCGTCCCACATCGCGGGCTCCTCTGCAGTGCCAATGGCGTCATAAGTCCCATCATCGTCAAGATCGGTGATCATTGCGGGGGTGCCAGCCGGGGTCCCGATCCACACGCCGCCCGATGCGTCGATAGCGGCAATATGATCCATCAAGTACGTGGCAACAGTATCGGTCGCGAATTCACACGCCGCCGTGGCGATGCCCGCCGGTGTTTCCGGATACTGCGCCAGCACGGCGCTTTCAAACCCGGCGCAGCACGACACGCCCTCCAGGCACTGGCGCGCGCCAAGCATCGCCCCGAACAGTTCGGCATAAGAATCAACGACGGGCAATCCGTCACTGCCATCACCGAAAAGCCTGGGAATCGCGATCTGCTGCAGGGCAAACTGGATCAGGGCCCCGGGCTTGAGCGTCACGAGATGACTGTCGATTGCCAGATCGCCACCAGAAGAAACGGAGCCGGTTACGTCCCCGCCGACGGCCTGCCCGATACCGGGGATGGCCGCCATCGAAATGACGACGACACCGCAATTGGCATCGATCGCCGGGTCGCATTCGGCGCCGACCAGCCAGCGGTATTTAACGGTGTGCCAGTTTTCCGTGCACGTCCCGGCTGGAACTTCACCGCTTTCGTCGGGGTTGGCAGTGCATGTCATCGTCGACCCGAATCCGACCTGTTCAGACAGCGCCGTCAAGTCGTTTAGCGTGTAATACACGCCGTTACACAGATCGGGCTGATCGGTGGTCGGGCACGCAGCTGTCAGCATCTGTGTGGTATTCGCGTCAATTTCACCGCGAACAAACGTACCGAAATCGGTCAGGTCGTTCATTGCCGGTACCGACGGGTTGTTGAACACCCGGGAACAGAAGTCGGTGGGCGTACTGAGTCCGAGCATGACCGGGTCACACATCAGCATCAGCAACTGGCCGGACGGACTGTTCAGCAGCCCGACGGCGACATTGAGGACGGTTTCAGCAGTGGGCGGCAGGTTATAGAACAAGCCGAAGGAGCTTTCCATATCCCATGTCCCCACGATGGACGGCGTGGGTACGCTGACGTCTTCTTCGACGGCCGTGTCCTGGTCGACGACCGCCGAATCATCCTGCCCGGCGCCGTCATCGCCCACGAGCACGTCCACCGGCTGGTCGCCGGTATCATCACCTTCATCCTCAGCCGGACAGCCGGCCAGCCAGAAACAGCCCGCCGCAGCAAACACGGTCAAATAGTATGCAGCCCTCATGGAACCACCGCGTATGAAAGATGCCATCATGCTATGTAGTTCATCCACGAAGATCAAGGAAAGCAGCAAACAATATTCAAAATTACAAAAAGACCTTGTGGGCGCCGGGAAGCACGGATTGACAGTCAGAATTGTTCAACGGGACGCAGCGGCACCGGCGGGTAAATCTGTCCGTGACATGGCGGCATGGAATTGTAGACCCAATCGATGTCGACCAGACCAAGGCGGAAGAAGCCGCGGCGCTTGAAGCCGGTGAACGGGCCGCGGACAAGAACGCTTTCCATCTTCATTGTCATTGCGAACACGGCGACCGGGCGGCCGGGGGGCAGACGGTCGATTTCGGCGGAATACGCCCCGGTGTCGAAGGCCAGGCGGCGGCTGTCGCAGGCCTGGCACTGGATGACCGGGAAGATCTGCGGCACTCCGTCGTCGTCGACATACGCCAGGAACTTCAGGTTGCCCAGGCCGTTGAATATGTCTTCGGCAGGCTTTTTCATTATGTGCGGCCGGGACCGGTCGGCAAAGGCGCCCTTCCCCAGCTTCGTCGCGATGGCCGCCGGGATGATCCGGCCCATCGGCAGGCCGGAAACGTCGGTGGCGTCGATCAGATCCAGGTAGTGCACCGTGTTTATGCCGAAATATGTGTTGTATCGAAACAGTGGCTGGGCGTTGTAATGTTCGTAATCGACGCCTTCCCTGACCGCGTGCGTGTACCGGGCGTGCCCGCCCATGAAGCGCTTGTCCAGCGTCACCACGACGAACGCCATCAGCGGGTTCGACTTCAAGTGTTCCTTGCTTTTCCCGGCCGAAAACTGCCCGAACATCAGGTGCGTCGGGTCCTTCGCCTCCAGCGACGACATCAGCGTGATGTGAGGCAGGCCGTCGGGCCCGACCGTCGCGATGATCCCCAGCTTGGTTCCCGCGTTCAGCACCGCCATGGCGCCTTCAGTCAACTGTTGCATACAGGACCCCTCCAGTTCAGCCGTCCAGCCGGGTTGCCCCGCTGACACGCACGGTATCCGGTGAAACACCCGAAACCCGCGCCACCGCGCCCATTTCTTCCAGCTCGGCAGCCGTCATAAGCGGGATTTTACGATACGCCCAGTCCAGCCCCAGCCGCACGTACTTGTCGCGCCCCAGGTGGTTGAACGCGCACAGGTCCCAGCGTGACACGGCCGCGCCCAGTTCGTCCGCGATGAACCGCCCGATCGCGCCGATGTTTTCAGCCGTGGCAGTCGCGTCCGGAATTAGCGGCGTCCTGACCCACAGAGTCTTCGTTCCCCCGGCCGCCGCGTCAGCCGCGATCGCCCGCGCCACATGCCGGACGTTTTCCAGGATCCTTTCGTTGCCGGCACCGCAGTAACGCCGGTGCGCCGCCGAATCCATCAACTTCAGGTCGTACAGGACCACGTCGGTCCAGGGCAGGATTTCGTCCAGCGTTTCCGTCTTGCACAGCCCACAGGTATCCACCGCGGTCCCGACACCGGCCGCCTTCAATCCATGCAGCACTTCCAGGCAGAATTCAGGCTGGGCAGTGGCCTCGCCCCCCGAAATCGTGACCCCACCGCCCGACTTTTCAAAATACGCGCGGTCCTTGACCAGCTCGTGGACCAGTTCATTCGCGGTCATGCGGCGACCCCAGAGTTCAAGTGCCGTTGCCGGACAGACGTCCACGCAATCCCCGGCCCCGACGCACTTGTCACGATCGATTTGCACCAGTCCCGGCGCCCAGTCGAGCGCCTCCTGTTCGCAAACCGCCGCGCACGACCCGCAGCCGATGCACTTCGCTTCCACCCACTGGACCTGCGGCCGCGGGCTGATACTTTCAGGGTTATGGCACCATTCGCACCTGAGCGGGCACCCCTTCAGGAAGACCGTGGTCCGCAACCCGGGCCCGTCTTCCGTGGACATTCGCTGTATTTCCAGGACCAGTCCGTCAGTCATCAAAAACCCCGCCGCGCGGTTCAGAACCGCTGGTGGCTCATGCGCGCGATCACTTCGTCCTGCAGTTCCTTCCCGATGCTGACGAAGTACGCGTTGTACCCGGTCACGCGGACCAGCAGGTGCCTGTAATCCTGCGGATGCTTCTGTGCGTCGCGCAGCATGTCCGGGTCCAGTATGTTGATCTGCAAAGCCGTTCCGCCGTTTTCGATGTACCCGTGAAGGAACGACTTGAACTTTTCACGGTGTTCCGGGTCCTTCATGAACGCCGGGTTAAACGTGATCGTGTGGCTTGCGCCGTTCGGCAGGCAGTTGTTGAAGTCTTCCCAGTCGCCGACGCCGTCCGCGGATTTCCCGCCCAGCGCCTTGCCGACCGAATTGCTGTTCGAGGTCGGACCGTTGATGTCCGCGCCGTTGCAGGGGCAGATGGCGTTGGAAAGAAACTGGCCGCGCGGCCGCCCGTCAGGCGTCGCCACCACCACGTACCCGTCGCCGGCCCAGTAATTCCAACTGAGCATGCCCGGACGATACTGTCTTCCAGTCACCTTCGTGCTTTGCCGCCAGGCCAGTCCGCACCACAGGTCCATGACACGCACGGCCATCGCGTCCGCTTCGTCGTCGTCGCGGCCGTACTTTGGCGCGCGGTTCTTCGCCTGCGCCTGCAGGACCTCGTGGCCGACCCAGTTCGCGCGCAGCGCTTCCAGCAGTTTTTCCATCGTGCAGAGCTTCTTGTCGAACACGAGGTACTTGACCGCCAGCAGCGAATCGACCGTGGTCGCGTACGTCACTGCTTCCAGTGTGGTCAGGCTGATTTCGGCCGCGCCCTGGGTGACGTCCCTGCCCTTTTCCGCGCACCCCGAAACCAGGCCCGACAGATACGGCGTCGGGAAGTAACGCGCGCGAATCGCTTCGGACTTTTCATGCACGTCAACGCAGCGTTCGATGATGTATTGCGTCTGGGTCGCGTAGGCCTGCCAGAACTCTTCAAAATCCTTGAACTTCGTCGCGTCGCCGGTCGACGGACCATCCTGGGTGATTTTCGCGACGGCCCCGGTAATCGGGTCCTGGTAAGGCAGCAGGTCGCGCCCGCCCGTCAACGCCAGCTCGACCGCCTTGACCAGGTTCAGGTTGTTGTCCACCGTGCCCGAGCGGTCGTTCCCGACCATCGTGTTTTCCAGGCAGCCGACCGGCGCGTATTCGTGCACGTTCGATTCGTTGACCTTGTCGTGCATCCCGGCCAGCGCCGCCTGCCGCAGCATGCCGGCCATGGACCGTTCGTCGAAATTCAGCAAAAACGGCGCGCCCTGGCTGTCGGCGATCATCTGCACGACGCGATCCATCAATTCAGGCGGGGTGTTGCGGTGCAGGCGCACGTTCGGCTTCGGTTCCAGAATGGGCGACATTTCGTCGATGACTTCCAGCACCGCCCAAGTGAATTCGTTTGTCATGTCAACGCCGCCCGCGCCGACGCCGGAAAGCGTTATCAACTGGCCGAAACCGGCCGTGATGCCCTGATTTCCGCTGCGGATCTGCGCGTCATACGCGGTGTTGCAGTGCATCCAGAAGCACTTCAGCAGCTCCTTGCCGAATTCGCGGTCCATGCCATCGGCAATCGACTTCTGCCAGTAAGGAAGCATGTACTGGTCAAAACGGCCGAACGACACGCCAGGACCGGGGTAATTTTCATCGGACATGACCAGCATGTGGCCCAGCCACAAGGCCTGCAGCGCTTCGTGGAAGGTTTCGGCCGGTTCCCACGGCACGCGGTCAAGATTCTTCGCCATCGCCAGCAGTTCTTCGCGCCGGTTCGCGTCGGATTCGGTTTCGGCCGTCTGCCTGCATCGCGCCGTATATCTTGCCGCAAGGTCGCGCGGCAACGTTGCCGCGGTCAACATCGCCCGAAGCTGGGCGCCACGCGGCCCTTTCTGCTCGTGCGGGGTCAGGGCGTCGTAATACGCTTGTATTTCTTCATGAATCCCGCGCCACCCGATCTTCAGCATCTTTTCGTAACCGGGGATCAGGTGTCCGCTGGTGGCGCCCGCGTTGCCGTACCCGTGGTCATGAAAACGCTTCATCGCTTCACGCGCGCCGCCCTTTCCGATAACCAGCCGGTCATATTCACGCGCCTCTTCCCGGTTCAGGCACAGCGACGTCTGGACGTTGAACCGCGCCCCGCAGATCAGGTCGCCAGGCAGGATTTCCTGCGGAAGTTCGTCGACCATCACCTTGTGGACAAACCATGCCCGTCTTTCCGGCAACGACCACTTCCAGAAGTCAGGATGCAATTCCACGTTGCGCGCGCCCATCTGGTAAGTGCCGCGCAGCGCCGAAATCAGGAAGTACACTTCGGGCACAATGTAATACGTCAGTTCGTTGAACTGGACATCCCAGTCGGTTCCCGTGGACCACGCCGTGTATTCGTTGTTCCAGGCGCGTGACGTTCCCTGAAAGTAGTAATCGCGCAACCACTGGATACGCGGCGAAAGGTTGTACGGCTGCTTCAGCCCCGTTATCTGTTGTGCCATCGCAGACATTTGAGCCCCCGGTTGAAGGAACGGACTGAATTCATCGATCCAATCTTAGTGTCGCCGATATCGATGTCAAAAATACTTTCCGAAAGAAATCCAAACGATTACCATCACGCTTAAATCGCTCTTTCCCCGGGGGGACAAGATGTCCGGCTTTCGTTTCAGCAGATCCCTGTCAGTCCTGTCGCTGGTGCTGATTATCGCCATGTGTGGACTTCCGATGGTTTCATGCGGCGGTGACGTCAACAACGACGGCGACGTTTCCGACGTCCAGACCGAAGAAGACACCAACACCGGGATCGACGCCGTCACTTCCGCCACGAAGTTCGTCTGCACGGTCTGCAATTACGTTTACGACCCGGCGGTCGGCGACCCGGCCCAGGGCGTCCCACCCGGAACCAGCTTCTATGACCTGCCGGAAACATGGACGTGCCCCGACTGCGGCGCCGCCCAGAGCCTTTTCGAAGTCCAGCACTGACTCTACCCGGGGATATGACATGAACGGACGCAACACTTCCCGATCACGTGGTCGTCCTTTGTTTCGCACGGCATTCCTGACGCTGGCCGGCCTGGCCGCCCTTGCACTGATCATGACGGCCTGCGGTGGCAGCCCGACCCCGACCGACGAATGCGTGTCGACCACGGAATGTTCGACCAACGACGACTGCCCCCAGACCCAGCACTGCAACCTGAACCTGGTTCCGCCTGTCTGCCAGACTCTTTTCTGCGGCGAACTGGGCAGCGCCTGCAGCGAGCCGGCTTTGTGCCAGTACCAGTACTGCCCCGTGGGATACTGCGGCTGTGAACGCAAATGTGACGACATCGAATGCGGCCCCGACCCCGTCTGCGGGCTGTCCTGCGGCATCTGTGATGACGGATTCCGTTGCGACGACGGTACCTGCGTCGTCGAAATCTGCGAACCTGACTGCACCGGCCTGGCGTGCGGACTTGACCCGGTCTGCGCGACATCATGCGGGCAATGCGATGAAGGTTGGGAATGCGATACCGGGACATGCGTCGAAATCCCGGTGGAACAAGAAATGGTAACCATCCCGGCCGGTTCCTACTGGATGGGATGCAACGAATCGCTGGACGACGACTGCAACGCCGACGCCCTGCCGTACCACCTGGTGAACATCGACGCGTTCCAGATCGACCGGACCGAGGTGACGCTTGCCCAATACGCCGACTGCTTCAACGCCGGGGTGTGCACCGTCCCGAACTATGAGTGGAAGTACGACTGCAACTGGGGCGAGTTGGCGAAATTCAACCATCCCGTGAACTGCGTCGACTGGGACCAGGCGACCGTTTATTGCAACTGGCTTGGCAAGCGCCTGCCCACGGAAGCCGAGTGGGAAAAGGCCGCGCGCGGCACCGACGGCAGGATCCATCCGTGGGGCAACGAAGACGCCACCTGCGAATTGGCCGTCATGGAAGAAGGCGGCGATGGTTGCGGCACCGGGACCACATGGCCCGTGTGCAGCAAATCCCCGGCCGGCGACAGCCCGTACGGCCTTTGCGACATGGTCGGCAACGTCTGGGAGTGGGTTTATGACAGATACCAGTCCGACTGGTACGACGTCAGCCCGGCCGACAACCCGACCGGGCCCGGCGACGACACTAACAACTACAACCGCGTCGTGCGCGGCGGCGGTTACCCGGATTACGACTTCTTCATGCGCGTTTCGCACCGCAATTGTTATTTCCCCGGCTACATCGGTTCGCAGAAAGACCTTGGCTTCCGCTGCGCCGCCGACGTGACTGAATAATGTAAGGGATCAGGTACAGGGTCAGGGTCAGGTACGGGCACAGGGGGATGTACGGGCGGATGAAAATCCGCCCGCCACGTACGGCTTGCACGGATTCCCCCGGTCTGCTAGAAATACGTCAGCTAATCGCTTGCGGCAATGTCAGGCCATCGCGGCCATCCAGCCGAAGGCGCGTGTGTACGCGTTTATCGTTTGTGGATGGCTGTCATGTATCGTCCGGCTTCCGGTTCATCCCCACTTTCACCGTCGTCCGCAAACGGTGCCCCCGCTTACGCCTGCCTTGACGGCATACGGGGACGCAGCGCGCCCCTGCTGGCAAGCAGTCCAGCCCTGATCGTTATCGATCCGCAGCGGCTTTTCCTGGATCGGTCATCCCCCGCCTGTCTGCCGGACGCAGAATCCGTGGTGTCGAACATTGCGCAACTGGTTGAAATCTTTCGTCAACGAAACCTTTCGATCGTATTTACACGGCATGCAGAACCCGCCGACGGACAGCGCGGCACCTTCGCGGACTTCTTTCCACGCGCTCTGACCGCCGCGGATCCGCTGTCGGCCATCGTGCCATCGATCGCCAATCTGATTCGCCCGGGGGAACTGATTACCAAGTCTCGCCATGAAGCCATCGGCGCCGAAATGCCGGCGGGCCTCAAGGACTCCGACGCGATATTCATGGCAGGCGTCCAGACGCACCTCTGTGTCATGGCCAGCGCCATATGCCTTGGCGCGCGCGGCATCCTGCCGGTTATCGTCGCCGACGCATGTGGCGCGCGCGACGTCGAAACCCACTTTTCCGCACTGCTGTGCCTTGGCTCCGGCCACGCGCACATCCGCTATCTGCGGGAAATCGCTGAAACACTTGATTCATGCCGAGGTGATAGCCGTGGGTGACGATCGATTCGACATCACAATCGCCGGTGCCGGGCCAGCAGGCCTGATGGCCGCCATCGAGGCCGCCAGGCAGGGCGTTTCCGCGATCGTGATTTCAGACGAACCGCCGGGCGGGCTGACCATGGCCGCGCGCCGCCTTGACAACCTTCCGGGGCATCCGGATGGCGCCCGCCCCGTGGAGTGGGTCGCCGGACTGGTCGCCCAGGTCCGCCAGACTGGAACCCTGCTGATATGCGGCCGGGTCGAAAAGATTGTCAGTGGCGGCGACGACTGGATCGTTCGGGCCGGGCCCGTTGAATTGCGTTCCCGCACCGTCGTGGTGGCGGCCGGCACGCGCCCGGTCCCGTTTTCCCCGCCCCTGGCGGAATCACCCCTGATACACCGCGACATCCGCACGCTTCCAACCGACCTCGCGGGCAAAAGCGTAGCGGTCATCGGTTCCGGTGAAGCGGCGATCGACAGCGCCCTGTCGATTCAGGATCGGGGGGCCATGGCGGCGCTCCTGGTGCGCGGCGACGACCTTCATGCCTGCCCGCAACTGCTTGCCGAACTGGCCCGATCCCGGGTGAATGTGACGTTCAAGTCGCCCGTCGACCGGGTGCAATGCTTTGAAAAATGCGTAAGCCTTCTTGGCCCCGCGTTCCCGGACGGACGCGCATTCGACCACATCGTCATCGCGATCGGCCGCCAGCCTCGGACCGGCGAAATCGAAATGCCCGTCGGCCCGGATTTCGTGCCATCCGGGGTCACGGGCCCCATTCCCGGGCTGTATTTCGCGGGCGACATCCTGCGGTCGCAGGACCGGTACATCGTTTCCGCCATGGGCGACGGCCAGCAGGCCGCCTGCCGGGCAATCAGTCATATGAATTCAAGGAGTCGCGCATAATGCACAGCGGTTACACGCCGACAGCGCTGCCGTACCTGGAAATCATTTCCACGACAGGTGCCCCCGATGTCGCCGAAATATTTGTCGCCCGCACACGCCGTGGTGACGACGACAGCATGATCGAATTCGTCAACGGGCTGGACTGGCGCCATCCACGTGAAGAAAAGTGGATCATCAACGTTTCCACGCAGTTCGGGTGCCCGGTCGGGTGCGTGTTCTGCGACGCGGCCCACCGGTTTTTCGGCAACCTGGCGGCCGACGAGATGCTGGCCCAGGTCCGGGCGGTTCTGGATCGCCACCCCGGGCTGGCAACGCGATGCGCAAAACTGAAAGTCCACTTCGCCCGCATGGGCGAACCGGCGCTGAACCCGCACGTCCTGACGGCCATGTCCTGCCTTCCGGGAATGGTTCAATCGCCAGGCCTGTGGGCCTGCGTCGCGACAACGGCGCCGCGCGGAACTGAAGCATGGTTCGAACGCCTGCTGGAAGTCCGTGACAAACACTTCCCCCGACGTTTCCAACTGCAGTTTTCGGTGAATTCCACAAGCGAGCCCCACCGCGCGGCGCTCGTCCCCGTCGCGTTGCAACCGTTTGAGTGGATTCGGGAATATGCAGCACGGTTTCATGAACCGGGGGGAAGGATGGTCGTGCTGAATTTCGCCCTTTCCGACAAAATCCCGTTCGACGCCGACGCTCTGGACCGCCATTTCGACCCCGCGACCACCTGCGTGAAGCTGACCCCGCTGAACCCCACCGACGCGGGCCGCGACAACCTGCTGGAATCGATGTCGCGCGACAGGCTCGAACAGGCCTGCGCCGAGGTGCGGGCGCAGGGATTCAGGACCGTTCTTTCGATCGGCGACCCGCGCGAAGACGAAATCGGCAGCAACTGCGGACAGTCGGTGCGAAGGATGCGCGTGGCGGGCTGATTTTCGCCCGCCCGTACGAGCCCCATTGCGGATATGATTGGCTGTTTTTGAAAGGACTTCACCAGCCATGAAACCGATTCCGCTTCTTATCGCCATGCTCGCCGCCACAGGTTTCCTGGCGTGCGACAACGTCCACATGTGCGACCAGGATATCCAGTACAGCTTCCATACGCCGCTGCCGATACCGGACGAAGGCTCGATTGCCGACCCATGCGTCGTGCGCGTGGGCTGCACGTGGTACCTGTACGCCACGCATTCACAGACCGATCTGCAGGTCTGGTATTCCGACGACCTGACGAACTGGACCGAAGGCCCGACCATCTGGACACCGACCCAGCCCTGGCAGACCGAAGACAACCTGTGCGGAATCTGGGCCCCGCACGTCGAACCGAACTGGGACGGTTTCTACCTTTACTACACGGCCAACTGCCGCATCGGCGTGGCGTTTTCCGAAAGTCCCACCGGGCCATTCGTCGACATATACGATCACCCGCTCGTCGGTAACGGTTACGGCGGCGTCGGCGACGGCGTGCTGCGCGGAAACTCGCTCCAGGACTTCGACGACCTGGCCATCGACCCGTTTGTTTTACGCACGGCAGGCAGCGAAACGTTCCTGTTCCACAACACATTCAATCCGGTTTCGACCATCAGCGCCCAGCGCATGACCGATCTGCGGACGGTCGAAGGCTCCCCGCAGGTGATGCTGGAACCCGAACTGGAATCCTGGGAAGGCTTCATCAGGGAAGGCGCGTTCGTCCTTGAAAATGAAGGAAAATTCCACCTGATGTATTCGGGCAACATGTTCGACATGCCGGAATACGGCATCGGAGTCGCCACCGCCGACGAGCCTCTGGGGCCGTACACGCGCGACCCGCGCAACCCGATACTGAAAACCAACATGGAAACGGGGATTTACGGACCTGGCCATAACGGCGTGGCGACCGGGGTTCACGGGGAATGGCTGATTTTCTATCACACCAAGATTGAAGCCGCCCAAAGCGACACGCGGCAGGTCCGTTATGGTCCGCTGTGGTTCGATGACGAAGGAAACCTGAACGTCGAGCAGCCTTGAAAGGACGGCGCACACCCTGGCAACAGGGCTGACCGTGTCAACGGGCGGACGAAAGGACTTCGTGAATTTTTGCCGTCAGGTCCGACGCGGTGAAAGGCTTGCTTACGAAATTGCGGCCGAAGTCCACTCCTGAACTGCCTTCCAGACCGAAGTCGGCGTGACCGGACATGAAAACGAACCTGATGTCGGGGAACCTGGCGGCCAGTGTGGAAGCAAGACCCCTGCCCTCAACCCGCGGCAGGACCATGTCGGCCAGCACCAGGTCGATTTCGTTGGAATGACGCTGGCACATCGCGACCGCGTCGGCACCGTCCACTGCCGTCAGCACCCTGTATCCCGCCGCCGCAAGAATGCGTTCCGCGACCGTCCTGACCTCGTCGTCATCTTCCACGACAAGGACGGTTCCAGTGCCGGGAACAAGTTCGTCGGCGCGGGTGCAGGTTTCCATCGCGGGCGCGTCCAGTGCGGGCAGGAACACCCTGAAAGTCGAGCCTTCGCCCGGTTCGGAATCGACGGCAACATGCCCGCCGCCCATGGTAACGATGTCAAAGACCGTGGCAAGTCCAAGGCCGGTGCCGTGACCGACTTCCTTGGTCGTGAAGAATGGTTCGAATATGCGCGATTTCGTCTGCGCGTCCATGCCGGAGCCCGTATCGGATACGGACAGCACGACCCATCGGCCCGGACCGACCGCGACACCGCTGAACTGCGACGGCGCGTTCAATTCAAGCGGAGATGTTTCGATAACAAGCGTGCCGCCATCGGGCATGGCGTCCCGGGCGTTCACCGCCAGGTTGATGATGACCTGTTCCATCTGTCCGGGATCGATCAGCACATTCCCGGCTGAAGCGGAAAGGCGCACATCGGTCGTGATGTTTTCGGCCAGCACGCGTCCCAGCATCTTTTCCAGGCCGGTCACCACCGAATTCATCGATACGACCCTGGGCTGCAGCATCCTTTTCGACCCGAAAGCCAGAAGCTGGTGGGTCAGGTTCGCGGCACGTTCCCCGGCCTTCTGAATCTGGCCCAGGTCGTTTCGCATCTGTTCCGTCAGTTCCGAACGCCGCAGCATCAGACCTGTGTATCCCAGTATGGCGCTGAGCAGGTTGTTGAAATCATGGGCGATGCCGCCGGTCAGGTGACCGACAGTCTCCATCCGCCTGGCGACCCGCAGTTCTTCCTCGGCGCGAATCCTTGCGTCCTGATCGGCCCGGATCTGGGTGACGTCCATCATCGTCCCGACGATACCGACGATTCCTCCGCCCCCGTCACGAACCGGCCTGCCCGAAATCAGCACGCGCAGTTGACGCCCCTTTTCGTTCGTGAACATCGATTCGATATCGAACGGGACTCCTTCGAAGACACAGCGCCTGCAGCACTCCGTGACACCTTCCCTGTTGCCCGGCTCGAACATCGCAATGCTGCGGTCGAACAGGTCGACCGCCGGACGCTCGGGTTGATCCTTTTCGATGCCGTGTATGGCGAAAGTCTGGTCGGTCCACATAAGCATCCCGGACCGGACGTCCCATTCCCAGCCGCCGACACCGGCGATTTCCTGCGTCGCCGCAAGCAGTTGCCCGCTCTTCTGCAGTTCATGCTGCGCCTTTTGCAGATCTTCATTGGCGCGTGCCAGGTGCGCGGTCTTGGCCCGGATCTGGCCTCGAAGCAGCAGCGTCACCGCGGCGGAAACCAGCAGCAGCCCGACGAACGCACCAACAAGCCAGTACACCCAGCCGGGAGTCTCGTCGGTGGACACGGAACCTGCCATCCAATTACGAAGAGACTCGTAGTACTTTGAATTGGCATCAGTTCGCTGGCCACGAACATGTTCTTCAATGGCGGCAAGCAGATCGCCGTTCATGCCCTTGCCGGTCGCAAAATGAACGCTGGCCGGCTGGAACACGACGGCGGTCTTGGTCAGGCCATACGATCGATAGAAATAATCGCCGAAGAAGTGGTTCGAAACCGCCACGTCGGCCCTGCCCGACTTCACCGCCGCGAAGGCTTCGTCAATACTGTGGGTGGTGACGAACTGCACCTTGATGCCGAGGCCGGAAACGAGTTGCCGAAGAGAATCCAATTGTATGGACCCTTCCAGGATCGCGACCTTATGCCCCTGCAAATCGCCAACACTTTCAAGCCGCTGGCCAGGCGCGGCATACATCTGCGACCAGCTTTCGATCACCGGCGTCGGATTGAAATCAAACCTGTTGGAACGTTCGATTGACCAGGCGACGTCAGGCATCAGGTCGAGTCTTCCGTCGCTCAGGCCGGCAAGGCAATCGGCCCAGTCGCACGGTATCTGCTGGAGCGTCCAGCCCTCCCGCTTTGCGACGTCGGACAGAATATCCATGAAGAAACCGCCGCCTTCGCCGCCGGGCCCCACGAACACCTTGGGCCTGTTCTGGTATACGCCGACCTTGACCACGCGCTGCTGTGTCTGTGCAACCGGACCATAGTAATGGGCCGGAATTAAGATGACGGTCAAAATGGCAAGCAGACAGAACCAGCCACGCATAGAAAAGGCCATAATGTTTACAGCAGGGGCACCTTAACCGATGGGCGAAGTCGAAGTCAACCGCCCGGACGCCCCTGCCTGAAGTTTTTCAAATATTCTGTCGATTCGAGCTGTTCAAAACTTACACGGCACGACACTTGCCGGATCATAATCACCACGTCATGAAGCGGCCTGAATGCGGCGTCAGGTATTCGAGGATGTCTTTATGCATCAGGAATATTTCAAAATCAGCGCTGCAGGGTTATGAATACTGTGCGACCTTCCCGAAGCACCAGCAGCAGGACACGCTTCTGGCTCCGTTTGTATGCATCCCTGAAGTCCTCGACATCCGATACCGCGCGACGGTTGACTTCCAGGACGACGTCCCCCTGACGCAGGCCACCATCCCACGCCGCGCTGCCCGGCTCGACGTCCGTGACGACAACACCGTCCTTCAGCCCGGAAGGAATCCGGTATTCCTGCTTCAGGTCCGGCGTGATTTCCGCAACCGACAGACCTTCAAGGGCGCCTTCGGCTTCCGGCGACGTCCCGCCCACGGTGTACTGGGCCGGCTGTTCGCCAAGCAGCACCGACACGGTGCGGGACCGCCCATCCGTCACCACGGTCAGTTCCAGCGTGGCCCCCGCCCCTCGGGCCGCAACCAGGTTCCTTAGCCGCGCCGATGAGTCCACCTTTTCACCGGCCACCTTCACGATCACGTCGCCGCGCCTGATCCCCGATTTCGCCGCCGGAGTGTCGTCGGGAACATCTGACACCAGGACCCCTTCCTGGTTCTTGAGGTCAAGACTTTCAGCCAGTTCGGGGGTGATATCCTGGATGACGACGCCCAGCCAGCCCCTTATCACGCGACCGTTCGTCAGTATGCTGTTCAGTATGCCGAGCGCCATGTTCGACGGTATCGCGAAGCCGACACCCTGGTATCCGCCGGTTTCGGAAAGGATCGCCGTGTTGATGCCGACAAGCTGGCCGCGGTCGTTCAGCAGGGCGCCGCCCGAATTGCCCGGGTTGATCGCGGCGTCGGTCTGGATGAAATCCTCGTAGTCCACGATCCCCATGTTCGCGCGTCCCTTGGCCGACACGATACCGCTGGTCACGGTGTTTCCCAGCCCGAACGGATTGCCGATCGCGACGACCGTTTCGGCCAGCCGGAGTTTGTCCGAATCGCCAATCGGGATCGGGTGCAGGTCCTTAACCTTTTCCTTCAGCTTTATGACGGCGAGGTCGCTCCTGGGGTCGGCCCCGACGATCGAGGCTTCGACTTCGCGCCCGTCCCACAGCTTCACGCGAATGTCCTCCGCGCCTTCGACCACATGGTTGTTCGTCAGGATCACGCCGTCGGCACCGACTATCACGCCGGAACCCAGGCTGCGGCTGCGCCGTTCCCGAGGCATCGCGCCTTCGCCACGTGGTCCGAAAAAATATTCGAAAAACGGATCATTGAAGGGCATCCTCCCGGGACCGCGCCCCATCTTCACAACCCTCGTGGTTGAAATATTGACCACGCCCGGGACAGCGCCTTCGGCCACGTCGGCCAGCGAAGCGCCTGCCGGGAAAGGTGCGGCGCCAACCACGACACTCCTGGGATCGGCGTTACTTTCGGTTCCAGGAACAAGCCCGACGACAACCGCGACAATGCCGGCAAGCGCCGCGGCACCCAATGCAAATCCACCAGCTTTCCGCATTTCTTCATCCTCCATTCGAATGACCGGGCTGGATACCCCGACTGCCGATGCTACCGGCAGCCCGACATGATTTTTTTGTCCTGGATGGCGCCCTGTCAAGGGACCGGATTGTTATGCAACTGTAAAAAAGGATAAGGTTTTCTTAGGCGGAGTATTCCTTTGAAAACATCTGCCAGAATGCCAGAAAAAGGGCAGCGATTACCGGACCGACGATGAAGCCGTTGATACCGAACGCGAAGATCCCGCCAAGGGTCGAAAGCAGCACCACCCAGTCCGGAATCCTGGTTTCCCTTCCGACCAGGCGAGGCCGCAGGAAATTGTCGATCAGGCCGATCACCAGGGTACCTACCGCCGCCAGTATCAGCCCCTTGACCCAGGCGCCTGTCACCAGCAGGTAAATGGCGACGGGCAGCCACACAATCCAGGTGCCCAGCATCGGGATCAGCGCGCACACGGCCATCACGACGCCCCACAGCACCGGCGCGGTTATCCCGAGCGCCCAGAACGTGATACCGCCCAGCGTGCCCTGGATGGACGCGATTACCAGCGTTCCCTTGACCATCGCCCGGATCATGCCCGTGAACCTTTCCAGCAGGAGCCTTTCGCGACAGTCGTCAACCGGAATGGCCTTGATCAGAACCGTGGTCAGCCTTGGGCCGTCGCGCAGCATGAAGAAAAGCAGGTATACCATCAGGATCACTGCAACCAGGAGTCTTGCCGTCCCACCGACGAACTGCACGGTGTTGCCCGTTATGAACCGGCCGGCTGAAGAAAGCATGCCGGTGAGCTGCCCGCTTATCTCGTCGGGACTGACCCCGACACGTCCCAGCACTTCCTGGACAGCGGGGATTTTTTCCTGGAAGGTCCTCAGGTACCCGGCAAAGTCGATCGTGCCGCCCTGGATCATTCCGTACAGTTCCTTCGCCTGATTGAAAAGCGCAAGACTTACGAAGAACAGCGGCGCCACGCACACCACCACGGCAATCAGCAGCGTCAGGATCGACGAAAGGTTGCGACGGTTATGCGTCAGCTTCAGCAGCCGTTTCTGGACCGGGTTGAACAGGATCGCAAGGACACAAGCCCACAGGATCGGCCCGAAGAACGGCTTCAGGACGTACAGGAACAGCCCGGTGATCAGTGCCAGCAGACCGATGAAGACCCAGCGCTGTATCTTCTGGCGGGGGGTCCGATCCGTCGGGTCCGGCGTGCAGTCACAGTCCGAACCAACTGGTTCTTCTTTGCTCGTGTGAACTTCGTCGCTCATGTGAACTCCGTCGCGCCCATCGCCCGATGAACCACGCCCGGGAACAGGAGGCGCAGGTAACAGTTCAAACGCGGGAACCGCCCGATGACCGGCGACGTGCCGCCAGCATCGCGACAAGGGCCGCAAAGAGGACGAACAGCGCGGCAAGGGCAGGCCCGGAAGGCATCACCCCGGCACCCGCGCTGCATCCCCACCAGTTAGAATCTTCAATGCCGACGCAATCGCCTTCGGCAGAACACTTGTCGCCCGACGTGAACGGATCGTCGTCGTCACAAAGGTGGCCCGGGGCCCACATGGCGTTCGGCGGACACTTCACGCCCGTACCGGTGCAGAATTCGGCGATGTCGCAGTCAACGGCCGGTTCGCGGCACATCATGCCCGCCCCGTATATCAGGTCGGCCGGGCATTTCGTCGACTTGCCGTCGCAGGCCTCGACCGCGTCACAGGCGCCAGCGGCCGCGCGGCATTCGGCGCCCTTGCCCTTGATCATGTCGAGCGGACAGGATGCCGATTTACCATCGCATTTTTCGGCCGCGTCGCAGGCGCCGTTCGCCGGCCTGCATTCGTGGTCGTTTCGATGAATTTCATCATCCGGGCAGTCGCTGCTGTCGCCGGTGCAGTATTCAGGCGCGTCGCATGGGCCAGCGGAAGCGCGGCAGACGGTGGAAGACGATGCAAAGGCGTCGGCCGGGCATTCCCCGGTCTGCACGTTGCAATGTTCCGCGGCGTCGCACGGGCCGGTGGATTCCCTGCAAATCGACCCGCTTCCCGATACATTGTCGGCCGGACATGTCGCCGATTTGCCGCTGCAATACTCGGCAGCGTCACAGTCGCCACCCGATTCGCGGCAGACGTGGCTGGAATCCAGGAACACATTGGCCGGGCAGGCGCCGCTGGCCCCGTCGCAGGTTTCAGCCGGGTCGCAGTCGCCGCCGGAAACGCGGCAGACCGTGTCGTCGCCCTTCACAACGTCGGCGGGACAGGCGGCCGACGAACCGTTGCAGTACTCGACGACGTCGCAGTCGCCCGCGGATGAGCGGCACTTGTAGTTGGCCGCCCGGAACGTGTCTTTCGGGCATGAGGTGCTGCTGCCGGTACAAAATTCGGTGATGTCGCAACCGCCCGTGGTCTTGCGGCAGATGTGCGAGCCGGGACGGTAACCGCAACCGTCGCAGCATTCACCGACAGAACACTGGCAGACCCAGCCGATGTGGCAGACGGTATCCGCGCAAAGGGCGTCTTCGTTGTACCGCATCATGCACGGCACGTTCATGCCGCATCCGGCCGCGCAATTCCGGTTCTTGCAGCCGTTGTACCCGTCATCGCAGGAACAAGTCGCGTAACCCGGCGAATAGTATTCGTCCACCGCGTAAAACGAATGACCCATTTCGTGGACGATGACGTTGCTCATTTCGGAAAGGCCGTACGAGCTGTTGTCGGTCGTCATGACGATCAGCGGTCCGCCCCAATGGGCGTATGCGAACAAACCGTCCGGGAATTCGCCGTTGCTGTCGTTCTTGCTGTTGACGACGAAGACAGTGATGGCACTGTCCGCGCCTGCGTAATTCTTCATGTAGGTGTTGAAGGCGTCGACGGCGCTGGTGTAGTACCCGGTGTACCCCAGGTTGTTCATGATGTCGCCGATCCACAACGATTCATCGACGGATTCGTGCGTTATCGGTTCGTAACCGGTGGCCACGGCGCTGCCCTGCTGGCTGGGGCGATAGCTGTAAAACTTGAATTCCAGATCGATGCCGTACGCGGAGGCCTTGGCCGGCCACCAGGCCATCCCGGAAGTGATTTCCCTGTAAACGGCATCTTCCAGATCCGTCGTCCAGGTTTCCTTGTTGAGGTCAACCGAACCGTCGCTTTCCGGCATGATTATCGAAACGGCAACCGTATTCTTCATCGGCCACGCGGGCAGGACAGGTATATCGATCGGATTGACGGCCGGCATGACGTCGATGAAATCGGGCGGGACGACGGGCGCCTGCAGCACCACATCTTCGCCGAACCGGACCGAACGGCGGACCGCGTCCCCCACCAGCGGCGGCTTCTTCGTTTCAATCAATGGTTTGCTGAGGGCCAGCCGCGTCGAAACCAGGTCGGCGCGATCCCGCTCATCGACGCGCCACGATCCATCGCTGTCGGCAAGCGGCGAAATGGAACGCACGCGGAAGTCGCCCGCAAGTGGCCGCGCGTCGGCCGGATTCGCGAAAGACGCGATCACGCGGTCCGGCGGCATGGAAACAAGAACACGGCCACCGGCATCGGTGACCATGCGACCGGGGTCCACGCCATCCTGCCCGCCGACAACCAGGTAGAAGTCAGACGGGACGCCACGACCTTCGACCACGCCAGAATCCGCATATTCGCCCGGGGCCGCGACGGCCGGACATGGGCAGGCCACAAGACCCGCGACCAACACGAACGCCGACAGGGACGGCAAAACCACAGTAACTCCGATTCGCATCAGAACTCCACAATCCGCAAGGTACAACCCGAATATTCACGAAGCCTTGCCGCGCGAATCCGCGGCCGGCCTGCGCCACCGAAAGATACCACTTCGCGCCCTGCCCGGCCATACCGCTTGATGAATTTGGCACCCCGCGTCGGTCAAAAGGACTAATATCGCGCCAGTTGCACCGAAATACCGAACGAACACCATTTGCCGGAGGGACCGCATGGCCATCAGGATCGAATTCACCATGGTCAATGGCGAAGTATTCACGCTCAGCAGAAATTCCTATGGAAAAACAGGACCGTTAGTGGACATCTCGGAGGCCCAGGCTCAGTTGAGCATGCTGACCGAAAAATGCCGATACTTCGGAACCGACCAAGGCGCCGTGATATTCACAGCACAAATCGCTTCGGCAAAGATTCGTAATGATATCGGGACTAAATCAAGAGGATCCACCGTCGATGAAGGCGCAGTTCCGGCGAAGTCCACCTGTTCATGCTGCGGCAGGGAATTCGAAGAACGCCTGCGAATACGCGACCGGGCCGGCGAAACGTGGTCCGGGGTTCTTGAACGGTACAAGAAGGAAGGGGTCTGTCCCCTTTGCTACAACACGTTCGGGTTCGTGCACAATTACGTGAAGATGTGGTCGGACGAGATCTGGAATGCCTTCATCAACGACAAGCTGAAAAACATCGAAGACCCGCAGGCACTGAAGGAAGTTGAAGCAGCGGCCCAGCGGAAAGACCCGGACCTGGCTGGCCGGGTCAGGCACAAGCTCGCGGAACTGCAGGCTGCGAAAAAATCGTCGAATGAAGCCAGGCGTAAGCGTGAAGCGATTGAGACAGAGTACGCCAGACTCGCCACAAAGGACGAATTCGACGCATTCGCCACGAAATACCGCCAGGAATTTCCTGACTTGGCGGAACTTGCAGTAACAGGGTTTGAAAAAATGGAAGCTCAGAGGCTCGACGCCGCAGAACGACAGCGCTCGCTGGTAGAGAAGGAGCTTCAGGAAGCAAACTCGTTTTCGACCGTTTCTGTGTTCATTGACAAATATGCCTCCACATACCCGGACCTCGTCAGAATTGCCAAGACACGTCGAGTGTCGCTCCGGGAAAAGGAACACGAGGACCAACTGCGCTTCCAGCACGGGCCCAGATACGGAAAATGCGCTTCATGTGTGTATCTGGAGTACAAGGTAGGCGTCCTGGGTGGCGAAACACTGTCATGCCAACTTGGCTACAAAAACATCAAGTCACCGACCAGTGACGGTTGCGCGCAATACCGCGTAATTGAATAGCGTTTGGATCACTGAACCAGGTAATCCTTCACGACCGCCATGTGCTGCATTTTGTCCGCGCCGGAATCGTCCTGGTCGGCGTCCGGGAAGTACTCGTCCAGCGTGGCCTGGCTGAAGGTGCGGGTGTCGAAGACCAGACCGTCGGGGTACTTCAGGGAAGTCGAATCCTGCGTGGACGGGAACACGACCAGCACCTGGAACGCGTGCATCGCGGGGTCGCCAAGCACGAAGTCGTACTGGCTGTTGCGGTTGGCGTTGGTGTAACTGTTGTCTTCGTCGTCGACCGGGTCGGGCGGGTCGGTGTAAAAGACACCATCCTTGCCGAAGCCATCCGACGAAACGGCCGCCGTACCGTTGAAATCACCACCGACCACATACATGAAGCGGCCCGGGTTGGCGGACCTGTGGGCTTTCACCTGCGCGACGATTACCTGCGCGGCCTCGACCTGGTCACCGGACGGACTGGTGTGGAGGTGCACGCTTATCGCCATCAGGTCAACGTCGCCGGGGATGTCGATCGTCGCCCACATCAACGCGCGATTCGATATGTTCGGGTCGTCCCAGTATCCGCTGCCTGTGATCGGCCAGCGGCTGACGACGCCGTTCGGGATCTGAAACGTCGACTTGTCCACGGCCCAGTATCCGGTACCGATGACCGAATTCACGAAAGCGTTGTAATCCGATGAGGTGTTGTCGCCGTAGTTGAATTCCTGAACCAGCACGATATCCGGGTTCAGCGCGTCCAGGATTCTGATGCCGTGACCCGGGTCATAGCTCTGGTCAGTCCCGCTGGTCAGGTTCGAAGCGACAATCCTGATCCGGGTTGGCTCGCCGCCACCGGCGTCTTCAAAGGTATCCGAAACATCGTCCGGGCCAGCGTCTTCGCCGGTACCGGAGTCGTTGGTGTCATCGATGTCGGCAAACGGAACATCCGTCGTGGTGTCAGGCACGTCAGCCGTGACATCCAGCATCTGGCCATCGTCAGCATCCTCAGTCGCATCGCCAGCACCGGAATCTTCATCACCATCGCGGGCGACATCGGAATCGGTCCAGTCCGGCAGGTCGGCCAGCAAACCATCGGGAACGAACGCATCGATCGTTCCAGAATCCCAGGCATCGCCATCCGCGTCCAGCGGATCCCGCGCATCGGCGACGTCGCCCGCGGGAACATCCGCCGCGACCATATCGGTCGCCAGATCGTCACCGACGAAGGAATCGTCGACTGGACCGGACGCCGGCCCGCATGCGACAAGCAACAACAGGGAAACAAAGGGGATTATCGTTTTCAATCCATCACCACGGCTTGGAAAAACACAAAACGTCCCGATGATGATAGCGGATCAGAGGTGTCTTGCGGCAACGACCTTGAAGGCTTCGTGCGCGACCTGGATGGTCTGCCCGATGTCGGCGTCGGTAAGCGAGCAGTTGGTGAAATGGTTGTGATGACTGACGAAGAACACGCCGCGCATGGCCGTTTCCGCGCAGAATTCCTGCGACATCGCCAGCGAGTCGTCATTCGTGATGCGCATGTAGAACATCGACGGGACGCCGCTTACCTTCAGGTTCAGCCCGACGTCGGCCGCCGCGGCCACCATACCGTCGGTCAGCATCTTCCCCTTCGCCAGCATCAGGTTCGCGCCGTCCAGCCGCTTCAGCTCCCTGATGGTCGCGATCGCGCCGGCCATGGCGGCCGAACTGGTCCAGTAGCTGCCGGTGTAAAACACATCCGAAACGGCGTTGCGCAGGGCGTTAGTGCCGACCAGGGCCGAAATGCTCTGCCCGTTCGCGAGCGCCTTGCAGTAACAGGCCAGATCCGGCTTGAACCCGAAGTAATGCGCCGAGCCTTCAAGCGAAAGCCTGAACCCGCACCTGATGTCGTCGACCACCAGCACGATCCCATTGTCGTTGCAGAGCTTCTGGACCTTCTGCCAGTAACCGTCGGCCGGAAGCTCGTTGTCCACAAACACCGGGTGGTGGTAAGGCGTTGCGATGAACATCGCGATCTGGCCCGGGTTATCCCGGACGAGCTGTTCGAACTGTTCGAAATTGTTCCAGTCCACGTACAGGTTGTTCGCGACGTCTTCGGGCGTGATCCCGGCCTTGCCGACCTTCTGCGTCCAGGGCGCAACGCCGTGGTAGCCGCCGCGGACCAGGACTATCTTCTTCCGGCCGGTCGCGGCGCGGGACACCATTACCGCAAGTGACGTCACATCGCCGCCGTTCTTGGCGAAAAACGCCCAGTCGGCGATTTCGATCGTTTCGCACAGCAGTTCCGCCAGTTCCACCTGCCGCGCGCTGGGCAGCGCCATGCAGTCGCCTTTCCGGCGCTGTTCATCGACCGCGGCGTCGACCACCGGGTTGTTGTAACCCAGGACGTTCGGCCCGTAAGCGCACATGTAGTCGATGTAACGGTTGCCATCGAGATCCCAGAAGTACGAATCCTTGGCGCGGTCAACATAGAACGGATATGAACTGATCGGTATGAACTGCGATTCGACGGGGCCCTGGTGTCCCGGGATCCCGGTCGGGATGACCTTCAGCGCGCGATTAAAAAGTTCCCTGGAAGCAGCGTTTCCCTTCCAGCCAGCCGGTGTGTTCGTGTCGTTCATTCGATCCCCCTCCAGCCCGGACGGGCGCGTCACTTCAGGTACCCGGCGATCTGGCCGAGTATCGGGTTAAGGTGATCAATCATCGGGACGAAGCCGCGCATCCCCATCCGGCCAAGCGCGACGAGGTCATACGTGTGAACCCTGTTCGACAGCAGGTCGTTCAGGGCCGCGAGATCGTCAAACCACAGGACGCAACGCGGCGACGGGTGACATCCGACCGTCGTTTCCAGGTGGCCGCCACGACATGTCAGGTACAGCCCCAGGTCACCCTGGACGTCAAGCTGGATGACGCCGTCCGGGATCGCCTTCGCGCTGCCCTTCGCCAGGCTGTCGAAATTCGCGATTTCGGACAGCGCATGGAAGGCCAGGTACGCGGTCATCCTGGTGTTCGCGGCGAAGTAATCGGGATCCTTCAGCAATTCATCGGTGGGCATCAGCCATTTTTCCAGGCTTCCCATGAACTTCGTGAACGGCCCGGACAGGAATCCCAGCTTCGTGAAACCCTTGATCGGAATCGGCTGCTTCGTGCCAGCGATCATCCCGTTCAGATGCGCCGCCGACGGGAACCACAGCACCACGTCCGCGCTGCCGCCCGTGAATTTTTCCGCGCCGCCGGCGGGCCTTTCCAGCCGCACCTTCCCATGATCCATGTGCAGCCTGACTTGCCCGACCCCGCCGACCCGGAATTCGACCGTCACCTTGCGATCGGCAATCAGCGCCGCCGCAGCGCCGTCGTATTCCGGCAGCAGTTCCAGCACCTTGAACAGCCCGTAAAGGTGAACCCTGGCTTTTACCGCCTGATCAACCATGTTCAATCCCCCTGGCCCGCGCGTCGCCGCGTCAGGTCATCATGCCCTGCAGGACCGCCATGAAATCGTTCATTTTCGCCGCGTATTCCGGCGAACCGTCGATCGCGACGCATCCCGACTCGACACCCTGGACGAATTCGACTTCCTTCAGCAGCACCTTCAGCGCGCCATCCACGCTGGAAAAACGGAAATGCACGAACGGCCGGCGACGCGTGTAAACGCCGCGACCCGACTTCGTCTTCCCGCCCCTGACGCGCAGGTAAGCGGCGATCAGTTCGCCAAATTCGGGGGTGGCCACCGAAAACTGATAGATCCGGTCCGGCTGCGTCGCGGTCCATTCACGCATCTTCGGGTCGCCGAGCCGGTTGTAATTGCTTAAGGCCGTCGTGATCATGTAGATCGACATCTTGACCTTCAGGTACTTCTTCACCGGATCCTTCGGCCTGTTCGACGGCAGCATCAGCGTCAGGCGCATCAGCAGCGTCAGCATCTTCACAAGCAGCCCCGGATTCTTCAGCCCGCCCCTGATCGACGGAACGGCCAGCCCCCCGGAAAGCAGGGCGTTCAACGCCTTCACGGTCTTGAAATGCAGCGTCAGATCCGGTTTTTCGCAAAGTTCTTCAACGACTTCCAGCACGCCGTGGTCGAAGTAAAGGCACGCACCGATGCGCGACTGGCCGTCCGTGTCGGGGCCGGGCTCGCAGTCCGCGCTGAACTGCACCGTCGCCTTCACGTCCGCCCAGGCCTTCTTAATCGCCGGGTCGTCGGCAAGCGGTACCTTCATGACGGGAAAAGCCGCCCTGAAGAACAGCCTGGCGATCATTATTTCCTGGTCCATATCAGACCTCATCATTCCAGTCTTCGTCTTCCTCGAATTCGACCTTCAGCAGCGAACGCACCTGTTCGATGATCCCGTTGGCGTCCAGTTTGTAGTGGGCGTAGAGGTCTTCGGGATACCCGACCAGCGCGTATTCGTCCTGCAGGCCAGCCTTGAAGAACGCGCACCCCTTGCCGCTGGCGGCGATCACATCGGCGACGGCGCTTCCCAGTCCGCCCATCACGTTGTGTTCTTCCACGGTCAGGATGCGCCGGGTTTCGGTCACGGCCTTCAGGATAGCTTCGCTGTCGATCGGCTTTATCGTGTGCATGTTCAGGACGCGCACGGACAGGCCGTCCACTTCCTTCAGCGATTTCGCCGCTTCCACCGCCTGCAGCACGCCAATGCCGCACGCGATGATGGTCAGGTCGGTGCCGGGGTGGACTTCCTGCGCCTTGCCGATCTGGAACCCGTAATTTTCGCTTTCGTAAAACGGCGGCTCAAAGCCGCGACCGATGCGGATGTACGCCGGTCCCGGCAGATCCTTGACCGCGCGCACGGCATTGGCGGTTTCGATTCCGTCGGCCGGCACGATGACGGTCATGTTCGCGAAACTGCGCATGATCGCCAGGTCTTCGGTGCAGTGGTGCGTGGTGCCCGCCGCCCCGAACGACATGCCGCCGTGCGTGGCGATGATCTTCACCGGCAGGTTCTGATAGCAGATGTCGGTGCGGACCTGTTCGCAGGCGCGCATGCTGGCGAACGCGGCAAACGTGCTGGCGAACGGGATCAGGCCGGCCTTCGCCATTCCGGCGGCCACGCCCATCAGGTTCTGCTCGGCAATGCCGACGTTAAAGAAACGTTCGGGCGCGTGTTTTTCAAAAATGGCGATCGATGTGGACTTGGCCAGGTCGGCCGACAGCCCCACGATCCTCTGGTCGGCGTCGGCCAGTTCGCACAGGACGCGCCCGTAAATTTCGCGGGCCGTCATGGTCGCCGCGTCATAGCAGTTCCATGTGGTTCCGGTTGGTTCAGCCATTATTGCCCCCTTCAGCCGCGAAGATGGCTTCGTAGTAGCGATCGATGGATGCGAGCGCCTTCGCGTGCAGCGTGGAATCGACCGAGCCGTAGTGCCACGGGACCTGGCCTTCCATGAAATCGACGCCCTTGCCCTTGACCGTGTCGGCGATGATCGCGATCGGCTTGTGGCCGTTCTTGCGGATTTCGGCCTGCGGTTTCAGCCCGGCGGTCACATTCAGGTCCTCGTCGGCGACCGCGATGCCGCGTTCGATGGCCCCGGCAAGCGCGTCAAGGTCGTGGCCGTTGACCGCGTGGACTTCGAAACCGAACGCGGCCAGCTTGTCGGCCAGCGGTTCGATCGCCATGACGTCTTCCGTCTGGCCGTCGATCATCATGTGGTTGCGATCGACGATCGTTATCAGGTTTGTCAGGCGGTAATGTGACGCCGCCATCAGGGCTTCCCAGATGACGCCTTCGTTGCATTCCCCATCACCGAGCATGCAGAACGTCTTGCATGTCCTGCCCTGCAGCCGGTTGGCCAGCGACATCCCGACCGCCATCGGCAGACCGTGGCCAAGCGACCCGGTCGACGCGTCGCAGCCGCGGATCCTGCGCGAATCCGGATGCATGCCGAACGGGCTTCCGAACTTGTTGAACGACTTCACTTCCTCGAAATCAAAGAAGCCCCGCCGCGCCAGCACCGGAACGTACGCGACGGCGCCATGCCCCTTGCTGAGCACAAACCTGTCGCGATCTTCCCAACCGGGATTCTGCGGGTCGATCTTCATGTAGTGGAAGTAAAGCAGCACCAGCACGTCCATCGAGCTGAGGCCGCCGCCGATGTGGGCGCCGCCCGAGAAATTGGTGATGTTCACCACGTCCTTCCGCAGGTCTTTCGCACGCCTGTGGAGCGACAGCCGTTGTTCCCTGGTCAGTGGCATGAAATCATCCTCCAGACAAAGGTTCTGATACCCGGCCGCTATGCGCGGCAATCGACTTTCCCGGAAAGGATTGCACATTAAAAAAGGATTGCAACCGATTGCTTGGCGGGGTCATGTGAAAATCTGGTTGAAAACGGAAGAACAGGGACGTTACTGCACTGCGGGAACGGTGCGGTTCACTGCCTTGCAGGCGGCGGCATATCCGAGATCGCAGGACTTGTTCCAGTACATGTCGGCACAGGACAGGTCGATGGAGCCGCCGATCCCGCCGGCGCACATGTTGGCGAGGTCATAGCATTCCTTGGCCTTATTGTCCTTGCGGCAGGTCACTTCCAGGCCCAGACGGCTTGCCGAAGTCGCGACACCCAGAACGCCGCCGCCGCCCCACACGCCGCCACAACCGGAAACCAGCACGGCCGAACCAACAATCAGGGAACCCACGGCAATCAGCATGAACGTGCGAATCCTGGACATTTCAGACCCCCCGGGCCGGGTGCATGGTGACAACCCGGCACCACTTGAATTGTGAACATTGAACGACCCCGGAATACGGGGCCAACCTTCGGATAACCTCAATTTTCTACATCAACTGGGTGTGCCTGCCAAGACGACAATCAACAATGTCATGCGTTATCAACGGCTTACGAGCCTGTATCATCCAGGGCCGACGATCCCGAAGTCCTGTTACAATACGGCGGATTCGCAGATGGTTATCCAGTTGCCACGCACCGATGCCACACCGCCAGCAGATTTCGCCAGCAAGTGGACCGGTGGACGCCGGCTTGCGGCCGGGGTGGCTTCGGGGCTGGCCGTCCTGATACTGCTGCACCCATCCGACGCGGACGCGCTGCCATACATACCGCTGCTTTTCGCGGCATCCAGCATTTTTTACCAGATCCTGCTTCTTGCCGCCCTGTACATCCCGTTAGCGTTCAGGACTGTGCGGCGCAGTGCCGTGATGCTGGGCTTCAACCCGGTTTTCAGGCGGGTAGCGGCGGTCCTTCCGGCGATTCTGCTGGTTTCGTGGGCGGTCATGCTGCGGGTCGGCGGTCCGGCCGCAGCCCCGGCTGACATTCCGGCCGCGACACGGACGACCGGCGGCCTGACACAACGTATTTCCCGATGCCGACCGATTTCGGACGGCTTCGCAAAGGCCTTCGGCATCCAGCCCGGCAGCATGGTGGTCGACCCCAGACCGCCCGAAAGCTTCAACACATATCATCTGGACGGAACCTGCAACTTCCAGGCGTCTGAACTGGCGACAAGCCTGCCGGTTCTGGACAAGTTGCGCTCGGGCAACGGCAGAGTGTTCCTTGTCAACGAAGTCATGGCCTTTGCCCGGGACCTGCGCAACGCCCTTCCCGACATGCTGGCATCGGTCGGCCGGGACGACCCGGTTGAAGGAAGCGAGCGGGAATTCAGGTACGGCGGCCTGACATGGACCGACCTGCCGATGGATCTGAAGACAATCTACAAAAGCGGGCTGGCCCGCGGGGGCGTCGGCATTGGCGGCGATGGCGGTCCCGGGGATTACGTGGTCGGCCGGGACGGACGTCCGGTCGGCATCCAGGTCGGCAATCTGCGGTTCATGGGATTCGTCGGCGGCATTCCGGACCTGCCCGAATCGTTCGCCGGTTTGACGCCGGCCATGATGTCCCGGGCCCTGCGCGACGGATACGCGCTTGCCTTCATCGACACTTCGACCAATACCTGGATCAGTCGGGCGGAGGTAATCCACGTTCCTGCCTGGGACGTCAGCCCGGATTCGCTGAAGATGCATGTCCAAGAAAGGACGGAAGGCGTCCTGCTGGCATGCCGCGATTCGGTTTCATGCAATCTGGCAAGCGGGCTCGCCGCGGAATTGAAGGGCGGCGACATCCGCGCAGTCGGTCTGGTCAGGCTGCCGGGCGGCTTGGCCAATCTGGTCGAAAATCCGCCCCGGTTTTCCGACGACACGACCAGCCGGGCACTGGCCTGGGCCCTCGTCTTCATTGCAATCCTGCTGGGCGCGACGGCGTGGCATTTCCTGCGTCGATGGACCGAAAGCCTCCGGGCAGGCGATCATCGCATCACGGGGCGGCTGCTGGACCTGGTTCCATTCACAATTATCTTCGCGATGGCGCTTTCATCCGGTTTCGTTTCGGATCTGCTGGCCTCGGATATCGAGCGCCCGGCGTGGTTTGCAAGACAGGTTTTCAGCCCCGGTGGCTCGACAGTCGTTCGCCTGGCCGGGCCCGCGCTTCTTACGATTGCCACGATTTCCCTGTTCCTGTTGTTCCAGGCCGCGCGAATACGCGGAATTGCGGCCTTTCTGGCCACCGCCGGCCTGATTCTGGCAGGGCTTTCTTTCCAGCACGGGCGCTTCTTCAATTTCGAAGCATTGACGCTGTTCCAGATTGTGGCGCTTCAGTCAGGCATCGCCGCAATCATGGTCGTGACGCTGCCGGGCACGCAATCCGTTTTCGCGCGTCTCCGGTGCCGGAAAGGACCTTTCGCTTTGCTGCCGGTTGACCTGGCGGCAAGGGACGCGGCCTGTGGTGGAAAGGTGGCCGGGCTGGCCCCCGCCCTGGCGTGCGGTATCGACATACCCCGAAGCATCGTGCTTATGGGAAGGGCTGGTGACTTCCTTGAATACGATCTTTCGGCCAGCCTGCTGTCGGCGCTGCGCGGCGCCCGGACAGTTGGACGCGGCCCGCTGGTCGTTCGCAGTTCGGCGCCGGACGAAGACGTTTCCGGCGCGGCCACACCCGGGAAATACCTGTCATTGACGGGCGTTACCCGGGATGGCCTGGTCGAGGCCGTCCGTGAAGTGGTTCGCGCATATCTGGCTAACGGGGTGGCCCAAAAGGATCGCGTGGCCGTGCTCATCCAGGGTCAGGTTCGCGGAAGCCTGGCCGGCGTTGCCCTGCGCGAATCAGCGCACAAAGGCGGCGGCATACTGGTGGCGGCCGACGCGGGCACGAATTTCGCGATCACCGGCGGCGCGGACAGCCCGACGGCCCGCCTGGACAGAATCGGGAAGCATTCAGGACGTTGGATCGAGCGCCGCTTCACCAGGCGCGAACTGGACCCGTCGATGTTCCTGACACTGATGGAAACGGTTGAAAAATACCGCGGTGGCGCCAGAGAAATCGAATGGTCCATGGTCGCCGGAAAAATCGTCCTGCTTCAGGCCAGAAGCGCACCCCGCGCCGACGAACCACCCCTGCCCGAATCACCGGCGTCCGCCCTGGCGACAGTGGGCGCGGCATGCGGAAAGATGACGCAGACCGGCAGAATGTTCCGGACGGTGCTCGACAGACGGGACCTGGACGAATTCCTTCCCCGGACTTCAATGTGCACCACCGAACTGCTGGACGACATCTACAGGATGGCCGGGGCACGCGGGCCAGCCGACGCGCTGCGAATCCTTGTTCCACCGGTGACTTCGCCCCACATGGTTTCGATTGATGGCGTCTGTTTCCGGAACGTTGTCCCGTCCCACGCGGTTTCAAACGTGCTTTTCGTCCCGGCCCACATCCTGGCCCGCGCCTGGTATCGCGCCTTCCCGGGCGCGCTGGCCCGTCGTCTGGCTGCTGAATATGGACAACTGCTTGAATCCATTCCGGCCGACCGCCCCGCGGACCGGACCGCAGTAACCCCGGCCGCCGCGGCCGGACACATCATCGCGGCCCGCAATGCCTTGATCAATGGCCCCGGCCGGCTGAGCGTCGCGATTGGATACCTGACATTCCTTGAATCAACGCGTGGACCGCGCCGCGGACGGAAGACGCCGACAGAACACGATCCTTTCCTGCTGGGCTTATCCGGGCTGGAGCCGACGGCACCGGATGGATTGTCGAATCTTGCGGCCATGTTCCCCCACCGCGCGATGCCGGACCTGGCCATCGAAAGGCCTCGCATGGGTGAAACGAACGACGCCCCAGCAATCCGCCTGCCGGATTCGTCGACGCTTCCGCCCCTGCCGAACGACGGGATGCCGCTGCGCGATGTCCTGGATTACCTGAGGGGCGCTGTCCGGCAGGTCATGGGGATTCACTGCGCGGCTCTCCGGCTTGCATACCTGTCCCTTGAACACATGTCCCCGGATATCGACGTGTTCGCGCTTTCGACCGCGGAAATCGCGGCGATCGCGGGCGGCGCCAACTTGCCGAAGTTACACCCGGGCGCCGATTCCGCACCTCCCGCTGAAAAGTGCCCGCAGACGCTGACCCTGACCGCCCTGGAATACTGGGCTTCAAGCGGAACGCCAATCCCGGCGGGACCGGCCCGATTCGCTGGCACATGGATCAGTTCACCCGGGACAATCAAGGTCCGCATTGTGGCGATAATCGACGAACCCGTTGAGGCAACGAAGATTCGCGAAACCGCCCCGGCCGAGGATTTCGGCGCGATCCCGTTCCTGGTCCTGGCAAGATGTGATGTCAGGACGGTCGCATCCGTTCCGGACGGCTTCGGGATCATCTGCGAAGGCGGCTCGGTGCTTTCCCACGCCGGCCTTGTCGCGGCGCAGCGTTCAATGCCCGCCCTTTTCGGCGTTTCCGGTGCCACGCGGATGTTCCACCCCGGCGACATCGCGATTATCAGCGCTTCCGGGGCCATTGAACTGTCGCGAACCGCATGAAAAGCGTATTGTAGGGACCGCGACGACAACCGGGTAAGCACCATGAAAACGACTGGTTACATATTTGCGGCCATTCTGGCGGCATTACCGGGGTGCGGGGGCGGCCAGTCATCCGACATCGTTGATTCCGGCGCCACCGACACGATCACCGTGCAGGACGTCGCGGACATCTCCGCGGCCGACACCGGTATCGACACGCGCGACACAACAGAATTTGACGACGGCGCGGATGTTGCCGCGACCGACACGGCCCACGATGACAGTCCGGGCGACGGGCTGGCATGGGACACGGCCGAAACAGGCACGCCTGATATCGCGCAGGACGCCGACGGCGACCTGCCAGGCGATATTGCGGACGATCCGGGTGACGACGTGGCCACTGCCTGCACGACATGGCGGCTGGTCGAAACGCCGCTGACAGGGGCATCGCTGTTCGACCCGGCCACGCTTAACATGGCCAGGACCGCCAGGTTTCTTGCGGGTTTCGTCCTGAAATGCAACCAGATGAGGGCGATGCCGGTCGTGACGGTCGACGCGGCCGGACGCAAGGTCGTTGTGCGGCCCATGGTCTGGGAAAATGTCGGGCTGGAGTGCGCCGGCGCGGACCTGCTGGATCAGCGGATTGTCGCCGTGCTTCCCGCGGCCAGCGGCCAATGGAGCCTGCGTGACGCGGCCGGCATTGAAAAACTGGCTTTCGACGTCGAACCACCGCCCGAAGGCATCTGTCAGTACGACAGCTTTTCAGACTGCGAAAAGGACTGCGACTGCGCCGATGGCGTCTGCCTGGGCGGAAACGGCCTGGTCGGGCCGTTCACGATGTGCGCCCGCCCGTGCGAATACGACGCCGACTGCCCATCGGCACAATCCTGCATCAGTGCGGACGACGGGCTGGACCACTATTGCGACGCGATGCAGAACTGCCTTGACGTCAACGACTGCCCAACCGGATTTTTGTGCGAATCGAAGTACTGCGTGCCCGGCTACAAGCTGAACCAGTCCTCCCGCCACGAATGCGCGTGCGATTCAGAATGTGAACCACCCCTGCGCTGCCTCGAACCTGCCGGTACCGACAGTATCGCCGACCCGGTCAAACGCTGCGAATACCCCTGCCCTTCGCCTGGCGGCTGGTGCCCCGGAGCCCATGTCTGCGGCCTGGCGAAGGACGACCTGTCCGGCCTGGCCGGAACCGATTCGGTCTGCGTCTGGATGGGTGAATGATCCCGGCGCCATGACGTCAACGCCCGGTTGATGCTGGCGACCCGATGGGATATGCTTCGGCACTGTCAACAGATCATGTCAGGAAGCAAACCTTTCAAAGGAAATGAAGCCGGATGAATGACGACCATGTGACGATTGCGGACTTCGCCGACGGACTTTCCCGCGAAGACCTTGTCGAAATCCTGTCCATCGCGGAAGCATCGGCAACATGCGAAAACGAAGGCGACATGACCGGGCTTGTGCGCAGGTTTTCCGCGCTGCTGGGCTTCGAATACGCCTTCGGCATGTACATGCGGTCCAGCTACGACAGCCGGCATCCAATCCACACGTTCAATGTTTCGACCCCCGACGAATGGCTTTATGAATACCATTCGAAGGGTTACATGCAGCACGACCCGATGGGCTGCGAAATACAGCGCCGAATGGCCGGAAGCGAAACATTCGGTGCGTTCCAGTGGTCAGACTTCGAAGTCAATCTCGGGCCGGTCGAATCAGAAATTCTGCTCAGAAGGAAGTCCTTTGGTCTCAATTACGGTTTTTCGACCTTCTGCAACCTGGGCCCGCAGCAGTCGGCGCTGCTGATTTCGTTTTCCAGCGCGACCAGTGTTCCGGATGATCGCACCACGGTACTGTGCAGGGCGGTCATGCCCCACCTCACAAGGGCCCGCAAGCGGCTGGATCTGCGCGAAAAGGTCGGGCGGCTGACCAGGCAGGAACTCCAGGTCGCCGGGTGGCTGATCGAAGGCAAGACCAACTGGGAAATCGCCCGCATCCTTGAAGTGACCGAAAACACCGTGAAGTTTCACGTGGCCAACATCCTGAAGAAACTGGAAGCGCCGAACAGGCAGAACGCCGTGTCCGTCCTGATGGCCGAGCGCTTTCTTGCCTAGGTCGAATTTCCCGCCAACCTATCCAATCGGCCAGTATGAACATTTGAACGTTGATTTAGCATCCAAATCGCGTTTCAACCCCCGTGAACGGCCTCGTGCCGGTCCCGCGGGCCGAACGTCCGACATTCCGGGGCCTGCGTCGTGCACCCGGCTGCAGGCCCCGGTTGTTCCGGACGCTCAACTTCCCAGGATTAATTCAGCAGCGCGCCCATGATTCGGTGGATTTCTGCGCAGACGATTGTGGGTGCGGAAACGGGTCAACCTACGGGCAGCAGTACAGGTCGGCGTTGACCGACGTTCCGCCAACCACGCAACCGGCTTCTTCCTGGCCGCGGCAGATCTTGCCGTGCGGCTTTCCGGCCACGCCCGTGCAGTATGCGTCCCAGACGGCGCCGTCCAGGCATGGCTGGGTCGACGAAAATCCGTATACGCAATAATTCTGGTAGTGGTCCCACTGTCCGCGGCATTCGATGACATTCCATGTCGCGACGCCGCCGCAGTTGGCGATATCCGCCTCAACCATGCATTCCTTGTAGTCGACCCATGCGTCGGTGCACCCAATCAGGCTGGACGCGGTGGCCTGGGCATCCCAGCCGTCGCAGGACGTGTTGCAGTCGTCTTCGCCGCCACCGTAGAAGCATTCCGACGCCATCAACACGCCGCACACTTCGGCGCAGGTGCCATCACCGTTGTTTTCGTCATCCGGGTCGGCCGGTTCGCATCCGAATGTCAGAAAAGCGGCCGCAATCGTACACGGGACCAGAAACCTGATCGGCTTTTTCATATGGATGTCCTTTCAAGGATAAAAGATATTTGTGCGGAGCTTAGTCCCCACATCACCGGAATGTAAAGATATTTGCTGAGGCGGCCGATCTTATCGGCTTGAAATAGGTCAACCATGTAAAGACGTTACAGTCCCGGTGGAATACCCAGGTACAGCGTCAGCAGTCCTGAACAACTTCCACCCCGACCGTCTGAAACCATCACTGACAATGTACATTCACCGGACGCAGGCAGGACCGCCGGCGCGGTCCAGACAGGGTCTTCAATGGCGGAATCGTCAAACGATCCTGCGCATTCGCCGCCTTCATCGGCCCAGGCATACGTCAACGGATCCAGGTTCGGATCCGACGCCGAAAGGTCCAGATCCACGGTTTCGCCCGCACCCACAAGCCCCTTTGAAGGGACAATGCCCGACACCGACGGCCAGTCGTTGAATTCGGCTTCGATCGTTGCGGAACCAGGTTCCCACTGGACCACGATACCAACCCTTACATCAACGGCCGCACCGTGGGAATCCGTGACCTTGATAGTCAAATATTGCACGCCTTCCGACGCGGGTGCGGTCCACGCCGTCGCGGCCAGGGCCGGGGTCGAAAATGTCCCGCCAGTGGCAGTCCAGAGGTATGAAAGCGTGTCATCCGCATTCACATCATGCGCCTGAACTTCGATGTCGATCGAGCCCCCCGGGACCACTTCCGAAGCGGACGCGACGATCGCGTCGATGAATGGCGCGGTGTTGTCGAACGGATCCACGGGGTCGGTCTGCTGCAGCAGGATCGTTACCTGCGCCACGGCCCCGCCCGTAATCGTCACGCCGGTGGCCTGTCCCTCGTACTTCAGGACGTCGCCGGCGTCATATGCCCGTGCCGTGAACACGCGACTCCCGCCCGCCGGGATAGGATCAATCGTTCCGTCCCACTGACAGTCAGCGCCCACCAGATCCGCGACAATCGCGGGGGTAATACCGGGACCGGTCACCGTTACAACCACACTGGCCACATTTTCACAAATCAGCATGGGCGCGACGACACTGACCTGCGCACCCCCATCAGGGAAGCCCTGCCCACCGGAGCACGAGCAGAACCCCGGCGCCAGGATTGCCGCCATGCCCGCCAGAACCAGGCCGAAACAACAACGCACACTCTTCATGATGACCTCCCGGTGCTTCCTGCCGTACACCATCAGGCAAACGCTTCAGGTCAAGGGTTCACAAGGGAAGCATCCAGAGTGGCGTGCCATGCAGCCCGTCCTCCTTGAAAAAGTACGCGCGCGAACCGATAACCGTCGCCGCGATCGGTTCGTCGCCACCTGGCCCCGGGAAGATGTCCTTGATGATCGAAGTCCCAACGCCGGTACCGTCCGTACGCCAGAGTTCGGCACCCTGGGCGGATGTAAACGCGAGGAAGATCAGGTTGGTGGCCGATGCGGCCAGCGGTCGCGGCATTGACGATTCCGTACCCGGCTCCATTTCCTTCACCATCCAGGTTCCCGCCCCGGTCCCGTCACTGCGCCAGAGCTCGCTTCCCGAAGCCGCGGTCGAGGCGGAGAAGTACATTGCGCCGCCCATGGGCATCAGCCTGTAGGGCGAAGAGGACGACGAACCGGCGTTGATGTTTGCGACGAGCACGGTCCCCGGCGCGGTACCATCGGATCTCCAGAGTTCGGCACCGTTGACGCCGTCGTTCGCCGAAAAGAACACCAAGGACCCAAGAGCTTCCATATCCATGATAGAGGAGGAAACACTGCCGACGCGGATATCGGCAACAAGGACGGTACCGGCTTCTGTGCCGTCGCTCTTCCAGAGTTCGCCGCCACTGGACCCGTCGTTGGCACTGAAAAACAGAGTGCCACCTGCGGCCGTCAGTTGCGCGGGGAATCCGCCCGCTGACCCCGGAATGATGTCCTTGACCAGGACAGTTCCGGCCCCGGTGCCGTCAGTCTTCCACAGCTCCTTGCCGTTAACCCCGTCGTCGGCCGCGAAGAACACCGCCCCGCCCATGGCGGTAAGCCAGGAGGGACTGCACGAATAACCCGGGTAAATGCTTTTCAGAATGAAAGTACCAGGCGCCGTGCCATCGGATACCCATATCTGCTCTGAGTAGTATGGATCCCAGGCAACAAATATAAGGAGTCCGCCGAGATCGACGGCCACGGTCGGCCGACTGCCTTCGGAACCGGCCGTAAGGTCACCGACCATCACGGTTCCGGCTTCGGTACCGTCAGTTTTCCACAGCTCTGAACCGTGAGTCCCGTCATCGGCCGCAAAATACATGACGCCACCCGAGACCGCCAGGACCTCCGGTCGTGACCAGCCAGCCCCCGGATTGATGTCCTTGACCAGGACCGGATGGTCCGTTGCCGGATCGAGCTTCCAGAGCTCACTGCCGATTGCTTCGTCATAGGCGTCAAAGTACAGCGCGCCCCCGAACGAAATCATCGCCGCGGGCTGCAAGCCAGCCACGGCAGTCCCGACATTTCTGACAAGACGGGTGCCGTGGGTCGTTCCGTCCGTCTTCCAGAGTTCCAGGCCGCTTTCCGGATCTTCTGCACCGAAAAACACATGCCCCCCGGCCTCCATGAAAGCAACTGGCGACGAGCTTTCAGCGCCGGGCCATATGTCGCGAAGCATGTATGTGCCGTCTTCAGTGCCGTCGCTGATCCACGGCTCGACACCGGCCGTGCCATCATCGATTCTCATGACCACCCGCCCGTCACCGGTCGGGAAGAACCAGGGATCAAGTGCGGGAGAACCGGGGTTGATATCCTTGACCTGGAAGACATCCACGCCGTCGGTGGCCCACGGTTCGGTACCGTGCACACCGTCGTTGGCGGAAAAGAACACCAGATCCCCGGCACCAGTCACGTTGTACACGTCAGACGACTGTGACCCGGGGCGAATGTCCAGAACCATGACCGTTCCGGCTTCCGTGCCATCGGAACGCCACAACTCCGTGCCGTTTGTCCCGTCGTCGGCGCCGAAGTACAAATAGGGGCCTGCCACGGCTGCGCCGGAATACCCCAACCCGCTGTCGGTTCCAGGAAAGATGTCCCTGACCATCGACGTACCGGCCGGAGTACCGTCGGTCACCCACAGTTCGGTCCCGGAGGTCGCGGTCCTGGCCCTGAAGAAGACGCGCTCACCCATTGTCGCAACAGGCAATGGAAGCGAACTTGTCGTGCCGGCGTATACATCCGCAAGCATGACGGTGCCTTCCGCGGTACCGTCGGAAACCCAGGGTTCCTTGCTGACGACCCCGTCATTAGCGGCGAAGAAAAGCAGGTCACCCATCGGGGTCAGGCCGTCGGGGGATGACCCCGAGGCACCGGCAATAATATCCTTGACCATCACCGTTCCTGCCGTTGTGCCGTCACTCTTCCACAGTTCGGCCCCTGCGGGACCAGTCTTTGCCTGGAAATATACGGTGGATCCCACGACCGCGAAATTTGTGGGATATGAGTCCGTCGCACCCGGATAAATGTCCTTGACCATGACGGTCCCGGCTTCGGTCCCGTCAGTCTTCCACAGTTCCCTGCCGGCGGCATCGGTGCGGACCATAAACAGGATTTCGGACCCGATGACGGCGCCCTCCTGACCAAGTTCAAGAGGCCCCTTGACCAGTACGGTTCCATCAAAAGTGCCATCCGTCTTCCAGAGACCCTCACCACCGATGCCATCATTACCTACAAAAATCAGAGTTCCGCCCAGCACACCGAGGACACCCTGGAACCCGGACCATGAATACCCCTGAAAGACACCCAGCATGACAGGCTCGACGGTCAATACCGGGGCAGCATCCGTTGAAATGGTCAAGCTGCCGGACGCGCTGCCGCCGTTGTCGTCGGACACCACGACGGTCAGTCTGCACGAGCCGGCGGCAGGCAGGACGGCCGGAGCGGTCCATGTCGGATCCTGCAGGGTCGAGTCACTGAAAGCGCCCGCGCAGTCGCCGCCGCCGTCGGACCATGCGTAAGTCAGCGGATCCGCGTCCGCGTCCGATGCCGACAGGTTCAACTGCGTGGTTCCACCCGAGCCCAGCAGGGCGGGAACGGCGCCGATCGACAGGATCATCGGGGATACGTTGATCGACACCTCCACCGTTGCGGGGGCCTTTGTTGCCACGACCGCAATCTGGACGGTAACGGTCACGGCAGCACCCTGCGAATCGGTCACCCGTATCGACAGTTCAAAGAGTCCCTGGGCGGGGCCGGCGGTCCAGACGGTGGCCAGGGCGGTCGGGGTCGCCAGCACTCCGGATGACGCGGTCCACAGGTACGTCAGCGAATCCCCGACATCCACGTCGTGGGCCTGGACGGATATCGTCAGTGAATCGCCCGGCTCGACCGAAGCGGCGGTGGCCGTGATCGCGTCGATGAACGGTGCGGTGTTCCTGTATGGGTCGGGCGGCGAATATTCCTGCAGGATGATCGCCACCAGCGCCGGAACTTCGAATGAAATGGCAATGCCCGTCGCCACACCCTCGTAAATGACCTGATCCAGTGCGTCGTAACCGCGGGCAGTGAACGTACGGTCCGCGCCGATCGGGATGTCGGTGACCGTTCCCGACCACGCACACCCCTCGGCGGTCAATTCGCTGACGACCGGTATGGCGATGTCGGGCGCGGTGATGGTGACTTCGACCCGAACCACGTCGGTGCAGTCGGACAACTGTCCCTGGACACTCACCAGCGCAGCGCCACCTGGATTGGTTTCGTCGACGGCGCAACCAGGAATCAAAGGAAGGAGCGCGACGAACAACAACAGGAAACGGATGTGACAATGCATGGAATACCTCCCCGGATATCAAGACGAAGGATTGTGAATCGGCTCACCATACCCCTGATGTCAGTCGATGACAACATGTGCCCGCCGGGAAGGCTCGGGGGATCGACTTTTCGACCTTATTCGACCCGCGATCCGCGGGCGCCTCGACATACGAGGTCCCTTGACTGAAAAAGTCCTGGAATTCATACTCCTCGCACCGGAACCCTGGCAGCCGCTGTCAGGTACTTCGCAATGCCCCCCGGCATGGGAGAATAAACTTGGATCACGCCCCCCTTCCGATGATCGAGCATGCCGCGCATTCGGCGGCGAAGATGGAACGGCTTTTCGCGCATCCGTGGCTGGCCCACCGCCTGCTGGTCAAAACCATCGCGCCCCGGCTGATCGACTCCGACCCGAAATGGGGCCGGATGATGCGGACGACGCTGCTGAAGACCGGCGGCGCGACGCTGCCGATCGAGGCGATCCCCGGGATGCGCCAGGCCACGATCGCCACGAAGGGCATGCATGAAAGCGTCGTGAACGCCAACCGCAACGGCGAACCGATTGTATGGTTCACATGGCCGGTGCCGGCGGCGGTCATTGCGGCCTTCAAGGTCGCTTACTTCTGCCCTGAAAACTTTTATTCGATCGCGAACGCCACGGGTGGCGACGGCAGCACGCGCATGTGCGAAGTCGCCGACCGCCACGGGGTCCCGCAGGAAATCTGCAGTATCAACCGGTGCGTGCTTGGCGCCCACCTGGCTGGCGAACTGCCGCCACCGGCGATGCTGATTACCGCGAACACACCGTGCGACGGAAACCACGCCGGAAACACCATCGTCCGTGAGCTGGCGCAGTGCGACCATTTTTCGGTCGGCGGCGCGTATGACCGGTCGCCGGAAACGATTGCCGTCTGGGCGCGGTCCGTGTGGGAACTGATCGATTTCATGGAAAAGCGGCTGGGCCGCCCGATGGACTGGGACCTGCTGCGGTCATACGCGGAAAACCTGAACCGCGTTAACGCCGCCCTGAACAAGGTCACGGAAATGCACCGCGCCGTCCCCGCGCCGGGCCTGATCAATCCGCTTGCCGTTTTCTGGCGCGTGGTTGGTGGCGCGGGCTGGGAACCGCCGGTGGCGCTGGGCGCGGAGTTGCTGCTGGAAGCCGCCGAAAAGATCATGGCGAAGAACCGCGCCCGCAAGGCCCCACGCGAAAGAATGAGGGTGCTGCTGGGCGACCAGGCGATTGCATGGACCGACCCGGGTTCGTGGCTGGCCCGTGAATACGGGGCTGCCGTGGTTTCGGATTACATCGGCAGTTTCCGGCACCCGATGATCGACACAAGCACGCGCGAAAGCCTGATCGAAGGGCTGGTCCTGGACCGGCTGCATTTCAGCATGGTCCGGCAGGCGCACGGCACGATGGAATACACGCTGCAGGAACTGGACACCACGATTCGCGAATACGGGGCGGACTGCGTAGTCTTCCATTCCAACGTCGGCTGCAAGCACAACCTGGCGCTGCGCCGCGAGGTGGAAGAAACGTGCCGGGCGGCCGGTGTGCCGGCGTGCTTCCTTGACGTGGACATCGTGGATCGCCGCATAATGGGCGAAGATGCGATCAAACAGAAACTGCGGGCGTTTTTCGCCGCGAACGGGTTGCCGAAATGACGATACTTGAAGAAATACGCGCCGAGGCCGGGCGCCCGCTGCCGGAACTTGCCGAAAAATATCACGCGGACGGCCGGCGTTGCGCCGCCCTGTTCTGCGGGTTCATTCCACCTGAAATCGTTCACGCCGCCGGCGCGGTACCGATGCGCCTTCGCGCCACGGGACATTCCGGGACGGACGCGGGCAGCACGTACTTCGCGCAGACCCACTGCAGCCTGGTCCGGCATGCGTTCGACATGGCGATGCGCGGACGTTTCGCCGGGTTCGACGCGGTCATGTTTTCAACCGGCTGCGACCACTCGCGACGCGTTTACGACGCCTGGCGCCATGCCGACGCGGCCCCTGCCCTGCGCATGCTGATTCCGGTCAGTTCGGATTCGACACCGGCGGCGGTCGTTGCCCTGGAACGCGAACTGGAAAAGATGATTTTCACGCTTCGCGAAGAATGGAAAGTCGAACTGGATGACGGGGCGATTGGCGGCGCCATCAGGCAGTACAACAAGCAGCGCGCGCTGCTGGAACAGATTGGCCGGGCACGGATCGCCGATGACAGTCGTCTTTCGGGTGCCGACGTTCTGGCCCTGCACCAGGTGATTTCGTCGGTTCCGGTTGACCAGGGTAACGCCCTGCTTGAACGCCTCCTGGCTGAACTGCCGGGCATGCCGGCACGTGAAAACGCGACCGGGACCAGGCTTTTCCTTGTTTCCAGCCACTTCGAAGACCTGCGCCGCATGGCGACGATTGAAGAATTCGGCGGGCTGGTGGTCGGCGACCTGATGTGCACCGGAACGGGGTATTTCCACGGGCCGGTCGACGAAGCGGCGCCACCGCTGACCGCCCTGGCCGAACGCGCCCTGCACCGGCTTTCGTGCCCGCACGCCGCCGACGAAATCGACCGTCGCGTGCGCTTCATCGTGGACAGCGTCCGTGAAGGCCGCTGCGACGCGGTAATCCTGGACCGGCTTTCGTTCTGTGCCATCGGTGCGGCCGAATTCTTCGTTCTGGCGCGTCGGCTGAAGGCAGAAGGCATCGCCGTTCTTGAACTGGAAGGCGAACTGCACGGCGGCGGCGAGGGGCAGCTTCGGACACGCCTGGAAGCATTCCGCGAACAACTTTCCAACAGGGATTCCGCCCGATGACGACGCTGGCCATGGGAATCGATATCGGGTCGCTGACGGCCAAGGGCGTCCTGCTTGCCAACGGCGCCCCGACGGCGAAATTCCTGTGTCGATCCCTGCCGTCGGCCACGGAATCCGTCCGGTCGGTCGCGTCCGGGCTGTGCGGACACGGCAGGATTGAATTCGAACAGGTTCACGCGGTCTGCCTGACCGGATACGGCCGCTTCCAGGCCCCCTTCCCCGCAATCGAAAAATCCGAAATTTCGTGCCACGGACTTGGCGCCGCGCAGTGTGAATCGTCGGTCCGCACGGTAATCGACATCGGCGGCCAGGACAGCAAGGTCATCGCGCTGGACGACCGCGGACTTGTCCAGGAATTCGCGATGAACAACAAGTGCGCCGCCGGCACGGGCCGCGCCCTGGAAGTGCTGGCCCACGCGCTGGGCGTCCCGGTCGAGGAGCTGGGGCCGCTTGCCCTGCGCGGAAAGGCCGGATGCCGTCTTTCAAACCGATGCAGCCTGTTCATGGAAAATGACGTTCTGCAGGCGCGCCGGGACGGCATTGAAAAGTCAGCCATCGCGCGCGGTATCATCGACGCGGTTGTCGAACGCGTGCTGACACTGACCGCGAAACTGCCGATCCGTTCCGGCATATGCCTGACCGGCGGCGTGGCAAAGAATCCCGGAGTGGTCGCGGCGCTGGAACGACACCTGGACCAGCCGATGATCCGCTTCGAATTCGACCCGCAGCTTGTCGGCGCTCTGGGGGCCGCCCACTTCGCGGCCAGGAGCCTGTAGATGATTCACATCGCATGCGACCCCGGGTCGCGATACACGAAATTCGCGGCCGCGCGACCCGGCGATGCCGAAGCGATCCGCCAGGTATTTCCTTCCCACGACGCGGACGACCTTGGGGCGCTTGCCCGCCACGTCGCATCTGCCCTTCGTCCCGGACTGTTTGAACCTGTGCAGCTCTGGATGGTGGGTGACGGATGGGTGCCGAAACGCACACGTTCAAAGCCGGTCCTGCTGGGCGCGGCGCTGGCCAGGGCATCCATCGGACTGGGCGAATCGGCGCTTGTCGCGGACTGCGGCGGACTGCGGACCAGGGTTTTCGAAGTGGCGGGCGGCCAGTTGAAACGCACGCTCGAAAACGAGAGGTGCACCTCCGGCGGCGGCAGATTCGTCGAAACGATGGCCGCGGCGCTCGGGGTCGAACTGGACGAAATTGACGCGGTAATTGCCGCGTCAAAATCACCAATCAGGGTTTCAAGTCCCTGCATGGTTTTCGCCGAAAGCGAAATGATCAGCCAGGTTAACAGCGGCGTTTCGCGCGAAGACGTGCTGGCCGGGGTTGTGGCGCACGCGGTCGAAAAGGTGTCGACGCTGGTACAGCAGGCGGGACCTTCGGGAAGGCCCCTGCTGACGACGGGTGGACTGGCCCGGCTGGCGGCGTTCCGGAACGGGCTTGCCGCGGCATTGCCGGGCACCGTCCTTGTCGAACCTCCCTGCGATCCCCTGTTTTTCAACTGCGTCGCGGGACTGGCAACGGTCTACCCGGGGGTCAGCGCCGATGTCCGCTGAAGACGGGTTCAACGCGACCGGCCGGGGGATAATCGAAACCCTGCTGGCGCACCCTGATGAATTCGGCTTACCGGTGCCGCTGGATCGGCTTCCGTCGCGGCCGCCCTGCCCCGGCCTTCCGGAATTCGTGCTTGAAAGAGAGGCCGGCCTGCTGCCTGGCCAGCCACCTGCCGCGTCTTTCAGTCTGGCGTTGCCCGTCACCGACTTCGGGAAGACAGGCTGCCTTGCCTGGATCTTCGGGCCGCCCATGCAGGAAGCGGCGCGCACCGGACATCCCTGTGACTTCATGCAGATAATCCTGGTCCAGTCCTCTGACAAGCCGTCGCGTCCACTACTTTCGGCGGTGTCTTCGCTGCGCAGCCTGGCCGGGTGCCTGCCCGGTTACATGGCCCACAGCGTCGGTGGCGAAACGACGGCGCGCGTGCACCGCGACCTGCTTGCGGCCGGGTTCACCATGGAACACATCGCCGGCGCCCACATAAGCCAGGCCCGGGAACGTGGATTTGACGGCACGATCATTGTCGCCGTCGGGATCCCGTCCAGGCGGGCCATGGAACTGATCGCGCCGTTTGGCGACACGGTGCGCGGGATCGTGGCCGACCTGTCGGCGACGGCCGCGGAAGCGTCCAGGACCGGCGGCGCCGGCGTGGAAGGCTGCGAAGGCCGCGTGTGCGGCGACTGCGATGAACGCGACGTCTGCGACAAGGTTCGCGCCGTCCTGAAAAAGTATCCGGGCGGCGCGGCAAAACGGGGAATCCAATGAGCGCGTACACCATCGCCTGCCTTGGCAAGGGCGGCACCGGAAAGACACTGGTTTCCACCATGATCGGCCGCATCGCGCGCGACGCCGGGCTGCGGGCGCTGCTGATCGACGCCGACCCATGCATGGGACTGACGGTCAACTGCGGCCTGACTGGCATCCGCACGGTGGCGGACGCGCGCGAAGAAATCATCGAATCGGTGCGACGCATCAAACCCGACACGCCGGAATGGGAAACCCGCGACATCGTGGCGTTCCTGCTTTCGCAGACGCTTGTTGAAAAGGACGGACTGGCCTTCATCGCCATGGGTCAGTCGCAGTCGCTTGGCTGCTATTGTTCACTGAATTCGCTGCTGCGCAGGATGATCGCGACGATTGTGGACCGCTTCGACATCGTCGTGATCGACGCCGAAGCAGGGATCGAGCAGGTGAACCGACAGGTTGTCGAACGCGTCGATCAGGCGCTGTTCCTTGCCGACGGCTCGCAGCGGGCGGTCCAGACCTGCATCCTGCTGCGCGACACGGTGGCGAAGATCCCGATGATGGCCAACTGCCGCATGAACGTGCTGTTCAACCGCGTCCCGGCCGTCCCCGAAACGCACCGGCAGACACTTGAACAGGCGGGCCTGCCGGTCATCGGCTTCCTGCCCCCGGACGACGCGGTCAGTGCGGCCGACGCCGACCAGGGCGCCCTGCACGGACTGCCCGCCGGGGCCGTGACTTACCGCCGCCTGTCAGCCATCCTTGGCGAAATTGGCGCCGTGAAACCGGCACCTTCCGATGATTTCCGTTGACAGAAAACCCGGGATCCCCCAGCCTTGTAACCTATTGATTTCATTTACCGGAAGGGATGCACGCCCATGAAGACCCGAATCACCGAAATGCTTGGGATCAAGTACCCCGTGTTCCTGTCGGGAATGTCATGGATCGCCACGCCCGAACTGGTCGCGGCCGTTTCAAACGCCGGGGGCTGCGGCATCCTCGCGACCGGGGTTTCGTCGCCCGAACAGGTCCGCGCGGACGTGCGCCGCGTGCGCGAACTGACCGACAAACCGTTCGCGGCGAACGTCACGCTGTACTTCCCGGGATCCCGGCGGAATGCCGAGGTCCTGTTCGAAGAAAAGGTACCCGTCGTCAACTACGCCCTTGGCAAGGGTGATTTCATCGCGAAAGAAGTCCACGCGTACGGCGGGAAGGTCATCGCGACCGTGACCACGCACAAGCACGCCCTGGCCGCGCAGCGTGACGGGGCCGACGCGGTCATCGTCACCGGTTATGAAGCAGCCGGACACGGCGGCGCGGTCACGTCGATGGTCCTGATACCCGCCATTGCCGACGCCCTGGACATCCCGGTCATCGCCGCTGGCGGGTTCGCCGACGGGCGTGGTCTGGCGGCCGCGCTTTGTCTGGGCGCGGACGGCGTCAGCATGGGCACCCGCTTCATGAACACGGTCGAAAGTCCCTGCCACGACAACATGAAACGCCTGTGCATCGAAAAGCAGGTGTACGACACGATTTACACGGATCGCGTGGACGGGCTCCCGGCCCGCTTCATGAAATCCGCCGCCAGCCGCCGGATCATGAAACGCCACCTCAACCCGCTCACGGCCCTGTTCAATTCCCGCCGCATCGCGGCCATGCTGGGCCTGCCCTGGCTGAAGCTGTTCTTCGGCATCCTGTTCATGGGTTACAGAAAGTCGCTGATGATGGCCCGCATGGCCATCGGCTTCGACGCCTTCAAGACCGGCACCGTCGACGGCGACAACACCCGCGGCGTCCTGCCCTTGGGCCAGATCGGCGGCATCATCACTGACACGCCGACGGTCGCGCAGGTCATCGACAAAATGGTTGCGGAAGTCGATGTCGCCCGAAATGTTCTGGTTGCCAAGACTGAAAACTGAATCTGTCCGGCAGGAAGCCGGCGACGGCCGGCGCGCGGGCGATGGCACCGCTTACAGGGTCAGTGGATTGATGCGGGCGACCGTGTTGTCCTGGAACTGGGCCAGCAGGAAGACTCCCATGCCGTCCTGAACCGCAAACACATTGATAATGCTTCCGGCCGCCAGTTCCGGTGTTTCAAAGACCAGGTCGGGAATGGCGTCGTTGTTGGTGTCGAAACCCAGCCTGTAATCGGCTGCAGGCAGGTCGGTATACTCGCCGACCGCACCGAAGTCCACATCGGTGTACAGCGGGACGGGATCGCCGGCATCGGGGATGGCCCAGATGTCAACCTGGCCAACCATGTATGCCACATGAATCGGACGGACCCTTATCTGTCCCTCGGCCAGACCTTCAAAATCATCGACCAGCGGCATGACCTTCAGCATGCTGACCTGATCGTAAGCGACAGCGGTGTAATACTGGCCGCTCTGCAGTTCCAGGTCGCCGGTATCCAGAACCGAAGAACCAATGCCGGCACCGGCGGGAGCCAGGTCAAAGTTGTAAGTGTCCGGCTCAACCGCCAGGAAGGCCGAGCTTTCTTCAAATGCAAGATCAGCCACCACGGCCGGTTCCGTTTCGTTCGCGAAGATATCGACGTTCGGCGCGTCCGGCGAAAGGTGAATCGCACGGATATTCGCCATTGGCGGTAGGACGGCCTCGATCTTCGCGGTGCTTCCATCGCCAAGCTGGGCGATCAGGAACACTTCCGCCCCATCCTTCACGGCGAACAGATTTATGACAGCCCCGGCTTCAATTGAAGGAGTTTCGAAGATGGCTTCGGGCACGCCGTCGTCATTTATGTCGAAACCGAGTGTGTACACGCCGGCCGGAAGGTCCGCGTAAGCGCCGACAGCCCCGAAATCGACATCGGTGTACAGCGCCACGGGTTCGCCTTCGTCGGGGATATTCCAGATATCCACCTGGCCGATCCCCGCAGCGACGTGTACGGGACGAACCCTGAATTTACCGGCGTCAAGATCGGTGTAATCGTCAACCAGCGGCAGAACCTTGAGGTTTACGACTTCGTCGAAGGCGACCGCGGTGTAGTACCTCCCGTCTTTCAGTGCCAGATCGCCGGTGTCAAGAACGGACGCACCCAGGCCTGCGTCGGCCGGGGCCAGATCGAAGTTGTACGTTCCCGGTTCGACTTCCAGGTAACCGGTGCCGTTCGGGAAGGCCAGGTCGCTGACCACGGGCATTTCACTTTCGTTGGCGAAAATATCCACCAGAGGCGCGTCCGGCGAAAGGTGAATCGCGCGAATCATCGCCTTTGGCATCATGATCGGGTCGATCCTTTCGACCGTGCCGTCGTTAAGCTGGGCAATCAGGAAAACATCCGCGCCTTCGCTGACCGCGAACAGGTTGACCACAGTTCCGGCAGCCAGTTCCGGGGTCTGGAACACCAGATCGGGCATATTATCGTTGTCAACGTCGAAGCCCAGTTTGTAAGCACCGGCGGGCAGGTCGACGTAAGCACCGACACCTTCGAAATCGACATCGGTGTAAAGCGCCGCAGGCTCACCTTCGGCCGGGATGTTCCAGATATCGACCTGGCCGACAGCCGGGGCCGCGTGAATTGCCCGGACACGGATTTTGCCTGATTCAAGGTCGTCGTAATCGTCAGTCAGGGCGATTACCTTCAGGTAGGACACATAGTTGAACGCGACGGCGGTGTAGTATTTGTCCTTTTCCAGTTCAAGAGCACCGGTGTCAAGCACGCTGGCGGACAGACCGCTGCCGGCCGGGGCCAGATCGAAGTTGTAGGTGCCGGCATCCAGTTCCAGATAGCCGGTGCCTTCTTCGAAAGCCAGATCCGTCACGGCGGCCGGTTCGGCGTCGTTGGCAAAAATGTCCACGTTCGGCGCATCCTGCGACAGATGAATGGCACGCAGCCATGTCTTGTCGGCGACTACGACGTCTTCGGCATCGATCCTTTCGACGGTTCCATCGTTAAGCTGCGCGACAAGAAACACGTCCGCGCCTTGCTTGACCGCGAAAAGGTTGATGACGGTCCCGGCGGCAAGGGCCGGGGTCTGGAAAATCAGGTCCGGGGTCGCGTCATTATCGACGTCGAAGCCCAGCTTGTTAGCACCCGCCGGCAGGTCGAGGTGTTCACCGGCCACACCGAAGTCAACGTCGGTGTAAAGAGCCTGAGCCGCACCGGTCGCGGGAATGTTCCAGATATCAACCTGGCCGACCCCTGCAGCCACATGAACGGCCCTGACGCGGATGCTGCCTTCAGCCAGGTCTTCGTAGTCGTCCACCAGAGCCATCACCTTCAACGACGACAACGCGTCATACGCGACGGCGGTGTAGGACTTGCCCTCTTCAAGTGCCAGTGCACCGGTGTCCAGCACGCTGGCCGAAATGCCGCTGCCAGCCGGGGCGAGGTCGAAATTCCAGTTGCCGGGGATGAATTCAAGGTATCCGGTGCCTTCAAGGAACGACAGGTCGCTGATCGCGACGGTTTCGGCCTCGTTCGCGAAGATATCGACGGCCGGGGCGTCCGATGAAAGGTGAATCGCACGCAACTGGGCCTTTTCAGGCTCGGTCACGTCCGTGATCACGTCTTCGCCGGGGTCGCTGTTCGATCCACACCCGCTCGCCGCAACAACTGAAAATGCCGAAATAATCAATAATGACGTTAACTTTTTCATCTGAGGCCTCCGATTTCTATTTAATGAATTGTTGATTTTCAAATCAGGACATTTCTTGTCCGAATTCAATGTCGACATCGGCGCTAGTCTTGTCAATACCGGGATGCAGATATTTGCGGACGGGGAGTCAGGGTGAAAACGGGGGCGCAGCGCATCGATCATGAGGCTGTGGCTCTGGCCCGCCGTCACTTGACACCTGATTGCAACATCTACTCGCAATAAGTATCGAATTATTGCCAAAATCAAAGATAACTCGTATTATCTAACGAGTTTTAACAGGGTGACCTTCTTGAAAATCACCAACCTGCTGGCCGACGACGCGGTCCTGATTGAGCTGGGGGCCAGGATTGCCCGGCTGCGGATCGACCGCGGCATGACGCAGGACAGGCTGGCCACCAAGGCTGGCATCGCCAAACGAACGCTGGAGCGCCTGGAAAACGGCGACCAGGTGCAGCTATCAACGCTGATAAGCGTGCTGCGCGAACTGGGCAGGCTGGACACGATGGATCTGCTGGTGCCGGATGTCGAAATCCGCCCGGTCCAGATGCTGGAAGCGAAGGGGCATACACGCAAAAGGGCCCCACGTGGCGCCGTCACCGGGACGCGGGACGTGGCGCCCGGCACATGGAAGTGGGGTGACGAAAAATGAGCACCCTTGCCGAAGTCAGGATGTGGGGAACCACAATCGGGGCGGTTCTGCTGCCCGATGACGGTCGATTCGCGTCGTTCGAATACCACCCGGCATTCCTTGCCAGCGGGATCCAGCCGGCCCCGCTGATGATGCCGCTTTCACGCGCTGTTTACAGGTTCCCGGAACTGCCTGCCGCGACATTTCATGGTCTTCCCGGAATGCTGTCCGATTCGCTGCCGGATCGGTTCGGTAACGCGGTTATCGACGCCTGGCTTGCCCGGCAGGGACGAACGCCCGAATCGTTCAATGCCGTCGAACGCCTGTGTTACACCGGCACCCGTGGCATGGGCGCGCTGGAATATTTCCCGCTGATTGAACACGGCCGCCATCGCGATGCCGCGCTGCAGGTCGACGAACTTGTGAGGCTGGCTTCGGAAATCATGGCGGACCGCGAAAATCTTGTGACCAGGCTTGGCCGCGACAGCGACCGCCTGGCCGGGTCCGACGCGATGGGCAGGATACTGCAGGTCGGCACGTCGGCCGGCGGGGCCCGCGCCAAGGCCGTCATCGCCTGGAACCCTGAAACGAACGAAGTCAGGTCCGGCCAGGCCGCCGTCGGCCCCGGCTTTCAACACTGGCTGATGAAATTCGACGGCGTGTCGGGCAACCGGGATCGGGAGCTCACCGATCCGACGGGATTCGGCCTGGTTGAATATGCGTACTGGATGATGGCGCGGGCTGCGGGAATCCAGATGACCGATGCCAGGATCTATTCCGAAAACGGGCGAAACCACTTCATGACGCGGCGGTTCGACAGGACGGACGACGGCGGCAAGGTGCACATGCAAAGCCTTGGCGCGATCGGGCATTTCGACTACAACGCGCCCGGCACGTGTTCTTACGAGCAGGCCTTCGGGGTCATGCGCCTTCTGGGGATCCGTGACGGTGCGACGGAACAGCTCTTCCGGCGGATGGTGTTCAACATCGTGGCCCGCAACCAGGACGACCATGTGAAAAACATCGCCTTCCTGATGGGCCGTGACGGGACCTGGACCCTGGCCCCGGCGTTCGACGTCACATATGCATACAGGCCGGATGCCACATGGACCGGTCAGCACCAGATGTCCCTGAACGGAAAACGGGACGGATTCGTCATGGATGACTTCGTCCAGTGCGGACGCACGGCATCACTTGTGCGGGGGCGGGCCGAATCAATAGTCCATGACGTCTGCGACGTGGTGGAGGGGTGGAACGACTTCGCGGCAAAGGCCGGCGTGCCCGAAGAGCAGGCTGCCGCAATGAAACAGACTTTCAGGATGTTCTGAAGCGTCGGGCCGGTGTGGGGTTCCGCAGGCTCAGTTGCCCGACGTCCACACGCCGCCGGCGATCCCGCAGACCGATTCCGTGGCGCTGTCTGATTGCGTGTAGTAAGTGTTGACCAGCCTGCCGTCACCTTCCATCGGGAATGTGCAACTGCCGATTGCACCGGCGGTCGGACATGGCGTCGTCGACCACAAGGCGGGGGTCCCATACATGCCGCCGGTTTCGCACGTCGTCTGTCCGTTGGTCGCGGGGTCGCTGCAGTCGCTTTCGCTGTCGCAGTAAAAATCGACGCATGCCGCCGACGCCGGGGGCCGGTGGTCACAACTGCCGTAATGGACGCTGTTTTCGGTGACGTCGTCGCCCGTGATCGCCCCGCCACACGCGACCAGCCCCGCCACGAACATCACGACCAAAGACACTCTGGTGACTGCCCTCATAACGCCTCCATTCGCCAATTTGCCGGCAGAACGAGTCTTGATGATGGCCCCGGGAATGTCAAGAACGCCACCCCCCGAGCCGAACCTGGACACAGTTGCGCCCCATACAGACGGATGAAAATCCGCCCGCCCTTGCCAAACCCATCGGAAACACCTATATTCCGGGCCTGCGATGCAGGTTCTTTGACATGGGGGCGTTCCGGTTTCGACGGGGATGCAAGGGGTTGAGAAGCACGTCCGGGGTCCGTGTCCCGGTTAACAAAGCGGAACTTTTTCAATAGCCAACGAAAACCTGGCTCTGGCCGCTTGACGGCCATGTTCCTGCTGATGGCGCCCGTAATTCATCAGGGGCATAATGTACTCGGGCTCGGCGACTGACGCGGCCTCCTGTCCGTTTCAGCGCGACAAGTTACAGGAATCCCTGCGGGAGGGTGTCTGTGCCCACCCCGACAGGTAATTAATCACTGACTAAGCGTGTAGCCCGTCTTTTCTCTAAACATTTTCGGACGGGGGTTCGACTCCCCCCGCCTCCACCCGACTTCGCCTTGTCGTAGACAAGGCTACGTCGTGGCGAGCCAGCCACGACGTAGCTGAGCGAAGCGAAGCAAAGTCGGGTGTCACGCCGTAGCGCCGCCAATGGCGGTGCGAAGGCGGACAGTTTTCCAAAAGACGTCATCAACTAACTTTTCCGCACGATTTAACAAAATCATCGATAGAACTCCTCGGCTTTCGCCAAGGTGCCCGATGTACGTCTACGTCCTCCAAACTGTCGCCGTTCCGCACCATTACTACGTCGGCCAAACATCCAGTCCCGCGACCAGACTTGCGGAGCACAATGCCGGAAAATCTCCCCACACATCGCACTTTCGCCCCTGGCGAATGATCGTAGCCACGTGGTTCGCAAACGATGAAAAGGCGTGGGCTTTCGAACGCTATCTGAAAACTGGCTCGGGACGGGCTTTTTGCAGAAGGCACTTCTAAGCATTGTTCCATTTGAACTGAATTGCCGCGAGACGCTACATCCGGGGCTCATACCAGGTTCCACGCGCCCTGCCATGCATGAAAAGCAGCCCCTGTTCCACAAGACCGCGAAGATGAAACTTGACCGTGTTGCGGTTCGCCCCGGTTATCTTCACGGCGTCGGCCATGTTAATTGAGCCGTGGTCGCGTGCGAATTCAAGCAACTGCTGCGACAGAAGCGGGATGGACACAAGGGCGCGCTCGGCGCCAAGTTTTGCTTCAAGGACTTCCTTCTGCCTGACAAGGCTTTTTAGAAAGAAATCCACCCAGACCGGAAGCCCGGATTCGTCCCTGTCCAGCGTGACCTGGGCCGTCCGGAGCGCCAGGTAGTACGCGTCCTTGTTATCTTCAACCACCCGTTCCAGCGAACAGTACGGAACGTATTCATAGCCCGCGCGAAGCAGCAGCAGGGTTGTCAACGCCCGGGACAGCCGACCGTTGCCATCCTGAAACGGATGAATGGCCAGGAAACGGACGACGAACGACGCGATCACAAGCAATGGGTGGTGGTCACCGTCGGCAAGGGCCGCGTTCGTATCGGCGACCAGCGATGCCATCATTCGCGGCGTGTCAAACGGCGTGGCGGTTTCGAAGATGACACCAAGACTGTGGCCATCGGGATCAAAGGCCTCCACATGGTTTGGAAGCGCCTTGTACTGACCGCGATGCCGCTGATCCTTGTCGGAATGCTTCAGAAGCATGCCGTGAAGCTGCTTCACATGATTTTCAGTCAGGCCGATTTCGCGCCAGGAACTGAAGATCAGCTCCATCACTTCCGCGTATCCTGCGACTTCCTGTTCGTCCCTCGAACGGAATGAATGAACCTGGAGCCCGCGCAAAAGGGCCTCGACCTGCGAATTTGTCAGGCGCGCACCCTCGATACGGGTGGACGACCCGACCGATTCAACGGTCGCGACGCGCCGCAGGGCCGAAAGTCTGTCCGGGGCCAGCCGCCCGAGCGCCTGCCAGGCGCCCTTGAATTCGTCGATGCGCGCGATTTGCCCCAGCATCCGGCTGGTGATTGGAAGTTTATCGAGCCCAATCATCCTGGTCCCCATTAAACACCGAATTACCCAACTCGTTACCCGATATTACCCAATAAAACACCTGAAATCAACAAATAGGATATTATCGGGTATCAAATCGGGTAAAAGGCGATGGCGGGCGGACCGCCTCCGCCGAGGCTTCGGCGTGTCATCCGCCCCTACGAGCCGCGGTGGCGGCGGACAAGCCAGATCGGGATTCCGATGACGATGACCAGGATAAGGGCCGGGGACATGATCAGCAGGACGCCGCCCGCGAAGATCAACGATATCGACGTCAGCATGGCCGTCAGGCCGCCCGTGAAGGCGGCGGCGCCGGTCGAGGGGGCGACGGCGACCAGGATGGCCATGACCAGGTGGAAAATCACGATGGCGGCCAGCAGCAGCAGGAAGCCGGGCAGCCCGCCCTTCAGGTCGGCGGGGCTCAGCGACATGTGAAGGCCGATGCTGGTGGTCAGGTATATGAACACCCAGAACTTCCAGTCCGACAGGCGGTCGACCGAAAACAGGGTGCCAAGCGGGGCCAGCAGGTTTTCGAAGAACCTGCCGCCAAGCTTCGCCGCGCCACCGACCGACGAAAGGTCCGAAGCGTCCACCGGCAGGTTCAGCAGCGGCGTGAACAGCCCGGAATCAATCAGCAGCATCGACAGCAGCCAGACGACCAGGCACGAAAACCAGATCGGCCCCGTCGCGATGTAAAAATTACCGACGCGCTGGTACAGGCTCTTCGGATCCCAGGCGTGTTTGACGTAACCCAGCGTACCGTCCGGCTCCGGCCGGAACAGGCTGATTTCCGTGATTTTGTGCAGGAATATCAGGCAGAACAGCGCGTGCCCAAGTTCGTGGACGATTGTCCCGGGCGCCGTGATCCACGCAAACGCCTTGAAACCGACGGTGCCCAGCCCCGCCCGCGCGATGGAACGCGAAACCAGGAACATCATCAGCGCGGCAACAAACACCGGCCCGAACACGAACAGCAGCATCTTCGCCGAACCGGCCATTGTCCCAAGCAGCACGGCAAGGATGGCGTCCATAATCAGGCTTCCCTGGCGTCAGCGGTCTGCCGCAACAGCCACGCGATGTTTTCACCCAGGTTCTGCATATTCTTCAGGCCCTCGGCGTCTTCAGCGACCGACCCGGCCGGGCCGCCGATGCCGAAGTTCCAGTACGTGGAACCCGGGATGATCATTTCGGAAATCATGAAAAAGTGGTTGATGCTGTCCACCGTGTGAACCGCCCCGCCACGCCTGACCGCGGCAACTGCCGCCCCGACCTTGCGACGCAGCAGCCGGCGCCCGAGCGTGCAGTACCCCGCCCGGTCGATCAGCGACTTGATTTCCGTGGTCACGTCGGTGAAATAAACCGGCGAGCCGATGACGATTCCGTCGGCCGCGATCATCTTCGCGACGACTTCGTTCATCACGTCGTTCTTGAAAATGCAGACCGGCTCGCCCGATTCGCGGCACGTCCGGCACCCGGTGCAGCCGTGAACCAGCTTTCCGCCGATCTGGTAGATTTCCGTTTCAATTCCCGCCGCCTCGATAGGGGCCAGGACCGCCTTCAGCAGGATTTCCGTGTTGCCGCCCTTACGCGGGCTGCCGTTGATCGCAAGAACCTTCATCTGTCCGCCCCCTATGCTTCGGTACCGAAATACCTGTCGCCGAAATCACCCAGCCCCGGCACGATGTACGACCTGGCGTTCAGGTCGGGATCGACTTCCGCCGTGACGACCCTGACATCGGGGAACTGCGCGAACAGACGATTGAGCCCCTGCCAGCATGAAACCAGGTTCACAAAGATAATGCGGTTCTGCGGAACACCGCGTTCGCCAAGGACTTCGATCGCCTTGCAAATCGAACCACCGGTCGCCAGCATCGGATCCAGCAGCAGGACCCAGCGGTCGGCGATGTCGGGCGGCAGCTTCGAAAAATACAGGTGCGGCTCGGCGGTTTCTTCGTCGCGCTGGATAAGGATCTTGCCCAGGCGAACCTTGCCGCAGACCTCGCGCACGGCGATTTCCATGCTTTCACCGGCCCGCAGCACCGACACGGCGCAAATTTCGCCCTGGAAACGGGCGCCGTAGTATTCGGCGTTGACCGGGGTCGTCACGGAAAGCGGCGCCATCGGCAGGAATTCGAGCGCCCTTTCCACCAGCAGGCGGATAAGCCGATCGGCGTAAAAAATGAACCTGTCGCGGTCGGTTTCACGATCGCGGATGATCGTCATCAACCCCTTGACCTGGTTGGGAAAATAGTCGGTCAGAAGAAAAAGATTCGGGTAACCTTCCATGACTGCCTCGAAATGATTCTGGCTAATAGTGTCCCCATCATGACGGGGCCGCCGGACAATGCCGAAAGATACCAGCAAACGGACATCCAGACAAACAGCGTGTGACCGCTGCGCGCGTTTGCCGTTTGACGCTGATAAGGCTTAATATCGTTGCCATGTATGCCCAGGACGACAAGGCGGGCAGAATCGCCGCCGCAGCCCTTGACCGCAGCCGCCGACCGCTGCTGATGGGTATCCTCAACGTGACGCCCGATTCGTTTTCGGACGGCGGCATGTTCGTGCACCCCGAAAAGGCCTTCGCACGCGCCATGCAGATGGTCGAAGAAGGCGCTGACATAATCGACGTCGGCGGGGAAACGACCAGGCCGGGTGCGAAGGGTGTTGAAGAGGCCGAAGAACTGGCCCGCGTCATCCCCGTGATCGAGGCACTGGTAAAGGCGACGGACACTCCCATTTCCATCGACACCAGACATGCACGGGTTGCCGTGGCCGCCATCGACGCCGGCGCATGCATCGTCAACGACGTTTCCGGATTCCGTTTCGACCCCGGGATGGTCACGGTGCTGGCCGCGCGGCGCCCCGTCGCTGTGGCCATGCATATGCGCGGCACACCCGACAGCATGCAGAAGCACACGTCCTACACGACGCTTCTTGGCGAAATCATTACAGAAACACTGCCGACGATCCTGTGGGCGATCGATGCCGGGCTTCCAAAATCCAGGGTCTGGCTTGATCCGGGCATCGGATTTTCGAAGACTCCAGAACAGAACCTGCGCCTGATGCGCCACGTCGACAAATTTGCAGAGCTTGGCTTCCCGGTGCTGGTCGGACCGTCGCGCAAGTCGTTCATCGGCGCTGTCCTGGACAGGCCGGACCCGTCAGACCGGCTTTTCGGCACGGCGGCGGCGGTAACGGCCGCGGTCCTGTACGGCGCCCGCGTCGTCAGGGTGCACGATGTCGCCCAGATGCTTGACGTAATCAAGGTTGCTGCCGCGATCGCCGCTGCCGCAAGCACGGAGGACCCGATTTGAACCCGTTTGCCGACGTTACCAGGACCGACGTGATAACCGCGGTTATCGACATCGTAATCGTGTTTTACGCCATCTACCGGATGATGCTGCTGATCAAGGGAACGCGCGCCCTCCAGATGCTGGTCGGCGTCTTCCTGGTGCTTGGCCTGTTCCTGCTGTCGAACGATTCGGTGCTTGGCCTGACTACCGTCCACTGGATTCTTGAAAAATTCGTCAATTATTTCCTGGTCATATTGATAATTCTGTTCCAGCCCGACATCCGACGGGCCCTGTCCCAGGTCGGCAAAAACCCGTTGTTCCTGGGTGGCGCGCACAAGGAAGGGACCAACATTTACGACGAAGTGATCAAGGCGGCGATGCGCCTGTCTGAAAAGCAGCTTGGCGCGCTGATCGTTCTGGAAAAGGAAGCCGACCTGACGCCGTTCACGGAAGAAGCCATACCGCTTGACGCGCGGGTCACGTCGGACGCTCTGTTTTCGATGTTCATACCGACACATGAAAACCCGCTTCATGACGGGGCGTGCATAATCCGCGAAGGCCGGATCAGCCACGCCGGGTGCTTCCTTCCGCTGACGGAAAACCCGCATGTCGACAAAAGCCTGGGGACGCGGCACAGGGCGGCAATCGGCCTGACGGAAAGCACCGACGCAGTTGTCGTGGTCGTTTCGGAAGAAACCGGAACCATATCGATTACGCATGACGGGGAAATTTACCGCGGCTTCGACGCCAAGGCTCTCCGCGAAGAACTGATCAGGCTTTTCGGCCCGGGGAGACGCAAGAATTGACGATGAACAAGATGGAAAACGAAGAACATCCCGACAGGCACGCGACTGAATCGACCCCGGCCCGCAGGTTTGCGACTGGCCGTCAGCGCCAGCATCGAACGTGGTTCGTCAAAATCTTCCGCGAAAACGTCGGCATCAAGGTGCTGTCGCTGGTTCTGGCGATTGTATTCTTCGTGCTGGTCAGGACAGAACAGGGAAACGAAGCTGAAATCGAGATACCGGTTCAGTTGACAGCCCTGTCGGAAGATCTTGTTTTCGTGGGTGAAATGCCCCGGAAGATAAAGGTCCTGGTCAGGTACAAATGGTCCAGGCCGAAAAAGGATGCCCAGCCGCCGCCTTACATCGTGGACCTGCGCGGGTTTGAAAACGAAAAGGTCTTTGCCTTTGATGCGGAAAAGATCCGGCTGGCCTTGAATACCGAAGGAATTTCCATCGTTTCAATCTATCCCCCGGAATTCACCGTCGAGGTCGAGCCGAGGGTTGAAAAGACCGTCAAGGTCAAGCTGAACCTGGTCGGGATCTCCGAAAAGGGCTACGACGTCGTTGTCGAGGAAGCGCGCGCGATTCCGCCGGTCATCAAGGTGCGAGGGGCCAAGTCGGCGGTGAAGGACATCGAAATCTTCGCGACGCACCCGATCGACATCAACAAGTTCAAGAAAGACGTGATCCTGGACAACGTGCCGCTGCAGAAGCCGTCTTCGAAATTCCTGTTCATGGAAAACGACACGGTCCGGGTCGAAATCCCGGTTCGGGAAATCCCGGGCCAGAAGGTGCTTGAAAATATCGCCGTGAATGTGCGCAACTGTCCGGAAGGATTCACCTGCACGGCAAATCCGCCCGCGGTGAACGTGACGCTGGACGGCCCGCTGCCTTCCATTTTCCTGGTCGAAAACGGTCTGGAAAAGGTCGATGTCTGGGTCGACGCCGAGCTGTTCGACGCAAAGGCGGACAAGCACCAGGGAATCAAGCTGTCCTGCGACCGGCCGAAGGGGCTCAAGTGCATCGAGGCGCCCAAGTCGGTGTCGCTGACGATCCAGAGGAATCCCGCTGAACCGTCCAGGTGAAAGATGTAAAATCCGGTCCGTTTCGCCGGACCAGTCCCGGAGGCACCAATGGGCAACGTTGAAAGGGAATTGTTCGGAACCGACGGAATCAGGGGCATCGCCAACGTCTACCCGCTGACGCCGGAAGTGGCGCTGTCGCTTGGCCGCGCGGTCGCCGTGATGTTCCCCGGCGGTACCGGTCGCACCCGGATACTTATCGGCAAGGACACCCGTATTTCCGGTTACATGTTCGAAGACGCGCTGGCCGCTGGCGCCTGCTCGATGGGCGCGGACGTCCTGCTGGTCGGACCGATCCCGACCCCGGGCATCGCGTACCTGACGACCGGCAACCGCGCGGACGCGGGCGTGGTCATTTCGGCTTCGCACAACCCCTTCATGGACAACGGCATCAAGTTCTTCGGCCGCGACGGGTTCAAGCTGCCCGACGAAATCGAGCTGAGGATGGAAGAATTCGTGCTGGGCCGGGCCAAACTGCCACCGGTGGCGACGGGCAAGGACTTCGGCCGCGCCAGCAGGATCGACGACGCGGTTGGACGTTACTGCGTGTACCTGAAGTCGCAGTTTCCGCGCGACAGGTCGCTGGAAGGCATGCGGATCGGCCTGGACTGCGCGAACGGCGCCGGTTACAAGGTCGCGCCGCTTGTATTTTCAGAGCTGGGCGCCGAAGTGGTCACGATCGGCGACAAGCCGGATGGCACCAACATAAATGAAGCGTGCGGCGCGCTGCACCCGAAGACGCTTGGCCGCAAGGTGCGTGAAATGCGCTGCGACGTCGGGCTGGCGCTGGACGGCGACGGCGACCGCGCGATGCTGATCGATGAAAACGGCGAAATCGTCAACGGCGACGGCGTGATGGCGATATGTTCAGACGCGATGCACCGGGCCGGGCTGCTGAAGGGCGGCGGGGTCGTGGGCACGACGATGTCAAACCTGGGCCTGGAACTGGCGCTGGAAAAAAACGGCCTTCACCTGGTCCGGACCGACGTCGGCGACAGGTACGTGGTCGAGCGGATGCTGGCCGACGGTTACAACCTGGGCGGCGAGCAGTCGGGTCACCTGCTGTTCCTGGACCACGCGACCACGGGCGACGGGATTCTTTCCGGGCTGATGGTCCTGGAAGTGATGTTGAAGACCGGAAAGCGGTTAAGCGAACTGGCAAAAATTTACGAACAGTTCCCGCAGGTTAATTACAGCCGCGCGGTGGTTGACCGGCCGCCGATCGAAACCCTGGCCCAGACGAACGAAGCGATTCGCGCGGTGGAAGCCGCGCTGGGCAAGGAAGGACGCGTGGTGGTCAGGTATTCCGGCACGTCGAAGAAGATCCGCGTGATGGTCGAGGGCCGCGACGAAGGCATGGTCCAGACGTACGCGGAACAGATCCTCCAGGCCGCCGGCCGCGACGAAATCCTGGCGTAGGTTCAGGGGCGGATCAAACACGCCGAAGCTTTAAGCGAAGGCGGTTCGCCCTTATTCATGGTGATGAAATTGAATCGAATCCGTCTTGGTGTGAACGTTGACCACATCGCGACGCTCCGGCAGTCGCGCGGCACGAAATACCCCGATCCGGTGCTGGCCGCCGGCGCGGCCGAAATGGCCGGGGCCGATCAGATTACCATTCACCTGCGTGAAGACCGCCGCCACATCCAGGACCGCGACGTTCGCATCATGCGCCAGACCATCGGAACCGTCATGAACCTTGAAATGGCGGTAAACGAAGACGTCATGGCCATCGCGTGCGAAGTGCGTCCCGACCTGGTGACGCTGGTCCCGGAAAAACGCGCCGAACTGACTACCGAGGGCGGCCTGGCCGTCGTCGGCCGCGAACGCGAAGTCGCCGCCGCCGTGAACCGGCTGAACAAGTCCGGCATCCGCGTCAGCCTGTTCATAAACCCGGACCCGGACGAGGTCCGCGCGTCCGTCGAATGCGGCGCCGAGCAGATCGAAATCCACACCGGCTTTTACGCCGACGCCAAAACCCCCGCCCGCGCGGTCGCCGAGCTTGAACGCATCCGCGCCGCGGCAGCCACTGGCGGCAAACTGGGCATCGCTGTCGCCGCCGGCCACGGCCTGGACTACATCAACACCCGCGACGTCTGCCACATCCCCGAAATCGAAGAACTGAACATCGGCCACTCCATCATGGCCCGCGCCTTCTTCGTCGGCCTGGACCAGGCCGTCCGCGAAATAATTCAGCTGATAAGGGAAGAAGAAGGCGCGCGGTAATTATCCCGCTTCACCCATTGCCCCGCCGCCTTGAAAGCGACTGCCTGAATGCCGCTGTGGCCTGGGGGTCCAGGGGGCGCCAGCGTTTGCGGGAAACGCGCTGGTCGAATTCGCCGGGGTCCAGGGTCAGGGACGTGACGTGGCGGGCGTCGCGTGTGAAGAAGTGACAGCGGCCGCGAGGGCCGGAAACCACGACGGTCAGTTCCAGCATGTCGAAGAACAGGCGTTCGTCGGGCGCGGCCGCCGCGTCGGTGAAGGCGGCGGACGTCGGGCGGTCGCCGGAGCGGGAACGATGCTCGCCGTGCTTCGTGCGGTCGTCCACGCCGGAAAAGACAGCCACGAGGTCGGAACGAAAACGGTTCAGGATCGGCATGACGGCCGCGTCAAGTCGGCTGGCAAGTTCATCGTGTTCAGCCGTGTCGCGCAGGTTGGGGTCGTGCTTCAGCGCAAGCGCGGCCGCTTCAAGCCGTCCGCGTGTCGCGGCCAGCAGGCGGCGCAACCTTTCGGCGGGACCGCGATGGGCCTGGGCACCGGCTGCCTGATCCAGCGCATCCTGGTCGATGCCGACCTGGTTCAGGCGTATTGACAACGTGCCGGCACGGAATCGTGCCACGGCCACGAAAGACGCGGCAATCCTGCCCTGCCCCGCCCTGACCGGCTCGAAATCCGCCGGGATCAGGCCGGCGACCACCGCGCCGGCGACCATGTATCCGCGGTTCCGGAACGATTCCAGCAGTTCGCCGGCCAGTTCGTCCCCGGAAAGCGCCACGGCAACCACGCCGGGACGTTCGACGAAAAGCGTTTCGAACCCCTCGACAGCGCGATCCATGCACAGATTCGTGAAATCCTGCCAGGATGGTTTGCCGGTCGGCAGGTACCCCGCGAACGCGTCGGTCGGGTTCAGGGGCCGGACATGCTGGCAGTCGGGACTGTCGCATTGCAGGCAGAAGACACCGTCGGCGCGCCAGTCGTCAACGACGGATGCAACGCCGCCGACCACTTCCAGGGCCTTCGCGGCAAGCGCCGATGTCGCGGCCCGCAGCGCGTTGTCGCCGCCCAGCCCGTTGCCGACAGGGATAACGACACCGTTCAGGATGGCCGGGTCAAGGTCTGAAAACCCCTGCGCCACCGCCGCCCGGTCAAGCAGGTCGTTCATGGCGGCCACCACGCGCGCCGCCGCCTTGTCCACTTCAGTCATCGCTTCACGTCAAGCCCGTCAAGGACTTCAATGGCGGCGCCGAGGATCCTCGTCCCGGAGTCGTGACCGAAGAAATTCATGGCGTTTTCGTAACGACCCATGGTGATCGCGTCGCCCTCGTCGGCCGGCGTTTTCGCATAATCTTCGGGCAGGTGCACGTACCCGACGCATCCCCCGGTCTGGGACATGGTGACGACACGGTCGAACCCGCGCGCGCGCCCCTCGTCCTTTATCCGCAGGGACAGCCCGATGCCGATGTCGGCCGGGATGCCGATGATTGCAAAACCGCCGATCCGCAATCCCTCGACCCTGATGACCCGCGGCACATTGCGCACCAGCGATGTGCCGATGCGGTCCAGCAAGCAATCAAGCGTCCTGCGGTCGTCGTCATATGACCAGCGGGACTGCACGGAATCAAAGGAAACTTCGCGCCTGGAATATGCCAGCACAGGTCCGCCACAGGGCGCGGAAGCGGCGACCCGGGCCACCATAACGGCCGAATTCGCGATCGGCCCGGCCATCATTTCCAGATTTTCATCCACAGTCACGGGCGTCTTCGGAAACTTCACGTCGACGCCGCCCAGGGCGCCGGCCACATACATGGCAAAATCGAATTCGCGCTCGATCCGCCTGACCGCGTCACCGGGGAAGTCGGCGGAAACCAGGTTATGCGCGCGTTCGGCCACGATGACCGGATGTCCCGGATATGAAAACAGTATCGCGTCCCTGCCGCCCCTGCCCAGCCTGACGACTTGCAGTTCTTCATCCACGGGCCCCTGATGATCGCGACGGTTGCCGTTCAGGCCGGGAATCGTGACCGAACCGGACGCGACGGTCGCCGGCCCCATGTCGGCCAGCGCGGCCCTGACGGCTGCCTCGCCCGCATCGACCACCCTTTCCAGCGAACCCTCCCTGAAGCGCCCCAGGAATGCCCTTCCCAGCGTCCCCTTCCAGAAACCGCCGAAAGCGGAATGCGTGTGGGTCGCGGAACATATGATTTCCAGGCCGGTGTCCGCCAGGCGCGACTTCAGTCCCTGGTACATGTCCTCGGTAGTGATCACCAGGTCGTATTCGACCAGCGCGACCGCGGGTCCACCTTCCTGCCGCAGCACGAGGGCGCGCGCGAACAGCGGGTCGCGGACGCGTTCGGACATGCGATCAGAAAGATGTGTGTATCCGGCCAGCGGCACGGAATCCACGGGGGTCATGTCGACCCGCGCCCAACCGGCCTCGACGGCTGGCGCCATTTCGACACAACCAGCCGGATTTTCATCGACATTCTGCACATTCACGTCGGAAAACATGATCTTCCTCCTGACAGGGTCATCAAGGCCCCGGGGACACGCGGAAGCATACCATCATTCGCGCGCCCGGCGGGATGGGCGGATTTTCATCCGCCCGTAAGAGCCCAATTTGGAATTCGTAGTGTGCAAGGCCCACGATATCCCACGGCCGTTGGCCATTGGCTCACAGTGTTGAACGTCCCTCCCGTTGGTCGGGCCTCGGAGATTGATTGGAAGATCGAACCCTGTCCCTGAATGACGGATTTTCATCCGCCCGCAAGGCCCGCTGAGGCGCCCCAAGCCTTGCCAAGCACCCGGAAAGCTGCTAGATTCCCACGGCCCTATGGCTTTGAAACCGGTTCGATCGAACTAAGGAGCTGCTGGATGAAAGTTGAACATGAAGACCTCGGCGGGCTGAAGCACCGCATATCCGTAACCGTTGACAAGGAAGACCTTGACCGCGAGCGGCGCAAGCTGGCCCGCAGGCACGCCGCGCAGATCCGCGTCCCGGGTTTCAGGCCCGGTCATGCACCGCTTGATCTCGTATTGAAGTCGATTGGCCCGCGAATCGATTACGAAGTCCGCGAAAACCTGATTTCCGAAACATTCGCCGGCGCGCTGGACCAGTTCAACCTGAAGGCGTCCACCGAACCGAAGTTCGACCTGGTCGGCGACGACCCCGAAACGTTCTCGTTCACCGCGGACATCGAAGTGTTCCCGGAAGTGGACGTCAAGGACTACAAGGACATCGAAATCACGGCCCCGACGGTGCCGGAAGTCAACGACGAAGCAGTGGAAGAACGCATTGAAAGCCTGCTGAAGTCTCTGTCCAGATACGAAGAAAAGACGCCTGACAGCGTGGTCGATGTCGAAGACATGGCCGAAGCGACGATCGCGATATTCGACGCCGAAAGCGGCGAAGAACTGAAGGCCAGCCACAGCGGCAGGATCGTGGCCGGATCGGACGATGAACCGGTTGAAGGCATCGGACGCCAGATCCTGGGAATGAAGGCCGGGGAAGCCAAGACCGTGACCGGCCAGATCGGCAGGATCGCGTCGCGCGGCCTGAAGCTTGAAGCCGACAAGGTTGGCCGGGTAAGGGCTGAAGTCACGATCGAAAAGATCCGCTTCCGGAAGCGGCCGGAACTTGATGCCGCCTTCGTAAAGCAGCATGCCGACGTGGAAACCGTCGAAGAATTCAGGGCTCTGCTCCGCAAGCAACTCGAAGAACAGCGCGCGGCGAAACTGAAGGACGAAACCGAAGAACTGCTGCTGACGAAGATCTGCGACAGCAACCCATTCGAAATCGGGGAACGGACCGTGGAACGCCTTGCGGAAATGGCTGAAAAGGAAGCCCGCGACCGGGTCCTGCAGCAGATTCCCGAAGAAAAGCGGGCCGAACTGGCAAAGAACTTCGATCTGGGCGTGCCGCGTGAACAGTCGATAATTGAAGCAAGACGAAACCTCACAAGATCGATTATCCTTGAGGCAATAGCCGACAAGGAAGGCATTGAGGTCACCGAAGCCGATATCGAGGCCAAGCTGCAGGAAACAGCCGACGCTTACGGTATGCCGCTTCCCAGGATCAAGGCCATCTTTGGCGAAGAAAGGCTGGAACAGCTCGGTCGCCAGCTTCGCGTCGAAAAGACGATGGACATGCTGACAAAGAACGCGGCACTGCGACCGGCAGCCGACGGCGCGGCCGAACCGGAAAAGAAGCCGGCCAGGAAGGCCGCGGCGAAGAAGGCCGAAGCCCCGGCCGAAGCCCCGGCTGAAGCCGTTGCGGCATCGGACGAAGTTGAAAAGAAGCCGGCACGCAAGGCGGCGCCGAAGAAGCCGAAGGCCGAAAAGGCCGAGTGAGCAATATGTGGTGGGTCCCGACAGTAATTGAACATACGGCGCGCGGGGAACGGGAATGGACCGTTTTTTCACGCCTCCTGAAGGACCGCATCATCTTCCTGGGCTGGGAAATCGACGACAATCTGGCCAGCGTGGTGATCGCGCAGCTTCTTTACCTTGAATCGGAAGACCCGGACAAGGAAATCTACCTGTACATCAATTCCCCCGGCGGAAACGTGCATTCGACGCTGGCCGTGTACGACACGATGCAGTATGTGAAGTGCCCCGTGTCAACGATCTGCATCGGCCAGGCGTCCAGCATGTCGGCGCTTATCCTGGCCGCTGGCACTCCCGGCAAGCGCCGCGCCCTGCCCCACTCAAGAATCCTGCTTCATCAGCCGCTGGGCTCGTTTTCGGGCCAGGCGACGGACGTTGACATCAGGACCCGCGAAATACTGTTCCTGAAGAACCAGGTTGTTCAGATGCTGGCACGCCATTCCGGCCGCAGCGTTGAACAGATATTGAAGGACTCGGACCGGGAACACTTCATGGGGCCGGAACAGGCCCTGGAGTACGGCCTGATCGATGAGGTCATCGATCGGAAAGACCCGGCGGGAGGACGTCTGCCATAGGCGGCGCCCGTTATAACTGGCCCCTGGAGGAGAAATCAAATGAAGAAGCTGTTCACGTTAGTCGCGGTCGTGGCCTGCGCCGCCGTCATGGCTGGCTGCAAGGAAAAGGTTCCGTCGCCGACCGAGGCCTTCCAGGCCTGGCTGCATGCCATCGAAGTTTGCGATGTGCCGGCAATCAAGGACGGACTCACCGAAGAAACCGTCACCCAGTTCACCCAGATGGGCGAACAGATGAAGAAGTTCGTCGAGCCCGGTGCCGCCACCAATCCCGACGACCTCGACATCTTCAAGCAGATGTGCGCCGCCTTCAAGAAGACCGCTGAAGTTAAGGAATTCACTGAAGAAATCACCAACGACGAAGCCAGGATCAAGTTCTCGCTCAACGGCAAGGAAAATTCCGCCCCGATGAAGCTGACCGAAAAGGGCTGGAAGCTCGATCTCGCGAAGATGATGCGCGAAGCGTTCGAAGCCCAGATGGAAAAGATGAAGATCCAGGGCGAAGCAGCCCCGGCCCCCGCCCCTGAAGCGGCCCCCGCGCAGCCCGAAGCCGCTGCCCCGGCCCAGAACACCGATCAGCCCGCCCCGGCCGGCCAGGAAGTGAAGGTTCCGACAGCCCTGACCCCGCCGCCCGCGCCGAATACGGCCGCAGCCGCCGCCCCGGTCAGGTTTAATCCCGCCGCTGTCCAGCCGTCGGCCCAGGTCCAGTTGAACGTCGGACAGAAGCTCACGAACCCGGTTGTCGCCCCCTTCAAGGCCGGCACCGTTCCCGGAAACACCGTGAACGCCCAGCAGACGCCCCCGACCACGACGAACCAGGCTGGCACGGGCTCCGCCCCGTCGTCCCAGGCGCCGGCCCAGGTGCCCGTCACCGCCCCGACCGGTAACTAATCCACTGGTACCGTTTCCCGCGCTCCACCATCGACATCACGCATGAATGCCTGCCCGGACACGCTTTGACACGGCATAAGCTTCATCCCTGATTCCTGTCGAGTGGAGTTGCAATCCACCAGCGTCGAACGACGCCAGGCATGTGTTCAAATCTTGGTTATGTTACTTGTGTTCTGTGAAGCGCGAGTACGGGCTGGTTACTTTTCCTCTATTTCGGCGTCGATCACTTCGCCTTCCGGAGCCCCGGAGGTCGATTCGGATCCAGGGGCGGAGCCGGGCTGCGAGGACGCGGCCTGGTACATCTTTTCGGCCATCTTGTGCGAAGCGGCCATGACGTCGTCGACGGCGCGGGCGATTGCTGCCTGATCGTTGTTCTTCAGGGCTTCCTTCGCCTTTTCCAGTTCCCTTTCGACTTCGTTCAGTTCGCCGACGGGGATCTTGTCGCGGTTTTCCTTTATCAGCTTTTCAGTCTGGTAAACCATCGTGTCCAGCTTGTTCCGGGCCTCAACTTCCTCGCGACGCTTGTGGTCTTCCGCCTCGTTCCGCGCGGCGTCTTCAACCATCCGCTTGATGTCGGAATCCGACAGGCCGCTTGATGCCGTGACCGTGATTTTCTGTTCACGGCTGGTCGCCTTGTCCTTCGCGGAAACGTTCAGGATGCCGTTCGCGTCGATGTCGAACGTGACTTCAACCTGCGGCACGCCGCGGGGCGCAGGCGGAATCCCGTCAAGAACGAACTTGCCGAGCGTCCTGTTGCCGGCCGCCATGTCGCGTTCACCCTGAAGCACGTGGATTTCGACGCTGGTCTGGCCATCCGCGGCCGTCGAGAACGTTTCCTGCTTCCTGGTCGGGATGGTGGTGTTGCGTTCAATCAGCTTCGTCATCACGCCACCGAGGGTTTCGATGCCCAGGCTGAGCGGGGTGACGTCCAGAAGCAGCATGTCCTTCACTTCGCCGGTCAGGACCGCGCCCTGGATGGCGGCGCCAACGGCCACCACTTCGTCCGGGTTGACACTGCGGTTCGGTTCGCGGCCGAAGAAGTCCTTGACCTTCTGCTGGACCAGCGGAATCCTGGTCGAACCACCGACAAGGACGACTTCATCGATTTCGGATGCCTTCAGGCCGGCGTCGGCCAGCGCCCTGCGGCACGGCTCGATCGATTTTTCGACCAGGTCACCCATGAGCTGTTCCAGCTTCGCGCGGCTGATTCTGATGTTCATGTGACGCGGGCCTGACTGATCGGCGGTCAGGAACGGCAGGTTCACTTCCGTTTCCATCATGGTCGAAAGTTCAACCTTGGCCTTTTCGGCTGCGTCCTTCAGGCGCTGAAGCACCATCTTGTCGCTGCTGACATCGATGCCGCTTTCCTTCCTGAATTCGTCGATCAGGAATTCAATTACGCGCTGGTCGATGTTGTCGCCGCCAAGGTGGGTATCGCCGTTCGTGGATTTGACTTCCACGACGTTGTCGCCGACTTCCAGTATGGAAATATCGAACGTACCGCCGCCGAAGTCATAAACCGCGATGACCTGATCCTTCTTCTTGTCCATGCCGTACGCCAGTGCGGCGGCCGTCGGTTCGTTGATGATGCGCTTGACTTCAAGCCCGGCGATACGGCCGGCGTCCTTGGTCGCCTGGCGCTGCGAATCGTTGAAGTACGCCGGGACCGTGATGACCGCCGCCGTCACCGGACCGCCAAGGTAGTCTTCGGCGGCTTTCTTCAGTTTCTGCAGGATGCGCGCAGACACTTCCGGTGGCGTGACGTCTTTTCCCTGCGCGACGACGACCGCGTTATCGTTATTGTCACGTTTCACCTGGTACGGAACCAGCTTCGTTTCCTGGCCGACCTCCCCGAAACGACGACCCATGAACCGCTTGATGCTGAATATGGTGTTTTCGGGATTGGTGATGGCCTGGCGCTTGGCAATCTGGCCGACAAGGATGTTGCCCTTGTTGTCATATGCGACCACGGACGGAGTGGTGCGCCCGCCTTCTTCGTTCTGTATGACCTTCGCTTCGCCGCCTTCCATGACAGCGACGCACGAATTGGTCGTTCCAAGGTCGATGCCGATTATTCTTTCCATTTAATGCCTCCGGGAGCTTTCACTTTCAACAACGCAGGCCCTGTCCGGGCGCTCGCCAAGCAAGATAATCACGGGTTGGGCCAAGTCAACGGGAGTTCCCCAAATCTGTTCAAAAGAAATACCGGGCCAAAGCCCCGATTGACATCGGACCCTGATTTTGAGAGTCTTTTCGTGATTTTGAGCGGCTTACGGAGGTTCCCGTGATGACAAAGCTTTCATCCTTTCCAGACACCCGCCGGATGATTCACGCCCTGGCCATTGTCGCGCTCGCTACCCTGTTCGCCGCCGGATGCGGGGACGGGGGACAGCCCGACACCGATACGGGAAGCGACACGACGGCGCAGGACGTCATCATAACGACGGATGTCAACCAGGACGTGCCATCCGACACGAACCAGCCTGACAACGTGGAACCTGTTGACGCGCTTGAAGAAACTGGCGTCGACGTCCCCGCCGAAATCCCGGATGACAACGACCCGCCATACGTCGTCGCGACTTACCCGGCGAACGAAGAAACCGATATCCCGGTTCCCTTCGTGATCCGCGTGACGTTCAACGAAGACATCCGCTTTGAAGTGACAGTCAGCAGCAACACCTTCAAGCTGTTCGACATTCACGACAACGAAATCCCCGGCGCGCTGGCATACGACGCTACCACCTTCACGGTTTCGTTCACACCGGACGGCGGGACTTCCATACTGGCCCTGTCGCCCTATCGCGTCTGGCTGTCCGAAATGATCCAGGACCGCGCCGGCAACCGCATGGAGGAATTCGAATTCAAGTTCGCGACGTCCGGTCCCGAACAGATGGACTCGTACCTCCCGGTGGCCGCGAAATACGCCCCGGCCATCTACCAGTCGACCACGCAGGGCAGCGCGCAGTGGGACTATCCGACGCTGTTCGACATGGATGGCGACTGGACGGCCGGTAACAACGTCGACGCCCTGAACGCCGCCACGCTGGTGCCGGTGTGGGTTTATTACGACGTCGTCGAAACCTACACGCACTACTTCATCAGGTACCACTACTTCTACCCGAAGCACCAGGACACGTCGAAAACCTACGGCAACGAAGTGGCCGGCGTGATGGTCGTCGTGCAGAAGAACCCGGAAGAACCGGTCGCCGTCGAAACATACTTCGGCACCGGCGCTTTTGAAGACATCCGTTCGTTCGTCACCGTGGAATCCGGGCTGGTCAAGGATGACGACAGCGACGGCGACTATGTCGAACACCGCCGCAATTACAACGTCAACTGGGTTTTCCCGAAAGACCAGCTTTTCCCGGGCGGCCACTTCCAGAGCTACGTGACCACGAAATCGCACGAATCCTGCGCATGGACCCAGACGAACAAGGAAGAAACCCTGGACTTCAAGTGCGCGCTGACAGTGGCCGACAAACCCGGCCTGAAGATCATGCACTTCGCATACACCGACGGGAATCCCGGGATTCTGGGCCCGACTTTCCCGTACTCGAACGCGGAAGGCAACGAAGTGGGCTACGGGCTTCGCCTGCTGATAAACGACTGGTGGGTGCGCCGCGACTCGACCGGTGTCGGCGGCATGTTCAGTTCCACTCTCGAATTCGTGCCACCGGAAGGTCTGGCGGGCTCCGGTCTTGTCATGCCCGGTTCGTTCAAGGGTTCGCCCGACCCGGGCCAGGCCGGCGGAAAGACGCCCTGGCGCTGGACCTGGGAACCGGCCGTCGCGTCGGCGTACAACTACTACGTCGAATTCCCGGAGGGCACATTCTTCGTTCACCCGGCGTACTACTTCGCCCGCAGGCACCGCGTGACGCTCACAACCGACACCACGGGCGTTTCCGGCGCGTACTGCTATAATCCCTACATCTTCGTCGACCAGCGCGGCCAGTCGGCCGACTGCCTGCCGCTCGACTGAAAAGGCACCCGCGGGGCCCGGAATCGAATGAACGAAAAAGGCAGACTTCCCTTGAATCAAACGGTGCGACGGCTTCTGATCGCCGCATCCGCCACCTTTTCCCTGCTTGCCATGACGGCCTGTGGCGAGGCCGACCGCGAAGTGGCGAACACGGTACCGCTGCCGCGCATCCTTGTGTCTTCCCCGGCATGGTCCGGCGTTGGTGACGATCAGGTCGTCGCCACCATCGACGACATCAAGATTCCGGCGTGGCGTGTCCGACGTGCCCTCGGGGAAGCGCCGGCCGGGACGACCGCAGCGCAGGCACTGGACCTGGTCATCGCGGAAGAACTGGTTGCCAGGAAGGCCGCGGGCGACGAAGGTTTCACACCCGACCGCAAGGTATTCGAAAAGGTTCTGGCAACCCGCTGGGTCGAGAAACACCTGATCGAAGACTTCGGCCCGGAAGACGTACCGATGTCGATGCTCCAGGAAGCCTTCGCGATGCCGCAGGTCTGGGCGAAGTTCAACCACTACGATCTTTATGAAATCCTGGATTACCAGTGGATCTGCTGTCCTGATCCGGACAACTGCGATCCGGCCGCGTCCGAAGAATGTTTCAGGGAAGGCGAAACGACGATGGCGACGGTCTGGACGGCGCTGGATCGCGAAAAGCCCGCGATGGCCGACCTGAAGATCATGACGGGGGAATACCGCAAGCTCGCGTACAAGCTGACTTATCAGGAATACCAGTTCGCCTTCGACAAGACCGCCGGCTACCAGAAGGGAATGTCCCACATCGACACGAAACTGGCGGATGCACTGATGAAGGCGGAACCCGGCGTGGCGGTTCCCCCGGTCAGGTCGGATTTCGGCTGGCATGTTCCATTCGTGAAGACACATTACCCGGAAGTCCATGGCGACCTGAACGACCCGGCCGTGAGGCTGGAAGTGGCCACCGTCTTCCTTCAGCGCTTCCGGCAGCAACATTTTCTTGAACTTCTTGGCGGACTTATCCCGGTCGACAGCCTGCTGCTGCTTGACGCCTATTTCGAAAAACGCGGTGCGCCACCTGGCAAACCGGTTTACGACGTTGTCGTTGACAGACAGGCCCTGCGCGAAGCCACGGCAGTGGAACTTGACAGGAGCCAGGAAGAAACGCCGAACCTCTGACCGCTTACTGGTTCATGGCCGCCGCCGCCAGGCGAATCGCTTCATCGACCGAGCCCGAAAACGCGATTTCAGCCCTGTGATTCCTGGACAGCAACGGCACCAAAGCCACGGCGATCCTGGTCGGGCACCATGGATTGTTCACGATCGCGTTCTGGAAGGTCTCGGACGCGATGAACCTTGAACTGACCAGTTCCGAAAACATCCCGGCCTTCTGCGGACGCTTCGAGGCCACCCTCAGCGCAAGCGCCTCGGTGCAGCGGGGGTTGTCCAGAAGGATGCGTATGACCGACGGTTCGGGATCGGCGGTCAGGACCAGCAGCAAGTCCCGGTTAAGCGTTCTGGCCCTGGATTTCCGCAACCCCAGCGGGACCTCTTCCATCGCCCAGGGGCCGAACTGTCCCGAACCGCGCGCCGAGGCCCCGGGGTCGATACCCAGGAAAGCCATCGCGGGACGGCGGGCAGCGATTGCGGGGTAACCCTCGACCAGTTCCAGGCGCTCCGCGTTCCATGGCTCCCGGTCGATCAGTTCGCGTACGAGATCCAGGTAAACGCGGCGCGCATCTTCGGCGTCAGTCCTGCACACCAGGTACCCGAGCAGCACCAGAACGTCCTCGTCACCAAGGGCCGCCAGCGATTCGCGCAGCATGCCGCGCCGGATGGATTCTTCAGGATATGAATGGAGCTTGCGTACAAGATTGGCAGGCAGGAAACCGGGCGTTCGGGAAGTCACTTCTTCAGGTACCTGTCAATCCACTCGACGACCGTGCCGTACCAGTAGCGCCTGTTTTTCGGCTGGCTGACGAAATGGTCTTCGTCCGGGAATACCACCAGCCTGGCCTCGATATCGCGGCGCTTCAGGGCGGTGAACATGCCCAGTGCCTGTTCAAGTGGCACGCGGAAATCATTGGCGCCGTGGATGACCAGCATCGGCGTCTTGAAATCCATGACGTAGGAAAGCGGCGACCACTTCCTGACTTCTTCCGGGAATTCCCAGGGCGTGCCGCGCATTTCCCATTCCGGGAACCACAGTTCGTCAGTGGTGCCGTACATGATCTTCAGATCGGCCGGGCCGGCATGCGAAACCAGGCACTTGAACCTGTCGCCCGCCTTCGCTTCAAGCCAGTTGGCCATGTAGCCACCGTACGAACCGCCCATCGCGCAGACCCTGTCGCCATCGATCGCCGGATCCTTCGACAGGTGGTCCACCATGGCCATAAGGTCTTCGTAGGGCTTTCCGCCCCAGTCACCGGAAACGCCGTTGACGAATTCCTGGCCGTATCCGGAACTACCCGTGATGTTGGGCATGGCCACCGCATAACCAGCGCCCGTCAGGCCCAGCGGAGTCCACCGCGGATGAAGCGAATCTTCCCACGCGCCCTGGGGACCGCCGTGAACCATGACGACCAGCGGAGCCTTTTTCCGTAACACCTTACCGTCGTCGCCGACCGGACGTGCCAGGAAACCATGCACGTGCTGGCGCACACCTTTACCGATCTGGGCGCCATCCCACCTGAATTCCTCGACGACCGGCATCAGGATCAACTTCAGTGCTTCGTCGTTCAGCGAAGTCAGCTTCTGCGCCTTTCCTTCCACCAGGTCCATCCGGAAGAGTTCCGGCGGGGTCGTCATGGTTTCGTTCGTGTAGTAAAGGAACGCCCCGTCGGGGGACATGAACATGTGCTTGAACATGCCGCGCGCGAACACCGGGGACGCGCCGGTACGCTTGCTGAGCGAGACGGTGTACAGCGCCCTGCGGCCCTCGCGGGCGACGGTCGCGATCAATCCGCTGCTGTCGGCGCGCCAGACGAATTCCATCACCCAGTCATCGACCGATTCCGTCAGCGAAACCACTTCCTGCCGCTTGCGGTCGTAAACCTTCAGGCGGATACGGTCGGATTCGAAATTTTCGACGTCCTGGGACAGGAACGCGATGTACCGGCCATCGGGGGAATACTGCGGCGAGTGATCAGAGCCCTTGTTGGTCGTGATCTGGACCGTCTTGCCGTCCACCACCTCGAACAGGTCGTTGTTGGTCGAGCGGTACTTCTTTTCGACCTTCTTGGCCGTGTAGCAGACGGCCTTGCCATCGGGGGAAATCGCGTAATCCTCGACGCCGCCCCACGGGATGGTCGGGACGTCGAAATCACCGGAAGCCACCGCGGCCACTTCGCCTGTTGCCATATCGAACACGAACAGGTTGTTCCTGGTTCCGTTCCACCATGAATTCCACGGGCGCATGTAGAGGTCGTCGTAAGACATGGCGGACGTAAGCGATTCCCGGTCGGCCAGGCGCTTGTTGGTGCACGCGAAGTCGGTCCCGCAATCCGGGAAAACCGCGGCCGAAAAGTAGATCTTCGTGCCCGACCATCGCAGGGCGGAAGCCGAAAGGGGAAGTTCAAGCGCGATACGGCTTTCACCACCATCGAGCGGAAGCATCCAGATGCCGCCGACACCATTGCGTTCACCGGCCCACGCGACGGATTTTCCATCCGGGGACAGGGCGTAGTCACCCTTCATGGCGCCGCTGAAGGTGATCTGCCGCAGCTTTCCATCGGGCGCAAGCAGGAAGAAGTCCTTCTTGAACTGGTCGTCTTCGCCAAGATTCTGCACGCGCACGAGCACGTCCCCGGATGCGGTCAGCGAAGCACTGTCGATCAGCTTGAACTTCATCACGTCGTCAATCGTGACCTGGTGTTTCCCTTCCTTCGCGAAACCCTCGGCAGTCATAGTCACCACCATCAGCGAAAGCAAAATTCCGACCGCGATACACGAACGATTCATAATGATTCCCCCGGGGAAAAAAGCACTGCCCGATGATAGCCCTATCTCAGGCGCCTTTGAAAGTATCGTTGAGCTGAACCACCAGATCCTGGACGCACTTTTTCAGGCGTGCCACTGTCCTGGCCGTATCGGCGATCATCATCCTGACTTCGGTTATCGTTTCCGCGCACCCATCGCGACCGGCATCGGCAATGGTTCCCGCCGCCGCGTCAAGGCCGGCCATCGCCGTTGACGTCAAGTCACTGATTTCGTCAATCATTGCGGACATTTCGGGAGATACACCGCGACCGCCCGACATCTGTCTCTCCTTTTCTTCAAGCAACTGGCCGATTCGTTTCAGGTAACCACGGGTCGACAGCTTCAGGTCTTCGATTTCCCGGCGGGCGGCCTCAAGCTCGACGCCACCACCCGAACCTGCCAACGGTCGAAGCGCCAGGACTTCGGCACGCAGCGCCGAGGCCTCAAGTTCGAAACGATCCCTTTCTTCACGCAGCGCTTCCATGTCGCGCACGCGTTCGGCATTTTCCAGATCCAGAGCGTCAAGGCTGATGGCCATTGACCGGTTTTCATCCTCGATCATCGCCATGGAGGACTTCATGTCGACCAGCGCCGACTGCGTTTCGTAAAGCGCATCCGACAGACGCTCGTTTTCCGTGCGCTCCCTCGCGAGCAGATCTTCAAGTTCATCGACCTTGAGCGGGTGAACCGGCGCCTCGGCCGCCGCATTGGCGACCGGCGCCGCGGACGGCTTCCAGTCTGCCTGCCAGGCCCTCGGTATCGGACGGTTACCCTGGACTTGCGGAGGCGCAACCGGGACAGGTTCAGGGACGGGGGCGGGGACAGGTTCAGAGGCGGGGGCAGGGACAGGTTCAGGGACAGGGACAGGAACAGGTTCAGGGGCGGGGGCAGGTTCAGGCACCTTGTTGTCACCGGGTTCCAGTTCCAGCGACAGAGGGAAACTGCCGATGAACACAGGCTCGCCCGGTTCCATCACGACTTCAGTAACCTTCTGCTTCCGGAAGAACGTTCCGTTTGCGCTGCCCAGGTCGCGCAGGACCACGCGGCCCTGTTCCCAGGTTATTGATGCATGACGTCGCGACACCGTCAGGTTGGATGTCACCAGGTCGCATGTCTTGACACGACCGACAACCAGTTCGGGACGGTCCGCGCCGAGATGAGCGGTCCTTTCAACACCTGCTTCGTCGGAATAGATGATTTTCGCCACGACAGCACCTCCGGATCAGGATTTTCTGAAGCGAAAGGCCCGGAACACGCCCACCAGGCGATCTTCGCCCGACGATGCCTGCTCCATCACGTTTCCGGTCAGCACGTCACGTCCGAAAACCCCGACAAATATGAATGGCCGGACCATGGTGGAACAATCATCGATCGAACGGGAGGGGTCCATCAGGAACTTGACGCGGCCGTCCTGCTCGCTCACTTCGCAGACCGCGGTGGTCACCGTCTGGCCGCCGGAATATACAAACGTCGCCGAAGGTTTCGCGGCATTCAAATCCACGGTGAACGAAAAGAAACGGGCCTCACCGATTTCGCCGGACCCGTCCCACTTGCCGTTAAAGGCGGCAGAACAGCCCGAAACAAGAACCGCGGCGATAATCACCAGAAATTTCACGCGCATCCGGGCCTCCACCTTGCAGGACGACCGTCCCCGCCATCACCGGCGCGGGACGGACATGATCATCAGGCGCTGACGGGTCATGATAGTACCTTCCTTCCCGTTGCCGGGCAAGGTGGACAAGGATTGCGTAAGTGATATCCTGTCACGGCAATCACACGGGAGGCTCCAGATGAGCACAGGGATTCGCGATCTTGAACCGAAAGGGCTGTTTTCGATCTTCGACGACCTGGTGGCGACACCGCGCGGCTCCAAAAAGGAAGAACTGGCCAGGAAGTACTGCCTGGCGTGGGCGAAAAAGAATGGATTCAAGGCTCGCCAGGACGATGCCGGCAACGTGGCCATAACGGTTCCCGCCACGAAGGGACTGGAAAAGGCCCCGGGCGTCATCATCCAGGGCCATCTCGATATCGTGTGGGAAAAAACCCCCGAAACGACCATCAACTTCGAAACCGATCCGATTCCGGCATGGGTTGACGGCGACACCATCCGTACCCGCGGAACAACCCTTGGCGCGGACAACGGCATCGGCGTGGCGGCGGGAATGGCAGCGGCCATCGACCCGGACTGCGTTCACGGACCGCTGGAACTGCTTCTGACCGTCGACGAGGAAACCGGCATGGGCGGGGCCTTCGGCATCGCGCCTGACCTGCTGAAGGGCAGGATCATGCTGAACCTCGATTCGGAAGAGGAAGGCACGCTGTTCGTCGGTTGCTGCGGAGGCGGCGACAGCACGGTCGTTTTCAACACGACCCGGGTTGACAGGCCGGCCGATACATCGGCATTCAAGCTGGCCGTTTCAGGTCTGCGTGGCGGCCACTCGGGTTTGGAAATCCACTCCGGGCGCGGCAATTCGATCCGCATCCTGGCGCGCATGGCGACAGTGCTGGACGCGTCCCACCCGCCAATGTTCTGTGAAATCGACGGCGGCACGAAGCGCAACGCGATCCCGCGTGACGCGCACGCGTGCGTCTTCATCAAGAACAGCCAGGTCCGCAAATTCAAGACCGCACTGAAGAAACTGACCGCCCGGATCAAGGTCGAACTCGGTCAGTCCGACCCGGGCGTGTGCCTGTCGATGACGCCGGTCAAGTGCAACTGCAAGGCCATCGCCGAATCAGAACAGATCTGGAAGCTCCTCCTGGCCCTGCCCCACGGTCCCGTGGTGATGAGCCAGGCGATACCCGGCCTCGTGGAAACATCCACGAACATGGCGCAGGTCACCACCGGCAGGACGCAGGTCAAGGTCCTGTGCAACAGCCGGTCGATGATTGGTTCCGCGATGGACGCGGTCCGTCTGACGATCAAGGCGGCCGGGGAACTGGCCGGCGGACAGGTCAAGCTGACTTCGGCTTACCCGGGCTGGCGCCCCGACATGAATTCCAAGGTTCTGAAAGCCGCGCGGGCACTCTGGAAGGAAAGAACCGGCCGGGACCCGAACGTGACCGCGATTCATGCCGGACTGGAATGCGGGGTGATCGGGGAAAGATTCCCGGGCATGGACATGGTTTCATTCGGCCCGGAAATGCATGGCGTCCATTCGCCCGAAGAAAACCTGTCGATTCCGTCCACGCGGCGCTTCTATGATTTCCTGAAGGCCCTGCTGAAGAAGCTGGCCACCGACTGATCAACACGCATCACACTTAAAGCAGTTCAACCTGACGCACCGGATCGAAAATCGTGACGCGGCAGTCCCTTTTTGCCAGCATCGCGGCGCACTCACGCGCACCTGCACCCGCAAGGTGGACATCCACGGCGCGCGTCGCGGCGACCAGCGATACGACCTGGGCCGGTGTCATCGCGCCAGGCATCAACATCGACTGGTCGGTCACCGGCACCGAAACGGATTCATCGCCGGACCGCGACACGAAAATCCGCCACGGATGCAGGATCCCGGCCTCCAGCGGACTGTCGCCGAGGTGATCCGGCATTACAACCACGGAGCCCGCCGCGTCCCCGCCCCGGAATTCAGTGGCCGGACCGGGTTCGTATCCGTGAAGGCGCCAGACGCGGTTGAACCTTGCCACGCCCTTGTGCGCCCTGACCCGCATGCCGGCGGCCGCGACGGCGGCACAGACAGGTCGCGCAACACCAATCGGGTTGCACCGGATGACCGGAACCATGCCGGCCCGGACGGCCGACCTGGCCGAATCAATAATCTGCGCAAGGACTTCCGCTTCCCTGGCCGGCGAAGCCGCGCCAACCCTCACAATCAGAATGTCACAACCGGGCAGCTTAGCGGGTTCGATGGGCTCCCCCGCGCAGAACAACATCTTCCGGCCATCGTGGTCGATGAACAACGCGGCGGCGCCGGGGATTGGTCCGGTCGGGAAAAGGGCCACGCGTGCCGGACCTATGTTGATGAACCGCCCATGCGGCATCACCAGCGGCCGGAACTCGCGGCGAACCGTTGAAAGAAGTGCCGCTGTCAATTCGGTGCACACCGGCCTGGGAAAGCGCCAGGCAGCGGGGACTTCGGCGGACGACACGAAACATAGTCCCGCGGCCGGCCGATCGTCAGTCACGAGTCCGTTGGCGTATCCCATCCTGCCGTCAAGAAGTATGTCCATTCACACATCCGACCGAAGCGGGATATCAATCCTGAAGATGGTGCCTTCAGATTCGTTGCTGATCGCCGAAACCGTTCCGCCGAAGTCCTCGCAGTACTGGACCGCCGACGCCAGGCCCAGCCCTGTCCCCCGGGCCTTGGTGGTGAAGAAAACGTCGAAAATGCGGGCGAGATCGGCCGGGGGAATGATTGGCCCGTCATTCTTGAATGTCACGACGACGTGTTTGCCATCGGCTGCGTCTTCGGCGAACGAGCGGATTTCAATCGTCCCTTCGCCAGCCACGGCCTCGACAGCGTTCTTGACGATGTTAACGGCGACCCTGGAAAATCGCAGCGTATCGCCACGCATGATCAGTCCCGGCATCAGATCGGTCAAAAACACTATGCCAGCGGCCTCCGGAAGCGCCTGTGCCATGTGGATGGCCTGACGCAGTGGGGATTCAACCTCAAACGCCGTCACGACATCCTTCCTGGGGCGGGCGTATTCCAGCAGATCCGATATCCATCCGTTCAGGTGGTCGGTTTCCCGAACGACTATGTCCAGCGCCAGCTTGTCGTCCCCATTCACTTCACGCGACATTGACACCATCTGCGCCGACGCTGAGATGGCCGCGAGCGGATTACGGATCTCATGGGCAATGACGGCCGACATCTTGCCGATTGTGGCAAGGCGCTCGTCGGACTTGCGCTGCATTTCCATGCGGCGTATCTCGGTCACATCCTGGATCCTTATAAGCCTTCCGACCATCTCCCAGGCGCTGGAAAGCAGCGGCTTGACCGCAATCAGCAGATACTGTTCCTCGGCACCGGCGGTAAGCCGTCTGACGTCGACATCACCTTCCACTTCTTCAATCGGATGGGCAAATTCGGGCAGTATCTGGCGCAGCGGCAGGCCCTTCACGGCCTTCAAACTGACGCCCAGCAGCTCTTCGGCGGCCCGGTTCAGGTGCAGGATTTCGTTTTCCAGGGAAAGCGTCACAAGACCGGTGTCGAGCGACGACAGAATCGTTTCGTGAAGAACCCTGAGGTCTTCCAGGTTTTCGCGGTAACGATCCCTCTGGATGTCGGACTTCTGGACCTGCGACACCAGGAAACTTGAAAGCACCGCGACGACCACGAATGCAATCAGGTTGATAACGTAGGTGTATACAAGGTCCTCGGCGGAATTCTGAATAATGATCGGGGCGATCGGATCAGGCGCCACCGCGAGCCCTGCTTCCCAGACGGCGATAATCAGGAGGAACAGGGCCGAAATCAGCACGCCGATTATCGAACCGACCCTTGGCAGCACAAGCCCGGCTATGATGATCATCAAGGGGAAGAAGAAGGTGAAACCTGACGACGACCCGCCTGTGGCGACGACCATGACTGCCGCGAACGCACTGTCCTGGATGATCTGGATAACCGCCACGCTTCTGAGAACCGTCTGGCTGCGCACAACCAGGAGCACCGGGAAGTACAGCGAAGCCGGCACGATGCAGACGACAGTGAACCACAGAAGGAATCCGCGTATCGAATCCAGCAGCGTCCCGACCGAATCGCGTGAGAAAAGCAGGGTCGAAACAGCCAGGACAACCAGCATTGCGAGCCTGACCCAGGAAAGCCAGATCAGGCGCAGGCGGAATGAATCGATGTACTGCGACCTGCCGGTGTCGCCCTGAGCTTGTGGAAACATGTCCCGAAGCGACATCGTGTGGAAGAAGCGACTGGCGATGTCGGCAAGCGGCCCTGGTTTCTTGCGCAGGTTTCGGGCGCGCATCGATTCAGACCTTCCCGGCCCGCGAGGGCCGCGCCTACTTCTGCCCGGAGATGTTGTCGGCCATGCCGAAGATTGGCAGGTACATGGAAATCAGGACGACGCCGACCGAGCCGCCGATGACGACCATCAGGATCGGCTCCAGCAGGGACGTGAGGGAATCGACCGCCACGTCAACCTCGTCGTCGTAGAAATCGGCGATCTTGGTAAGCATGATGTCAAGCGCACCTGTCTGCTCGCCGACACCGACCATCTGGACAACCATCTTGGGGAAGACGTTTGTTTCTTCCAGCGGCCCGGCGATGCTCAAGCCTTCGCCGACCTTCGTCCGGGTATACTGGATGGCCTCTTCAATCATCACGTTGCCGGCGGATCTGGCCACGACATCAAGACCTTCCATGATCGGCACGCCCGACGAAACCAGGGTACCCAGCGTACGCGTAAAGCGAGCGACCGCCGACTTCTGCACCAGGGGACCAAGCACCGGAAGCTTCAGGGCGATCATGTCGAGCGTCCGCCGCCCGAACTTGCTGCGCTTGAACAGGACGAATGCCGTAATGGCCGCCGCGATGATCAGGATGATCAGAATGATGTGGGCAACGAACCAGTTCGACGCGGCCACGACGATCGCCGTCAGCTTGGGCAGCTCGTTGCCGCCGAGGCTCATGAACATGCCCGCGAACTGCGGGACGATCTTCCACAGCATGAAGCCGACGATTACCACGGCCGCGATCATGACGAACGTCGGGTACTTCATCGCGCCCTTGACCTTCTGGACCGTCTTCTGGTTCTTTTCGACGTATGCCGCCAGTCGGTTGAGGATCGTGTCAAGGATACCGCCGACTTCGCCGGCCTGGACCAGCGAGACGAACAGCGTGTCAAACGCCCTGGGATACTTTTTCAGCCCGTCCGCCAGCGTGCCGCCCGTTTCGACGTGGGCCTTGATGCCCTGGATGACCCGCTTGAAATGGGGATCCGGCTCCTGCGTGCCGAGGATGTCCAGGCACTGGACCAGCGGCAGGCCGGCGTCGATCATGGTCGCAAGCTGTCGTGTGAAAACGACCAGTGTCTTGCTTTTGACGCGTCCCGTGCTGGGAAGGACGATTTCGATGTTCGTCAGGTTGCGCTTGACCGAAGTCGGCTCGATCTGGACCGACAACAGCTTCTTCCGGGCGTCCTCGACACTTGCAGCCTCGATGACCCCTTTTTTCCTGAGTCCCTCAGCAGAAGTTCCTTCCCAGTTGAACTTTCCCATTCAACCCTCCGATTCAAGCCGACAACATGCCCATCATTTCTTCAAGATCGCCAGCCCTTGCAATAGCGTCGTCGCGGGTTATCAAACCTTCACCGACCAGCTTCACCAGCGACTGGTTCATCGTCAACTGTCCGTACTTCGACTGACCCATCTGCATCTGCGAGTATATCTGATGGGCCTTGTTTTCCCGAATAAGGTTGCGAATCGCGGCATTCGGGATCATAAGTTCGACGGCAACGACGCGACCGCCATCCACCCGCCGCAGAAGCTGCTGGGAAAGGATGCCCTCAATTACGAACGAAAGCTGGGTACGCACCCTGTCCTGCTGATCCGCCGGGAAGAAGTCCATGACACGGTGAAGCGTCTGGACGCAGCCGTTGGTGTGCAGCGTCGACATGACAAGGTGACCGGTTTCCGAAAGGGCAAGCGCCGTCTCCATCGTTTCGCGATCGCGGATTTCGCCGACCAGGACTACGTCGGGGTCCTGCCGCATGATGTACTTCAAGGCGCCGTGGAAGTCGGCGGTGTCCGCGCCGATTTCGCGCTGGTTGACGATACAGTTCTTGTGCCTGTGCAGGTATTCGATCGGGTCCTCGATCGTGATTATGTGGCTGCGCCTGCGCTGATTGATCGCGTCGACCATCGAGGCCAGCGTCGTGGACTTTCCCGAACCGGTCGGGCCGGTGACCAGGATCAGCCCCCTGGGCCTGTCGATCATGCCGTTCAGCACACTGGGCAGGCCGAGCATGTCCAGCGAAAGAATCTTTGACGGAATCTGCCGTATGGCACCCGCGACGCTTCCACGCTGACGGAAGAAATTGGCCCTGAACCTGCTCTGGTTGCGCCACTGAAAGGACAGGTCGATTTCGTTGAATTCCTCGAAACGCCGAATCTGCACTTCGGTGAGCACGCTGTATGTCAGTCGCTGCGTGTCGGGCGGCGTCAGCGGGGGAACCTTGATCGGGTACAGCGAGCCGTCGATGCGGATCTGGGGTGGCGAACCGACGGTAAGGTGCAGATCGGAGGCGTTCTTGTCCACCATGACCTGAAGCAGCCGGTTGATATCGAGCGTCGGAGCGCCGGTTGGAGGCGCACTGGTCGCACCCGCCGCCGCTGTTGCTGTCTTCTGGTCATCCATCATAGATTGTCCGCCACCGTTACCCTGAGCACTTCCTCGACGGTCGCCGTGCCGGCCGCCACCTTGGCAAGTCCGGCCTGGCGCAGGGTCATCATTCCCGCCTTCATGGCTTCGCGCTTCAGTTCGATCGAAGAATAGCCCTGAAGAACGAATTCCTTGATTTCGTCGGTCATCTGCATGACCTCGTACAGACCGGCACGTCCACGGTACCCGGTGCCGTTGCAGTTCTTGCAACCGCGCCCCTTCATCGGCTGGACCGTTTCCGCCAGTTCAGGCGAGAAACCAATGTCCAGAAGCACTTTCTTGTCGATAGGGATCGGCTCCTTGCATTCGACGCAGATCTTGCGGACCAGGCGCTGGGCCAGGATGCAGACCAGTGTGGCGGTCAGCAGGAACGGTTCGATACCCATGTTCAGGAGTCGGTTGATCGTGGACGGCGCGTCGTTTGTGTGAAGCGTCGACATGACGAGGTGGCCGGTAAGTGCTGCCTTGACGGCCGTTTCCGCTGTTTCAAAGTCGCGGATTTCCCCGACCATGATGATGTCCGGGTCCTGGCGCATGAACGACCGCAGCGCCGACGCGAACGTCAATCCGATGTCTTCGCGCACATGGACCTGGTTGATGCCGCTGATGTTCATTTCGACCGGGTCTTCCGCGCTGGAGATGTTCGTGTCGGGGACATTCAATTCCGACATCGCGGAATACAGCGTCGTGGACTTTCCGGAACCGGTCGGGCCGGTAACCAGCACCATGCCCCACGGCTGGTTGATGCCTTCACGGAACAGGCGCAGCGGATCCTTTTCGAAGCCGATCGCGTCCAGGGAAAGCTTGAGCGCGCCCTTGTCCAGGATTCGCAGGACGATCTTTTCACCGAACAGGCATGGAAGCACGGACACGCGGAAGTCGACTTCCTTCTTGTGCCCCATCACCATTCTGATACGGCCGTCCTGGGGCAGTCGCCTTTCGGCAATGTCCAGTTCCGCCATGATCTTCAGGCGGGAAGTGATCGCGTTCCGAAAGCGCATCGGCGGGCGCATTATTTCGTAAAGAACCCCGTCCATGCGGTATCGGACGCGGAAGTCCTTTTCGTATGACTCGATGTGAATATCGGACGCCTGGCGCTTGACGGCGTCGACCAGAATCATGTTAACCAGCCTGACGACCGGGGCTTCTTCTGTCTGCTTGGTCAAATCGTTGACATCAAGCTTTTCAGCTTCCGCGGCCATCGAAATCTCGTCCTGGTCCTCGGCCTCCATTTGCCGAATGATTCCGTCCAGATCCGACGTGGCCTTCGTTTCGCCGTAGTACTTGTCGATAGCGGCCTTGATGGCCGTTTCAGACGCGACGACGGATTCGACGTTCAGTCCCGTGAGGAACTTCAGGTCGTCCATCGCGTATATGTTGCCCGGATCCGTCATCGCCACGATGATGGTCGAACCTTCGCGGGCAATCGGCATAAGTGTGTGCCGTTCGGCGACCTCGCGCGGAACGAGCCCGGAGATGTCCTGCGCGACTTCGATTTCATCGAGGTTGACAGACGGCACGCCGTACTGGCGCGACAGGAAGTTGATAAGCTGGCTTTCTTCGAGATATCCCAGGCGGGCAAGCGTGTAGCCGAGGTTTTCGCCGTCGGCCTGGACCTGCTTGGCTTCATGAAGCTGATTGATGTTGATCAGTTTTTCGCGCAGCAGGATTTCGCCCATGGCGGCGCCGCCGTCGACCTTTACGGGCATGTATTCACGGCTTTTGGATTCGGATGGAATCGGTGGAATCTTCGGGGGCTTCGTCGGGTCGTTTGCCATCTGCAATCCTCTGCAACACCTGATAAATCGGGAAGGCCGGCGTCAGCGCGGATATTCTAACCCCCGAACGGGATCAAGGCAATAAACGTGGAATCAGCGTGCGGCAGGGGAAGTAATTATTCCTGGACGTCGTCCTTCATGGTGACGAAGTCCATCTTCGAAATCTGGTCGTAGGTGGCGAACCTGGTGGCAACTTCCTTGCGCGCCATCTTCATGAGGGCTTCGAAACGTTCCGGGTTGGCCGCCTGGACCATGCGGAAGCGGGTTTCGTTCTTCACGAAGTCGGACACATCGCCGACCGGCGTGCCGGAATCAAGCTGCAGCGGGCTGAGCCCTTCCGTCAGGCGGCGTGGATCCCAGCGGAACAGCGGCCAGATGCCGGTCGACACGGCCGTCGCCTGGTGATCCGGACCGTCGATCAGGTCGTAGCCGTGCGCGATGCAGTGCGAGTAAGCGATGATGATGGACGTTCCCGGCCACGATTCCGCTTCCTTGAAAGCCTTGACCGTCTGGGCGTCCTTCGCGCCGATCGCGACCTTGGCCACGTAAACGTTGCCATACGTCATCGCGATCATCGCCAGGTCCTTCTTGGCCGTGCCCTTGCCCGCCATAGCGAACTTGGCCGACGCGCCCAGCGGGGTCGCCTTCGACGCCTGTCCGCCGGTGTTGCTGTATACCTCGGTGTCCAGGACCAGGATGTTCACGTTGCGGCCCTGCGCCAGGACGTGATCCAGTCCGCCGTAACCGATATCGTAGGCCCATCCGTCGCCGCCCAGGATCCACACGCTCTTGTGGACCAGGTAGTCGGCCAGGTTCAGCAGGCGCGCGGCTTCGGGAGACGCGTCGCCGGCCAGCTTAGCGCGCAGTTCGGTGACACGGACACGCTGCGCCGCGATTTCGGCGTCATCGGTCCTGGCGGCGCCTTCGATGAGGGCCGCGACCAGTTCTTCACCGATCTTTCCGGACAGGACCTGAAGCAGTTCAAGCGCCTGTTCCATGTGCTTGTCGATCGCAAGGCGGAAGCCGAAACCGAATTCCGCGTTGTCTTCGAACAGCGAATTGTTCCACGTCGGACCGCGGCCGTCGCAGTTGAAGGTGTACGGGGTCGTGGGCAGGTTGCCGCCATAGATCGAACTGCAGCCGGTGGCGTTGGCGATAAGCGCCCTGTCGCCGAAGAGCTGGGTCAGCAGTTTCACGTACGGGGTTTCGCCACAGCCGGCGCAGGCGCCCGAGAACTCGAACAGCGGCTCCATCAGCTGACTGCCCTTGACCGTGCCGCCCTTAAGCTTCGCGCGATCCACGTTCGGCAGTCCCAGGAAGAATTCGAAGTTCACGGCCTCGGCGGCGCGCAGGGGAAGCTGGTTCATCATCATCAAGGCCTTCTGGCCTTCGACCGCCTTGTTCTTTCCGGGGCATATCTTGGCGCACAGGCCACAGCCGGTGCAGTCCTCGGGGGCGATCTGGATGGTCCACTTGTTGCCCTTGAAGTCCGGGGCCTTGTAATCCGCCGACTTGAAGGTCGCCGGAGCCTTGTCCAGGAGTTCCCCGCCGTAAACCTTCGCGCGGATGGCGGCGTGCGGGCAGATCAGGCTGCATTTTCCGCACTGGATGCACAGCGTCGGATCCCACGCCGGGATTTCCATGGCGATGTTGCGCTTTTCCCACTTCGTGGTTCCGGTCGGCCAGGTGCCGTCGACCGGGAACGCGGAAACGGGCAGGTCCTCGCCGTTGTTGGACATCATCGGGGCAGTGACGTTCTTGACGAATTCCGGGGCCTTCGGGTGGACGGCCGGCGGGCGCAGGATGCAACTGGTGGCGATTTCGGGAACCTTGACCTGGTGCAGGTTGGCGACCGAGTTGTCAACGGCCGCGAAGTTCTTTTGAACGACCGCGGCGCCCTTCTTGCCGTAGGTCTTTTCGATGGCCTTCTTGATCGCCTTGATCGCCTCGTCCCTGGGCAGGACGCCGGAAATGGCGAAGAAGCAGGTCTGCATGATCGTGTTGATTCGCACGCCCATGTCGTTTTCGTGCGCGACCTTGTAGGCGTCGATGACATAGAACTTCAACTGCTTGGCGATGATGTCCTTCTGGACCTCGCAGGGCAGGTGCTGCCATGCTTCTTCGGCGCTGAACGGCGCGTTAAGAAGGAACACGGCGCCCTTCGCCGCATAGCGAAGCATGTCGTACTTTTCCAGGAAGCTGTACTGATGGCAGGCGACGAAATTCGCCTTGCGGATCAGGTACGCCGAACGAATCTGGCGCGGCCCGAAGCGAAGGTGGGACGTGGTGATCGCGCCGGCCTTCTTGGAGTCGTAAACGAAGTAGCCCTGGCCGAAGTTGTCGGTGTCGCCGGAAATAATCTTGATCGAGTTCTTGTTGGCGCCGACGGTGCCGTCGGAGCCCAGGCCGAAGAAGACCGACCTGATCACGTCGTCCGGTTCGATGTCGAAGTCGCGGTCGAAGTCCAGCGACAGGTGTGTCACGTCGTCGTGGATGCCGACGGTGAAGCGGGCCTTCGGGGCCTTCCTGTCCAGTTCGTCGTAAACGGCCTTGATCATGGACGGGGTGAATTCCTTGGAAGACAGGCCGTAGCGGCCGGCGACGACCACCGGATCGGTGGCCAGCGGGAACTGCCCGGCGGCCTTGCAGCCGTGGATGGCGGTGATGATGTCCATGAACAGCGGTTCGGCGTCGGCGCCGGGTTCCTTGGTCCTGTCCAGAACGGCGATCGACTTCACGGTCTTCGGCAGCGCGGCGATAAACGCCTTGACCGGGAACGGACGGTACAGGCGGACCTTGACCACGCCGATCTTTTCGCCCTTCGCCATGGCCCATTCAACGTATTCGTGGGCGACGTCGCAGCCGGAACCCATCAGAACGATGACCCTTTCGGCATCCGGGGCGCCGAAGTATTCGACCAGGCTGTACTGGCGGCCGGTCAGCTTGCCGAACTTGTCCATTTCTTCCTGGACGATGGCCGGGCAGGCGTCGTAGTACTTGTTGCAGGCTTCGCGGGCCTGGAAGAACGTGTCGGGGTTCTGGGCGGTGCCGCGCAGGATCGGACGATCCGGCGTCATGCAGCGGGCGCGATGCGCCGCGACCATTTCGTCGGTGATCATGTGGCCCAGATCTTCGTTCGTCAGTTCTTCAATCTTCGCAACTTCGTGGGAAGTCCTGAAACCGTCGAAGAAGTGAATGAACGGCACGCGCGCCTTGAGCGTGGCGGCGTGGGCGATTGTCGCGAAATCGTGGGCTTCCTGGACGGACGCCGACGAAAGCATGGCAAAGCCGGTGCCGCGGCAGGACATCACGTCGGAGTGGTCGCCGAAAATCGACAGGGCATGGGTCGCCAGGGTACGGGCCGAAACGTGCATGGCGAACGAGGTCAGTTCGCCGGCGATCTTGTACATGTTCGGGATCATCAGCAGGAGGCCCTGCGACGCCGTGAATGTCGTCGTGAGCGCACCGGCCTGGAGGGCGCCATGAACCGCGCCGGCCGCGCCGCCTTCGGACTGCATTTCGGTGACCTGCGGCACGGTGCCCCAGATGTTCTTTTTGCCCTGGGCAGACCACTCGTCAGCCCACTCGCCCATGTTGGACGAAGGGGTGATCGGGTAAATCGCGATTACCTCGCTTATCCGGTGTGCCACGGAGGCGGTAGCTTCATTGCCGTCCACAGTAATCATTCGTCGATTGGCCATCCCGTTTCTCCTGGAAAGATGAAAACAACGCTTGCAACCGTCAGATTTCCCAGCGGTTTCGAGCATGGCAGTGTAAAATTTCACCGCCCCGCTTTTCGCGGGGCAAGTCTAGGTGGTGCAACGGTTTTTGTCAAGGCGCGCGGCCCTGGATTTGCGGCCCGCAGGGTCGAATCAGATTCGCCCTACCGCCAGCCACTGCAAAAGGTATGATTGGCGGTGCGCCGCGTTTGGGCGGCGCGGACGGGATGGCATGGCTGGAATCGACGAAAAGGTCACCGGGACGGCCGTCAGCGGCAACCCGACTGAAGAAGACATCATCCTGGTCGGCCCCGGGTGCCGCATGTCATGCACGTTCTGCCCGCACTCCGGGGGACGGGCGGGCCATCCCATCGAAAAAATCCTTGAACCGGGATTCGAACTGCCGGTCGCCAACCGCGTCACAATCCTTGCCGGCGACGTGATCCGGGCCGAACTGGCGCCGGTGGTCCGCAGGCTGCGGGCCGCGGGCGCGGCTGATGTGTTCGTGTACGCCCACCCCGGGTCGTGGGACCTGGACGCCATCGACGCGCTGAAGGTCGCCGGACTGACCGGACTGCACCTGATGCTGCCCGCCGCGCGCCGCGACGCGATGTCGCGCCTGACAGGCGGCAAAGGTTCGCTGGCGCTGACCGCAAGGCTTATTGACCACGCGAATAAACTGGGCCTGCGGGTCGCCGCAGAAATCCCTGTCGTTGAATCATCGGCTTCGCTGGTCGACGATACGGTGACGCGGTTCCTGAAGCTGCCTGCCCTGCCCGACCGCGTGGTGCTGCGATTCCTGTCGGAATTTCATCCATCGCTCGGCCCACAGCCGTGGAACCAGGGCGCCGCCGCCGCGTCCGTCGCGCTGGCCGCCGCCGCATGCCGCGCAGCCGGCGTGCCGATGATCCTGGCCCACCCCGAAGCTCCTCCGCCATGCCTGATGGACATCCCCGGGGCGACGGCGGAAATGTACCCCGGCCTGAACATGACCGGCGGGCCGGTTCGCCAACGGCCTTTCGCGCTTTGCGCCGAATGCGCCGTCAAGACGATCTGCACGGCAGTCCCCGGCTTCCCCGGTGCACCGCCCGCGCCGGTTCCCGATCTGTCGGCCGCGATTTCCACCGAGCCATCTTCACTGGGGATCTGGTCACGCCAGACCGTGCTTTCCGAGCTCCGCGGCACGATTCGCGACCGCAAAATCGCCTGCCGCTATCCCTGGGAACAACTGGAAGCGCACGACATCCGCGGCGTCGTAACCCCCTGCGCGGGCGGATGGCCGCTTGAATCGACCGTCAACCAGTGCAGGTCATGGCACGACTCCTCCCTCCTGGCCGCGTGGAATTCCGAAGCCATGCAGGCAGTACGCGCGGCGGTCGCGTCCGGCGATCCGATGACCACATGCAAGCCGGACTGCCCGGCCTTCCATGGCGGACCGCAGTCGGCGATCCCTTCGATGACGGCGCCCGCGACCCGCGTGATGTACGACAACATGGTCGCCAACATACGGGAAATGCTGGAGGGAGCCTCGATCCTGAAAAGCCGGCCGCTGTCGATCAGCTTTTCACCGACCCTCCGCTGCACCAACCGCTGCCGCATGTGCGACATCCACGAAGTGATGGAAGTGATGGGGCGGCCCGCGATCGTCCGCGAAATGCCGGACGCTCTTTTCGACGAACTGTCCGACCTGCTTCCGACGACGCGGATGCTGGCCCTCACCGGCGGCGAACCGCTGGTGTCGCGCCGCATGCGCAAGATCCTCATGAAGTTCGCGGCCGACAGATACCCGGACGGCGCGGTCACCCTGACCACCAATGGCCAGTTGCTGAACGAAACGTTGCTTCGCGACCTGTCGGCGACCAGGATCAAGCTGTTTTACGTGTCGCTGAACGCGGCCGACGACGCGATGTACGAATACATTTCGGGCATCCGCGGGGGCTTCACCCGCGTCCGCAACCACCTGCGCATGCTTATCGACATGGCGCCGCGCATGGCCGGCCGTCCCGGCGTAGTGGTCAGTTTCGTCGTGATGCGGTCAAATTTCCGCCAGCTTCCAGCCTTCCTGGATTTCGCGTCCGGCCTGGGCACCGGCATCCGCCTGCTGCCGATCGAACGCGACCGCCTTGGCGAATCCTTCTTCACCGACGAACAAACCCTTCGGGCCGTCAACGACATGCTGGCCAACGAAGTGATCCCCGGCATCGCCCGCCTGCCCTGGGGCTACCGCACCGAAATCCTGAAACTCCGCTCCGTCGTCGAATCCCGCCTCGCCCGCCGCGAATTCGGGCCGCTCTGATCAACGGGGCTGGCGACGCGTGTTTGTGATGGGATAAATCCGCGGGTGAATGTAAAATAACGCGGATTTGAATCCGGAGGCCTGGATGCCTGCTCAACTGGTGCTCGCTTCTGCTTCGCCCAGAAGGCTGGAACTGCTTGAAAAGGTCGGGTTCGCCGTCAAGGCGATGCCGGCTGTTATCGACGAATCGCCCCACCTGGACGAAATGCCCGACACCTTCGTCAAGCGAATCGCCAGGAGCAAGGTCCTGACGGTCGTCGACCGCATCCAGCAGACCCTGTACACCGACCCGGACCAACTCCGCCTGCAGCGCGGCCTGCGCCGTGACACGCCGCTGCGCTGGGTGCTCGGGGCCGACACGGTGGTCGTCGTGGACAACGACATCCTGGGGAAGCCGGCCGACCACGTCGAAGCCGCCGAAATGCTTACCAGGCTGCAGGGACGCGAACACTACGTCCTGACCGGCTTCTGCCTGTACGACATGCAGAAATCGAAGGAAGGCATCCAGGCGGTGCAGACCAACGTCCGCATGAAGGCGATGAGCCCGAAGGAAATCGAAAAGTACCTGTCGGTCGGGGAATCGATGGACAAGGCCGGCGCGTACGCCATCCAGGGCATCGGTTCTTACCTGGTCGATTCGCTGGTCGGATCGTACACGAACGTCGTCGGGCTGCCGGTTTGCCAGGTCGTTGAAATGATGGACGAAATGAACGCCCACGACATCCTGCCGTACTGACGGCCGGTTTCGGGGCGGGCACCGTGCCCCGTCTTCGTTGTCTTCCCGGGGGCCTTATCAAATTGACTCGTTTCGAACAGATATCCGCCGGTATCGAAATCGTCCGCGGGAATATTGAAACCGCTTGCGCCCGCGCGGGTCGGCCGACCTCCGACGTGCGCCTGATCGCTGTGTCCAAGAAGATGCCGGCGGCCGATATCGCCGCTGCCGGCGCTGCCGGACAGATCGATTTCGGCGAGAACTACGCGCAGGAACTGGCGGCGAAGGCGTCGTCGCCGGAACTGGCCGCGTTCGCGCCACGCTGGCATTTCCTGGGGGGCCTGCAGTCACGCAAGGTCAGGGAAATACTGCCATTCGTCACATCAATCCATTCTGTCGACCGCGATTCCGTCATCGACGAACTGGAAAAACGCGCCGTGGAATCCAGGCCGATCGACGTATACCTTGAAGTCAACGTCGGCGATGAAAGCCAGAAGTCCGGCGCTGCCCCCGGCGACGCGGGCCGCCTGTGCCGCAGATTGCTGGCGATCCCCGGGATCCGGCTTCAGGGTCTCATGTGCATCCCGCCGGTCATGGACAACCCGGAAGATTCGCGGCCGTACTTCGCCGCGCTCCGGATGCTCCGCGACAGACTGAGGGCTGAAATTTCGCCGCCGGACGGCCTGCTGTCGGGGCTTTCAATGGGAATGACGGCGGATTATGCTGTCGCAATCGCGGAGGGCGCCACCGTCGTCAGGGTGGGGACGGCAATTTTCGGCGCCAGACAATAACCACGAACAGCAGGCCTGCAATGACCAACTCCGGGAAGTGGACCGCCAGGATCATCGAAGCCGCCGTCTTCGCGGCCTTCATGGGGCTCTTGTTCATCTACGTCTTCCAGCCGAACTGGGACATCGACATCTTCTGGCACATGGAAACGGGCGAGTGGATTTCGGCGCACGGCGAACTGCCGCACACCGACATTTATTCGGCCGTCGACAAGACCCGCGCGTGGACGCCGTTCCAATGGCTGTATGAAGTACTGGTTTACCAGACGAACGCCAGGCTTGGCTTCGGTGTCGTCCGCCTGATGCACGCCCTGCTGTACATGGGCGCATTTGCCGGATTTTACCTGGTTTACAGGCGCAGGCTGGGGTCGGCGACCACCGCACTTGCGATGCTGATGCTTACGCTCGTCCTGGCCGAAGACCGCTTCCGTGTCAGGCCCGAGGCGTTCAACTTCTTCTTCACCGCGCTGGTGCTGCCACTGCTTCTTGAATGTGCCGTCACCACGCGCGCCAGGCCCGGGGCAGTGCGCATCGCCCTGACCGCAATCCTGGCGGTGGGCTGGGCAAGCCTTCATTCCGGCGGGGCGTTGACCCTGCTGCTTGGCGCCGGCATGATGTTCGGCGGCGCGTTGCTGACGTTCCTGGCCCTGCGCGACGATGAATCCAGGCGCAGGCTCACATACACGTCATGGATTTTCGGGGCGGCGGCAATCCCGATGCTGCTGACACCGGGATTCGTGAGCGGGGTCATCACCGCCTTCACACTGGTCGACAAGAGCAAGCTGCTGATCCCCGAATGGCACCCGCCCGCTTCATATTTCATGCCGTCCATGGGCGGAAAACTGACCGTTCACACGTTCCTGTGCGGCACGCTGCCGTACATCGTGTTCGGCTGGGCCATGCTTTCGACCGCGCTGAAGCTGGTGCGGCTGATTGGGGCTGGGATTCGCCGCATGACGCAGAAAAAAGCGGGCGGCGAGGCGGAAGCGGGTGGTTTCGACAACCGGACGGAGCTGGGGCTTCGCCTGACGGCCCTCTTCTTCTCCGCGCTGCCTGTCACTTCGTCCAGATTCGTGTACATGACGCCGTTCGCGGTGTTTTTCCTGATTTACGCGGGCCGCGGATTCTACCTGGACAACTTCCGGCGCATGAGCGTCAAGCTGGTGTTCATGGTGCTGGCCATTTTCCTGGGCCTGGCGTCTTACCAGTATTCAATCGCCGGATACAAGGGCGGGTTGCAGAAGGCCGTGGATCTGATGGCCCTCGACAACGAACCGGGGCGTTTCCCGGAACGGGCATCCGATGCCGTCGCGTCAATGGGCCTCGAGGGGCGCATCTTCCACTTCACCTCGTGGGGCGGTTACCTGATTTACCGCCACTTCCCGAAATGCGATGTCTTCACCGACGGGCGCGGGAACTTCACGCTCGAAGAACGCGAAGTGCTGATCGAATCGCACAAACCCTGGTCCCGTGAACAGGGCCTGGAAGCCGCCTGGGAAAAATACCCATTTGAAATCGCGATATTCCCTGCGCCCGTATTCCCTTTGCTTACGTGGGATCGGACAAAATGGATGCTGGTTTACAGGGATGACCAGGCGGAAGTCTTCCTTCGGGTCAGCCCCGAAAACAGGGAAAACATCAAACGCGCCGTCAAGTGGTGGGGCGCGATGGGAATCGAAGCCGACGATCCCATCGCATTCCAGGATCACTACCGGATCGTCCGAGGTCTGATGAAACTTGAAGACCCGGCCATCGATCGCAAGCTGGCCAGCGCGGCAGGCAGGGCGCGGCAGAAGGACAACATCCCGAACCGCACCTCAGGTCTGTTCGACGGCGCTGAAATACTTTTCAGCGTGGGCCTTTACGAGCGTTCCGAAGGATTCTTCAAGAAAATCCTGGATCAGGGCATCCGACACTCATCCGCGGCGCTTTATGTTGCGTGGTGCCAGTACCTCGCGGGCCGCCACGACCTCGCACGCGCCACGCTGGTCCACAATTTTTCTTCGGAAGAAATCGCCGTCCTGCCGGACCGCGGGCCGCTCAAATGGGCCGGGCGCAAGATTCTGGATGAACTGGGGATCAGACTCGGGTTAAATAAACCGCAGGATGTGGTTCACTAAAACCAAAGGAGACCTGAAAATGGCGAAGCTCCTCGATACCGTGCTGCTTCTGGCTCTGCCGGCATCTGGAAAATCCGAGGTCCGCAAGTACCTTGCGTCGGTTCCGGCCGAACGGTGCGTATCGGACTTCCACATCGGCGAAACGGTGCAGCTTGACGACTACCCATACGTCCACTTCATGCGCTGCATCGACGACGCAATGCGGAAGACCAGGCATGCAGGCATCTTCTTTCACGCCGCCAACCGGCCCTTCAAGGATCCGCGCGACTGGCTGACACTTATCGAACTGCTGAACGAAGATTACGCCGCGCTGAAGTGCGGCCTGAGCATGTCGGTGAAGGACCCTTACACTCACCTTCTTGGACGCATCGAGGCTGCCGCATCCAGGGCCGGGGCGCCGGCGCGGCTGTCGTTTTTGCCCGACAGGCTGATTGAAAAGATGCGCCCGGATCTTGAACCTGAGGCAAAGAAGATCATCGATGACCTTGAAAATGCGAAGCCGGACACCCTTGAAGGCAAGACCATCGTCATTGAATTCGCACGCGGTGGCGCCGCCCATTCCGGCATGCCGCTTTTCGATCCGTTCGGATACCGCGCCTCGCTGCGGCAGCTTTCGCCGCAAATCCTGATGCAGGCATCAATCCTGTACATCTGGGTGACGCCGGCCGAGTCGCGCCGCAAGAACCGCGAACGCGCGAACCCGAAGACGCCGGGATCAATCCTTAACCACGGCGTCCCGATGGCTGTCATGCTGGGCGACTATGGCTGCGATGACATGGAATGGCTGCTGGATTCATCCGACGTGGACGGGGCGGTACGCGTCGAACGGGACGGCCTGGTCTTCCATGTGCCGCTTTCAATGTTCGACAACCGCACTGACCGCACGACGTTCGTCAGGGACGATGTCCGCAACTGGAAGGAAGAAGACGTGAAGGCCCTGCACGACGGCCTGGCCGCGTCATTCCGGCACCTGCTCCGACTCAAGCGTTTCTGACCCCTGCCCCGCTTCCCGCCTGATTGAACCGAGTGTCCAGCCAGCAATCGATATCGCCACCGCGGCAAGCAGTCCCACCAGTATCCACAGGAATACCCGGCTTCTGACGAAGCGGACAAAGGCGGCGCCGCGCCCGCCCACAGCCGGCAGCGTGGTACAGGTCGGCTGGCCAGGCAGTTCAACCATGAAATCGACGTTACCGATCGTGAGCGTATCACCCTGCGCGACCTGGGACAGCGTTATCCGGGCACCATTGATCCCGATTCCATTCGCGCTTTCAAGGTCGGAAACCAGTACGGAGCCGTCCGAACGCCTGTCCACCCTGCAATGCCTGCGGGAAATCGAAGCATGAACGATTACGACGTCGGCGTCCTCGCCGCGCCCAACCAGGGAGGGCGACCTGGAGAATTCCACCATCATGCCGCGGGTCCCCGCCGACATGCCTTTCAGGCGCATGAAGACGGCCGGCCGAAGGAAGCCGCCGGAAACCGTGATGACGAAATCGCCGATCCTGACGACGTCACCGTCCACAAGTTCACGGGCGGAATCGATCTTCCTGTCGTTGACCCTGGTGCCGTTGGCACTGCCCAGATCCTCGACGAACAGGCCACCGTCCCGAACCGAAAAGGACGCGTGCGTCCGGGAAACCCTCTCCGATTCGAGCGGGATGTCGCACGACTCGTCGCGTCCCGCTGTCAGCATGCCGGTTGAAAATGCGTACTCCGACGTACCAGCGCCACGGGTGTTCCTGACCGTCAGCTTGAATGTCGCGCTTATCGGAGCCGTATTTCCGGTGACAGCCAAGATATCGAGCCGTCCTGGTGTGGGGGACTATTCTGACTGAACTTCGATCGCTGCCTCGACAGGGGTCAGGCCCGGATCGGTGGCCGGTCCCGTCGGCGATTCGACAGTCAATTCCGTTTCGCAGGGCAGAGCCGGCGTCGCGCACTGATATGTCGGAAGCCACTGACAAGACGACGGGAACACGAGGTTGTTCCTGGCGTTGTTGTCATGCACCGCACAAATGACCGTCTGGCCGTCTTCGCGCAGCGTCAACACCACAATCGTTTCGGCAAGCCGGGCCGTCAGCGCGTCAACCGTGGCTGCGTCGACCCCGGGGGCCGAGAACTGAAGCATCAACCGCAGCCTGGCGACGCAGTCTTCCGCGGAATTGGCGACCATGCCCAGAATCATGCCTTCAAACCCGGCCAGGCCGAGTTCCCGGAGCAGTGTGGCATCGCTGCTTTCCACGCGGGTCACAACGATATGATCGGGGAACAGCCGTCCAACCAGGCCGGCGCAGCCGAAGGCGGAATCGGCCACCGCGGCGCGGTTCATTGCGACCAGGTTGGGCATCTTCAGTTCAAATTCCGGCCCGCCGCCAAGAACCAGGACGCGGCGATCCGGACCGACCATCGTGGTCAGCGAATTCACGAAAACACAGCGCGCGGTGTACGGTGCGCCGCAGACGACGATGTTACGCCGCTTCGCGACCGCATCCTGGAGCGCCGCCACGACGTCTGTCGACGCGCCGGCCGCCGAAACCAGTTCTTCGGGTGACAGCGTGCGCGAAACGGGCCGCTCGATAACGATCATGCGCCCTTCCTGCACGTATGGACGCCCGAGGATCTGCAGCAGCGAGCCATCCGGCAGGTGCCCCTGGACCATCGGATCATCCTTCGAACCGGGGGTCATGCCGGCCAGTATGCAAAGCTTCGTGACAACGCGCGTGAAGGTGTTTTCGTTGGAAAACACCGTATCGATGGTCCGCGAACCGCCGCAGTCGATCACCTGTATGCTCGACAGGCCGTTCACGATGATCGCGCGAACCGTCTGGGAGCCGAGCAGTTCTTCAAGAGGCCCGAGACCCGCGAATTCGTAAAGTATCTGCTGTGTCATTTCGACTGGATCGACATCGCTGGATATGCGGTTGTCCCGGCGCAGCTTGTCGACCAGCCGCATGACGGCATCGGAGAGTTTCAACCATTCGGCATCGGAAAAATCGGCCTTGCCGGGATCGACCGACGCGAAGACTTCGCGGCCGGCGACTTCGGCAAGGGCGCGCATCGCGGCAAAACGATCGGTCTGGGCGCCGTATCCAAGACGACGCGCGAGCCCGGCAACACCCGACGCCGACTGGGCCGGCGGTTCCTGGGGCGCGGGTTCGACCACGGGGGCCTTCTGGGCGACTGGTTTGGCTGACTTCGCCGGCGCCCTGGCGGGCGGTTCCGGCTTCGGCGGTTCAACCGGGGCCGGGGGCGGCGGTGAAACAGGCGCCGGGGCCGGCGGTTCCATTTCGACTTCGACTTCGAATTCGACATCGACAGTCGGCTGGGCGGGCTGCGGCGGTGGTTCGACTTCGACAATCGCCGGGATTACGTCGAGCACGGAATCTTCCGGCAGCGGTGGCGGAACCAGGTCCGGCGGCAGTTCGACCGCCTGGGCGGCACCCTTGCCCATTGCCTGCATGGCGATGGTGGCGGGCTGGGGCTCCACCGGAGCTTCCCGCGAAGGTTCTTCGGTTATCGCCGTCGCATCGGGATCGACAATCGCGACGCTGATCGCGTAATCGCCGATGAAGATGAAATCCTTTTCCTTCAACTGCTGCGGCTGATCGATCTTGCGACCGCCCACCCATGTGCCGTTCGTGCTCTTCATGTCATTGACGACGACATGGCCATCCTTCACCTGGATGACGGCATGGCGCTTCGAAACATTCGGTTTCGCAAGCATGATGCCGTTGTTCGCCGTACGGCCGATGAACACCTCGTCCGCGTCGAAGAACAGTTCCTTCTGAGCGACACCCTTTTCAACCAGTACGACTTTCAGCATTGAATTACCTGAAGTGAAGCGCTGGCTGATTTTTTCAAAGCCAGGGGTACATGTCAAATTGAAACCCGGTACAATCGGCGTCCGGCGCACGAAATTGTGCGAATTGATTGTCGGGCGCGTTTTCGCAGATCGGGCTGGGACCAGATGAAATCAGGCTTCTTCCAACATGCTGTCGTTGCGTTTTCCGCCGCTTTGTCAATCGTTACGACTGGTTGCGGCGCCAGAATGACGACCGTCGTGATGGATCCGATGGAATTCCAGGCGGTCCCGACGGTCGACGGCATCCGCATCGACACCATGGATCCAGAAATCCTCTTTTCTGACGGTGCCGCGGCGTTCGACAGGTCGGACTGGGGCGAGGCGGCCAGGCTGTTCGCCATTGTCGCCGCGAAGTTTCCGGATTCGCCGGAGGCCGGCCCCGCCCTTTTCAATTTCGGGCTCGCCCGCCTGCGGTCTGGCCGCCCGGTCGATGCGGCTGAAGCGTTCCGGCGTTACATGAAGAGTTTCCCGCCTGACGATGATGACACCCAGCCCCGTCTGCGTCTGATCGAGGCTCTCCTGGAATCGGGTGAATGGGTCGAAGCCGAAACGGAAATCCGCCGGGCCTTTTCGACCGGCGGGTCGTCACCGGCGACCACCATCGAACTGCAGGCCACCCTTACCAAATCGCTGCGCAAGCAGGACAGGCTGCAGGAAGCCCTCGATGCCAGCCGCGCCGCGCTGGAAACCTATGACGCCCACGCAGTAGAACCCGGCATAAAGGGCAGCTACTCCGCCGCGATGGCGTCTTTCGAGGGCGGGGAAATCTGGCACGACATCTTCCTTTCCATCAAGTTAATCCTTCCGAAGGATCGCATGGAAAAAGATCTGACCGACAAGGCAGCGATGTTCATGAAGGCGCAGGCCGAATACATGCGAACCGTGCGCGTCGGAAACATATTCTGGTCGTCGAAGGCGGGCGTGCGGATCGGCCAGCTTTATGAAGAGTTCTACGGCGACATCATGGGCGCCGAAGTGCCCCCCGGACTGAACGAAAGCGACCTCGAAAGATATCGGGCCCACCTGCGCCGCCAGGCCCGGCCGCTTCTGGAAAAGGCCGTCAAGCTGTACGAACGCAACATGGAAGTCTGCAGGAAGTTCGGCGCGAAGGAAGAATGGTTTTCTGAAATGAAGGCCAGGCTTGAAAGACTGAAGAAGCTGCTCGCCGACCTCGAGTCCGGACGCTAGCCGACGCGCCCCGTCACATCACCGCCGCACATGCTGCCACGCCGTGCACCCGCCAGCCTCACCTCCGGACCGACAGAGTCGCGCGGGGCCGCGTGGAGCATGAAACATCCCGGCTGGAGCCCGGAAGCGGCGTGGAAGTCTTCGACGGCGCATTCAGGCGTGTTGTGATCCTGGCTCAGGTGCATCAAGGTCACGACGTCCGGCTTGCGGGCGCTCAGGTTGTACACGCGGGCGACGAAGCGCCCCGCATCGGCGTTGCACAGATGCCCGATCGTCGACTTCACGCGCGCCCGGTCCATCGGACCGCGGGGACTGTCGGCCAGCATCTTTTCGTTGTAGTTCGATTCGATGCATATGGCGTCGGAATCCATGAAATACGCGACCAGGTCGTCGCCGGTTTCGCCGATATCCGTCGCAACGGTCAGCTTGGGGAAGGCGCTTCCGGCAGGCCTCAGGATGAAACCCATGGTCGGCACGTCGTGCGGCACGCTGAAAGTCGCCACGTCCAGGTCGCGGATCACAATCCGCTGGCCCGGCCGCAGAACCTGCAGAACGCCGTGATCCGGCAGCCGTCCAGCCTTCGAAACCATCATCTCGGTGGCCTTGTTCAGCGTGTCGAGCTGGCCCAGCACCGGTATGCCCATGTCGCTGCAGAACTTCAGGCCGGCATAACCGATGTGATCCCAGTGACTGTGGCTGACAAGTGCCGCCGTTATCGACATCGGATCGACTCCGGCCGTTTCGAGGCGTTGGCGAATCAGGCGCTGCGAAGACAGGCCGATGTCGATCAACACGGTCGTTTCGCCGCAGCGCACCACCGACATGTTGCCGCAGGAACCGCTGCCAAGCGTCCTGAATACCAGTTCATTCATTGAACTTACCGCGTCCCGTTTCAACCAGCCGCCACAGCGGCCAGGCGTCTTCGACCCTGAACCGTCCAACTGCCGTCCTGCGCAGTCCGACCAGGTGTGCCGGGCATCCAAGGGCGCGCCCGATGTCCCGGCCAAGCGAACGCATGTAGGCGCCCTTGCCGCAGGCGACCCTGAAGACGGCGTCCGGACCGACCGTCTCGACCAGGTCCAGCGAATCGATTCTAACCGGACGGGCATCCTTCACAACCGGATTTCCCTTTCTTGCATACCAGTACAGTGGCTTGCCGTTCAGCTTCAACGCCGAATACGCGGGCGGCTCCTGCATGATTTCCCCCGTGAACGACGGCAGGACTTCCAGGATTTCGATGGAAGATGGAGCCTGGCGCGTCGCGACCGATGTCGTCGCCCCGGTCAGGTCGCATGTATCCGTTTCCGACCCGAACCTGACCGTCATCAGGTATTCCTTGTCGCCCATCAGAAGTTCGTCGGCCTGTCGTGTGAATTCCCGCCCGACCAGCACCGGCAGCAGCCCGGACGCGAACGGATCCAGCGTCCCGCCGTGCCCCGTGCGCTTCACGGAAGTCAGCCGCTTCACGATTGCGACGACGCGGGCGGACGACATACCGACCGGCTTGTCCACCAATATGAGGCATGGGGGTATCGGCAGACGCGTCCGATCCGTGTCGACCGGCATGTCCCCGGCACCATCGGGCAGTTCCCCGGCGCCATCGGGCAGTTCGAGGTCTTCAGTCATCATCTGGATCAAATGCGTGTTCGCGGTCGAAACCCTCGTCGGGCTTGACCGACGGGGCCACCTCGCGGCGGGGCAGGTCGTTCAGCAGCAGTTCAATCCTGGCCTGGGTATCCGGCGAATCGTCGTAATGAAAGACCAGTTGCGGCGTCCGAAACAGGTTCAGTTCGGCGGCAAGCCTGGTCCTGAGAAAGCCGGCCGCCTTCCGCAGCGACGCCAGCAGTGCCTTGCGGGATTCAGGCGAATCATCAATGCAGCGCACGTTGATACGGGCCAGCGAAAAATCGGCCGAAACCTTGACGTACGTCACGGTGGCCGACTGGGCTTTCGCGTCACGCACATCGTGAAGCAATATCTTCGACAGCGCCTCGCGAATCACGCTGCTTGCCCTGTCGGTTCTCTTGTATGGAAGCATCTGGTCACCATCCGGCAGGAACCGGCCGTCGGGCCCGGGCCTGTCACACGTGGATCATCTCCACCGAAAAGTCCTCGACTTCGGCCAGGTACGATTCTTCGATGAAGGTGACCGCCTTGTCGATGACGGCATTGACGACGCAATGGTCGTTGCCGATTGCGGCAAACCCCAGTACCGCGGTTTCAGGGCTTTCCAGGTCGTCAACCTCGGCCATGCAGATGTTGAACTGCTGGCGCGTGCGCGCGATGACTTTCTTCACCACGCTGCGCTTGACATCGCCCCACTCCGATTCGGGAATGGCCAGCGTAATCCTGCAGACGCCGACAACCATTGATCACCCCGGAAATCAGGCGTTCGGCGAGCTGATGGTCTCGTGAACTTCTTCGAATTCGTAAAACTCGAGGATGTCCTTTTCGGCGATTTCTTCGAAACCGTCCACGCCGATACCGCATTCAAATCCGGCCTTGACCTCGCGGGCATCATCCTTGAAGCGCTTGAGGCTGAAGAGCTTGCCTTCAAACATCTTCTTGCCTTCACGCATCACCTGAACGGTGCATCCGCGATTCACCAGACCTTCGAACACATACGACCCGGCGATCTTGCCGACCTTGGACACGGCGAAGACCTGACGGACCTCCGCCTTGCCGATCAGCTTTGCCACGAGCCTCGGGGCAAGGAGACCTTCCATCGCCTTCCTGAGGTCGTCGATCACGTCGTAGATGACCGAATACTTCTTGATATCGACCTTTTCCTGGTCGGCCAGCGCCCGCGCCTTCGGGTCCACCGCGACGTTGAAGCCGACGATGACGGCGTTGGACGCGATCGCCAGGTTGACGTCCGATTCGGCCACGTTGCCGACCGCCTGATAAATGACTTTCAGGCTGATCTTCGGATGCTTAAGCTTCACCACGGAATCGACAAGCGGGGCCATCGAGCCCTGGACGTCGGCCTTCACGATGACCTTCAGTTCCTGGACATCGCCGGCCTGGACCATCGTGAACAGGTCTTCCAGTGACACGCGCGCCACGCCAGCCGCGGACCGTGCCTTGCGGTTGAGCTCCATCTGGTGCTCGGCGATTTCACGCGCCTTCTTTTCGTCGCATACGACAGCCAGGACCTCGCCCGCATCCGGGACGTTGTCAAGACCGGCGACGCGCACCGGGGTGGAAGGTCCGGCTTCCGAGATGGTCCGTCCCTTGTCGTCGATCATCGTGCGGACTCGCCCGCTGGACATGCCGGAAATGACGGCATCGCCGAGCCGGAGCGTACCGGATTGTATTGGGACGGCCGCCA